>VFQN01000015.1_pt1 | contig 426575 bp, 373 predicted proteins | sample 3512371 | NCBI WGS metagenome assembly VFQN01 (sample SAMN10412370, study PRJNA504923) | tailings metagenome | isolation source: Replicate 2 from Balatoc abandoned mine | place: Philippines: Itogon, Benguet | collected 2017-08-28 | reverse complement strand
GGCGGTTGACTGCAGCCCACCAGCAGCCAACCCAAAACCGTGATTCCCACCATCCAAGAAGCCCGCATGGTCTTTCCCTCAATTTACCCCCGAACGTAGGCGACCCGCCGAGGGTGTCACTTGGCCGCCGAGGTCATAGGCGGTGGTGGACCGGCGGCCAAGCGGCGAGGTAACGCCCACTTGCCGGTTCACTACATCGAAGGTGTAGCTGGATGGATGGCTCTCTACCTAACCACCACGTGGAAACAAGAGTACAGATGCTCCACTTGACGAATCTACGCCAGTAACACTTGCATTCAGTTTGCCTTCAAACAAGGTTATGCTACCCAGCTCCCCTTCCTTTGCAAACTTTCTACCTGTATAAAATCCATCAGGATTGCGAGGGCTAAATGACTTCCAACCTTCCTTCTTGAAGAAAGCAGACGATTCAATTTTTAACCGTAATGAGTTAGCCGTCTCGTTTGGAAAATAATAGACTACCCAGTCTTTGCCTAGAGGAGCTATAACTTTACGCTGGCCACTCATGAATACCTCATCAGACTCCTGGATGAACAGGCTATCACTTCTGCCCGTACACCCATATGTGAAGATGACAATAAGCGAAAAAAGGCTTAATAGTGGGATCGGCACAGGTATTCGCATCTTTGCCTCGCTGGGTTAGTTCGACTACCAAACGACATGTCGCAACACGCAAGGCATGCATCCTCGTCGTTCTCCAGTCCACAATTCTGCCACGGATCAGGCTGGCCGGAACGATTCAAGCTGTCGTTGCATTCAATCCTGTGCTTCACGACTCACGCACCCTAGGGCGTACGAGAAAGTTTAGCACAGACAGCGCGGCGGGCTACCTGCCCCGCGCTTCCGTGGGCGGAGCGGGTGCGGTGGCCGCTGGGGGTCCACCGAGGCCATCATTTGACCGGCGAGGTCATACGAATAAGTGATCCGGTTGCCGAGGGCGTCTCGGCGGCTGGCTTGCTGCCCCGCGAAGTCGTAGGAGTACGTCGTCCGATTACCCAGCGGGTCGATGCTCGCCGACTTGCGGTTGGAATTGGCTGAGTATACCGAGGTGCTGATGAAGCCCAGCGGATTGGTGACGCTGGTTTGGTTCTCGGCTTGAAGTGTGCCAATCATCAGTTGAACTCTCACTGAACAATCGCATATCGGTTACTTGAGAAGGGCTCACATGCATCTTATCGAATATAAGAGAAATACACATGACACCCATCCGCTTCGGGTTCCCTGCGCTCACCATTGGCTCCGCTTACAAATCCTGGGCCGATCGAGATCATGGTTGGTCCTCCACTTTGCTGTGTTGTTTTTGGAGCTAGGATGACTAAGCCTGACTTGCGGGTCTCAGAACGGACCCATTCAAATCCGAATGCGCGCAATTCACTCAAGATAGCTTGGGTAGTGCTCTCGACTCCTTTTCCCCTAATATTGTATCTTGTTAACGAAGAGCCCCCGGATCGACTGGTATGTCGTTCTGCTCCAGACAGCACGTCCAGTCTTTCCACCAAAGGGATTTCCGCTGCACTTGACGGCGGTTGACTGCAGCCCACCAGCAGCCAACCCAAAACCGTGATTCCCACCATCCAAGAAGCCCGCATGGTCTTTCCGTCAATTTACCCCCCAAGCCCAGGCTGTCCCCTCAGGGCGATGGCGGTACTCTGCGGGCGTGATTGGGTTGATCGCGTTGCTCGCCCCGCCGCAAGAGCCGGCCGCCTTCCGGGCGGTGTTCGAAGACCGTCCCCGCCAGCTCATCGTCCGCCTCCTCAATGAGCCCGGCGACGGGGGCATCTACGCCGTGTTCTCCCCCGATGTGTGCGCGGTGCGCCGGGTGTGGCACGGCCGCATCAACTACCGGGGCAAGGTCTACGATTTCAGCCAGGAGAACTCCTTCGGCGAGGGGCGCAGCCTCTATGAAGTCCCCAGCCAGGTGCTCGGCCCCACCGATTTCGGCCAGCCCTCTCCGGTCGCCGACCCCGTCTGGCGCTTCACCCAGGTGGGTCACGCTGTGGAATCCCGCCCCTTCAACCTCGAGAACTGGGGGCCGCTCTACTTTGCCTTTGAAGAGCGCGGCGACACCGACTCGGTGGCCATCGAGCTTTCCGACGCCCGCCGCCAGCCCGTCTACCAATACCTCTCGTCCAACACCATCAGCGGCCCCAACGTGTGGCAGTGGAACTACAAGCAGATGCCCGCCCTGCCCGGCCGTTTCCAGGGCCAGATCCGCATCTCCGCCCCCACGCTGAAGGCCCCCAAGGATGTGCGCCGCGCCCGCCTGTTTGGCGACCGGCTGGCGTGGTTCCGGGGGGAGACTCCGGTGCCCGTGCAGTTCCGGGGCTATCACCGCGACGGCGACAAAACCACCATTCGGTTCACTGCCGATGCCCGACCGATTGAACTCACTATGACCATGGAAGGCTCCCTCCTCATCATGCGCTACCGCGCCACCGCCGCCGGCCCCGCGCTGACCCTGCGCACCTATCAACCCAACCTGCCCGACCCCACCCTGGGCGAGGCCGCCGAGGCCACTGTGGAGGTGCGACGATGACCACTGCGATCCTAGCCCTGCTGCTGGCCACCCCCCAATCGAGCGCCCCCGGCATGACCGTGATGGCCTGGCAGCTGGAGCAACCTTTTGGTGGAATCCCGCAGCTGGTGCAGGGGCAGGTGCCCAACGCCTACTTCGTCACGCCTTCGTTCCCGCTCACCGGCCCCTTCAAAACCGATGACGCCCCCGTAGCCCAGAACTTTTACGCCGAGGTGACCACCCGCCTGCAAGTGGACCGCGCCGCCACCTACGATTTTGAGGTCCGCACTACCTCCCTGGTGCGCATATCTCTCTCCGGGGAGACGATGCTGAACACCACCGACGGCACCTTCCGCCGCGAGACCGGGGTGTGGCGCGGGCAGTATCGGCTGCCCGTGGGGCGCACCAACCTGAAGGCCTTCATCATGCACAACGAGGGCGATTTCAGCCTGGATATCCGCTGGAAGCGCACCGACGAGGCCGAATATCGCGCCCTGGCCCCCGAACTGCTGACCACCGACCCCGGCCAGACCTTTGTGGTGAACCCCGGCCCCAAGCGGGCCACCCTGGGCGCCCCCACCACGCGCCCCGGCGACCGCCGCCCGCTTACGGCTGTCCACCCCAGCTTTGCGCGGGAGGAGATTCGCGGCGAAGATTTCCGCCCGGCCGTGGGGGGCATGGTTTTCTTGCCCGATGGCCGGCTGGCCGTGTGCACCTGGGATGAGCGCGGCGCGGTGTATCTGCTGAGCGACCTGGATAAGCCGGGCCGGGCCAAAGCCCACCTCTTTGCCGAGGGGCTGGGCGAGCCGCTGGGCATCGCCTATTGGCGCGGTGACCTCTACGTGACGCAGAAGGGCGAGATCACGCGCCTGCGCGACACCAACGGCGACGACCGCGCGGATGAGTACGACGTGGTGGCCTCCGGCTGGGGGGTCAGCCCCAATTACCACGAGTTCACGTTCAATCTGCTGCCGTTCCAGGGCTCGTTCTACATCAGCTCCAGCGTGCCCCTGCGCGGCGGCCACACCAACTACACCCCTTCGCAGAAGCCCGGGGAGCCCGCCTACTCCACCCCCGAAGGCCCGGGCAACCTCTACAAGATCGACCCCGCCACCGGTCAGTGGCAAGCGGTGGCGCGCGGCCTGCGCACCCCCAACGGCATGAATCTGGGCGTGGACGGCCAGATGTTTGTGGCCGACAACCAGGGATCTTGGCTGCCCGCCAGCCCGCTCTATCACATCCGGCCCGGCGCGCGGTATCTGCACCAAGAACAACCTTATGGTGATGCCGATGAAAGTTCGGTGGCGGTGTGGTTCCCGCACGGCGAGATTGGTAACAGCCCCTCGCAGATGATCCTGATTCCGGATGGCCCCTACCGAGGGCAGATGCTGATTGGCGACGTGACCCACGGCGGCCTGAAGCGCCTGCAACTGGAAAAAGTGAACGGGCAATACCAGGGCGCGGTGTATCGGCACAGCCAGGGGCTAGAGGCCGGAATCAACCGTTTGGTGTGGGGGCCGGATGGCGCGCTCTACGCCGGGGGGATTGGCAGCAACGGCAACTGGAACCACCTGGGCCACAAGTTCGGGCTGGAACGCCTGCGCCCCACCGGCAAAGTGCCGTTTGAGATGCTGGAAGTGGGTGTGCGCCAGGGTGGGTTCCAGGTGCAATTCACCCATCCGCTGGCCCCGGGCATGGAAGATCTGCTCAGCAAAATCAAGGCCAAGAGCTGGCGCTACGAGGCCACCATTGCCTACGGCGGCCCCAAGGTGGACGAGAAGAATCTCCCCATCACCCAAACGCGCCTGAGCCCCGACCGCCGCACCCTTTGGTTAGATATCGAGGGACTGCAGGCCGGCACCGTGGTGTATCTGCACCTGGGCGACCTGAAGGGGCCGAACGACGAGTTCCTGTGGAGCCCCGAGGTGTGGTACACGCTGCAGCGCCTGCCCGGGGAGATCAAGGAAACCCCGCGCCGCCGGGAGATGTTTGCCGAGCCCCCCGCCGGGGCGCAGATCCTCATTGGCAAGGGTGGCCAGGGCGACCTGCGGCCGCTCCGCCCGGGCGTGGCCAAGTGGCCGACGGTGGGCGACGCCCTGGTGGTGCAACACGACCCGAGCGCGGACATCGGCGGATCGGACCACGTGAGCGGCCAGCCCCACGGCGATGCCCTGATCCACGTGGAGTGGCTGAGCCCCCCGGGCGGCCGGGTGGAAACCCAGACCAACGGCAATAGCGGCCTTAAGCTGATGAGCCGCTACGAGATTCAGATCATGAACGCCCCCGGCATTGTGGACCTGGCGCAGCCCGCCGCCAAGTTCAACGAGGCCGGCTCCATCTACCGGCAGACCGCGCCGGCGTTCAACCCCAGCTACGGGGCCGGGGTGTGGCAGAGCTACGATATTTGGTTCACCGCGCCGCGCTGGGAAGGTGGCCGCAAGGTGGCCAATGCCCGCGCCACGGTGTATTGGAACGGGGTGCTGGTGCACCGGGATGTGGAGATCACGGCCAAGACCGGCCTGAGCGAGGAGGAGGCCCCCGGCCTGGCGCCCCTGCTGCTGCAAGACCACCAGACCGAAGCGGAGGGCGGGGTGATGTTCCGCAATGCGTGGCTGCTGCCGTCGCCGGTGGCGCGGGGGGTTGGTCCGCCGCTACCGTGAAGGAGAAACACCGAAGAACCTCGAAGAACCAAGCAGACGGCTTCGGGTACAACCACTTATGTCTGGGATGGGAGCGACTATCTAGTCGACTTTGGCTAATGACGACAACCGAACATGAAAAGTCCTTCGACCTGAAGACAAAGGACGCTTCCCTCCGATACCCACAAATGTGAAGGTAAATCGGCATGAGCTTGAAACACTATCTGTACGTAGGTTGTTTGGCCACGCTGCTTGCAGCAGCATCATCTGCCAAGACAACTGTGCAACAAACTGACATTGCGGCTGAGCTGTCCAGATTTGCTGAAGGTACGATTACAATCCGGGCTCTGCTATCGACGCGACCTGGTGTGACGGGCGAGATAATCCAGTTTGTGGATCACAATCCTGACAGCGTTTTATCTACTTTTGGCGTACTGGCATTAGGAGGAAGTGACGAGTATCCGGTTGCTCTCGCTCTAGCGAAATGGAGCCAAGATGATAATCAACGAATCAGAACGACGTCGATCATCTCAATGCGCACGATATTCAAACGTCAGATACCTCTGGGAGACACTAGGCTGGATTCGTTCACAGTTCTCCAGGATCATTGGCGGGAGTCCCTAGAGGGCTACGTGACCGAACGCTACCGACGAACAGACGATTTCTTGGCCTACGCCGCTGCTGAGATGCTCATCCTCCAAGGTGAGGTCGAGGATTCACAACTTGTTTCAAGGTACCTAGAGTGCAGTTTGATTCCTTTTGTTTACTATCAATCTGCTCTCAAGCAGCTTCAGCAGAGTACGCAGCCTTGGGCTACAAAGTTGCTCGACCGAGAGCGCCAGAAACTGGCTAATCTCGGAGGGTCGAGCGTGAGCATACGAAAGCGCAACATGGCGAACTGCTTCGGCGTAGGTTGGGAAGAGAGGTAATCGAGTCTGAAATCAATGCACCATGCCCTCATTGGCCTTGCCCTCTTGGCCGGCCTGGCCTGCACCCGCAGCGCCAGCGAGTTTGCCGTTCTGGAATCAAAGGCACTGACGATCCGGGAAGGTGACACCCTTGACCAGATCCTGAGTGACCTAGGCGATCCTGATACTCGATTGGAGAAATCAAGCCCTCCGGGCGTTGCAATTTTCTATGAAGGACCGAACGATGGCCGCATTAATCTAGTTTTCAAGGACGGTCGCTTCGCCTATGGCTCACTTGAAAGTAACGGGAAGTTCACAAGGTTGCCGGTGACACCACGACCCTGACAAGCAATATTGGGACAAGATGAACCTTAACTGCCTTGGCTTGCTAAAAGCGCCTGGAATGAGTAGTTCCTAATCCCAGCGTAAAATGGAAATGAAAAGAGGACAAGGGAAGGTGCCACAGGTCGTACAAGCATTGGGATTGGCTATGGCGATCCTCTCCATCGTTGCCTGCGCCAACCACTCGCCCCTGCCCAAGGTCATCAAGCTCCCGAAGATGACCAACTCGCTCGGGCAGACCATGGTGCAGTTGCCGGATGGCGAGTTCCGCATGGGGCACCCCGAACACCGCAAGCCCGTCCACCAGGTGAGCGTGAGTTCCTTCTGGATCGCCTCGACGGAGGTGACCAACAAGCAGTACGACATGCTGGTGAAGGGGCACAAGCGTCCCGCGGAGTCGCTCGGCGACGATGACCCCGTCACGGGCATCACCCGAGATCAGGCGGAAGAATTTGCGCGGCTCCTCTCGGAGAAGGAGGGCAAGCCCTACCGGCTGCCCACCGATGCCGAATGGGAGTATGCCGCCCGGGGCGGATTAGATCAAAAAGATTTCCCCTGGGGTGACAACACGGGGATCGACACCCTGTGCAACACCGGACTTTCCGGTAAGCCGTTGAAGGCGGTACCCGTGGGCTCATTCCCTCCCAATGCCTTCGGTCTCTACGATATGGTGGGCAACGCAAGTGAGTGGATAATTGATACGGACTTTGAATTCCTTGCCATCAATAGAGGCAAGCATCTTCAAGACCCAATTAGTACAACTGATAAAGTAGAAAGACTTAGAAGAGGCGGATCCTTCTCGGACTGGTACCCCTTTGTATGGAGCGTAAAAGCAGATAGTGATTACGGCGACGAGAATCGCGAACTCCTCTTTGACGCTGGCTTTCGCCTCGTCATCTCCAATCTCCACCAAGAGAGCAGAGGCGAACGCTGATGCCCATGTCCGTGACGTATGCAACAGTGCATGGTCGCCTGGTGGAGGAAAACCGAGGCGGCGTGGTGACGGAGTACGTCCCGGACACGCTCGGAAACGTCATCATGACAACCAATGAGTCGGGGACAGTGACCTCTACCACCACCTACTGGCCTTTCGGCGAAGTGCGCACGCAAACAGGGACCAATCCAAGCCCGTGGGGTTTCTGTGGCGTGTGGGGCTATCTTAGGGATGCGATTTCAAGGATGTACGTGCGCGCTAGACACTACCGGGCCGATACGTCCAGGTGGTTATCGGTGGATCCATTGTGGCCTCACGAGCTGGCATATGAGTATGTCAATCAAGTTCCAAATGCTGGTACAGATAGTACTGGCAGAAGTCCGGTGGCCGACGTTTTGAAAATACTTATTGACAGTTTGGAAAGTCTTTTGTCTTGCGGATGCAAGGTATGGGTCTACCCTTGCTTAAAGGCCTCTGGAGCGTTTGGCTTTTCGAAAGGTTATGATCACACCAATGCTCTTGGACATTGCATGGCCTCTTGTTGCATAAAGAAAACAGTCCCCTATTGCCTGCCGTATTGGAATGCCAGAGAACTCGGTGCTATCTGGGGTCATTGGGGATCATGTATGGACGACTGGAATAACAAGATCGGTTTTGGCTGCGCAAGTAGCAATGACTCGTGCTTTAAGTGTTGCCTAGCCAACCGCGACAAGCTCAGCTGGTGGCAACCTTCTCCACACAATTGGCCCCCTCCCGGTGGATGTAATCCGAGTGCCGGACCTCCTACTCCTCCTCGATGCGGGGGAAAGATCTGTCCTGTTGGTTCACACCTACACCCTTCTACTTGCGAGTGCGTGTGGCACTAAAGTGTGCTGATGACACTGTCAAATCGATCTCGAATCGGTGTTTTTGTACTCGCCTGCATATCTACCCTATCATTACTCGTGCTCTGGCGATGCAACCGTAATGCGGAGCACTTGAATCTGCTAAGCGAAATCCAACTGGGGTCAGGCCCATCTGCATTGAAAAGTGTGATAGATAATAGCAGCGTATATGAAGTCGAGTTTGTCCGATGGGAAAGAGTTCGGGATGTTTCTGATCCGAGAATTAACTTCCAGACAGACTTTGGCCGATTTTACTCTGTGCCTGTTCCAGAGACTAGTGACGCGATTCGCAACTTTTACGCGGACGATTTGTTCTCCGGCCAGGTGCATTGCTTCATGGGCCGGTTTATTGAAGATGGCGTTGTAATGGTTTTCACCTATGTAGACGGACAGCTAGTGAATAAGGACTATGGATATTTGCCCGGCTAAATGTTTAATTAAAGATCTTGCTCACTTCATCGAAAAGCATCTTGCACATTAATGTTAGGTACGCTTGTTGTGATGCCGACCTGCTAACCGGGCAGCAAGTGACGGGAGCCCGGGCCACCTTTGTGATGGGCGCCGTGGGCAACATCACGGAGAAATCGCAAGCAGCACCTCGCCGCAAACCATCGCTTTAAGCTCCGTTGCCCGTCCCCTCACCCGCAGCGGTAACATCCACCTAGCCTGGCCCCACCCATGAAGCTCTACTCCCCCGCCCTGCTCGGTGCCCCGCCCACGGTGATCTACGCCGGGGACGGGGAGTTCCGCGAAAACCGGCGCGAGTGGATCCAGGCCCCCACCCTCTGGACCGTCATCTATTATCACCACCAAAACACGGTCTATCTCAACCAGCGCGCCTTCCTCGCGCCGCCGGATTCGATGTGCATCTTCCCGCCCGGGTGCCGCGCGGGCCACACCCTCATTGACGGCGAAACCACCCACAACTACCTCTCCTTCAACCTCCCCGCCACCGCCGGCCGCCGCTACGCCATCCCGGTTCAGATCGAGGACGCCCGCATCTTTTGGCCTGCGCTGGAGAAAGCCTGCCACGGCGTCAGCCAAGACCTGGACCACCCCCGCGCCTTCATCTGGGGATTCCTCTTTGCCATCGCCGAGGGCGAATACGTGCTGCGCGAGCACGAGGCGCTCTACGCCGCCGAGAGCTTCATCCTCAACCACCTGGCCGACCCGCTGCGGGTGCCGCAAATTGCCGAGCACGCGGGGGTGTCGCCGCGTCAGCTCTTAAGAATCTTCCGGGATGAGCACCGGATGACGGTACAGGAGTTCATCCGCGCCAAGCGGGTGCAAGAGGCGTGCCGCCTGCTGAGCACCACCAGCCGCACCATCAAATCCATTGCGGGGGCAGTGGGCGTGCCGGACCTGGCGCAGTTCAACAAGCTCATCCGGGCCGAAACCGGAACCTCACCGCGCAAGTTCCGGTCTACGCCCGAACACCTTTAGGCCGGACTGGCCGTGTAGCCTTCTTCGTTCACAGCGGCAATCAGGGCGTCCACCGCTACCCCTTCGTGTTCAATCTGGGCGCGGCCGGGTTCCAGGGTCACGGTCACGGCGGTCACTCCCGCCACGGCTTCCAGGGCCTCGCGGGCGTGGCGCACACAGTTCTGGCAAGACATTCCGGTGATGCTGAGGGTCGTGGTCATAGATGTTCCTACGCCTATCCTAGCCCCTTCACCATCGAGCCCTGGGGCCTTAGCCGAACACCAGAATGGACCCCAGGTGCCCGGTTACGCCCACCGCCACTGCCGCGAGCGCCATCAAAGCCCAGTAGGGGATGCTCTCCGGCGTGCGTTGCCGCCGCATCAGGGTGGTGCCCACCATCAGCAAGAAGGCGATGTGCCCCATCACCAGATGCCGGAAGGCGTCGCCTTCCCACCCATAACCATTGGCCAGGTAGGCCGCCCAGCCGGTGGCCATGGCGGGGATGGTCATGATCGTCCCAGCCGCCAGCGCCAGCCAGCCCGCCTCGCGCCACACCGAGTTCTTGCGCTTGGACCCCTGCCAGTCCAGCAATGCCCCAAAGAGGAACAGCGCAATCGGGAAGTGGACGATGGCCGGGTGGAAGCGGTGGTCCGGGATCATCTCTCCCTGCTCCTCTTCCTGCTCGGGCTCTTCGGGGGTCTCGGTCGTTGCGCCCGGGTCGGTATCCAGGGCGCGCGCCCCCGCGATTCCGCCTCGGCGGACCGGCGGAGAAATGGCGTCCGGTTGCCCGGGCTTGCTGGCGGGGTCGTTGGGCAGGGTGTCTTGCCGGAACTCTTCCCCGTTGCTCACCCCGTCGCCGTCGGCGTCCCCATCGGCCAGGGCGGCCAGCAGGGCGGCGTTTACTTCTTCCTTTCCGGCGGCCTCCATGGCATCGTGCACGGCCCGGCCAAAGGCATTCCGGCGCGGCGGATTGGTGTGGCACAGGCTGCACCCTTCAGCCTTGGCGCGCTTGGCGGGCTCCATTTGGGGCAGCTTCTCCAGTTGCTCCAGGAACTCCGGCTTGCTCAGCCCCACGGTCGCCAGGCTCACGGTAGCCAAAAGAGTTAGGGCGTAGCGCGGCGCCTTCATTGTAAGTCGCATTCTACGCCCCCTCTCATTGCATTGGCAACTAGCGGGTCACGCGCCGGCCAGCGTCCGCTTCAGCCACTCGTCCAGCACACGGATGACTTCGGGGTTGAATTCCGCCCCTTGCCCCCACCGGGTCATGCTGTCCAGCGCCGATGTGGTCTTAAAGAAGCCGTGGTCGCTGCCCGCCACCATTTTGTATTCGGCGGTGCCCGGGCGCACCCCATTCACAATCCGGGCGATCTCTTCGTGATCCCACTGGGTGGCAATGAACTCATTTTCGCCCCACATTGCCAGCACCTTGGCATCCACATTCAGCCAAGCGCCGGAGAGGTTGCGGGCGGCCAGCTCCCGCCAGAACCCCAGCCCCACTCCGCTGTAGGTGCGGCCATCGGGGATGTTGCCGCGCACGGCATCGGCCAGTTCCGGGCGCCGCTCAATGATCTGCTGCGGGCTCAGTCCTTCGATAAAAACGTGGTGCGAAACCTGGGCCAGGTCACGCAAGGCGTTGTTCACATCCCCCGGGGCGCCCCCGCCCAGCGCCATCTGGCGGCGCGTGTTCTCCAGCAGATACTCCGTCCAGGTCTTGGTGAGCGTGCCGTAAACGGCCAGGCCCGCCACCTTCTCTTGCGAGGCCACAAACGGACCGAAGCAACCGCCCATGCTGTGCCCGAAGATGGCGATGCGCTGAGGGTCAACGAACTCAAACGTCTTGGCCAGGCGCAGAGCCTGCAGGTAGGCGTCTTCTTCTTGCCCGAAGCCAAGCTCACTGTAAGCCGGGCCTTCGCTGTCGCCCTGTCCGGGCTTATCCACCCGGATGATGGTGTAGCGGTCGGCAAAAGTGGCCAGCACGTTGCCGTAGGCGGTGGTGGCGTAATCCCCGTCAATCGAATACTGGCCAATGCCGCCAATCATGAAGATGGTGGGGTGCGGGCCGGGCGCGATGGGGTGCGTGGCAATCACGCGGATGCGCTTGCCCTGGCTCACCACCTGGTCGTAGTGCACACGGAACCCGTCCGCCTTCATAAAGGGGCGCGGGGCCAGCGGGGCGCGGGCGGTGCGGATATCGCGGCCGCGGATGAATTCGATCGCGACCTCTTGGCCCGATTTGAGCGTGGCCAGGATGCGGGTGACGTCGGCGGCGGCGGCCACCGGTTCACCGGCGAGCTTGGTGAGGATGTCGCCGGTTTGCAGGCCCCACTTTTGGGCGCTGAGCCCCTCGGTGATCGTGCCGATGAGGACGCCTTTGGCTTCGGTAAGTCCGGCACTTTGGGCGGTTTCGAGCGTGAGCGGGCGCATCTGCATGCCTAAGGCCGGGCGGCGGAGCAGGGGCTCACCGCGCTCAATTTGGGCGAAGGAAAAGGGCGCCAGGGCCAAGGCGGCAAGGAGGATGAGGCTTCTCGGGCCGGTCATACGGCTTGATACCGGTTCCGGCCGCTGGGGGTTGCCAAGGACTCTGCAAAGAGGGCGGATGATGGGCCGAGGGGGCGCGAGGCATTGGTGCGTACTACAACTCGACGTCGTCTTCGTGGCTGTATCCGTTGTATGATGTGCATGGGAACGTGAAGGCCACCCTCACTCGATCCGGGGCCACCGGCTATAGCACCGCGAACTGGAAGTCTTACGACGTCTGGGGTGGGGAGCGGGCGTCCACGGGTTCAGGCTCGATGTTCGGGTACGGCGGCAACCTGGGCCACCCCACCGACCCCGAGAACGGGCTTATCTACATGCGGGCGCGATTCTACGCACCGTGGACGGGACGCTTCTTAAGCGAGGATTCTGCCAGAGTAGGTATAAACTGGTACATATATGCACACAATAGCCCAACCAACTATTGGGATTTTGACGGTCGTCACCCACTAAGCGAACTGTTCAAGATTATGAGCTTTTTCTTTACAGAAGGGGCTAACGGTAGTTCTTTCTCGAGGTTAGGTGGAGATAGGGCGTTCAAAGCTATTGATAGTGCTATCAGAATATTGGAGAAGCTCTCGCAGCAGCATCTACAAAGCGCCATTGACAAAGAGGAGGAAGCATTTTTGCTGCTGCTGACTCCTGCAATGGATAACGGATACACAGCTGAAACCAAAGCTAAGATGTATGAGTCTCTGCGCGGGCAAGGCGCGAAGCATCGTGCGTACTCAGCCGCATACAAACTTGGATCAGTACAGTTAAAGTATTTGCGGCAGATACTGGAGATTACGGATGGGCCGTAGCGAGCTATATAATGGCAGCTTTCTTAGGAACGGCGAAGTCTGGTCTAAGCCTGAAACCATCACGGCGAATTGGACATTGCAAGAGTCCATAACTGCTCAGGATATCGCATTCTGGAATTACCACATTGTGGGCCTATGCTATATATTAGATTTGGCGCATGAGATTCATTGCGGGGTGTTTGATCATTACTCGCTGGATAGGTTAGCTCTCGTCAAGCCTAGGGTGCATGATTGGTCTCAGGTGCCGATGGTGAACGCCTTTAGAACTTGCCTGAATGGGTTGAATAATGAGGTGGACTATTGCTGTAAGTTAGCGTTCGAGAGTTCGCTGGAGAGCTGCATAGAAAGAGTGAGGCTAAAGAGTATTGGTGATATTGAATGCCTAAACGAACCATCGCGATTAACGTCGCAGTATATTGAGAAGCGTTATCGCAATAGACTATAGATGTTACGATTGATTCGTTATGTACTGCGCGGGTGGCGAGAAGCGATGCGCTTTTTAGGCGGCTTGAAGTTGTGGCGACACTATGTCGTTGGTTTGATGGGCATTCGGACACCTTGTAGCTTTTGCGATCAGTGGCACTGGCAGTCTGTTTGTAGTGCCCAGCATCCCTTGCACCCCTCTTGTAATCAAAGCTTCCGCCAACCCCAGCTCATCGAGTTGAAGCGACCCAGCTGTGACAGTATTGGCCTCAGTTCCGCGGTAGTGAGCGGGATGCGCACCACCACCGGTGACCGCGCTGGCAGTGTAATCGAGCTCCCCGCCCGCACCGGCCAGGGCCGGGGGGCCACCAGATTCGGGTGGTCCAGCGTGTTCTCCGTCCTCAGCGCATCCGCCGTTAGGATTTCACCCTTTCCCTGCCGGGAGAGGGGAAGGCCGTGCAGCGGCAGGGTCCGCTCGCGCTCCGCCCCATTCACCAGCTTCAACACCAATTCGCGGCGCGAGGTATCCACCCTGGCCGAGGTAGCCAGGCTGGGCGCATCTACTTCGCGCAACACTTCCACCACGCGGCTATTATGGGAAACAAGGGGTTCAACCCCGCGCGTGTCTTAGCCCCTGAAAGTAGACGAAAATTCGGAGAGTTTCAGTACCTGACCCGCACAATCTCGGAGAGTTCGAGCCGAGTGGCACGGCGGTCGCGCCCCTTGGTCGCGCGGCTGTCGGCGTGGCCGGCCCTCGCTCGTTCTCCCATTACTTCGCATGCCGTGGCTGATAAGGGGCATGCAGTAAATCTATCCACCCCGCTCTTCTCGACTGAATGAACCATCCATCTCACCAGCCACGGATGTGCAATAGAAGCAAGAACAAGCTAATCTCCGTGCACATCTCCGTTTTTGACATGTCCATAATGTTTGCCAAACAGTGCATTCCACAGGAATAAAACTGTGAAAACTGAGCAAATCGTCTTCTGCTTGATCGAATCATCGAGACCAAGCGCTAGTAATGAACCAGCGGCACCGAATACTAAAAGCCACCTGCACACGCTCCTTACTCTTTCTACGGAAGAATGTGTGTGCACGATGAGGCCAAGCAGTCCAATTCCAATGAGGATAAATGAGATTGCCCCAGGATCAGCCATTACTTATCTCCCCGCCACTCGAACAGCATATCCAGTCCACAGCACTCGCTCCCGAATTCGCACAACTTCAGCCATGACCGTAGCAACAGACCTTAGCTTGCATAAGCGAGATATGCCCCATTTCTCTTTCCCATTCTAACATGCTCCAACCGTAAACCGATGGGTCGGCTTCGCCGCTTTCGGATTGTCGGCAGCCCTCGTATTGGCCTTAATGTCAAAGCGCAAGATTGGATCCACGTGATTCAAATCAAGTGGCAATTCGCTGCGCCACTTCGAGCTGCCCGCCGTTTTCGAGGAACGTGGTGATCCCCGTCGCCCGGATAGCTGCGGCTAAGACATCCGCTTTCCCGCCCCACACCCGCCGTCCTGCCGCATAATAGGCCATGACCGCCGCTGGGATTCGAAATCCCGGAACCCCCCTGCAACGGGAACTGATCGAGGACATTGTGGTGAACCGCAGCGCCGCCGAGCGCCGTGCCGCCACCCTCCCCGGTCGCCGCACCGTCAAGAAGCAGTGGCAAGCCGCCTGGTTGCTCCGCGCCATCCAGTGCATTGACCTCACCACGCTAAGCGGCGATGACAGCCCCAGCAACGTGCAGCGCCTGTGCGCCAAGGCCCGCCAGCCCGTCCGCCGCGACCTGCTGGAACAGCTCGGTGTAGATCCCATCCACACCGGGGCCGTGTGCGTGTATCACCAATACGTCAAGGAGTGCGTGCGCGCCCTGGAGGGCACGGGCATCCCGGTGGCGGCCGTCAGCACGGGCTTCCCCGCCGGTCTCTCCCCGTTTGAGCAGCGCATCGAAGAAATCCACCGTTCGGTGGAAGACGGTGCCGCCGAGATTGATATCGTCATCACCCGCGCCCACGTGCTGCGCGGCGAATGGAACGCGCTTTACGACGAAATGGCCGCCTTCCGCGAGGCCTGCGGCGAGGCGCACGTCAAGGCGATCCTCGCCACCGGCGAACTCGGCACCCTCACCAATGTGGCCCGCGCCAGCATGGTGTGCATGCAGGCCGGCGCCGATTTCATCAAGACCAGCACGGGCAAAGAGCCGGTGAACGCGACCCTCCCCGTGGCCCTGGTGATGTGCCGCATGATCCGGCAATACGAAGCGCAGACGGGCGTGAAAGTGGGATTCAAGCCCGCCGGGGGCATCCGCACCGCCAAGCAATCGCTCGACTTTTTGATGCTGATGAAGGAAGAACTGGGCGACCCCTGGACGCACCCGGACCTCTTCCGTCTGGGGGCCAGTACGCTCCTCTCGGACATCGAACGCCAACTGGAACACTTCGCCACCGGCCGGTATTCCGCTTACCACCGCCACGCCATGGGCTAAATGCAATGAGTCAAGTCACCGATATCCTCCAGAACCTCGATTACGGCGTCGCGCCGGAATCCGCCCAATTGGCCGAAGACTGGCTGAACGAGCACGGGCGCACCTTTGGGCACTACATCGGCGGGCAGTGGGTGGCCGCTGACACCACCTTTGCCACCATCAATCCCGCCACGGGCATCGAGCTTGCCCAAATCGGCCAGGGCACCGAAGCCACGGTGAACCAAGCGGTGGATTCGGCTCGGGCGGCAATTGAAGGGTGGAGCAAACTCCCCGGGGCCGAGCGCGCCAAGTACCTCTACGCTATTGCCCGCCAGATTCAAAAGCATGCGCGCCTCTTTGCGGTGCTGGAGAGCATGGACAACGGCAAGCCCATCCGCGAAACCCGCGATGTGGACGTGCCGCTGGTGGCGCGGCACTTCTACTACCATGCCGGGTGGGCCACCCTGGCCGAGGAAGAGTATCCGCACCACGGCCCCGTGGGCGTGTGCGGGCAGATCATCCCGTGGAACTTCCCGCTGCTGATGCTGGCGTGGAAGATCGCGCCCGCCCTCGCCATGGGCAACACGGTGGTGCTGAAGCCCGCCGAGTTCACTTCCCTTACGGCGTTGCTCTTTGCCGAGATCTGCCAGCGCGTGGGTGTCCCCAAGGGTGTGGTGAACATCATCACCGGCGATGGCGAAACCGGCAAGGCCCTGGTGGCGCACCCCAATGTCGACAAGATCGCCTTCACGGGCAGCACTGAAGTGGGCAAGCACATCCGGCGCAGCACCGCCGGTTCGCACAAAAAGCTGAGCCTGGAACTCGGCGGCAAGTCGCCCTACATCGTCTTTGACGACGCCGACATGGACGCCGCCGTGGAAGGGCTGGTGGACGCCATTTGGTTCAATCAGGGCCAGGTGTGCTGCGCGGGTTCGCGCCTGCTGGTGCAAGAGAGCATCGCCGAAGAGTTCTATGCCCGCGTGCGGCGGCGCATGGCGCAGCTCCGCGTAGGGGATCCGCTGGATAAGGCCACCGACATCGGCGCGGTGGTGGACACCACCCAACTGGAACGAATTCACCAACTGGTGGAGCAAGGCGTGGCCGAAGGGGCGGAGAAATTCCAACCCGAGTGCACCCTGCCCGCACAAGGCTGCTTCTATCCGCCCACGCTGCTCACGGGCGTGGAACCGGCCAGCACGGTGGCCCAGGTGGAGATTTTCGGTCCGGTGCTGGTGGCGATGACGTTCCGCACCCCCAGCGAGGCCGTGGCCCTGGCCAACAACACCATTTACGGCCTGGCCGGGACGATCTTTTCGCAGAACCTCGATATCGCCCACGATGTCGCCGCGCAGATCAAGGCGGGCGTTATATGGATCAACGGCACTAACTTCTTTGATGCCAGCGTCGGCTTCGGCGGCTATAAGGAGAGCGGATTCGGCCGAGAGGGCGGCCGCGAAGGGCTGGAAGAGTATCTCGTCCGCGACCTCCCCAACACCGAAGCCCCCCAGCTGCCCACCATAGACCCCCTGCCCGATGTCGACCCCGACATCGACCGCACCCACAAGCTCTACATTGGCGGCAAGCAAGTGCGCACCGATAGCGGCTATTCGCTCTCGCTGCCGCTCACCACGGGTGGCATGGCCGACATCTCGCGCGGCAACCGTAAGGACATCCGCAATGCCGTGGAAGCCGCCGAAGCCGCCGCTTCCGGCTGGGCCAGCACCACCGCCTTCACCCGTGCGCAGATCCTCTATTACCTCGCCGAAAACATGCAGGGCGCCCGCCACCAATTGGTGGAATCGCTCACGGCCCGTGGCCAACAGGACGCCGAGAAGGAGTTCGATGCCACCATCCACCGCGTGCTCCACTGGGCGGCCTGGGCGGATAAGTACGAGGGCACGGTACACCAGCCGCCCCTGCGGGCCATGGTCTACACCCGGCCCGAGCCGCTCGGCGTTGTCGGCATCATCAACCCCGCCGCGCCCGCCCTGCTTGGGTTCATTGGGGCTTGTCTGCCGGCTATCGCCATGGGCAACGCCGTAGTGGCCGTGCCCAGTGCGCACAATCCGCTCCCGGCTCTGGAACTGTTCCGCATCATCGAGGCCTCGGATATCCCCGCCGGCGTCTGGAACATCGTCACCGGCCTCCCGGAAGAGCTTGAATCCACCCTCGCCGGCCACGACGGCGTGATGGCCCTGTGGCACTTTGGTGAAGAGGCCGCGCAGGCCAAAGCAGAACTCGAGAGCGCGGGCAACCTCAAGCAAATGTGGACCCCCAGCGGGCCCCTGGATTGGCACACCACGCCCTCCACCGAATGGTTGAGGCGCGCCACTCAGGTCAAGAACATCTGGGTGCCCTACGGCGCTTAGGCGAGCTGAACGTCAATCCGACGATCCGGGCTCTCCGGCAGGCAAGCCCGGATCTCGGCCAACAGCGCGTCCACGCCTTCGGCGGCCACCCGGTCAGGAAGCGATGGGGCCTGCACCACGTGGCTCACGCGATCGGGGTGCGGGCCGTTGATATCGCCAAAGTCCACGTCCAGGGTCAGCACCACGTCGCCCTCGTGGCGGGCCAAGAGCTCGTCCACCAACGATCGCACCGCCGCTCGCAGGCCGTCCGTGCTCACGTCCTCGCACTGCCCAATGTACATGTTGCCGAATTGGTCGGTGGCTTCCCACTTCATGCCCGTGGTCTTACCCCACCCAGGCATCGGGGCAAAGCATCGGTAGACTCACGGCATGAAGTTCGGTAACTTTCCTTACCCGACGCCCGTCAACGAACCCGTCCTGAACTACGCCCCCGGCTCGGCCGAGCGCAAGCGCCAGATCGAGGTGCTCAAGGAGCTGAAGGGCCAGACGGTGGACGTGCCGATGTACATCGGCGGCCAAGAAGTCCGCACGGGCGAACTCCTCCGCCTCGCGCCCCCGCACGAACACGCCCACACCCTTGGCCACGCCCACCGGGGTGGTGCCGAGCACGTCAAGCAGGCCATTGATGCCGCCCTGGCCGCCCGCGCCCACTGGCAAAGCCTGAGCTTCGAGAATCGCGCCGCCATCTTCCTGCGTGCGGCCGAGCTCATTGCCACCAAGTACCGCGCCTACATGAACGGCACCACGATGCTGGGGCAAAGCAAGAACGTTTACCAAGCCGAAATTGATTCCGCCTGCGAAATCGTGGACTTCCTCCGCTTCAACGTCCACTTTCTCAGCGAGATCTACAAGCAGCAGCCCATCAGCGGCCCCGGCGTGCACAACCGCGTGGAGTACCGCCCGCTCGAAGGCTTCGTACTGGCCATCACCCCGTTCAACTTCACCGCTATCGGTGGCAACCTCCCCACGGCCCCGGCCCTGTGCGGCAACACCGTGGTGTGGAAGTGCGCCGACACGCAGATTTACAGCGCGCAGATGTTCATGCGCATCATGCAAGAAGCCGGCCTGCCGGATGGTGTCATCAACCTGGTTTACGCGCGCGGCCCGGTGGTCGGCGAGCTCTGCCTGGGGCACCGCGACTTCGCCGGCCTGCACTTCACGGGTTCCACCGGCACCTTCAATCACCTGTGGCACGCCATCGGCTCCAACCTCGATAACTACCGCAGCTACCCGCGCATCGTGGGCGAGACGGGCGGCAAGGACTTCGTCGTCGCCCACCCGAGTGCCGACCCCGATGTGGTGGCGACGGCCCTGCTGCGCGGCGCCTTTGAATACCAAGGGCAAAAGTGCTCGGCGGCGTCCCGCTGCTACATCCCGCGCTCAATGGCCGAGACCATCCGCACTAAGATGGCCGACGGCATGGCGAGCTTCAAGATGGGCACCACCGAAGACTTTGGCAACTTCATCAACGCCGTGATTGACGAGAAGTCGTTCGACAGCATCATGGGCTACATCAATGCGGCGCACACGGATGCCGATGTGAGCGTGCTGGTGGGCGGCAAGGGTGACAAGTCGGTGGGCTACTTTGTGGAGCCGACCCTCCTGGAAGCCAAGACCCCCGATTACCGGACCATGTGCGAGGAGATCTTCGGCCCGGTGCTGACGATGTACGTCTACGAAGATGACAAGTGGAGCGACACGCTGCGCCTGGTGGACAACACCTCGCCGTATGCCCTCACCGGGGCCGTCATCAGTCAGGATCGCGGTTCGGTGGAAGAAGCCGTGAACGCCCTCCGGCACGCGGCGGGCAACTTCTACATCAACGACAAGCCGACCGGCGCAGTGGTGGGCCAGCAACCGTTCGGCGGCGCGCGCGGCAGCGGCACCAACGACAAGGCCGGGGCGATGCTGAACCTCTACCGGTGGCTCAGCGCCCGCACGATCAAGGAAACCTTCGTTCCGCCCACCGACTACCGCTACCCGTTCCTACAGAGCGAATAACCCGGGCAGGAGCACAAAAAGAAACCCCCGATTCCCAGTGTGGGAGTCGGGGGTTTTGCGTTCGCAAGGCAGCTGCGAGGCTTACTTGCTGCGTCGGCGTCGCGCCAGGGCGAGGAGGCCCGCACCCAGGGCGATCATGCTGGCCGGTTCCGGCACGGCGGTGATGGTGAACGCCTGAATCCCGTTGTTGGTGTTCATAGCGTAGAGGTTCACCGAGTTGCCGTTCACGGCACCGAAGGCGATGTCACCGACGGCATTGCCGTTCGCGTTCACAGCTCCTGTCGTGTTGTTCAGGGTCAGAACAGGGGCCGCCAGCGTTTGGTTACCCGAGAGGCCCGTCACATCGTAAACCCGGACGATGTTGCTGTTAGCGTCCACAGTCGCCATCAGCGTAAAGCCGTTCAAGCTCACGAAGTCCACGGTGAATTCTCCACCCGAAGCCGGCGTCCAGCTACCCGCCAACGTGCTCCCGTTCGCGATGCGGTAGGGGCTCGTCGCCGCCGTACCGCCGGTCTGCTTACCCACCACATTGCCCGCCGTATCGTAGGCAATGCCAAGTCGATAAGAGCCGTTACCCGAACCCGTGACGATGTTGTTAGTCGGAGTCAAGTTCGTGCCGTCGAAGGCGAAGCTGTAATAGCCAACCAGGTCGGCACCACCCGTGCCCTTTCCGCCCACGATCTGCACCGAGTTGCCAGAACCGGTGATGTCAGTTGCATCACCAAGGCGAGCCGTGGTTCCCGTTGCCACGCTGAAGACATGGCCTAGCGTGCCGGCAACACCCGCCGCTTCGTTCGCCCAACGGTAAACCTTGAACGGGCTCGAGGAGTTCGAAGAAGAAGAGAGGTTCGTACCGAACACTTGGCCGTCCGTCGTCGCCATCACCGTGTTGAACGTGCGGGCGCCACCCGAAACACCGGCCATGTTGAAGAAGCCCGTGCGCACTCCGGTCGAGCCATCAAGGATGCTGATGCCCGAGCCATTCACGAGCAAGACGTTGCCGGTAGCCGGGTTGAACGCCAGCGAACGTTGGTTGCTGTCGGTCGTGAGGTAGGTGATGCCGTTTTCTTCCGGAGCCCACCAGCCGTCGCCGTTGAAGCCCCAAGTTCCGAGCGGAGCCGCCGTCACCTGAGCCTGCGAGGCTGCCGCGACTGCCAGCATGGCAAGCAAAGCAAAATTCTTCATTTGTTGTTCCCTATGGCTTCTGTACGCGCACGGGGCACGGAACTTAGCCGAACCCATTATGCTCGGACTCTCTGTTAAGGCTCTACTGCCAAAACTACGGGGACTAGGACTGCGGTAAAACGGACCCGATGTCCATCAGTCGGCGCGAATTGCTCAAACTGGCCGCCGGAAGCGCGACCGTGCTCTCTCTGTCCTCCCTCTCCTTCGGGCAAGGAACAACCCCGTTACGGATCGGCATCGTGGGCACCCACGGCAAAGGTGAAAGCAACCGCAAAGCCGCCGCTCAGTTCGGCACTATCGCCGCCATCTGCGATGTAGACCACACTCGCCTGGCGCAGGCCGCCGCCGACCACCCCGAAGCCGAGCGCTTCGTGGATTTCCGGGCCATGATCACCGATCGCAGCCTCAATTTGGATGCCGTCGTGGTCTCCACCCCGGACCACACCCACGCCGCCGCCGCCGCCCTGGCCCTGGCACGAGGCCTGCACGTTTACTGTGAAAAGCCGCTCACCCGCACCATCGGCGAAGCCCGCCGCCTGGCTCAACTCGCCCGCGCCAACCGCTGCGTGACGCAGATGGGCAACCAGGGTGCCGCCGCCGACAACTTCCGCCGCGCCGTCAATTTCGTCCGCGACGGAGGCCTGGGAGAGATCCGCGAAGTGCACTGCTGGACCGACCGCGCCAAGGGTTGGTGGCCCCAAGGTGGCCCCGCCAGCCCGCCCAAGCGGCACCCCGAATCTCTGGAATGGAGATTATGGTTGGGCCCGGCCCCCTATCGCCCCTTTGCCGATGGCTACCACCCGTTTGCCTGGCGCGGCCGCCGCGACTTTGGCACCGGCGCCCTGGGCGACATGGGCTGCCACCTTATGAACCTGCTCTGGCACAGCGTGGACCTGCGCTCCCCGCGCACCATCACCGCCGAGACGGGCACCTTTGATGTGGACAGCTTCCCCACCGATGCCCAGGTGCAGTTCGATTACGCCGACTTCGGGCTGACATGGTACGAAAGTGGCCGTCGCCCCACCCCGCCCGCCGGGCTGGAGATTGGCGGCAACGGCGGCCTGATTGTGGGCAGCCGGGACACACTTTACTTCGATGACCCATATGGGGCGGCCCCGCGCTTGTTGAGCGGCAACCCCATCCCGGACATCTCCTTTACGAAGTCTCCCGGACACATGAAGGAGTGGTTCGACGGGATGCAAGGCGGCGACCGTCCCTATTCGGACATCGTCCATGCCGGCGCGCCCCTTACGGAACTCTTATTGTTAGGCAACCTGGCAATCTTGACGGGCAAACCGACTCACTTGAACGGCCAGATCGGCCGAGCCGACCTGCGCGGCTACGAGGACTTGGTGAACCCCGCCCGCACGCCGGGCTGGGAAATCTAAGCCCTAGCCTAACGAACCGCCGACTCCAGCAGGGTGAGGGTTTGCGCCGTGGCATCCAGGCGCGCCCGCACCCCCAAGGGCATGATATGGTTATCTGCCACATGCCCAAACGGGAGACCGGCCATCGCCGGGATGCCCGCCGCCTTGGCCCGCTCTTCGTGCACCTGCTCCATCGAGAAGGTCAGGGTCGGGTCGTCCGGGGGCGGCTCCTCGCCCGGTCGGGGTCGCTTGCGGAAGTTGCCAAAGACGATCCCCGCCGCCTCGGCGAGCCCGCCGTTCAGGATCAGCTGGGTCAGCATCCGGTCCACTCGGTACGGCTCCTCCCCAATGTCTTCCAGGAATACAATGGCCCCCGCCAATGACGGCAGATAGGATGTCCCGCACATCGAGGCCACAAGTGTCAGGTTGCCTCCCACCAGCGGGCCTTCGGCCACTCCCGGCACCAGCGTGCGGCGCGGCTCCGTGCTGGCGGCATTCTTCACTTCCCCCCAGGCATCGGCCGCTTGGCACACGGGCAAAGTGCCCCGAGCAAACTCGGTCCAGCTGGATTCGGCGCACGGCCCGTGGAAGGTCACCACGCCCGCCTTCGCCAAGTACGCCAGGTGCAACGCCGTGATGTCGCTGTAGCCCATGATCACCTTGGGCGATTTCCGCATCGCCTCGTAATCCAGCTGCGGCAGAATCCGCATCGCCCCGTAGCCGCCCCGCAAACAAAAGACTCCCTGAATATCAGGGTCACGAATCACTTCGTTCAGGTCTTCGGCCCGCTCCGCGTCGGTCCCGGCCAAGTACCCCCACCGGGCCAAAGCGCGCTTGCCTAGCACCGGCTCAAAGCCCAAGCTCCGCACGCGTTCGGCGGCGCGGTCCAGGTGCGCCTGGTCATCCGCCGGGCCCGCCGGACACACAATCGCAATCCGATCCCCGGGGCGCAAGGCAGGCGGGCGCAGCACTTCGTCTGGCTCCGCTACGGGGTCGCTTCCCATGCTCAATCCCACTCCCGCCAAGCCCAGTCCGGCGGCTCCGGCCAAGAATGCGCGGCGAGATGTCTCCATGTCCCAAGGATACTCACGCCCTGCAACCGAGAACGCCCTCTCATTCGTCCATTCTTTCAAGGTGCTTGCCTCGTTTTTGTTCATCGCCGCCGCCCCGCCGGTGTTCACCGCTCCACCCATCGAACGATTTGATGGCCAGGGGTGGGGCGAGATCCGCTTTGGGCAGACCACCGATGCCGAACTCAAGGCCAAGTGGGCCACGCGCAAGAGTCCGCTCCGCCCCGAAGCCATCCGCCTGGAGGCTCAAGGGGGCGTTGTCATCGACGTGCTGCTGGATGGGCGAGGGGGCGAAGCCAAAGCGCAAGGCATCCGGCTAGCCCTCACCAGCCCGCCCGACCTTCGCCGCATGGGCATCCTCTACGGCGACGAACCCGAAGTCCGCTACTTCAAAACCCGCTACGAGGGCAAACAACTCCTGGTCTTTCCCAAGTCCGGGGTGTTCTGCTACCACGCTCCGGGAGAAGCCACGACGATTTGGTTCCTCGTCCGGCCCGACCGGTTGCAGGAGGAACTCCAAGACACCAGCACCAAACCCACTGCCCTTTCTCCCGTCCCCGACCCCGGCGCGGGCTGGGATCGCGTGGGGCGCTACGGCTTCACCGATGTGGATGTCAGCATCTCCGGCAACAACCGGCCACGGGGCATCAGCCGCCTGACCGAAGACCGGGTGGAATGGCGCCTGGACGACGCCCTCCGCTCCTTCGGCGAGCGCAACCGCGTCCGCTACACCCCCGGCGAATCCGGCCGCTACGACATCGAGATCAATGGCGGCAAGTGGGATTCTCGTGGCACGGCCGATTTCAGCGTATCGGCCAGCCTGAGCGTGGACACCCCCTACGGCCGAGTCACCGAGAGCGTTTACGACAGTGAGCGGTGTGGCGGCAGCCTGGAGTCTCGCCTCGTCAACTTGGGTTACGGCGCCATCTACGAGCTCGAGCGCAAAATGGCCCGCCGCCTCGCCAACCTCGGCCCGCCCAGCCCCACCGAAGCCGAAGAGGCCCGCATGCAGGCCCTCTATACCCGCCTCAGCCGGCCCTGAAACTTGCCGGGCCGCCATAATAGATAGTTACCCCTCATGGTGGAACCTCGTGGCGACCGATTGATTGAAGCCCGGGCTGCCTTTGTCTCCGATTTTCACCTTGGAGCGGCGGCCTGCAATGCCACGGCGATCCTCGACTTTCTGGCCCGCCTGCGCTGCGAGAAGCTCTATCTCATCGGGGACATCATTGACGGCTACGTAGCCAACCGCGAGGGCAAGTGGACGCAAGAACACAGCAACGTCCTCCGCGCCATTCTCACCCAAACCCGCCACGGCACGCAGGTGTATTACTTGCCCGGCAACCACGACTCCTTCCTGCGCCGAGTGACGGGTATTGAGCTTGGCAACATCCTTATCCAAGATCAGATCATCCACGAGACGGTGGGCGGCCAGAAGGTAATGGTGATCCACGGCGACCAGTTCGATTCCAGCGTGAATAAGTCCACGGTGTTGCCGCTCCTCGGCACGCTGATTCACGAAAAGGTCACGGTGTGGCAACGCACGGCCAATGAGAAACGCAATCTCACTAACCGGCCGCCGCACGACCTCCCCCGGCGCCTGAAGAAGATGGTGAAGCGCATCACCCAAAAGATGGCAAGCTACGAAGAGACGCTCACGGAGTTTGCGGCCGAGAAAGGCTGCAGCGCGGTCGTTTGCGGTCATATTCATGCTCCGGCCCTTAAACTTGCCGAAAACGGTGTTTACTACATCAACACGGGCGACTGGACCGACCACTGCACTTTTGTTCTCGAGGACGACGCGGGCAACCTGCGCATCATGCAATACAGCGACACGCTGAATGGTGCGAACCCGCCCGCCGTGACGACACCATGAGCCAGCCCGACATCGCCCTGCGGCCTGCCAGCCGCATTGACCGGTACCTTCAGCTCCGGCGCTTTGAAAAGAGCGGTCGGTTCTACGAACGGTTGGGCATTCGGCACATGTATCGCTGGTTGGTGGGCCTGGGTGGAGGCGCTCCCCTTCCTCCCGCTACCCAGCCCCAGGCGGTGGCCAGCGAATGGCTGCACCGCACCAAGAACGACGCCCGCTACTACGAAATCGCCAACCTCATCCGTGGATTACTGTATGTACCACCCGCCACGTTGGGCTTGTGGCGCGATGTTTGGCTTTCTACGTTCGTCTTGGTGCCGCTCATCATCTTCCACGCCCTTTGCGTACTCACGGAGCGGTACAAGCGGGCGCTTTGTATCGTCCACACGCCCGACCCGGACGCCCAGGGTGAACCCGGGATTGACAAGAGCAGCGGCTCCACCCCGGATGACGTGGTGGATCACTGGTGGTACACGCCCCGCAAATTTGAGACGCCCCGCCTGTTTAAGGCCCTCGGCATGGACCGGATCCGCGAACTCACCAAGACCTACGTTCAGAAGACGCGGGAGGAAGAGGGGTCTGAGGGGCCAGTGCAATATCTCGACCCTGGGAGCCGCGAATCGCTCATTCAGTTCGAGCGTGGCACTCGCACCGGCGAGTTCCTTCACCTCAGTTCGGGTCTCCTCAATGTCCCGCCGATTGTCGGCTTGCTGATGCACGGCCTCTGGTACGGCGCGGTTTACGTCTTTCTTATCTTCACCATCGATATGCTTCTCGTGATTCTCCAACGCTATCACCGCGCCCGCACGTACTTCCTCCTCCGTCGGGGGGGAATGGCGTGAAGATCGTCATCCTCACCGCTGCTACGGGCAACGGGCACATTAGTGCGGCCCACGCCATCCGAGAAGAAGCCGAAGCCCGAGGGGTCACGGCCCCGGTCATCGACGTTCTGGACCACACCCCCAAGGCGTTCCGGAAGTGGTTCAAGAACGGATACGAAATGCTGGTCCGTCAAAGTCCGGATACTTGGGGTTACCTATATCGGCGGAGCGACAAGCCTTCGAGCGAATACTACGTCCAAACGTTCTTAGATCACTACTGCACCCTGCCTCTGGCCAAGGTTTTGGATGAATTGCGACCGGACTGGGTGATTTGTACACATAGTGTCGCCCAACCTCGACTTAAGCGCCTTCGCAAGCGATTCGGTTTCAAAGTCGCCGTGGTCGTCACGGATCTCTACCCCCACAAGATGTGGCTGCGTGGCCGCCCCGACCTGTGGCTCGTCCCCGGGCAATGGACCAAGGACATCCTGGCTCAGCGCGTGTCCGGCAGCGAATCCCAAACCGTCGTCACCGGCATCCCCATCAACCGCCTGTTCGCCGAACCCATGGGCCGCGAAGCCGCCCGCGCCAAGCTCGGCCTCTCCCCCACTGACCAAATGATCCTACTCACCAGCGGGGGCATTGGCGGTGGACCGTTGGTCGAAACCGCCGAAGCCCTCAGCAAGATCGGCGCGAAGATCATCACGGTCTGCGGACGCCACGACGGCAAGCGCCGCCGGCTGCACAAGATGCAACTGCCCAACGTGGTGGTGAAGGGCCACGTGGAGCAAGAGGAAATGGCCACGCTGATGCAAGCGTGCGACATGATGGTGGCCAAGGCCGGCGGCCTGACGACCTGCGAATCCCTCGCCGTGGGCTGCCCGTTCATTGTTTACTGGCCGCTCCTCATCCCCGGACAAGAAGAAGGCAACGCGGAATTCCTTGACGAAACCGGCGCGGGCAAGATCTGCCGCACCCCCGAGGACTTAGTGCAAACCGTGCAAGATCTGCTGGCCAACCCCGAGCGACTCAACAAGATGAGCGAGATCGGACGGTCGCTGGCTCAGCCCACGGCCGCCACCCTCATCGTGGACGAAATCTCGCAGCGCACAAAGTAAGCAGGAGCCGTCGTTAGGGGTTCGTGCGCACATCGCGCAAGAACTTGACGTGCGTATCCAAGAACAGCCGGTTGCGCCCGCCAAAGTGCACGGCTTTGCCGCGCAGGGTCAAAGGATTCGGTGAAGTGGTGCGTGGAAAATAGGGTTCCACCGCCAGCTCCACATCGGCCACGCCCTCTGGCACCCCGATAAACGAGTTATTCGCCTCAATCAGGTCGGCCACCAAGGAGTCAGGGCTCTTGCCCCATCCGTTGTCCAGCGCCACCGTCGTGCCAGCTTGGTCAAATCGCCACCACCAGAGGTTCGTACGGCGCCCGTCGGGCGTATCTTGCCGGACCTGAATTGCGTTCCCAAAGGTATCTCCCGCCGCCCGGAACCAACCTAATTCCCGGTTGCCCAGGTAGGGGCCAAAGCACTCCACCGCCCAGCTCCCCCGGGGGTCACTCGGGGGCCAGCCGGTCCACGGCTTCCACCCCGTCGGGTGGCTTAATTTGAGGTCGCGCCGGTCCGGAAAACGGTCATCCTCGTCGGCCAGATACAGCGCGGTCGCCACCCCCCATTGCCGAAGCTGCTGCAGGCTCTCCGACTTCTTCGCCGCCGCCTTCGCGCGTTGGAACACCGGGAACAAAATCGCGGCCAAGATTGCGATGATCGCAATCACTACCAGCAGCTCAATCAGAGTGAAGGCCAGGCGTCTTGTAATGATATTCCTCCCCCTGCTTCCACGCACTAATTGTACGGGGAGTTCCAGCCGACAATGTTAAGGGGCATAGACCCCAGGTGATTCAACACGCATGGCGCGCAAGACCAGGATGAAGCAGGGAGAGAAGCGAGAGTCCGCAACCAGGTTGTTGTGGAAGAGCGTCTACGCCCTGTGTGTCCTCTTGGGCTTGGTGACCATCACGCAGTTGACGAGCTACCTCACGACGTCGAACTCCGAGGAAAGTTGGTCAACGATTCTGGCCCAGCAGAGTGCGCTCACCGCCACGGCTCGCATCAATCAGTCCATCACCGCCCTCATCGATCTCGATACTCAAGGAAAACCGGCCCTCTCGCGCGGAAACCGCGAGCGGCAACTGAAGGATTTGCAAAGCAGCCTGGCTACGCTCAAGCGTTCGCAAAAGCGCACCGAGGCCAAGGCGGCCATCTCCACCCTCACCCAAACGCTGGAGAAGATGCACCGGAGCGCCGACTGGAAAGCCGGCAAACCCTTGGATGAACGCATGCGGGTGTGGCTGATCAACGATGCCAGCCGCATTCAGTACGAGATCACCCAGGCCGCCCAATTCGAAACCCGAAAGCTGGTCCAAGCGGAAGAGAGCAAACAACTCACCACCGTTCTCCTCCTCATCGGCTCGGCTATCGCCTCGGTGGCCGGCACATTCCTGTTTGCCCGCCCGATGGCCCGCAAGCTCAGCGCGGTGTATCAGGAGCACGAGTTAGCAGTTTCGCGGGTTGAAGTCCAGCGAGCGGAACTCCAAACCCAAAACATCAAGCTCCGCGAGCAAACTGCCCTGGCTGAAGAGCAGCGCCGCGATCTCAAGGAACTCACCCGACTCTACAAGGCCAACGCCAATCAGTTTCAGTCCATCTTCTCGGGTTTGCCGGTGCCGTGCTTTGCCATGCGCCCGAACGGCGAGGTGTTCGAGTGGAACCACGCCTGCGAAAAACTCTTTGAATACGCCCAGGCCGAGGCCGTCGCCCGCAAACCGTGGGAGCAGATCTTCCACGGTGAGGACGCGGCGCTCATTCGCCGCCACTTCGATCGGGCCGCCGCCGGTTACGCCTCCACGCAAGAGGAAGCTGAAATCTCTGGCCCCGACGGTCAGCGCCTTTGGATCACAGTTCAATCCATCCCGATGATGGATATGCAGGGCCAAGTCACCGGGGTGCTCACCGCGATGACCGACCTCACCGAGCGCCGCAAGGCCGAACTCGGCCTGCAAGAAAGCCGCAACCTCATTGCGCGCATGATGGAAAGCAGCCCGCAGATTGCCTATGTACTCAATCTGGCCAGTGGTTCCATTAGTTATGCGAATGGTCAGCTTGCCAAATTATTGAACATCTCGGTCCAGGAACTCAACGAGCGTGGCACCACGCTTCTGGAACTGGTTCACCCGGAAGATCTAGAAGACGTGCGCAAGCACTACGAGGAAGTCCGCGTCGGCACCGACCAAGACATCCATACCATCGAATTCCGCATGGCGCGCATTGATGGCACCTATCGCTGGGTGCGCACCAAGGAAACCGTCTTTGTGCGGGATAACCGGGGCAACGTCACCCAGATTTTGGGTTCGGCCGAAGACGTCACCGACAAGCGCGCCGACGAAGAGCGCTTGCGACTCCTCTCGGTTGTGGCCGCCCAAAGCGGCAGTGGCGTGGTCATTGCCCGCCCCGATCGCAGTATCATCTTTGCCAACCCGGCCTACGAGGAGATGACCGGTTTTCGCGCCGACCAACTCACCGGCCCGAACGGCAAGCTCCTCACCTCGCTCATCATCCCGGACCAAGAAGGGTGGGGCGACCTCAACGTCGCCCTGGACAAGCAAAAGGCGTTCTACGGTGAGTTCCGGATGGAACGGAGCAACGGCAATGAGTTCTGGAGCGACTTCAGCATGACGCCGGTGTTCAACCAGGAGAACGAGCTCACGCACTGGGTCGCCATCCAAGATGACATCACCAGCCGCCGCACCATCATGCAGCAGATCGTGGTGTCTCGAGAACGACTCAACGTCGCCCTGCAGAGTAGCCAGTCGGCCGTATTCGACTGGGACCTCAACCAAAACAAGCTCTATCTCTCGTTTGACTTCAACACCCTGTTGGGCTATGACGCGAACCCGGTGGAGGATGGCGAGTCGTACTGGCTCAACCTGGTCCACCCGGTGGACAAGGTCGGCCTGGAGCGCAACCTGAAGGACCACCTGAAGGGCAACACCGACATCTTCCGCCACGAGCACCGCCTGCGCACCAAGGCCGGCACGTACGAGTGGTTCATGATCACCGGGGAAATCATCGATTCCCACGATCGATCTCAGCCCCGGCGCTTCATCGGGACGTTCACCAACATCACCGACCGCAAGCACAACGAGCAGCGCCTGGCCGAATCGGAACAGCGTTGGAACTTTGCTCTGGAAGGCTCTGGCGCCGGGGTGTGGGACTGGAAGATTGCCGATGGCACCCTGTTCCTTTCACGGCAGTGGAAGAACATTCTGGGTTACGCCATGGACGAACTGCCGGACGACTTCAAGGTTTGGGAGACGCATATGCACCCCGAAGATCGGGCCGCCTGGTTCTCCGAACTGGAAGCGCACCTGCAGGGTCAGACGGACATGCTCTCAACGATTGTGCGGATGCGCCACCGCGACGGGCACTATTTGTGGTGCCACGACCGGGGCAAAGTGGTGGCCCGCGACTTCGAAGGTCGTCCGCTTCGCATGATCGGGATGGTCACCGACATCACCGAGCAGAAGATCGCCGAGCAGCAAGTCATCGAAAGCGAGGCTCGATTCCGCTCCGCCATCGATGCCCTCCGCGAAGGCTTCATTCTGCAGGAAAGCAACGGAAACATTCGGATGTCGAATCCTCAGGCCGCCGATATGTTTGATGTCGAGCTGCCTGTTCTACTGGGCCAAAGCCTCGAAGGCATCCTGGCCAATGCGGTCACCGAAGAAGGCCTGCCCTTCCTGCCCTCCGAGTTCCCCACCGTCATTGCGCTCAATGAGGCGCGCGGGGTGCACAACGTCATCATCGGTCTCGAGGATGGCGGTCAAGTGAAATGGCTGGAAATCAACGCCGAGCCGATCTTCTTGCCGCAAGCCAAGAAGCCCTATGCGGCGGTGGCCCTCATCATGGATGTCACCGACCGACGCCAGGCCGAAGAGTTCATCATGCTTCAGATGTCGCAGCTGAACGAGACGCAGTTGGCGCTCGAAGCCCGCTCGGCCGAACTCGAGACGGCCAACGAACGCCTTACGCGGCTGGCCAGCACCGACGGCCTCACCGGCTTGATGAACCATCGCCGATTCCAAGAGGAATTGGAGAAGACCCTCGACTCGGCGCAGGCCAAGACCGTGCCGGTCTCAGTGGCCTTGCTGGACGTGGACCACTTCAAGCAATTCAACGACACGTTTGGTCACCTCGAGGGCGACGAAGTCCTGCGCTCGGTGGCGGGCATTCTCAGCGAGGCGATTGGAGATCGTGGCACCGTGGCCCGCTACGGCGGCGAAGAGTTCATTGTGCTACTGCCCGAAGCCAACGGCGTGGATGCGATCAGCATCATGGAGGAAGCCCGCGAGGCCATCGCCTCGTATCCGTGGACGCACCGGCAAGTGACGGTCTCCGTGGGTGTGGAAACGTGCGAATCCCGCATGTGCCACGACCGCATCGCCTTCGTCAACTCGGCCGACCAGGCGCTGTACGCCTCTAAGAACGCGGGCCGTAACCGCGTCACCCACGCCAAGGTTCTGGAAGAGAAGGCCGCCTAACCCGGGCGGCCCCCTTTCGCGGGACAGCCAGAGCACGCCGCACCCCCCCTAGACACAAAGAAACCCCAGGGCACCCGAGCCCCTGGGGTCTTTTGCTTTGTGAGATCGCTGCTTTACGCAGCTTGCGGGATATCGGCAGGGGCCTCTTCCGCGACCGGAGCCCCGGACTTCGCCCCGCGAATGTGAGCGATGAGATCCGCCTGCGAATCCGCACGGCGAGGCTCGCTCGGTAGCACGGAAGCCAAGTGCGTCAAGGCTTGCGCCGAGGCACTCTTGGGGGCGCGCTCCAGCACGCCCTGGCGGAACTGAACCGCCTCCAGCATCGCCGGATCGGGCGGAATGTTGCCCATCACAGCAAGTTCTTCATTCAGGGCATGCGCCCACGCCTGCTTCACCTTCAGCCGGGCCGGACTAAACATCCGGTTGCTGGTCATGTTCAGCACCGCTCGCCAATTCTCCGGCACGGAGGCGGCCTGGCGCAGCACCAACGAATCCACCACGCAGGTGGGCTCGCCGGTCAAAACCAATAGGGCCGTGTCGGCCGCGCCGACGATGGCCACCGAAAGCGGGTGAACCCCCGAAGCCGTATCCAGCACGACCATATCGTAATCGAGGCTGGCCATGCGCTCTTTCAGTTGGGTTTGCAGCGCTTCCGGCTGTCGATGCCCCCATTCTTGCCACCCCGATGCCCCGCCGACAAAGTCGAGGCCCTCAGAAATGGTCTGGGCATTCGATCCGCCGAGCCACTGCAAGAAATCGACGGTGGGGTTCACCCCCATCAGGACATCCAGGTTGGCCATGCCGGTATGGGCATCCACCAGCAGCACGCGCTTCCCTTCGTTGCGCCATGCCTGAGCAAGCCCGAGCGCAATCACGCTCTTGCCTACTCCCCCTTTGCCGCTGGTAACGGCCCAACAATGACCAGCCATTTTGAGAAAACCCTACTAAGAGATATTGGTCAGGCGAGGGGCTGCCTCAACGGGCGCGTGCGGATCCTGGTAATTCTGCCGGAGCTGCTCTAAGACTTCAGGCAGCGGCTTCTCGATGATCTTGGGCTTCAGGCCGGTGGCCTGGCCAATCATCGCAATCCCAATCTGGTCGAGCGGAACGGCGGCGTGCAAAACGATCTGGTCGCCTTCAATTTCCACCGGCATGGCAAGCGCGGAAAGGGCCAAAGAAGCGGGCACCTTTTGCACGGCGTGGGGATTGATTCCGCTGGTCGAGCTCGGAGCTGAAGCCGCGCCGGCGGCCGGGGCGGCCTCCGGTTGGGCCTCGCCGCGGAGTTCGGTCATAAACCGCGCGGACTCGTTCATCTCCCCGCTCTCGTTGAAAATCGGCTCTTCGTCCACGTCTTCGGCGCGGGCTTGAGCTTCGGCCAACAATGCGGCAATCTCGTCCTCCGAGAGGATCATGCCGCCGTCACTGGGGGCGGGTGCCGCCGGCTTGGCAGGAGCGGGCTCGAACGCAAGCTCTTCCTCGATCACCTTCGGGTCCTCGACCTCTTCTTGAGCGGCTTCAGCGAAGACATCCTCCAACGAGATCACCGATTCATCGGCAGCCTTCGTTTCGCCGGTCGTTTCAAGCTCTAAGGAGTTCAGGGCCGCGGCCAATTCGTCTTGCGCCATGATCGGCGCGTCCGCGCTCACGGCGGTCCACGTCTCTTCGGCCTCGGCCGTCACCGCGCCCAGCGCTTCGTCCAGTTCGCTCAAGACCTCTTCGGCAAGGGGTTCCGCCGGCGCCGTCTCCGCTACTTCAGCGACCTCGGCCACCTCGGCAACAGCCTCCACCATCTCCGGCTCAGCCGGGGTTGGCTTCAACGTCGCCAGGATGTCGTCAATGCTTTGCGTTTCGTTCTCCGGGGCCGCGAGATAAACCGAGGGTTCCGCAGCGTCCTCCGGCTCCGGCGCCGCCATTTCCGCGGTCGGTGCGGCCACAGCGGCCACTTCTTCGGCTTCCTCGGCCACTCCGGCCAGGGCCGCGCTCAAATCATCTTGGCTGAAGGCGAGACCCTCGCCCACCGGCTCCCAGTTCTGCTCGTTCGGTGCAATCGGAAGCCCTTCTTCTTCGTCCTCGTCATCAAGCACCGGCGTGGAACTGCCCCACTCGTCCGCTTCCTCGGTCGACATGTTCTGCAGGGCGTGGGCAAAATCCCGCGTGAAATCGTCTAGTGAAAACTCGGCGAAATCCTCGCCTTCTTCCGTTCTCAGTTCGGCGGCCAGCGCCTGAATCTCATCGGCGAGTTCATGCAATGAAACTCCAATCCGATTGATTCGATTCCAAACTTCTTGTCGCCGCCGTTCCGCCATCAAGCACCAATGAGGAGCAAGAGCCACTCGCTCTCATTAAATCATCGGCGGGTTTCACTGACTTTTTAGGGTTTGTCCTGGTCTTTTTGCTGGCGTTGGGCCCGTTCGCGGCGGCGCTGCGCGAGCCTCTCAGCGAGTTCCTGGTTGCCGCCCCCGGTGGGCGGCGGGGTGGCGGGTCGGCTCGGGGCGGCAGGTGGGGTGGGCCGAGGCCCTTCACTCTTGGGGGTCGCCGGGGTGGTGGGGGTCGCCGGGGTCTGTGCGCGCGGTGCCGAAGGGGTTTGGGGCGTTATCCGCTGCTTGGCGGCCCGCAGGCGTTCCATTTGCGGGCGGGGGGCCGTTTCTTCGCCTCGCTGGCGCCGGAACCAAGCCGTCAGCTCATTCCAAGGCACCACCAAACGCCGCGCCGCAATGTCAATCGGCAAGAGCGCGAGGGCAAAGGCGAGGAACCACGCCCACAAGTCGCGGATGGATTCGCCCGGCTTGGTGGAAGGCCGGAACGCCCCGCGCGCATCCGTAAGCATCTGGCCGTCGGTGGTCTTAGCGATGGATTCCAGCAACGGATCGTTCGGGCGGAACGAGCGGTACTCCGCCGGATAAGGCACGCTCAGACCGCTGGTGCTCACGCTGGCCGCACCTGCGGCCGTGGGCTCGTTCACCGAAACGATGTAGCTCCCAATATCTGCCGCCGGGAACACTGCCTCATACTCTCCCGGCGCGACCTGGATGACTTCGGGCGAGACTGTGGTGCCGTTCGGGCCACTCACACGCACGTCCTCCGGCTGGACGGCCGCTGGTTCACCATTTGGTGTGCGCGCCAGGATTCGCGCCCTCGCCACCCCGCCATCTTGCCGTAGCTGGATGTCGTAATCGTTGGTGGTGCCCCGTCGTACGACTGCGCGTACCATCTGCGACCAGAACGGCACAAAGCCATCCCAGCCCACCCACCGGCGCGCCCAGGCGCTTTGCGCATCGCTCGTAAAGGCGTAACTGGTACCCAACCCATAGCGCCACGAGGCCAGCAGCACGTCGTCCTTGGTGCTTTTCATGCTGGTGCGGGCTAGGGGGCGCGGCTCGGCGAGATTGTAAGCAAAGAGCGCCGGAATCTGGTTCGGCTCAATCCCGTTCAGAGCTTCCTCACCAGGCATCACGCGCGGCACAAAGGTCAATTCTTCAATCGCCGAACGCGACATCATCGCCACGTCTTGGGTGAAGATCGCGGGCAACTTGCGGGCCTGGGTGACGAAGTAGTAGTTGCCGCCGCCCGCCTTGGCTAGCTGCTCCAGGTACTGCACGTCCTTTCCGTCGCCAATGGCCACCACGGTGGTCGTGATCTTCTCGCTCCGCAGTTGCCGCGCCAGCTGGAGGGTGGTGCCGTGTTCGTCGGCGTCGTTGCCGTCGGCCAGGATAATGAGGTGGCGGACCTTGGTGTCCTCGGCGCGGAGCTTCTCGGCCCCGAACTCCATGCTCGGCTGCATGTAGATGCCGCCGCCGCCCGTGTCCAGCCGCCGAATGTTGTTGATCACCGCATTGCGATCCTTCAGCTCTTGCATCGGGGCGACAAAGTCGATCTGGTCGGAGCTTCCCGCCACGCCCAGCCGGTCTACGGCCGAAAGCAGCTTGGCCGTTTCTTCCGCGGCGCGGGCCGCCAACTCAATCTTGCGCAGTCCATCTTCCACGGCGTTCATCGAGCCACTGGCGTCGGCGATGATGAGCACGGTTGTGCTGGGGAACGTCTTGCGCTGGCGGACGTCCAGCGAGACCGGGAGCGCCTCTTCAATGGGCGTGCGGTACCAACCCCCGCTTAGGAACGAATCTTCACCCCCCACCATAATCAGGCCGACGCCCGTCTCCCGCACCGCCGTTTGCAGGGCCTGCATTTGGGCCGGCAACCAGTGCTGAGCGTTTTGGTCATTCAGGATGACGGCGTCGTAATTCTGGATGTCTTCGGAGCGGGTTGGCACCCCGCTTGGCCCCGCCAGGCGCACATCGAGCCCCGCTTCTTTTAGGGCCGTCACCAGTTCCGTGCGGCTGGTGTTCTCTTGCAGTACGAGCACTCGCGAGCGATCGCGTACGTTGACAAACGCCGCCCCGACGTTGTTGCGCACGTCGGCATCCTTCACCGGCTCCAGCGTAACCCGATAGCGCAGGAACCCGGCCGCATCCACCTTTTGGTCAAATGCAAACGTGGTTCGCCCTTCGTTCAGCGTGACCCGGTTGCGTTCAATAACGTTGCCATCCCGGTCCAGGCTCAAAATCGCCTCTTGCCGGACGGTGCTGTTCACCTCCACCCGGAGTTGGAAAGGCTCACCCGCTTGCCGTTCATTGGGGACAATCACGTCCGTCACCCAGGCTTCGGCGGTGCCGCTTTGCACCCCTAGCCGCACCACGTCAATCGGGATGCCCTGCGTGGCCGCCACCTGCGCCGCTTGCTGAGCATCGCCCCGCGTCTCGTTGCCGTCGGTCAGCAGCACCAGGCGGGGGGCTTTGCCCTCCGGGATCAGAGCCGTCCCCAGCCGGATCGCCGCCGCCATATCGGTGGCCCGGGCATTCAGTTGCGCTCGGGGCGCGCCAATCAAGGGGCGCCCCGTCGGCAGCACTTCCACCGCCGGGCGTCCGCCAAAACTCACCACGCTCGCGCGGTCTTCGGGGTCCATCGCGGCGATGGAATCGCGGATGAACTTTAGCGCCCGTTCCCGTTCTTGCTCTTGGATCGAGTCCGACCGATCGAGCAAGAAAATCACCGCTTCGCCTTGGTTCGGCCGGCGAGATTGCGGCCCCGCCAGGGCCGCCACCAGCGCCAGCACCAGGAGCCCCCGCAGCACAAAGGCCGTGATCTTGCGGTTCCGCTGCAGGCCCGAAACCAGCCGCCACGACCACCACAGCAACCCGGCCAAAACCGGCAGCAAAAGCAGATACTCGGGAGAAGTCCACCGCATGGTTAACTCTTCCGGCCGTAAAGCCACCACTCCAGCACTAGCAAGCTAATGGCCAGCAGGGCCACCCACCGCCACACCTCGCCCCAGCGCACGCTATTCGACTTGTTCTCCACCGTCGTCCCGGCAATCACCAGGCCGTCCTTGGGGGCAAGCTCGCTCTCAAACTTGTCGCGGAACACCGCGCTGATCTCGTAGTTGTTCTTCCCGATGGTGAGCGTGCTGGCCCCCACCCGGTCAATCTGCGAGACCACAATGCGACCATCCACCGCCGGGATGGTGGTTTGGGTCGTGCCGGTCTTCAGCACCGCAGATGTTGCCTCACCCGCCGGAAAACCGAACGTCCGCCCCGGCGACACCACCAACTGGTCCCCCACCGCCTCGCCGCTCACTTCATCCAAAAGATTGGCGATGAAAATCGGGAAGCCGGGCGTCAGTGGCCAGTCGCTGGCCAGCGGCGCAAAGCCCACTCGCACCACGTACTGTTCGCCCTTCCGCTCGGTGATGGCCGCTCCGTTCTTAAACTGCGCAATCACGCGCCCCGCATCGCGAGCCAGGGGGGCCGCCTCGGCGACATAAACCCCGTCTAGGTCCACGCCTTCCAGCAACGGAGAGGGCTCCCGACCCGCCCACTGCGGTTCCTTGACAATGCCTTCCCCGTTCCCACCGAACACCAGCACCGCCTTTGCCTTCACCGGCACTTCGGGAGTGCCATCAAAGACCACCAAATCGTAAGCCCCCTCCCCGGGGGTTTCGCGGCGCTCTTGATCGGGCACCGTGCCCGCCACGTCGGCCACCACGCGCGCGTCCAGGGCCACCGCCCGCTCCAAAAAGAGGTTGCCCGGCGACACCAGGAGTACCCGAATCATCTGTCGGTCGCTGGCCAGGCTGACTAAGCGATTGTCCGCCACCAGGTCATCCGTGGCCGCCAATTCCGCCGTGAACGCCTGCGAATCCACCGGCACCTTGATCGTTCGCTCCAGCAACTGCCCCGGGGCCAGGGCTTGCTTCATACTGTCCACCACGGCCCCATCCGCTTTCAGCGTGAGCGTCGCCTCCACCGGCTCCTTGCCCGTGTTGCGGGCGGCGGCGTAAAGCAATCGCCCCTGGTTGGTGCGCGTGCTGCCCAGGCTTTCCATCGCCACATTTCGGCTGCGCGTACCGACTTTTTCGAACTCGACCGAGCTACTCCCGGCGGCAAAATCCTTGACCTCGGGGAACACCCCGTCGCTCAGCACGATGATGCGCGAGCTACTCTGCCCCGCCACCAGTTCGGCCGCCAGGCGCAGGCTTTCGCCCACATCCACCGGCATGTCATACCGGCGCACATCCTCCAGCGCCCGCAGCTGACTGGCCGAATCGTTGCTCAAAGGAAAAATGACGCGCGGGGTCGGCCCCGCTTCGATCAGCGCCACTTGGTCAGAGGGTGTGGTCCGCCGCAAGAGCTCCCGCGCCCGCGCCACCGCCTCACTAAATCGGTCTGGAGCCACGTCGGTGGCCCCCATGCTGGCGCTGGCGTCCAGCACAATGACCGTCGCCGAGCCGCCCAACCCCTGCGACGCCAACTGCGGCCGCATGAGCGCAAACACCAAGAACAGCGCCGCCAAGAGCTGCACCAGCAACAGCCACGAGAACCGAAGCTTTTGGAACGGCGCATTCGCGCGGATTTCCTCTGGCTTTTCCGGCCACAAGAAGCTCGCCGGTACCACCACATCCTTGCGGCGCATCCGCAGCATGTACAGCAACACGATGGCCCCCGCCGCCGGCAAGAACCACATCCAGGTGCCCGGCGAAACGAAATTCACGCCACCCACCCCTCTTTGCGCAGCACGCGGTGGAAGATGGTGTGCCAATCCATGTCCGTCGTGACTTCAGCGAAGCGCCCGCCCACGGCCAGGCTCACCTTCCGCACTTCGTTCAGGTGCGCATCCAGCGCCGCCCGGTAGGCTTCAATCGTGGCGCGGTTGGCCGTGATCTCGCGGGGCGGGCCCGTCTCGGCGTCCACCAGTCGCAAGTCGCCTTCTAGTTCGGGATCGCGCTCTTCCGGGGACAGCATGCAGAGCGTCCACACCTCATGCCCCCGCGACGCCAATGCCCGCAGGGCTGTGGTGTATTGAGGGTCCATCACGTCCGTCAGCACGATCACCACCCCGCTCCGCAGGTCCACCTCCGCAAACTGGCGGAGCGATTGACTCAAATCATGGGAGCGCTGATAGGGTGCCTTCGCAATCATCTGCGAGACGGCGGTGTAGCCCGCCCGACCCCGGAAGGTGCGCGTGGCCCGGTGCGCTTCGCCAATCACCACCGGCCGCACGGCATCCCCGCGCAGTAAGGCCGCCATGGCTAAGCCCAACCCCACCCGGCGCACGGCCCGGTGCTTGGTGGGTTCCCCAAAGTCCAAAGAGCGGCTTGGGTCAACCAAAAGGTAAACCGTCAAGTCCTCCTCGTCCTGGTAGGTCTTCATCACGGCCTGCCCCAGGCGGGCCATCACGTTCCAGTCCAGGTGGCGCAGGTCGTCGCCGTCGGTGTAGTCACGGTAGTCCGCAAACTCAATGCTCACGCCCTTGCGGCGACTCACCCGCTCCCCTCGTTGCCGACCCGCAACGGTGCGCCTCGGTTGCAGACGAAGTGCCTGCACCGCTCGCAGTTCCGAGGGAGAGAGGAGCAAATCCACGAGATGGCAACTAGACGCGCAGCGGGTCCTTGTCTCTCAGGTCAGCGTCCAAAAGCACGCCTTTCACAATCCGATCTTCGCTGACGCCGTCGGCTTCCGCTTCAAAGTTCAGCAGAATACGGTGCCGCAGCACCGGCAGGGCCGCCTTCTTCAGGTCGTCCACCGCCAGGTTATAGCGGCCGTCCATCAGTGCGTAAACCTTGCCCGCCGTGACCAAGGCCTGCGCGCCGCGCGGCGAACTGCCGTAGCGCACGTACTTCTTGGTGTCATCGCTGGCCTCGGGTGCATCCGGGTGGGTGCCCAGCACCAAGGAGAGGGCGTATTGCATCACGTCTTCCGCCACCGGCACTTCCCGCACAATGGACCGAAGCCGCAGCACGTCTTCCTTGTTGGCCACCTGCTTCACTTCCGCCTGCGCCGTACCCGTGGTGCGCTTCACAATCTCGCCGAGCGTGTCCCGGCTGGGAAAGCCCACCTGAATCTTGAAGAAGAACCGGTCCAGTTGCGCTTCCGGCAGCGGGTAGGTGCCTTCCTGCTCCACCGGGTTTTGGGTGGCCATCACCAGGAACGGGTCATCCAGTTGGTGGCGCTCCCCGCCCACGGTCACCGATCGCTCCTGCATCGCTTCCAGCAACGCACTCTGCGTCTTGGGGGTGGCACGGTTGATTTCGTCGGCCAGGAGCAAGTTGGTGAAGATCGGCCCGCGCCGGAACGCCAGCTCCCGTCGCCCGTCGCCGGTGTCTTGCAGAATCTGCGTGCCCGTGATGTCCGCCGGCATCAGGTCGGGGGTGAACTGCACCCGCGCAAATCCTAAGCCCAGGGCTTCGCCTAACGTACGGACGAGCAAGGTCTTGCCAAGCCCGGGCATCCCTTCCAGGAGCACGTGGCCCCCCGCCGCCAATCCGACGAGGACACCCTCGACAACATCATCCTGCCCCGCAATCACGCGGCCCACTTCTTCGCGGACTCGGCCCAGGGTTTCCCTGAACCAAGTCGCGGCTTCTACCCCGGTATTCATGGTTTCTTCTGTAAGGAATCGAAGTACTTCTTCACTCGTTCTTGGTGCTGCTTGGGCACCTTGTTGCCACTCACGGCCTTGTCGGCGTTCTGGCGATACTGCGGCAGCACCTGCTCGTACGGCACCGACGGCCCTTGCCCCAGCTTGGCGGGGGCGCGCACCTCAATGCTCTGCTCCGTACCGTCCAGTTCGCGCCGCTCACCGGTCACGCCGGTGCGCACGCCTTGGCCACCCGGCTCCACCGGCGTGTCGCGCAGATTGAGCTTGCCGTTGGGGTCGCGTTGGCCGCCCGGGCCGTTGGCATTCTGCTGCGGCATGCCCACCGCGTTCATCAGTTGCTGGATCGTCTCGCGGTTGGCCTGACCCGCCATCATCTGCTGGAGGGCACCCTGCATCTGTCGCTGCAATTGCGCCTGGGTTTGGGGGTCGAGCCCCTCAATGGCCTGCTCGATGGATTGCTGGAGCTGCTGTTGCTGCTCCTGCGACATCTGCCCCCCTTGCTGCATCTGCTGTTGCGCTTGCCGCAGTTCCGACATCGCCCGCATGGCTTCTTGCATTTCGGGGTTGTTCATCATCTGCTGCAGCGCTTGCTGGGCCGCCTGGCTGTTCTGCAACCCCTGCATCAGCTGCTGCATCTGCTCCAATTGCTGCTGCATCTGCTGTTGCTGTTCGGGGGTGGGGGCGCCTTGCTGCTGAAGCTGCTCGGCCAGTTGCTCCATCACCTGGGGGTTCAGGTTGCCCTGCTCCAGCGCCTCTCTCATCATTTCCTGGGCGGCGTCTTGGAGAGCCTGGTTGTTCATCAGGGCTTCCAGCGCTTCCTTCATCGCCGGGCTGACATCCGGTTGCTGCGCCATCTGCTCCAACTGCTCACGCACGGCCGGGTCTTGGGCCGCCGCCGGGTCCTGCATCGCCTGCTCCAGGGCCTGACGCTGCTCCGGCGTCATCTGCAATTGCTGCTGGCGCTGTTCGATCTGCTGGCGCTGCTCGGGCGTCATCCCGCCGGACTGCATCTGCTGTTGCAGTTGGTTCATCTGCTGTTGCAGGCGTTGCTGCAGTTGCTGGCGCTGAGCGTCGCTCATGTTCAGCAGGCGGTCATCGGCGTTTTGCATCCCGGCCGCTTGCTTCGTCTGCTCGTTGAACCGGCTGGGCGGATTCTCGAACTTCTCCGCTTCCATCAGGCGGCCCAGCAGTTCCTTTTGGTTTGAATCCAGGTTCAGGTCTTCCACCTGCTCCTTCTTCAGGCCGGCTGCCTCAATGGCGCGGCCCTGGGCTTCGCGCAGAGTCTCCCCGGCTTCGTCCAAATCTCGCCCGGCCGCCGAAAACCGATCCTGCGCCGCCGTCTCGGCTTGCTTGGCCAGTTCGTTGGCCTTCACCAGCGCTTGCTCGCGGTCGAGCTTGCCCCGCTCCAGTTCCTTGGCGAACGATTCGATATCCGTGCGGAGATCCTTCTCCATCGCGCTCAGCTCGCGCGGAGTGTTCTCCAGCCCTTCTTTGGCCACGCGCCGCACTTCCTCGGCCCGGCTCGCCAGCTCGGCGCGCTCCGCCTTCTCACCCGCGCTCATCCCGAAGTCGCTGCGCGCCCATGCATAGGCACCCCCCGCGAGGATCAGGGCGCAAAGCGCACCCGTCAGCACCCGGTTGCCGCTCCAAGGGAAAACCGTCTGCGGGTCCAGCCCCGCCAGCTTACGCTCGGCATCCGCGCGTTGCGCATCCGCCCACGCGCTCTCCGGTGTGCTCATCGCCGTGCCCAGGCGATTCTTCAGCCCCGCACGCCGGTCAATGCTCCGCGCCAAATCCAGGGGAGACACGCGCCAGAACCAGCCCGCCGCCGCGCCCGCCAGGGTCAGGCCACCCACCACGGCCGTGGCCGCTGGCCAAGTGACATAGGCACTGCCAAAGCGGTCCGCCAACGCCCACGCCACCACGGCGAGACCTCCAATCGAGGCCCCCATCGCCGCGCCTTGCGTGGCCCGCAGCCGCCGTACCCGCTTTTCAAATCGGGTGAGTTCCAGTCCGGTGTTACTCATAAGACGCTCTGATGATCTTTCTACGTTTACGCTCGGCGGTAAAGAGCAAGATTCCGCCCAATGCCCAAAGGATCAAACCGTGGCCCAACACCCCCGGGCCGTACTGCTGTTCCCCGTACGCCCCAAGAACCGGGTGCCACGCCCACGCCGCCGCGTTCTCTTCGCCCCGCGTGATGATGCCAATCACCGCCGAGAAGATGATCAACACCAGAATAAATAAGAGACCACCAAGCCGGCGCGCGCCCGGCAGATTTCCGGTGGACAGTAATGATGCCCACCAGCACAAGCCGACCAGGAAGAAGTTGATGCCCCATCCCCAGGGGATGTAAAGCAATAGCTCGGGACTCACTCTCCCCGACGAGAGGAAAACGCCCCCGACGAAGCCGAGGGTCGCCGCCAGCATCAGGGCTGTAAGGAACGGGAGCACACTCGCCGGTGTGCCCTTAAACAGCATCTTAATGTTCCAAAGGCCGTTCGTTTGGTACTTGCGCTCGCCGATGAAGCTCCAGCACGCCAGGTAGTTCACCACCGTGATCGCCCCAAAGCCAACCAGGGTGTTGAAGGTGTTCCCCATGATCATCGCGGGCGAGATTCCGCCCCCGCGCATGCCGCCCGGCAGGCTGGCCACCAAGAACGCCCCCATCAGGCCAAAGAGCAACGCCGCCACCAACGAGTTCGCCCTCAGGCGACCAATATCCGGGGTGAGCGTCGGGGCGATGGCCGAGGCCGCACCTAACATCATCAAGCGCGACGCGAAGAGCGTTGTCACCGTGGCCAGCAGCAAGTTCGGGGCCTGCCAGTTGCCCAGCGGGGTGGTGCCAAGCACGGCCCATTGCGTCACGCCCGGCGTCAAGACACCCCAGAATCCGAAACCCGGGGCGCCGCCGCCCCCTCGCCCAAACGCCATTGCCGCCGTCATGGCGCTCAAAAGGGCGGTGAAGATCCCCACCACCACAAACGCTGCATAAGCCTGGATGACCGCCGGCACGATCTTGCGCGTCATCACCCCGGTCACCAAGCCCAGCGAGGCCACCAACAAGCCCTGGAGCGAAATGCCGAAGAACGTGGCCAGCAACTGAGGCCATGTAAAGCCGCCCATGAGGATGCCCACCGCCGCAAAGGGCAGCGCCAGCATCAGCAAGATCCACACGTACCGGTAGGCGCTCAGCAAGCGGCCAACCAGCAGATACCGGGCGCTCACCGGCGCGCTTTGCACCAAGTCAATGCTCTTGCGATCGAATTCCTGGACGATAGATATCGCCGTGAGGGCCGGAGCCACCAACAACACAAGGTAGCTCAGCAAGGTGGAGAACCCGACGAACAGCCCCACCAGGATGCTCTGCAGTTCGGCGATGTCAATCGTGCCCCGGCGCATGATGCCGCCGTAGAACGACCCCACCACCAGCAGAATCAGGCCAAGGTAGCCCAGCCAAAACCACATGGGCTTCCAGCCACGCATTTGGCTGCGAAAATCGCGCACAAATATGGCGTTGCCCCGGTAAGTCTTGACCGTATCCTGCCACCAGGCCCCGAGCATGTTAGTTCAACGCTCCCTGGGTGACATTGAGGAACACATCTTCCAGGTCCACGCCTTCCTCTCGGACTTCCATCACCGGGTAGCCGGCGTTCACGATGGCGCGGACGAGTTCCACCTGGTTCTCATGCGAGCCGTCGAAGTCCACCTTCACCGTGGTGGCGCCCATGAGATAGGTGTTCTGGATGTTCGGCTTGCCGTGCAGCCACATGCTGAGCTCCGACGCCCGGTCCATCACCCGGAACTCCAAGACCTTGATGGACTTCAGCCCGCGGGCGATTTCGTCCACCCCGCCAAAGGCCAGCAGATTGCCCCGCTCGATGATGCCCACCTTGTTGCAGAAATCGGCCAGCTCCGGCAAGATGTGCGACGAAACCAGGATGATCTTGCCCATGCGGCCCAGCTCGGCCAGCAGTTCCTTCAGTTCGGCGCGGGCGCGCGGGTCCAGGCCGCTCGCGGGTTCGTCCAGCAACAGCAAGGTCGGGTCGTGCACCAGGCACCGGGCCAGGCACAGCCGCTGCTGCATCCCTCGGCTGAGGGAGGCCACCATCGCGTCCCGCTTGAAGGTGAGGTCGGTGAGTTCCAGAACGTTGTCAATCACGCCCGGGCGATCCTTCACCGGCACCGAATACAGCGCCGAGAAGTAATCCAGATACTCCCAAACCTTCACGTCGTCGTAAAGGCCAAAGAAGTCCGGCATGTAGCCAATGCGCTTGCGGACTTCCAGCGGGTGCTCGGTGATGTCGAAGCCATCCAAACGGGCCGTGCCGTGGGTGGGCTCTAGTAGCGTGGCCAGCATTTTGATCGTGGTCGTCTTGCCGGCGCCGTTACTGCCGATGAACCCGAACACATCGCCGGGTTCCAGCGTAAAGGACACGTCGGTGACGGCCGTAAACGATCCGTAGTTCTTGTGGAGATTCAGGACTTCGAGCATGGTGTTAGCCAGAGACAGCGGCCCCCGCCGCCTGGGTTTCCCGGCTCATGCGCCGGATCGCAAAGACGAGTAAGCCCGCACCGAGGGCAAGCTGCCAGCCAATCACAATGAAGCTGGAGAGGGATGAGTATTCCGAGAAGCCGACGAGGGCAAAAAACGCCGCCATGGGGTGCCACATGCTGATACCAGCATCCCCCCAAAAGATCGAACTCAGGATGATCGGAACGATCAGATAGACCACGATCCAGAGCGCGAACGACAGGAGAAGCGACGCCGCCACCCGCTGCGTCATGGCACTCACCGCCATCGTCAGGCACATGGCGAAGAAGCTACTGGAGATGAGGTAGCCCAGCAGCGCCAGCATCACTACTGCCGCCGGGAGATTGTCCCCCCAGGTCAATCCATTCTCCTTAAAGAACGCTCGCCCCAGGCCACTCGCCAGCAAGAAAACCGGCACGCACACCAGGATCGCGGTGATGGCGGGCACTGCTCGCGTGAGCTTGCCCAATACAATCTGCTTGGCCGTCAGCGGGGTGGTCAGCAGCACTTCCATACTGCGCTTCTCGCGCTCTCGGGCCAGGGCCCCGTGCAGGGTGATAATGCTCACCAAGCCGAGCAGCACCCAGGCAATCGGGAAGGCCACGGTGGTGTCCACCAAAAACGAGTACCGCGCCACCGCGCCGATGATGCCCAGCACCACCACGCACACCGCCGCGATGACCAACTTGGCCTGTAGATTGTCGCCCTTCAGCCCCAGCCATCGGCGAAGCACAATGCGCGTTTCCGCCAGCATCGGGTTACGCGCTTCCCAGCGCATCCACAGGCTCACTTTTGCACCTCCAGCAGCCGCCCGGCGAGTGACATCTCGCCCTTCACACTGGTCGCCCCACCTACGCCAAAGGTGTTGGCATCCGGCGTCATCAGGGCCAAAAACGAGCCTGCGGGTTGAGTGGGGGTGCGAGCTTCCACTGTTCGCACTTTGAGTTCGCCTCGCTCTCCCGGCTGGAGGTTGGTCAGCGTCATGTATTCCCGACCCGACCAAATCTGCACCCGGTCAAGTTGAAAAGCGGTGCGGTTCACCAGCGTGGCCTTACCCTGGCTCCTCTCGAGGACCAGCGACTGCGGATCCCAAGGCAACGTCTGCGCAAAGGCAAACTGCCGAATCTGCAACGCATTCGAGGTCACGCCCTTGGCTTCCAGAGTGCCCGTATCAATCAGTTCGGCCGGCAAATCCGATTGCGAGTTCATAAACGCCGCCATCGGGTTATCCGAGCGCACCGGCCACATCGTCTCGATGCCGTCCAGCTTCCAATCGCCCTGCTGGGCTTGCCCGAAGTACAGCCGCTGGCGCCCCATCACCTGCATTTCTTGGCTCAGCGGGTCCACGGTCGCCATCCCTACCAGCACCGAGGCCGTTCCCGCCGTGGCCGGCATCCGAATCTGGGCGAACAGCAACCCGGCGAACAGCAGGCTAATCAGCGGTGAGGTCGTCCAGATCAGTTCGCGGCGATTGAGCCGGTGCAGGACAAAGAAGTTGAGCGGGCCGACGATGAAGATGTAGGTCAGCAGGATGCCCAAGAGCAGGGCAAACGAGGGCGGTTTCACCTCCATATTGCTCCCCGAGACATCGTCCAGCGACGAAAATCCCGCGTTGCGGTCCGTTTCCCGCACGCTGTTGAGCTTGCGGATGATCTCGCCCTGGGGGAACCGCTGCGCGTTGCCGGGCTCAAAGGGGTTGCTGCCGAGCATGAAGATGCGCCCCTCGCCGCGCTTGCCCACCACGGCAAAGCCGTTCAAGACCTCCTCCCCGTTCGTCACCGTCAGCGGTCGCTCGGTGAGCGGTCCGGGTTGGAGGCCGAAACTTGCAGACCATTTGGGCTCACGCGCCACCGGTTCGCCCGCAGTCGCAGGCCACCAGCTTTGCCAGCGCGGGTCGCTCAAGATCGGCGCGGAAGCCCCCGTGGGCACCACCAACGTCTTGCCCGCCACTACGGCCTGTTGCAGCGCCTTCACCGCATCGTTGCTCAGCCGGTCCGCGCCATCCCCCAGCACCACGTAATCCAGACCGTGGTAGGCCAGCCAACTATCCGGCGCATCTTCGGGCTTGACGCCCTGGGTAAGCGCGCGCAAGTTCGTGCGTTCGGTCGGGGCCGGCGGGGCGTCTCCATCACCGAGTGAGACCACGATGTCCGTCCGCCAGGCTCGAATATCCGTTTCGTTGTCCGAAATTCCGAGAATCAGCCGGGTGTCGTTGCCCCCCCAGCTTGAACCCAACTCAATCGGGTCCGGCTCAATCTGCACGCGGTAGTTGGCGGATTCAAACGCCACCGTGGGTCGGTTCCCGAGTTCCGTCGGCAACCAGACCTGAACCTTCTTCTGCGCTCCCTGCGCCAAGTCCATCGGGTAGCGCATCTGGTAGGTGTTCGACCGCACGACGATCTGGCCCGCCCGGTTCGGGCCGGGGTTGGTTGCCGTGATGATCAGGGGGGCCACGCGCCCCTTCCATTCGCCTTCGGGTGCCAGCGAGGTGGCCGTTAGGGTCACATCATTGGCCGCATGCGCCACGGGCAGAACGAGAAGGCCCAAGCAGACCCCCACCCATTTGCGCCAGAAAATTCGCCCCACCATGCCGACTTCTCAGTATTGCGTCTTGAAGGTGATTTTGGTTGCACGACCCCTGGTTTTCGGCTAGGGCTTGCGAAAAATCCCAGGACGTTGTATCATGCGGCGCGAACCCCTCGGGGTTTCTCGCATTTCGTGCCGTTGGCAAAGAGGCGAGTGAGGAAGAGAAGCATGAAGAAGATCCTGATGATGCTGGCCCTGGTCAGTGCTTTCGGCGTTGTGTTGACCGGTTGCTCGAGCAGCGCCCCGGCCGAAGAAGCCCCGGCCACCACGGCTGGCGGCGAAGCCCCGGCTGAAGGTTCGTAAGAATCGCACTGTCCCTGCGAGGTTTCGACCTCGCCTGACCGCCCGGCGGCCCTCCAGGCCACCGGGCTTTTTCGTGCCTGCTGCTCTACTCGGTCAGGTCGCCGTGGCGAATCATGTCCACCAAGTCGCCTTCGGTGCGAATCTCGCCGCCGAGTAGCGAGCCGCGAATCTCGCCCGTGGTCTCCACGTGGGCACCGGGCAGAATCACGCAGTTTTCTAGACGAGTGGCACGCACGGTGGCCCCGTCCCCGATCACCACGTATTCGCCCACTTCGGCTTCTACTGTGGCGCCTTCGCCCACCTTGGCCACGGAACCCGCCAAGAACCGACTGGTCTCCAAGAATGAAGGTAGCGTGCCGGTATCGAACCATTCGCCCTCGTAAACCCCTGCCCGGACCACTTCGCCCCGGTCAATCAGCATCTGAATGGCGTCGGTGATCTCATACTCGCCCCGCGCACTCGGCTTGAGGTCGGCAAACACCGACCAAATCTGCGGGCCAAACACGTACATCCCCGCCATCGCCAGGTTGCTTTCCGGGTTCTGCGGCTTCTCCACCAGCTTCACTATGCGCCCATCCACCACGTTCGCCACTCCGAAGCGGCGCGGGTCTTCCACTTCTTTCACCAGGTTCAAATTGGCGCACGGCTCGTCATTGAATGACTGCACAATCGGCGCCAGTGATTGCCCGTAGATGGCATCGCCCAGGTACAGCACAAACGAATCGCCGTTCACAAAGTCCTTGCAAAAACTCACGGCATGCGCCAAGCCCAGCGGCTCCGGCTGCCGCACAAAGCTCAGCTTCACCCCAAAGGCCGCCCCGTCGCCCAGGGTGGCTCGTATCTCGGGCTCGTTTTCGCCCACCACAATGGCGATCTCGGTGATGCCACAAGCTTTGAGTTGGTCGAAAGCGTAGGCCATCGTCATCCGGTTGGCCAGGGGCAGAAGCGGCTTGGCCACCACGCGCGTGACGGGATAAAGACGCGAACCTTTGCCAGCGGCAAGAATAACTCCTTTCATGTCGGGTGCCTCAATGACGACTTTCGTCCGTTGGTGAGTATGCCCCCGGGAACCGGTATTCTTCTGGGCGTGACACGGACGTCGCTCATCACTTGGGGGCTCGTGGCGTTATTGGCCGGCACGCAGGGTGCCTGCAAGCGCCAGGCCGTGGTCACCCCCACCCCGCCGCCGCCGTGGGCGGCCTACACTCCCCGCCACGACGGCAGCAATGCCTACGACACTTATTTGCTGGCCGGGCAAGATGCCCTCGTCCGCGCCCCCAATTCGGCCAAGGTCACGACCTGGACGAACACCACCAAGGACGCCCTGGAGCGCGCCCTCAGCCCGACTTTGGACAAGCTCCGCACGGGCCATGGACAGGCGTTCCGGAGCGAAGCCCGCCCCCGCCCGCTGGGCGTGGATGACCCGGTTTACAACGGCTGGCGGCTCCTGACGATTGCTTTGTCCTCCCGCATCGAACGTCTCCTGGCCGAAGACAATCTCGCCGACGCCGTGACCTGGACGATGATTGCCACCCGCTTCGGGGCCCGACTCTCCCAGACCGGGCTGGAAGGCGCCACTCTGGGGGTTGGCCTGATGGACACGGTGCGCCGCCAACTCGCCCCCGAACTGGCCCAGATCTCCGCCATCGACCTTCAAAGGATCGAGAACGAACTGAGCGAAACCCACCGCCAAGCACCCAACTTGGATGATGCCTTTGCCGCCGAAGCCAACCAGCAACAGCAGTTCATCAACGACCTCAGCCAGCGCAAGGGTGGCCAGGGTCCCCTCCTGACCGAGCAACTCGGCAGCCGGGGCGCCCAGGCGGTCGAAACCTTCTTGAAAGCCGGCGAATCCGAACGCGCCACCTGGATTACCAACATGACGGCGGAGGCCGCCCGCATCCGCGACGAAGCCAACGCCCAGCGCAGCCCCGATGCCCCCGCCCCGCCGCGCACGGAATGGTGGCAAAAGGACCGCGAACGCCCCTGGTCGCCCCTCACCCAGCACCTTTTGCTCGGCCCGCGCGTGCTCCCCGCCATCGAGAAGCGCTACCAAAGCAAGCTGCGCCTGTTTGCGCTGGCGGCGGCGCTCCAGCGCCAAGTGGTCAACGCCAAGACCGCTCCCGCCCAACTCCCGGCCCTCGAACCGGAGCTTCTCACCGACCCCTATTCCGGGCGTCCGTTCATCTACCGAGCCGTGGGCCGTGAGTATCAGGTTTACAGCGTGGGGGCCAACAAGAAGGATGACGGCGGCGAAACCGACCGCAATGGCGAAGTGCCGGACGTTGCGCTGGAAACCCGCGCGTTTGGGTTCTAAACCCCGTTAGTTCGGGACGATCTGAGTTTCGACCTGAACGCGTTGCCGCCACATGCGGGCCGCCACCCCGTCGCAGTCCAGCCGTTCATCGGTGAGCGGGGCATCTAGGCTCGGGATCCCGTTCAAGGCCTCTTCGCTGATGACCACCGTGCCCGGTTCAGCCAGCTTTTGCAAGTGCGCCGCGATGTCAATGACGCTGGCAAAGTTCACCTGCTTCACGTCATGGCCTGGCGCCATCACCTTGCCGCTGTGCACGCCAATGCGTAGCACAAACTCCTGGTCCAGCTTGTTGCGGAAGGCATTGAACTCAAACAAACCCGACTGCATCGCCCGGGCGGCCTGGAACGCCGGCCCCGGAAGATCAAACGCCGCCGTCACCCCGTCCCCGGCCGTGCTGTGCACGCGCCCACCAAAGCGGCGCGTGATGTTCTCGATGTACCGGTGGTACTCGGTAAAGGTGAACTCCGCGCTGAGGGCATCGGACTCCTTCTTCATGCGCGTGGAGCCCACGACGTCAATGCTAAGGAAGGTGACGAACTGCTCCACGGAGCGCAGTTCTTCTTGGATGGCCAGCAACCGGTGGAGGAGTTCCTGTCGCTCCTGCGCCGGGTCCTTCCAACCCATCTTCTTGCTAAGAGACGATCGAATCGCCCAGGCCAGCCCCCCAAAGATCGCACCACCTGCGGCGAACGCCAAGATCGCCGCCCCGTAAAGCCCCGGCACGTCCATGCCCGGCAGAAAGTTGATAAGGAAGACCGGAAACGTGTAGCTAAGGAATCCGACAATCGCCGAGATGGTGCCACTGGTAATCGCGGTGCGGGCCTCCTTGGCCTGGGTGCAGTTCCAGAGCGCAATCACACTCGCGAGCGAGGCCAGACCACCAAATAATCCGGAGCCATCCCGGAAGGCGTAGGCCATCACCGGCATCACCCCCGCCGCCAACCCCAGCCACGCTCCCGCGACGTAGTTGCGGATCTTGGGGTCAAAGGCCAGGAACGAGGACTTCATCCGGTCGAACAGAGAAGCCTTCGGGGAATGCATCGCCAACTGGGCGTGCATGCGGATGATCTCCGGATCGACTCCGGCCATTTCCGCCACGGCCAGAATCGAAGCATCATCCAGAGTGCCGCCCGCACTGCGAAGACGACTCGCCATCGCGAGCATCTCCTGAATCGCCCTTCCGTCAGGCGTCGATTCTTCGGGGCGCTGCATTGCTTTGATTCTACAGGTTTGTCCGGCCCTGCGTAAACGGGGCACGACTCTGAAATGCGTGCGGCATTAAATCCTTAAAAGTGAACTTGGTGCGATTTCCGTCTTCGGCCACCATCCACACCACCGCCTCGGGATCGGACATGAACTCGGCCATCACCGCCAGGCATTCCCCGCAGGGCGTTCCGCCATCTTTGGTGGCCACCGCCATTTCGGTCCACCGCCCCCCTTGGGCGTGAATCAATGTCCACAGCGCCACTCGCTCCGCGCACACACTGGCCCCGAAACTGATGTTCTCAATGTTCGAACCGGTACCCACGCGCCCATCGGCCATCCGCACCGCTGCCCCCACTTGGTACTGGCTATACGGGGCGTACGCCTGCCCCCGCGCCGCCAAGGCCTTGGCAATTAAATCTTCACTCATTCAAACACCACTTCGGTCACGCCATCCCCGCCGGCTTCGGCCGAGGCCAGCGCGAACGACTTCACGCCCCGATGATTCTTCAGCCGTTGCCGAACAATCTCTCTTAGCACACCTTCGCCTTTCCCGTGCACAATCCGCACTCGTTCCACACCGGCCAGCAAGGCTTCGTCAATGAACTTATCCAGCATGTCGGCGGCCTCGTCAGCACGGTAACGCCGCAGGTTGAGTTCGCGTTGCGCCGTCTGGGCACGGTGACGCATCATCGCCGCCGCTCCGGAAGGTGCGCGCTTCGGTTCGGGCTTCGGCCCACCAATCACCTCGATGTGGCCTACGTCTACCATGGTCCGCATCGCTCCCATCTGCACGGCCACCCGCTTGCCTTGAGGGGGTTCAAGAATCGTGCCGGTCTGGCCCAGGCCACGCACCCGCACCGTCATCCCTCGCTGCAACCCCTGCGGCGGCGGAGCGATGGGCTTTAGCTTCGGCGTCTTCGGCTTCATCTCCTGCACAAAGCTGGTGCCCACGTTTTGCAGGTCGCGTAGCTTGGCTCGGGCCTTGTCACGCCCTTCTTGGGTCGGGGACTTGCGTAGGTCCTCAAAGATCTCGGCCGCCTCTAGTCGAATCTGGCGCAGCACCTCGTCCAGTTCCTTGGCCAGGCGCTGCCGCACATCCCGGCGGCTGGATTCTAGTTGCTCCTCTTGCTCGGCCAGCGAGGCTTCTAGCTTCTTCAGTTGGCTGGCCAGGCGGTCGGCCTCGCTCTGGGCGGCGCGGGCCTGCTTCTCCGCTTGCTCCAGCTTGGCGATGGTTTCGGCAATCGCCCTTGACTCCGGTTGCACTCCCGCCTCTGCCACCTCGATGACATCATCCGACACCCCGTAGCGCTTGGCAATATGGAAGGCGTAACTGCTGCCCGGCACCCCCACCAGCAGCCGGTACGTCGGCCGCATCGTCTTGCGGTCGAACTCCATGCTGGCGTTCATGAACCCCGGCGCGTTCGTGGCAAACAGCTTCAATTCTCCGTAGTGCGTGCTGGAAAGCACCCGCGCCCCGCCCCGCTGGAACGCCAACAAAAGCGCCCGCGCCAGGGCCGCGCCCTCCGCCGGGTCGGTGCCCGCGCCCACTTCGTCCAGCAGCACCAAGGCCCCCGGCTTTAACCCGTTCAACGCCTCGGCTACGGTGCGGATGTGAGCACTAAAGGTACTCAGTGATTGCTGAAGGCTCTGCTCATCGCCGATATCCGCCCAGAGCTGTGAGAAGCACCCGAGATGCATCTCGTCGGCGCACGGCATCAGGCCGGATTGCCCCATGGCCACCGCCAACCCCAGGGCCTTCATCGTCACCGTTTTGCCCCCGGTGTTCGGCCCCGTGATGAGCAGCACATCGGTGCCCTCACCCAAATCCAAAGAAAACGGCACCACTACCGCGCGATCTATCAGCGGGTGGCGGCCCTGCACCACCTTCACGCGTGGCCCCTTGAGTGGTTTGGGCAAGCACCCGCCCTGCCGCGAGCCCAGCCGACCCTTGGCTAGGGTCAAATCGAGGTCCGTCACGGCATCCAGCCCATCCAGCAGCGGCCCGGCCACCGCCCCAATCGCCCCGCTCACGTCCGCGCGGATGCGGCGCTCTTCCTCGCGCACCTGGCCTTCAATTGCCCGCAGTTCGTTGCCGATGTCCACCACGTCCTGGGGTTCTAGATAAATCGTTTGCCCGCTGGCGCTGGAATCATGAACGATCCCCTTGATCTTCCCTCGGTTCTCCGCCTTGAGCGGGAGCACATATCGCCCCTCTCGTTGGGTGTAAATCGGGTCGCTGAGAAGCCCCCGGTTCGGGCCGGAAACGTAGCTCTGGATGCGCTCCAAAGCCCGCGCCTGCAGGGTCGCCCGCCGCGCCCGCAAGGACCCCAGCTTCACACTGGCCTCGTCCTTCACTTGGCCCTCAGCGTCAATGCACCGGTCGATCTTGGTGCGCAGAGTGGGCACGTCAGGCATGCGCTGCGCCCGAATCCGCAGGAGCGGCCGGTCGTTGCGCTTGGCGAGCTTGGCCCGCACCGCGTCGGCAATCTCCAGGTAGCGCCCCACCCGGGCCAGCACTTCCCCGTCCAGCACGGCCTGCTTGGCCGCCAATTTCAGGGCTTCGGTGAGATCATGCACCCCCGCCAAACTCGGCGGACCTTCATCCAGCGTGGCCAGGGCCTCGGCCGTCAGGGCCATCAGGTCGGCCACTTCGGCGGGATCTGTAGATGGCCGCACGCGCAACGCCGCCTGACGACCGAGCGGAGTTTCGCACTCGGTCGCCAGCATTTGCAGGATGGCATCGAACTCGATGACCCTCAGCGCGTGCTCCATCACTTTGTATTGTGAAGCCTCGCGCTGATTTTCCGTGAGGTTAGGTTAGTCGCAGGCCCAGTACCAGGTGCCGTCGGTCGGGTGCGGGTCGCCCGACTTGTTGCCGTCCGGGTGCACCACCGTCTGGTCAAACTGCCCCGCCCCGGTCACAAACTTGGCGTGGCCGTCGGCAAAGATCACCGTGCCGCCGGTGGCGCTCCACTGCCGGTAGTAATCCCCGTCCGGGAACACCCCGTCGCAGTCATAGCCGTAGCGCGAGCAGTCCGGTTGCTCCATGCCGCTCTTGCGGGCAAAGAACGGGAACATCTCACTGCGCATGATGCGGCTGGCGGCCGGATCCTCCATTTGGGTCTCCGTCACCGTCCACCCCGGTTGCCCGGTGGTGTCGTGACCATCGTAGCTCGCCGAGTAACCCGGCACAAAGGTGTACATGCACTTGGTGTAGCGGTAGCTACTGCCATAGGCCTCGTAGTACGAAGACTTGCCCGTGGTGCGGTTCGAGAACGGGCCGCCCACGTCCAGAGGGCTCTTGAAGATGTCCTTGTTGCCCGTGTAGGGCTTCACTTGGGTCGCCACGCCCTTGTGCCCCGCCGTGAACGGGCTGGGCGTGGTTTGGTACGCCATGAAAATGGGCATCGTGTCGTCGTAGTCGCCTATGTACAGCTTCACCGCCATCCCAATTTGCCGCCCATTGCTGAGGTCGGCGGTGTTCTTCGCCGCCTCCTTGGCCCGGGCAAACACGGGGAAGAGGATCGCCGCCAAGATGGCAATGATGGCGATGACTACAAGAAGTTCAATCAGTGTGAACGCGCGTCGCATCTGTTTTGTCCTGGCCGACTCCCCTCGCACTCTCGGGTGCGGTAGAGGAGCCCGTAGGTTCCGCGACGCGACCCGCAATCCCTCCGCCGGCATGACCCGGATCAGGTTCTAGGGGACAACCCGGCGCGTGCCGGTGAATCTCAGCCTTGCGGCGCCCCCTGCGGTTGGCTTGTCTGCCAGCTCTATTCTAAGGCAAAACCGGCCCCCGAGTGCCCGGCATGCGAAAAGGGTCCTAAAAACAAACTGGCCCCGGACCATTTCGGTCCGAGGCCAGCGCTTCCCGAAGGAGGCGAGTCTTACGGGCAGGGGATCTGGTCTTCGCTGTCCGTGATGGTCGAACCCGGGACGCCGTGCAGGTCGTTGTACGGGTTGGTAGCCGTGCTGCTGACCGCTTGGAGCTCTTGGTTCGTAGCGCAGAGTTGGTCCGGGCCGCAGGTCGGCTCGGGGTTGCGCCAAGAGTAGTACGTAGCGGCGCGGCTACCCGGAGGGGTGGCACCGCCGGTCGGAATGCCGCTCCACTTGTAGAACTTCGCGTGGGAGTCGGCAAAGTTGATCACCAGGCCTTCGGCGTGGCGAGCTTGACCGAGGAACGTGTAGTAGTCCAGCAGCGCCGCCGTCTTGATGTAGCCATCGAAGAACATGATCGTGCCGGTGCCGTCTTCCAGACCAGAGTGGTTGGAGATCGGGGTGTAGGCCGTCTTGATCGGCAGACCGCAGAGGTTCTCGGCGAAGAGACCGAGGTTCGGCACGTACGAAGCGCGCTCCACCTTGCTGGATTGGAGACCCAGACCGTTCAGGCGGTTCTTCCAGCTTTGCGGCGGATTGTCAGCCGGGCTGGTGAGGATCTGCACATTCTTCATGTACGGGTCCAGAGCATCGTAGACGGAGAACACCGTCAACCCGGTTTGGCCCGGGCGGTAGGCGCTCATGGGCATCTGGTCGTCGTAGTCGCTGAGGTAGATCATGACCGAGGTCCCGATCTGCTTCATGTTGTTGATCGACTGCGTCTTCTTGGCCGCGTCTTTCGCCTTTGCGAAGACCGGGAAGAGGATCGCGGCCAGGATCGCAATGATGGCGATGACAACGAGCAGTTCGATGAGGGTGAACGCTTTGCGCATTGGAATCAGCACGTTTTCGCGGCCAGTTGCCCGAAACGCGTAATGTGAGATATTACGCTATCCCCGTAATGTTCCGCCAGTCTCCCTTTTGGCGGGGCTGCCCCCTCATGGGGAGGGCCTGGTAAATTACCGGGCATGCGCTTCGGCCGGGCATCCTCGCAACAGGACCGGTACGAACGCGAATTCCGCGCCATTTACTCCGCCCTTTACGGCACGGCGCTCCGCATGACCCGCGACCCGGATCGGGCTGCCGATCTGGTCCAAGAGGCCTCAGTTCGAGGCTACGAAGCCTTCGACAAGTTCGACGGACGCAACTTTAAGGCCTGGATGTTGAGGATCATGACGAACCTCTATATCAATCAGTACCGAAAGCTGTATCGCACCGCTGGACAGGTCTCTATGGAGGACGAACACGTCGAAGAAGCGGTCGCTCCCCCCGAAGAAATACCAGATATCCAAATTTTTTCGGACATGCTGGAAGAGGAGGTCGAACAGGCCCTCGGCGACGTGCCCGATACCTTCCGTCAAGCCGTGATTCTCGCTGATATTGAAGGTCTTTCGTACGACGAGATCGCCGTGATCGTGGATGTTCCCGTCGGCACAGTGCGGTCAAGAATTGCGCGAGGGCGGGCCCATTTGCGACAATCGCTGGAACGCTACGCCATCGAGCGTGGTTACATCAAGAAGAGTTCGATCGATGAGTGACATCCGAGACCTGATAAGTGCCTACGCCGACGGCACGGCGACGCCTGAAGAGCGTGCCCACGTCGAGCGGCTGGCGGCCGAGCAACCGGAAGTGGCCCGCGAAATCCTGTGGATGCAGGTGGCACGCCAGATGCTGGCCGAGAAGTGCCGCACCGAAGCCCCGGAAGAACTGCTCTCCACGTGCATGTCCCGGGTCCGCGAGATGGACCGCCGGCAGCGCACCGAGCGCACCGTCACCCGCCTGGCCCCCGCCCTTTGCGGCGCATTGTGCGTCGCCATCATTGGCGCCGGGGTATTCAATCGCAATCAACACGGCAACACCCTGGGGGCCAACCAAGTCGCGAGCCTGATGACCGGGGGCGCCGCCGTCCGCGAACGCCAATCGGTGGATGCCGACCGTGCCGCCGACGCCTTCCGCGCCCTCAACGAGAACATGGGCGGGGCCGTTCGCCTTGGGGCCGTGCCGCAACTCCAGCCGTGGAGCATCGAGCGGGGCTACCTCGATCGCCATCCGTTTACGCGGGTGCTCTTCCGCGATTCGCAGGGCGCCACCGTGCAACTGGTTGCCGTGGCCTCCAGTGGAGTCGCGATGGAAAACTGCGAGACCGTGGATTGCTATCGCATCAGCCAGATGAACGGGCTCACTTGTGTGGCCTGGACCGAGGGCGAAACCACCATGCTGCTCACAGGCCCTTACGATCAGTCCACGCTGATGGCGCTGGGCAACGAGCTTCGCCAAGTTAAGAACTGAGCAAGTTCAGTAGCTGGAGGCGTGCGCCCACGGCGCAAGTGAAGGGAGAAATGGCAGGGGTGACAAGATTCGAACTCGCGACCTACGGTTTTGGAGACCGCCGCTCTACCAACTGAGCTACACCCCTGCGCGAACCTCTATGTTACCTCGGCACATGGAACCGATTCCTGGACCCACATCCCCGAAAGGGTCCTCCGCACCAAGTAAACTGCCCGCCGTGCTTACGCGGCTCACGTCCTGGCTTCTGCTATGCCTCCTGGCCTTCGTTCTGGTCGGATGCAACTCCGAAGAGGTTGTCATTGGCGGAAAGGAACGCACCAAGCAATACAGCACGGTGGTCTCGCTGGCCCCCAGCGCCACTGACTTCCTCCTCGTTCGCTTCCAGGCCGCGAACGTCCTCAAGGGCGTCACCGATGTGGATGACAGCCCGCTGGTGAAGGACAAGATCCGGGTGGTCAAGAACACCAAGCTAGACGCCGAAGCCCTCACCGCCCTGAAGCCGGACCTCATCGTCTACGACAGCCAACTTTGGACCGAGCAAGCCCTGGCCCCCGCTAAGGCGACCGGCGCCGAGATGGTGGACATCAATGTTCAGAGCCTCGACGCTTACATCGAAAAGTCTTACGAATTGGCCAAGAAATTTGGCAACGAACTGAGCACCAGCGAGTACCTCGACGTCATTGATAGTGCCCGCTCATCGGTTCGGGGCAACTTGGGCACGCTGGCCAAGCCCAAGGTCACGCTGCTTCTGGTTTCCAATGGCTACATGGTGGCCGGCTCCAAGAGTATGGCCGCCGACCTGATCCGCAACGCCCAAGGCGAGTTCATCGGCCCGGATTCGGTCCGCTACGAAACCGTGAACGTCGAGTGGCTGCTGCAAAATCAACCCGACATCATCTTTGTGCTGGGCGAAGGGGCCGATAAGGTCCTGGCCGATCCCCGCCTCGCACCAGTTTCGGCGGTCAAGACGCAAAACGTTTACAACATCAACGAAACCCAAATGAGCCGCTACACCGCCATTGACCGACTCATCACCTCGATGGGTTCGCGCGTGGTGGAGTGGGCCAAAAAGAACCAAGGCAACTAAGGCACACCTCCCGCTCGCCTCGGGCGGGTAGAACCAAAACTTATGGCGCACGCCGAAATCGGGGTTTTTGGAGGGTCAGGGTTCTACTCCCTGCTGGAGGATGTCACGGAGGTCAAGGTGGACACGCCCTACGGGGCACCCAGCGATGCCATCATGCTCGCCACGGTGGGGGGCCGACGCGTTGCCTTCTTGCCGCGCCACGGCCGCCGGCACACCATCCCGCCGCACAAGATTAACTACCGGGCCAACGTGTGGGCCATGCACAAGATGGGCTGCCAAGTCATCGTCAGCCCTTGCGCCGTGGGTTCGCTCCAGCGGCATATCGAACCGGGTTCGTTCCTGGTGGCCGACCAGTTTGTGGACCGCACCAACGGCCGCGCCGACACGTTCTATGATGGCCCCATCACGGCGCACATCAGCCCGGCCGAGATGTATGACCCCAAGCTACGCGAGCTGATGGTGAAGACCGTCACCGAGCACGGCATCGTCTGCCACAACGGCGGCGCCGTCGTCGTCATCCAAGGCCCGCGCTTTAGCACCAAGGCCGAGAGCAAGTGGTTTACGGACAGCGGGTTCCAAATCATCAACATGACGCAGTACCCCGAGGCGTACCTCTGCCACGAGCTGGGGATGGCGGTGGTGAACCTCAGCCTCGTCACCGACTTCGACTCGGGCATTGTCGCCGATACCGAAGCGGTCACCGCCCACAACGTACTGGAAGTCTTCCAAAAAAACGCTGAAAACGCGCGGCAGGTTGTCCTCAAGTTCATCGAGGCCCTCCCCGCCGACCTCAGTCAGTTCGGATATCGAGAAAATCTGCAATGGACCCGGGGCGACGGACACGCACAGAGCCCCTTCGACGTCCGAATCTTCGAATGATTGCGTCGCTTGGTCTCTTTATCAGCGCGATGGCCGTACCCGCCGCGCAGCCCCGCGATCTCGTGTTGCCGGAGCCCACTCCGATTCCGGCCACGGCGTGGCCCCTCCCGGGTGACCATCAGGCCACCCTGGGCGCTGAGACCTTGCGCTTCCAAGACGGGCAGATCGTGGGTCGTGTCCGCCAAGACGGAGGGTGGCTCGATGCCACCTCCCGCCCGGTGGATGCCAACGCGAGCCCCATTCGGATCCGAGTGGTGGTCATCACCCGCACATCGGTTTTAGTGCCGACCACGGCCGGTGCGGAAGTCCGACGGGGCAACCTAGAGCAACCCCACCTCGCGACGATTCTCATGGGCCTGAGCCGGGCGCAAGCCATGCTCAGCGGGCTCTTTGGTCGCCCGGTTCAGTTCGATCTCAAAACGGACCCCGTGTGGCACGGCATGGAGCGGGATCGCGCCTTTGGCAAGGAGTGGCTGGACGCGATTCTTGGCCCGGCCTTGAACTTTGCGCCGTTCCCCACCGAAGGGCAAGTCGCCCCTGGCCCTTATGCGGCGGCGTGGGTCATTCACCCGGCCTTGCGCACGGGCGTCGAGTTCCACACGGTACGCGGGACGCCGGTGGTATCGCTTCCCTTCCACACGCTCAGCAACGGCCGTCATCCCCACGCTTTCGAGGCTTCGCTCATTCGAGCCTTCGCTATGCAGCAGAAAATGGCGTACACCGAGGCTGAAGTTCCGGCCTGGGAACCGTTTGACGGAGATGTCCCCACCACCACGCTGGGCACCACGTTCCCCATTGGTCAACGCTGGGCATCTCTCGGCGCAAATGCTGCACTCCCCGGCCCGCGCATCAACACGCGCACCTTGGCGGCGATGGCCGGTGAAGAAGATGTTGTGTTCGCCGGCGAAGGCTTGCCCGGCATGCTCGGCCAATTCGGGGCCATGTCGCTGGGTGGCCAGCATTTCCTCTTTGCCCGCCCGGGTTACGAGGATTTGGTCGCCACGCGCTGGCCCAGTGCCACCGTGGTGGGTCATATCAAGGACTTTGAACGCACCGACCGCGTGCTGATCGTCTACCGGCTCCCCGAGCGCGCCATGGGCCTGACCGACGCCGAGATTCTTGGCCTGACCCCCCAGCCTGTGGCGGCGGCCGCCGAAGCTACGCCCCGCGCTTGGGGCTACTTCTCCGTGGCACCGAAGGCCGGCACTGCCGATGCCTTTACCATCACCCGCACCGACCCGTATCCGCGCGGCGAAGTGGTGTTGGGCAACCTCGAAGGTGACCAGGGTCTCATCCGCCTCAACCTCCGGTTCGAATCTCCTGAAGACCGTTACGCGCTCCACGTCTACAATGGCGAGGGCAACCTCGTGGGCGAAGTGCTGCTCACCGGGCAGATGAGCCGCGACCTCGTGGCGGTGGCCAATGACCCCATTCAGTACAACCTCTTCGAGCGACGGGTGCCCGTCGACGGCCAGTGGCACGAGGTGAAGATTCCGCTTGCCCAGTTCCCGGGGGCCAAGGAGCTTCGACTCGGTGCGACTTCCCAAGGCCAACTCCACACCCGCCCGCAAGGAGCCTGTGTGGTCGAATTCACCCGACCGGTGGTCATCCCCGATGATGGCTCCATAGCCGCCCTTCCGCGCTACGCGCCTCCGGCCCGCCCGTGGGAAGGGGTGGACGAAACCCAACTGGAACCCGTGGTGCGCACGATCCTAGAAGGTCAAGACGCCACCCTTTGGCCGTGGGCGCTGGAATTCATCCGGCAGTTCCCGCTGGATGACGGCGTCGCCCTCATCGGCCGCAAAACGACGGACCCGAACCCGATCATTCACACGATGGCCATCCTGGCCCTCAAGGAGCAGCCGAACAGCGCGGAAGCCATGCGGGCCCTCATCGCCCCGCGCAACCCGGGCTACGCTCGCTCCCTGGCCGCCGCCACCTACGCGGGTGAATGGACAGCCACCGACATCCCGCAACTGGGTCAGGCTCTGGGCGAAAGCACCTGGTGGGAACGGTATCAGCCGGTCCGCGCCATTCAGCAAGTGGGCGGCCTCACCGCCGACGCCATCCTGGGGGTGATGCTCCAAGACCCTGACCACGCCGTGCGCCACGCCGTCGTCGATGGCTGGGTGCCCAGCACCGACCTGGGCTGGCGACGCATCCTCTTTGCGGCCGTGAATGATCCCAGCGAAGCTGTCCGCGAGGCCAGCCGCCTGCAACTCCTGAAGGCCCCCACCGAGGAACTCGTGGCCGAGGGCCTGGCGGGTGTGAATGACGAAAGCCCGGCGGTGCGCGCCGCCATGCTCAAGCAACTCACCGTCGGCGAGCACCGCGACAAGTTCGTGCGCGCTCTAAGAGATCCGCACCCGATGGTGCAGGTCACGGGCCTCCAGGCCTTGCTGACGGCCGAACAGAACCCGACCGTGGAGGAATTGCGACCGCTGTTCGCCACGGGTGTGCCCGATGTGATGCAGGCGGTGGTGCAAGCGCTGCAGGCCAACAAAGCGGGCCTGACGGATGCGGACCGCGAAACCCTGCGGGCCACGCCGGTCAAGACTCTGCTCCCGGCGATTCAGCAAATCCTCGAAGGTCCGTAAACGGAACGAAAATTGCGTCCTTCTCGTTGGAACCACTAACCCATGTCGTCGCGTCGCTCGAGTCTTCCGGTTGCCCTCACCATCTGCGCCATGCTGGTGGCCTTGGGGGCGGGTCATCGCGTTCGGCAATCCATCGAGATGGGTTCGTGGGGCAGCAGCCGCCCACTCGTCGAGAGCATGGACGGCCAATTGGCGTCCGCCGAAATCAAAGGCGTCTCCCCCGACACCAAGGGCTTCTTTGACCTCATCACCTTGCTCGATACCGTCTACGTGGACGAGCTGAAGGACAAATCCGAGCTCGGAGCCGGGGCCGTCCGGGGCATGATCAACCGCCTCGAAGACCCCGATTCGCAGTATTACGACAAGGAAGGATTCGCTCGGTTCCAGGGTCGCCTGAAGGGTGAGTTTGAAGGCGTGGGCGTGGTCCTCCGCACCGACCTCAACCCCGCTGTCAAGAAAGCGGCCGAAAAGGAAGACGAGGAGGCGGGGGATCCGCTGCTGATGATTCCGGACCTGCTGATCGCCGACGTCATCCCGGATAGCCCCGCGGAGCAAGCCGGACTCAAGCCCGGAGACCGAATCCTCGGCGTGAATGGCAAGTTCCTGCTCTCGGGCGGCGATGTGAAGGCCCTGCGCGACCTGCAGGAGCAAGCCGATGGCGACCCCAAGGCCGCCGATGCGCTGGAGAAGATGCGCAAGAGCCTGGAGGAGCGAGTGGAGGAATCCACCAGCATCGCCAAGGCCGCCGAGTGGCTGATGACGGGCCGCGAAGGCAAGATTTCTATTGAAGTTCAGCGAGGGACGGACGCCGCCAAGACGTTCAGCTACACCATCCCCAAGGGCGCCATTCAACTCCCCGCCGTGACCACCCGCGAGGACGGCACCTGGTCGCTCAACCTCATTTCGGGCGCCAGCAAGGAGCTTGCCCTCGCCCTGGAATCCGGTGAGCTCAAAGTGCTGGACCTGACCACCAACATCGGCGGCGACCCGCGCGAGATTTTGGGGGTGTTGCAACTCTTGGCACCGGGGCAAGACCTGGGGGCCATCACCAACCAAAGCGGCCGCCAGCTCAAGGAGCTGAAGACAACGGGCGAACCCAAACCCATCGCCCTTAAGGTGCGGGCCAACAAGAACCTGCACGGTGCCCAGGCCATTCTCGCCCGAGCTCTCGTCAAGGCGGGGGCCACGCTCGAAGGGCAACTACCCGACGCCCCGGATCACTGGATTGAGGCGTTTACTCTGGCCGATGGCAGCGGCTACACGCTCGTCACGGGTCTCTATGGCGACCTGAAATCACTGGTGAAGAAGTCATGAAGAAAGTCCCCGGTTTCCTGCTCGCCATTGTGGGCTGCGCCGCGATGTTCAGCGGCGGCTTCGTGTGGTCCGACGTGGTGGGCGGCCGCGCCCCGGCGTTCGACCGGATGAACAGCATTGGCCAGCCGACGCAAGCGGCGGCGACCTTTGCCCCCACCGAGGTGTTCCGCCAAAACTTCGGCATCATCCGCGACCATTACGCCTTCAACATCAACGACGACGAGGTGCGCTACGGCGCGATGGCCGGCATGATGGCCTCGCTGGGTGACCCGCACACCGTCTTCTTCGAGCCCCGCCTGGCCGAGAACTTTGCCGTCGAAACCACCGGCAACTTTGAGGGCATTGGCGCGCGGCTGCAGCCCAATGCGATGGGGGCCAAGATCGTGACGGTGTTCCGCGATGGCCCGGCCGATCGGGCCGGCGTGAAGGGCGGCGACATCATCATCTCCGTGGATGGCGAATCCGTGGCCGGCGTGAACGTGGACGACATCGTCAGCAAGGTGCGTGGCCCCGCCAAGACCCGCGTCATCCTCGGCATTAGCCGCGAAGGCGAATCTCAGCCTCTCTCCATCACCGTGCCGCGCGGCCGGGTGGTGGTGCCGAACGTGGAGGACAAGATGATTGCCGACGGCACCGTGGGCTACATCTCCATCGCGCAGTTTAGCGATGCCGTGAGCCAGCAGTTTGATGAAAGCATCGAGCGGGTGCGCCGCGAGAATCCGGAAGGCATTGTGATTGACCTGCGGGGCAACCCGGGCGGCCTGCTGGAGCGCACCGCCGAGATGCTGGGCCGATTTGAAGAAGGCGCGACCGTGGTGACCATGCGCAAGCGGGATGGCCAGCCGGAAGTGGTGCGCAGCCCCCGCGGCCGCTCTTTGCGCTGGGAAATGCCGGTCGTGATTCTTATTAACGAAGCCTCCGCCAGTGCCAGCGAGATCTTTGCGGGCGTTTTGCACGATTACAATCGTGTCACGCTGATTGGCGAGCACACCTACGGCAAGGCCAGCGTGCAGCAGGTCTATCCCATCCGGGGTGGCTCGGGCGCGAAGGTGACGATTGCGCGTTACTACCTGCCCAAGAGTTCGGACATTAGCCGCCGCGTGGATGGGGACGGCCAGTACATTTCGGGCGGCCTTGCCCCCGATATCGAACTGGAACTCGACCTCAAGCCGGGGGGATCGCTGGGCGACGAGGACTCGGACAACCAACTCGCCCGGGCGATTGAGTTCATCCAAAAGGGGCGCTAATCTCAGCCTACGAGAAAGTCGGCGGTGGTGATGGGGAGCGTTTGCTCCAGGTCCACCGCCTTGACGATCTCAGGCTGATACGCAAACACCCGTTGCGCCAAAAACGCCGTGTGGTCTTCGCGCACCTGGGTCACCCCGATGATGGTGACGTAAGGCGAACACACAATCGCGTGGCCATCCCGCCGGTAAACGGCGTCAAAGCAGGTGACATTCAGCAGGCCGGTCTCGTCTTCGAGGTCAAAAAACACCACCCGCTTGCCGCTGGGCGTGGGCGGGAAACGTAACCGAATCGGATTGCCCACCACCATCACTTTCTTACCATTGGGTTGGCGGCGAGCCTCCCAGGTGGTCAGCCCACCCCGTCCGCTCACCCGCTCCCGCTCAAACGCCATGAGATGCTGGTGCACATCCAAGCCCAGCAGGGCGCGCTCGCGGATCGCCTTCTCCTCCGGCGAGAAGTCCGTCATCTCGGGCAGGGTGGGCGGCGGCACATCCAGTTCTAGCCCGCCCGAAACCGCGCCCCGCCACGCCAGCCAGTCCGGCACCGCGCACAGCAAGGCCCGGCGGTGAGGATGCAGGGCGTCCAGCCCGCCGCACTGGATCAAGGTCTCCAGTTCATCGCGGTTCAACGCCACCCTCCGCACAAAATCCGCCACCGAGAGGTACGGCTGACCCGCCACAATCGCCGCACGGGCGGGGGCGCTCAGCCCCTTCAGCGCCGTCAGCGCCAGCCGAATCCCCCCGCTCGGCACCCCGAGTTTCGGGTCATCCTCGGCCACAATGTCCTCCACCGCGTAGTCCTCGGTGCTGCGGCTCACATCCAGCGGCAAAATCCGGATGCCCCGCGTGCGCGCCTCATTGGCGATGGTGCACGGGCCGTAATAGCCCGCCGGTTGCGCCTGCAGCAGCGCGGCAAAGTAAGGCCCTGGGAAGTTCTGTTGGCACGCAATGGAGCGCACCGAAATCTCGGCAAAGGCCAGCGCGTGCCCCTGCGCAAAGCCGTACCCCCGGAACCCCGCCGCCATATCTACCGCCTCGGCCGCCACCGCCTCGGTGTAGCCCCGGTCCACCGCCCGCTGGATAAGCTGCGGCCGCAACACCTGCCCGTAATCCTCCCGCCGCCGCTTGTGGATCTCCTCCCGGATCTCTTCCGCTTCCCCGCTGGTGCACCCGCAGAACACCTGAAGCAGTTGGTCCACTTGCTCTTGGAACACCAAGATGCCGTAGGTGTTGCCCAGGATGCGCTCAAAATCCAGGTGGCTCAGTTGGTAGCTCTTGGTGCCCCGGCGGCGGCCAATTAGTTCGTTGATCTTCACCGCGCCCCCCACGCCCGGGCGGATGCCCGCCTGCACCAGGCTCGCATCCGTTAGGTTCATCGTTTGCAGGCGCATGTGGGCTTGCCGCATGGCGGGAGAGGCCGATTGCGGGATGCCCACCAGTTCCCCGCTGCGCATGGCCTGGTAGGTGTGGGGGTCATCCAGCGGCAAGTTCTCCACCCGGAAATCCAGGTGTTGCAGACGCACCCGCTCCTGCGTGCCGGAGAGCACATCTTGCCCGCGCAGGCACAGGATGTCGAACTTATCAAAGTAGTGTTTGGCGCTGCGCTTATCCCACTGGATGATGCGCAGGTTGCCGTCCTCCTGGTCGCCCGCTGACCACTGCACCGGCACCGTATCCGCCAGCGGCCGGCGGGAGACAATGACACCCGAAGAGTGCGCCCGGATGTTGCGCGGCACATCCGCCAGCACGGTGGAGAGGCGGAACACCCACTCTAACCTTTCGGTGGAAATGCCACTGTCTCTCAGCTCGGGGCGTTCGCTGATGTTGCGGGCGAGGCGCTCCGGGTCAATCCCCCCGTGCACCCGCTTGGCAATGAACCCAATCGCATCGGCGGGCAAACCCAACGCCTTGCCCACCTCCCGCAGGATGCCCCGCGTGCCGTACGCGCCAAAGGCCGCCACCGTCGCCACGTGGTCCACCCCGTACTGGTGGATCATGTAGTTGCGCACGTCATCGCGCCGGTGCGCCTCAAAATCCATGTCAATATCCGGGCGCTTGCTCCCGTCATCAGGCAAGAAACGATCGAAGTGCAAGCGGTGCGTGTAGGCATCAATGCGGCTGATGCCCAGGCAGTACGCCACCGCGCAATCCACCACCGACCCCCGCCCGCTGAGCAGGATGCCCTGGTCGCCCGCCCACCGCACCAGGTCGGCGGCCATGAGAAAGTGCCCCGCAAACCCCAGCCGGATGATGCGATCCAGCTCCCCATTCAGCCGCCGGTGCAGGGCCTTGGTGGGGTTGCTGTGCCTCAGCGCGGCCCCGCTCATCACCGCCGCCCGCAGGGCTTGGCTCTCGTCGGCGGCCATGGGCGGCAATTCCGTGCGCCGGGGCAGCAGGTCGTCGTCGCACATCTCCGCCACGCGGTGGGTGTTGGCCACCAGGTCGGGGCGGTCTTGGTAGCGCGTCAGCATCTCGGCGGGGGGGCACAGGTAGCGCTCGGCGTTCAGCGCCCGCAAGGGGCGGGGGCGGGGTTGCGGCTGGTCGGGGTGGCGCGTGGGCTTGCGCCCGAAGAGTTCTTCCACCGTGGCCAGCGTGGCGCTGCACAGGGCCACATCCTGCGCCGGAAACTGGTCCAACTCCGCGTGCGTCACCGGCCCGCCCGCTACTGGCGTCACCCCTAGCGCCTCGGCGAGTTGCAGCAGGCGGTAACTGCAGTTCCATTCCCAGGGTTCGAAGGTGCGCTCCACTTGCACAAACACCCGCTCCCGTCCGTAGAGTTTCACCAATTGGTTCAGTCGGTCTTCCGCCTCTTGCAAGTTGCCGGCCTGCAGGGGCCGGTCCACCCACCCCGCGCTCCCGCCGGTGAGCACCAGTACGTCCTGCGTGTATTCCGCCAAGAGCGCCCGCGACCCCAGCGGATACAGGCGCGGATGCCGCAAATGGCACTGGGTGACGAGATGAGAAAGCGAGCGGTACCCCGCCGGGGTCATCGCCACCAGCACCAGGTCGCCGCCCTCCTCCATCTCGATCGTGGTGCCGATGAGCGGCTTCACCCCGCACTGCCGCGCATCCCGCGCAAACTCCACCACCCCGGCCAGCGACATCCGGTCGGCCAGCAGCGCCGAAGGGATCCCCACCTGCGCCGCCCGCCGCGCTATCTCGGTGGCAAACATCACGCTCCGCCCAAAGGAGTAGCCCGAGACGGCGTGCAGCAGCGTATAGTCCGTCGCCCCGCTTTGGTATTGCGGATACACGGGCTCGCGGATCATCCCGTTGGCCCGCCGCACCTTCTCGTCACGGGTTTTGCGCGGGCGCAGCAGCACATCCTCCCGGTGCGCGTAAGGGTCCACGTCCAGCGCCACCGGCGGCGCCCCGCTCACCAATCGCGAGAGCGGTGTGATGTCCTCGTGCACGCGCCCCCGGTGGTCGCGCCAGCGCAGAACCTCGCGCGGCACTTCGCCTTCCCACCACGCGCCCACCTCGCGCCACCGCGCCAGGATCTCACGACCAGCCAATCGCGTCACTCCACTGGCGCAGCCACCGCTCGCGCCGACTGATCTCGATCTCGCACGCCCGCTTGATGGTGCCCACCCCCATCGCCGCCACCACCCGCGCCCGGGCCGTCTCGGCGGCATCCTGCCGCTCCGATGAACCCACCATTTGGTCGAGTTGTCTCTGCACCCGCTTGGCCCCTTGCAGGCGCGGCAATGAGAGCGTGGCCCGCACCGGCGGCCACGGCAGCCCCCGGTCCACCACTTGCCGGTAGAACACGCGCAACGGGTGCGCCTGCGCCACCGGCTTGGCCAGTTGCCGCCGGTACGTCACGGTCTGCCCTTCTTCGTTGGTCATCGTCAGCCACAGGGTGCTGGCCATGCGGTCGTGCCGCGCCAGGCGCAGGGCCAGGCGGTGCGCCATCTCATCCCCGGCCAGTTCCAGCGCCATGCGGTCCTCGCACCCGGCCCCGAAATCCCACCTTTCGGTGTAAGCCTCCGGCGGGTAGTTGGGTTTCAGGGCTCCGGGGTCCGCCCCTTGCGCCAGTTGTTGCACCCACCAGGCGCGTTTGCCCACTGCGCGGGTTAGCGCCGGCAGGGGCAATTGCGCCACCACCCCCAGCCGCCGGTAGCCCAGCAGTTTCAAGCGGTCACGCTCTTCGGTCGTCAGCTCCGTCAGCCAGTCCACGGGCCAGCGGGCCAGTTCGCTCGGCTCCACCTCCCCGCCGCCGTAAACCCCCAGGTCCAGGGCATCCGGGGGCACCTCCACCCGCACCGCGTCCGCCATCCAGGCCGCCCGGGCCAGGCCCATCGCCACGCCCCCCGGCCCCGACCGTCGCACCGCCCGCGCCATCTCCCCCGCCACCTCGCGCGGGTCAGGGTGGGCGCGCAGGTCCACCAGCGCCTCCGCCGGGCTACGCACCACAATCAGGTCACTGTAGGCCAGCAGCGCCCGCCACCAGGTGGCCGCCCGCCGCCGCGCCTGGGCCATATCCACGGCCACGTATTGGCCGTCTTCGCGCAAGATCGCCTTCGCGTCGGCCAGTCCCCCGCCCACTTGCACACCCCGGTCCAGGGCGGCGGGAGTGGCGTCGCGCACCGTGTCTCCATCAAAGATCACGGTCGGCACGGCCGGGTCATGTTCGGCCGCGTAAAAGCCCGGGCGAAAGAGGCTGACAATCATACAGACTTACGTCTACTATTATGCGCATCTGTCCCAATAATTAGTAGACTATTATCTACTATTATTTTAAAAGGCGCGGGGATAACTCCGCTCCGCCTCCAGACCTCACACCGGCAGGCCAGCGCGCCGATACCGCTCGCGCACTTCCGCCGTCGCCGTCGCAAAATCCACCATCGGCAAGGTCGGTGCCTTCGGCCCCCACCGCCGCACAAACGCGCCATCCCGATCATAGGTGCGCGCCTGCTTCTCCACATCAAACACCCGGAACGGCACCGGGTCGTGCCCCACGCCCGCCACGTACTGCCAGTTGCCGTAATTGCTGGCCGGGTCGTAATCCACCAGTTGAGATTCGAACCACCGCGCCCCCCACCGCCAGTCAATGCCCAGCGTCTTCACCAAAAACGAGGCCACCACCTGCCGCCCCCGGTTGCTCATGTAACCCGTGGCCGCCAGTTCGCGCATGCCCGCATCCACCAGCGCGAAGCCCGTGGTGCCCGTGCGCCACCGCTCAAAGTCATCCCGGTCGCGCCGCCACGCCACCCGCGCCTGCCGAATCCCGCCCTCCAAGAAAAGATCCCTCCCGTACGCCCGCGCCGACCAGTGGAAGAAATCGCGCCACAGCAGTTCAAAGCCCAGCCAGTAGGTGCTCTCGTTCGCGACCCGCTCCTGCTCGTACCGCTTCACCTCGTGCCACACCCGGCGCGGCGACAGCGCCCCGCACGCCAGCCACGGCGAGAACTTGCTGCTATCGTCCTCGTGCAGCAGGCCGTTGCGGGTCTGCTTGTAGACCGCCAGCCGATCGGTCTGCCACAGGTAATGGTCTAGCCGCGCCAGCCCCACCTGCTCGCCGCCCACATAGCGCCCCGTCGCATCGCAGGGCCCAGATGGCACCGGCGGCACCTCCCACGCCGGCTCACACTTCAACCCCACCAACTCCGCATCAAACGAAGCCTCCGCCCGCACGCGCACCGTTTTCTCCACCCGCCCCCGAAACTGCGTGAACACCCGGGGTAGTGCCGGCACCGCAAAGGGCAAATCATCGCGATGATGAAGGGTGTCGGCCGAGGAAAACTGCACCCAAACCCCTTGCCGTCGCAGCCGCAGGGCCAGACGCTTCTCCAGTTGCACCTCGTCCCAGGCGGGCTCCGTATGCGCCCATACCTGCTGCACCTCCCACCGGGCGGCTTCCTCCGCCACGATGGTTTCGGGGTCCCCCAACCGCACCCGCAACGTCACGCCCCGCGCCGCCAGCTGATCTCGCAGTTCCGTCAGGGTCTCGGCCAAGAACCGCACCCGGTGCGACCCCATCCGCGGCCACCCCAATCGCGTCGTGCGCATCCAGGCTTCTTCCCATACAAAAAGGGCGACCACTGGGTGCCCCTTTGTCGCCGCCTGGGCAAGGAGCCCATGGTCGTGAACCCGCAAATCGCTGCGGAACCAAAGCAAAACCGACCCGGTGGACACGTTCGTACTCTCCTACGAAGTCTCCACCCAGGTCGGTGCGAGGAGGGAACGCGGCGAAGGGCTATTGCCGCGTTCCAACTTTTTGCGATGACTACGCGCTGGCTTTTTCGATCACTCGGCGCGAAAGCACAACCACTTCGCCAAGGTTCTCGATCTGGTCTTCCACCAGCATCGCGCTGGCAGAAACCTGCTGCACTTGTGCGCTCAGCACCTGCGCCGAGGCACTCATCTCTTCCGTCGAGGCCGAGTTCTCCTCGGCGATCGCGGCGAGGTGATCCAGCGAGCTTTCCGCCGACGAAATCTCTTGCGAGACCGTACTAATCAACGCCAGGTTCTCCGCCAACACTTGCTGCACGGTGCTCATGGCTTCGTGCAGTTCGGTCTGCCGGGTGGCGGCGCCTTCGCCCAGGTCGGCAATCTTAGAGAGCGCCACGGTCGCCTCGTCCGTCAGTTGCGCCACGTCTTGTACGTCGTCTTCCGTCGTCATCATGGCCTTGCGGGTCGCCGCACTCTTGTTCAGCATGACCTCGATCAGCTCCTGAATCTCTTGCGTTTGCCGGGCCGTGTGCTCGGCCAGCTTGCGCACTTCGTCGGCCACCACGGCAAATCCTCGGCCGTGCTCGCCCGCTCGGGCGGCTTCGATGGCGGCGTTCAGCGCCAGCAAGTTCGTCTGGTCCGAAATCTCCTCAATGGTGCGCACAATGTCGCTCACCTTGTCGGCCTGCTCGTGCACTTCCTTCACCCCTTCCGAGGTCAAGAGCACCGCATCCTTCACCCGGGCCAGCACTTCCACGCGCTCCTTCAGCTGCGTCCAAATCGCCCCGTGCTGGATGATCTGGCTCATGCTGGTGTCCAGGTTTTCCAGCGCCACCACGGCCGTGCGAACTACATCTTCCATGCGCTTGGCACCTTGGTCCAGGCTCACACCCGACCGCGAGATGCGCCGCATGCTTTCTTGCGCTTCGTTGGCCACCATGGCGGCATTGGTGGCGGTCTCGCCCAGTTGCTCCGTCACTAGGGCCAGGTCTTGCAGACCCGAGCCGGCCTCCACCGCGACTTCACGCAGTTGCGAGCCGCTGGCCGAGAGTACACCGCTGATGTCCGTGCTCTTGCCGACCACGTCTTCGAATTCCGCCACAAAGCCGTACTTCACGTACGCTTCCAGGATCAACGACTGGTCAAGGTTGAACCCCTTCTGCAGGGCCGTCAGGGCTCGGTTGAGGTGCCACGGCTTCCACCAGTACGCCTGCACAATGCGCCGCGTGATCACTTGGTAGTAAGTAGACATCGCGCCGAAGAACCACTGCGGCGAGAGTCCGATCCGAGCGTGCACCGCCCCGATATGCGAACGGCTTTCGAAATAGGCTCTGTCGAACTTGCCCTCCAGCAAGGTCTCAAAGTAGACCGGGTTAGTCTTCTTCAGGCGCTCAACCGATGAGCCCGCGTTTTCGATGACATCAATGGCCTCGTCAAACTTGCCCAGGTGATCGTAGAACGTATCTACGATCTCGTTCATGCGCCGTCCGATCAGGCCGCGCAGGCTGCGCAAGGCTCGTCGGTCAGTATCATCGATGCGAAACAGTTCAAGACGTTGCTCGTCTTCGAATGTCCTTTCCTTCAATGTAGTCTCCCCGTAGGGAGACAAACTCCGTTTCCTCATTGGCTCCCTACTGGGAGATTTGGCAGGTTGCATAACGATCTTTACCCCCCTACTTGTGTGGGGGATGATCTAATTCTTGCACTTTGAGCTTATGACGTGGGAACGGCGTCTTCCGGAAGGGGCATCGAAGCCAAAACTTCACGGGCGTCCACCGGATTTTCGACGTACTCGTCCTTGAGGATCCGTCCGTCGCGGAACCGGAGAATCCGCTTGCAGTGGTGCGCCACATCCTCTTCGTGCGTGACGATGACTACCGTCTTGCCCGCGCGGTTGAGTTCTTGGAACAAGGCCATGATCTCCTCGCCCGTGCGGCTATCCAGGTTCCCAGTCGGCTCGTCGCCCAGGATCATCACGGGGTCCGTGACGATGGCGCGCGCAATGGCCACGCGCTGTTGTTGGCCCCCGGAGAGTTCGTTCGGCTTGTGGTCCAGGCGCTGGCCCAGCCCCACTCTCTCTAAGGCAATCTTCGCCTGCGTGGAACGATCCTTCACCCCGGCGTAGAGCAGGGGCAACTCCACATTCTTCATGGCGGTCGTGCGGGGCAGCAGGTTGTAGTTCTGGAACACAAACCCGATGTACTTGTTCCGGATCTCCGCCAGGGCGTTATCGTTGAGCTGAGAAACCTCTTGGTTGTCCAAGAAGTACTGCCCGCCACTCGGACGGTCGAGGCAACCCAGGATGTTCATGAACGTGGACTTGCCCGAACCGGACGGCCCCATGATCGCCACGAACTCGCCTTCTTGAATCTCCACCGAGACATCCCGAAGTGCGTGGACAATCATGTCCCCCATTTCGTAGCGCTTGGCCAGATTTTCGACTTTGATGACGGTGTTCATGGACGATCCTAAAGGGTCAGCGGGGTTTACTCGTGCCGGAGGGCCTCGATCGGTTGCAGGTTACTCGCTCGGATGGCCGGGTACAGGCCAAAGAAAACCCCCACAACAGATGCAAACCCGAAGGCGCTGAGAATTGCGGTCTGGTCAATCACCGGCGGCACTTGCAGCAGCCCGGCCACAAACCGAACGCCCAATTGCCCGAGGATGATGCCGAGGAGACCCCCCAGCAGACACATCACCACGCTTTCCATCAAGAACTGCGAGAGAATGCTGCCGCGCGTTGCGCCGATGGCCTTGCGTAGGCCGATTTCCTTTGTGCGCTCGGTGACCGACACCAGCATGATGTTCATGATGCCGATGCCCCCGACGAGGAGCGAAACCGAGGCAATCCCCGCTAGCAGCAGAGAGAGCAAGCGCGACTGTGTCTGAATCGCCTCCAGCGATTCGGCCTGGTTAAAGACCCGGAACAGAGCCTCGCCCGAAGCATTGCGCCGCGTGGAATACAGCACCTTGGTGATGTCATCCAGGGTCACGTTCATCAGGTCACTATTGATGGCCTGCGCCGTGATGTAGCTAATGCGGTCGCGGGTGCCCAGCAGACGATAGGCCGCCGTGTTGAACGGGATGTAAACCTGGTCGTCCGGGTTCATCATCCCCGAGCCGCCTTTGTAGTCCACCACGCCCACCACTTCGAACGGCTGGTCGCCAATGCGGATGGTCGTCCCCACGGCGTTTTCACCTTCGTAAAGGCGACTGTAAACCTCGTAGCCCAGCACGGCTACGCGATTCTGCATGATCTCGTCTTCTTGCGAATAGAAGCCACCCTCAATCATCTTGCGGGCGTTTTCGATGATCTGAATCTCGGGGCGCGCGCCAATCACGTTGGTGCGGTGCGTGTTGCCGCCGAACTTCACCGTCCCGGAGTTGCCGCCGCGTCCACGCACCACCGGGGTGATGAGTTGGACGTGGGGCACCATTCGCTCAATGCGCTCGACGTCGGAGAGGCGCAGCGTACTGTCGTTATTGTCGCCGCCACGGCCGCGTCCCCAGTCCGGCATCACCGAAATCCGGTTCGAGCCCATGATCTCCAGTTGCTCAAGCGACTTGCGCTTGGTGCCTTCGCCGATGCCAATCATGGCGATGACCGAACCCACCCCAATAATGACGCCCAGCATAGTGAGCGCCGACCGGAGTTTGTTCGCGGCCACGGCCCGAATGGCCATATCGAGGGTTTCGAAGATCATCATCGTCGTTGCGGTCCTTGTCCACCGGCGCCGGCCGTGAAGCCGCCACCCTGTTGCTGTTGCTCAATGCGGGCTTGGCGCTCGCGCAGCTGCTGCAGGTTGATTTCAGCGATAACAACTTCCTCGCCTTCCTTCAACCCTTCCAGCACTTGATAGCCGTCATTTCCGAGTTCACCCAGCTTGATTTCCCGTCGCTCGGGCTTCATCGGGTCGCTCGACTTCACCCGCACGTACGTCTTGCCATCTTCGCGTTGCACCGCTTGTTGCGGCACCAGCAGCACATCCTTGATTTCGATCTGAATGAACTCACACGTGGCGCTCATCCCTGGCTTCAGCACTTGGTCGGCCATTGCCGTGCTACGCGGGGCATTCGCACCCGGCGCGCCGGCACCACCGCCCGTTCGGTTCCCGCCCGGCATACCGCCCGTTCGCGGAGCCCCCGTGGCGCCCGCGCCCGGTCGTCCGGTTCCGGGTTGATCCGGAGTCGAAGTCCCTTCCGCACTCGGTCGTTGCCGACCCGAACCTTGTCCAGCCCCGGGTCCACCCTGGCCCTGCGGTCGTTGACCTTGACCTTGGCCTTGAGCTTGGCCTTGAGCCGCCCCTTCCGGTCGTCCCCCGCGCTCAGCTTGCCGGCTAGTGGCACTGCCACTCGCCCGGCCTGCACCCGCCGCGCCCGGACCCCCGGCCGCACCGGCACTCGGGGCACCACCCGGGGCTCCCCCAGGAGCCCCACCCGGGGCACCGCCGCCCATTCCGGGGCGACCGCCTCCGCGACCCGATCCGGCTTCCTCACTCACGACTTCCACCCGCACGCGGATGTTCGTCACGCCGTTCTGGTTCACCGCGCTCGGGAAAATCTTACGCACCACACCGCGCCATCGGCGTTGGCCGTAGGCTTCCACCGCAATCCGCACCGGCATCCCGATCTTCACGGAAGAGATATCACTCTCATCCACGTTGACCTCGACGAACATCTTGCTCGTGTCGGCGATTTCAACAATCTGCGCTCCTTCGGCAAAGGCACTCGTGGCCGGCGGCACAATCGTGCCTTCTTCCAAGAACTTCTGCGTCACTACCCCGGCACGAGGTGCCGAGACCGTGGTCTCTTCAAGCTGTTGCTGTGCGTTCTGAGCACTCACGCGGCTTCGAACCGCACTCGATTGCGCACTCTGGAGGTCAGCTCGGCGCAACTGCACATTCGCGCGATTGATTTCCGCGGTCTTTAGCGCAATCTCCGCTTGCTCCACCGCTTTCTGGGCGTCCTGCACGTCGCGCTGGGATTGACCCAAACGAATCTCGCCCGCTTCGGTTTGCCGCAGAGAAGCTTTGGCTTGGTCCACCCGCGTTTGCTGGGTGCGCAAGGCAATGTCGAGTTCGCTTTCCAGCGTGCTCATGCGCTGTTGCGCCACCAAGTAGCTGCTGCGTGTGCTTTGTTCATCGCTCGCGGCCCGGTCCAGGTCCGCCTTGCTGACATAGCCTAATTCGTAAAGCTGCTTCGCCCGCTCATGGGCGGCCTGGCTGGTTTCGTACTGCGTACGCGTCCGCTCCAGGGCCGTTTCGGCATCTCGGCGGCGTTGCGGCAGGTCCACTTCCTTCAGTTGTTTCATCGCCTCTTCGGCGGCTCGGACACTGGCCCGGGCATTTTCCAACTGAGCCCCGTACGTCATCGGTTCGGCCTTCGCCGCTTCCTGTGCATTCTTCAGGCGGATCTTGGCCTGATCTAGTCGAATGCGCGCATCTCTAACCGATTGCTCGACGTCCTGGACCGTTCGGCTCGCCGTGATCTCGGCGGAGCGAACCCGGGCCTCGGCACCAGTGAGGTCGGCCTGGGCCTGCTCCAAGAGCGTACGCGTATCGCGGGGGTCGATAACGGCGATAAGATCACCGCGGTTGACGACGGACCCTTCCTCCACAGCAAGCCGAACGACCGTCCCCCCCGCCTTACTACGAACCGTAACGCGGGTGAGCGGGACGAGGTTGCCCGTGCCACTGGTTGAGCGAAACAATTCACCTTTCGATACCGGTGCGTATCGAAATTCCACTTCTGCGCCACCCTGCGTGTTGTTCCGCACGGTGTACCACCCGGCCGCCCCCAAGACGACCAGGGCTGCCACGACCCCTACTGTTGTTTTGTTCATTCCCCTACTGATTCTTCGACGGCCTCGCCTGGGATCGGATCCCCGACGGCAAGGTCCAGTCGGACTTCGCTTATCAATAGGTCATACAGGCTTTGGACGAAATTTGTTTCCGCTGTCACCAAAGTCACCTGGGCGGTGAGCACATCAATGACGTCGCCCGCCCCGAGTTGCAGCGACTTGCTGGCCGCGTCGTAGTTTTCCTGGGCAGCCTGCAACGCAAGCTGACTGGCCTCAAGGATCAACCCGTTCTGGGCGTACGCCTTGTAGGCGCTTTCCACTTCTGCCACCACATCGCGCTCGGTTTGCTGCAAGGAGGCCAGTTGGGCTTCCAGCGAGAGCTCGCTCCCGCGCACTTCCGCTCGGCGGCTATCGCCATCGTAAACCGGCATGCTGGCTTGGAAGACCAGTTGCGGGCGATCGCTCACGTCCTCGTTGAAGGTGCGCGTGTACTGCGCATTCAGGCTGTACTGCACGCCCACGTTCAGCTTGGTTAGCCGCAGGGCGACTTGGCTCTGCTCCACGCGCTTGCGTTGCGCCACCAGGTCGGGGCGGGTTTCCAGGGCCTTGTTCACCAGCGATTCCAGGTCGCGCTCTTCCGGTCGGCGATTCGGGTCAGTCTGGGAATCGAGTTCAGGGAGTTCGCCCGTGCTCCACCCCAGCACCGCCTTGAGGTTAGCCAGGCTGTTCGTGACGTTGTTTTGGGCTTGCAGCACGCCCGCTCGGGAGTTGAGCAGGTCGGCGCGCGCTTGCAACACATCTCGGCGAGGGATCGCCCCGATGGCCGGGTCGGCACTGATTTCGGCTTGCTTCAGCAATTCTTCTGACCGCTTAAGCTGCGCATTCCGTACGCGGAACAGTTCCTGCGAGCGCAGAGCGTCATAGAACCGCTGGTGGACGTTGAAGAGCGTCGTTCGCAGAGTCTGGCGCGCACTGAGCAGGGCCACATCTTGGCTGAGCAGAACCCGATCGAAGCTGTAGCGTCGCTGGCCGTTGTCCAGGATGCGGTAGTCCAGCGAGACACTGCTGTTGGTGCTGTTGAAGTCGGTGCGGCCTTGGTTAAAGCCGGTGTACCGCTCTTGCCACCCCGAACTGCGAGAAAGGTTCGCCGAGACCGACGGGAAAAAGTCAGCCCGTGCCGACTTCACATCTTGCTCCGCCGCCCGCACGCTCAAGAAAGCACTGCGAACATCCCCATTGTTCTCTCGTGCCGAAGCCAGGGCTTCATCAATCGTCAGCACGTCTTGCCCGTGCGCCAGGGCTGCGGCCAGTGCCAAGCACACCCACGACCAACGCTTCATTGTTCTCATTCACTCCCGAGGCTCCCCAAATCCGGAGCCATCCGTTGGTCATACCGGGTTGACCGGGGAATCGGTTGCTTTTCTCGGGGAAACTCTCGAAAATTAGGCCCCCTCATCGCGCCGTGCCAAAATCCATCTATGGCTGACAGTCCGGCAATGAGCCTTGAGCAAATCCGCTCTCTCCTCGAAGATCAAGCGTCCCTTCTTGACCACGAATGCAAGACTGTTCCGGCGTCATCCCTTCATCAGCCCGGTCCGGACTTTGTGGACCGAATGTTCGGCCCCAGCGATCGCAGCATCCCCGTCCTGCGAAGCATCCAGCAGCTTCTGGGCACCGGCCGCCTGGCCGGCACGGGCTACATGAGCATCCTCCCGGTGGACCAAGGCATTGAGCACAGCGCCGGCGCCAGCTTTGCCAAGAACCCCGAATACTTCGACCCCGAAAACATTGTCCGGCTCGCCATCGAAGGCGGCTGCAACGCCGTGGCCAGCACCTACGGCGTGCTCGGCTCGGTGGCGCGCAAGTACGCCCACAAGATTCCGTTCATCCTCAAGATCAACCACAACGAGCTCCTCACCTACCCTAACAAGGCCGACCAAGTGATGTACGCCCAGGTGGATCAAGCCTGGAACATGGGTTGTGTGGCCATCGGGGCGACCATCTACTTCGGTAGTGACGAAGCCACCCGCCAGATCCAAGAAGTGAGCCAAGCCTTCGCCCACGCCCACGAGCTCGGCATGGCCACCATCCTGTGGTGCTACCTGCGCAATGACGCCTTCAAGCAAGGCAAAACGGATTACCACCTCTCCGCTGACCTCTCGGGCCAGGCCAACCACCTCGGCGCCACCATTGAAGCGGACATCCTCAAGCAGAAGCTGCCGGAAGTCAACGGTGGCTACGGGGCCCTCAACACCGGCAATTCCAGCTACGGCAAGATCGACAACCGCATCTACACCGAACTGTGCAGCGATCACCCGATTGATATGACCCGCTACCAAGTCATCAACGGCTACATGGGGCGCGCGGGGCTCATCAGCAGCGGCGGGGCCAGCGGGGCCAACGACTTCAAGGATGCGGTGGCCACCGCCGTCATCAACAAGCGCGCGGGCGGTATGGGCCTCATCAGTGGCCGCAAGGCGTTCCAGCGCCCGATGGCCGAGGGCGCCAAGCTCCTGCAAACCATCCAAGACGTCTACCTGAACGACCGCATCACGCTGGCCTAATCACTGGCCCCCTTCCAGCACCCCTTTGGCCTCTCGCCAAGGGGGTGAGTTCCCTACGGCACCCGGGATGCCCTTGGTATTCTCAGAGCGTGGCAGACACCAGTTCTGGCGACCCGATTGTCAATCAGGCCGCGCTGATTCCTGCCTCGATTGAATCGCTGATCCGCCAGATTAGCGATATCACCAAAACCGAACCCCAGGATTATCCTATGGCCCAAGAAAAGTTTGATGCAGATGTCGTTGTCATTGGGGCGGGCCCCGGTGGCTATGTTGCCGCGATTCGCGCCGCCCAACTCGGGGCTACGGTCACGGTCGTCGAGAAGGAGTACCTCGGCGGTACATGTCTGAACTGGGGTTGTATCCCCAGCAAGGCCATGATTGGCAGCGTGGAGCGCCTGAACGACGTGAAGCACGCGGGCGACCTGGGCGTGGTGGTGACCGGCGAAGTCAGCATGGACTTCGAGAAGTTCTCGGCCCGCCGCAACAAGATTGTCGAAACGCTGCGCGGTGGCGTGGGCATGCTGTTCAAGAAGAACAAGATCAACCACGTGGAAGGGTTCGCGAAGTTCGTGGATGCCCACACCATTGAAGTCGAGAAGGACGGCAAGACGCAAACCCTGCGCGCCAAGAACTTCATCCTCGCCATGGGCTCCAGCGTGATCTACCTCACCATTCCGGGTCTGGAAGGCAAGCGCGAAGACGGCGTATGGACGAGCGATGATGCCGTGACGGCCCCGTTCGTGCCCAAGCGCATGCTCATCCTGGGCGCGGGCGCCGTGGGCGTGGAATTCAGCTACGTCTTCAACGGCCTCGGCACCCAAGTGACGCTGGTGGAAATGATGCCCCAGCCGATCCCGATGTTCGACGCCGACCTGGGTGCGGAACTCGGCAAGCTGCTGAAGCGCCAAGGCGTGGACCTGCGCACCAGTGCCAGCCTGGACAAGTGTGAGAAGACCAAGACCGGCTGGAAGTGCACCGTCACCAGCGCCGGCAAGTCGGAAGAAATTGAAGTGGACGTGGTGCTGCTCGGCGTCGGCCGCAAAGCGATGACCGACAACATGAACCTCGAGAAGATCGGGGTCAAGCTCCACCGACGCGGCGTGGAAGTGGTGGACGACAGCCTGCGCACGCACGTCCCCAACATCTGGGCCATCGGTGACGTCACCGGCCGTATTCAGCTTGCCCACATGGCCAGCCACGAGGGCACCATCGTCGCCAGCAACATCGTGAAGGGCGGCGACCGCAAGGTGGACTACAAGGTGGTCCCCAACTGCGTGTACACCGTGCCGGAAGTTGCCAGCGTCGGCCTGACCGAAGGCGAAGCCAAGGAGAAGGGCTACGACGTGATGGTGGGCAAGTTCGCCTTCCGCCCGCTCGGTAAGGCCATGGCCTCGGGCCACCAAGATGGGTTCGTCAAGGTCGTCGCCGAGAAGAAGTACGGCGAAATCCTGGGCGTGCACATGATCGGCGCGCACGTGAGCGACATGATCCACGAGGGCGCGGCGGCCATCAAGCTGGAAGCCACCATTGAAATCATGTCCGAGATGATCCACGCTCACCCCTCCATGAGCGAAGCCGTCCTCGAAGCCTTCGAAGACGCGCACGGCATGGCCATCCACAAGTAAGCGTTCTGGCGCTGAAAGAGAGAAACCCCCTTGGTCAATCTGACCGAGGGGGTTTTTCGTTGATCTTACAGGCTGCCCGTGAAGATGAACAGCGAGTGCACCTGCCGGAAGCCCAGTTGCAGGTTCAGCTGATACATCGGGTTGTTCTCCTCGTTGTCGGTGTAGACCATGGTGCGGCCCATCGCCTTCATGTCCTGCAGGGCGTGGCACTTCAGCGCTCGGGCGAGTCCACGCCGGCGAGCTTCCTTCCGCACCCCGGTAAACCCTGTTGTCGCGCCCAGGTTGCCCGTATCGGCATGGAACGGCCGAACCTGAGACATCCCCAGAATTCGGTCACCCTCCATTGCCACCCAGTCGCGGCCCTGCCGCCCGAGCGGAGCCTTGAAGTAGTCCACGAACTCCTCGAAGGGCTCGGCGACAATCGGGGTCGGCCAGGGCACGTCCATCATCGCTTCCCAGAACATGTTGTAGTGTTCGCGCTGGAGAGCCTCCGGTTCGTTCAAGAAATCGAACCGGCGAATGGTCACCCCCGGCACGGGTTCCGCCGGCATGTTCCACTCATGCAAGTCAATGGCACTCACCGGGTTTTCCTGCTTGAACTCCGCTCCTACCGCTTCCCAAGCTGATCGGAGTTCGGGGCGCAGGGACGAAGTCATCGCCGTATAAGTACGGCTTCCGCGCGCACGGCACTGCGCCGTTGTGAACTCGATGAACTCATGGATTTCAGCTTGCGAAGCTTCCTCCGTCGGCATAACAAAGATGAACTCTCGGCCTTCTTCGAATGGTTCTTCGCGCTCAATGGTCAGATAGGCGAGGAGACCTCGGTCTCCATCCACGGCCCAACGCATCTTCTCAAAGCGGGGTGCCATGGTGGCCATCATGCCCTTGAACTCTTCGGTCGTGATGGGGTTATCGGGGAAAAAGCGATTGCGAAGAGCTATGACCTCGGCAAAGTCGCTATCAGGATTTAAATTTCGGTATTCAAACATGAGATCATGGCGCGGCGCGCGCCGGTGTCAGGGGCGGCACCGACCGCCCTCTGGCTGATCTCGTTACCGCAATGTGGTCGAAAGCGTATACCCGCCGGTCATTTCTTGGTTGCGAATCACCATCCAATCGCGGAGATTGGCGTCACTAACTCGCACCACTTGGGGTTGGGTTTCGGGGCCCGTGGCGCAGGCTAGGCCTTCCACTTGACCGTTCTTCACGGTCACGCCCTCCAGCCATACGGCTTCCCCATTGGGGCACACCACTTGCACCGAAACGTATTCGGCTCGCTCAGGACGGGTGAGATGGCGTTTCAGCTCCGACAGCGAGGGCTTGGCCCGCTCCGACGTCGCTTCATTTTCCCGCTGGACTTCAACGCTTCGGACACTCACACAACCAGCCATCAGACCAGCCACGCCCAGAACGATGAAGGCACCCAACCGCACCTGCATGGCGCATATTCTGGGGTTCTGCATGGGCAAGTTCAAGCGAACCGGGACCCTCGCACGGCATTTCGGGCCCGTTGTCCCGCGTTAGGGTTGGGAATCCACTTCCGGATAGCGTCCATCTAGGCCGCAAGAACTACCCAAACCCAGTCGCCGACTTATGACATTCCGGTTTCGCGCCACCAGCCGATAGCCGAACTCCCACCCCCAGATGAAGGGCGGCCACGCAATCCAACCAAGCCCTCGGTAGCCCAAGACCCGCAGCATCTTGAGCACGGCGCGGCCCCCGCCGCTCACCTGCCCTGCTTCGTCTATCCACAGCACCTCGCCCTGGGCGCGCTGGGTCAGATCAGCATTCCACACCGGGTGGGTGCAGTTTTGGTACGAGCAGATCACGATCCGCCGCTCGGTGTCCTTGCGGCGCACCCATTGGGCCGTGGCATTGCAGATGCCACAGGTGCCATCCCAAACGAGCCAGGGCTGCGCCATTTCTGTTTCTTACCCCTGATCTTCTATCGCCGCAGGGCGAGACCCTGTCGCACCGTCTCGATCCAGCGGGCCCGTTGGCGTTGGTCCTCGGCGTAGAGGTCCTCGGCTTCAGCCCGTGTGATGGTAAGCCAATGGCGCACCGCACCCGGTCCGAGACGGCTGAGGACTTCGTCTTCGGCGCGGATCATGACCCCCACCAGCGGGTAGCCGCCAATCGTCGGTCCATCCGGGCCGAGCGTGATCGGCTGGCCGTCGGGCGGGATTTCGATGGCTCCCTGCACCATCGGTCGGCTGCGGCCCGGCGGCGAGGCATCAAGTAGCGGCCCCTGCCAACGGATGCCCACGCGGTCGCTGGTAGCGCTCACCGTCCACGGCCCGGCCAGGGAGGGGCTCGGCTCCTCTTCGGGATACGGCACGAAGCGCAAGACCTCCCCCGGCAAGTCGCGCGGGGCAATGATCACCGGTTCGACCCCGGACCACGGGGCCACCACAAACCTGGGCGAACCCGAGCGCGGCGTGAGCTTCACTTGCCCCTCCGAGATTTCATGGCGCACCTGGCCGATCACTAACACACCGGTTTGCGGCACCACCACCACGCGCCCGTAGACCTCAAATGCGCTTTCGCCAGGGACCCCAAGTGTCGCCAACAGCGCCCGCGCATCCGGCGACCACAGCCCGCCCGGTGGGAACCCCATCCCGCGCTTGCCCTTCCGCTCTTGGCCGGAAACGACCCCCGGCCCCGTGTCCATCAATCCCATCGGCACGCTCGAATCTCGTATCCCAGGTCCATCAAGGCCGTTCGGGTGGCTTGCACACGCTCGCCCCAGCCCGCCCGGTCGGTGTGCAGGCACAGCACCTGCACGTGGGGGGCCACCCGCGCCACCGCTTGGCGCACTTCGGTTTCTGTCTCCAGTTCGGCCCCCGGCTGCCCCCGGGGGATCAGCAGGCCATCCGGGCGCACGCCCCGGTCGGCAAACCCTTCGGCGCGGAACTCCACCCCCGCCTCCCGGGCCACCCGGGCATGACCGTTGTGCGGCGAACCCAACAAGCCCAAGCCGGTCTCGGCCAGAAGCCGATGCAACCACTCGGCCGCCGGGTCGTCCTTGCCGCTCTCGTGATAGAACGCGCCGTGCGGCTTCAGGTACTGCGCTCCCAGGTCGCGCCACCCTTCGCACTGCTCTAGGAGCGACGTCACAACGTCTCCCTCCACCTCGCGCCAGGGGCGGCGGCCAAATCCCTCCCGATCGGGGTAGCCCGGATGCACCCCTACCGTCAGGCCGCGCTCAAGCGCCTCCCGCGCAAACTCTCGGGACTCAACTGGGCTGCCCGCATGCGCCCCCGCCCCCACGTTGACGCTGGTCACCCACGCCCAGGCTTCCTCGGGCCACGGCAGGCCTTCGCCCGCGTCCACGTTCAGGTCCATCAAATTCATTCGCTCAGCTCCCATCGCACTTCATCGCCCGCTCTTAAGCGGACTTCTTCGGTCGCTTCATCCACCATCGGCACGAGGCAGGTGCCCACCAGCCACCAGCCTCCCGGGCAAGCCCGGGGATACACCCCTACCATGCCCTGCGCCAGCGCCACTGAGCCAGCCGGAACCTGCGGGCGCGGGGTCTCCCGTCGGGGAATCTCAGCCAACGGCCCGGTCAAGCCCGTCATGTAAGGGAAACCGGGCTGAAACCCAATCGCCTCCACCACCAGCGGCGCCTGCATCAGGGCTTCAATGACCCGTTCGCGGGTCCAGCCCACCCGGGCCGCGACGTCGTCCAGGTCCGGGCCATCCCAGCGGACGGGCAACACCACTTCTCGCCCAGCCGAAGCCCCCAAACCTTCAGGCAACCCACGAGGCAAAGCCCCGCCATCCTCCAATTCAATGGCGACCGTGCCGAAGGCCTCCCACGCCTCACTCACCCCCGGTTGCGAGGCCAGCCACGCCGCCGCGCCGCGCGGCGCCCCGACCCACTCCCAGGCACGGTCCCCCAGCGGTTGCCAGTCCGGAATCACTACGCCCATCGCCTGGCCTTGAGTATGGTGCAAGACCATGAACGATGTCCCCTCCATCAAGGTGCCGGTGCAACTGGAAGAAGGTGCCACTCTGCCCCAATACCAAACCGCCGGGGCAGCGGGCATGGACGTGACGTGCACCCATGATGTGGTGCTGCAACCGGGGGAACGCGCCAGCGTCGGCACCGGCCTGCGAGTCATGATTCCGGAGGGTTACGAGATCCAAGTGCGCCCCCGCAGCGGCCTCGCGATCCGACACGGCATCACCATGGTGAACTCGCCGGGCACGATTGATAGCGATTTTCGAGGCGAAATCAAAATTTTGATGATCAATTTGGGGTCGGATGTCGTCACACTCTCCAAAGGTGAACGCGTCGCCCAATTGGTTCTGGCGCCCGTGGTGCGGGCCGAACTCATGATTGCCGACACCTTGGACGAAACGGAAAGAGGATCAGGCGGTTTTGGAAGTACCGGGCAGTAACGACATCATTTGCGATTTTTGCTTCGCAATGAACCCCCAAGGGGCACACATTTGCGAGGAATGCGGCGCGCCGCTGGTGGACGGCAAGGAAGCAGGTGACGAAAGCGACAAACTGGTCTACCGCGACCTCGCCCGCGCCAATTTGCAGCGCATGCGCGGCGACTTTGCCGCCGCCCGCGAAACATGCCTCAGCATCCTCCGCCGCTACCCCAATAACGCCACCACCCAGGGTTTGTTGGGTGATATCTGCCGCGAGCAAGGCGAACTCGGCCAGGCCAAGGAATGGTACGCCATGGCCCTGGACGTGCGCCCGGATGATGACAACGTGCGCTCGCGCCTGCGCGAAACCGAATCGGCCATGGCCGCCCAAGAAGAAGCCTTGCGCGTCAAGGTGGCCGAGGTGCCCCGCACCGGGGGTCGGTGGTTCGTCGCCGGACTAGCCGTCATCGCGGTCGGCATCGCCGGCGGCGCCTATTGGCTGGGCAAGAACACCAAGCCCGCCCCTGCTCAACGCCCCGCGCCTATCCCCCTGGGCCAGGCCAGCACGAGCACCGCGATAGCCACCGAGGACAACACTTCCCCCCCCGAACCGCTGCCCACCGTTGGCCCCGAACTCGAAGCCGAACGCCAAGCGCGCGCTTTTCTGGCGGCGGAATGCCAACTCCCGGAGAGTCGCTTCCTGGATGTCGAGATCGACCCCCGAGGCAATGTGTGGCGCGTCACCGTTTCCGCTCTCCCCACCGATGACCCCACCACGCTGACTCTACAAATGCTTAACCCCGGGCTGGATGGAAATGACGCCCCATCGATGATGACGGTGCGTCTGGTGCGAGACGGCAAGCTGCTCTACGCCGCCGATGGCACCCGCCAAGTGCGCGCGGCTCGCGGTACGAGCCTGATGGCCGCCGCCGACCTGCAAAATGTGTGGCCCAGCGGTACGGGGGCTTCGCCGAACCAACCGCCGCCCTCGAACCCCGCCCCGAGCAATCCGGAGGAACAATCGGGGACGACGGAAAGCAATAACTCCGAGACCCCGGCCCCGAATCCTTCGGAACCGGGATCAGATACCGCAGGAAACTAGCCCCAGAGCGCGTCGGGACGAACAATGATCGTCTCGGCGCGGTCCGGCCCGACGCTCACCACCGCAATCGGCACGCCCGTTTCCTCGGCCACGAACTCCAAGAAAATTCGCGCCTCCGCCGGGAGCTCATCCCATTGGCGGCAAGGCCGCAGATTGCCCGACCAGCCCTTAAACGTTTGGTAGACCGGCACCGCTTGCGCCCATTCGGCCATCGAGCCCGGCAGCGATTTCGTCTCGCCGCTCGGCAGCTTGTAGGCCGTGGCCACGCGGATCTCTTCCAGCCCGCTCAGCACGTCCAGTCGGGTCATCACCCATCCGCTCAGCGAGTTGATCGCCGCGCTGTGCCGCAGGGCCACCAGGTCCAGCCAGCCGCACCGGCGGGGGCGGCCCGTGACGGTGCCGTATTCATGGCCCGCATCGCGGATGGCTTGGCCAATGCTGTCGTTCAGTTCCGTCGGGAACGGCCCCTCGCCAACGCGTGTGGTGTAGGCCTTCGCCACCCCCAGCACGCGGTCAATGTGACGCGGCCCCAGCCCGGTGCCGAGGCACGCGCCCCCCGCAATCGGGTGGCTGCTGGTCACGTACGGGTAAGTGCCGTGGTCGAGGTCGAGGAACGTGCCCTGCGCCCCTTCAAACAGAATTCGCTCGCCCGCCTGGTAGGCCGAGAACAAACGCGACTCAGCATCCTTCACGAAGGGGCGAATCTTCTCGGCGTACGCCGCGTACTCGGCGTAAAGCTCGTCGAACTCGATCTCCGCGTGGTCGAACATGCGCAGCAGTCGATTCTTCACCGCCAGCACATCGCGCAGGCGCTTGGCAAAGATGTCCGGGTCCACGAACTCGCCCATGCGGATGCCGATGCGGCTCACCTTGTCAGTGTAGGCCGGGCCAATCCCGCGGCTCGTCGTGCCAATCTTGTTCTCGCCCCGGGCTTCCTCTTCCAGCGCGTCCAGCAACCGATGGTAGGGGAACACCACATGCGCGGCCGGACTGACAATCAGCTCACCCAGTTCGGCGCGTTGCTCACGGGTGCGGTCAATCTCCTCGATGAGGTGCTTGGGGCACACCACCATGCCGCCCCCGATGATGGAGACGGTGCCGGGGTGCAAGATGCCCGCCGGGATGAGTTGGAACTTAAAGGTCTGGTCGCCAATGATGACGGTGTGGCCGGCGTTGTTGCCTCCGCTCCAACGCACCACGTAGGAGGCATCGCCCCCCAAGACGTCGACCATCTTTCCTTTGGCTTCGTCGCCCCACTGGGCGCCGACAATGACAAGGCTCGGCATTTGTGATTCACCTGCCTGAGGATCCGCAGGAACTCACCGCCGCCCGGAAAGGCGATCTAGAGGTGAGCACGCCGTTGAGCCTTCTCTCAGAACTCCCCTATTGTAACGGAGAATTCTTGGCCATGGGGGACCCCAGCCGGATTAGAACTGTCCATCCCATTCATTGAGCTCCCGTACTTGCGGGTGATCCCAATTGATGATGGCCACGGAGTAGTCCACGGCTTCCCCATCCTTCCAGCCCGGACGAGACTCCACCACAATCGCGCCACTGGCCTTCAAAGTCGAGATCAAACTCTTGCGCTCGTACTCGGCCAGTTCCGGCAATTCTTCCCGCAATTTATGCAAGAATGGCGACATCCATACCTCGGGCTTGTCGCCAAAGTAACGCATCATGGTGCTGAGCGCGATCTTCGCGTCCGCATCGTGGACCGGACGCGCATCGGGGAATTTGGTCGCCGGGGTTGCGACCACCGCCAGCTTATCCTTGCCATGTCCGGCACTGTGGGGTTTTGCGGCGGGGGCTCGAGCCTCCTTGGCTTCTTGCGCCGCAATCTCCTCGCGACTCATCAGCTTGAATCGGGAGTTGACAAGGTCCGTGAGATCGAAGAACCGGTCCGCACCGAGAATCTCCAAGAGGTCACCGCTGGTGGCGTCCTTGAACGCACTCACCAGCACCTCACGACCCTGCGAGACCACGTGCTTAATGACCGGAATGTAATCCCTGTCGCCCGCTACGATCACGAAATGAGCAATGTCGGCGCGTACATAAAGCGTGTGCATGGCGTCAATGCAAAGTTGCATATCGGCCGCATTCTTATGCTCCGTGCCTAGCACGTTCCGGGTGTCAAAGCCGAGCAGATAGAGCTGGTTCTGCACCGTGTCCGGCAACCGCTCAAAGTCACCGTAGGCAAAGAGAATGATGGCGTCATGGCCGTACTTCTCCTTCACCGCGCCCTTCAATTCCCTGAGGGTCTCGAACATCGCCGAGACCGCGTCTTCTCCCGCCTTTAATCGCCGCTTGAGGAAGTAATAAACGTTCTCAAGGTCCACAAAAATCGCCGTCCTGGCGGGCGCGGCGTAGTTCGGCGAAGTGAGGTGCATTTCGTTATTCCACCGGCAACGTGTGGCCCATCTTGTCGCGCTTGGTGTCCAGATACTTGCGATTCTCGTCGCGGTGTCCGGCCACCATCGGCACCGTTTCGGTGATTTCCAGCCCGAATCCTTCGAGGCCAATGCGCTTCGAGGGGTTGTTCGTCATCAGGCGCATCTTCCGGATGCCGAGCTCGTGCAGCACCTGCGCCCCCAGCCCGTAATCCCGCAAGTCCGCCTTGAACCCCAGCGCCTCGTTTGCCTGCACGGTATCCAGGCCCTTGTCTTGCAGTTCGTAGGCGCGCAGCTTGTTCAGGATGCCGATGCCGCGCCCTTCTTGGGCCACGTACAGTACACAGCCGTGCCCAGCTTCCTCAATCGTCTCCAGCGCCAGCGCCAATTGGTCGCCACAGTCGCAGCGCAGGCTGCCCATGATATCGCCGGTCAGGCAACTGCTGTGCACGCGCACCAGGGTCGGCTCGCCGTTGGTCAGGTCGCCCTTCGTGATGGCCAGGTACGGCTCGTGGTCCACTTTGGCTTCGTAGGCATAGAGCGTGAAGTGGCCGTAGCGGGTCGGGAAGTCAATCGGCCCCGCCACGCGCTCCACCAGCCGCTCCGTCTTGCGGCGGTAGGCGATGAGGTCGCTGATGGTGAGAATCTTGAGGCCGTGGTGCTCGGCGTACGGGATCAGCCCGTCCATGCGGAGCATTTCGCCATCGTCGCCAATGATCTCCACGCCCACCGCCACCGGCGCGTAGCCCGCTAGCACGCACAGGTCCACACTGGCTTCGGTGTGGCCGCTGCGGCGCAGCACGCCACCCTCTTCGGCGCGGAGCGGAATCACGTGCCCCGGGCGCATCAAGTGCTCGGATGTGGCCTGCGGGTCGCAGAAGACGTTGACCGTCTTGGCGCGGTCACCGGCGCTCACGCCCGTCGTGGTGCCAAAGCGGGCATCCACCGTTTCGGCCATGGCGGTGCCGAGGCGGGCGGTGTTCTGCTTGGTCATCATCGGGATGCCCAGTTGCTGCAGGCGCTCCGGCGTGGTGCTGATGAAAGGCACGCCGCGCCCATGGGTAATCATGAAGTTCATGGCCTCGGGCGTGCAGTGCTCGCCGGCCATGATCAGGTCCCCTTCGTTTTCACGGTCGGGGTCGTCCACCACGATAATCATCCGTCCCGCCCGGATCTCGGCCAAGGCTTCTTCCACGGTCGCGAAGACGGCAGTGGTACTCATATATTCGATTCTACGGTGGCGAGCCGGGGCCACGTCGGTCCTCCCCCGACTTTTGCCGCTCGTGGTTTGTCGGTGGCGCGAAATGAAACAAAGAGCAACGCCGGTTCGTTCGGGTTCAATAGAACCATGCTTTCGTTGGCCCTGGCCCTTCTCACCCAGACCGCAACCCCCAACCTCACCGAAGGTGTGCAGCGGCTCCCGCTCACGGGCACCCCGGGCACGGTGGCGTGCGTGGGTCCGGGTTCATTCCCGGTGGTGACGGCCCGGGTGGACGGCGGACGCCTGCCCTTGCTGGCGGCCAGCAACGCGGGCGGCGCGCGGGTGGCGATTTTTGCCCACGGCGGCTACCTGGGCTTGCCCGAAAACGGAGACACCCGGCGGCTCGTCCGCAACCTCGTGCAGTGGATGGCCAGCGGCCGGCCGCAGGCCCGGCTGGTGTGCATCCGCCAGGATGCGGTGGCGGGTCTCGCGCAATCCCTCGCCTTACCCGTGGAAAAGCGCAACCAACTCGGCACCCTCGACCCTCGCCGCGACGTGTTGGTTCTCGATGCCCACGCGGTCAGCGAAGCGGATGTCCCCGCCCTCAAGGCCTTCCTCAAGGCCGGAGGAGCTTGGCTCACTGCAAGCACCGGCTGGGGTTGGGAGCAAATCAACCGCAAGACGGTCATCCACATGCCCGCCCAGGCCGCCCTAGCCGAAGTCGGCCTTGCCATCGGGCCGAGCACCATCGACGCCGACCAGAACGGCATGGTGGTGATCCAGCCTTCACTCCCCTTGCACGCCGCTTACCAGGCCTGGGACGAACTGAACGGTGACCAAGCCGGTCCGGCGAGCGTAGTGCTACTGGACGGTCTGCGCAGTGTGCGGCCCGACCACCCGCTGGTCAAAGAACTCCGCCGCCGCGATCAAACCGCCCCCGCCCTCCGCATTGGCCCCGATGCCAAGCTCCCGGCCCGCCAGGGCCTCGACCGGGTGCGCGCGCACCTGCACAACGAGAGCTGGCGCGGCCTCCCAGCCGACCAGGTGCAGGCCCACGCTAGTGCCTCCCTGTTCCCGGGCCAGGCCACCGGTGCGGCTCCGGCTTCGGCGACCCGCACGTTGCAAGGCCAGGCGGGCTGGAACAGCACCGGGCTCTACGCCAATGCGGGCGTGCCTATTACGGTGCAGTTTGCCAGTGCCGCCGCCGCGCAGGGCTGGCGCATCCGCATCGGCAGCCACTCCGACCAGGTGTGGCACCACAACCCGTGGAACCGATTCCCCCAGATTGACGCCGAGTGGCCCGTGACCGGCGAGCGAACCACTGTGGCCAGCGCCTTTGGCGGCCTGATTTACCTGGTGCGCGACCAAGCCCCTGCCAGTGCGGTGCGAGTCACCATCCGGGGCGCGCATGAAGCCCCGCACTACAAGCGTGGGGTCACCACCGCCAACGAGTGGAAGCAGAACCGCAACGCCCCCGGGCCCTGGGCCGAAATCGAAGGCGACCGCGTGATCATCACGGTGCCGAGTTCTTCCGTTCGCAACTTGGAAAACCCCGAGGCCGTGGCCAAGCTGTGGGATGAAGTGGCCGACCACTGCGCCGACCTGGTCGGCTGGGCGCACCCCCGCGCCCGCAAGGAACGGTTCGTCGCCGACACCCAGATCAGCGCGGGCTATATGCACGCTGGCTACCCGATCATGACCCACCTGGACGTAGCCGACATGGTGGTGAACGTGACCGCCCTGATGAAGGATGGCAGTTGGGGCCACTATCACGAGATCGGCCACAACCACCAGGACGGCATGTGGACGTTTGAGGGCACTGGCGAGGTCACGGTGAACCTGTTCACCCTCTACGTCTACGACAAATTGAACAAGGCCCGCCCGGCCGACCGCGCCTTTGATGACGCCAGCAACCTCAAGCGGTGGAAGGAGTTCAAAGCCAACAACCCGAGCCACGACAAGTGGAAGGGCGACGCCTTTTTGGCGCTGGTGATGTACGCGCAGATGCAGAACGCCTTTGGGTGGGAGCCATATAAGAAGGTGTTCCGCGAGTACGACGCGCTGCCGCAGAATGAGCGCCCCCGCAGCCAGCAGGATCGCCGCGACCAGTGGATGATCCGCATGAGCCGCGCCGTCGGGCGTAACCTGGGGCCGTTCTTCGAGGCGTGGCACATGCCCATCACGCCCGAAGCCAAGGCGCAGGTGGCCAACCTGCCCCGCTGGATGCCCAACGGCATGGAGTGATTGGGAGAGTTCGGCTTAGAGTTGCTTACCTCTTCGTCTCGGGCGTCTACGATGTTCCGCGAGTCGTTGTTGCAACTCAACATCCGCCTCTCCCATCCGATCCAATAGCTCTTTGAGCTCCTTCACCGCGAAGTAGCGCGGGTTAATCCGCACCCGGCGGGCCTTGCCCTCCTCCGCCCCGACCACGATCCCGGTCCGCTCCAGACTGTCCAGAGCCGACTGAATCCGGCTGAGGCTCCGGCCAAGCACTTGGGCAATCTCCGAAGCATGCGACTCACCCAGCATGTGAACCACAAGCAATGTGCTGGTCCGCGTCGTGGTGCCAAAGAGCCCGATATTCGAAGTACTCGCCATATCTTCTATTATCCACCCGTTTTCCGGGTGACATCACCCGCTTTTCGGGTGGATTTCAAAAATCGTTTCTCCAAAATGGACCCGGGCAGGTTGCCGCCCGCCCCCGCGCACCCCGGCCCCAACGGCGGTAATATCTGATGGGCCGACACTCGGCCCGGAGCATCCGATGGCCAAGTACGTTTTTGTAACCGGTGGGGTTGTGAGTTCAATCGGCAAGGGCATCGCCAGCGCCAGTGTGGGCCGGCTGCTCCGCCACCGTGGCTATCGCGTCGCGCCCGTTAAGCTGGACCCCTACATCAACGTGGACGCGGGCACCATGAACCCCTTCCAGCACGGGGAAGTCTTCGTCACCGAAGACGGCGCCGAAACCGACCTCGACCTCGGCCACTACGAGCGCTTCCTGGACGTGGAGTGCTCCACCCTCTCCAGCATCACCACCGGCAAGGTCTATCGCAACGTCATCGAAGCCGAGCGGCGCGGGGATTACCTCGGCGCGACCGTGCAGGTCATCCCGCACGTCACCAACGAAATCAAGCGGCTCATCCGCCAAGTGGCGGCCGACACCGGCGCCGACGTGGTGCTGGCCGAGATTGGCGGCACCGTGGGGGACATCGAATCGCTCCCCTTCATGGAGGCCATCCGCCAACTCCGCAAGGAAGAAGGCCGCGAAAACACCCTCTTTATGCACGTCACCCTGGTGCCGCAAGTGGGGCCGTGGGGCGAAATCAAGACCAAGCCCACCCAGCACAGCGTCAACACGCTCCGCCAGATCGGGATCGCCCCGGACGTGCTGATCTGCCGCACCGATGTGCCGATGCCGGATGACGTGCGCGAGAAAATTAGCAACTTCTGCGACGTGCCGATGGAAGCGGTGGTGGAAAGCCGCAACGCCCGCAGCATTTACGAAGTGCCCCTGATGTACGAAGATTCGGGCTTTGGGCACCTCGTCACCGAGCGGCTGGGGCTGGAAGCCAAAGCCCCCGAAGACGCCGAGTGGCGCCAGATTGTGGACCGCATGATCCACCCCAAATCGGCCTGCACGGTGGCCATTGTGGGCAAATACACCGCCAACGGCGACGCCTATAAGAGCATCGCCGAAGCCCTGGTGCACGCGGGCGCGGAAAGCAGCACCGATGTTCAAATCCGGTGGATTGAAAGCGACCAGTTTGAAAACACGGCCGAGCCGGCGCAGCTGCTGGCCGACGTGGACGGCGTGGTGATTGCCCCTGGCTTTGGCGGCCGCGGCATCGAGGGCAAGATTGCCGCCCTCAAGTTCGTGCGGGAGACTGGGATTCCCTTCCTGGGCATCTGCCTGGGCATGCAAATGGCCGTGATCGAATACGCGCGCAATGTGTGCGGGATCGAAGGGGCCACGAGTTCGGAATTCGACCCCTCCGCGAAGGAAGCGGTGGTGGACGTGATGCCCGACCAGGCCGCCGTGAGCGCCAAGGGCGGCACCATGCGCCTGGGGCAATACCCCTGCAACCTGGAAGCCAACACCCTGGCGCATAAGCTTTATGGTTCCACGCGCATTTCGGAGCGGCACCGCCACCGCTACGAGGTGAACAACAACTATCGCGAATTGCTGAAGGAGAAGGGCTTGACGATTAGCGGGGTCTCGCCGGATTACCGGCTGGTGGAGATGATTGAGCTGCCGCAGCACCCGTTCTTCATCGCCACGCAGGCCCACCCCGAATTCAAGAGCCGCCCCAATCGTCCGCACCCCCTCTTTTTGGGTTTGGTGCAGGCGGCGCAGGCGCACATGGCCCGGGCAACTTCGGCTTCGCTGGCGTAACGGCGGCCAATCTCACTCGTTACACCTTGCAATTGTTAAGATTTGGACAATTTTTGCCCAGTGCTTGACAAAGAGAGAGAGAGAGAGAGAATATAGCCCTCATGAACCTGAAGTGGACCGCTCTGGCCGCTATGGCCCTCTTGACACCTTCCGCCTTCGCTCAACAGAGCTACGGGTGGATTCGCAATACCAATTTTGCCGAGTTTTGGGCGGGCTGGGAAGAAATTGATGTGTTTCAAAACAGTCATTCGCAGCCGCTTAGCCCTGTTACATATATGAGACCGTATGTTCCTTATGTCTCGCCAAACAAAGTTTGGGGGTCCACATATACTGGTTGCCCCTGGACCACGCCATTTGCAACCTTGTTTGACAGCCCTTTCAACGTACAGTGGGTGATTCCAGATCATGTTGAGTTGTATAATCCCCAAACCGATACGTCGAGTCCGGCACCAAATCCCCTGACGTTGCCCTCTGGCTACGCCATTCACCTCGAATACAACTACCATCACAGTCGAGGCTTTGAAACTTGGCATTGGGTCCAACCTCCGCGCGGTATTGAAGTTGTAGGCACACCGCCGGCCCCTATGGATGAGGGTCCTCACCGTCGCGACCGAGACGTGAAGAGCCAGTGGAAGGCACGAATCATCATTCAACCTTTCTAAGGGGGACTTGATCATTGTCTAATGAGTTCGGCCAACACGTAGAGAGGCTACGAGCGTTTCAATGCAAGTGTCTAGGCCTTGTTACGATGCTAGCCCTGGCTTTGCCTGGGCTAGCCTTCGGCCAGCGTGAAGCACCCAGACAATACTTGGTTGTTCCACCACTATGGGTTGAAACCAAATATGCTGAAGCTGAACAAGAGTACAAGGAAGACAAGGACAAACCAGACTATGCTCAGCGGTGGATTAAGCTTGAGCTTCCAACGGAAACCGAAGTTCTGGTAAGCACGGCAACTCATCGGATCATTGACCTTCGATTGTCGGCTGCAATGATGGATCAGGTGAAGTGGGAGTTCAACGGGAGCGTATTGGTTGGGGAAGTTCCTGAGGATCTGGTTTCCGCTCTTGCAAATGCAGAGTCACTACCGAAAGATATGCGTGCTGGATTCGGACCGGGATTGCCAGCTTCGCTAAATCCACGACTAGCATTCAGTTTCATCGGCTCCCAAGCTGGCGGTGCCCGGAGCCTTCCGACGAAGCCCAGAGATAAGTCCGATCAACTTCCCAAGCCATACAGTCCGCCAGACCCCAAGACTACGACATCATCTTTGGGGGAGAAGCCACCTACTACCAGGGGTAGATCAATCGTAGCTAACACGGATATGCCTCGCAATGACCGAGATTTCGATGATCAAACTGACTATGAAGTCATTGGAACCATGGTATCCAACTTAGCCCAAGTAGAGGCGCAGAAGGCTCAGGCCAGCGCGCGCAAACTCTTGCCAATCATTTTGGGTGACTTAGGTCATCAGTTGCTGGCACTGGATTTGAACAATTCCGAGTTTAACCAATTACCTGAAGAGATTCGAGTCGGAATCGAACGGTCGATTGAGAATCAGCCAGAGAGATTTGGCTATGCGTCTTTCGATGAGTTTGCGAGAGCCCGGGATAGTGGACTAAGGTTGTCGTTGAATCCAGAAGTGCAAGTGCTGTTGCCATATTTTATGAATGGAGGACAAGTATCTTACGCCATGGGAGTCAAAGTCAAGCCGTAAGGGCTATGCACTACATCACTTCCGACGCCGGGTTCGCAAAGCCGGCGTCTTGCGCCACAAACTCCGCATCCCCCGCTTTCGGCCGCACCCGCCGGTAGGTGCCGTTGCTCCGCAGCTCCCACGCCTGGCGGTTATCTTTAAAGCACGCATCCACCACCCCTTTCAGGTAGCTCACCTGCCCGCGCGAGCGCACCGGGGCCAGCACCTCAATCCGCCGGTCCAGGTTACGGCGCATCAGGTCCGCGCTCCCCACAAAGCACTCCGGTTTGCCCCCATTGCCAAAGTAGTAAATGCGGCTGTGCTCCAGGTAGCGCCCAATCACGCTCACCACCCGGATGTTCTCACTCTGCTTCTTCACCCCCGGGCGCAGGCAACAAATGCCCCGCACCACCAGGTCCACTTGCACGCCCGCCTGGCTGGCTTCATAAAGCGCCTGGATCACCTCGGGGTCCACCAGAGAATTGACCTTGAACGCCAGATACCCCTTCCCGGTCTGCCGGCAGATCTCAATCTCCCGCTCTATTCGGTCCAGAATCCCGTCCCGCACGTCAATCGGGGCCACCAGGATGTGGCTAAAGCTCTGCGGGCGCGCGTATCCGGTCAGGTAATTGAACAGCTGCAGCACGTCCTCGCCCACCTCGGGGTCGGATGTAAACAGCCCCAAATCGGTGTAGGTGCGGGCCGTATTCGGGTTGAAGTTGCCCGTGCCGATGTAGGTGTAGGTGCGCAAGCCGTCCTTTTCTTTGCGCACCACCACGCACAGCTTGGCGTGGACTTTCATATCCCGGAACCCATAGGTGACGTGGACGCCCGCGCGTTCCAGCGCCCGCGACCACACCAGGTTGTTGCTCTCGTCAAAACGGGCCTTCAGTTCGACCATCGCGGCCACTTGCTTGCCCCGGCTACTGGCCTCTAGCAGGCTCTCAACGATCGGCGAGGCCGACCCCACCCGGTAGAGAGTCTGCTTGATGCCGACTACCTTCGGGTCATTGGCTGCCGAAGCCACAAACGTCTCCACCGCGCGGAAGGAATCGTACGGCATGTGCAGAAGCACGTCGCGCTCGCGGATGGTGTCGAACAACGCCTCCGGGCTCCCTGTCCAGGTCGGGTTGTGGGGCGTGGCGGGGCGATAGCGCAGGCGCGGGCGGTCCAGTCCCGCAATCTCCCACAGGCCGTCGAGGCCAATCAATCCCTCCACGCGCAGCACGTCGCGCGGGTCCAGTTGCAGCCCCCGGCGCAGCACCTTTATCCAGGCTTCGGGCATGCCCTCCTCCACCTCGAGCAGCACGGGGTCCCCAAAGCGGCGTTTTTGCAGGGTCTGCTCCACCATCGAGATGAGGTCGCTGGCTTCGAGCTCTCGGATTTCGATGTCCGCGTCGCGGATGACCCGGAAGCGGTAGCTCGCCCGGATTTCCATGCCGGGGAACAGCGAATCCAGGTGCTCGGCCAGCAGATCCTCGAGCCAAACAAAGGTGCCCCGCAACCCCGGCACCGGCACCAGTCGCGGCACCCCGTTGGGAACCTTCACACGGGCCAGGCGCTCGCCACTTTCATCATTCAGCACCACCGCCAGGTTCAAACTGCGGTTACTGAGGAACGGGAACGACGCATTCGGCCACAGCACCAGCGGGGTGCACAGGGGGAAGATTTCCCGCCGGAACCACTCCGCCAGCTTCTCTTGCACCGGTTCTTCCAGTTCGGTGGGGCGGCGTAGGCGGATGCGGCTGCGCTCCAGGCTGGCCCGGAATCCTTCTTCCCACAGCTTCGCCGTGCGGTCCCTTAGCGGCTTCACGGCATCCAAAATCGCCTGGACTTGCTCTTCCGGGTTCAGGCCGTCCGGCGTTTCCTCGCTCAGCCCTTGCTCAATCTGTTCGAAATAGCCCGACACCCGGACCATAAAGAACTCGTCCAAGTTGCTCTCAAAAATGGCCAGATATTTCAGCCGCTCCAGCAGGGGGTGGCGGCGATTTTCGGCCTCGGCCAGCACCCGCTCGTTGAACCGCAGCCAGCTCAGCTCACGATTGATATAGGCCGGGTCTTGCCCGGCGGCCGTGGAGTCAATCGTCGCCTCGCTCATTCTCGTCTTCCTTACGTCAGCACCGGGGACAGGCGTCCCTCAAGCATCTCCGCGATGGCCCCTTCGCGCACGCCGTAGGCGCTCACTTCCATCGTGGTCACCGAGAGCCGCTCCATCAACGACCGGAACAGCACCGCCCCCGGCAGCAGGGTTTCGGCCCGCTTGGGCTTCACTTGGTAACGCTGGCTAATCAGACTGGTGGTCAGGCGGCTGGTGTCCCACACCAGGTGGTCCAGTTCGCGCCAGTGCAGTTCGCGCTGGCCATCGGGGTGCATCGCCCGCCACAGGCCGCGAGCCACCCCGCCGCAGCACAGCAACCGAGGGGCAAAAGCCGGCAGGTCCGCCCGGTCAAAAGCTTGCTGAATGGTGCGCTCGAGGTCCGAGAGCTGCGCCGGAGTGGAGGGGATGGTGAGGTTGACCCGCGCCATCAGCGCGCCCGTGCCCAGCGGCAACGACCACTCGCGGCCCATGCCCGCGCCGTCGTATTCGGCCACCTGCAGGCTGCCCCCGCCCGCTTCGGCAAACACTGCCGGCATCACGGGGTCCGAATCCAGCAGCGCCCCGCGCAGGCCCAGCTCGGCTTCGCGGCGCGGGTCAATCAAGTCCACCTGAATGCCCGTCTGCGCCTTGATCTGCGCCAAGAGATCATCGTGGTTGCGCGCCTTACGCATGGCTTCGGTGCCAAAAACGTAGAGCCCATCCGCGCCCAGCCGCTTGGCTTCACCCTGGAACCGAGTGAGAACCTGAATGACCTGCCGGATGGCGTCAGGGCTAATCTCGCCTCGCCGCTGCACCATCTCGCCCAGGCTCAGCCACTCGCTGTCGTTCACCAGGCGGCGGAAGCGCTTCTTGCTGGCCATGGCCACCAGCAGGTGAATGGTGTTGCTCCCGATATCTGCCGTCGCAAGAATTTGGGCCATGAATGCTCCCCAGTCTATCCGAGCGCCGGATAGACTCCGGGCCATGAGCCAAGCCCTTCAACTCGCGGTGCTGTGGGCCGCTGAGCTCCACGCCGACCAGTGGCGCGATGGCAACCCGCCCGTGCCCTACCTCTGCCACCCGCTGGAGGTGCTGCAAACCCTGCGCTACGCCAACGTCACCGACGAAGCGATCCTTATCGCGGCGGTGCTCCACGATGTGGTGGAGGAGACCTCCGCCACCCTTGCGGATGTGCAAACCCGCTTTGGCGACCTCGTGGCTGAACTGGTGGGAGAAGTCACCCGGGAGGAGCCCACCGGTGCAGAAACCGCTGGGATGGACGCCGAGGAGATCTACGTGTTGCGCACCGACCGGCTGATGGCCGAGATTGCCCGGATGTCGCCCAGCGCCCACGCCATCAAGCTCGCCGACCGGCTGAGCAACCTCCGCGAGGCCAAACGCACCCGGCCCTTCCTCAAGTACGACCGGTACCTCAACCAAACCCGCCGCATGCTCGAGGTCATCCCGGAGAGTTCGCATCCTCGTCTGTGGCGAAAGCTACACCGCAAAGTCTACGGCTAGTCTCGCGTTGTAATGCAAATGTAATGCATTGCACTCCATTACCAGTTGTATCCCCCTCCCCGGTTGGGGCACACTAGCGCCATGTCAAATCTGGCAAGATTCGGCCTGATCAGCATGGCGACAGTGGCCCTGGCGGCCTCCGGTTCGGCCATCACCTGGCGGCACGATGTGGGCGATACCGCGTATCGCAATTTTGCAAACCAAGTCCCGCACAACTCGGTCGGTCGCGTCCTTGCTACCTCTTGGTTCGGCAGTGGCACTTATCTGGGCCAAGGCAACGGGTTCCACTGGGTGCTCACGGCGGGTCACGTCACCTCCGGCACCACCATCCAGAATGTCCGCTTCGGGTCGCAGACGATTACGGCGGCGGGCAGCATCACGCACCCCAGTTACAACGGCGGCAACCTCAATTTTGACCTCGGCCTGGTGCGTTTGAACTCCGCCCCGATGGGCGTGGCCCCGGTGCGGTTCACCACTTTTAGCAGCCTTGTCGGTCAGCGCGTCACCTTTGCTGGTTATGGCGGTAGCGGCCCGGGTAACAACAACGGCCTGATCTACGACAACAACAACCGCGCCGCTGAGAACATCGTGGACTTCTCCACTGGCACCGGCGGCAGCAAGTTCTGGTGGACGGTTTTCACGAATCCCAACACGGGCCAAGCCTTGCCGCTGGAAGGTACGACCGCCGGTGGCGATAGTGGCGGCGGGATGTTCTGGTACGACGGCGCCGCCTGGCGCTTGACCGGCCTGACCTCGTGGGGGACGGATGCCTTATCGCGCTACGGCGACCAAGCCGCGTTTGTGGCCCTGCACGAGCACACCGCCTGGCTGGAAGAGCAAACTGGGATCACCGCCGTGCCGGAGCCGGCTTCGATGGTGGTTCTGGGTGCCGGACTGCTAGCGCTGGCTCGCCGGCGGCGTAAGCCTCAAGCCTAGTTTCCTGCAGAGGCGAAGAAAGTTTCCCCTTGAGATCGAGCGACTTAAGGGGGCTTTTCATGTATGTATGAAGTGGGCCTCTCATTGGCGCAGAACCGGATCCGGAGTTCCATGGAGTCCAACCGTAACGACAGAGGTGAGCTCACCCGCCGATACTAGCAAAATCATCAGTTCTTTAGCTTTAGCACTCGATATGCGAACGTAAGCTGGTTTACCAGTAGGAATTCAGCACTGCTAGTGGCCAAACTCACAGAGTGATGTATCGGTCGAAACTGAGCCTGGTGGTCGCGGTTGCATTTGGACTTACAACTTCCGGTGCCGCCATTACCTGGCGCCATGATGTAGGTGATGCACCGTATCTGACGTTGGGTAGCAGTACCCCTCATACTTCCGTTGGCCAAGTAAATGGAGTCGCTTTCTTTTCAAGTGGGACTTATATTGGATTTGGAAACGGAAACCATTGGGTTTTGACTGCTGGACATGTCACCGCCGAAGACAATCTCACCGAGGTCAAGTTTGGATCGCAAACGATCCCAGTCACGGGCACGATCACCCATCCTAACTTTGGCGGCGGAGTAGACCTGGGGTTGGTCAGGTTGAGCGCTGCTCCCATCGACATTGCACCCATTCGGTTCAGTACTTTCCAAGCCCTCATCGGGCAGACCGTTACGTTCGCGGGTTACGGCTCAAGTGGACCGGGAGATACATCGAACCGGGTCTTTGATGATCAGAGTCGGGCCGCCGAGAACATCGTGGATTTCACGACCGGGAATGGGGGGAGCAAACTTTGGTGGACAGTATTCTCAGATCCGCGCGTAGACCCTGCTCTTCCTCTCGAAGGTTCAACTGCGGCGGGGGATAGCGGAGGCGGCATGTTTTGGCACGACGGTACGGATTGGCGCCTTGCAGGCGTGACCTCCTTTGGCACCGATCAGTTCTCGCGCTACGGCGACCAGGCCGCGTTTGTGGCCCTGCACGAGCACACCGCCTGGCTGGAACAGCAAACCGGGATTATGGCCGTGCCGGAGCCGGCCTCGATGGTTGTCCTGGGTGCGGGCTTGCTGGCGCTGGCTCGCCGACGACGAAAACCGCAAGCCTGACCTTCGGCTAAATGCTAAACCCAAATCCCCCGGGGGCCGACGAAGCACCGGGGGACTTTTGTAAGTGCCGAACGAGGACTACCGACCGCCCAAGCCGCTCAACGTCACGCCCTCGATGAAGTATCGCTGACTGAACGCAAACAAAGCCAACACAGGCGCCACCGACAGCGTGGTGAACGCCATCAGCAAGCCCGGCTCGCCCGCGCGCTGCCCCTGGAACAGCTGTAGCGCATACGCAATCGGCATATTCTCCTGGCTGTTGATGTAAATCAGCGGCCCCATGAAGTTGTTCCACGCCCCCAAGAACGTCCAAATCGCCACCACGGTCAGCGCCGGCTTCACCTGGGGCAGTAGCACGCTCCAGAACGTCTTGAGATAGGTGCAGCCGTCAATCTTGGCGGCGTCTTCCAGTTCAAACGGAATCTGCTGGAAGAACGAACGCAGCAAAAACACATTGAACGCCGAGGCAAAGAACGTGGGCACCCACAGCGGTAGCAGCGTGTCAATCCAGCCCAGTTGCCGGTAGATCAAGAACGTGGGGAGCAGGGTCACCGCGGCTGGCAGCATCATCGTGGCCAGCAAGACCTTAAAGAGCATCTCCCGCCCCGGGAACTTCAACCGGCTAAACCCATAGGCCACCACTGAGCACGAAAGCACCGTGCCCAGCACGCTCAGCACCACTAGCACTAGTGTGTTCTTAAGATAAACCAGGCCGTTGTTGGCTTCGGGCGGCAAGAATTCCAGCGAATCGCGATAGTTCTCCCACCGCATGCCTGGCGTGCGCACCGGCTCGACTTCGGCCCGTGACACCACCTTCACTTCCCCCTTGCGCTCATTGGGCGTCAGGATCGAAACGCGGCGGCGACCGTCCGGCAAATCTTCCACCACCATGCCGGTGAGTTTCAGGTCTCCTTCCGTCAGGGTCACCAGCGGGGCTTCGCTGGGCACCTGCTTCATCTGGTCCGGTGTCGCCTCAAAGGTGTAGCCGCTCACATACATGGGCCGCGTGATGCGGTAAAGATGCTTGCCGCCGGGGGCTTCGGCATCTCGCACGGCCGTCACTGTCTTGCCCTGGTATTGGCCCTCGAACACGGGGTTCTTGGGGTCCATATAGGGCACGGTTTGCGTGCGGAGCGGAATCCAGACCAACCCCTCCGTCGAGGCGATATCTCGGTCTTCCTTGACGCTGGTGACCAGCAGCCAAGCGAGCGGCAACATAAACACCACCGCCCCCACAAACAAGACCACTTGCGTCAGGAATCGACGCGCCCGATCGTGGCTCTCGGCGCTGCGCGCCACCCAGCCCATCACGGCGGTCGTGCCCAGGGTCACCGCGATGATGAAGCCCAAGGTCGGCGCCGTGAGCGTCATCCACCCGGTCAGCCACCGGAACGGGTGCTTGAACACCATGATCCACGCCACGCAAAGCGCACCGACGCCCAGGCTGACCAACGCACTCATTCCGCGCCGACGCCGCTCATCCGGGGTGATGCCCGTGAAGGCCCCGGTTCCGTGGCTCGCCGCCGCCACCGCGCAAATGAGCACCACCCAGCCCAGCGGGTGCATATCGGGCCAGGCCAAGGGCAGGGCCACGCCCTTGCCGCCGCCCGTGAAGACGTGAGCCATGGCAAACAAGCCAATAGCCGAGAGCCCGGTGAGGGCCGCACGCCGCAGCGGCCAGGCCGCCCGGGATTCGCGCCCCGCTGAGATCGCGCGCACCAGGTGGTAGATCCCCATGGCCAGCACGACCCAGCCAATCCAGTGGGCCAGGCTGCCGATGACGAACAAGAGTTCCTTCGGCATCAGTCGGCCACCTCGTTGTAAACGAACTTCTTACTGAGCCGGAGTTGGGCCAAAGTCAAAACCAGAATCACCAAGAACACCAACCACGCCAAGGCCGAGGCGAACCCCATCTTAAAGTAGTTGAACCCGTTGACGAACAAGTGCAGCACCGGCGTGAGGAGCGAGTCGCTCGGGCCGGCCGAGCCGGTGGTACCCCGGAACACGTACACCCGGTCAAACTCCTGCATGGCCCCAATCACGCCCATCACCGAATTGAACAGCAGGATCGGGGAGAGCATCGGCAGCGTAATGCCAAAGAACTGCCGGTTGGGCGAGGCGCCGTCGATGCTGGCCGCTTCGTAAAGCGTCGGGGAGATCCCCTTGAGGCCGGCAAGCCACAGAATCATGCCGCCCCCGGCCCCCCACAAGCCCATCACAATCAGGCCGGGCTTGCTCCATTCGGCCACCGTCAACCACCCGGGCGGGTTCACGCCCAGCCATGGTTGCAGAGTGTTGCTCCACGCAAAGTTGATCAAGCCCTTGGCGGCGTCGGGGTTCATGATCCACCCCCATAGCGTGGCCGTGGCAATCACGGGCAGGATCGACGGCAGGTAGTAGATCGCCCGGTAGGTGCGGATGCCCATCGAGGCCCGGTTCAGCAAGAGCGCAATGGCCAGTCCGGTCAGCAAGCCCAGCGGCACGCCAATCCCGGCGAGGTAGAGCACGTTGCCAAACGCCTTCAGCACGTTGTCGCGCTCTTCCCCCACCAGAAGTCGGTAGTTATCCAGCCCCACCCAGCGGGCCTCACTCAGGACGTTGTATTGCGTAAACGAGAACACCAGCGAGGCCAACATCGGGCCGAGCGTGAAGATGAGGAACCCGATCAGCCACGGGGAAATCAGGATGTAACCCCACGCCGTTTCGTAGCGCCCCATGCGCCCCATCGGCATGCGCCGGATGCGGGCGTAGCCCAGGCCCGTGCCCACCAAAAGCAGGCCAAGGCCGAAAAACATCGGCAGTTTCAGGTCCGCCGTGGGCAGCGAGTCGTATCGGTAGTGTGCATCGAGTTCTCGCTGTACGACGCGCTGGCCATCTTGGAGCGCCTCGGCGGGAGTCTTCTCCTTGCGGCTGGCAAACTCAATCGCGCGGACGTGCTCGTCCCACAAGATCTGCCCCACAAAGGTCGGCGGGCGTACCCGGCCGAACTCGGACATATCCACGTGCATCTTGAGCGCGGCGGCAAATGCAGGCACGGCCGGTTTGAACTCGGCGTAGCTTTGGACGTTGGTTTCGCGGTGCGCCTTGATGCGCGGGATGAAGTCGCGGCCCCGGGAGATATCCCAGTTCCGTTGCGCCCGGGTTTCCAGCATCCGCCCCTCTAGGCTGGTACTGAACTTGATGAACGCCCACGCGCCCTCGGCGTTCTTAGCCCCGGCCGGAATGGCGTAGCTAAAGCCCCCGATCCAAGTGATGAACGTGTCCTTCTCATCGGCAAACCGGCCCCGCTTGTAGAACCGGTCATCCGGCACCGGCGGCGGCGCCACCCCAAAATCGAGGTCGGGGGCGTACCGGCTCATGTTATTGAGAATCCAGTCCCCGTCCACCTTCATCACCACTTTGCCGAGGTTGAAGGGGTCGTTTTCGGCCCCTACAAACCCCGAGGTGAATCGGTTGGCGTTGTCATAGCCGCCCAGCAGTTCGTAACCCTTGACCATAAAGTCCAGGGCCTCCACGGCTTCCGGCGAGTTCAATGTGCAGGTGCGCCCGTCGGGGCTCATGAACTGCGCGTTGTTCTGGAAGGCAAAGAGATACAGCCAGGTGTTGCCAAAGTTCGGCACCCACCCGGCGCGCTTCAGCGTGCCGTCCGGGTTTTTCTCGGTCAGCACCTTGCTGTAGGCCAGCACCTCGCTCCAGGTGCGGGGCGGCCGGTCGGGGTCCAGCCCGGCGGCGCGGAGATCGGCAGCCTTCTCCCGGAAAACCGCCTTGTTGTAGTACATGATGCGGTCATCCGCCTCGGTGGGGATGCCGTAAATCTTGCCCTCGTACTGAGCTTCTTCCCAGGCGGCCGGGTAGTACTGATCGGGGGTCGGAGTGAGTGGGTCTTTGCCTCGGTCGCGCTCGATGAGGTCGTCCAGGGGCATGAAGGCGCCACGGCTGGCCCAGTCGCTCAGCGTAAATCGGTCTTGGCGGATGATGTCGGGCGGCACCCCGCCCACAATGCTGGTGAGCAGCTTTTGGGGGTTCATTTCCCCCGCTCCCATGCTCAGGAGCTTCACTTGGTACTGCGGGTTGCGGCGCTCAAACTCGCGCACCACCGCATCAATGCCCTTGCTATCCGGGCCGGGGGCCAAGCCCCACACCACGATCGGCGTGCGTTCGGTGGCCATCGTCAAGGAGGCCAGCATGGCCAATCCGAGGCCCCAGAGCGCGCGCGCGAATCGCATAGATGTGAATACCTGTGGGAGAAAACGAACGGACTCCTCCGCAAAGGAAAGAGTCCGTTCGGTGTCGGTACAGTTTACTGGCCTTGGCCAGCGCCCTGCTGTTGTTCGTATTGAGCTCGGGCGGCGGCTTCGCCCCCCGGCGCAGCCTGGCCCTGCATGTACGAGTTGCCCAGTTGCTTCTGGACTTCGGTCTGCTTTTCGGCCAGTTCCTTTTCTTGCGGTGTCATTTGGCCACTGCCACCTGACATGAACCACACGCCACCAATGACGCCGAGGCCCACTACGATGAGAACGGGAATGGCCCAACCGGGAAGTTCAGCTTTCATGACTTACTCGCCCGGAAGTCGGCAAACGCCGTCGGCCGGGTTCCAGCCCGCGTCCAGACAGGAGATGCCCTGGTCCCAAATGCTGCCCGCGGGGGTGCCCACCCACCAGGCGGCCTTTTCTTCGTAGCCTTCCAGCTTGGTGCCGTGGCGGACGCCATCGCTGGAGTTACCGTTCATCTTCAGGTACTTGACGTGACCGTCCGCGTAGGCGTAGATGGCGCCTTCGCCGTACTTGTTGGCGATTTCACCAAAGGCCGAGCGCGGGTCCGTGGTCGGCAGGTCGTCGCGGCGGGTGTTGTAAGCCACCGTACCGACCCACCAGTCCAGGCTGGCCCACGGGTCCGGCTGCGTGTTCAGCGCTTGGCGCTTTTCAACCAGCGTCACCGTCGCGGCGACTTCCGGCGGCGAGGTTTGGCTGATGGAGCCGCGCCAGGAGGTGCCCCAACCGAGGGTCGGGTTGATCTGCGGGCTTTGGAACACGTTGCTGGCCACGGCGTAGCCGATGCGCAGCTGGCCGAACGGCGTGTTGAACTTCGGTCGCTGGTCCTGCGTGGACACGAAGATCTGATAGTTCTTCATGTACGGCTGGATGATCTTGTCGAAGGACATGGATTGCGTCGGGTCCGGACCACCTTGGGCGGGGCCGAAGCCTTGGCGAACCTTGGGCGCGAACATGTCATCGTAGTCGGCCGAGTACATGATCTGGGCCAGGTTCATCTGCTTCATGTTCGAGACCGCTTGGGTCTTCTTAGCGGCTTCCTTCGCCTTGGCGAAGACCGGGAAGAGAATGGCGGCCAGGATCGCGATAATCGCGATCACGACGAGGAGTTCAATGAGCGTAAAGCCCATCTTTCGGTTTTGAGTCATTTGGATCACCTTGAATGAGAGCGGTTGCGAAACTCGCAGACGCATAGATAAATCACGGGAGCGACACCTCACCAGCGCGTGCCCGATGGACATGGCTTCGGACCTGACGCATAGCGGCAGAATCCTCGGCGAGGACGGCAAGGCTGAGCGGCGGCATCTTGATGGAGAGCGATTGCTCTTCGACACTCACCACTCGGTTAGAAAGCAGATCAATGTGGGCACCTTTGGCACCCGGTGCGGCAAACGCGACGTTGCGTTCCACGTTGGAGCGATTGACGACGACAATCACTTGTTGGTTCTCATCGCCCCGGCGGAAGACCAGTGTGCGGTCCGCGTCGTTAGCTTCAATCAAGCTCGGATCGCCACTCTGTAGTGCGGGGGACAAACGGCGCAGGGTAGCCAGGGCGCGGTACTCCTGGAGGAACGGGTTTTCATTGGTGGCCGCACTCCACACCATGCCGCGTCGGTTATCGGGGTCGCGCCCGCCTTCCATCCCGATCTCTTCACCGTAATAGATGCTCGGGGCACCGACCCAAGTAAATTGCAGCCCCGCCCCCAGGAGCGCGAGCTTGGCGTCGCCTTCGCACAGCGTGACGAAGCGCGGCGTGTCGTGGCTGCTCAGCAAGTTGAGCATGTTGCGTGACACCGCCGACCCGTAACCAAAGTGCACCCGCATCAGGCTGCCCCAAAACTCAGTCGAAGTCGTGCGGCCGTTCGCCACGAATTGCACCACCGCATCGCGGAACTGGTAGTTCATGGCCGAATCCCACTGGTCTCCGCCCAGCCACGGGCTCGCATCGGTCCACACTTCGCCCAGAATCCAGCGGTCCTCGTTCTGAGTCTTGACGACCTTGCGAAAGGCACGCCAGAAGTCCATTTCGACTTCATTCGCGACATCGAGGCGCCAGCCAGCGATGTCGGCCTTGGCTTGCCAATCGCGCACCACTTGCAGCATGTAATCGCGGGCGGCGGGGTGCTTCAGGTTCACCTTCGGCATGGAGCGGAAGCCCGCCCAAGCCTCGTAATTCGGGTTCTCCTCGACGCGGATCGGCCAGGACTTGACGAAGTACCAATCCTTGTAAGCCGAAGCCGGGCCATTCTGGCGGAGGTCAGCGAACGCCTTAAAATCCGTGCTGGTGTGGTTGAACACGCCATCCAATACCGTGCGAATGCCTTGCTTGCGCAGGCTGTGCGTCAGGTCAATCAGTTCTTGGTTGGTGCCGTAGCGCGGGGCCACCAGCGCGTAGTCCGTCGTCTCGTAGCCGTGGTTGCTCGGCCCATCAAAAATCGGGTTGAGGTAGATCGCGTTGACACCCAGCTTCACCAAATGGTCAGTGCGGTCTGCGATTCCCTTGAGGTCGCCGCCGTGGAACGACCAATACGTGGGCGGGGCATCCCAAGCGAGACTGTTTTCCGGGTCGTTCTTGGCGTTGCCGTTCTCAAAACGGTCGGGGAAGATTTGGTAGAAAACGCTCTGTTCCACCCATTTCGGCGGCGTGAGTGACATGAGGTTCTTGGGGGCCACAAACGGACCGTTCGCGGACTGGAAAGCATCCCGCTCCGCCCCGTCGGCAATCACAAAGCTGTACTTGAGGTCGGTGCTCCGGTTCCACGGCGTGCTCCCCACCCAGTAATCGTAGAGATCGTCGCGACTGGCAAAGCTCAAGCGGGCTTCGGGCTTCCCTTCGACCTTCAGGTAGACCGCCTCGACATCCTGGCGACGCGTGCGCACTGTGAGATTCGCGCGTCCATCCGCCACGCTAAGGTACGGCAACTTCGGTTCGTGCCGCACCGCCGAGAGCGTGATGGTGCCATCGTTGATGTCCGCCGGCACCTCGTACCCCTTGGGGAACACAAATAACAGCGAATTGATGTTGCCGTTGCCATCGTCTTGGCTGCGCACCTTGGGGTCAATCACCCAATCGCGCCCATCGAGGACGAACTTATACTCGTGCCGCCCCGGGGCCACCGGGATGGTGACGCGCCAAGTGCGGCCATCTGCCGTCTTCAGCGGCGTGGCGCTGGCGTTCCAACCATTAAAGGTGCCGGCCACGGTGACGCTGGTCACGGCGCGTTCCGCCACGAATTCGAACGTGTGGTTCACCTGGTCCATCGCCAGGAGCAGGATGCTGGAAATCATGCCAACCCTCCCTGATTGAAACGGCTGGAACCGCGCACCCGCAACGTGCACGGCACAATCTCGCGGACCGGCTCGTTCGACGGCGATTCATCCAGCAGGTTTAGCAAGCAAGTCACGGCCTTCTGCACCAGGCGATCGAGGTTCAGGCTCACCGAGCTAAGGCCCGGAGTCGTGAGATCGCACAGCCGCGAGTCGTTGAAGGAAACAATCCCGACATCCTGCGGGCAACGAAGACCGGCGCGGTGGACGGCATTGATCACGCCCATCGCCATAAAGTCGTCCAGCACCACAAAGGCGTCCGGCCGGTGCTCGGCCAGGGCCATGGCGGCGGCGCAGCGGGCATTCTCCGCCCCGAAGTCGGCGTGGAAAACCATCGGCGCGCACTCGTGGGCGCGCATCACGCGGCGATAGCCTTCTTCGCGGTCGTCGCTCACCGTCACGCCTTGGCGGCCGGCAATCAGCGCCACCCGCTGGTAGCCCATATCCACCAAGTGTTGGGTGGCAATTTGCGCGGCGTAGATATTGTCGTTATCCACCGACCACACCGGTTGCCCACCCGGGTTGCCAATCAGCACGAACGGGAACTTGTCATCCTGCAGCATGTGCAGGCGGCGGTCGTTGATCTCGCTCTCGACGAGGATCATGCCGTCCACGCGGCGCGAGCGCAGCAGCTCATCGTAAACGTCCACTTGGTCTTGGTGGTCGCTAATGACCTCAAGGGTGAGGCGGAACTCGGTGTCCGTGAGCGCGTCCGCAATGTCGGCCACCAGGGCCGTGAAGAAGGGATCGTCCGCGAGGCCGCCGCTGGGGCGCTGTACGGCCAGCCCAATCAGACCAGCGCGCTTCTTGCGCAGAGACCGGGCGCGAGCATCGGGGCGATAGTTGTGGCTCTCAATCGCGTTCATCACGCGGTCGCGCATCGTCGTTTCCACGCGCTCATCGCCCGCCAGCACACGGCTAACCGTGGCTTGCGAGACGTTGGCCGCTTTGGCAATGTCGAGTTGCGTGACCCTCATCGGTGAGTGCCTCTCCTGGCTGCTACGCCAGAATACGTATTCGCATGATATTCCGAGGAATCTCGGAATTGCAAGAATATTTTTTGAGTTATCCCCGGTAAGTGTTCTAGGTTTAGCGCGGGAGGTTAATCGGACCCGTTGAGAATACGATGAACTCAGAACCCGTCAGCTTCACCCGATGCTCGTGCAATTTGAACTCAATCCCGTTCACTTTCACCTTCACGCGGCGAGCAAACCACAGGGTCGGCGCCACGCTTTCCCATCCGGATTCCAATTCTTGCAACGTGACCTCCACGTGCTTGCTCGTTCCGTGGAATGAATACTCCACCCGGGTGGTCGCCCCAGATTGGTACGCCTCGGTTTCGGCATCATCGGCCTCGTACACCCCCTCGCGCGACCAATCTCCAGCCGGATTAGCCACCAAGAAGCACGGGGCCGCCAGGTTCACCTCGGGCGTGCGTGGAGCCTCGGCTTGAACCGGCACCACGTGCCCGCCCCGGACAAAGACCGGCGTATGCGAACGCGGGCACGCCAGCTTCACCACCCCGCCGCCGTACCATTCGCCGTCCGCTAGGTTCCACCACGCGGCTTCCGGGAGGTCAATCGTGCGCTTCTTGGCTCCTTCCGTCAGCACCGGCGCCTGCAGCAAGCTGGCCCCGACGAAGAAAGCATCGCTGGTCTCGAGATACTTCTCTTCGTTGAACTCCGCCATCACCGGGCGTAGAATCGGCTCACCCTCCCGCTCCTGCCGCACAAAGCACTGATACAGGTACGGCAAGAACTGGTAGCGCAGGCGAATGAAGTGCGCAATGACTTCATTGGCACGGCCAAATTGCCACGGCTCCTCGTCCGGCGCACTCTCGTTGCTGTGGTTGCGGAAGAACGGGAACAGGAAGTTCGCCTGCATCCACCGGGTCATCAGTTCGGGCGTGGAATCGCCCCCGAACCCGCCAATGTCCGGGCCCGTGAACGGCATCCCGCTCAGGCTCAAACCGAGGGACGTGGGAATGCTCTGGCGGAGGTAGTACCAGTTGCTGAGGTTGTCCCCGGTCCAGATCGCTCCGTACCGGCTGGAGCCCACAAACCCGCTCCGGCTGAGAAGGAACGGACGCACCCCCGGCTTGGCCTGCCGGAACGCCTCCACCGTTGCCATCTGCATGCCCAGGGCGTACTGGTTACGGTGGCGGGCATGGGCTTCGGTGCCCTGCCTAAACCGCATCCCCGCCGGATCCACCGGGCCGGTGCTGGGGTCGTTCATGTCCACCCACGCGGCCGCAAATCCACGCTCAAAGAAGGCGCGGGCGTGATTCGTCCACCACTCCCGCCCCGCTAGTAAGGTGAAGTCGGGGAACACTGTTTCCCCCGGCCACACCAGCCCCACATAGGGTTCGCCGATGGGGTTCTGGCACCACACTGCTGCCTTGGTCCCGTGGTCAAAGATGCTGTAGCCGGGTTCCTTCTTCACGCCGGGATCCAGAATCGGCACAATGCGCTGCCCGCTCTCCAGGAGCTTGGCGGCCACCGAGGCCACCCCGTTCGGGAACTGCTTGTCGTCCACCGTGAAGATGCGATAGCCCTCCATGTAGTCCAGGTCCAGCCACAGCCCGCTGCACGGGATCCCTTCTTTGGCAAAGCGCCGGCTCAGCTTCTCCAGGTCCTTTTCGCCGCCGTAACCCCACCGGCTTTGGTGGTAGCCCAGCGCCCACATGGGCGGGCGCGGCGTCACGCCCACCAGCTTTTGCAACTTCGCCGTGAGGGCATTGAGGTCCGTGTCTACCAGCACCCACAGGTTCGGCGGACCGCATTCGGCCCCCAGCAATAGGTTCGGATACGTCTCCTGCCACGCCACAAACACGCGGGTGCGGTCGTGCCCGGGCGTCTCCATGTAGGTCACGCCCGGGTTGTGGATGAGGAACCCAACGAAGCCCCGCTCGGTGCGCACAATGAGGTAGGGCGTGGTGAAGTAGGGCGGGTCCACCGGGTGCGAACCCCACTGCGCCCAGTGGAAATCGCTCCACACGTCGGTGTTCCAATACTTGGTGCGCAAGCCGCTGAGCTCAATGCGGTCCAGCCACTTCTCGCCCATACCGTAGTAACGGGCGTCGGCGGGCACGACGAACTGGAACATGTGGGCCTCCTCGCTCACGCCAAGGGCCTTGCCTGGGGCAGATTCGAGCCACGTTTCCCCGTCCGGGCCTACGATCACAAAGCGGTCGCCTTGCCATCGCACACAACCTTCGCCCGCCTCTCCCGGGTTCAAACTGAGCAAGTTCGGATCAGAACCCCACCGAGCCTCATCCGCGCTGACAATCTGGCTGAGACCCTGCTCATAGGATCGGATTTCGAGGCGAAAGGCGCCCCCATGTGCTTCGGCCTGCTTGCCGTCGTACTTCGCCCAGCTGAAGTTCGCCGGGTGCGGAAACTTGGTGAAGAACATGAGTTGAGCCGAAGATATCCGAACCATTCCGGAACGCCGGGGGACCGCATCAATTACCAGGTTTGCCGTTGCTCGTACTTTTACCGGTCCCAGACCAGCTTTTCTTGTGCTAACATGCCTTTACGGATACGTGAAAACGTATTCTCAACTCGGGCTTGTCCGCTCAACGGGCCGGCTTCTAGGTTCAACGGAGAATGAATAAACTCGCGATTACCCTTCTCGCCCTGGGCGCAATTGCAGCAAATGCGGCCGCGGTTGTAGTGGATGGTACGGCCGAAGCTGCTTACGGCTCGGCTCTGTTCACGCAGCAGAACACCACCCAGTTCGGCAACAACAACGACAACTCGTTCAACACCGCCAACGGCTCGGAAATCGACCAGGCGTTCGGCCTGAACGACGGCACCAACTTCGCTTTCACCGTCGCTGGCAACCTCGAATCAAACTTCAACAAGTTCGTCGTGTTCATCGACAGCAAGGCCGGTGGCTTCAACACCATCACCAACAGCAACGCTTCGGGTGACGATTTCGGCTGGCTGAACGGCAACGCCGCGGGCCTGACGTTCGACACGGGCTTTGATGCCGACTACGCCATCTGGGTCCGCCACGACGGCACCAACTCCTTCATGACCTTCGCCGAACTCGGTGCGGGCGGCGACCTGGAAACGGGTGGCTTCGCGACTGGTTCGCTTTTCACGGGTGCCCTGACCAGCATGCGCCTCAACAACAGCAACGTCGGCGGTGTCGTCGGTGGCGGCGGTGAGCAGTCCGTTCCGGACGGCAGCGGTGTGGTCACCGGTTGGGAGTTCCAAATGGCGCTCTCCACCATCGGCGCGACGGCGGGCAGCAACATCAAGGTGGCCGGCTTCGTCAACAGCGGTGGCAACTTCATGAGCAACCAAGTGATCGGCGGTCTCCCGCTGGGCACCGGTAACCTCGCCACCACGGGCAACGTGAACTTCAACCAGTTCGCGGGCGACCAGTACGTCACCGTGCAGGGCGTGCCGGAACCGGGCAGCATGATCGCGCTGGGTGCGGGCCTCCTCGCCCTCGCTCGCCGACGCCGCAGCAAGTAACTTCCTACTCGGAACCCCGAGTCTGAAAACCACGTAAACCGGGGTTCTGGCATCTGCCAGGACCCCGATTGCGTCTTACCCCCACACCTCTCCCATGAAAAAGGCACTCTTCATCCTCCTTGGTTCTCTCCTCGCCTCCTTGGCGGTTGCGCAGGATTACTTCCAGGGGCAGGTCCAGAGCCGATCAGGCTCCTTCCGGTACTTCCATGTGGATATCGAAGACCCGGAGAGTGTGCTCACCATCACCATGGACGAGATTGATCAGGGGGTCGCGGATCTATACGTCCGATATAACGCTCAGCCGACAAAGTCCGACTGGGATATTCGTCCGGGATTGATTTCGGGGGATGAAGTGGTCGTCCTGAATGACTCGACGACCCCTAAACTCAAAACGGGCCGCTACTGGATCGGTATAAGCGCTCGTAAGTCTTACACCGTGATACTCACCATCCAAAGCGAGCGCAAAGCCAGCGCCCGCCCCGGGATGGGCAGCACCCCCTACAGTGGTGGCACCACCTTCCGCGTGTGGGCCCCCAATGCCCAGCGGGTCCACGTCGCCGGCTCCTTCAACGGTTGGAACGGCAACGCCGCCGAACTGGTGAGCGAGGGCAACGGCCACTGGTCACTCGACCTCCGCAATGCCGTGCCCGGGCAGGAATACAAGTACGTCATTCGCAACGGCACCCAAACCCTGTGGCAGAACGATCCACGCGCCAAGTGGCTGACGAACTCGGTGGGCAACACCAAGATTCACAACCCCGCCTTTAATTGGCAGAACAACATCACCATGCCCGGCTGGAGCGACATGGTGATCTACCAAATGCACATCGGTACGTTCAACGACGTGCCCGGTGGTCGCCCCGGTACCTTCGATACGGCCATTAGCCGCCTGGATTCGCTGCAAGACCTGGGCGTGAGTGCCATCAAGATTCTGCCGCCGCACGAGTTCCCCGGCGACTTCTCCTGGGGCTACAACCCCTCTTACCCCTTTAGTGTCGAGGAAGCCTACGGCGGCCCCGACGCCCTCAAGCGCTTTGTGGATGCCGCCGCCGCGCGCGGGATGGTCGTCCTCATTGACCTCGTGCACAACCACTGGGGTCCGAGCGACATGAACCTCTGGCGCTTCGATGGCTGGAGCCAAGGCAACTGGGGCGGCATTTACTTTTACAACGACACCCGCGCCATCACGGCCTGGGGCGATACCCGCCCCGACTACGGTCGCCCGGAAGTCCGCCAGTACATCCGCGACAACGTGCTGCAATGGCTGGAAGAGTTCCGCATCTCCGGCGTGCGCTGGGATAGTGCACTCAGCACCCGCACCACCAACTGGGGCGACAACGGCGACGGCTGGAGCCTGATGCAGTGGATCAACAACGAGGTCAACGCACGCCAGCCGTGGAAGCTGATGGTGGCCGAAGACCTCCAAAACAATCCGTGGATCACCAAAACCACCGGGGCCGGAGGGGCCGGCTTTGACGCGCAATGGAGCCCGGGCTTTGTCCACCCCCTGCGCCCCCTCATGACCACACCTAGCGATAGCGGGCGCAACATGAACGACCTCGTGGGCGCTCTTACGGGCAACTACAACGGCAATCCGTTTGAGCGGGTGGTCTACACCGAGTCGCACGACGAAGTGGCCAATGGCCGTAGCCGCGTGCCGCAAGAGATTGATCCGGGTAACCCGGGCAGCTACTGGGCGCGCAAGCGATCCACCCTGGGGGCGATCACGACGCTGACCGCGCCGGGCATCCCCATGCTGTTCCAGGGCCAAGAGCTCTTGGAAGACGAATACTTCCGCGACACCGACCCCATTGATTGGACCAAGGCCAACACCTACGCCGGCATCCGCCTGATGTACAAGGATTTGGTGGCGCTACGCCGCAATTTGGGTGGCAAAACTGCTGGCCTGGGTGGCCCGCATATCAACGTTTTCCACGTGAATCACGGGGCCAAAGTGGTGGCTTATCACCGCTGGAAGAATGGCGGCGTCGGCGACGACGTGATCGTCATCATGAATTGGTCGAATACTCCGTTCAACCAGTACCAAATTGGTCTGCCGCACGGCGGCAATTGGAAGGTGGCCTTCAATAGCGATTGGAATGGCTATAGCGGCGATTTTGGGAATACCTTTTCTCCAGACATCGTCGCAAGCACCTCGCCCCGGGACGGTTTGGCCTATAGCGGTGGGTTCAACCTAGGTCCGTATTCGGCATTGGTCATTGTACGACCCTAGAAAAGGCGTATCCTTGCACTCTTATGTCCGGGGACGCAGCCAGTTTTGATGCTTTTCGTCGGCGCCTGATCACGTCCTCGCGTCCGGTGGGTGGTCCCGCGCGCCAAGCGTGGTTCCAACAGTTTATGGCGTTTGTTCGTGCCAACTTCGGGGGTGCGGATATGCGCATCACCAAGCCGGGAGTGGCCGAGCGCATGTTCGGGGCGGAAATCGCCTTTCCTTTTGAAGCTCGTGCCGTGTTGGTCGAGCAGATCACCGTCGCGGGTGGCAAGTGGTCCGAATCTGTGACCAACGAAGTCAAGGCCGTCGAAACCTTTGTTTACGCTGACCGCCTGGACGCGGTGTGCGAATTTGCCCTCGAAACCGAAGAGGGCTACGTGACGGGACGGATCAAGTTCCGCAACGCGCCGTTCTCGCCGGAAGCCGATCAGGATCGTGGCGATGAGCGCGAAGAGCGCGAACCGCGACCGAAGCCGGAAGCCCGCGAGGGTGAAGGCGAAGGCGAAGGCCGCGAAGATCGGGGTGACCGAGGCGAGCGGGGCGACCGAGGTGGCTACGGCGACCGACCGCGCCGAGACTACGGTGACCGTGGTGGTGACCGCGGCCGTGGTGGCTACGGTGACCGACCGCCGCGCCGAGACTTTGGCGATCGCGACCGAGGTGGCTACGGCGACCGACCGCGACGCGACTTTGGCGATCGAGGTGGCTACGGCGACCGACCGCAACGCAGCTACGGTGATCGACCGAGCCGACCGTACGGTGATCGACCGCCGCGCCGCGACTTCAATGATCGTGGCGGCGACCGGGGTGGCTTTGGTGGCCCGCGCCGTGACTTCGGCGACCGAGGTGGAGACCGCGGTGGCTATGGTGACCGACCGCGCCGAGACTTTGGCGACCGTGGTGGCGACCGGGGCGGCTTCGGCGGCCCGCGGCGCGACTTTGGTGATCGAGGCGGCGACCGTGGTGGAGATCGCGGTGGCTACGGCGACCGACCGCGACGCGATTTCGGGGACCGTGGTGGCGACCGAGGCGGTTTTGGCGATCGTCCGCGCCGCGACTTCAACGACCGAGGCGGAGATCGCGGTGGGGATCGCGGTGGCGACCGACCGGGTGGAGATCGCCCGGGCAACGACCGACCGTTCTTCGACCGTCGCCCCGGTGGGGGTCGCCCGCCGTTCAAGGGTGGACGACCGGGTGGTTCTGGCCGCCCGCCGTTCAAGAAGCGGTTCCGGGATAACGACTAACTCTTCCGGTACGTCGAGGCATCCATCTCGCGTACCTCAACCGTGACGCCCACCCGGGCGTCGGGCCAAAGCGACCTCATGCAATCGTGCATGAGGTCGCCCATTTTTTGCCTGAGCTCAATGGGACGACCGCTTAGCACCGCCACCTCAAGGTGCGCAAATTCGCCGGGATGCCCGACCCCGGTGGCATAGTCACCCACCACTTGGAGCACGGCCTTTACCGCTTCCGGGCGCACCGTCTCTACCTCGCTGAACTTGGCTACGAGGTCCGCCAAGATCTCGGGCGGGGACTTTGGTAGCCCCGCCCGGCCACTCAGCCTAAGCAGCAGGTGCGGCATTTTCCAGCTCGGCGCGCCGGTTACGCATGATCTCGGCCACCGAAAGCAGCACGCTCAAGAACATCGGCCCCAGCATGACCCCAATTGGCCCGAAGAACAGCACCCCCGTGATGAGCGCAAAGAACAAGCCCACCGGCGGCATGCTCGCCTGGATGAAGAACGGCCGCAGGAGATTGTCAATGTTGGAAAGTACCGCCATCCCAAAAATCAGCATTGCAATCGCGCGCCCCGTGTCCCCTTGCAAAACGAGCGTGATCACCACCGGGATGTACACCGACGGCGGGCCGAGCAGGGGGATACAAGCCATCACAAAGGTCAACAAGCCAATGAGCACGGCCCCTTTGATGCCGATGATGCCGGCAAACAGCCCTGCCAGCAAACCCTGGATAAAGGCCACCGCTACAATCGCCTTGGCGACTTCTTTGATCGTCGTCACCAGCCGATCCAGAATTAGGTTGCCCTCCTCCCTCCGCACGGGCAACAGGTCTACTGCGGGCCCCCGCAACTTGTGTCCATCCCGCAGGGCATAGAACAAGGCCACCAAGCTCATGAGCGTGATGACAATGACGAACACCAGCTTGCCTAGGAACTCCGCCACCGGGCGCGCCGAGTTCTGCACCAGCCGAGTGGCGTTCTCGTCAATGACCGTTGCAAGGTCAAGGTCCTTGAAGCCCAAGGTGTTCAAAGTCGGCTGAAGCCGCTTTTGGGCCTCGTGGGCCAGGTTTTCCAGCGTCGTACCCCGCGGTTCAGCTTCGGCGTTGATCTCGGCCACGAGCTGCCGGGCTTCGGCTACGGCGATAATCCCCGCCGTCGAAAGCGGCCCCAAAACCACAAAGATCAGCCCCAGCACCGTGAAGAGCGGGCCAAGGGTGTTGCCGATTCCTTCTAGCGGGCGACGACCCCACTTGATGGCCTTGTCATTCGGGTCGCGAGAAGGGGCAATGATTGAAATCTGCTTACGGTTGAAGTACGCCGCAATTCTCTGAGACGTCGGATAGAGCAGGACGCCCAAAATGGCCGGCCACAAAATCGCCTGAATGAAGGGGCCATACACGAACCCGGCTAGTACGAGGAGCGCCAGCAGGATGACCCAGAACCAGGGGCGGAACGCCGATGATTGATCAGGGGCGGGGGACTTCATACCGTTCTTTCACCTAACGAGACCCGCGCAAACTCGGTTGCGTTGGCCCGTAGTTCTTCCAGCATAGCGGTTGCCGCCGCCTCGTCGCCCGGTTCTATCTGACCTTCGACCACTAAATCGCTTAGCCACTGCTTCAGGTTCCCCACCGCCGGACCCGGCTCCAGCCCGCACAAGGCAATGATCTGTTCGCCGGTGAGGGGCGATTCGTAAGGGTTCTTGGCTTCCACCGGGGGTGGCAAGGTGGCCAGCACCGCCCGCACATTGTCCGAAAAGAACGTGCGCACGCCCGCCTTTAGCGCCCCCGCGTCGGCGTCGCACAGGCGCAACAGCGGTTCCAAGTTGTCGCCCAGGTCGCGCACCAGGCGCCGCGCGGCCGCCGGAGACACCTTCGGCATACCCATAAAGCGCATGTGGTGGCGGATGAGCGCACTGACCTGCAACGCCTCACGGTGTGGGAACCTGAGCCGCGAGAGGATGGTCATGGCCATGCGCGCCCCTTCCATCTCGTGGCCGTAGAAGGTAATCCTCCCATCCGGCTTGCTGCCCTTGGTGGCGGGCTTGGCGATATCGTGCAGGAGCGCCGCCCACCGCACCACCGCCTCATCCCCGGCCGTGTTATCCAGCGCGGCCAAGGAGTGATGCCACACATCCAAGTGGTGATAGTCGCCTTGCTCGCAGCCTTGCAGGGGAAGGAGTTCCGGCAAGAATTCCACCAGCAAGCCGAGGTCGCTCAAGTCCTGCCAGGCGCGGCTCGCCTGCGGATTGCGCATCATCTTCACCAGTTCATCGCGGATGCGCTCCTGGCTGATGATGCTCAGGCGACTGGCTTCGGCTTGGATGGCCACGGCCAGCCCCTCTGCGTAGTGCAAGTCCAACTGCCACCGGAAACGTACGGCCCGTAGCATCCGCAGCGGGTCTTCACGGAACGTATGCACCGGGTCCAGGGGCGTGCGTAGGATGCCCGCCGCGAGGTCATCCCGGGCCATGCCCAGGGGGTCCAGCACCTCGCCGGTGTAAATGTCTTGCAACAGCGTGTTGATTGTGAAGTCGCGGCGCTGGGCGTCTTCCAGGATCGTAGCGGGCTCCACCTGCGGCTTGCGGCTGTCGCCCCGGTAGCTCTCGCGGCGGGCCGTCACCAGCTCAATCTGCGCCCCCGCCACTTGAACCATGGCCGTGCCGAACCGCTCGTACGTTACCGGCGGGATGTCGCTCACGCCGATGTCAAACAGATGCCTCGCCAGGGCCGGGGCGTCCTTGGTCGTCACCAGGTCGAAGTCCGCGCTCTCGCCCTTGCCCAGCAGGGCATCCCGCACCCCGCCGCCCACCAGAAAGAGGTGCCCCTGGAAATCAGGTACCGCTTGGGCGATGATTTGCGCCGGTCGCGGGATCTGCATCGCCCTATTGTAATCCCCTATCGCGTCCCGCACAGGTGCGCTGGCCTTAGGTCTGCTTGACCGATGCCTAGGGCGTGGGGTTTAATTGTCTTTCCAGTGGCTTCGGCCATCCGAGTGGGGGATTAGCTCAGCTGGGAGAGCGCCTGCATGGCATGCAGGAGGTCAGGGGTTCGAGCCCCCTATCCTCCACCACTCTTTTCTCAACCGATTCGCGGACGCCCGCTTGCGCGTGGCCGTCTTCATTTTGAAGCCCTCCCCGGGCCCCCACGCGTGTAAACTCGCGCCGCCCATGGAGACATCCCAACGGGACGAACAGTTCTACCGATCCATGGTCCGCATGCGGGCCGTGGAGACGGAGTTGCTCGCCCTCTCGTCCGCTGGCCAATTGCGCGGCTCTCTGCACCTCGCCCAAGGGCAAGAAGCTCTCCCCGCCGGGGCTGGCGCCGCCTTGCGCAAGGATGACTACGTCACCGCCACTTACCGGGGCCACGGCTACGTGCTGGCCAAGGGCGGTCCGCTCCTCCCCATCATCGCCGAAATCCTGGGTAAAGCCGCCGGGCTGGGCGGGGGCAAAGGCGGCAAGATGCACCTCTTTGACCTCGAACACGGCATCCTGGGCACCAATGGCATCGTGGGGGCCGCCGTGGGCACGGCCGCCGGCGCCGCGTGGGCCGCGCAATTGCAGAAATCCGACCGGGTTGCGCTGACCGTATGCGGCGATGGCGCACTGAACCAGGGCCACGTCTCCGAGTGCATGAACATGGCCGTGCTCTATCAGCTTCCGCTCATCATCCTGTGCGAAAACAACCTCTATTCCGAGATGACGCCCCTTTCTCGCAGCCACGGTGATGTAAATCTCGCGGGCCGCGCGGCGGGGTTCGGGCTGAACACCGCCCAGGTCGACGGCAACGACCCGGAAGCGGTCTACCAAGTGATGAGCGAGGCCGTGAACCGCGCCCGCACGGGCGGGGGCCCCACATTCATTGAAGCCGCCACCTATCGCACCATCGGCCACTACCAGGCCGATTCGGGCATTGGCTACCGCACCGCCGAGGAAGTGGAAGCCTGGCGCGCCAAATCCCCGCTCGACCGCTGGGCCGCCAAGCTGGGCAAGCGCGCCCCGGCCATAGCCGCCGAAGAGCAAGCCGTGGTCCGCGCGGTCTTTGAAGAAGTATTGGCCCTCCCCGGCCCCGACCCGCTGGCCGCCGGCACGCAGGTGTTCGCATGAGCCAGATGTCCGTGGTGGAAGCCACCAACGCCGCCCTTCGCCAAGAACTGGCCCGTGACCCCAAGGTCTTCGTCTACGGCGAGGATGTGGCGCATTACGGCGGCATGTTCCGCGTCACCGACGGCCTTCTCCGCGACTTTGGCGCCGACCGGGTGATTGACACCCCGATCTCCGAGTCCGGCTTCCTCGGCATGGGCCTCGGGGCCGCCATGGCGGGCATGCGCCCGGTGGCCGAGCTCATGTTCATTGATTTCAGCCTGGTGGCGATGGACCAACTGCTGAACAACATCGCCAAAACGCACTACATGAGCGGGGGAAGCGTGCCCGTGCCGCTCACCATCATCACCCAGGGCGGGGGCTATCGCGGCGCGGCCGCCCAGCACAGCCAGATGCTGGAAGCCTTGCTCCTCCACCTGCCGGGGCTCAAGGTCGTGCTGCCCTCCAATGCCGCCGATGCCAAGGGGCTCCTGGCCGCCGCCATCCGCGACGACAACCCGGTGGTGTTCATCAATCACAAGCAGCTCTTCGGGGCCAAGAGTGAGGTCCCCGACGGCGAACATGTCGTCCCGATCGGGCAAGCGCGCACGGTGCGCGAAGGGACGGACGTGACCCTCTTCACCTACTCGTACTTGGTGGGGATGGGCATGCAAGTGGCCGAAGAAGCGGCCGCCCAGGGGGTTTCGGTGGAAGTCGTTGACCTGCGCACTCTCAACCCGCTCGACTGGGAAACCATCGCGGCAAGCGTGACCAAAACTCACCGGGTGGTCATTGCGCACGAAGCCCACATGCGCTGCGGCGTGGGCGTAGACCTCTCGCACCAGATTCAATCGCGTCTGTTCGATGAACTCGATGCCCCCATCCAGGTGGTGGCGGCTCTGGATGCCCCCATCCCCTTCGCCAAGGAGTTGGAAGACGTGGTACTCCCCTCTCCCGCCCGCCTGCTAGAGGCTTGCCTCGGGGCCGTGCGTGGGTGAGTTCGCCGGGAAGACCGTGCTGGTCACGGGGGCCGCGCAAGGCATCGGCCTGGCCATCGCGGAGGCGTTCCGGGCGGAAGGGGCCACCGTTCTCGGATTAGATCGCCAGGCCGGAGCCACCGAGATCACGTTCGATCTGAGTGAAGTGTCGGGCATCCACGCGCTGATCGAAGGCCTCGAAACCTGCCCCGAAGTGCTCGTCAATGCGGCGGGTGTCTGCCACACCCGGCGGATGCTGGATATCGATCTCCCCTCCTTCGAGCAGACCTTCCGCATCAATGTGACGGCGGCTTTTGCCCTCATGCAAGCCACCGCCGCCCGGCTGATCCGCGAGGGGCGCACCGGCTGCGTCATCAACATTGCCTCCAATTCCGGGTTCGTCCCCAAGCTGGAACAGGCCGACTACGGCGCTAGCAAGGCGGCCCTGGTGTCGCTCACGCGCTCGGCGGCGCTGTCCCTCGGCCCGAACGGTATCCGCGTCAATGCCATCGCCCCCGGCATCATTGATACGCCGCTTACGCAGTCCATCGCCGTGCAGCGCGGCGAGGTGCGGGGCGTGGCGCCCGAAGAGACTCTGCGCCCGGTGATTGCCAACCTGCCTCTTGGCCGCATGGGCCAACCCGAAGATGTAGCGCAGATGGCAGTGTTCCTGGCCTCCGCCCGCGCGGCCTACATCACCGGGCAAACGATTTTGGTCGATGGCGGCCAATGGATGAGATAAACGAACATGGGATTTAACGGCGTTTGGCATGCGAGCTTCACGGTCAAGAACCTGGAAGCCAGCCTCGAGTTCTACTGCGGCCTCTTGGGGCTGGAGCTTTACCACCAGCAGGTGCAGCACAACGAGTACACGGCCAAGCTCGTGGGCTACCCGAACGCGCACCTCAAGGTGGCGATGCTGCGCATCCCCAACGCCTTTGTGGGGCCAAGCGGCCACCATTTGGAGCTCGTAGAGTACGTGCATCCGGCGGGCGAACCCACCGATGTCTCGACCAATCGCCCCGGCGCTCCGCACTTAGCGTTCATCACCGATGACATTCACGCCGATTACGCGCGCCTCGCGGCGGCGGGAGTGCGGTTCAAGGCGCCCGCCCCGGTGGCCATCGAGCAGGGCGTGAACCAAGGCGGCTTCACCGTCTACTTCCTTGACCCCGACGACATCACGCTGGAAATGCTGCAGCCGCCCGCTGGCCGACCCTGGGGCAGCCTGAACGGGGTGGAAGTCCACCGGCCATGATCGAGCTGGTCCTGACCACCCGCGAACAGGACACGTTCGAAGCGGCCCTGGCCTGGCAGATTGAGGAGTTCCAGCGGCAACGCCCGGATGTGCGCATTACCGTCCAGCCCCGCCCGATTCACGACCACTACGTGGCGATGGTGGAACAGGGCGGAGCCGCCGATGTGGACCTCTTCTTGTGTTGCACAGACTGGCTCCCGGACGCCGCCGCCCAGGGCCTCCTCACCCCTCTGGACGAACTCTTCGCCGCCGCACCCCTACCCGATTGGCCGGACGCCTGGCACCCCGCGATGCAGAAGCTGGTGGTCCAGCAAGGCCAGTGGGTGGGGCTGCCGTGGCACGACGGGCCGGAGGTCTTCATGGTGCGCACCGACCTTTTCGAAGACGCCCAAGAGCAAGCCGCCTTCACCGCGCAGTACGGCCGGCCTTTGCGGGTGCCCGCCACCTGGAGCGAATTTGTGGAGGTGGCGCAGTTCTTCACTCGGCCCGAACAGGGCCAGTGGGGCGCAGTGTGCGCGGGGCTCACCGACGGGCACAACAACGTTTACGACTTCCTGATTCAGCTTTGGAGCCGTGGCGGCACCCTGCTGGATGACCAACTCCGCCCCCAATTCCACGACGAGATCGGTGTGGAAGCCCTGACCTTCCTCTACGATCTCTTCCACCGCTACCGCGTGATTGCCCCCGAGTGCCTGGGGATGGGCAGCGTGGAATCGGGCGATTTCTACGCCCAGGGCCACGCCGCGATGATGTGGAACTGGTGCGGGTTTGCCGCCGTGTGCGAGTTGCCAGAGCTCAGCCGGATTGTAGGCAGGAACCGCTGCACCCGGCTCCCCGCCGGTGACGGCCCCGCCGGGCGCTCGGTGTCGCTCAACATCTACTGGGCGCTCACGGCCGGGCGCAACGGCCGCCACCCCGAGGTGGTGCGTGACTTTTTGGCGCACGTTTCCCGCCCCGCCTGCGACAAGGTGACCTCGATGGTGGGAGCCAACGGGACGCGATTGAGCACCTGGCGCGACCCCGACGTGCAGCAGAAGTATCCGCATTACGCGATCATCGAGGACGTCCACAGCCAAACGCTCACGCTCCCGGCCATCCCCGCCTATACGGCCATCAACGAGGCGATTTCCCGAGCCGTGCACCGGGTGGTGCATGAGCATCAGCCCGTAGCTCCCAGCTTGGCCCTGGCCGCCCAGGAAACCACGGAGATCCTGGCTACGCCATGATTTCGCTGCGCCAAACCCCGGACCTGCCCGAACGCGTAATCCCCATTCTCAGCGTCGGGGCGGGGGGCATCGTGGAGAACGCCCACTACCCCGCCTACCGCCTGGCTGGCTTCCCGGTCGCGGGGGTCTTTGACCCCGTCCGCGAGCGGGCCGAACGCGCCGCGCAGATCGTCGAGGCGCCGGTGGTGGATTCGCTCGCCGAGCTGGTCCGGCAAGCCCCCGCCGAGGTCATCTACGACGTGGCCGTGCCTGGGGCGGAGGTGGAAGATGTCCTCGCCGAACTCCCTGATGGCGCCTTCGTTCTCATCCAGAAACCCCTGGGCGAAACCTATGCCCAGGCGCAACGCATCGTCGCCCAGTGTGAAGCGAAGGGGCTACGGGCGGCCGTCAATTTTCAGCTGCGCTGGGCACCCTACATGCTGGCCCTGCAGGACGCCGTGGCCCAAGATCTGCTGGGTGAGGTGTACGAACTTGAGTTCAAGATCAACGTCCTCACGCCGTGGACGAACTGGAAATTCCTCGAATCCGCCCCGCGCATGGAGATGGTCTACCACTCCATCCACTATCTCGATTTCATCCGCCACCTTTGGGGCGAACCCACGGGTGTCATGGCCCTCTCGCTCAACGATCCCTCGTCCCCGCGCCTGGAATCCACCCGCAGCACCATCAGCCTGAACTACGACCGCACCCGGCGGGCCACCGTGCAGACGTTCCACAACCACCAGGCCCCGCCCGGCCACGCCGAATCCTACTGCCGGCTGGACGGCACCGGGGGCTCGATGTGGGTGCAAATGGGGCTGAACCTCAACTACCCCGAAGGCGGCCCCGACCGGATCGAAATCTGGCGCGAGGGCGATGCCGCGTGGACGGAAATCCCGTGCGGAGGGGGGTGGTTCCCTCATGCCTTCATTGGCCCGATGGCCGCCATGATGCGCTGGCACGCGGGTGGCCCCGCCCCCTGGACGGAGGTGCACGACAGCCTGCGCACCATGCGCCTGGTGGAGACCGCGTATCAGTGCTCCGATGAAGGTGGTCGAAACCCGAACCTCGAAAGGTAAATTGCGGCCATGTGGAAATTTGGTTTGGTTGGTGCTCTCTTGTTGGCGACCCTGGCGGGATGTTCCGGGGGTGGTCAAGCGGCGTCCGGCGAGGCGCCCACGGGCGAAAATGCGCCCCCCGCCGCAAAGAAGCGCATTGCCTTCATCCCCAAGGGCGCGAGCCACGAGTTTTGGAAGACCATGCAGGCCGGGGCCGAGAAGGCCGCCAGTGAAAAGGGCGTCGAGCTGATCTGGAAAGCCCCGCTGAAGGAAGACGACCGCGCCGAGCAGATCAAGGTGGTGGAGAACTTCACCGTGGACAAGGTGGACGGCATTGTGCTGGCCCCGCTGGACGAAAACGCCCTGGCTGTACCCGGGAATGAAGCCATCGCCGCCGGCATCCCCGTGCTGATCGTGGATAGCGGCATCAAGGGCCTGGAGCCCATCAGCTTCATCGCCACCGACAACTACGCGGCCGGCAAGACCAGCGCCGAGCGCCTGGCCAAGGCCATGGGCGGCAAGGGCAAGGTCATTGTGCTGCGCTACCTGGAGGGATCGGCCAGCACCATGGCCCGCGAGCAAGGCTTCTTGGACGGTGCCAAGGAGTTTGGCCTCGAAGTCGTCAGCTCCGAGCAGTACGGCGGCGCGACCCGCGAGAGCGCGCAAACCGCCAGCGAAAACCTGATTTCCCGGTTCAAGGAAGGCGATGCGCTCTCCGTGCAGGGCATCTTCGCCCCGAATGAATCCACCACCTTTGGCATGATGCGCGCGCTGGAAGGCGCGGGCCTGCTGGGCAAGGTGAAGCTCGTCGGGTTCGACTCTTCCCAAGAGCTCCTGGCCGCGGTACGCGAAGGCAAGATTGAAGGCCTGCTCCTGCAAGACCCCTTCAAGATGGGATATCTAGGCGTGACCAAAATGCTAGAGCACCTGAACGGCACCAAGCCTGAACCCAAGATTGACTCCGGCGCGGTGTTCGTGGACAAGACGAACATCGATTCCGAAGAAGTCAAGGCGCTGCTGCCCAAGTAATGCTGCGCGCGCACGGCCTGTCCCTTGCGTTCGGCGCGACCCTTGCCCTGCAAGACGTCAGTTTCTCGGCCCCGGCGGGCCGAGTGCTGGCGGTGATCGGGGAGAACGGTAGCGGCAAAAGCACGCTCCTCAAAATCCTGGCCGGAGAACTGCGACCACAGGCCGGCCAGGTGGAGTGGAACGAGCAGCCCCTGCGCCCCGGTGACGACCAAGTGCTGCTGGTCCACCAAGAGCTGGCCCTATGCCCGGACCTAACGGCGGCGGAGAACATCTTCCTCGGCCGCATCCCCGGCCCGCGCTACTCCCCCGCGCAGTTGCAAGACCGCGCCCACGCCTTGCTGAGCGGCATGGGATTCCCCGAGATCCCCGCCGCCGCCCCCACGCGCGCTTTGCCCATCTCGCAGCGGCAGATTCTGGAGATCGCCCGGGCAGAGGCCCGCGATGCCCCCGTCATCCTGCTCGACGAGCCCACTAGCTCGCTCACCCAGGCCGATAAGCAGAAGCTCTACGACCTCATCCGCACGCTCAAGGCGCGGGGGCGGACGATCCTCTTCGTCTCGCACTTCTTGGAAGAAATCCGTGAGGTCGCCGACGACGTGGTCATCCTGCGGGACGGCAACAAGGTGGCCGAGGGCCCAATCGGAGACTTCACCGATGCCGACATCGTACGCCACATGGTGGGCCGCAGCGTGGATGACTTCTTCCCCCGCTCCGACCGCACGCGGGGCGAATGCCTCCTCACCATCGAGAACCTGACGGGCACCGACGACATGCCCCACCAAGCCTCGCTCCAAGTGCATCGCGGCGAGATTGTGGGCGTGGCGGGCCTCAACGGGGCGGGCCGCACCGAGCTTCTCCGCACCATCTTCGGCCTGCGCGAAGTCAAGTCCGGCCAAGTCCAAGTCAAGAATCTCGCGTCGCTCTCCCCCCGGGCGCACTGGCGCACCCAAACCGGGTTTGTGAGTGAAGAACGCAAGCTCGACGGGGTGGCCACCGAACTCAGCGTGGCCGAAAACATCACCCTGCCCCGCCGCCAGGGCTTCCTCAACCGCCCCGCCGAGGGGCGCAGCGTGGCCCAGCGCTGGATTGGCGAACTGGGCGTGAAGTGCAAGGACCCCGACCAGCCCCTGCAAGACCTGAGCGGCGGCAATCAACAGAAGGTCGCCTTCGCCCGGCTGCTGCACGCCGAGTGCGACCTGTTCTTGCTGGATGAGCCCACGCGAGGCATTGATGTCGGCTCCAAGATTGAACTCTACGCGCAGATGGACGCCGCCGCCCAGCGGGGGTGCGCCATCTTGATGACCAGCTCCTACCTCCCCGAACTCCAGGGCATCTGCGATCGCATTGCGGTGATGAATCGTGGGCGGCTGGTGGCGATTCACGACGGCCGAACCGTGGATTCGGCGACCCTCATGGCGGACAGCATTCAATGAAGAAAGATCACTCCTTGCCGATTCTCATCGGGGCCTGGATCCTCATCTACCTCGCGTTTGCCGTGGCCAAGCCGGGCGTGTTTCTCTCCCTCAGTAACGTGGAGCAGCTGGTGCGCCAGTCGCTCGTCATCGGGCTCGGCGCGCTGGGCATCACCTACATCATCGTGGCGGGGGGCATTGACCTCAGCGCAGGGTCGGTGGTGGCGCTGGCCACCGTCACCGGGGCCATGACCCTGGACCAAACCGGCAGTGTGGGGGCGGCCATCGGCGCGTGCCTGTTCACGGGGCTGGTGTGCGGCCTGCTCAATGGCGTGCTCATCACCCGGCTCGGGGCGGGGCCGTTCATTGTCACCTTGGTGTCCATGCTGGCCCTGCGGGGTGTGGCCAAGGGCATCTCGGGCGAGAAGCCGGTCTATCCCGAAGCCCCCCAGTGGATCGGGCAGTTCACGGGGGCACTAACCGCCGAAAACCGATGGATGATCATCCCGCCGGGCGGGTGGATCTGGGTGGTGTGCACGGCCGCCTTTGCCTGGGCGCTGCGCTACACCACCTTTGGCCGCAACGTGGTGGCGATTGGCAGCAACGAAGCCGCCGCCCGCGTGTGCGGGGTGCAGGTGAACCGCGTGAAGGTGGCGACCTACGCCCTGGGCGGGGCGATGTTCGGGCTGGCGGGGTTGATGTTGCTTTCGCGGACGCGCACCGGGGATATGAGCTCGGCGATGGGGGCCGAACTGAGCATGATTGCGGCGGCGGTGATCGGCGGGGCCAGCCTCAGCGGCGGCCAGGGCAACCTGGTGGGGGCATCCGTGGGGGCGCTGGTGATGGCGACGATCAATATGGGGTGCAACACGGTGGGGCTCTCCAATTGGGTGCAAGAGATCCTCACCGGGGTGATTATCCTGGTGGCAGTGGCGGTGGACCGGCTGCGGGCTCGGCAGTTGTCGGTGGCGGGGTAGTTGGAGCAGTATTCGCCCACTCTATTCGTTCATAGAAGCTTCCTCGGCCGACATCCTGCCCGCCGCGCAACCCAAGAATGCTCGGTCCCGTCTGCTTAGGTGGATGCGGACATCAAGGTCAGACTTGCACATTTTGGCCGCAGCCTTTGCTACGATCACGTACTACTTGATGTGTCTGCCTACAATCAAGACACAGACTCCGGATACCTTTACGGTCTTCTCGGGACTCTTCGGCAAATTACTCTTTGCCGGCCACTTCGACGAGCCCTTTTTTGGACCCTTCGTCGCCATGATAACCATTGTGGCTTCGGTCTTCCTACAACATCCAGCATCGCAGCTGCATCGTGGAGTTGGTGTCACCTTCCTCGTCCTTGCGATGATCAATACTTTCACGCTTGGCTTTCGAATTCCGCCTAGATTGGGAATCGAGTCATTGCTATCGTTTGAAGGAGCGTCCCGATACGTCTTGACGGCCATTCTCAGCGCAGCTGGGATAGCCTCAATCTTTTCAGAAAAGTCTAAGCCAACTGGCAAGAACGGTTGAAAATCTATGTCGCAGCGGAACTTCCGGACCTCAAACACGCTACCATCCTGGCCGGGGATCGCTACCGCGAGTTCCTTACCCCCATGCTCCAAGCGCGGGGCGTGCAAGTGGACGTGCCGATGCAGGGCCTCCGCAGCGGCGAGCAACTCCGCTGGCTCGACCGACCTCGCTAAGCGCGTTGATCTCTCGCGGACCGGATTGCCGCGGTCGCGAGAATGATCAAGCCGATGATCAGGACTGGCCAGGACAGTAAGAACAAGCCACTGATGAGTTCATCTACGCTTGTATTCACGTTCTGTGGCCGATTGTTACCCCCCATAATCTCAATCACATACCCCGCTCTACCGGTCAAAACCAAGCCGATAATGATCCCGCACAAAGGCGTCATCAGGATCGCCGTGGCCGTACCACCGTCATTCCCGGCCGCCCGAATGAAGATGTAGTACGCCAGCGCCACTCGCCAGATGGCAACAATCAACAGGAACCACATGTTGATGTTTTGCGCCACGGGTAACGGGAACATCATTTCGACGGGGATGGCGTAAACCAACCCAGGTCCGCTGGTCATGGCGACTAGGGTGAGAATCTTCCAGTAGTTCAGTCGCTCATAACTTGCTAGCCACGATGTGCAGAACAAAATGAACGACAAAACGAAGATGTAAGCGACGGAGGGTAAGCCAGTCTTGGCAAACAGGGGTGCCTCAGGGAAATCCCAGTTCCTACCGATCCCCACCAACCAGGTCACGGCGAAGCCGATGAGAAAGTGCGGCAAACCCAAGCGATCCCACAGATTATCGTCCGCTCGGAACGTGAGAAAGCGCAGGCAGTCCGTGAAGGCTTCTCGGTAGCGTTGCTTCTCAGTCATGGCGAGGTCGATTCCTATAGATTCGGGTTCGAATGGCGCGGCGGTGCTCGGTCGCTTGCACCGAATATACCGAACTGATCAGTTCTGCAAATTGATCTCGCAATTCAGTCGGAGAGAAGTTCTTGGGTTGGAAATTGACATCAAAGAGGGTGCACTTTTCGTACGCCAAGGGGTCAAGAAGCCGGCCCTGCTCCTCGAGTTCCTGATGCAATCGCGTACCTGGGAAAGGCGTGAGAATCGTAAGCTGCACCTCGGAGAGTCCGGACTCTTCGATGAAGTCTTGCGTTGCGGCAAAGGTATCCGGGGTGTCCTGGTCGAACCCAAACACGAAGCATCCGTTGACACTAATCCCATTCTCTTGGATCGTACGAATTTGCCGGAGGTAGCGCTCTCGCTGACGTTTCTTCCACTTGCCGCTATCCGTGCCGTGGTCCAAGCTCTCGGGAGAGATGGACTCCAGCCCCATCAGAACTTGAGTGCAGCCAGCTCGCGCCAGGGTTTGGACCAACTCAGGATCATCCCCCAGTGAGACATCGGTTTCAGTGAACCATTTGAGGCCAGGAAACTCGCTCATGACGCCCGCCAGTTCTCTCCCCCAACCCTTGTTGACGAATGTGTTGTCGTCTGCCAATTCGATGAAGGGCGCGGGCCACCGCGTAGTCACCGCCGTGAGTTCTTGACGGATGCGGTCTGCACTCTTTCGCTTGTAGGGGCTGATGAGCCGGCTCGCAGCGCAGAACGAGCAATCCAAAGGGCAGCCCCGGGTGGTCTGCACGGGAATGCGATTGTATCGGTCAAGGTCCAACAAGTCGAACCGAGGCAGGGGGGCGCTATCAAGAGGCTCGGTGGTGTGGAGTGTCCCGTACCTCGGTTGTAACTCACCCCGCTCGAAGTCGGCAATCACTTGGGGCCAAACCCATTCCCCCTGCCCAACCACGATCACCGAGGCATGGCGTTGGGCTTCATCCGGACGCGCCGAAACGTGAAGCCCGCCTAGGATAACTGGGATTCCATCGGCTCGCAACTCGTCTGCAAGTTGATAAGCCTCCTTAGCGCGAGCCGTAAGAAAGGAGAGAGCGACCAGCTCGGGCTTGGCTGCCCGAATGGCTTCAATAGCTGCTTCGACTTCGCCATCGGCTTCCTGATAAGCCACCGTCCAAGAGGAAGGTGTGGCTCCGGCCAGCGTCAATAGCCCGAGACTGGGCATGGAAGCAATGACATTGCCGCGTTCTACAAACCCCGGAAGGGTTAGTCCGAGGCGCAGGAGATCCGTATCGTAGATGCGGACCCCACTAAGTGCCACGAACAGGGCCAGCGGCATCAACAGAGTCTACCAGTGCCCTAGACAGTGGTCGAATTGGATTGCGAACTAACTCACTATGCGGATGAAGTGAACTGCGATGCTCACTTAAACCGAACTTCATCAAAGAAGAAAGTCACCGGGCGACCCGCCCCCGCCACCGTGAACACAAACCCGGTCTTCACCCGGCTGAGATCCTTGCCGCGCAGGTCGATGGTATAGCGCTTCCACTCCCGGGTCAGCGTGACTTCCACTTGCCCCCGGCCGGTGTCGGGGTATTTCTTGTCGTTCCCCAATATCCCAAATTCCACCTTCAGTTTCTCGCCCCCGGCCTCGCCGCGCATCCAGAACTCCAGCTCCTTCGCCCCGGTCAGATTCAGACCCTGCGGCTGGTCCCCCCAGTCGTTCGGCGGGAACTGGCACGCCACCCCCGCCCAATCCCCGGCACTGGTGTAAGTCACCTTCGCGCAGGCCGCCCCGGCTTGCGGGCGATCCTTCCACTCCCAGTCCACGGTCAGGCCACCGGCGTTGCCCATCCAGCCGGAGGGCGCAAACGCCATGTCCGCCGCGCTGTTGGCATAGACCACCAGCGGGAGGTCGGCCTTCACGCCCGTTTCCACGCGCACCGGCCCTTCCACAAAGATCGGCACGTTGGCCACCGCCGCCCCGCCCGCTTCATCAAAGACATAGGCGAAGATGCGGTAGCCACCCCCCGAATCGGGCATTCGGAACGTCGCCGACGTGTTCGTCGAACTCACCAGGGCCCCCGGGTAGCTCTCGGGCACAGCTTCGTCGCGCCCGGCTGTCAGGCGTTCGCGGCCCTCGGCCGTCAATATCCACTGCACCTTCAGCGCGCGGCCCTCGGGGTCAATTGCGGCCAGGGTGGCCCGCACGGTTTGGCCTTGGCGAAGGCGGTCGGCCTGGTCCACTGCCAGCTTGGTGATGAGCGGCACCAGGTTGGGGCGGGCCTTGCCGGTGTAGAACTCGGCCATCACTTGCGCGGATTCCAGCGGTGCCCCGTTGGGCAGAATCATCCCAAACCACGTGCCCGTGCCCTCCTGCTTGGTCCCCCACAGGAAGGCATAGGCACCCAGGCACATGCCGGGGTTCTTCACCACGGCATTCTCATACGACTTGCGGTAGTGCTCGGCCTTCTCGGTGCTGGTGGCTTCAATCGGCGCATCCCAGCGGGTCTTGGTCACTTCCCACTGCCCCAGGGGGCCGAATTCGGTGAGAACGTACGGCTTGGTGCCGCCGAGGTCGGCGTACCGCTGGGCCAGCGAGGGCGCGCCGCCATAGCTGTTGATGCCGATGATGTCAATGCTCTTGCAGATGGCGTGGATGTTCTTCACCTTTTCCGGGCTGATGTCGGCAATCACCGTCATCGTGGGGTGGTTCGGGTCCAACCGCTTGCTCATCGCGGCGATGTCCTCAATCGCGCGCCACACCGCCGGGTCATCCGGGTGGGCTTCCATCTCGTTGCCAAACGCCCACATCAGCAGCGCGGGGTGGTCTTTGTATTTCTCCACCACCTCGCGGCACATCTCAAACTGCTTCTTCACTTCGGCGGCGTTGTGGTAGTCGAACCCGCCCGCGTGCTGCAGCCAAATGCCAACGGTAACAGAAAGGCCGTCGCGGTGGGCTTCGTCCAGGATCGGGCCGAGGTTGTCCGCCCCCCAGGTGCGGAAGGAGTTCACCCCGGATTCCAGCATCAGTTGCCGATTGCCGTTGCCGCCCACGCCCCGGATGACGAACGGCTGCCCATTCTTGAGCAACTGATACTTGCCCGGCCCGCCGACCAGCTCAACCTTGCTGGGGGCAGTGGAGGCGGCGGGCGCGTCGCTCGCGGCTACGCAACTCGTCGGTAACGCCAGCACGCACAGGCCAAGCACCCCCGTCAACCATCGCGAAACGTTTCTCAGCAACATGGCGGCACCTTACCCGGCCTATAGCTAGAGCTATCAAGTCCATATCGCTACACGTACGCACTTTCCCCGAGAATTTTTCGCTCCGGCAAAAAAAGTGTGGCAATTTGCGGAGACCTCCTGCAATAATCACCGCCACGAAGGGTTGAGAAACGTTTCGGAGAACCAGCAATGGCCGCCACTATCAAGGATATCGCCAAGCAACTGAACATTTCGGTCAGTACGGTCAGCTATGCGCTGAACGGCGGGCCGCGTTCGGTGCCGGATGATATCCGGGAGAGCGTGCTGCGCGTCGCTAAGGAACTCAACTACCGCCCCAACCGCGTGGCGCGGTCCATGGTCACGGGCAAGAGTGACACCATCGGTGTCGTCCCGCCCGAAGTCACCGACAACGTCTTCCTCAGCCCCTATCTCCACCTGGCCCTCAACGGCATCATCAACGAAGCCGGCCGCCAGCACCAAGACGTTCTCCTCTTTACGCGTTGCAGCGAAGTGGACCGCGAAGAGCTCGCCTCCATTCTCGTAGACGGGCGCGTGGACGGCGTGATCTTCATTGCCCCGCACTTTAGTGAGAAGTCAGTAGAACTCGCCGCTTCCCTGCACTCCCCGTGCGCCACTGTCTCCGGGGTGCCGCTGGATGGCGTGCTGTCGTTCTCAGTGGATAACGAATCGGGCGTGGCCAGCGCGATGGGCCACCTCTATGAGCTCGGCCACCGAAAGATCGCCCACATCGCGGGCCGCTTGGACATGCAGGACGCCCTCGTTCGCTTGCAGGCGTACCAAGCCTTCCTCCGCAACCACCACATCTCGTACCGCGAGGAGTGGGTGGGCATGGGCCAGTTCACCATCGAGGGCGGCCGCCGCGCCATGGCGCAGTTGCTCACGCTCCCCGAACCCCCGACCGCCGTCTTTTGCGCCAATGACGAAATGGCCCTGGGTGCCTTGTTCGAAGCCCACAGCCGCCAAGTGCGCGTGCCGGAAGATATCAGCATCGTCGGCTTCGACATGACGCCCGGGAGCGAGAACGTCTATCCCGGCCTCACCACCGTTCGCCAACCCATCGGCGAACTCAGCGCCGCCGCCGTCCGTGCCCTCAAGGCGCTCATTGACGGCAAGGAGCCGCAAGAACCCACCGTTTTCCAGACCGAACTTATCATTCGCCAATCGACTACTTGTCCAAAGGAGCACAAATCATGATCAATAAACGTTCAGCCTTTACGCTGATTGAACTACTTGTTGTCATCGCGATCATCGCGATCTTGGCCGCGATCCTGTTCCCGGTTTTTGCCCGGGCCAAGACGGCGGCGAAGAAGATCCAATCGACTTCGAACATGAAGCAGATCCTCACGGCCTTCCAGCTATACGTGGGTGACTACGACGACATGTATCCGAAGCGCGGCACCATGAATGGCAACGGCCAATCCTGGGCGACCGGCAGCTGCAGCGTGGAGCAATGGGGATGCCCGACCTGGGACAAGGTGCTCTACCCGTATCAGAAGAACTACCAACTGTTCGAATCGTCCCTCGACCGCTCCCCCAAGAAGCCGTCGAACCTTGGCGAAGTCAAGCGCTCCTACCGCGTGGCCAGCAACCTGATCCGCGGCGTGGGCGGCGTGAACACCTGGGGCGGCACGACCGAAACCCCGGTGACGGTCTACTCCACCACCTCGATCTCCGTGCCCGCCGAAAGCATCATGCTGACCGAGCAACGCAACGAAGGCCAGTTCTACACCTGGGATTCGTGGATTTGGTCCACGTTCTGGGAGCACTGGGTATGGGGCGCCGGTTCCAGCAACACGCTTTCTTACAAGGACGTGAACCCGAACCAACTCTGGTCCGGCATTGACTACGATTCCGGCAACGGCACCGCCAACTTCGGCTTCGCCGACACGCACGTCAAGTCCGTACCGCGCGGTTTCCTGTTCCGCGGTTACCGCCAGTCCACGGGTGTGGGCCAGCCGGAAAACCCGGCCCTCAAGGGCGTCTGCCTCGATGCGGATGACTTTGGCGGCGGCACGCCGGACAACGACTGCCCGCTGCCGCAGTAAGGCAGCCTTATCCCTCTGGAGCCATACCGCCTCGGTATGGCTCCGTTCCCTTTTGCGCAATTCCCATGAAAAAAGAGATTCCCTCCTGGGCTGTTATCTCCGCGATCGCGGTGGCCGCGATCATTGGCGTTTTCTTCGTCGTCCGGGCGGCTTCCGGCCCGCCGGAACTCCCGGCCCCTAAGATCAAGGTCAAACAGGAAATCCCTGAGCACCTGAAGGGCCACATGACGCCCGAAATGGAAAAGGAGATCCGCGAGCAGACGCAAAAGTACGGCGAGATTGACCCCAATGCGCCGGCCAATAGCGGCCCGTCCGCCGGCCCGCCGACCGGTCAGTAACGCAAGAGGTTTCGGTGCGCGCGCTCCTGCGACTCTTCGGGGTAACCCTTGGGCTTGCCCTGGCCACGGGCATCGCCTTTGCCAAGCCCGTTGAACTCCGTCTCGTGGTATGGGAAGGAGACGAAGCGTTGCGCGTGCTCCGCGAGGTCACCAAGGACTTCGAGCGGGCCAACCCGAACATCAAAGTCAAGCTCGAGAACGTTGACTATCGCTACTACTTCCAGCGGTTGCTCTCCCAGGTGGCGGGCAACACCGCCCCGGACGTGGCGATTCTCGACCCGCAGAACATGCAGATGTTCGCCAAGCGGGGCGCGCTCCGGCCGCTTGATCCGCTGATCGAATCCACCCCCGGCTTTGCCCTGGGCGACTACTATCCGCCCATCGTCGATATCTTCCGGTATCAGAAGAGCCTTTACGTTCTGCCTCGCGACATCGCGCCCATCGGGCTGATCTACTACAACAAGCGGCTGTTCAAAGAGGCGGGGCTGGAAGAACCCGACGGCAACTGGACCTGGGATTTTGAGCCGCGCCCCGAGCTGGGCAGCCAGTGCTTCACCTACTGCATGCAGCAGCTCACCCAGAAGGATGAGAAGGGCCGCACGCAGGTGTGGGGGTTTGCGCCCTCGTGGACCGGAGCCTGGACCGACACCGTCGCCTTCTCTTCCGGCGCGCGGTACGTGGACAACCCGGAGTCCTTCGATAAGCTCAATTTCACCGATCCCCGGGTCACCCGCGCCTTTGATTGGGTGGTGGAACTCGCCAATGAAAAGCGATGGCTCCCCAGCCAAAGCGAGCTCTCCTCGGTGGTGCAGTCCACCGCCGTTGACCTCTTTATCTCGCAGCGGGTAGCCATGTACCAGTGCGGGATCTGGGACGTCCCTCGCGTTCGGCAGGCCCTGAAACCCGGTAGCGAGAAGTTCTTCGAGTGGGACATCACCCTCGCCCCCGGCCACATTGACCCCGCCACCGGCAAGGTGGTGCGGGCAGCCCCCTCCGGGGGCTCCGGCTACGCCATTCTCAACTCCACCCCCCACCCCGAGGAAGCCTGGAAGCTCGTCCAATGGATGTCCGGCGAACCCGGCATGAAGGCCATGGCCAAGGCGGGCCTTGCCCAGCCCGCCATCAAGTCGCTGGCGATGGGTCCGGACTGGATTCCCGGGCCGGACACCCCGATTGAGCAGCGCTACCCGGCCAATCGCATCGCGTCGGACCAAGCCGTGCCGTACGTGGTGCTGCCCCCCACCGCCGACTACTGGGGTGAGGTCAGCGGCCTCGTGTTCTCCAAAACCGAGTCCATTTATTCCGGCTCGGCCACGGCCGAGCAAGCTCTTACCGAAGGCAACCGCATTGCCACTGCCCGCCTCGAGACCATCCTTAAAGAAGACCAACTCCCGCGTTTCAATTGGAACATCGGCGGCGTAGTCGGGCTAGCGCTTTTCGCCGCTGCTCTGGCGTGGGTGTACTTCCCCGAGCGTGGCAAGGTCCGCACCAAGGCGGAGAAGGCCGAGGGCCGCACTAGCCTGCTCTTTCTGGCGCCGTGGATCATTGGCACCCTGATCTTCACCGTCGGGCCGATGATCTTCTCACTCCTGATGAGCTTTGCCAACTGGGACATCATTCAGCCCGCCGAGTGGCGCGGCATGGGCAACTATCAGGAAGCCGTCGCGCAGGATGCTCGGTTCTGGCAGACCGTCAAGGTCACGGCTGTTTACACCATCTTCTCGGTGCCCCTCGGCCTCATCGTTTCACTCCTCCTGGCCCTCCTCCTCAACGTGAAGGTCAAGGGGATGCCGGTCTACCGGACGTTCTTCTATCTCCCGGCCTTGGCCAGCGCAGTGGCGTCATCGCTCATTTGGCGCAAGGTGTTCCAGCCCGAAGGGGGCCTCCTCAACGTCCTCCTGTTCGGCGCGGATGGCGAGCGCAACTTCCTCGGGCTCGCTTCGTGGCTCGGCACCAACGGGCAACTCCCCAACTGGCTCGGCAACGAGCAGCTCGCCCTCCCGTCGCTCATCATCATGAGCCTGTGGGGGGTGGGCGGCGGCATGGTCATCCTGCTGGCCGGACTCCAGGCCATCCCCGATTTCTACTACGAAGCCGCCACCCTGGACGGAGCGGGGCTGTGGCAAAAGTTCAAGGTCGTCACCCTGCCCATGGTGTCCCCGGCCTTGTTCTTCACCCTCATCACCGGGGTCATCGGTAGCTTCCAGGTGTTCACCCAGGGGTTCGTGATGACGCAGGGCGGCCCCAACGACGCCACCCGTTTCTACATGCTCCATCTGTACGACAACTCCTTCGGGAATCTGCGGATGGGCTACGCCTCGGCCCTCGCGTGGCTGCTCTTCGTGGTGGTGCTTCTCGTCACCCTGGTGCAGTGGCGCCTGAACAAGCTTGTGTACTACGAGGGGGCGGAATGAACCCGAAACTCGGCGTCCGACTCGGGAAAATCGTGGTGGCCCTGTTGCTGGCCAGCGGGAGCATCGTGTTCCTACTGCCGTTCTACACCTCGTTGTCCATGTCGCTCAAGACGCCCGAGGAACTGGCCACCACCTCCGCCTGGAGCTGGCCCCAGCAACCCACCTGGAGCAACTACAGCGAGGTCCTTACCAACCCCAACGTCAACTTCCTGCAGCTGTTCCTCAATACGGTCATCATCGCGGGATTGGCCACGATTGGGGTCATCGCCAGCTCCAGCCTGGTCGCGTACGCCTTCGCGAAGATGAAGTTCATGGGGCGAGATCGGCTCTTCGTCATCCTGCTCAGCACCATGATGCTGCCCGCCATCGTGACGATGATCCCCACCTACTTCCTCTTCAAGGAACTGCGGTGGATCAACACCATCCTGCCCCTCACGGTGCCGGCCTTCTTTGGCGGCGGGGCCTTCAACATTTTCCTCTTGCGGCAGTTCTTCTTGGGCATCCCCAAGGAGCTCGACGAGGCCGCCAAGATCGAGGGAGCCGGTCACTGGACCATCTACTCCCGGATTGTCATGCCGCTGTCGGGTTCGGCCCTGGCCACCGTCGGCATTTTCTGCTTTATCTATAACTGGCGCGACTTTATGGGGCCGCTGATCTACCTCAACGAACCCGAAAAGCAGACCTTGGAGTTGGGTCTGGCCACCTACAACTCCCTGCGCGCCGAACAGTGGCACTTGCTGATGGCCGGGAGTGTGCTCGTCACCCTGCCGCTCATCGTGATGTTCCTGTTTGGGCAGCGCTATTTCGTCAAGGGCATGGCCCTCAGCGGACTCAAGTAATCGAGCGTTATCAAGATGACATTTGGAAAGAACTTTGTGTGGGGGGCGGCGACGGCCGCGTATCAGGTGGAAGGCGCGGCGGCGCAGGACGGGCGCGGCCCCTCCGTGTGGGATGCGTTCTGCCGCAAGGCCGGCAAGGTCGCCGAAGGCGACACTGGCGACACCGCCTGCGACCACTACCACCGCTACCGAGAAGACATCGCCTTGATGCGCGACCTCGGGGTGCAGGCGTATCGGTTCTCCATCTCGTGGTCACGCGTGCTGCCGGAAGGCACCGGCCGGGTGAACCACCAGGGCATGGACTTCTACCACCGGCTGGTGGATGAGCTGCTGCGCAACGGGATTGAGCCGTATCCCACCCTGTTCCATTGGGATTACCCGCAGGAGCTCTACCTTCAGGGTGGCTGGCTAAACCGCGACACGGTGGAGTGGTTTGGCGAGTACGCCGAACTCGTCGGGCGGCAACTGGGCGACCGCGTGAAGAACTGGTGGACCCTGAATGAGCCCCCCTGCTTCCTCGGCCTCGGCCACGTCAACGGCATCCACGCCCCGGGCTTGCAACTCGATTGGCCGGACTTCTTCCTGGCCACCAAGCATGCGCTGATGGCCCATGGCCGCTCGGTGCAGGCGCTGCGCGCTACCGCCCGGCAACCGATCGCCATCGGCTACGTCCCCATCAGCCACATCGGCATCCCGGCTGATGAATCGCCCGAGAACATCGAGGCGGCTCGCGAGTTCACCTTCGGCGTGCCGACGGCGGACCGCACGTTCTGGTACAGCCGGCTCTACCTAGACCCGGTCGTGCTGGGCGAATGGCCGGAGGAGTGCGTGCGCGTGCTGACCGATCGCGGGCCTGAAGTGACGACCGAAGACCTGGCCTTGATGAGCCAGCCCATCGAGCGGCTCGGCCTCAATTTCTACGCTGCGCCCTACATCCGCCGGGGTGCGGACGGTAAGACCGAGACCGTGGCCCTGCCGCCGGGGCATCCGCGTTCGGCTTTCGACTGGCCGGTGACGCCCGAAGGCCTCTATTGGTCGGTGCGATTCCACGAGGAGCGGTACGGGCTGCCGACGATGATTGCCGAGAACGGCCTCAGCTGCCGCGATTGGGTCTCCGAAGACGGCGCCGTGCACGACCCGCAGCGCATTGACTATCTCTCTCGCCACCTCAAGGGGCTACATCGCGCGGACGACGAGGGGTACCAGATTCAGGGTTACTTCCACTGGTCGCTGATGGACAACTTCGAGTGGGCGGAAGGCTATCGGCACCGCTTTGGGCTGATCCACGTGGACTTTGCCACTCAGAAGCGCACGCCCAAGGACTCCGCCGCGTGGTACGCGCAGGTCATTGCCAATAACGGTTTGTCGGCCCCCAAGGCCACGAGCACCCATGCGCTGGTCGGCACCCGGCCAACTTTGAGCTAAGCAGCCCCGTAACTTTGCGGGTTTTTGCTAACGACGGACTTTTGGTGGTGTAGAATATCCATAGGTGTTCCGAAACGTTTCGCGAATCGTTTCGGTCACAGACTCTCTTAGAGGAAATTGAACATGTTCATGAAGAATTCACGAGTGGCGATGGTGGCACTTGGGGCAGTTATGGCCTCCAGCGCTTTCGCTAGCCTGACGACCTACAACCAAGACTTCGAAAGTCTGTCCGCGGGCGATGGTGGTGCCTTGTCCGGCGACGGATGGAAGATTTTCGCCAACGTCTTTGACTCCACCGACAACTACCTGTACGGCTACGGCCCCTTCGGCGCCCCGAACGGCGGCGCGGGCTTTTCGGCCATCGCCACGGGCGAAGCCGGGCCGAACCAGGGTCAGCAGTACATCAACACTTACAGCGACTACAACAACGCTGACCACGGCAACAACCGAAAGATTGAAGCCAACATCTTCCAAGAGCAGATCATCAGTGCGGCCGACCTCGGTCAAACCTTTACGTTCGGCTTCGATTACAAGGCGTCTTCGGGCTTCGGTCCGGGCGGCCCTTCCCGCACCTGGGCGTTCATCAAGGTTCTGGACCCGGCCAACGGGTTCAACCTGGTCGCCTTCCCGCGAATTGAAACCACGGCGGCTTCCACCTCCACTTGGTCGGAAAACAACTCGATCAACATCACCATCGACCCGTCCTGGACGAACAACATCCTCCAGTTCGGCTTCATGAACACGGCCACGGCCTACGATCCGACCGGTATGTACTACGACAACGTGTCGTTTAGCGCGGTGCCGGAACCGGCCTCGATGGTTGCCCTTGGCGCGGGCCTGCTGGCTCTGGCCCGCAAGCGACGCAAGGCGTAAGTCATTCGTCGGACCCTATCGAACCGGAGTCGTCATGGCTCCGGTTCTTTTTTGTGCCTGAGAATGGCGAAGGGTGCTATCGGGCTACCCGCACGGAGCAGTTCAGATTTGGCCCTGGTCTCGCAGCCACTTCACCGTCCGCACCACCCCTTCCGCTTGCGAGATGGGATTGGGGCCGCAGATCTCAAGTTCACGAGCCGTGTCGTACACAAACGGAGTCAAGAGATTGGCCAAGCGGAAGGAGGTCAGCGGAGGGTTCTTCATCCCCACGCGCTTCAGGCCGTCGCCCGCCAGCGCCATGGATTTCAGAACTCCGTAAGGGACTTCCTTGATGGGCGCCCGCCCTAGTTCGGCCGTGATGCGGTTCGCCCACGGCAACACATCCAGCGGCTCAAAGTCGGTAAGGAACAGCACTTTGCCATGAATCACTTCTGGCTCGACCTCTAAGTAGCGCTCCATTTGTTGCACCACGTTGCCCACGTAACCGAACGATTTTAGAACTCGCTGCCCGCGCGGATGTACATAGCGCCCCCGCGCGATGAGAAGGAAGAAGTCTTTATACGGGACATCAAACCACTCGCCCCATATGGACGTCGGGCGGACCAAGAGCCACGGCACCGATGATGATGCCTGCTCGCGCACGATGCGCTCCATTTCAATCTTGCTCTCGCCGTAAACCGTCGACGGGGCGTAGTCATAATCGTCCTTCGGGATGTGACCAATCCGGAAAACGAGCCGGCTCGATGCATAGAGCACTCGCCGGATCGTCGAAGATTGGTTCACCACTTCCACGACATTGGCCGTGCCCACCGTGTTCGAATCGTAATCGGCGAGCGTCTTGCCGTCTAGGTCGGTGCGCGCACCTAAGTGGACCAGAGCATCGGGCTGAAACTCCTCGACTGCTTGCCGGAGCTTGACCAGGTCACGCACATCGCCGTGGTGATGCACAGCCTGGTTGGCGGGATTGCGCGGCGGCGTAATCGAATAGTCGTAAACCTCCACCCCTCGGTCCAGCAGGCTCCGCACAAAGTTCGAACCAATGAACCCGGACCCGCCGGTAACAAAAACGCGCTGGGGAAAGGACATCGCTTAGTCTCGCTCGAATTCTCGGCGCATGCGGACCTCAGCCTGAGGCCCCGTCACGACGGAGTACGGCGGCACGGACTTGACAACCACGGCGCACGCCCCCACCACACTTTGCTCGCCGATTTCAACTCCCGGGCCGATGAAAGCACGGGTAGCAATCCAGCACCCCTTGCGGATGACGATCGGCTTGTTGGCGTAGGCCAGGGAGCGACTACGGATATCGTGTGAGGCGGCGGCCAAATAAACTTCGTGCGCCAACGCCGAATTGTCCTCAATCACGATCGGCTCCAGGTTCAGCAACTCACAGGAATCGCCGATCCAGCAGTGATTGCCCAGCTTGAGCTTCCAAGGGAAATGAATGTTGACTCGGGGCCTGATATTGACACCCACGCCCACTTCGGCTCCAAACAGCCTGAGAAGGATTGCTTTGATGCGGTTCGGCCACGGCAGGGGCGTGAGGAAGAACATCCACCGAACCAAAACCCAGGCCACTTCGACGAGGCGGGAACGGCCGCGATCCAGCCCGGTTCCTTCAAACATATCGAGCCGTTGCTCGTTGGTATTGCCGATGTCCCCCAGACCAGTCCAATCTTACCTCTTGAGGGTCCGTGCACCTGGTCGACACGGGCGCGCACTCTGTTCTGTATGGATCGATAGGTAGCATCGGGAAGACGCCCTTTCGGGAGTTCTGGAGAATCCCATGCTCAATCTCATCCTCGCCTCGATTGTCGTTTCCGCATTGCCGCAAACGGAGCCGCCGGCCGAGCTCAAGGCCTTTGACGGCGAATGGATTTGGCAAGAGGACCGAACCCCCGGCCGGGCGCCCGAACAGTTCAATCCTCCGTTGTCTTCGCGCTTCTCGCTCCGCGCCGAAGCCGACGCGATGATCCTGGTCACTGGCCACGGGTCGGGGCACACCAATGTGCGCATCACCTTCGATGGCCGCATGAACGAAGTTGCAAATACCACTACCAGTAGCCTCGCCCGCTATCGAGGCAGTTGGAAGGACGGCACCTTCACTTACGAAGTGGACTTCATCCGCGAGGCCGGAGGCACTCCGCAAAACCTGATCCGGCGCGCATTTAGCCTCACTCCGGATGGCCTCATCGTCCGCTCGAATTTGATGGACGAAACCGTGGGGCTTTATAAGCAGGCCAAAGACGTCCCCCTGCCCGCCACAGCCAAGGCCACCATCAACGACCTCAGCTGGATGCAGGGTAACTGGTCCGGCATTCGGGGCACCGAAAATCAGATCTACTTTGAGGAACTCTGGAGCCCGCCCCGCGGGGGCTCTATGTTCGCCACGGCACGCACGGTCAACCGCGATCGACTCTCCGCCTTTGAGTTCCTCAGGATTCTCGAGCGCGACGGCAGCCTGGTTTACATTGCCCAGCCGGGAGGCGCCGCCCCCACCGAGTTCTATCTCACCGAGTTCTCGGCGTCGCGCGCGGTCTTCCAAAACCCGCGCCACGACTACCCCAAGCAGATCATTTATGAGAGAACTGGTGACTCCCTCACCGCCACGATTGGCTACCTCGTTGGGGGCTCACCACGTCGCTTCGAGTTCAAGCGCCAAGGGGCAACTGGCAACAATCCTTAGAGCCAAGACTTTCAGGTATCTCTAGGGAACCGTGTCGGGTTCACCGCTGCTTAGGATTCAGCTTCTCGGCACGCCCCGGGCTGCAATGGGAAGCCAGAGCTTTCCGCTCTCCAATGTTCTCTTGCGGCTTGCCGCAAGTCACCCCCAGGCTGTGCGGCGGGATGAACTCTTGGAGTCGCTTTACCCTGAGGTAGATGCGACGACCGCCCGGAATCGGCTAAGAGTTGCCCTCGCGCGTTTAAGACAGCGCATTGAGCTGGTGGAAGCACCGGATGATCGCATTGGCCTCTTCCCGGAGACCGTCAAGGTGGATATCCACGATGCGCGCCAAGCGGCCCGCGTCGCCTCTCTGGAGCCTGAAGTTCAGTCCGAACTCACCACCCTTCGCAGCTTGTTGCCCGGGTTCTCCCAAGTGCTCTTCCCGCACGCCGATAGCGAGTGGCAGTTGGTGGCTCAAACCGAATGGAGTGAAACCGCCCTCCTTTCACTCGAACGGCTCGCTGACTTGGCGGAGGAGACAGGGGACTACTCGACCGCTGCGGCCGCATCCGAAGCCATGCTCACTCACACCCCCTACGGCGAGCTTGCCTGGCGGCGGTACCTCAGTGCGATGTCCCGGGCGGGCCGCGCCCAGGATGCCGAGTTGAACCTCGCGGCGTCGCGTCGGCGCGCGCGCAAGGAGGGAGTTTTCTTCCCGGACTCGCTGGCCGAATGGATCCCCTCAGAGGACTCAACGTCTCTCCTGGGCCCCGACCTCACACCCGGCGAGAATCAAGTGTTGGAACGGTTCTTCCGACGCGCCTTAGTCAACGATCCAGAACTCGTGATCCACATGCTCGGAAGCCCGAGTTTCCGCCCCGAAGTGATGCGGGCGCCCCGTGCCGTGCTCCCCCTTCTCCGAGAGGCACTCAGCTTCCCCACTCCTCCTAGCCAAGCCCGGGAACGCGTCCAGGTTCGGATCATCACGGCGCTGAGTTCGCTGGATGACCACGAAGCTGTGATTCAAGAATCGAAGACCTTTTTGGCTCAACCCATTGCTCCCGCGCGTCGGCGTATCGCACTCATGGACACTTCGTTCGCTCTCGCCATGACAGGGCAACTTGATCTCGCAATCCGCCAGATCGAGGAAGCGGCAAGCCTAGTCGAAGGAGAGTGGGCGGAGTACGACGCTACGGAGTGCCGTGCCCAGAGAGCCACTTACTTGATGCTTGCCGGTGACCTCACCGTAGCCGAATCCGAATATCGAGCGTGCCTCAAGTTCTTCGATCAGAACTCCAGGGAGGGGACCGAACCGTCACTCCTCAGCATTCGCGGCAACCTCGGTCTCTGCCTCGCTCACCGAGAGCAGTGGGCTGATGCCGAGGAGTGTCTCGTCTCTGTTTCCGAGGCTGCTCGGGCTCTCCGCATTGATCGCGTCAATGGGATCTATCTACCGGTCCTGGGTTGGGTGCAAAGCCAAACCGGAGTTCCAGCGGGCGCAAGACTCGCCGAGGGCCTGAAAATGGCGTTTCAAATCAGTCCGCGCCGCGCGATCCTCGCGGCCGGTTACGCCGGATTGGCTTTACGGTCCAATTCCCATTCGCAAGGTAATCAGGTGATCGCCGAATCAGCATCCTTTAGAGCCCAGTCGAACGTTCCCCTTCATGCCCTCGAACAATCCATTTGGCCGGATGGCGTGGAGAGCGCGTTGCCCCCCACCCGTTCATTGGTGGACTTTGTCCGGTCCGTTATCCGCGTCGTTTCCCAGCTCGGCGAGCCTTGAGCCCCCAAAGTGCCGCGCCCAGGCCCAGAAGAGTGGCGGGTTCGGGCACCGGCGTCGGGGCGACGAAGTCTGCCGCCGGCGTCACGGCGATGTCGTCAAAGTACGTCGAAGCAAATGTGGCCGTCGGCCCGTTTCGCACCAAACGCACCCGCATCGTCGGATTGTCAGCCGTGAATGTGACGTATCCGAAGTACCACTTTCCTACCGTGTCTTGAGTCGTAGCGTGAGAGAAATTGGCCACGCCGTACCAGGCTTGACCCCCAAAATTGCCAATGTCAACGGCCACCGAGCCGCCCAGATCGTCACCTCGGAAGAAGCCACTCAGCACGTAGGATTGACCCGCCGTGAGCGTGTTGTCCAGCGACTTATGCACCGCATAGTTGCCATTGGACCAGCCCGAGAGTCTCCCGACTTGATCGCCGCGCTGGGCGGGGCTTGTGACGGTCGTCAAACTCCCAACATTGTTGTGATCCCCCCATCCGGCCAGCGAATCTCCGACTTCAAAGGTGCCCCCCGGCACTGTGGTGTATTGGCCTGACTCCGGAACAAAGGGGCCCTCAATGATGCCCGTTTGCGCCGATGAGACAACGAGCCCAAAGAACCCGAGGCCGGCGCTGATGATGATGCGATTCATTTCCATTCTCCTGACAATGATTGAGTGCAATCCAAGCGGCTTGCGTATTGCGAGTCTGCCGGGGCAGCCGCTACATGGCCATTACATGGATTTTTGCGGGTACCCCGCCGACCGGCCGGATTAGGTAGAACGCAACACATGAACCTGTGGCGCAACACTCTGCTCCTCGCAGCTGCGAGCGGCTTGGTTGTGGCCGGCCTGAGTGGTTGCCAGCCCACGCTCACGGGACCGAAGAGCTTCGCGATTGACGCCACCTCCAGGGCTCCAGACCGGGTCGTCATTCAGTCCCCCTACCGGTTCTATCACTTCGAGTTTCCCGGAGAGAAGGCGGAAGAATTCTGCCCCCGCCTCAATCCCCAAGTCGCCAAGCTCACGCCGCCCTGGCCCACGTTTGAGTACGAGCAGAACCAGGCGGCCTGGGTTTCCCGCAACCCAGCGGGCGAAAAGATCAAGGGCCAGGCGTCGCTCGCGGTGTGCGTGGCGGGACAGCTGACCCCGGACGGTGGCTTTATCCCCGGCACCGACAAGTGGGGCGTCACCTTGCTGGTGCTCGAGAACCTCTAAGCAACGAGAAAGCTAGTTGGCGAGTCGCTGGTCCATCCACTCGTAACTGGCCTCCAGTGCGTCGGCCACGATCATCAGGTGCTCTGAGTTCGGCACCATCATAAACTTGCTGTCGCTTCGGTCCTTGAGCAAGGCGCCCAGCCGCTCAGAGACAGTCTTGAGCGGGGCCATCTCCTGCTCGCCCACCGCTAGGAATGTCGGCACACCCTGCGCGGCCGGGGGCAAAGCGGCACCAGTAGCGGGTGCGAATAGCACCATCCCGGTCGGTGGCACGGTCAGCCGGGCCAGCGAACTCACCGTGGCTCCACCCCCGGCGCTATGCCCCATGATGAAGACCCTCTCCGGGGTCAGCCCCCGGGCCTCTTGCAGCCACTTTAGGCAGTTGGCGGGTGCGGTTGGAGAAGACCGCGGGGTTATGAAAATCCACCCTCGCTTCTGCGCCAGCTCCCGGGCCAGCCCCGCGCCATAGCCTTCGTAAAACATGTTCTCGCTGCCCCCTGCCCCGTGCAGGGCAATCACCACCGGGGTCTTTGCGGTGGCCTCCTTCGGAATCCAAGCCCGGAAGACCGTGTTCTCCGCCTGCACCAGGGGCAGTTCCTCGTGCTTCTTCCATCCTTCCGCGCGGCCTCGCTCCCCGCTTACCAGCCAGGCGTGGGCGGGGGCATTCCATTCGTATTGACCTTCCCGAATTTGGGTGAGAGCCCGGGCGAGGGCCTGCGTGTCGCCCTGCTCCAGGGCCGCCCGGCGCGATTCAAAATCGCGCACCACACTCAGGGTGAGGGCGCGGCCCAAAGTTTCGGGGCCGTCCAACGTGATATCCCCTTCCCGATCCGGAGCCACCCCGGCCTTGGGGGCGGGGGGCGCGGGATCTCCCGAGCCGTACGCCCACGAATACACCAACTGATACGGCTCCCCAGGGGCCACCACGGGCGGAACCACCCGCACCCGCCAGCCGGCGCTGGGACTCACGGTTTCGTTGCGCAGCGCGGCCTCGGCCTGGTCCAGCAACTGGCACACCTGCCCGGTTTGATTGGCGAAAAACGCCCCCACCGCCCGCGAGAGAACGTCCACGGCGGCCCGTCGCCGCGCCGGGTCTTGCACCTGCCGCCAGGTGCGCTCCATGCGCAGCGTGCGCTCCGCCATGTCGGCGCGGGTGGCCGGGGCGGCCGGTTGCGCCAAGACCAACGAAAGGGCCAAAACCATAACTCCATCATACGCAGTCGGCCCCCACGGTTACGCCCCCTCGTGTTGCAGCTCATTCAGTGACACAATAACCGTGTGGAATCGATGAATCACGAGGTGCAGGAAGAGCAAGCCCGGGACGCCATGCGCGCCTGGCTGGCCGAATTTGCCCCCCTCGTGATGGATCAATCTCAGCGTACGGCCACCGAGATCCGACAAGAACTCGACCTCATCGAGCGGCTCCAGGGCCGCACGTCCGATCTCGACCAGGGCAAGGGGCTCCTCACCCGCATGGATGACGGGGAGCTCATTCGCACTTACAACCAAGCTCGGGAGCAGATCCGCACCATCGAGCGCGACCTCCGTCGTCGTCTTGCCACTCTCGCTCCGGGCGACCCGAATAGCGAGCCGGACTACGACGCCTTGCAAGAGCGCCTGGCCGAGACTGCCGCGCAGATTGAAGTCGGGGTCCCCACCTTCTCGGCCAACCCTGACCGGTTAGAACTCGCAAGTTCCCCGGCGCAGGTCGCGGCGGGCATCGGCATGGGCATCTTTGGCCTCGGATGGACGGCATTCACCACGCTCCACGCGTTCTTCATGATCGGCGGGATGATGAAGGCGATGGGGCCGGTCGCCTTCGCCATGCTGGGCTTCTACGCGATTTTTTGGGCCGTGGGCGTGGGGATGTTTATGAGCGCCTTTAACATGGCCGCGCAGGAGACCATCGCACTGGAAGGTGACACCCTCACCATCACCAAGACCCTCGGCCCCATCAAACGGGCCAAGCAGCACCGCATCAATCCCAAGTTGCAAGTCCGGATCGGCACCACCGAAAAGCAGGTATCGCACGGGCGAGGCCGATCGGTCCCCATGCGGGTGGCCGCGATCATCTTCACCAGCGAAGACGGCCGCCCCATTGCGGTCGCCACCGGCACCACCGATGCCAACCGCGAGGTGATGCTCCGGCAAATTCAAGCGCACCTGGGGCAAGAGGACACATCCCCGTTGCCCCCGCCGATCCAGGACTAGCGCTTCAACTGCAGGGCAATGCGTCGGAACTCGACCGGGTGACTCTCGGACTGCAAACTAATCGATCCACCCCGGATCAAGCTCTCCGCCCCGGTGGCCGCCCAGGCCTTCGCGTCCGCGTCGTTCGGGTCGAGCTGAACCTCACGGTACCGGAACACTTCCTGCCCGTTGATGTAGTGGACCACGTCTTCCGGGCCGTTCACATCCAGCTCCAGGCGCACCCACTCTTCACCCCGGAAGGTCGGCGAGTTCGAGTTGGTGCAGTGCTGCCGCCACAGTTGCCCGTTGTACATCACGTTCGTGCCCGGCGTGCACAGGTTGGCCGTCGGTCGGTCGCCTTCCTTGTCCCCGCCTAGCAACTGCACCTCGGCCGACACTGGGAAGTCTTGCCGCTCGCCCATCGTCTCGGGCGGCTGGCCATGAATCATTACGCCGCTGTTCTTCCACGCCCAGCCCGGCCCTTCCGGCACCTGCTGGCCCACAAATCGGTACTCCAGGCGCAGCTTATAGCGACTCGCCGGGGTGCGATAGAAAAGGTGGCCAAAGCGGCCATCAAACTTCTCGTACCCGTCGTAGCGCACCACCAGGTTGCCGCCTTCCACGCGGAAAGTCCGCATTGGGTCATCACCCAGTTTGTGGCCCACAATCTTGGGCGTCCAGCCTTCCAGGTTGCGGCCATTAAACAGGCTCACCCACGGCGCTGAAGGTGCCCCCTGCACCGGGGCCAAGGCCGCCCCCGCTGCCCCCAGGGCCACCACAAAAAGTGCGAATCGCATGGACGGAGGGTTTACCCGCTGCCGGTTCACGATTCGTCGCTCCATCGCGCGATCTCTTCCTTCAACACGGCCTGCATGGGCTCGCTCATGCCATCGAAAATGCTGACGCCGCTGGCCCCCCGGTGCCGCGCCGCGCGCAATCCGGCTTGGAACTCCTCGGGCGATTTGAACGCCGGCATATAGAGCCCCGCCACCACCGGGAACCGCGCCGCTTGGATGCCTTCGCGCACGCAGTTGCCGATCCACTCCGTGTCTTCGTTGTAAAACGAGTGGTAGATCATCGGGGTCACAAAGTCCAGCGGCCACTTATCCCAGTCTTGGCGGCAAATCTTGCGGGCCATGCTGGGCGTGGGGAATACCGCCGCCGAGACCTGCTTGCGCGCCTCATGCACCCGCTCGGTCACCTTGGTCACCAGGGCCGTTATGGCGTCGTAGCGAAAATGCAACCACCGCGAGTCCAAATCCGGTCGCTCCAGCTTCAACGGGTCGTCGCCGTACCGCGCTCGGAACGCTTCCCGCGCCGCCTCGCTGTAATCAAAATCGTAGCGCGGCAGTTCTTCGGTCTGGTCCAGCTTGTAGGTGTCCCACAGCGCAGTGGGCAAAATCACGTCCGGGTAGCGGACATAGTCCAAGTGCACCCCGTCCACGTCATCACGGAGAGCAATCTCCTCGGCCTTGCCGCAGATATGCTCCACCACTTCCGGGATGTGCGGGCTCACCCAGCGGTAGTAGTCCACGTAAGGCGGCTGGTCCACGCAGCTTTCACCGCTCCGGGCCACCATGTACCATTCCGGGTGCTCGGCCATCAGCTTCGCGTCGCGCTGGTTGGTCGTCCACATCCACACGTGCGGCGAGAGGCCCGCTTCGCGGATCGCCTTAAGGTGCGCGGCGTTCACCCCGCCAAGAAAAACGCCCGTCACCCCCAGGGCGGCGAGCTTTTCGTACTTGTCTCCGGGTTCGGCCGGGTCCGCCCCGGTCCACACCCAAAAGCTCGGCTTCACCGCGCGAACTCCAAGTAGCCCCACATTTCGGGCTGGTGCATGTCCACTACGCCCTGCGGGCTCCACACCCAGTTGTCTTCCTTGGTGTCCGGCACTTTGCGGTACTTGCCGTTCTCCACCAGGTGCTGCCACTGCACGCGACTAAAGTTGATGCGCCAGCGGTCGCCCGGCTGCGGGGGCACGGCCACCTTGCTGATCTCCTTGAGGCTGCGCCAGGGAATGTGAATGGTGCAGCTCCACCCCTCGTCCTCGTCGCTCGGGTCATTGAGGGTGCCCTTGATCTTCACGGCCGTGCGCAGGCCCTTGATCTCCCAACTGTCCACGGCCGGGCCGCCTTCACGGTAGGGGCGGGGCAGCAGCAGATCCCAGGTGGTGTTCAGCGCGTTCAGTTCCAGCTCGCCGTAGTTCAGGGCGTCGTCGTCCGGGTCGATGAACACTTCAAAGTCGTTGTCGTAAAAGATCACGCTGTCGTGCTCGGTCAGGGTGCCCCACACGTGGGGCTCCTCCATTTCCGCGCCGATCCAAAGCCCACTTTCGCTCCAGCCCATCTTGGCGCGGGTGCGAAATCGCGGCTGGGGGCGCTTATCGCCCTCGATGTCCACAAAGTCGTCCGTCCAGGGGCTCAACTGCCAGGATTCGTGGGAAAGATCCCCATCCATCGGCGGTTCTTGAGACCAAAAGGGGGCCACGTAAGCCTTCGGCGTATTCACAACCGTCATCTTGGGATCAAGGCGGTACTGCGAGTCAAGGATGGCCGCCGCACGGACCCCACTGATGCCGTCGCGGAGCATCTCCGGCCCCACCACGAACACATCCGGGAACGCCGCCCCTGGCGTCCAGATCGGCAGTCGCGCCATGGTCAGCGCACCGGCACGGTCGGTGTAGCTCACCAACGCCTGCATCCGGTCCGGTTCACCCGGCACGGGGGAAATGCTCAGACCCGCTCCGGCACCCGGTAGCGGGTCGGAACCGATGCGCATTTCGGTTTCCGAGTTTGCGGCGGCGGCAAAGGATTCGCTCTCAAAGTCCGGCCCGCCGATGAAGATCGGGTTCACGTCGCTGTCGTCGCCATCGAACATGACATTCAGATCGCCGTTGCCCCGGTAGTAGAACGTCTCCGCCCAGAACCGCGCGATTTGGAACGCGTAATCCCGCTGGTCGCGGTCCAGGTTCACCACCGTCGGGCGGTGATAGAACACGTCCTTAAAGCGGCCCCCACGTACGGCACTCCGTTCGTCGGTCGGCACTTCGTCCAGGCGTTGCCACTGGCCCGCCTCGTCGCGTCGCCAATGGCCGGAGGTCAAAGCCTGCCCGTCCACGTTCATCTGGCCTCCCGCGTTCATGGAGATCAGCGTGATGTTGGCCGTGGTCGCTTCGCCCTTGGCCACCGTGATGGTGCTGGGCTGGTACGGCTCGGCCTGCTGGTGCACCGTGATCCACCCAAAGTTGCCGTTGATGCTGGGGTCAATCGTGGTCAGCGTGTAGTCATCCGGTCGGTTGAGCGCGTTCGCCCGCAAGAAATCCCACATCGGGGCGTGGTCCAGGCAGTTCGCGCCGGGGGCCGGGTCGGTGTCGTACCAGTGGCCCTGGCCGGCTTCCTCATGGAAGCCTAACGCCGGGTGCCCTTCCAGCGCCTTGCGCATGTTGCGCGCCTCGCTCACCGGCACGGTTTCGTCGGCATCGCCGTGCAGCACGTACACCGGGTTGATGCGGAGATTGTCCTTGAACAGCATCGTGTCGTGGATTTGGCTCACGCGGTTCAGCAGCGCGCCCATCGGGTCGGTGGCGTCCCAACGTCGACCACCGCCGTAGGTGAAGAACGACGCCCACCCCGCGCACGGACCTACACCCGCAAACTCGAACGGGAACAGCGCCCCGTTGATCCAAGACCCGTGGCCGCCCATCGAGTGGCCACTGATGTAAACCTCGTCCGGGTTCACGCCGGGGATTTCCAGCGCCAGGTCGCGCACTTCCAGCAGGTCCAGCCGGCCAATCTCTTCCCAGTCAAAGCCGTAGGGTCGGCGGTTGGTCGGGGCCACTACGTGCGCCCAGGTCTTGGCGCCGTAGGCTTGCGCCTGACCTAGCGCTTCCACGCTCGCCCCGTGCGGGCTCAGGATCACGCTCGTGGCCTTCGGGTCGCTGGCGGGCAAGTACCCGTAGTACTGCACGCTCTTATCAATCCGGCTGATGAAGGTGACACGGCGGGCTTCCTCCGGCTTCACCACCCTTAAGTTCAATTCAGAGCGATGCAGCACTTCGCCGCCCTTGCGCAGGGTCAGCACCACCTTGCCGTCGGCGCCCTGGGGGCGCGGAACATTCACGGGCACCTTGCGCACGCCCAGCGGCCACAGATGCGGGACCTTGGTGGTGCGAGATTGCCCACCATGCTCGGCGGTGACTTCAATCCCCTCGCCCCATTCATCCTGGGCGTTGCGGATCACCACCCCGGCCCAGGCGTCGCTGGCGGGGGCGCCCGTCACCACGTCGGGCAGCGTCGCATCTCGCGTATCGAAGCTTACGGGAGCGGGCGGTTTGATGAGCGAAGCCCGCATTTGGCCGCGCCCGACTTGGAAGTAGAACTCGTTGGTGCCCGCCTTCAATCGCACCGGCAGGCTTAGATAGCCGTAACCGTAGGGGTCGCCCGCGCGGGGCTCCTCGTTCACCCAGGTCTGCGAGGTGCCGGTGGCCTCCAGCAGCATGATCTGCTCTCGCTCCGAAGGCACGGTGGCGAACACATAGCCGTTCCCTCGGAACCAACCATCCGCCGCCGCCTCCACGCGCCGCCAACCCGTGGCCTCACTCGGCGTCTTCCGGTCAATCATCCCCGCGATCACGGGGTCCACGGCCACCGGCGTTCGGCCATTGCCAGGAACCGTGATCTGCAGGCCTTCCTTCAGAACAATCGTTTCGTCTTGCGGTTGCGCCATGGCCATGGCAACTGCCCACACCATCATGCGCCCTATTATGGGGTGTAGAATCGCGCCGATGCAGTGGAGGTTAAAGTTCGTCCTTCTGGTCTCGGTCCTCCTCGCGCTGGGGCTCCCCGCCATGGCACGTGATATTCCTCGACCCGAACACCCGCTCCCGATTGCCGAACGCGCCGAGTGGCTGAACCTGAACGGCCCGTGGGAGTTCTGGGAAACCCAAGACGACAACGCCGAGCCGACCGCTTTTCCCGACGAGATCATCGTTCCCTTCGCCCGCGAAAGCAAGCTGAGTGGCCTGGAGCGAACCGAAGCCGTACGCAACGTGTGGTACCGCCGCACCTTCACCATGCCCGCCTGGAAGAGCCCGCGCCAGCGCCTGCACATCATGGCCGCCGATTTCCGCACCCGGGTGTGGGTGAACGGCACCCTAGTGGCCACCGCGATTGGCGGGAACACACCGATCACCGCCGACATCACCGCCGCCCTGCGACCGGGCGAGAACGAGATCAAAGTCCACTGCTTCGACGACGCCGAGGGAGGCCTGCAGCCCCTGGGCAAGCAGACCCGCAAGGGCGGCAGCCAGGGCATCTTCTACACCCGCACCACCGGCATTTGGCAGACGGTGTGGCTGGAGGGTGTGGGCTCCACGTATTTACGTGATTTCCGCGTGCGGGCCGACGCCAATGGCTTCTTTGAAGTCGTCGCCGAGCCTGAGTATGTCCAGCCCGACATGACATTGAAGGTTTCGATCCGCGACATTCAAGGCGAGTCGAATTTCAACTCAAATCCCTTAACCGCGCCCCTCACTGTACAAGGGCAACTCATGAATGTGCGCCCGTGGTCTTCGCGAGACCCGCACCTCTATGACCTCACGCTCCAACTGGTTCGGAACGGACAAGTGCTGGATGAAGTGAACTCGTACATCGGGTTCCGCACGGTCAGCATCCAAGGGCCGCGCATCCTGATCAACGGCGAGCCCGTTTTCCAGCGCCTGGTACTGGACCAAGGCTTCTACCCCGATGGCGTATGGACGGCCCCCAGTGACGAAGCCCTGCGCAACGACATCAAGCTCGCCCAAGACGTGGGCTTCAATGGTGCACGCCTGCACCAAAAGGTGTTCGAACCTCGGTTCCTCTATCACGCCGCGAAGATGGGCTACCTGTGCTGGGGCGAATACCCGAGCTACGGCCCGGACTATGACAACCCCGCCCTCAACCGGGTGTGGGTGGACGAGTGGACCCGCGTGATGCAGCGCGACCGAAACCAAACCGCCGTGATTGGCTGGTGCCCGTTTAACGAAACGCCGCGCGAAGCCATCCCCCTCCAGGGCACGATCTACCGAATGACGCGCCTGGCTGATCCCGGCCGACCGGCGATTGAAACCAGTGGCTGGAGCCACGGCCTTTCCGATCCGAGCATCCTAGACGCTCACGACTACGAGCAAGACCCGGTCGTCTTCCGTCGCCGCTGGCAGGGGCACAACTCCAAACCCAATGACCTCCCGGCGCGCTATCTGGGTCGCCAGAGCAACTGGATTCCCTTTATGGTGAGCGAATACGGCGGGATCGGTTGGAACACCGGCGAGGGCTGGGGCTACGGCAACCCACCCAAGAGCCAAGAGGAGTACTTCACGCGCTTGCGCGGCCTAACCTTGGCCCTGCTGGATAACCCCAACCACTTCGGGTTCGTTTACACCCAGCTAACCGACGTGGAGCAGGAGAAGAACGGGGTCTATACCTACGACCGCAAGCCCAAGTTCGAGGCGAGGTTGTTCCGGGAGATCTTTGGGGCGCCAGCCGCTTACGAGAAGGCGGAGTTCCCCGCCTGGCAACCCGCGATGGACGACTGGCGGGTGCTGGTGGGCTCGGCGGTGGATGCTGACCACGAGTGGGACATGCTGCTGACTCCTCCCGCCCAAGAGTGGACCAACGGGTTCAAGGGTGAGCGCGCCAAAGGTGGTTTTGGCCGCAAGGAAGGCTTCGAAGACCTCATCCGCACCCCGTGGACGACGGCCGACATCTACCTTTCACGCACCTTTGAGGTCACCTCGGTACCGGCGGTGGCGCGGCTGGTCATCCACTACGACAACGCCACCAAGGTGTGGATCAACGGCAAGCTGGTGTGGGAATCCCCCGCCGGCGCGTGGAACGACGGCTACCAAGCCTTTGAGCTGAATGCCGCCGCCCGGGCCGCGCTCAAAGATGGCACCAACACCATCGTGGTGCACTGCCACCAGGATAGTGGGGGCCAGTTCATCGACCTGGCCCTCCTGGGTCGCTAAGCGCGATCAAACCACTCGCTTGCCGTCCACCAAACGGTGGAGGGCGAGCGGGTTTGCGTCTTGCAGTTCCGGCGGGAGCAGCGCCTCCGGCGCGTTTTGCCAGCACACCGGGCGGCTCCATCGCTCGATCGCGCCGGTGCCCACACTGGTGCTACGGCCGTCGCTGGTGGCCGGGAACGGCCCGCCGTGGACGATGCTGTCGCACACTTCCACGCCCGTCGGCACTTGATTAAAGAGCACCCGGCCCGCCTTGGTTGCGGCCACTTGCACCACCGGCTTGGCGGCTTCCAGGTCGGTCGGCGTGCCGTGGAATGACATCGTCAGCTGCCCACCCATGGCCCGGGCCACCGCTTCCGCTTCGCCCAAGTCCTGAGCGCGCACCCACACCGCACTCGGGCCAAAAATCTCCTCGTGGAGGTCGGGTTCGGCCACAAACTGCGCCGCCGTCACCTCAAAGAGGTGCGCCGGGCCATCGACAACCAGATTGACTCCATCCATTTGGTTACGTCGCTCCACGCCTTCGGAATAAGCCTGGGCAATCCCCTCGGTCAGCATCGGTGTCGGCACAAAACCGGCCAGGCGCTGGGAAATCTCTTCCGCCCACACACTCGCTTCTCCCACCGTCACCAACACGCCGGGGTTGGTGCAAAACTGCCCCACGCCCATCGTCAGGGCGCCCGCCAGTCGCTCGGCCAGGCCCGCCGGGTCACTTTGTAAAAGCTCCGGGAGCAAGAACGACGGATTCACCGAACCCATCTCGGCAAACACCGGAATCGGCACCGGCCGCGCCGCCGCCCGCCGCATCAGGGCCGTGCCCCCGCGATAGCTACCCGTGAAGCCCACGCCCGCAATGGCTGGGTGGTCCACCAGCCACTCGCCCACCTCAATGCCCTGGTCAAACAGCATCGAAAACACGCCCGGATGCACCCCCACGGCCTCCGCCGCGCGCACGATCGCCGCCCCCACCAGCGCACTCACACCGGGGTGCGCGGGGTGAACCTTCGTCACCACCGGGCAGCCCGCCGCCAGTGCCGAAGCGGTATCGCCCCCCGCCACGCTAAACGCGAGCGGGAAATTGCTGGCCCCAAACACCGCCACCGGCCCGATGGCCACCCGCATACTGCGCAGATCGGGCTTAGGCAAGGGTTGCCGGTCGGGAATGGCGTGGTCGATCCGGGCATCCACCCAGTGTCCTTCGCGAGCCACGCGGGCAAACATGCGCAATTGGCCGGTGGTGCGGCCCAGTTCGCCCCGGGCGCGGCCTTCGGGCAAGGCGGTTTCCGCCTGGTAGCGGGCCACAATCGCCTCGGCGTCGGCTTCCAGTTCGGTGGCAATCCGCTCCAAAAGCGCCGCCCGCACGGCCGAGGAAGCCAGCGAAGGCACTGCCTCCAAAGCCCCCCGGCACGCCGCGTCCACATCCTCCCGGGTCGCGACGACGAACGCCCCTTCCAGGGCACTCCCGTCGCGTCGGTCCACCACCGAGAACGTCTTCTCCCCGCCACCGAGGCGGCCCGCCACCAAACTGCGCGTGTTCATCTCCTTTAACCTACGTCAGGGCGGTTTGCCAGCGCGTGCTCAATCACGGCCACGGCCGCCGCTCGCTCTTCGCCCACCAGTTCCAGGCGCGGGGCGCGCACGGTTTCCGTGCCCATTCCCACCATGGCCTGCGTCAGCTTGATGAGCTGCACAAACTTGGGCACCGTATCCAGGCGCAGCAGCGGCAGGAACCAGGCGTAGAGGTCGTCCACGCGCGGGTCATTGGCCAGCGCCCACTCCCACAGGCGCACGGATTCGCGCGGGAAGGCGTTCACCAGGCCCGCAATCCAGCCTCGGGCGCCGTTGCGCACGGCTTCTACCAGCACGTCGTCCACGCCGACCAGGATGGCGAGACGGTCACCCAGCAGGCGCTTGATTTCCGTCACGCGGCGCACGTCCGCACTCGATTCCTTGCAGCTCACGAGATTGGTATGGATCGAAGCCAGCTCCGCCATTTGCTCCGGCACAAAGTCAGTCTTGTAGGCAATCGGGTTGTTATAAAGCATGCACGGCAGCGGGGTGGCGCGGATCACCGCTTCCACGTGATAGCGCATCTCGCGCCAGTCCGTGCTGTAAACGTAGGGGGGCAACACCATGAAACCCGCACAACCCAGGTCGGCGGCATCCCGGGCGAGGGTCACGGCTTCATCCGTGCTGAGGGCGCTGATACCCGGCACGATGGGGTAGTTCGGGAACGACTCCACCAGCGTCTTCAGAATCTGTCGCTTCTCTTCGCCGGTTAGGGTCGCGCCTTCACCCAGCGAGCCCAGCGGCACCACGCCGTGGCAGCCATTTTCCAACTGCCAGCCCACATGATTGACCAAAAAGTCGTAATCCACGTCACCCGACGCGGTGAAGGGGGTGGTGATGGCCGGAAGAACGCCTTGCCAGGGAATATTCATCGCCGACTATCTTACTCAGCCCCCGCCCGGCCAAAGCCGCTAGCGGTCTAGTCGGAAGGGTTCCGGGTCAACACTAGGCCAATGCCCGCCCATGAGGTCAGCGAGCATTCGCCCGGTGCCCGCCGCCAGGCTGATGCCCATCATCCCGTGCCCGGTGGCCACCCAGGCATTGACCAGGTTGGGCACGCGCCCGATGTAAGGCAAGCCGTCGGCGCTCAGCGGTCGCCATCCCGTCCACAGGGGTTGATCCCAATCCGCCGAGGCCAAACCCGGGAAAACCCGCTCCGCCCCCGCCCGGATGTGCGCCACCCGCGCCGCATCCGGCGCTTGGTGCGTCGCGCCAATTTCCATGCCGCTGGTCACGCGCAGGGTTTCTCCCATGGGAGTCAGGCTCACGCGGTCTTCCACGAGGAGTGAAGGCGTCGTCAGCCGTGCCCCGCCGGGCAGGGTGTAGCCATAGCCACGCCCGGGCTGGATGGCCATGTTCACGCCCAGGCTGCGCGCCATCCGGGCGGATTCAAACCCCGAAGCCAGCACCACGTGGTTGGCGCTCATCGCGCCGTGGTTGGTTTTCACTCCGGTCCAGCGGTCGCCGCTCAGTTGCCAGCCCAGCATCTTTGTATCGGAGACTAGTCTCGATTCCAGTGCCGAACGCATCGCCTGCACCCACTCGTGCGGGGCCACGTGGGCATCGTTGCCGAACCACACCCCACCTTCGCACTGCACGTCCAGCCCGGGTTGCCGCCGCCGCACACCCTCGGCGTCCAAAATCTCTACGTCCAGTCCCAAGCGCGCACCTTGGTGTCCCACTTCGGCTTCCTCTTCCAGGCCGTGCGCGGTGCGGGCAATCATCATCAGCCCCGCACCGCCCGGGCGGGCCAGGTGCGGAAAGTCGTCCGCCCACCGTTCCCACTGGTCGCGGCTGGCCAGGCTCAGCCGCAAGAGGGCCTGCGTGCGGGCCTGTTCATCCCCTGCTAGGCTGCTCAAGGTAAAGCGCGTTACCCACCCCAGCAGGTCGGCGTCGGGGCGCCACCGCACGGTCACCGGGGCCCCGCGCTTCAGCATCATGCGCAGGCCGGTCTTCAGGAACCCCATCGTCGCTAGCGGCACAAAGTGGCTCGGCACCAGCATGCCCGCGTTGCCATGGCTCGTCCCCACCCCGTCGGCGGGGCCTTGTTCCAGCACAGTCACCTGCCAGCCGTCGCGCATCAGTTCGGCGGCCACGCCCAGGCCCACCAGCCCCGCGCCCACCACAATCGCGGTGCGCTTCACTCGGGCAGCCCCGCCACATAGGGGTCGTCCGCAGCAAAGTGGAGAGTGCTCTCCGCCGTCACCCAGGCACGGCCCCGGATGCGGGGCACCCACCCTTCAGGGGTTCGGCGCACGGTCGCCGAAAACAGCCCGCCCGTCACGCTCTCTTGCACAAAGACCTGCCCTTCCGCGATCTGGCCATCTTCGGCTAGACACGCCAGGTGGGCGCTGGTACCGGTGCCACAAGGGGAGCGATCGTCCGCCCCGCTGGGACACAGCACGAACTTGCGGACGTCAATGGCGGGGTCGGCATGGGGCACGCAAATCTCCACGTGGTCAATCTCGCCCCCGTCATCCCCGGTGATCCCCTGGCGGTGCAGTTCATCACGGATGAGCGATGTCATTCGCAGAAGCTCGCGGCGGTTGCCCGGGATCAACTCCACCGGCGATTCGTGCAGGATATAGAACCAGTTCCCCCCGTACGCCACGTCCCCCGTGAACTCGCCGTAACCCGGCACGTTCACTTTCACATCCTTCATCGACCGCCGCGACGGGATGTTCTCAATCTCCACGCTGCCATCGGGGTGCCGCCACGCCGTGATGCGCCCCACCGGGGTCATCAGGTGCCCCTCGCCGCTCTCCGGCCAGCGCCCCAGGTGCGCCAGCGCCGTCACCAACCCGATAGTGCCGTGCCCGCACATCCCTAGCGGTCCGGCGGCATCAAAGTAGATCACGCCCGCCACCTCGTCGCCCTCGGCTGGCCGCAGCCACGCCCCCACAAAGGCGTCGTAGCCTCGCGGTTCGGCCACCACGCCCCGCACCCAATCCCACTGCTTCATGACCAAGCGCTGCTCGGCCAGCGTCCCCGTCAGGTCCGGATGGTCATCCAGGACGATCCGGGTGGGCTCGCCTTCGGTGTGCGTATCGAGGACGCGAAGTGACCGCATCGCGCGAGTTTACGCGAACCTAAGGCACCAGCCACTGCCCTTCCCAGTCCGCGCCGGTCCATGTCCAGCCCGCCCGCCGGTGGCCGCTCACGCGGGTGTCCAGCCGGTCCATCCGGTCAATCGTCGCCCGCAGCAGAGCAAAGTTCACCCGCCCTGCTTCGCTCTCTTTCCTCGTGGGTTCTCGGTCCATCAACTCCAGCGGGTAGCCCGGCCCGGGTTCGGACAGTTCGGTGCCCGGCCCCTCCGCCGCCAGATAGCACCGCCGCGCCAGGGGTTTGGTGCGCGCCCAGGCGGCTTCCACCTCCTCGCCGTCGCGCAGCAACTCCACCGACCCGTACATCCGCACCATGCACCCATTCACCGCGCTGTAGAACACCCATACGCAGGGGCCGCCCGCCCGCGCCTGCTCGGCCTTGGGTGAGCGGGCATCCACGTGGCACTGCAGCCGGCGCTGCCCCCGGTCCGCAAGCCGCAGCGTCACCACCCGCGCATCCACACCGGCCGGTCCCACCAGCGACAAGACGGGCAGGTGAAAGGGGTCGCGCCACTTGAGGGCCCCTCGTTCCACATCTCCCCAGGTTTCTTGGAGTAGCTCGGCCAGTTCCACGCCTCATTTTGCCAAAACCTAGTAAGTGTTCGGGAATCCCGCCGCCCAAGGGCTCCGACAACGGCAATGTGAGAAGGATTCGATCGCGAAAGGCGGGTATTAGCCTCGTCGAGGTCGTGACGGCGACGGTGTGCGTGGGCATCTTAGGCGTGGCTACCATTGGCGGCACCACTGCCGCGAGCGCGCGCCTGGATGAATCTCTCCTGACCAAGCAGGGGGCATCAGCCATTCAGAACGAGCTGGAAACCCTCAAAACCGCTGGTCGCATGGCCACTCTCACGCCCGGGCTCACCACCAAAGACGTAAACCTTGGCCCGAACACGGTCGGCACGATGACGACCGACGTGCGCGGCGATTTGCCTCCGCAACTCGCGGCCTATCTCCTTGAGGGCCTGGATGGGGACACCGCATCGATCTCGGGGATGGACATCAGCGAAGCCCACACTATGATTTTACGGTCCTTTGGCAACAACGACCTCACTCAATGCCTGAGCTCGTCGAGGCTCAACGCTGCTGGTGGCTTTGACATTTTCTTCTCAGAGCCGCTCAACGACACAAACAGCGGCGCGGATCTCGTACCCGAGTTGATCATCTCTTCCATGGCGAGTGCCTGCGACATAACGATTCAGGCGCTGGATTCTGAGGGTCAGGTCATCGGCGTACCGTACGCCGTCAGCACAGGTTTCACGAACTCAACTCCGACGGGATACGTTTCCGATGGTCGATCCAAGACTTTCGAAGTCGGCATCCTCGGACTAGATCTATCCAAGACGTTTGAGGTTCAAAACGTGGCGGGAGTCCGCGTCCAACTCAAGACGAAATTCACGTCTTTCAAGATCATTGGATTGAATGGCGCCGATGTGAAATCCACGGTGTCTCCCACGTACGAGGTGAGCGGCCCTGGCACCACGGCCAACACCGCCGGTGCCCTGATGCTGAATGGGCTGAAGTTCGGCTCGGAGTCGACCAGCCGCTTTACCTACCCCGCTCGGGTGGAAAATCTTAACCTCAATGCTCCCTTAGGACGAGTGAGATTCCTCAACCGTCCATCCACGGTTTACGACGTGCTCATCAAGCTGGAATTTGAAGCACGATCCATCGCCGGCCCGAAACCGCGCGAAATCCATGTCGAATCTGCCGTGCAGTACGGCTCGGTCTACTTCTAAAGAAATCCCATGCGAAATCACAAGCGAAATCGAGGCTTTACGCTGACCGAGACCGTCGTCACCGCGGCTCTCTCAACGGCCGTCATCGGGAGTTCAGCGGGATTGTTTGCGTATACCGTTCGGCGCGTTCAAACCGAATCCGTGGAATTAGCGGTAGCGAGTCAGGCTCAAGAGCTGGCGGATGAAGTGACTTTGTTCATTCAAAGCAGTAGCTACGCCCGCTTGGAAAGCAGCGGCGACCAAACCACTCTGTTGGCCTTGGTGCCAACTAATGAATTGGACACGGATGGCGATGGGGAGGCGGATACTCCGGGCCCCAGCTCCATCAGCCCGGCCGGACACGAAATCTACAGTTCGACTTCCTACGAAGGGTACATGTGGACGGCCCCTTCGGGTTCGACTCCGGGCACGATTCAGCGCTTGGTGCAATCAGACACAAGTGACAATGGTAGCGTCTTGGTGGTTGACGACAGTTGGTCCCTCCGCGACGGCAGGCCGCGTTGGAACCTCATTCGGAGTGTGTCGTTTACCAACAACCCTCTTCGCAAGGAAACCACGATCATGATCAGCGCAAGTGCCAACCTCTCGACCGGAGAGGCCGCCGAGTCGCTCAGCAATGGAAACTCCTCCGAATACGTCGTCACGCGAGTCGTGAGTTGGGGGCTAAGTAAGTGAAAATGAGCCGACTCAAGCGCGGGGCCGCGCTCATTTATGTGGCCGCCACCGGGACGGGCGTGACGCTCATGCTCGGCGGCCTCACCATGTTCACCGCCGAAGCGTCGCGCAAGGATCAATTAATCACCGAGTCCGTCGCGAGCCGCGCTGAAAGCGATGGTCTGTTCGAAAAGGGCCGCCTGATTGTGCGCGAGACCTCGTACAGCATGAATCCCATTGATGAAGTGAACTTGGAGGTCGAGGGGACAAACGAAGATGTTACGGCCAAGAGTTCGATGACCGACCTCATCTTGTCGGATCGACCTCTCACCACGCTGGAAGCTGGGCTGATTCCATTCGAGGCTACGAACCGGCAGGGGCTGACGGGTGTGCTTGTGGAGCCCGTCAACGATTCTGTTTACAAGGTACGTGTGAAGGAACTGGCGCTGGGGCTCCCTCTTGGCGACACGGCTTCTTTTGCGTTTCCATCTCAAGAACTCCAAGTGGCCCAAATCAATGGGTACCAATGGGTACGGGGCGGCAAAATGCAAACTCTTCGCACGGGTGTGAATGGCACAACACCTGCCACCTATCGGGGGTCGCGGCGTTCCAACAAATTAGTCTCGGACACAGATCCGGTGCAGCGTCGCATCCGGGCGAAGACCATGTTTGCGGTATTGCCCGGCAGCGTCAAGCTCGCGACGGCAGTGAAGGGAAGTAAGAGCCTCTACAGTCGCAACCGAGTGGTCGGGGTGCCGTGGAACTACACTGCCTCCACTTCCCAACTCTCCGTGCGGTCCTACAGCTGGAACGGGGCCGGACCCACGGCCGTCGCCCACATGGATCTTCAGCCGACGACCCCCCGACCGGAGGCCATCACCGAAGGCTTGGTCGAAGCTCGTTTAGGCCCGCAAGGGTTCCCCATTGCCACCGAAACCGCCCGCACCAGCACGGCCCCGGTGTCTCAATTCCGCGCCTTTGCGCCCACCACCTACGAGCTCTCGTGGTGGAGTGCGGGGCAAACCGGCACCCGCCGCGTGGCCAACCCGACGCAAGGCCAAACGTCAGTGCCGTTTAGCTGGACCAACCAAGGCCTGCCCAACGACGCGCAAAACAACCCGCAGTACCGGGTCGTGCACCTCTCGGGCGGCTTCGACATTACGTCCAGTGCGCAAAAGCTTGCCGTAACGATGAGTCTCACCAGCCAGGACGACGCCTGGGTGTTCATCAATGGCCAGTTGGCGATGGATATGGGAGGCCTGCACACGTCCATGACCTCCACGCGTCTCAACCGAGCCCCGATCGTGGTGGGCAAGAACCGCATCGACATCTTCCACGCCAATCGGGGCGGGACGAGCACTTTAGGGTTCCTGTCCAACGTGACCTTCACACCAGAGGCACCGTTCACTCTGAACTCGGATCACGCCTTTGGCTCCATGGGGGCCACCATCGTGGGGGGTGCGGTCAGCACCCACTCCGAAGTCGTGGACGGGGGTGAACTCGATGCCGACAACGTGGCCATCACGCTCAACCCCCCGGGGAACACCAGCGGCTCGTATTCGATGACTTACGATGCGGTGGCGACCACCGGCAGCCAAGCCAAGAAGTTCGGGCACGCCACGGTGATGCTGAGCATCCATAGCTCCGCCTGGTCGGCCATTCAAGACCTAGTCAGCATCAGCACGGGCGAAGTACGACCGGGAACGGTGCTGCAAGCCTTCCAACGCGATCGCGCGACGGACAGCTGGCGCTCGGTGCCCGTGGTGGTGGGTCAAGTGGTTACCAACGGCCAATTCCGGCGTATCACATTGATGACCCGACCGGGAAGTCTCACCGACCGCTACGTGTCGTTTGTGTTCAATCCGGATCTTGCGAAGTACGAATCGGCCGTCAAGGTCACTCAAGCCAGCTTTGGCTACCGCGAGGGAGACCGCACGCTGCCGATTCTGCTCGCTCCGCCGACGACAGGTACCACGGACTTTTTGTTCTCGGTAGGCGGCGAGCTCCACGTCGAGAATCTCGGCAAGACCACCGGCGGCCTCTTTGCCTCCTCGCTCAAGATCACGGGCAACCCGTGGGAAGTGGTAGGGCACGTGAACGTGAAGAACGATGCAAGCCAGTTCGCGAGCAACCCGTTGCTGGTGATCACTAACGGGCGCCTCCAAGCCGCTTCCCAGTCGCCGGTGCCCTTCATGCTCAATGAAGCGTCCTTTGCGACGGTGGCCAACTCTCAGCTCAATGGGCCAGCCACGCTCTCCGGTGTGCTCAACCCACCGGCGGGAGATTCGATGGTCAATCTCCTCATCAAGGGGGATGCAACGGTCAATGGACTCTCCATCCCGACGGGTGGGACGATCTTCGTCACCGGAAACCTCACCATCAACAACAGCGTGACCACCGACGCCAACCGCAACATCCAGTGGCTGGTGAAGGGGAACATCTCTGTGCCAGACACGGCCGCTTCTGGGATATCACTCCCGAGGCAGATCCTGTGTGCCGAAGGCAATATCGAGATCCTCAAGCCCATTGTCTTCTCGGGCGCGATGAAGACCAACGGGAACCTCAAGTGGATCGGAGCGACCGGCCAAGGTGGCGGCGCCTTTGCCCCACTGCAGATGAATGGTGGCGGTTTCTCCTTCGATTAGGGAAAGCTTGCCCTGGTAACCCTACGGGGATAGATAAAACTCGCCGATATCAATCCTGGAGCAGTCTCGCTGCTCTGGGATTGTCTATTCATGGACTTGTTGGGCATGGCAGGTTGGGCAGCCGCGATCATCGGATCGGGGTGGGCTATCGCGTCTTCGGTGCAGGGCAAACGCGCCCAGAACGAATACTCGCGCGAACGCCAAGCGAACGACACGTTCCTGCACGCCAGCCACGTCATCAGTGAGTTCAACGCGAACGGCACCGCCCTGGCCGAAGCCCTGCGCGCCATGGTCACCGCTGCCGGAGCTGACTCCGGTTACATCATGCTGTTCGACCGCAACCAGCCGAACAAGCTCACCACCCAAGCGGTCTACTCGTTCGACGATAACGACATCTTCCCCACCACCACGCTGATTGGCGAAGGCCTGGCGGGCACGGTGGCGCACTCCGGGCAACCCGCCCACTTCACGCGCACCGGGGGCACCGATGTGCTGCACGAACTGCCCAACGACACCACCGCCGCGATTGCCACGCCCATCCGCAACCGCCTGTTCCGCGACCAAGACTTGCGGACGAGCGATGTTGTGGGCGTCCTCGTTCTGATCTCCAAAAAGAAGAAGATGTCGTTCCAAGGTGAACGACTAGACACCATCACGGCGCTCGGTGCTTTGCTTTCCATGGCCGTTTCGAGCCACTGGATCGGCACTCACCACCGCCGCACCTTGCTGGACACCCTGGTGCTGATGGCCAGCACCCTGGAATCCCGCGACCGCTATATGTCGGGCCGCTCGCAACGGCTATGTGACCTCGCCTTGCTGTTGGGCCGCAAGTTCGGGATGAGCGACGAGGCCCTGGAAGAGCTCCGGCTGGGCATGCTGCTCCAAGACATCGGCAGCATCACGGTGCCGGACGCGATTTTGCACAAGTCGGGGCGGCTCACCGCCGAGGAGTTCGAGCTCCTTAAGCAACACACCACCTTTGGCTATGAGCTTTGTCGCCGCCTGATGATGCCGCGCGGGGTGCTGACGATTGTCCGCAACCACCACGAGCGCCTGGACGGCACCGGCTACCCCGACCAACTGAAGGGCGAGCAAATGCCCCTGGCCCTGCGAATTGCGGCACTGGCGATTGCCTTTGATGCCATGGCCTCGCCGCGTGCCTTCCGCACCGCCTTGGACCTCGACGAAATCCTGGCCCAATTGAACCTGGAAGCCGGCACGCACTTCGACGCGGTGGTGGTGCAAACCCTGCGCGAAAGCGTGAACGACGAAGAGTTCCAACGCATCTACCCCGCGCTTTCGACCTCTCTCGAGAAGCGCGTCTCGGATCTTGCCGCATGAAGCCAAGTCCTCATCTCATCGGATTGGAGCTCGGGGCGCACGCCCTGAAAATGGTGCGTATCAAATCTCAACGGCGTAGCAACATCCTCACGGGTGCTTGGCGCATCCCCACCGAGGGCGCCATGGACTGGCGACGCGTGGATCACAAGTCACCGGCCTTTCTCGGCGTGAAAGCCGAAGTCGCGCGCCTGGGGTTGAAGGGCCAGGATGTTTGCTTCAGCCTGCCGCCCGAACACACCGTGCTGCGATGGATGGACTTTGCCGGAGTAGAGGAGGCGGACTGGAAGGACGCCGCCGCCCTGATGCTGCGCAAGTATTTGGACGAAACCCAACCTTGGGAAATTGCCATCGGCAATGAACCCGACCCTGTAACCAACGAACGACTGGTGACGGCCATGCCGCGCGATTTGATTTTCCGCTACGCGGATGCCGTGCAGGGACTGGGCTTGAACCCCGTGGCCGCCGAACCCGAATCTAACGCGATTTTGCGCATCGGTGGCAGCGTTTTGCGCCGCCGCAGTCCGCTCCTGCGTGATGGTGCGGCCGTGATTCTCGATATCGGCTACCAACGCACCCGCATCGACATGGTACGGGACGACAAGATCGAATTCACCCGTGAATTCCGCTTTGGATCTCACCTTTTGATTAAATCCATTGCCAAGGAGCTGGTGCTGACCGAGGAGGAAGCCGCGCAGACGCTGGAGCATTCCACGGCCTCCCTCAGCAACCGAGGCTGGCTGCAGATTCCCACCCCGGGTGGCTTGGCGCAGATTGACGCCAACCCACACCTGCAGATTCTGGTGCGCGAAACGGGCCGACTGGTGCGCTACTTCCGCTCCATCTATCCCGAGCGCAGCTACGCGGGTACGGTGGCCAGCTTGCTGGTGACGGGTGGTTTGGCGGGCCTGAACGGCATCTGCGAATACGTGGATCGTGCCCTGCAGATTGAATCCTGCCTGGTGGATCCGCTCTCGGTCGTCCGCATCGACCTGCCAGAGGATCAGTTCATTCTCATGTCACGCGCACCGTACGTGTTTACGGTGGCGACGGGGCTCGCCCTCGCGCTCCGCAATCGAATGGGCTTTGAGGAGGAAAGCAAACCAAATGGTTCAAAACGTATTCTCGCGCGGGCCGCGTAAGCCGGCTCGATACCTCGCCCACACCAATGTGCTGGGCGGGTGGTTTGTGTACTGCGCGCAACGCGCGGCGCAACGGCGTGCCCAGCAGCAGCTTACGGCCGCCGGGGCGGTGTGCCTTGTGGCTGCCCTCGCCGCTTGCCTCTATGTCTTCACCGAGTCCGCCGCCGTGGCCCAGAAGCAGCAAAAGGAACTGCAACAAATCCAAAGCCAAATGCGCCTGCTCGGGGCAGGAGCCGAGGAAGCGACCGTGCAGCGCGAGTACCGCACAATCCTCACGCAAAGCCTGGAGGCCAACGCGCAACTGCTTGACCCGCTCGCCATGACGCTCAACGAAATGCCGATGAGCTGCTGGCCGGAGCAAGTCACCGCCAACTACCAAGACGATGAGCCGCAAATCTCGGGCCGCGTGCTGGCCGTGAACGGAGAATCGAAGTTCGAGTTCGTCCGGGTGCTGGAAGCCAACGGAGTGGGATTGGAAGCCAAGATCGAGTCCTTCGGGATGGAAACCAAAGAAGGCAAGACGGTCGAACGCTTCTCCTTCATCGTGAAAAAGTCCACGGAGGCCACGCCGTGAGCGCCAAAGCCGCGCCCCGCCGAGCCCCCGCCCGCAAGGGGAAGAAGCGCAATGCGCGCAAGCCGTTGCAGACCGGCCACGCCCTGCTAATCCTCGCCGGCTTCGCCTTTGCGTTTGCCGTCTATTGGGGTGTCAGTCAATACCAAGCCTCGCAAAACATGACCGCCCAGATCGAGAAGGAACGCAGCACCCTCTTGACGGCCCAAACCGACACGGAGGCGATGGATGTGGAGGGTAAGTACCACCGCATTCTGGGCGACCGCATCGTGAAGGAATTCAACCGGCAGCTGTCGTCGCTGGCTGTTAACCATTCGGTGCAAATCGTGCGTGGGGGCCAAGATGACAAGCTGGATCCGCGCATCACGCGCGCCAGTGGAAAGGGACCCGCCGAAGGCTGGGCCAACCTTACCTACGAATTTGAAGTCGTTGGCGAAACCCGCAATGTCCATCAGCTCTTGCGCACGTTGGCCGAAGGCCCGATGGCATTTGAGTTTGAAGACATCACCTATCGCCGCCGCAGTGCCGACCCCTTGCAGAAAGGGATCAACGCCCGCGTTTCGGTGCGCCTGGTCACCCGCCAAGGGCTGAGCAAGGGACCGGCAGGCCCGGTGAACCCGGCCGCGACTCCCCCCACCGGAGGAAAAGCCTGATGTCAGCCGGACGCGGCAAGGTGGGTCTTGTCATCGTCCTCGCGCTCGTCGCGATGGCATTGGCTAGCATGCTCTTCCTCAAGAACCAACTCTCAAACGCGGCAGCCGCCAAGAACGCGGATCGCAAGAAATCATCCTCCAGCGCCACGCCCAAAGAGGACCCGAAGTTAAAGCCGGCTCCGAACAAGAACCGCTTGGCCGTCCTCATCGTGGACCCCTTTGCGCGTTCCGCTCCTTACCAAACAGCTATCGCTGAGCCCGTAACGACCTCGGGGAACGCCAGCAACACCGGTACGGGCCGCAATCTGCCTCCGCCGTCGTTTACCCCGATTGATCGGGGCGAATCCCCGCTGTTCCTCTCGCCGGGTGCCCTGCCGGGCTCCATCCCCACGGCCGTGCCCAGGGACAACACCCCGGTGGTCCCCGCCCCGGGCGAGGAAGATAATGCACCCCCGGCCGCCCCCATCCAGGTGCAGGTGCGCGGCATTGTCGGCGCGGATCGCCCGCGCGCATTTCTCACTGTCAACGGCTCCACCCGCACGGTGCAGTCCGGTTCAGATCTCGGTGATGGGGTGCGCGTCCAGCGCGTCACCTCCACCCACGTTGTCATCGAACGAAATGGCAAGTCCATTTCTGTTCCCGTCGGAAAGGAAACAAACCTGTGATCACTACTCTCATCGCGATGACCGCCTGGTGGCAAGCTTCCCCCGCTCGCGCGCGGGTGCCCTATCAGCCCATGATTGTGGCCTCGGTGACCGCTCCGCAAACCGTAGAGCTGCCCCTGCCGCCGGTGGAAGAAAAGCCCTTCCCTTCGCTCAGCCAGATCGTGAGCGAAATCATGGCCACGCGTCAGTCCAAGCCGGACGTGCCGCCCCCGCCGGTCATTGGCAATAGCGAAGTCATCGCCCCGGCCCAAACCACCACGACGACGTCCACCACCACTTCCACCACCACGACCACTACGACTGAGATTCGACGCATTCCTTCGCCTCGCGATCTGCCCGTTCTTGCCCCGGACCCGATGCGCAAGGATGTCTCGGTGCAGGTGCAAGACATGGACGTGGCGACGGTTCTCTCCACGCTGTGCGAGCAGATTGGCATCAACCTGGTGCTGCAGAGCCCGAGCGACAAGAAGCTGACGCTGAACCTGAGCAATGCGCCGTTCCGCGACATCTTGACCACCATTTGCAGCCTCAGCGACCTCTACTTTGTCGAGACCCCGAGCATGGTGGTCGTGGGTAGCAAGGACGCGCTGGTGGCCCGCTACGCGGACGCTTTCTACAAGGCGTATCCGCAGTTCCGCCCGGCGGATAACGGGGCCATCGTGTCCCGCACCGTGAAGTTGGATTACGTGGACGCCGTGGCTGTGGCCCAAGTGCTGCGCGAACAGTGGAAGGAAGAGGAACTCAGTGTTTCCGTCGGCCCCTCGCACTGGACTCCGGAACTCATGGAAGCCTCCTCGGGCTCGGTAACCGGCATCAACGGGGCCGCCAACTCCCGTCCCCCGGCCGCTGCCGGTGGTGGGGGAACCGGACCGACTGGCGATCCGGCCTCCAAGGTCGTCGTTCTGCGCGGCAGCCAAACCGTGATCAACCAAGCGCTGGAACTGGTGAAGACGATGGACTACGCCCGCCCTCAGGTGGTCATCAAGGTTCAGATTCTCGACATTAGCAACGATGCGCTGCAGAACCTCGGCCTCAAGTGGGATTTCGGAAGCACGGGCTTCACCGAAAACACCCCGCCGGGCGTCGGCGTGATGCCGTTCCAACGCCAGGGCTTCAACTTCCAGGCGCAGATTGCCGCCTTGATTGAGAATGGCGCCGGCCGCGTGCTCGCCGAACCCAATGTCAGCGTGCTGGACGGCCGACGAGGCTTTGTCTTGATCGGCGACCGCTTGCGCTACCCGGTGGCCACCGGCCTGGACGCCAATGGCCGCCCGATCTTTACGACGGAAGAGCAACCGGTGGGCATCTACCTGCAGGTGGCCCCCACCGTAGCGGCGGACAACACTGTCTCGATGTCGATCTATCCGCAGGTCAGTGCGGTCACAGACTTCCTGGATGTGCCGAATGTGGGCCGCTTCCCGCAGATCAGCACCCGCGAAACCCAGTCGTCCATCTCGGTCAAATCGGGCCAGACAATCGTCATTGGCGGTCTGATTCAGGAGCAGGACATCAAGAAATGGCAAGAGGTGCCGGTGCTCAGCCGCATCCCCTTCTTTGGTGAGCTCTTTAAGTGGCGCAGCACTTCCAAGACCAGTTCGCAGGTGGTCATTAGCATCACCCCGACCGTGGTTCGCCCCGAAGACAACCTGCCCGAGTAACCCCAGTTGAACCCATGATTGCTGAACGAACGATACGCGATATTGTTATCGAAGAAGGCTTTGTCACCGCGGAGCGGTTGAACGAAGTCCTGGCCGCCCGCACCGACTCGACCGAGAATGTGGGCGACCTGCTTCAGCGCATGGGGCTTATCACCGAGAAGCAGCATCTCCAGTGCGTGGCCCTGCAGGCGGGGATCCCCTTTGTGGACCTCTCCAAGCTCGAAATCGAGCAAGATGTGGCCCGCAGCATCTCGCATCAACTCGCCGTCAAGCACCTCGCCATCCCCATCGAAAAGACGGAGTACGCCGCCTCGGTGGCCATGTTCAACCCGCTGGATGTCGCCTCCATCGACGAAATCCGGGTGCAACTGGGCGTGGACGTGGACCCGATGTTCGCGACCGAATCCGACGTGCGCGAAGCCATCTTCCGGGCATTTGGAAGCTTTGATAGCCTGTCTGTCTTGGCCGGTGAATTCGCGAAGGGCGTCGAAATCTCGACGAACGATGCCGGGGCCGAAGACAACCAAACCACCATCAGTCTTAATGAGCGCGAAGATGGCGCGCCCATCATCCGCCTGGCCAACGCCCTGCTGGCCCGCGCCATTCGCGGCCACGCGAGTGACGTGCACGTGGAGCCCGGCCCGAATGATACGCGCGTGCGGTTCCGCGTGGACGGCATCCTTAGCGAAGTCATGACCATCCCCAAGGCCGTGCAACGTCCATTTGTGTCTCGCCTCAAGGTCATCGCGGGGCTCGACATAGGCGAGCGCCGCATCCCACAGGACGGTCGCTTTTCGGTAAGCCTGAGCGAAGGCAGTTACGATTTGCGTGTTTCTACGTACCCCACCGTGCACGGCGAGAAGGTCGTGCTCCGCGTGCTGGATAAATCCTCCTTGGCGGTCAATCTCACGACCCTGGGCATCCCGCCGCTTTCGCTGGATCGCATCCTCAAGCGCGTGGAGGAAAGCCAAGGACTGATCCTCGTCACCGGTCCGACGGGTTCGGGGAAATCCACCACGCTCTATTCGATTCTCAACCATTTGAATGATAACAGCCGGAACATCGTGACGATCGAAGATCCGGTGGAATACCAACTGGAAGGCATTGCCCAAGCCAACGTGAACGTGGGCGCCGGGATGACCTTTGCCAATGGCCTGCGCGCCATTCTTCGTCAAGACCCGGACGTGATTCTGGTGGGGGAAAGCCGTGACCCCGAAACCGCCAAAACCGCGATTGAAGCTTCGCTGACGGGCCACTTGGTTCTCACCTCACTCCACGCCAATGACTCCATGGCAGCGGTTGTCCGTTTGGTGGAAATGGGGGTCGAACCGTTCCTTGTTAGTAGTAGCGTGACGCTAAGTGTGGCCCAGCGACTGATGCGCCGCACCTGCTCGCACTGCGCCAAACCCTATCTGCCGGACTCCATCGTTCTGGAGTCGCTCGACTTGCCGCTCAACCGCGAGTATTTGAAAGGCGAAGGGTGCGAAAAGTGCGGCGGCACGGGCTATCGAGGCCGTTGCGGGGTCTATGAAGTCGCAGACATCTCTCAGCGCATCCGACAGATGATCTTTGTCGGCGAGAGCACGGATGCCATCCGCCGCGAGGCCGTGCGGGGGGGCATGAGAACTCTCCGCCAAGACGCTTTGACCAAGGTACTCGAAGGGATTTCGACAGTGGAGGAAGTGCTCCGCGTCACCCCGAATGAAAGTCAGGAATGAGCGCTTACCGATACAAATATGTTTCACCGGATGGTGAAACGCATACCGGCCAGGTCCGCGCGGACAACATTGACCAAGCCACCGTTGAGCTTGCCCAACGGGGCCGGGTCATTAGCATCGTCCCGCTTCTGGAACAAGCGAGCGACTTTGACGGCGAGGATGACGCACCGGCCTCCTCCAACCCCCTCGCCAGCTTAAGAAAGAAGAAAACCAAGACCGAGGACGTCATCACTGTCCTGCGCAACTTGGGCGTGATGGCCGAATCCGGTGTCCCGCTCAAGGAAGCTCTGGAGACCGTCTCACTCGAAGCCGGCACCCCGGACCTTACCGAAGCTCTTCGCGATATCAAAGACCGGGTGATCGGTGGTTCTGCCCTGGGCGAAGCAATGCGCGAACACCCCAAAATGTTCGGCACCCTGGCCTGCAACATGATTGCCGTAGGCGAAGAAGGCGGCAACCTGGATAAGGCCCTTGGCTCCGCTGCCGAGCAGATGGAGCGCTCCGCCGCCATGCGCGGCAAGGTCATCAACGCGCTCATCTACCCGGCCATCCTCACCGTGGTTTCCTTCCTCAGCGTGATTTCGCTGGTGGTGCTCGTGCTGCCGCAGTTCGTCGAGACGTTCAAGCAGATGGACATCGAGCCCCCGCTCATGACGCGGATGTTGATGGCCTTCGGCAACTTGTTCCGCCTGTATCCTTTGGTGACGTTCGGTGTATCGATTGCCGTGTTCGTGGGGGCCAAAATCGCCTGGGCGCGAGAGGATGTGCGCCGGGCGGTCCTCGTGTTTGCCTTGCGCATTCCCGTGGTCGGCGAACTCATTTTTAAGGTCGCGCTTTCCCGCGCCATCCACACTCTGGCCGCCCTCACCGGCGCCAACATCCGCTTGGTGGAGTCCCTGGAACACGCCGCCAATGTCTCCGGCTTGCCCAGCCTCGAAAACGCCTTCCTCACCGCGCAGGACGACCTGCAAAACGGCCAAACCCTAGGCGAATCCTTAGCCCGCACCGCCATCCTGCCGTCCACTCTGGTCCAGCTCATTTCCATTGGCGAACGCACCGGTCGCCTGGCCCCGCTGCTCGACCGCGCGGCCCTGCAAATGGAGAACGACGCCGATGCCCGCTTGAAGGCCGTCGTCAGCCTCTTTGAACCCATTCTCATCGTGGTGATGGGCGGTGTCATTGGGATGATCACCCTGTCGATCATCACCCCGCTCTTCAGCATCATGCAAAAGATCTAAATTTTTAGGGGCATGGTCTAAGAAACGTGAAGCTACTCGCCAATACAAGAAATGTGACTCGGTCGCATCGCGCTGGCTTCTCTATGGTGGAGATGATGGTGGTGGTCAGCATCATCGGCATCCTCACGGCCATTGCCGTGCCTAAGTTCAACGATATTCAGCGAAAGAGTCGCGAATCCGCCCTGCGCACCGATTTGCAGGTGTATCGCAGCGCCATCTACGTTTTCTACAGCGACACCGGACTCTATCCGGCCACGCTCAATGATCTCGCCGCGCGCACGGCTCCGAGTACCGGCCTGAACGCCAATGGCGCGACCCGCAACCTGGTGGACACCTCCTGGCGTGGACCCTATGTGGAATCAGTGCGTTTCGACCCGGTATCGGATCAGCCTTTCCAGTACTTCACGGCCGCCGGTTCGGTGGGCACCGTCAAGCCGTCTGCCCCGGGCAACGACTCGAACGGCACCCCCTTCGCCGACTATTAAGCTCCGGCTTCGTTGAGCTTGGCGCGCACGGCCTTAAGGGCCGCCGCTCGCACGGGGTCATCGGATGAGGTCACTCGTCCCGCTTCCTTCACGTCCGGTTCCAGCGGTTGCTTCTCCAGTCGCCGCCCCTTGGTCGTGATGTAGTCACTCACCGGATACTGCAGCGAGAAACCGTGCGGCAATCGCGCGTTCACACTGGCCAGCACCGCACCGGCCGAGGGTGAACCGACCAGAATCGCATCGGCGTTCTCCTTCAGCGCGGCGGCCGTAATCTCGCTGGCACTCGCCGAACCCCGATCAATCATCACCGCAATCGGGCCTTTGAAGGGATCAATGCCGCGCGGCCGGGTGCGGGCTCGCGAGGTCGTCCAGGTTGCCACGCGTCCCAGGTCAACCTCTTCGTTCGGGTGCGCCCGCTGCCAATCCGAGACAATACGACGGCTGAGGAACACTCCGTACTCCGTGTTCGGCGGCAAGATCAGCGAAAGCAGGTGGTTGAGGTTGCTGCTGGCACCGCCGCCATTGCGGCGCAGGTCGAGGATCAAGCCCTTGGCCTCTTCCTCGTGCGCCTCTTTCATCAGCTTTTCGATGTTCTCCCGGCTATAGCCATCGGAGAACGTCGGTACGCGCAGTACGGCAATCTCTCCGACAATCGTGAGCGTCTCGCGGCGACGCGGCTCGTCTTGCACCAGCAAGAGCACATCCGACACGGTGGGCAAAGCCGGCACCGACGCCACCCGCCCGCTACCCGGAGACAGACGAATGTGGCTGATGCCATACGTGCGCAGAAGCCGATTGAGAGTGGCTGTGAACGCTGCAGGAGTGGAACTCCGATCGACGGCATCGCTTTCGCGCCGCACCAACTCGGGCCAGGTCCCGAAGTCGATGTTCGGCACAAAGGCGCGCTCCACCAGCGTCTTGCCAATCGCGTCAATGACTTCCTTCTTCTGCGTCTGATTCAGCGTCGGCGCATCGGACTGGGCTTGGGCCAGCACCAGGCTGGCGGCAACAAAAAAGGCCGCCGTGCTTCTTAACCACTTCGCGTTCATTTCCTTCCTGGTTATACGAATGAGGAGCCGTCATCGACTCCTCACGTTCAATTCCAGGGAGTTTACTCGCCTTGGGCTTGGCTGTACGAAACGACGCCGTCGAACTTACAGAGCTGTTCCGTCTTCACAAAGTCCACCCCGGCTTGGGAGAACTTCCCGAGCAGTTCCACCACGTCAGCGCTAGTGATCGTGCCCTCGGTGGCCATGAATCGGCAACGCCAGTGGTCCACCACTGCCGTTTCCGGGAAGCCGTCCGGCCACACCAGCACCCCACGGTTGGTCACGAGTTTGAGCTTGGCCTTGCCGGTGGAAAGGGCGGCGATCTTGTCACCAAAGGCTTGCTTGTCCGTACTACGGTCGTGCACAAACACGTCGATGCCGACCACTTCCTTCTTCGCCGCCGGGCGTCGTTGCAGGCGCGGCACCGGCGAGCACACGTTGCGGTTCTTGTCGTACTCCACCGCCGCAAGGGTGGTGGGGCGCTGCCCCACGCGGGCCGCCACGGCATCCCCGAACTCCTGGGTGCTCACTCTCTTTTGGCTCACACCCTCGCGGTAGATGTCCGGCGTGTGGATACCGTCTTCCAGCGTCTTCAGCCAGGCGTTGTGCACGGTCTCGGCCACTTCGGGCTGACCAATATGCACCAGCATCTGCACGGCGCCCAGCAGCAGGCCGCTCGGGTTGGCAATGCCCTGCCCGGCAATCATCGGCGCGCTGCCGTGGATGGCTTCGAACATCGCGCACGATTCGCCAATGTTTGCCGAGCCCCCCAGCCCCACCGAACCCGTGATCTGAGCCGCAATGTCGCTGATGATGTCGCCGTAGAGGTTGCTCGTCACGATGACGTCAAAGATTTCCGGCGTATCGGCCAAGCGGGCCGAACCGATGTCCACGATCCAGTGATCCTTCTCGATGTCCGGGTACTCGGCGCCCACTTCATCAAAAATCTTGTGGAAGAGGCCGTCCGTCAGCTTCATGATGTTGTCCTTGCTAAAGCACGACACTTTCTTGCGGTTGTTGGCCTTCGCGTATTCAAAGGCGTAGCGGACGATCTTCTCGGTGCCCGGCTGGGTCACGAGCTTCAGGCTTTGGTAAGCCTCGTCGGTCTGCCGGTGCTCAATCCCGGCGTAGAGGTCTTCCTCGTTCTCCCGGACGATGACCACGTCCATCTTGGGGTGCTTGGTCTGGATGATCGGGTAGTAGCTCACGCACGGGCGTACGTTGGCGTAGAGGCCAAGCGTCTTGCGCACCGTGACGTTTAGGCTCTTAAAGCCGCCCCCCTGCGGGGTGGTGATGGGCGACTTCAAGAAAACTTTGGTGCGGCGGAGCGATTCCCAGCTGGAATCCGCAATGCCGCTCGATACGCCCTGGTTGTAAACCTTTTCGCCGATCTCAATGGTCTCGATCTCGATGGCGGCGTTGGCGGCCTTGAGGATCTTGAGCACCTCGGGCATGATTTCTGGGCCAATGCCATCGCCGAACGCCACTGTAATCGGAACCTTTTGCTCCATGGCGTTAGCCTAGCCGATGATGGCCCGGAATTGGCGACGATTTAGGCTTTCAGCCGTTCCGCCATTTGCAAAAAGGCGGTGATCGCCCCATCACTCAGGGCTTTGATTCGTTCGTTGGCCAGTTGACCATCGGGGCCGTAGGCGCTCAATCCGCCGCCTACGCTCACCTGCTGTGGCACCGTGATGGCCATCACCTCGTTCAGTACCTCGCGCACCACGCGCAGGGCGCGCAGGCCGCCGAGTCCGCCCGGAGAGGCCCCCGCCAGCATCACCACCTTGCCGGCCCACACGTTGGCCTGACCGGTCTCCTGGTCGGTGCGGCTGGCCCAGTCAATCGCGTTCTTGAGCAGAGGCGTAATCGAAGCGTTGTATTCCGGGCTCGTAATGACCACGGCATCGGCCGCCAGGATCGCCGAGCGCAGCTGCAGCACTTCATCCGGCAGACCGCTTTCGGCTTCCAAGTCACCGTCATACAGCGGCAGCGGCACTTCCGAAAACTCGAAAGTCTCCGTCTGGTGGCCCCGGGCTTGGATTTCACCCAGCAGGTACTTCAACAAGTGGCGATTCAAGGATTCTCGCCGCGCACTGCCGGCCAGCCCAAGGATATGCATGGTCGTATTCTACGGTCTCAAAGGCCGCGTGGTCCCGCCAGCAGTCGCAATCCGTTGAGGATCACGATCACGGTCGACCCTTCGTGCCCAATCACCGCGATCGGCAGCATCATTTCGGCCCGTCCGGGCATTAGGGCACCCCATAGCACGCTATTGAGCGTCAGCAATCCGATGATCACCCCGGCGAAGACCAAGTTGGCGCGGATGGTGCGGCGCGTGGCCGAACCCAGCGCCATCAGGTCCGAAATCCGGTCCACCTTGTCGTCCATCAGCACCACGTCGGCGGCGTTCAGCGCAATATCGCTCCCCAGACCTCCCATGCCAATGCCCACGTGGGCGCGGGCCAGGCTGGGCGCATCATTCACCCCGTCGCCGATGAAGGCCAGGGTCTGCCCATTGGCAATCGAATCGGCAACCAGCTTCTCCTTGTCCTGCGGCAGCAACCCGGCGTGGACTTCGTCAATGCCCACCTGGGCGGCCACGGCGTGGGCGGTGGCGGGTTGGTCGCCGGTCAGCATCGCGATGCGCTTGATGCCCCGCGCGCGCAGCTTGTCCAGGGCCTCCCGCACGCCGGGTTTGGGCTGGTCGGCCATCGTCAGGGCCGCCCACTGCTCGCCGGAGTTCAGGATCGCGATCGTCTCGCCCCGCTCGGCAAACGCCTTCACATGCTCCTCAAACTCGGCCGGCATGTCGTCAAAGAACCGTCGTTGACCAATCCGCACCACCGAGCCTTGCCACTGGGCTTCCACCCCTTTCCCGGGCACGACCCGCACGTTCTCCACGTTGGGCAGGGGCAATTCCCACTCGTTGGCCTTCTTTACAATGGCCGTGGCGAGGGGGTGAGTGCTGTGCTGTTCCAGCGCCGCCGCCAGGCCCAGCATCATGCGGGCGGCCTGGCTGGGGTCTTCGCCCGGGTGCCAGCACCCCGCGTCGTCTTTGCACACGCCCGCCCCCACCAGCGCCGGGCCGCACACGCAAATCTCGGTGAGGGCAAATTTGCCCTCGGTGAGGGTGCCGGTCTTGTCGAGGAAAACGGTGTCGATTTTGCCTAGAGTCTCGATGAACTCCCCGCCCCGCACCAGCATGCCGCGCTGCGCCGCCCAGGCCAATGCCGAAAGCGTGGTGGCCGGGGTGCTGATAACCAGCGCACACGGGCTGAGCGCCACCAGCAAGGTGAGTGATGCAAACAGCGCCGCTGGCGGAGCCTGCCCCACCGCCAACCGGATGCCCCAACTGAGGAGCGCTGCCCCCAAGACAAAGAACGTGTAGCGCTGGCCAAACCACTGGCTGATGCGCTCCCCGCTGGCCTTGTTCTCCTGGGCGTCGTGGACCAAGGCCACCACTTTCTCTAGCATCGTGGCCCCGCTCGCCGCCGTGACCCGGATCGTCACCGTGCCCTCGAGGTTCTGGGTGCCGGCCAAGAGCCGATCCCCTTCCCGCTTGTCCACGGGCCTCGCTTCGCCGGTCATGGCGCTTTCGTCCGCTTGCGTCACGCCTTCGACGATCTCGCCGTCCAGCGGCACGCCCTGGAAAGCAGGTACGCGCACCAAGTCACCCACCACAATTTCCCCGACGGGTACACGGGTTTCGCCGTGAGCATCAATGCGGATGGCCTCGTCCGGCCGGAGCTTGATCAGCCCTTCAATCGCCGACTTCGTCCGCGCCATCGCGAACTCTTCCAGCGTGCCCGCCAATGCAAAGAGGAAGAGCAAAACCGCCGCTTCGGTCGGGTGGCCCACAAAGATGGAGCCCGCCGCCGCCAACAGCATGAGAATGTGAACGTCGAATTCCTTACGACGAAGTGAATCCCACCCTTCTTCCAGGGCGTGGACGGAGCCAAAGGCCACCGCCAGCCAGGACGCCCACACGGGGCCTCCAAAAATCGCTACCGCCAGGCTCACGCCGCAGAGCGAAGTGAGAACGGTATGGATGCGGCGATCCATACCGTTCAGATTAGCCCATTAGCTCGGCTCGGTCGGGGATGTTCCGGATTCGACCGCTTCGGCAGGCTTGCGCATCCGCCCGAAGACCTTGTAGAGGTCGTCGAAGATCGAATACGAACACGGAATGACGAGCAGGGTGAGGAACGTGGAGAGCAAAGTCCCCCCGATGATCGTGATCCCGATGGTTTCTCGGAACTCCGACCCCCGCCCAATCGCCAAGGCCACCGGCATGAGGCCGACCAGCAAGGCGATGGTGGTCATCATGATCGGGCGCAATCGCGTCCGGCCACTTTCCACCAAGGCGTCGTACCGGGGCAGACCCCGATCGCGCAGCGTGTTGGTGTAGTCCACCAACAAGATCGCGTTCTTACCCACGAGGCCGATCATCGCCACAATCCCGATCATCGCGATGATGTTCAGGGTCGTGTTCGTCAGCATCAGGGCCAGCAAGGCCCCCACCATGGCTTGCGGCTGCGCCAGCTGAATCACGAACGGATACAGCAGGTTGTTGTACAGCGCCGCCAGCACGAAGTAGACCAAGATCACCCCGAAGAAGATGGCCCCAAAGAGGTAGCCCGTCTCCCGCTGCTGCGCGTCGGCCTGGCCCAGGGGCTTGTAGGTTACGTTCTCGGGCACCAGATTGCCTTCCTTGATTAGCCGGTCAATCTCGGCCTGCACCGAGCCCGCCGCGTAGCCCGGCAACAGGTTGGCCGTCACGCGCACCTCCGGTTTGCGGTCCACGCGGTCGATCTTCGTCACGCTTTCACCCACTTCGATTTCGCTGATTTCACTCACGAAGATCTGGTTCCCGCGCACGAAGGTGACCGGCACCTGCCCGAGCAAGGAGGGATCCGAGCGCTCGACTTGGTCCATCATCACCCGCACGTCGTACTCCAGGCCATTTTCGCGGAACTTCACGTCCTCGTTGCCTTCGTATAGCGTGCGCAGGGCTCCCCCGAGTTGCTGGGTGGAAATGCCTTCCAGGCCCTGACGAGCCGGGTCGGGGATCACACGAAGCTCAGGTTTCCCGGGCTTCGATGAGATATCCGGTTGCACGACGCCCTTGATCTGGCCCGAGGCCAGCAGGTCACGCACCTTGATTGCGGTCGACAGAGCTTCCTCACGTTCATCGCTCTGGAAGCTGAGCTGAATCGCTGCCCCAAAGTCGAAGCCGCTCGAAACCGCCACCTTTACCGTCGCCCCCGGCACTTGGCCGATGCGCTCCAGAAGCTGCGCGGCCACCGTCGTGTCCGGCGTATCGCGGAGGGGTTCGTAGTGCTTCGCCCACGGGAGCTTGTCTAGCAACGCCGACTTCTCCCACAGCACCACTTGGGTCCGCGCCACGTTCGGAGCCTGCGAGCCCGCGCCGAAACCGCCCGAGGCCGTCGAGCCCAGAGTGGTGTAGACGTAGTGGATGTCCGGGTGGCCCATCAGGCGTTGCTCCACCTGGCGCACCGCTTCGCTGGTTCGTTCCAGGCTGGCATCGGTCGCCATTTCGATGTCGATGTTGATGCGCCCCACGTCGCTCGGCGGCAAGAACGCGAACTTAAACACGTCGTCCCCGCCCTTGTAGTAGTAGCGGTAGCCGTAGCCCGCCCCCGCCGCAATCGGGAAGATCGCCGCAAAGAGCAGGGTCTTGCCCAGGATGCCCCAGGTGCCCCGATAAGGCTCTTCACCCTTCACTTTTCGCACCTTGTTGCGAATGAGGTTGCCGATAAAGATCAGCAGACCAAGGATGATGGTCGGCTGAGCGAGGCCCATGCCACGCTGAACCGCTTCCATCCAGTGCTTGCCCGGATCTTCCGGCACCAGCACCGTGCTTCCGCCAATGAAGGCAAACGTCGCGAACAGCGCCGCAAAGCCCCCGCCGAACACCGTCCAGCGGTGATCCAAGGACCACTTCAGCACATTGGCGTAGCGGTCGGCAAAGCCGTGGAAGAACCGGTTGAATCCGCGTGCAAACGCCGTCTTCGGATGCTCCGGATCCTCGCCTTCCTTGAACCAGCGCGCAGCCAGCATCGGCGTGACCGTGAACGAGACGATAAGCGAGACCAACACACAAGTGGCGTAGGTCAGTGCCAACGGGCGATAGAACTGCCCCACAATGCCGCCCATAAAGGCGATGGGGAGGAACACGACCACGTCCGCCATAGTGATGGCGATGGCCGCCGTCCCGATTTCGTTTCGACCATTGACGGCCGCATCAAACGGAGACTCACCCATCTGCAAGTGCCGATAGGTGTTTTCGATGACGACGATGGCGTCATCCACCAATACCCCGACGGCCAAGCTGAGGGCCACCAACGTCAGCGTGTTCAGAGTAAAGCCGAACAGCTTCACCATGATCAGCGCCGCGAAGATACAGATCGGGATGGCGATGGAGACGATGAGCGTGCCGCGCCAGTCGTGCAAGAACATGTAGGTGACAAGCATCACCAGCACGATCCCGAACGCAAGCGCGAACTGCAGGTCGAAGAGGCTTTCTTCGATCTGCCGCGAAACGTCCAGCGTCGGCAAGAACTCGATCCCGTACTTGGCCTCGATCTCGTCGAGCATCGAAACCTTCTTGCCCGGCAGCGGCTGACGGATGGCCTTGCTGATTTCCACCGCCGTCCCCTCCTTGGCTTTCAGGATCGTCACGGCAACGGCTTCCTGACCATCCAGCCGGAAGTTGGTGCGGCGCTCGGCTACGGTATCCGCGACCGTCGCTACATCGCCTAACTTGACCTGATTCGAGGTGGCATTGGGGTTCGAAGGATCCGACAGTCGAACCGAGAGATTCGAGATGTCCTCCACCGTGTCGGCCTCACCCAACACGCGCACGTTGAACTCGCGCTCCCCGTTGGTCATGCGGCCGCTGGGCACGTTCAGGCTCGCCGATTGCAGGGCACGCTGAATATCCAGCACGCCCACGCCGTAGCGCATCATGTCTTCGATCCGCAGCCGCACTTGGATTTCGCGGATGTCGCCGCCGGCCACACCCACCGAACCCACGCCCGGCACCCGCGAGAACTCGTCCTTGAGCTCGTTATCGATGATGGAGCGCATCTCCACCGGGCTCAGCCGGTCGCTCTTGGCCACCAGCGTCAGCACGGGGTCGGTGCCGGTATCCACCTTGCCCACCACGGGGTCTTCGGCGTCCGTTGGCAGGTCGCGCTTGATGAGGTCAAGCTGAGTCCTCACATCGTCGATGGTCTCGGGCACGGAGGTTCCGATTTCGAGCTGAATCACGACGATCGAGACCCCGTCTTGCGAGGTTCCGGTGATCTGCTGGACTCCCGAAATCCCACTCACGGAGTCTTCAATGCGCCGCGTGACGAGGTTGTTGATTTCGTCCGGACCCGCCCCCGGGTACACGGTGGTGACCGTGATGACCCCGAAGCTCACGTCCGGGTTGAGCTCCAAACGGGTGGATCGGTAGGCGATGAAGCCCATCAAGAAGATGGCCAGCATCGCCATCAGCACCACGACAGGGCGCTTAATGGAAGTGATCGTTAAGCCCACGTCGGATTACCCCTGGTTCGCCTCGGTGGCCGGCTTGGCATCGCCTTCCGCTTCACCCGGAGCTTCTTTCTTCACCGGGTCGCCTGCGCGCACCTTATTGCGGCCGCGATCAATCACTTCGGCGTTGGCCGGCAGGCCATTCACCTGCACCCGCCCGGCTTCGCGGACACCCAAGGTCACATTGACCCGGACGGCCTTGTCGCCTTCAATCACGTAAACGTAGCGCTGGGTGCCCTCGGACATCACCACCGCTTCCGGCAGCGACACCGCATCCTTCACCGAGGTCGCCGTGACTTCCCCGCGCCCAAACATGCCGGGTTTGACGCTGTTGGGCGGGTTCTTCACCCCCACGCGAAGCCGGAAAATGCGGCCCACTTGGTCGGCCTGCGGCTCGATGGCCTCGACGATGCCTTCCAGCTCCAAGCCCCGGATCGCGTCCACACGGACCACCACCTTTGAGCCCATCGGGATCTGCGCGAGTTGCATTTCGGGCACTTCCGCCTGGAACACCAAGCCGCCGTCGCCCACAATCTGCGCCACCGGGGCGCCCGCCCCGAGCATAGAGCCCACCGAAGCCGGCACCCCTTGGACCTTGCCCGCGTAGGGAGCGCGAATCGCCGTGTCGTTCAGCGCCTTGCGGGCAATCCGTACGGATTCCTCGGCCGCTTGCAGAGCCGCACGGGCCGCGTTGGCCTGGTCCTGCGGGATCAAGTCAAGCTCCTTCTGCGCGCGCTGGATGCGGACGTTCTCTTGGGCGGCCTTCACCGCCTCTTCGGCGACCCGGATGTCCTCCGGTCGCACCGCATCCCGCACGATGTCCAGTTGCTGTTGCGCCAATTCGTAGGCCGCCAGCGCGTTTTGGAAGCCATTCTCGGCCCGCTCGTAGTCAGCGCGGGCAATGGCCCCTTGGCTGTAAAGTCGCTCCGCGCGGTCTCGTGCCGCCTTGGCCGTGTCGAGGTCACTCTTGGTGCGGCGCAGGTTGATTTCCGCTTGGTTGCGCTCTTCGCTGCGCGCACCGGCCAAGGCCTTAGACAATTGGGCTCGAGCCTGCGCGAGTTGGGCTTCAGCGGCGGCGAGGGCCGCGCTGCTCACCTTCGGCGTGGTCGCCGCGCTGCGTAGAGCTTGTTGCAACTGGGCGCGCGCCGCGTTGGCCTGGGCAATCGCTTGCTGGAGGCGCGCGGCGGCGTCCTGCGATTCCTGCACCGCAATCACTTGCCCGGCCCGGACGGCACTGCCTTCTCGGACATAAACCGACGTGAGCCGCCCCGGCCCGGACGCCCCGACCGTCACCACTCGGTTGGTGGCGAACTTGCCCGTCACGGCCACGATGTCGGTCATGTCCTTCCGCTCCGGCGTTATCGTCGTCACCACCGTCACCGGGTTCGAGATGATCGCTTCCGTTTTCTTCGCTTGCTCCTGCGCTTCCTGGTCGCGGCAACCAACTTGATTCACCACCAATGCGAGGGCCGCCAAGCCCACGCTAAGACCTCTTGTCCAAGTTTTCATGATTGATTTCCGTTCGGGTTGGCATCCGCAGCGGGCGCCGGGGCGGGAGGCTCGGTAGCCTCGGGGGTGAGTTTGTCGGTGCCAAGTGCGCGTTGCAATTCAGCTAAGGCAAGTCGCTGGGCAAATCGCGCATCGGCCACTCCGGCGGCCGCAGCCCGTTCGTCGTTGATGGCCACCAGCACGTCCACCAGCAGACCGGCCCCCTCGTCGTAGCGGAGGTTGGCCAGTCGCAAGGCTTCTCGGGCGAGGGTCAGGCTGTTTTCGGCCAGCACCAAGGAGGCGCGGGCGCTGTTGAGATTCGTCAGTGCGGCCCGCACCTGCAGCACGATTCCGAGCGAAAGTTGCTCCTTCGAGATCTCCGCGTCCACGGTGTTGGCGCGGGCAGCGTCGCGGTTGGCACGGCTGCTACCACTATCGTAAAGCGGGATGCTGAGGTTGATCAGCGCGAGCGTGCTCTTGCTGTCCGAGCTTCCCCCCGTCCCCACAATGTAGGTCTGCTGCGCGCTCAGGGCCAGCGTCGGCGCATAGAGCGTCTTGGCTTGGTCCTCCAGGGCCAGGTAAGCCTGAATCTGAGCCGACGTGGCATCCAGTTCCGGCCGCTTCTTCAGCGCCCGTTGCACCAAAGCCGAGTCCTCAGCGAGGGTGTCCGTCATCGCGGCGGGGGCTTGGAGATCGAAACTGGTCTCGTCATCCATGCCCATCAGGTTCATCAGCGACCGCTTCGCCAGGTCCGCCGCAAGTTGGGCGTCCACCAGGTTCCGGTCGGCTTGCACCAGGGTGTTTTCGAGGCGTAGCACGTCGAACTGAGGTACGGAACCCGCATCGAACATCACCTTCGTCTTGTCCAGCCGTTCGGCAATGCTCGTCCGCACGGCCAGCTGAATCACCACCAGCTCCTGCGCTCGCAAAGCTTGCAAGTACGCACTGCGCACGTCTCCGCGCACGCCGTTCGCGGCCACCGCTTCGCCGACCTTCGAGGCCTCGACGAACCAGTCGGTCGCGCGGATGCCCGCTCGAATCCGGCCACTGATATCAAAAACTTTGCTCGCACTCACCACCAGTTGATTGAAGGTGTTCACGCGGCTACCACCGCCCGTGTTGCCGGTGCCGCCATCCTGGCGCGTGCCCCCGGTCGTGCCCCCGGTGGCGCCGCCGAAAGATCCTCCGCCCGTGGTCAATCCGGCCGTGCCATCAAACCAGGCGTAGCTACCCGAAAACGAGGCACTCACTCCCAGGGCCGCCTCGGCGGCGCGGCTTTGAGCTTCGGCGCGGGCCGTCGCCTGTTGCGCGCGTTGCACGGTAAAGCCTTCGGTCAAGGCCACCGTCACGGCTTCGTCCATGGTGAGCACGCCGTCATCCAGGGGACCGGTCGGGGCGGCTTGGCTCATCGCCACCGCCAGGCCCATGGCAATCCAGTTCATGGAGTCTCCTCCTCGGCTTCCTCTTCCTGCTGGGCTTCCATCGCCTGCTCAATCATCGCGCTGAGATAGCCCACCACCTGCTGCAAGGCATTTACCTTGGCGACCATCAGGCCATCGACCTTCGGGTCCTTGCAAATGATCAACTTGTCGCCGGGCTGAATGTCCAGCATCTGCCGGGCTTCGGCCGGGATTACGATCTGGCCGCGTTCCCCCACCCGTACGGTGCCGTAAAAGCACGAATCCATCCACTGCTGCGGATCCATACTCCAAATCATACTTTTCATACATTGCCCACAAGTAGGCCCTTGCGCAATATTGCGCCGGAGTCCGCAAAATCCCCGGAATCTTACGTCTCGCACAAAAAACCCCCTGGCCGAAGCCAGAGGGTTTCTCAGCGAATCTCAACCGAAGTTCAGACCTTGGGCGGGCGCGGAGCGCGCGGCTCGTCCTTCAGGTCCACCACCACGAACGGCAGCAGGGCCATTTCGCGGGCACGCTTCACGGCCTGGGCCACCATGCGCTGCTGGCGGGCAGTGTTGCCGGTGGAGCGGCTGGGAAGAATCTTGCCGTGCTCGTTCAGGAAGCGGCGCAACATGGCCACGTCCTTGTAGTCCACCACATCAATCTTGTTGGCGGTGAGGAAGCTCACCTTGCGGCGGCGGCGCAGGCGCGCACGGGCTTCACCCGGTCGCCCTTCCGACATGTCAAGGCCGCCTTGATCGGCAGCGGGGTCGGCGGCATCATAGGCCGTCGGATTGTTCAGCGTCTTGTCTTCGCTCATGGAACCTCGCCCTCGTGGGATTGAGATGATATCACACTTGGCCGGGCGGCCCCCGGACCTCCGCAAGGCCCCGTCCCTCTCAAGGATACGGGCAATCCCCGTAGCCTTGCCCGCGTAAGCATGACGGACTTTGCCCTATCCGGGCTCACCCTGGTAGTTTCGTCACCACTTAGCAAACCCCAACCGGGGAACACCTCTCATGTCGGACACCGCCCGGTTCGACAACAAAACAAGCCAAGACCCAGGGGTGGTCCGATCTTCGCCGGTCGGCCACCCCCTTTCCTTTTTCTAACCGCTATGGCGCGACGGCCAGCCACTCATTCCAGCGGGTATCCGCCGCCCATTTCAGGCGTTCGTAATCCGGCCGAAGGCTGGGGTACAGGTCCTTGCCCATGAAGTCAATCGAGACGCCTCGGCTTCCCGCGCTTTGGTTGTTGTGGCCCTCATGGATGATCGCGTTGTTGGCGGCCGTGATGACATTGGTCGCCGCCGCCTTCACCGGGGCCGGGGTGCCGGCTTCCGCGTTCAGGCGAGTGCAGATGTCAATGAGGTCACGGTACACGCGCGTCGAATTCGGACTGTAAGCCTGTGCATTGGCCCGGATCAACGGCGCGATGGTCTGGAGGTTCGCTTCCTGCGCAATCAGGTTTGCGGCCAAGATGTCCACCGCCGTCGCCAGCGCCGGCAAGCGACTCGTGTCAATCACGCTTTGGGTGATCTTGCGGGTCGCGTAGGGCGGGTGGTTCACCATCGCCTCCACAAAGCCTAACGTCAGGTCCGCCGTGGGCGCGTCCGGATTGTCCCGGAATCCATCAAACACCGCATCGTAAGGGTAGCCATCCGCCGGGGGGCTTTCCTCGCTGCCCACCACGTAGCGGGCGCGGTTGCGGGCTTCGTAGGCGACTTCCACCATCTGCATCAGGCTCGCGTCCCAGGCCAGGATGTCGAACACGTTGGAACCCAGTGCTTCGTCAATCTCCCAGGTCTGGATGCTGGTGCCGTATTCGTCGTCATAGCTAAAGCCGCGTGTACCGCCTTCTTCCAGGTTGCTGCGCTTCCAGCCGTTGCCGTGGTTCCACACCACGAGGCAGTAGCGGTCGGCCGGATAGTTGGCCTTGCCCCAGGTGATGAAGTCGTTGAGGGTTTGCGGATCGCCCATGTCGAGCGGCTGGCCAAGGCCGTTCACCATGTTGTTCTGCACGAGTTCACTGGCAATGTTGCCCGTGGTGTCGTATTTCACCAGGTACCGGCGCACGCCGTCGAAGCTCGAACTCGGGAATTGGTCGCGCGACTGCTTCCACTGCACCACAAAGCGGACGTCGGGGTTGTTCGCCACCCGCTCCATCTGGTTCACGTTGAGGTCGCTGGCCTGGAAGAGGTCATTCGCGGCATTGATGTAAACCAGCACGGTCCACTTGGTCCGAGTGATGACGAGATCCTCGACGGTCACGCCCATCGAACCGCTCAGCGGCCCCTCGGCCCAAGTCGTAGTGATATTGGCCGTGCCCGCGTTGACGCCCGTGACGACGCCCGCCGCGCTCACCGTGGCCGTGCCCGTGGCCGAGCTCGTAAAGGAGATCGAACCCGGCGTGACAAAGCGCGCCGAGCCATCCGCCGCCCACACCGTCGAAATGATGCGCCGCACGGCTTGCTCCTTCAGGGTCAAGCTGGTGGGGTTGATGCGAACGGATTGCGCGGACGTGCCAAACGATGTATTGGCATTCACCGTGTTCGAACCCGTGCCGCAGAAGTCCAGCACCTGGCTGGTGGTGCCGAGTTCGGTGCCCGTGCCCCCCGCCGCCGCAAACAGTCGCGCGCGGAGTTCATACACCCCCGGCGTCAGGCTGCTGGCGATGATCTGACCGGTGGATTGCCTGGCTCGGTCCAGGCTTTCGGTGCGGATCACTTGACCGTTGGCATCCAGCAGTTGCACCACTTGGCTGGCCACCGAGGGCGACGAACCCCACGTCGTGCGGTAGTTGAGGGTGCCGGCCGGGGTGCCCGCCGGGCAAATGTCACCCAGTTGGCGGGTGCCACCGCCCGTTGCGCCACCCGTGGTGACTCCACCACCGCCCCCACCGCAACCAAACAGGAAGGTTGTCAAGGCCGTTGCCGCTATGATCCAGCCACAAACTCGCATTTTCAAGAGGATGACGCATTTCCCCCGGTCATCGTTCTCATTTGGCCTCTTGTTCGGCCTGATTTGAACCGAAAACTTATGTAACGAGTGCCTGAAGCCCCCCTCCCCAATGAACTGAAGACGGCACTGCTGAGCGCCGGCCTCTCGGTTCACGAAAACGATTGGTCTGACTATGGTCAAGGTTTCCCCCTTGAACTAGAAAGTCCGGACGGCCTCTCCTTGTCCCTCAGCCTCGACTGGGCGGCACTTTTCTCCCGGTTTGACGAAGGCCAGATTGGTGGAGCGGTCATCAAGGACACCGGCGAGGTCACACAATCCTGGGGGTTAGCCCGCCGCGTACCGGCGCTAGCGAAGGGGCAAAACATTTTCGAGAGCCCGGTTGGGCTCTTGGCCGAATCGGTGTTCCGGGGCTTCCCCTCGCACTTGCTCCTGAATGGTGTGCGCCTGCTGGGCGCGGGCCTGCCCGCCCACGACCCCACCCACCTGCTGGTGCTGGTGGTGGAAGCCGCCGAAGAGTACGACGCCTGGCGCAAGGCCAGCCTGAGCGAGCGCAAGGCCGACGCCCTCAAGCGCATTGGCAAAGCGCTGAACATGAATCAAACCCAGCAATCGCTGGCCGTGGCCGCCACGCACTCCATCGCGTCCGCCGCTGAGCTCGCCGCCGTGATGCTGTGGACGTACAACGAGGAGCAGAACGCCCTGGAACTAGCCGCCAACGTGGGCGCCAACCGCCAGGGGCTGCAGTTCTTTGGCCACCTGCCTTTGGGCGAACACCCCAAGTGCCTCGCCGACTTGGTGGCGACCGAGCGCAAACCCATTGTGCTGGCCCAAGCCGAAGATTCTCCGCTCACCGCCGAGATTGAAGCCAAGATTTGCTACCTGCCCCCCGGCGGCATCGTGGTGCACCCGCTCATCGTGGGCGACAACCTCCTGGGTGTGATTGAGTACGTCGGCCGGGCCGACGACACTGCTTTCGCTGATACGGTGGACCTCTACCAGACCATCAGCGAGCACCTGGCGCTGGCCCTGCACAGTGCCCACCTCTTTGAGGCGACGGAGCGACTGGCCCGGCACGACCCCCTCACCGGGATTGCCAACCACCGCGCCATGCAAGACTTCCTGGCCGCCAAGGTGACCGAAAGCAACCGCAACAAGTCGCCCCTGGGCGTGCTGATGATTGACGTGGACCACTTCCGCAAGTTCAACGAGGAAGAGGGTCACGACGCCGGTGACGAGGTGCTGCGCCTGGTGGCCCGCACATTGCGCGACCAGGTGCGCACCTACGACCTGGCCGCCCGCTACGGCGGGGAGGAGTTCACCGTCATCCTGCCCGACCTGGACCAGCGCCGCACCGAAGAAGCCGCCGAGCGCCTCCGCGACGCCATTAGCAAGCTGCAATACGTGAACGCAGCGGGGCAAACCCGGCAGATCACGGCTAGCTTTGGGGTGGCCAACTACCCCGAGAACGGCAACACGCCCAGCCTGGTGCTGAAGGCCGCCGACCTCGCTCTCTACGAAGCCAAGCGCAACGGTCGCAACTGCGTGGCCACCGCCACCCAGGCGCTGCCCAAGCCGCCCGAACTGCGCCCGTTCGATTTGTCTCCGCTCAAGGGCCTGGTGCCCGCCGAAGCCCTGGCCGAATGCGCCCGCGAACTGGAAACCTACCGCCGTGACCTCGTGGCCCTCAAGCTGCTTGAGGTCTGCGGCACGGATGGAATTGATGCCCTGGCCCGCGCATTTACTTTGATGCTTCTGTTGCCCGAAAAGACCCCGGAATGGGCGCTCGATCTGCCCCACGATTGGTCGGTGGCTCTCAACTTGGCGCGGGCTTTGGTGCACGCCGGACCGAGCAGCCGGGACTACCTCCGGGCCGGCGCGACGGTGTGGAACTATCGGAAGGGCACGAATTCGGGGTACTTGGACCCAGATTTCGTGGCGATCCTGGCCTCACAGCCCGAAGCGGCTTGAGGACCACCAACGAATTGAGGCATAATCTCGATTCGCCCCACCGTTGGAGGTGTTTGCGTATGTATGCGATTGTGAAGACCGGCGGAAAGCAGTTCAAGGCCGCCAAGGACGAAGTGCTCCAAGTTGAAAAGTTGGAAGGCGAGCCGGGCACGAAGATTGAACTCGACGAAGTTTTGATGCTGAACAACGACGGCAAAGTGACCATCGGGAGCCCGTTTGTGAAGGGCGCCCGCGTGAAGGCCACGATCATCCGTCAGGGCAAGGCCAAGAAGATCGAAGCTTTCAACTACAAGCCGAAGAAGAACGTGCGCAAGCACTGGGGCCACCGCCAACCGGTGACCTTCCTTCGCGTTGACGAGGTCGTGGCGAAGTAAGCCCGATCCCAGAGGTAATTGAGAAATGGCACATAAGAAGGGTCAAGGTTCATCCAAGAACGGTCGCGATAGCAATTCCCAGCGCCTCGGCGTGAAGCGCTACGCGGGCGAAATCGTCAAGGCTGGCAGCATCATCGTTCGCCAGCGCGGCACCAAGTTCTACGCCGGCGCCGGCGTGGGCATGGGCAACGACCACACCCTGTACGCCATGGTTGGCGGCCAGGTGAAGTTCGAAACGCGACGCAACCGCAAGTGGGTGTGCGTGTACGAACACCAGACCGCGTAACGGTTATCAATCGCAAACTGAGTCGCCTCTCGTCCCGCCGGACGAGGGGCGATTTTCGTTTAGCGGGCTTGATTCGGCCTAAACCAGACCCGCGCGGAGCAGATCCTTGAGTACCAGCAGTCCAATCGGGCGCTCGTGATACACCACCGGCATCTCGCCGATCTTGCGCGGATGGTTCTGGAACACTTCCAGCGCCTCGAACGCCAGCATGTCCTGTTCGATGGTGCTCGGGGAGGGCGACATCGCGTCCTTCGTCGCGGCGGTGCGCGCATCCTTCCCGCTCAGGAAGAAGCGGCGCAGGTCGCCGTCACTCACAAACCCGGTCAGCCGTCCGGCTTGGTCCACCACGCACGCCCCGCCGGAGCCCGCGCGCGTAATCACGCCCATCGCCTCCAGCAGCGGCGTCGTCTCGCCCACAATCGCCAGGTCGTCGCCGGTGCGCATGGTGTCGGCTACCCGCAAGGTGAGGCGGCGGCCAAGTGCCCCCGCCGGGTGGAACTTGGCAAAGTCTTCGGGCCGGAAGTTCCGCGCCTCCATCACCGCCACCGCCAAGGCATCGCTCACGGCCAGCATGGCCGTGGTGCTGGTGGTCGGGGCCAGGTTGTGGGGGCACACTTCGCGCTCCACGTTCACGTCCAGCACCAGGTCGGCCAAATGAGCCGCTGAGCTCTGTCGCCGCCCGGTCATCGTGATCGTCCGCGCCCCGATCTGCCGGAACGACGGGAAAAGCCGCACCAGTTCATCGGTTTCGCCGCTATAGGTGTAAACCAGCACCAAATCCTGCGCCGTCACCATCCCCAGGTCACCGTGCACGGCCTCGGCGGCGTGCATAAAGACGCTCGGCGTGCCCGTGCTGCTCAGGGTCGCGCTGGCCTTGGCCGCAATGTGGCCGCTTTTGCCCACCCCGCACGTCACCACCCGGCCCTGGCACTCGTGCATCCAGGTCACCGCCTGGGCAAAGGCGTCGTCCAGTCGGTCGGCCAGGGTCGTCAGGGCTCCGGCTTCGTCCCGCAGCACCTGCTGCAGGCGGGTCAGGTGGTCAGTGCTCACGGCGCGGCGTCTCCCACGTATTGGTGCAGCACCGTGCGGCCAAACAGGCTGCAGGCCCACTCCACCGCTACCGCAGCCGTTTCGTTGTTCATGTCGGCCAGGGGGTTCACTTCCACCAAGTCCAGGCCAACCAAACGATAGGGATTGCTGCTGCTGGCAAACTGGCGCCAGAACCGCTCCGCCACCAGGTGCCCTTCACGGTAGGTCAGTCCGCCGCGCACCGCTGTGCCCGTGCCCGGGGCGTAAATCGGGTCCAGGGCGTCCACGTCAAAGCTCAGCCACACGTTCTTCACGTTGCGGGCGGCCAGCCAGCCTTCGAGCTCATCCATAACATTGCCGATGCTCTTGTCGTCAATCTCCTGCATGGTGATGGCGCGCGCCTGCGGGATGTTCATCAGGTTGGCGGCTTCGCCCGGGTCCACATCGCGTAGGCCGATCCAGGCCACGGCTTTCGGCGTGTACTCGGGCATCACGGTGGTGAGAATCTGCTGCCACACAATATCGAGGTCGGCGCGACGGGCATCGGGGATGTGCGGGTTCGGGGCGTCGTCCACCATACGCAGGGCCGCGGCCAGGGGCATGCCGTGCAGGTTGCCGCTCGGGCTGGTGGCGGGGGTGTTGAGGTCCATGTGAGCGTCAATCCACACCACGGCCAGGTCGCCTTCGGTGGCGCGCAGGGCCCCGGCCAGTGACCCCATGCTCAGGCTGTGGTCCCCGCCCATCATCAGCGGGATGTGACCGGCGCGGATGCTGGCTTCCACCCTCGGGGCCAAGGCTTGGTAGGCGCGGATGGCCAGTTGGGCGGTTTCGGCCCAGCCCGGCAGCGGGTGCGTGTCCAGCGGAATCGTGTCGCCGCTATCCACCACCTCGTCCAGGCGGGCGAGGGCCTCGGGCATGCCCGCCATGCGCAGGGCGGCGGGGCCAAGCCGGCTACCCGTGCGGCGGCCGCAACCATCAAAGGGTGAGCCAATCAGCTCAATCATGCCCTTGATCTTACTACCGGGCCCGAATCCAGAACCGGGAGGCTCGGTAACCTCGCCCCATGAGTTCGCGCGTCGGGGTCTTGGCCATCCAGGGAGACTATGCCTGCCACATGCAAGTCTTTGCCGGGCTAGGGGCCGAGGTGAGCGAAGTCCGCACCCCCGAAGACCTCGCCCAGGTGGACCGCTTGGTGATCCCCGGCGGCGAAAGCTCCACCGTGGGCAAGCTGCTAGAGCGCTATGGCACCGGGGCGGCCATCCGTGAACGAGCGGCGACGGGCATGCCGATTTGGGGCACCTGCATGGGCATGATCATGCTGGCCAAGCGCATTGAGAACCGCACCCAGTACGCGCTGGAACTCCTTGACATTACGGTGCGGCGCAACGCCTTTGGGGCACAGGTGCACAGCTTCGAAACCGAGGTGCCCATCGCCGGCTGGGAGGAGCCCCTCACCGCCGTGTTTATCCGCGCGCCCATCGTCACCGAGATTGGCGCAAGCGTTGAGGTGCTGGCCCGCTACGAAGACAAGATCGTGGCCGTGCGCGAAGGCAAACTGCTGGGCACCAGCTTTCACCCCGAACTGACCGACGACACGCGTTTGGCCGCTGAGTTTCTGACCTACTAACCTCGCTCCGCAAAAAGAAAAGAGCCCGGCTCCGTGGGGGCGGAAACCGGGTGTTATGGGGAGGAATGAAGCACTAGAATGACAATCTTAGGACGCGACCCCGCGCCGCCATGTTCCAAGAAATCCTCAGAATTCTGAAAAATTCTTAGCGGCGCCGGTAGATGCGCTCTTCGTCCGGCCCGTGCGTGCGGATTTCGTCCGGTTCGCCCAGGTTCGGGTCCGCGCCGCCGTGCCACGGGATGCCCTCGCCCCACTCGGTCGGCGCCACAAACTGGTGCAGTTCATCCCACGCCCCGGCCCTAAGAAACTCACCCAATGTGAACGCCCCGCCCTCCACCAGCAGGCTGGTCACGCCCTGCGCCCAGAGATGCGCCAGCACTCCGGCCACACCACCCCGCACTTCCTCGCGCAGCCACATCACCTCGCCCGGCGACTGAAACACCTGTTCACTCCCGCAGAGCAAAGATTGAGGGTCTAAGACAATCTTAGTCACGGGCCGCCCCACGCCCGGCACCCGGGCATCCAGACGCGGGTCATCCGCCAGCACCGTCCCCACGCCCACCAGCACCGCGCCCATCTGCGCGCGCAGTTCATGGGCTGCCAGGCGCGCCGCCTCGCCCGTGATCCACTTGCTCGTGCCATCCAGCCGGGCCAAGTAGCCGTCCTGCGTGGTCGCCACCTTCAGCATCACGTAAGGGCTTTGCCGACTGGCTGCCGTCAGCCACACCCGGTTTACGGCTTCGGCCTCGGGCAAAGAAATCTGGTCCACCGAAACCCCCGCGGCCCGCAATGCCTCCGCCCCACCCTGCGCGCGGGGATTGGGGTCGGGCACGGCGTAAACCACTCGCGCCACCCCGGCCTCCTTCAGGGCCAAGCTGCACGGCGGCGTGCGTCCGTGGTGGTGGCACGGCTCCAGCGTGACATAGGCAGTGGCCCCCTGCGCCCGCTCGCCTGCGGCCGCCAAGGCCACGACCTCCGCGTGCGGCCCGCCCGCATAGGCGTGGAACCCCTCGCCCACCACCTCGTTGCCGCGCACAATCACACAGCCCACGTGGGGGTTGGGCGCGGGATATCCCCCGGCCGCCAGTTCGCATGCTCGCCCCAGGGCTTCGATGTCCGTCATTCGCTTCGGTTCGCCCGGTTCTGGTGGTCCTTCAGCGAACCTTCAATCAGATTCTTGAGCGCCTCGCGTTCCCCTTCGATGAACTCCACCCGGGCCTGCCGCGCAATCAGCATCGCGCCCCACGCCGCGCCCAGCCACACCATGGCCGTCAGGCTGAAGCCCACCAGCAGGCGCTGGCCATACTGCGCCTTCACTCGGGCGGGTGCATTCTGCGGGGGGACGTCGCGGAACTGCAACGCCAATAAGAGCAACCCGGCCAGGCCGGTGACCACCAGGGCCGTTACGATGACTTTGAGCCGCATGCGTTCCTTAACCTCGCCACGCCTTCGGCGATACTCGGGGCGCGCATGAGGTAGCTCCCCGTGACAAAGGCGGTGGCCCCGGCCGCCGCGAGTTCCACGATCGTTTCGTGGTCCACGCCGCCGTCCACATGGATTTCTACGTCGGGTCGCCAGGCCCGGATTTGCTCAATTTTCTCCAAAGTGCTGCGAATGAGCGATTGCCCACCCCAGCCCGGGTTCACCGTCATCACCAGCACCGCATCCGCCAGGTCGAGCACCGGATAGATCGCCTCGGCGGGAGTGCCGGGGTTGAGAGCGATGCTCGCCTCCAGCCCCCGCGACTTCAGCTCCTGCATTAGGCGGTGGCTGTGGACCGTGGCTTCCACGTGGAACGCAATGCGCTCGCACCCGGCCTTGTGAAAGGCCTCAAAGTGCAGCTCCGGCGTGTGCGTCATCAGGTGGACATCAAAGGGCAACGTCCCTTCGCTACGGAGCGAACGCACCAGGTCCGCCCCGAACGTGATCGGCGGCACAAACTGGCCGTCCATCACGTCAAAGTGGATCCCGTCCACCCCCGCCGCCACCATATCCCGCACCGCCGGCCGGAACTCGGCCGGATCGCAAGACAGGATGCTAGGCGTGATGCGCATGGCGGTTAGCGACTCCTGGGCGTCGCGTCACTCGCCGTCTTGGTCTGCTGCGCCACAAACTCGCCGTTGTAGAACACGCGGAACGTCGCCTCGTTGCCCACGCCCTCCGCCGTCACCGTGATGTTATCCCCGGGCGCGTGCTCCTTCTCGTAGACCATGCGCGTGCGCTGCTCGTCCGTCAATTCCACGCGCACCAGCACCTTCTCGGTGAACTCCGTACTCAGTTGGAACTTGGCGGTGTATTGGTAGCGCTGAGACATTGAGTTGCTTGAGACCCGGCGATCCCCGGCGCTGAGCGTCACGACCACGCGGGTATCTCGCCGCACCTTCTTCCCTTGCTCGGGCACCATCGAGACGATCATGCCTTCGGCCAGGTCCTTGCTCCGCACACGGTTGGGGGATTCTTCCAGCGTCAGCTCCAGGGCGTCCATCATGCTCCGCGCTTCGGCCATCGTCCGGCCCCGCAGGTCCGGCAGTTCCACCACGTTGCCCCCGGCGCTCAGCACCACCCCTACAGTGGAGTTCTCGCGGGCATTCTTCTTGCCCGCGTTCGGGTCGGACTTAATGACACTGCCGCGAGGCTGGGTGTCACTCACTTCGTTTCGCACCACGGCCATGTTCAGCTTCGCCTTCTTCAGCGCGGCTTCGGCCTCGGTGCGCGACATCCCGACGATGTTCGGCACGTCTACCAGCGGCGGCTTTTGCGAGTTGAAGAACAACCATCCGCCCACGGCGGCGAAGGCCGCAATGGTGCAGAGCAGAACCAAAGCCGTGAGACAAGCCGGGGCGCGATCGGGATCTTTCACTCGCTTCGTCTTCACTTTAGCCGGAGCGGGCTCGCCGGGTGCAGTGCCGGTGTCCGTCGCTCGCTTGGTTTGCGGATTCGCGACATTCAGGGAGGGAGCCACGGCCGGGGCCTCGTCCACATCCTGGCTGACGGTGGGGCGGATTGGCCACGTCAGCGGCCGTCCAAATCGAAGGGCATCGCTCAGGCTCTTGAGGTCCTGCTGGAGTTCGTTTACGTCGCGGTAGCGATCGCTGGGGGTGCGACTAAGGCACCGCTTCACCAGTTCTTCAAGCGCCGTGGGCACGGAGCTATTCAGTTGGCGCACCGGCACCCAGTCCCCTGCCGCTTGCTTAGCCGCAATACTGGTGGAGGTGTCGCCCGGGAACGGCAACCGGCCCGTAAGCATTTGGTAAATCAGTACGCCCAGCGCGTAGATGTCCGTGCGGACATTCGGCGCGGAATCCGTTTGCAGTTCCGGGGCCATGGAGGGGGCCATGGTGCGGTAGACCGCGCGGCCAATCCGCTCGCTGGCCCCGTAGGCTTCCCAAAACCCGCCCATCACGAGCTTCACTTGATCCTGGGGAGTGCAGATGACATTGCGGGCCGAGAGATCGCCGTGCACCAACCCTGATTGGTGCAGAGCCAACAGGCCATCGCAAATGCCGATGGCGATCTCCAGCGCCACCGAAACACTGAAAGACGACAAGCGGCGCAGCCGATCCTCCAGTGTCACGCCGGGGGTGTGCTCGCACACCAGGAACGCGGGGACTTCATCCCGGTTCCAGCTATAGATCCGCTCGATGGACGGGCTGAGGACGCCCAGTTGCTTATCCATCACCACGCGGACTGCGCCCAGGAACTCCGTCTCGAGATCGAGGCCCGTGCGGATGGCCCGGACGGTGACTTCCCGGTTGGCCACGCGGTCCAGCGCTTTGTAGGTCTCAAAGACCGGCCCTTCATCCCCTTCTTGCAGCAGTTCGTAGCGGCCACCCAGCACCGAACCAATCATGCCGAGCTTGACTCCTCATCGACGGGAGTGGATTCGGGATCGGATGACGGCGATTGGGCGAAGCCTAGCGCGACGCCGGCCACCAAGAGAAGCAGCGCGAGACTGCGGATGGCGGGGACATCGACCTGCGCGGCGTATTGCGCCGCCGTCCCATTGAAGAAATGGTACTGACTGGCGGCATAGCCCAACCCCAAGATCAGGGTCAACAAGATGACGTATCCGAATCGCAGGCGTTCCATCAGGGTTGCAGGGCTTTGCGAACGTCGTCAGCGGCGACGTCGGTGTGCAGTTTACACGCCCCGTAACCATGCAACAGAGCCAAGGCGAGGTGAGTGCCCTCGGCCTTCTTATCTTTACGCATAAAGGGCAGCAAGTCCTCGAAGGAGAGGCCCGCCGGGAGGGCGGTGGGGAGGCCGTGGGCATGGCACATTTCGCGCAGGTCATCCACTGCGTTGGGGGTAATGAGCCCGAGGCGCGCGCTGAGTTGGGCTTCGGCCACCATGCCGATGCTCACCGCCTCGCCGTGGACGTATTCCGCGTAGTTCGTCACGGCTTCCAGGGCGTGCCCGATGGTGTGCCCAAAGTTGAGCGTGGCGCGGATGCCAAGGCGTTCGAATTCATCCGCTTCGACGACTTGCGCCTTGATGGCGATGCTGGTTTGGATGATCTCGGGCAAGCGGGGGTCTTGGGCGTTGAGGACGGGGGTGCGGAGGGTTTCGATCAGCTCGGGGCTGGCGATCCAGGCCGCCTTGATGACTTCGGCCATTCCCGCTCTCAGTTCCCGTTCGGGAAGAGTGGAGAGGGCGTCGAAAGGCACGATGACGGACAGCGGCGGCCAGAAGGCACCCGCGAGGTTCTTACCGGCGGCGAGGTCCACTCCCACTTTGCCGCCCACGCTGCTGTCCACCATGGCCAGCAGGCTAGTGGGCACCTGAAAAAGGGGAACGCCCCGCATATAGCTGGCCGCCACGAATCCCGCCAGATCGCCCGTGACCCCTCCGCCAACCGCGACCAGGCTGTGCGAGCGGAGCGCGCCGAGTTGGGCAAGTTGCTCGTGCAATTGGCCGGCCATCGCCCAGGTTTTGCTGGCTTCGCCGGCTGCGAATGTGAGGCGGGGTCGATCCTGGAGGTTCTCGGGGAGCAAGCGCTCCACGTTGGAATCGGTGATGAGAATCGCCTTCTCCGGGAGGGACGACGCCACATCGGCCCATTGCCCCCACGCGACTTGGTATTCGCCCGCGTGGTGCCTTACGGTGAGGGCCATGCGCATGCCTCCATTACGTGCTTCGCTACCTGCTCGGGCTCTTCTTCCGTCACATCCACGATGCAATCAGCCTGGGAGTAAATCGGGGTCCGGGCGTCAAGAATCGCCTTCACTCGGTCTTGCCAGTCATCGTGGGCCAGGAGCGGCCGTCGCATTCGACCTCGCTCGAGCCGGGGGGCCAGGACTTCGAGACTCGCCCGAAGCCACACCACTTTGCCGCGCCGCCGCATTTCGGTCCAGTTGTCTTCTCTCAGGACGACCCCGCCACCGGTAGCAATGACGCAAGGCTCGTCGGGGAGTTGTCGGAGTTCATTGGCTTCGTGGTCTCGGAAGGTTTGCTCGCCGAGCCGCTCGAATAGCCAGGGCACGCTGTGCCCCAGGTTGCGGGCAATCACCCGGTCGAGGTCATGGAAAGGGACCTCGGCCAGATCGGCAATGGTGCGTCCGATGGTGGATTTGCCACTGCCCATCATTCCAACAAGAATCAGGGATTGCATGGATAAAAGGAAACGGCCCCCGGGATACCCCCAGAGACCGTTTGGATCAGTGACCGAGGCGGGACTACGGTCCGCCGAGGCCGTTCTCATCGGCCGCCACGATCTTGGGCGTGACGAAGATGATGAGTTCTTGCGTGTTGTAGGACTTGTTTTGACCGCGGAACAGGCGTCCGATGATCGGCAAGTCGCTCAGCAGCGGGATGCGGCTGGTGGAGACACGGTCTTGCTTACGAGTGAGGCCACCCAGAGCAATCGTTTCGCCATCCTTCACCGTGGTCACCACGGCCAGACCTTGGTTGAGAAGGTCGGGGATTTCCGTTCCATCCGGGCTTCGGCGGATTTCACCGAATTCCGACACCTGCGGGGTGAGGAACATGGTGATGGTGCCGTCGCCGTTCACGCGGGGCTTCACGTTAATGAAGGTGCTCGACGTGATCGGAATCGGGTTGAACGTGGTGGTGATCCCACCGGGGCCGTTCTGCGTGGTGGCCGAGAAGATCGTCGTTTGGACCTGACTGAACAGGAACGCCGGTTGGTTTTCCAGCGTGCGGACGATCGGGGCGCTCACAACGCGACCGTTACCTTCGGAGAGGAAGGTGCGGAGGCGCGTGGCCACGTTGCCCGTGCTGTAGTTGATGAACACCGGGTCACTGGTTCGAGCGAACGAACCGGGACGGTTACCGGCGAAGATTGTGCCACGGGTGTAGAGCCAGTCGATACCGAGCGAAGTTTCCAGCGATCGGGAAGTCGTCACGAATTCGAGCTTGATGAGAACTTGGCGCGGGGCCACGTCCAGTCGCTCAATGACGCCACGGAGTTCGCTGATCGCATCGGCCGTACCGAAAACGAGGAGGCTGTTGGTCGCCGGGTCCCACACGACGCGGTCGATGCCTTCCGGCACGAGACCGGTTCCGCCTTCGAGACCGAGGTCGAAGTTGCCGCCGCCGCCTTGGCCACCCTGGCCGCCGCCGCCGAAGCCGCCGCCGCCTTGGTTACCACCGCCGCCGCCGCCACCGCCACCCGGGATACCCTGGTTAGCGCCTTCCGTCGGAAGGGAGATGGCATCGCGGCCATTGTAAACCGGTTGACCCATGCCAACGATGGTGTCCGGCTTCGGCGGGGCTTGCATGCCTTGATTCGAGAAGCCCAGAATCTGGTTCCCGAAGTTGAACATGTCATCCCAGTCGCTGTTGCGGAACTGACCTTCCGACTTCTTGAGCAGGAAGAGCAAGTAGTCGGCACCCAGGTGATTGGCCGCAATGCGCTCAATCACGACCGGTCGCTTCAGGATCGGCGAGAGATCGGGGGAAACCGTCGTGCCACCGGATTGCGCCGGAGCGGAGCCCGGACGCAGAATCCACACGCCGCCTTCGTCTTGGACCGCATAGGCACCCGCCGCTTCGGCGATGTACTTGATCGCTTGTTCGGCCGTCGTGTCCTTGAGGGTCAGGGAGATTCGTCCGTAGGCATCCGACGGGCGAATGACGAAGTTCATTCCGGTCTGCTCACCCAGGGCGCGGACCGCCGCCTCCAGGGATGCATCCTGGAGAACGACGTCCACCTTACGGGAGAGCTGACCTTGGGCGAGAAGTGACGCCGCAAGAGTCACGGCAGCCAACGCTGTGCAAAGGAATCGCATGTTCATGAAAGGGTCGTTAGTTGTCGATATGAGTCGGGCTTATCTCGAGCCGCGGCCACCACCGCCGCCACCGAAACCACCGCCGCCGAAGCCGCCGCCGCCGCCTAAGCCGCCGCCACCGCCGCCAAAGCCGCCGCCGCCGCCGCCAAAGCCGCCGCCACCGCCGCCAAAGCCGCCGCCGCCGCCGCCAAAGCCGCCGCCACCGCCGCCGAAGCCGCCGCCGCCACCCATGCCGCCGCTAACCAGCGTGCTGTTTTCGGGTTGGGCACTGGCCAAGTTCGGCAGGCTGTCGGCGCCCAGAAGGACAGCCAACAGGGCCGGGTCAATGCTGTTGAGCGGAATGCGCGCCCAAGTCGTGCCGCTGGCTTGCGGCACGTCCGGCACGTCCGGCAGACCGGGAAGAGCTTCGTCGCGCTTCGGCGTGATGTAGTAAATCCCACCTTCTCGGCGCCACGTCGCGTTCACCTGGTCCAGGATGGCGCGCAGAACCGTCTCGAACGGACGATCCTTGACGCTGAGTTGGATCAGGCCTTGCACGGCCGGGTCAATGCTGTAGTCGGCGCCAACCATTCGGAACAGAACCCGAATTGCTTCGCGGACATCCGCATCTTGAAGTTCGAGGCTCGAGACATTCTTGTTCGCCATATCATCTTGGCGAGCATGAGCCAGACCCGGTGCGGACACCAACGCCAAGCTCAGTGACATCACGAGCATGCTGCTTACGATTCGCTTCATGTTCTTGTTCCCTTTTCGATAGTCAGAAGAATTCCCTTCTTTGTTTGTAACGCCTACGTTACCCGACGAGTTACGCATTATTCCTGCCCCTGCACGCCGCCAGCGCCGCTCGAGGAGCCCGGACCACCCGCTGCACCCGCACCGGGTCGGCCACCGCCGCCGCCTTGGGCACCGCCGCCACCGCCGCCGCCACGGTTGAATCCATCACCCAGCGAAATCACTTCCACTTGGTCGGACCCCACGCGCTGCACGGTCACTTCGGTTTCCGTAAACCGGATCACTTGCCACGTTTCTTCTCCAATCTGGAACGTGGTGCCCGGGCGCAGGTCAACGAAGACCGGGCCGCGAGCCGTGTTGATCTCGGCCAGAGCCACGACCCCGTTCTGTGCCAGAAGGATTCCGGCGAGGCGCCATTGCGGCACCGGCACACGGGCCGGGGGCGGCGCTTCGGATTCTTCTTCCGGCAGTTCGAAGTATTGGCCAAATCCGCCACCTTCGCTCAGAAGACGCTCGACCATCTGATCGCGGTCAAACGTGCGTTCCGAGGCAAGCAAGGCGAAAACGTCAGATCGGTTCGGATAGTACTTGGTGAGGCTGTCTTCCTTGACCTTCGCGGCCGTTTCCGGACCGGGGTTGGTCACCGGGAGGCCAGCACCCGCCACGATAGCGGGCTTCTCCGGATCCGCCGGAGTTCGCGGGATCACCGCTTCTTCCATCGGAATCGGGGTGCATCCGGCCATCGCCAGGGCGACACCAAGGGCCAGAAGAGCAAAAGGTTGGTTCCGTTTCATCGATTTCACTTATCCACTCACCGAGCTAAGACCAGGTCGTTGGCGAGGAGCACCACCGCCCCCCGGAGCTGCGCCACCCGCCGGAGCCGGAGCGGCACCGCCGCCCGGAACCGGTCCACCGGCACCGGCACCCGCCGCGGGCTGAGCACCACTCTGCACTGGCACGCCAATGTTGCCTTCCGGCACCACCGGAGCCACTTCCGAGCCTCGGATGTAGCCGACCACCACCAGGTTGTACGTTGCCGTCAGGTTCGGCGAAGTGCCGCTGATCGTCAGGCCGTCCGTCGTGGCCAAGTAGTTGCGCATGGTGGACCAACCGCGAATGTTTTCGCGAATCTGGTTCATGTTGCCGCGCACCGACACCGGGCCCATTTCGTAAATCACCACCGGGAACTTGATCGCCGGATAGTTAAAGTAGTCCGAGAGGATCGCATTGGCGTCCATCGGCGGCTCCGAAATCTTCGGACCCGTGATGACGGTTACGCCGCCACGCTTCACTTGCTGGTTCACCTGGCTCTGCAGGCGGTTGGCAAAAATCGGCGCGTGCACGGTCAGCGTCCAGCGGTTAACGGCCAGGCTAATGCCGCCGTCGTCCAAGTTGCCCGGAGGGGTCTTGGTTTCCACCACGGACTGCCACTCGTTGCCGATGCGCTTCACTTCATCAATCGCGGCCTGGCGTCGCTCGGCTGCGCGGTTCATCTTGTTCGCTTCGAGTTGCAACGCGTCGCCGTAGGCCACCCAGTTACGGGCGGACTGCATCTTCGGTTGAAATTCCTTAAAGAAGGCAAAGCTCAATGCGGCGATCGCCACGGCGAGCCCCACAATCGGCCAAACCCATGCGCTTAGTTTCATGCGTTTCTAATCCTCCTTAGAGGTCCCCCGGGTTGTCAGCAATCTGCCCACTGGCTCTTTGCGGAGTACCCGGACCACCAATCGGTGTTCCCGGCCCACCCACCGGCGGGGCACCCGGCCCCGGAGCCACACCACGTCCGCCCGGCGCAGGGGCAGCACCACCCGGCGCGGCCGCAGCCGGCGCCTGACCACCGGCCACCAGGGTGGCACGGGCATCGGGAGCCTGCATGTTGCGAGCAATCGTGATTGTAAACGTCGTCAGAGACCAGTCCGGCATGGCACCGCGCGGATCATCCGTTCCGGAACCGAAGCCACCCACGTTTTGGAAGCCAGTTCGTCGTTCATCCTGCGCTTCTTGCAAGTGAGCTTGGAAGTGCTCCCACGGATCGCTGGGGTGGGTTGCTTCACCCGGTCGAAGCCGAGTTCCCACTTGGTCAATTTCGGTCAGAGCCGGCACGATCTTATCGACGCTCACATAGCCCGACCGGGTTACATTGATCGCATCGGGGATGCGAAGGAGCGCCATCGGCATCATGCTGTATTCGCTCTTGGAGCGCAACACACCCGTGAGCGTGACCACCGAAGTCGTTTCGTTTACCGCCGCCGCCGTGTAGTTCGTCACACGGAAGAAGTTCGGCACGTAAGACAGCACTTCATCAGCCAGCCGCACATGCTTGGGGTTGTGTTCCAGCATGGCGTTGGCCAGCTTGAGATTCCGGTCAATGTCCGTGGCACTTTCAATAACCGTGTCCGCCTCATTCGAGATCGCCACCGCCTTTTGGTAGGGCGCTTCCAGCGCAAGGGCGCGTTCTTGCGCCTTGGCCAGCTGCCCACGGGCGTGGGAGATCATGAGGACGGATGCGGCAATGGCCCCCAGGGCAATCACGGCACCCATTGCGATAAGCAACGGGCGTAGATTCCCTCGAGAAGCCTCGGCCGGAAGCAAATTCAGTTTCATTCGTCTGTCCTGTACCTATTAGAAGAAGATGTGGAGGGCGTTCCCGACCGCCACCGAAAAGTCAGCTTGCATGGATTCGGCCATGTTGCCGTCCATCGTCTTGGCTTGAACGTTGATGCCGCGCAGGCTTTCGAGCATCTGCACGTTCAATCCCATTGCCGAGCCCAAGAACGGAGCGAGGCCACGAAGCTTGGAGCCGCCACCCGTGAGGAAGAGGCGATCCACATCGCCGCCCTTGCCTCGGTAGTAGTCCACGGATCGTCGAATTTCGGCCACCAGTTCGTCCAGGGCCGGGGCCATGGCTTGGTAGACCCGCATGTCTCCGCCGCCCGTGCTGGCGGCCGGTACCGGGGCCACTTCCTCCGTCGGTTCCGGCGCGGCCGGGGCCGCATCTTCGGCGAACGGATTGTAGGCCGCCATGGTGGCGCCCGCATCGAACGGGTTGTAGGCCGGGGCCGCCGGACCGCTCGGGATTTCCCCCTGCTCGATCTTTAGGCGCTCGGCTTCGTCCATCGAAACCCCGAGTCGCTCGGAGATTTCGCGCGTAAACATCTCGCCGCCCATGGGCACTTGGCGCGGCATCATCAGTTGGCCATCTTTGTAGATATTGATGGCCGTGGTGCGGTGGCCGATCTCGACCACACAAATGCTTTGTCCGTTGATGTCGCCGGCGTAGGCCGTGCTGAGCACGCGCGCAATGGCGAGCGGCTCCACATCGAGGGCCACCGGCTTCTTACCGGCTTTCTTGATCACACCCACGGCGTTCTCAATGGCCGAGCGCGGGCTGATCGCCATCACCACGTCCAGGTTCTGAGAGGCGGCATCGGAGGCCGGGTAGGCCTTGAAATCTTGCTCCACGTCGCTTTCGCTAAACGGGATGTTGCGCTGGACTTCCCAATCCATGTGCTGCCGGAGTTCCGTTTCGTTCATCCGGGGCACTTCAAGCGTGCGCACCAGGATGCTTTGCTGGCCGGCCAGGCTCAGGATAGATTCGGCAATGCCCGCACCGCTCTCGGCACAAGCTTGGCGCACCGCCGCGCCGACATTTTCGGGGTCGAGAATTCCGGTCTGGTCCACCGTATTCATCGGAGTGGGAATGATGCCGAGAGCCGTGATCGCCGGTCGACCACCCTGAGATCGGATCTCCGCCACTTTTATGGTGTGGCTGCCCACGTCGATTCCTACGACGCTTGAGTAACGTTTCGCCATGAGACTTTCGTTCGCCCGCTCTTGCGCGACATTGAATCTTGGCACAGCCATTCTACTAGTGTCAACTGAACTTGACAGGAATGTCTGACACCCGCGTTTTTGCTAGGTCCAAAACAAAGGCGCTGAGAGCGATGCTCTCAGCGCCTTTGATGCGGATTGGACGCGTTTAGTTACCCGGAACTACGGGGGCGTACCGCGGACCGTAGGTTTGGATGTAAATGTCCGGAGTTCCGGCGCGGGTGCTGGCCCACGCCATCCAGATCAGGTTCGGACGCCCTTGACCCGCCACCCCGAAGTTATCGAGGCCGAGCGAAAGCGCACTTTCACCCAAGGCTTGGTCAATCGGCACCGCCGTTTCATCCATTTCCAGCAGCGGTTCCACCACCAGGTCCACCGTGATGTTGGCCGCCAGCACGTTGCCGGTGGCGTCCACGCCTCGGTAAGTCACCCGCACGGTTTGACCTTCAGCGCCACCCATCATGTAGATCTTTCCGGCGGAAGGATCGAGCTGATGGAATCGCTCACCGAACGGCACCGCACCCGGGAAGGTCACCTGCACGAACAGCGGCGTGCCATCCGGCGCGGTCGCAATGTCCGTGGGCAGCTTCACACCCGGTCGCAGGGTGAAGGTGTACGGTCGGGTCGTGCCCGTGCCGTCGTTGCTGGTACGGGTTACGCCCAGAGTGGTGCGGTCCATGCGCATCGCATCGCCCGGCACGGCTTGGGTTCCACCCGGCTGTCTCCAGTAGGTCAGTTCCGCCGTGCGGTTGCGCTGCGGGTTGAGCGGGAACACCTGGTAGGACGGCGAACGAGAGTCGTGCACCGAAGCCACCGAGCGGTAGTTCGCGCCGTTGATCGCGTTCACGCGCACCAGGGTCGGGCGGTACTGCACGAACAGAGCCATGTTGCTCGGGATCGTCGCACCGCTGAAGGTGACGCTGCCCGCACGGGTGTCGATCAGGACTTCCCCGCCCAGGACGGTGTCCGCCTTCACGAGGCCGGTTTCCCGGTCGCCGGTGTAGTCGCCCGCCGGATCCAGGATGGACACGAACGCGCCGGTGTTATCGCGGCGGAAGATGTCAATCCGTCCGCCATTCGTCGGCGTGATCGCGCCTCGGTCCAGGCTCCAAAGGATGCCCGGCGCCCAGAACTTGCCGCTGTTGCGGTCCAGCGTGATGCGCTCAACACGAGTGCTGAACGGTCGGAAGCCGCCTCGGAAGTCGGGCAAGCCGCCCCCACGGGTGGCAATCTGGCCGAAGTACACGTCCGAGTTCTGGCGACCACGCACCACGCCCGTCACGGCCACTTCGTGCCGCAAGGCGCCTTGCACCACTCGGGTGGTCACCGCAGGTGCCCCGATCTGGCTGAAGACATCTTGCAACTCAACGCGCGACGGCGGCGTCATCACCGCCCCATTGAGGACGGAGAAGTTCAGCGCCGCACCGTTGTTGCTGGAGGTCATGTAATAGACCACCGTGGTACCGGCGGCAATGACGATGCTGGGCCGCGACTTGTCGGTCTGCGGATCATCCGGCACCGTCGCCGAGTTCACCGTGCTCAGGCCCGTGCCGTTGCGTTCCATCGTATCCACGACAATCCAGCTACCGTTGCGGGTGTTGCCCGCCCCGTCCGTGAATTGCCCGCGACCGCGATAGGCCAGCGGGATGCGGTTCGTAATCGTGCCCGATGACGGGAACGCCGCCGCGTCAAACGTGGCCGTCGGTACGTTGAGCGTGAAGCCCGTCGGCACCGGTAGCACCGTGGTGACCGGAGCCACCGGGAGCGCCACACCCGTGCTGTCTTGCATGAACGAAGGCACCGCCAGGAAGTCCATGAAGTCGCGCATTGGCGATTCCGTGTAGCCCGGATAGTTCGTCGCGCCCGGCGTGGTGTTAGCCACGTAGATGCGAGAGGTATCCGCCACTGTGAGGTTGGCCGGGTTCACCGGACCCGGCGTGTAGGCCGGGTTGTTGCCCACGTCCTTGCGATTCGACGCCCACGCCAGGAACACCGATCCATCGAGGAATCGAGTGACCGACGGGTGGGTGTTGGTCCACTGGAAGTTCGGCGCCGTGTTGAACAAGCGCTCCACAATCGTCGAGCCCTTCGTCGTGGCCGTGTTCGTCACCCTAGCTTCGCGCACCGTAAAGGAGAACGTAAAGCCCGGTTGCGAGAAGACTTCCGTGGACGCCATCACCGGCAGCGTGAGACCGCTCACCGGGTCGGCGATGTTGTTGGTCACGTCGTCTTCGAACACGAACATCTTGCGCGTGTATTGACCCGAGGGCGCCCCGAACGGCACGGCGGTGGAGACCTGAGCATCAATGCTCGGGATCGTCGCCGGGTTATAGAGCACGCCTTGCGTAGCCCGCAGGAACGGGTTGGCGCGGCGGATCGGGTTCATGCTCAGGCGCGTCGGCCCCGGATCACCCGGGCGCGGCTTTTGCAGGATGACGCGGCCGAGGGTATCCGAGCCCGCATCCGTCACCGGGATGAGCCGCGAGGGCGCATACCGAGGATCAAGCGTGCTGATGACCATGGTCGCGGCATCGAACCAGCCCATGTCTTGCAGGTTGGTGCCGAACAATTCCACCGGGCGCGGACCTGCCGCATCGGTGAACATCTTGGCCACGCGCAGGTTCAGCAAGTTGACGTTGCCTTCGTTGACCACGCCCACGGCTTCGTACTGGTCGTGCGAGGCAAAGCCACCCAGCGGGGCCAACGGGTTCTGGTTGAACTCGTTGTTCCACGGTGTGAAGCCGGTACCGGCCGCCCACGGGTAGTTGTTCGCCGCCACGGCCCCATTCTTGAAGCCCGAGCCGGTCGGAATCGCGCCGAGGTCAACCGTCGGGGTTGCCATCGCCACGCGCTGGTCCACCGCGACATTCAACTGGAGGAAGAAGTTGCGGAAGGATTGCGCCGCCGGCGAGAAGCCCGTGCGGTTGCCGTTGTCCACGAAGACCACGTGGTCGCCCCGGTAACCAATCGCCGCGGGCGGCTGGTAGTTGGGGACATCCAAGAACAGGTCGAACTCAGTCGGCGCGAGGGTGCGCGTCAGGGTCGTGTTGTTGTTGTAGTCGGTGGACCGGTAGGCCGTGAAGTTCGGTGCCGTATAGGCGGGCGGACTCAGCGTCACACCGTTGCCAAACAGCGGGTTTTCGGTTTCCCCGTTGATCTCCTTCGCCGCGGCCAGGTTGTCCCGGCGGATATCCGGGTAGTCCAGGCTTCGGTTCGGGTTCGAGACCGGGTAGTCCTCCATATTGAGGTAGTTGACACCGGCGTTGGCCGTCAGCGGGCGGAAAACGCCACCCGTGGGCGAGCCATCGTTGCGCCAACGCGTATCGTCCGGTGCCATCTTAACGCCGCCCAGGCCGCGCGTGGGGCCGAACAGCAAGGTCAAGAGGCTGCGGTCCGTGGCGATGAGCTCACCCAGACCCCGCGTGCCGTGGCCGACCACGTCGCCCTTGGCATTCTTGGCCGGGCCGACCGCGCCGAGCGGCGCGAGCGGCTGGAGGTCAGACGCCGTACCGGTCGGGAACTGGTCGGTGCCGCGCGTGCCGTTGCGGGTCACAAGCGGTTGCGTCACGTCGGTGCTGAGACCCGCGCTGAACTGCACGCCGAACGCATTGTTCAGCGTGGCAATCGCCAGCGGGTTCGCCACGATGTAATCGTAGGTTGGGTCGACCGGGAGGATCGCCGGCTTCGGCAGCGCGACTTCCGGACCGGAGCCCGCCGCGTTACCCGTAAACACCGCCCGTGCTCGCAAGAAGTTCTTACCCGAGACCACGCTCAGGCCGCCCGTGGGCAGGAGCGGGATCTGCTCCAGCACGATCCGGTCGGTCCCGGCGTTATAGACGCCCGGCACGATCTGGCGAATGGCCAGGCCGCGTTGGTTGCTCGCGTTGGCGTTGCCCTGGTGGCGCAGTTGCACCGTGTAGGGCTGGCCACCCAGCACCGGGAGCTGGTCAATCATGACGTGCAGGGTTTCCCCGAACTCGAACGTGCGGCGCGTGACATTGGCCTTGGCCGCGTCCACTTGCGCTTGCGTCAGAGTGCCGGCTTCGTAAGCCTGCTGCAGAGTTTCAAAGTCTTGCGGTGTGATCAGGTTGAAATTGCCGGGCTGAATCGCATCGCGCAGATTCTCGAAGTCCGGGTCATTCTCACTGATGTCCTGGTTCGCCGGGGGAATCCCGGGGCGCAGGCCGAAGATATTGAAGTCATCAATCGAGTTGAAGGCATACAGGAAGCCCGATTCGTCGTTGGCGTACATCCACGACTGCGGGTCGCCGGTCTGCCAGCCACCCGCCGCCAGGCCCGCATTCATCGTGCCCGTGAGCGTGGTGGAGGTCACCGATCGGTTGCCTTGGCGGTTGACACTACCGTCGCACAGCAGGCCAACAATGCGGCCCGTGCTCAACGGCACCATCACCATGGGCACGTCGTTTTGGAGCGCGCCCACGTTGTTGAAGACCGTGCCGTAGAGGAACGTCATGTTCCCGCCGCCGGCGGCCGCCAGTTCGAACGTGCGGAACAGGGTGTTGCCCGTGGCCGGATCAAGGGCCGCGAACTGACCGGACTGGTCCATCACGTACAAGATGTCTTGGCCGACGAATGCGCCGCCCGGACCCGTGATCTGCGAACCCGGCACAAAGAGCGGGCTCACCTTGCCAAAGGCACCGAAGTCCACGGTAGTGCCGACGGTGGTGTTGGTCACCGACCACAGCTCCGCCCCCGTGTTCATATCCAGGGCCGTCACGCGGCCGAAGGCCAAATCACCGGCTCCCTGGCCTCGGGCCGAGGTCACGTAGATACGGCCATTGGCCTGGTCCACTACCGGCGCCGATTCGATCGGACCGTAAGGCGTGCCCGCCAGCGGCGGCTGCGCCCACTGCACCGTGGTGGTGCGCGTGGTGGTGTTGCCCACAGCGTCCAGCGCGTAAATGCGGCCTTCCGGAGTGGGGACAACCACGAGGTCGCCGATGCCGGCGTTAGCAATCGCCACCGATCCGAATTGCTGGCCCGGAGCCACCGGGAGGCCCGGTTGGTGGTTCAGGGTCGGGTTCGTCGGGTCGTAGTCATTCGGCCACGTCCAGCGGCGCGTGGTGGAGCCATCGCCCCGCCCGGCCATATCCAGCGAGTAGACCTTGCCGTTGCGAGCCGTGATGTAAAGCGCATCCTGTCCCGCAATGTTGGCTACGGCCGGCGAACTCGCGTCAAAGCCCGTCGGGGCTTCGGCGATGCGGTCCGGACCGTCTTGGGTCGTGTCGTCGTTCGGGTCACCCGCCGGGATTTCGCGCGGGTACGTCCAGTAAGTCTGCGGCGCGTTGCCAGTGTTGACTTCCCCGTGGGCGTCAATCGCGGCGATGGTGCCGTTTTCGCGCGCCACGATCATCACGTCGCGGTTCACCAGGCCCGGAGCCCGAACTTGCGTGAATCGAGCCAGCGGAGTGCTGGAGATGCTGAGGTCGGACTGCGTGACGAAGCGCACGGCGTCGGCCACCACAAAGCGGCCCGCGTCGCCCGTCGACGAGTTCATGATCTGCACGTTCAGCGGCTGCGTGAGCAAGCTTTCGTAACCCAGCGCCCCCGGCGAAGGTAGGCGCACCCACCCCGAAGCGGCGGTCTGGTCGATCTGAACCGTATCAATGAGGGTCGCGCCTTGGTAGATTTCGATGTCTACATTGCGCGCGAGAGGGCTAAGCGACACCGGCGGGATGAAGACATCCACCTGGTAGGTCGCGGGGCGCAGGGTCGGGAAGTAAGCCACACGGCCCAGGGTGCCCGGACCAGTTGCCACCGGAGAAATCTGCGCGTTGACGCCGTAGAAGCCCGTCAGCACGCCCGGACCCGCCGGAGCGAACTGCGGCGAAGCCGTGGCTCCCCCGTTCAGGTCATCCACCACCACGCGCTGGTCGCCGCGCCGAATGCCGACGTTCGCCGGAATCGGGCCGCTTACGTAAGCGCTCAAGTCGTTGGCGTAGCGTTGCCGCTCCGTCGTGCTGCTGTTCTGCGGGCGCTCCACCGGCCACGACCACGCGATGCTAGGTTCGCCGAAGTTGCCCGGCAGGTCCACGCGCTCGCTGTCGTAGGTGTAGCTCGTCACCACGCCCATGTTGTAGGTTCGGTTGAGCGCGCCAAGGAAGGATTCTTCGATGCGGCTGGCAAATACGCGTCGCGGGTATTGCGGCGCGCCACCCAGCGGGTTCACTTGAACTTCGTGCACCACCGGCTGGGCGACGTAGCGACCGGCCAGAGGACCAGCTCCGCTCAGCGAAGCTTCGTCCGCATAGACCAACTGTTGGCCCGGCTGCGCATTCGGATCGCGGAAGCCGCCATCCGGTCGGCGCGGGGTGGTGTTGTAAAGCGTGAGGGTAAGCGTGGTCCCGGTAGGAACAAACACCACACTGGTGTCGGCCCCGCCGTTACCCAGGCGCACCGAACCGTTGAAGAGGTCGGCGTCCACCACGTCGGTGACGGCGCCACCCACGGCCCCGGTCACCCGGTAGACGTAATACTTTTGCGGGAACCACAGGTTCAGCGGCGCGCCGCCGCCCAGGTCGGTCGGACCGACGGGCAGGTTCACGCGGAGTTCGTACTCTTGGCCGGCAGTGAGGCCAGTGAAGTTCCAGGTGTAAGTCGAGGTCGCTCCGGCAGTCGGGTCGGTGTTGCTCGTCGCGGCCTGCGTGGTGGCGTAACGATACGCCGGACCCGTGCCAATGACGGCAAAGCTCGCGCGCACCAGGGTGGTGGGCAACGGTTGGTTCCAGTTCGCCAGCGGCACCCCGGCCGCGCCTGCTTCATCGTTATCGATGGAGATGCGGCTGAGGTCAGCCGGATCCCACCAACGGAGGAAGCCGCGGCCAAAGTCGTTGTAAACCTGGCTCGAAGTGGCCCCCGGCGTGCTGGGAGCCAAGCTCGGCAACCCTGAGCGACCCGACGTGCTCATCAGGCCTTGATAGTCCTGAGGCACGGCAAGGCCCGTCAGGGCGAGAAGGGCCATTCCGGCCCCCCAACGCGTCCACTTCTTCTTCCAATCGTTCATCGAGAACTCACTTTTTGATGCCATCAGTCGGTCTCCGCGAACACGGGGTTCGAGATGCCGCGAATGCCCTGCACCGGGGGCAGTTCGAACTTGACGCTCAGCGAACTGAAGCCAAGGTTATAACGAGCCAGGCTGAAGCCCGGAGTGTTCGGTGCGGAGGCAAAGGTGCCATCCACCACCACGACTTCGCCGTTGTAGAGCGCGCCCGTGCGGCTGCTGCCGGCATAGCCGTTCACAATCAGCACGTCGCCACTATCCATGCGGCGGGCGTACATCGGCCGGAACTGCTGCGGGTTGCTGCCCAGTTGACCGGTGTTGACGTTGCCAATTACGGCCGGCTTCTCCGCCCCATCACGCGGCCGACGCATGCCAATGAAGGCATCGTTCGGCAGCATCCAGCGCACCGCCCAGTTGTCCGGCGTGCCCACCGGGTCCGGTTGAGCAATTTCGTACACGCCCGTGGCGTCGGTCAGCATCACGGCCAGTTGGTCGTTGCCGCCAATCGTGACGTACCGCAGGGTGACGGACGTGAGGCCCGCCATCTTCTTGCGGCCCGCCGGAATCGGCGCCGGAGGCGTGTTGAAGTTCCACGTATTCGGAGCCCCCGTGGGGCCGAGGTACGTGTTGGCTTCAATCTGCGGCATGGCAAAGTCGCTGATGACCACCGTGTTGGTGCCGTCGTAGACCACCACGCCACCGTTGCCACTGTTGGTATCCGTGGCTTGGAACGTCGCATCGAGACCGAAGCCCGCGCGGCCGGGTTCCACCAGGCCAAAGCCCAGCGCCACCACGACGCGTCGATTCACCCCGGTGCCCCGGGTCACACGGCCAATCGAGTTATAGGCAAAGCGCTTGCCGCTCAGCTCTTCCGGCGTGTGCCAGTAGAGCACACCAAGGGCGCGTTGCACGCCTTCCGGCGAGTTGTACTGCACCACATCGCCAATACGACCCGTGAGCGGATCCTGAGCGTAGCGGTCCACCAGTTCGACGGCGCGGTTGTTGCCCGTGTCGGCGATCAGGTAATGCACCCATCGCTCGCGCGGCTGCGGGTTGCTGAACGGGTTGTTCGCCGCATCCACCGATTGTTCAAAGGTCACCACATCGCGCGGCGTGCGCAGGTCCACGGTTTGCGTGGCCACGTAGCCGTCCGGAATGTAGTTCTGGTCCACCAGCATGCGGCGGATCGTGCGGACTTCGCGGCCCGAGGCGTCCATGCGGACGACACGGTTGTTGCCGGAATCAGCCACTAGAGTCGAGCCATCCCCCAGCGGATAGGCGCGCCAAGGATCGCTTAGCGGCACCTCGCGGCCCGCGTTGCCAATTGGTTGCTGCGAGCCCGTGTTCAGGGTCGTCAGGGTCGCCCACAGCGGGTTGCCCACGCCGTCAAAGCGGCCCACGCGGCCCCGGTCCGCCACCGTAAAGTCGGCGCGGCGGAAGGCGAAGAGCCCGTTGGTCGAGGTCACGCCCAGCGTGCCGTTACCGGCGGCCAAGCCCACCACGTTGGTGTCGGGCAGGGCGGCTTGGAGCAGGCGCACGCGCAGGTCATCAAAGCTCTGAATGCCTTGCGTTTGCGGCCAGCGGATGGCTTCGGCTTGTTCCAGCGCCCCGGTGGGGTTTAGTGCCGAAAGCTGAGTCATCCACGGCTTGCGCGGATAGGTTGCCGGGAAGGACGAGTCTTCCGCCGAGCGGAGGAAGCGGTCGTTACTGGCCACCGCGCCATCAAAGGCGAAGAGGAGACCATTTTCCACCAGCGGGAAGCTGAATCCCGCCGTGAGCAGGCCCGGCAGAACGCTCGCGCCGCCCACGTAGACGGTTTGACCCGCCAGGACCGGACCGGTTTCCGCACGGAGACCGTTCATCACCGAGTACCAGCGGAGCGGACTAAAGCGACCCGCCGCCAGACCGGTGACGTAACCCGCCGCCGAATCATCGCCCAAGGCTTCCGGCTCAATCACGGTTTCTTGGCTACCGTTGACCACGAGGGTTACCGGCAGGCTCGAAGAGATCGAATCCAGGATGCGTCCGGCGCGCACGTTCATCGCCGATTCCAGCGTGATGCGCGTGGTGCCGTCGCTCTGGCGTTGCGACGTGAACTGCCCTCCGGCAATCACGCTCGAAACTTCGGGGATCGCCTTGTTGGTGCTGCGCGAAATGTCTTGCTGGCGCAGGGTGAGCTGCGCGTTATTGGGTAAGGCACTCGTGATCGTGAACTCCAGCGGACCCGGATCGGCTTCCAGCGCCACCAGGATGGTGCAGGCCGCATCGGAGCCCGGGCCAAAGATCGTCTTCGTTCCGCGAGCGGTGATAAACACCGTATCGCCCTTCACCACCGGGTTCCCTACCAAGTTCATTTGGCGCATGGGCCGCTGGAGGAACGGGATGATGTTGAGGAGCCCTTCGTAGTCCACAAACGTGGCCGGGAAGTTGACCGTCGTGCCGCCATTGACCGTGTACGAGTGGAAGTCGTACATATCCCAGCGGTAGACGAGGCGGAAATCACCGCGACCGACTTCCTTCAGGTTGAAGAAAGTGCCACCCGTGGTTCCGGCCGCCGCCGAGGTGTTCACCAGGACGTTGCCGGTCGCCGTAAGCACCGGGGCACCCAGCACGCGTCGCGTGTTGGAGGCATCGTCCGGGAATTCGAGGTTGCCGCGCACGAAGCTGTCGGCCGGGACGCCCCCAAAGGCACCCGCCTGACCCCAGTCCACGGTGTAGTCAATGCGCCAACCGATGTCGTCCGCCGGATTGCCCGGAGTGGACGTACCATCGAGGTCGAGAGCGAACGGGTTGAGGCCCGTGAGGCCGACCCGCAGTTCGCCATTTGCGCCCTGGGTGACCGTCCCGTTCAGATACTGGGCCATGCCCGCATCCGAGAACGTGGAGCCATCCGGGAACAGCATGGTGACCTTGAGGCCGAGTTCCGAAGCCGGAAGGGCCGAAGATCGGATGACCACCGGCAGCCCTTGCAGACTTGCGCGGGTGGAGAGGCTGATGAACGGCCCCAGCACGCGGCGCTGTACCGGCGGTTCGCTGCGAGCGCCCAGCCAGATGCTGGTCATGCCCGCCGGCGTCGGTACACCGAAGTTGTTCGGCTTGGTACTGACATAAACCACGCGGTCCAGGCCCCCTGAGGAGTCTTGAATCGGGATGTAGCCCAGCGTCGGGCTCGCACCCGGCTGCTTCAAGCGCGGCGCGGCCGTGATCTGCCACGGGTTGCCGATGTTGATGCCAGTGGCCGTGTTCAGGTCAATCAGCCACACGCGGCCGGTTTGGTCGCTGGCGCGAGTGTCGGCCACTGCCACGAGGTTCTCGTGCACGGTCGGCGCGTAAGGTCCGTCCGGGTCGGCCAGGCTGGGCGTGGGCGGAGCCACGTTCGCCAGCAGGTCGCCGGTGGTGAGATCGTAAACCTGAACCTGACCATTGGCCAGAGTCACCCAGACTTGCCAACTCGCCACGTTGCCGAGGCTGTTGATCAGGGTGGTGGCCCCGTTCTCGATGATCGTAGCCGGGGAGGTTTGCCCCAGGCCCACCACTTCCCACACCAGGTCGCCCTGGGCGTTCAGCGGATCTTCGACGCCATCATCATCGTTGCCGTCGCGATTGAGGTCGCGACCAGTTTGCGAGTCAAAAACTTGGAGGCCGCCGTTGTTGGTGGTCACCATATAGCCGCCCGCAATTGAGGGCGGATTGGCATTAGTGAAGCCGCCCGGGAACGGTTCCGTAAACTTGCGCAGGAGCGGCGCGCTGATATTGACCGCGCTAGCCCCCGTGTTGCGGCTGCCGCCTCGGCTGCCGTTGAAGTCGCTGTTGAGCGCCACCACGTTCAGCGCGAACTTGATCGCACCTCGGTAGCCCGCATCTTGCACCGCGCCGAAGCTGTTGTAGCGCCAGTTGTTGAAGTCCACGGCCCCCGTGGCTGGGTTGCGGCCCCGGTTGAGGGTCGCCGTGATGCTTCCGGTCGTGACGACCATGGCGCCTTGGCCCAGGCGGGCCACTGAGATCGTGGAACCGTTATTGAAGCCTGCCACCGCCAAGAAGCGCGCGCTATTGGCAACGTGACCGGCGTAGAGCAAGTCTTGTAGAGCGATCGGCGCCACGGGCGTGGAAGCCAGCAGGGTCGAGCTCGTCATCGCCGCGAGATCCGTATTGTTCAGGCGATTCGGCGAGCTGAGGAGCGGGTGGTTGAAGTCCGCCCCGAACGGCCCGACGGACGGGTTCAGTTCGAAGCCGTAGGGATAGCCGCTCACGGGGTCCGGCTGGCTGCCATCGAAGTTGTCGATCCAGAGGGTGCCCCCTTGGTCAATGTAGTTGCGCAGGCGCTCGCGCTCGCGGCCCGAAACCGCGTAGCCTTGGCGCGGGCTCATCACCAGAATGTCGAACTGGCTGAGCGCCTCATCCGAGACGCTGGAGAGCGGCACTTCCCAGTACGGCGCGTTGTTCTTGGCCATCTGGGTGCCCGCCACCGGAGTCGCCGGGTCAATCAATGACCAGCGCGCAGCATCCGAAGCTGAAAGCGTGGTGCGGCCCAGCGGATTGACAAAGCTCCAGCCCGCCGGCTTGGTGCTGGCATCGTTATCAAGAATCCAGAACAGGTTCGGCGAACCGTGATAGACCGGTCCCCCCAGCCCGCCCAGGCGGTGGTTGTCAATGAGCAACGTCCCCGCACGAATGGGCGTGGTCCGCCGGTCGTAACTGACCGGCTGACCGAACGCTACCAGGCTGACGGCCAGGATGGCCGTGCTAGACACCAATCGATTCCATTGCATTAGGGGTTCACCTCACCGAAGTACATGAGAGTTGGACTGACCGGCAGGCGCGGCATCGGCGGCAACGGTTGTCCGTTTTCGTTGACCCGCAAGGGGGCCCCCGCCACTTGGCCACGGCCCAAGACCGGGTCGTAATTCACTGAGAAGTTGGGGACGGTCAGCCATCCGGGTTGCGCACCGGATTCGTTGACCCACGCCGCCGGGATCTGCAGACCACTCGAGCCGATTTGGCCCGGAATCCAGCCCCACTTGGCCTTCCACTTGATCTGGTCGCTCATCGGCGCCGGCATGTTTTCGCTCAGGCTGCCGCGAATGCTGACCCGCACGGCCACCGGCTCGCCGTAGAACGGCGTGGTCGGATCGACCCCGAAGGTGCGCCAACGGTTCTCGTTGCGCTCATCGTTGGTGGCGCCCAGCGTCTGCCAGTTGGCAAACGTATCGGCGGAGTTGCCGTTGAACGAATCGCCCGGAATGACATAGAACGAACCTTCTTCGGCGTAGAGCGCCGCTTCGATGCGGATGTCATGCGGGGTGATGACCGTGCGGCCGTTCACCAGGTTCTTGTTGGGCGTGCCGCCCGGACCGTTCAAGCGGAATCGCAGGAACGTCGGGTCGTTGACGGCCAGTTGCAGGTCGCCACCGGGGTTACCGGCGGTGCTCTCCAGCAGGCGCGTGGCCAGGTTGTAGCCCGCCCAGGAGCCGCCCGGCTGGTACAGCGGCGTGCGCAGCACCTCGTAACGCGGGAAGGCGTTACGGGCCGGGTCCGTGTGACCGTGCATCGGGATGTTCGCCGCCGGGGCAAAGAACGGGGTCGCGCCGTTGTGCGTGAACACGTTCGGTCCAAACGTCAGCGTGGTCGGGAAGAGCATGCTGCGCCAGCTACCACCGGCCGCCGAAGCGAACGGCTGGGCCGCGAAGTCCATGGCGAAGAAGGCCGGGCCGTTGTCATCTGCCGCCGTCGGCGTCAGAAGCCAGTTGCCATAGTTGGTGCCGGAACCCGCATCCGCGTACGTTTCGGCGTAGGTGCGCCAGGTCGCCGGGTTGTTCGGGTTGGCCGCCGGGTCCAGAAGGAACTCGGTTTCCATCGTCGCCGTTTCGTTGGCACCCACCACCAGTTCGTAGGGGTTCGGGGTTTCCGGCAGCGGGCTCGCGCTCTTGGCGGACACCGTTTCACCCGGGGCCGGGCCAAAGAACATCGTCGTGTTCACGGCAATGTGGTCGCGGGCCATCAGGGCGATCGCCGAGCGGCTCGGACGCTGGAGCGTCGCGCCGTTCTCTTGCACCACACCCTTGGTCACGCTACCTTCAATGTAGATGGTGCCGTCGGCGACGACCGTGAGCTGGTGATCCGTGGGAATGACGCCCCGGACTCGCACGTCACCTTCGAAGAAGATGACTCCATCAAACGGCTGGCCGTTGTTGCGGAAGTCCGCATCGGAGAGCGAAACGGCCGGCAGGGACACCAGCGCGGCGTGCTGAATGCTATTCAGGATGAACGGACGGAAGACGCCACTGCCCACCGGGTACTCCACGGAGCGCACGCGGAAGCGAGCGATCGAGGAACCCGTGTTGCCACCGTTAGCGTTGCGCCACACCGGGCTGGCACTGCGGTTGTCGCGGATGATTTCGAAGCCATCCGGGCGCAGGCGCAGGTAGGGCGCGATGGGCACGTAGAACGGCCCCATCCAGCCCTTGCTTTCCGCCCGGTTGGGGTTCAGCCAGTCGCTGGGCAGGTTGCGCACCGCACCGAAGTCGGAGCGATTGTCATCCGAGATGTTGCCGCGTTCCGGCGAGTCCACATAGATGTTGCGACCCAGACCGAAGCGACCGATGTTGCGCCCGTTGACGAACGCCCCGCTGCTGCGGGTCATGGTCACGTAGCGGGTTTGGCCAGTTTGCGGGTCCACGCGGAGGGTGGTCGGGGGCTCCTTGCGGCCAATGGCACGCGGGAAGCCTTCGCTATCTGGGGTCGTGAACGCGTCGCGAACGATCGAACCGACCGTCGAGAAGTTGACCGACCGGCTATCGAGCTGGTTCGCACCGATGGCCACCGGGGTCGCGGCCGTGTTCACGGCGTTCCAAGTCGGCGTCCACTGGTCGCCCGTGCGATCGTAGCTGTAGCGCGTGACCAAGAACGAAGCCAGGCTATTGGCGGGGCGAATCTCGCCCGCCACGGCCCAGCGTTCGCCGAGGCCCGAGTTGAGAATGAGTCGGTTTTGACCAAAGATGGTCAGGTCCGCGTTGCTCCACAGGGAACCGCCGCCCGGCACATTCGCCCAGCCGGAGCTGGCACCCGGCACTGCGCCCGGGGCGCCCGTACCGTAGGTGCTGAAGTTGGTTTGCGGGTTGCCACCGCCGTCGTAACCAACGAGCTGTCCGCCGTATTCGACGTTGAGGCCCACTTGGTCAATGACCGGCGCGGCCCCGTTGTTGCTGGCGAGGGGGAAACCGATTTCGGCGGCCCGGCTCACGTTGAACTTGTTGGTGATGTAGCGCGCGTGTTCCAGCAGGCCGATGCTCGCAAAAGCCATCAGCTTCTTGGTGTCGGCAAAGCCCACATCAATCGCCTTGAGGCGACCAAGCGCGGCATCGCGGGCGGCCACGGAGGCGTAGTTTTGAATCTGAATCGACTCGCTCAGCGCGCGGCTGGGGTCAATGCGTCCGTTCGTCGTGATGCTGCCGGGGCGACCCACGGTTTCGATCACGATCAGGTTTTGCGCCAGGCCCGGTTCACGCAGGAGACCCGTCGGGTTCCCTACGGCACCGAAGTCGCCCGGGGCGTAGCGCACTCGGACGAGCACACGGCCCTTTTCGTAAAACACGCGGCTATAGGCACCCAGACCATCGGGGCCACCGTTGTCGGCCATCGTGGCGCTCCAGGGGATCGCCGAGGCCGGGCGCAGGTAGAGCGCGTCGGGGTCGCGGGTGTCATCCCCCGTCACGCTCGGCGGGGTCAGGGCCGGACGCCAGTCCGCGCCCAGTTCGCTGTTCAGCAGCTGCGTATGCGCCAAGCGCGCCCCGGCTTCCGCCAGGTCCGTACCGACGGTGCGCTGAGCGGCGCGACCCGCTTCGGTGATATTCCGCGAAACGATTCCCGCGAAGGCGGTCCCCAGGATCAAAAGAATCCCGAGAATGATCACCGCAATGACAAGGGTCTGCCCTTGTTCGCGGTTCGGATGCATTGTCCGTTTGGAGTTCATGTTCCTTGTTCGTCTCACCGGATGAAGTTGCGCACGTCCGACGTGCCCTTGAGCGTAATGCTTTGCGGTTCGGGGTTATTCGACTGCGGGTAGTTGCGGATCGTCAAGACGAATTCCATCACTTCCGAGCTGTCGTAATCCACGGCCACGATGTCGTTAGGCTCCGTAAATTGGAAGCGGTAGCTGACCGAGATGTTCCCGGCGGGGAGCGGCTCGTTCTTGTTCGAGTTCAACTCGAGGTAGCCCGCGCGGTAGGCCGCTTGGAGGAGGACCTGACGGACATCCGTAGCGACGTAGTTACTCGGGTTGTAGAACGTGGCGGCTTCGGCGGGCGTGATCACACCCAGGGCCACCCAATCCGGCTCACGCTGGTGAACGTAGTTGATGATGTACTGGTTCGGGCCCACGGGACGCTGCGTCACGCGGGTGTAGCGCACTGGCCGACCATAGGTCGTGCCCGGGCGTTGGTCCGGACCAATCACGATTTCGCTACCCGGCACGATCGCCGCGCGGCCAAAGCCGAGCGTCGGGTGCAGCGGGCCGACCGTACCGTCCGGCATCGTAGCCAGGCGTAGGTCGAGGAATCGCTTCGCGTAGTCTTCACGCGGCAGGCCAGGGAGGCCCAGCGTGTTCCACTGGTTCCACAGCACGTTAAAGCGCGTGTTGATTTGGCCGCCGGTGGCGTCCCAGGTGCCGCCGAACACTTCCGTATCCGGGGTGAGGGCCGCGCCCGTGGGGCCGAACGGCATGTTGCTGTTGAACGGCGTCGGCACACCCGCGGTGATGTCGCCCATTTCGCGCACGTCGAAGCTCGCGGTCACTCGTCCGCCGCGCGGATCCGGGGCTACCGGGATGAAGTCGCGCACGATGGCGGGATTGCCGAGCCAACCACTGCGGCCATTGGCCGCGGCCACCGCTCGGCTGAAGGCGTAAGGCACGCCGCTGTTCGCATCACGAAGGTACTGCGTCACGTCGAAGACTTCGACGCCGCCCGCCTCGTTGGTCACGGTGGGGTCAATCCAGTACATGCTGGTGTTATCACCCACGCGCGGCCGACCGATGAGGTACGGCTGATTCGCGCCGAGGCCGCTGCTGGCCCAACCGTTCTTCACATCACCCGCCAGGCGTTGGCCGGGGCCGCGCCCGTAGGCGGCCGGTTCCAGGCTCGGCAGAATGCGGAGGAACAGGTTGCTCCAGGCGCCGTAATCGGTGCGGAACACGTCCGGACCGACCTTATCGGCATTAAAGGTTTCTTCACCCGTGCGCACGGCCAGTTGGCCCGCGGCGGGTTCGTTGCTGATGCGGGTCGGTTGGAATCGAACCAGCGGCACGAGTTGCGGCACGTTGCCGTTGTAGGCCACCGTGCGTCGAGCCCGGTCGTACACTGGCATGATCATGTCGAAGCGGCTGACTTCCGTCACCACTTGCGCTCGGCTCAGCCAGTTGCGGACCATCTGGTCCTTGTTCGGCACGCCGGGGGAATCCCAACCCGGAACCGGACCACCATAGGTGCCCGGCAGGGTGCCATCGGGCACAAAGAAGTTCAGGTCATCCAGCAGCGGGCCCCGCGTGGTGGGGTCCGTGTCGTTGTCCTGGTCAAAGAAGAGGTCGGCGTCCACCACGTAGCGCGTGGTGGCGGCATCCCATTCGTATACCGGCACTTCGGCGCGGAACAGGACGAACAGGTTGTCGCGGCCACCGGCTCGCTGCATCAGCAGGCCGTCGTAGGGGTTGTTGTACGTCGTGAACGGATCGCGCAGACCCACGAAGTAGCGCACCAGGGTCTGGCCGCCCGCCGCCGGGAAGTTGGGGTCACCCTTCGGGGCGCGCAGCGTGGGGTCCGCCTTGCCCGTGTCGGGGTCAATATAGGCTCGGTTGCCACCGGGGCCGGTCACAAACGCAGCGGGGTCGCCCTCGGCCGGCTTGTAGAAATCGAGCTTGACGCCTTCCAGGCGCACCAGTTCGGGAGCCCCGTTCTGGCCCGGCACCACCACGTTCAAGGCCCCGCCGTCGCCGTTATTGTCCCGCACGTCAGTGGCATTGCCCACTTCGCGTTCCAGACGCGCAATCAGCGTTCGCGCCCTGTTCTGGCCGTCGGTGAAGGCCTGGGCTGCCCGCGTGAACTGGAAGCCCTGGATAACCGGAACGAAGATGATGGTGAGCAGGATGGCCGTAATGGCCATCACCGTGATCAGCTCAATGAGCGTAAAGGCTTTCTTTCGATTCATGCGAATCATCGTTCCGTCCCTCGCACCGCAAAGCTCTGGGTTTCCGTGCGGCGGTAAGACCGCTGCCACTCCTCAAGCCGTGCGTAGTTTGTCGGTCCATCAGAGACGAGGCGGAAGAACGTCGGGTTCCACAGCACGCGGACCTTCATCGAGGCCCCGCGAATGCCGCGCACCGCATAGCCTTGGCTGAAGTCGAACACGCTTCCGGCCGGGGCCTTGTCGCGGATATCAGCGTAGGCCAGGTTCAGGCCCGGCTCGATCGCGGTGATCTGGAACTCTTGTCCCTTCAGCACCTGTGCGCCCGTTCCGGTGTTGAACCACACTTCGTCAATGATCACTTGCTGCCCCAGGTCGTAGGGCGGGAAGTAGATGCGGAAATTGTTGCCGACGCCGTTGGTGCCACCGATGAAGGCTTCACCCGGGGCGAGGCCGTTGGCGTTGAATCCGTAAACCGGTCGGTAGTACGCCGCCGCCTTGAAGGGCTGCACGCTCCACGCGCCTTGGCCACGGTACAGAGCCCGCACGTTGCGGCCGCTGATGTCATCCACCAGCACCGGGGCGGTCCACGGCGTGACGTTGTTGCCCGTCGGGTAGCAGATGAAGGCGCTCAGGTCCGGGTTCGTGTTGTCCACGTCGCGGAACTCGATGTAGCCGTTGGTCTTGTCCACCGAGTAGGCGCTGTCCGGTGACTGCGGGAAGCCCGGGGCGTTCGGATTGTTGTTTTCGTTGCCTAGGATCACGCCACCCGTTTCGACATCGAACAGGATGAAGTCTTGCGAGCCCACCGTGCCCGTCACGTCCGGCGTGCTCAGGCCCAGGCCGGCGAAGTTGCGGCCGTCCGGCTCCGTGCCGCTGCGCGGCATGATGCCGTTGATGACCAGCTTGCGGGCCACCGAACCTTGCGTCGGCACGCGGAACTCGTCGCGGATGAGCCGCCAGTCGTACACCGTGTAGTCGGTGCGGGCGAACAGCGGGGCTCGTCCGGCGCGGCTCGGCACCGTGGTCGAGGCCGCCTGCGGGTTGATGAGGATCTGACCCGTGCTCGGGCTGAGAACCTTGAACTGGTACGGATCGCCGCTGAACGGCGTGGCCACGTTCAGGCGCTCGAACTGGCGCTGCACGCGCACGCTCCACCAGTCGGTGTCGCGGTAGTTGGCGGGCACGTAGTTCGTGTTGCCGTTGATGTCGGGCTGACCCACCAGTTGCGGCAGGCTGATTACCCAGTAGTTGGTGGCCGTGCTTTCGTCCGTGCCAATGCGCGCGAACGGGGGTGGGGCGAGCGGATCCAGCGTGATCGGAATGATCACTTCGTACTGGCCGGTTTGCACGCCGTCGTCGTAGTTGAACGAGAAAGTAACGCGGTAGCTGACGCGCTGCGCCGGAGCGATCCAAATCTGGTCTTCGCCGACAAAGTTTTCGTCGTCCGTGTTGTTCGCGTCCACAAAGTAGAACTCGTAGTCGCGGGTGCGGCCCGGGCTCGGGAAGCCGCGGCTGCGATCGCCCCAGTTGCGCTGGTAGTCGTTGCCGTAGACCGTGAACACGCCCGCGCTGCCGTCATCGTAGATCGGCGCGAAGCGCAGCGTCATCAGGCTGCCAAAGTCCAGCCCCGGCACGCCGTTGTTGAGTCGTCGCGGACCCGGTACCGGCTGCCCCTCGCCGATAACGCGGTTGTAGAGGTTCGACCCACTCACCAGTGCCCAGTTCCCAATCGGATTGCCGTTGATGAGCACGTTGCCGTTCGCATCAATGTCGCCGCCCGCCACGCCTTGGTCCGGCATGAGGTTGGTCGTCAATCGGTTGGGATTGACCGTGATGACCACGCCGCCGACCGTGTAGTTGTAGGTCACGGGGACGATCATCTCGGGCAAGTAACCCGATTGGCCTTGGATGCGCTCAAGTTCGGCGCGCGCCAAGTTTTCCGCCTGGGTAATGGCCCGCGTGCGCTGAATGACATTCAAGCCAAGCGGGAAAATCTGGACCATCGCCAGGACGCCAATCAAGAAGATGACGATGACCACAAGCAGCTCGATCAAAGACGAGCCTTTGCGGTGGCGGATGGGTTGGGTGCTCTTCAATAGGGGCATAGCAATCCGAAGTCGGTAAAGAGAGGAGAGGGCCAGGGGCGCGGGATGCCGATTTACGGCATCACGCGCCAGGAGCGCTCATGAAGGAGTTTGGAGTCGTAGGGTCGCGCCGAGCCGCCCAGGAACAAGACGATGTCTTGCTTGCCAGCGGCCGGGTTGCCCCCGGTGTATTCGCGGTAGCCCGTGTTCCAGGTGATCACGGTGCTTTCCGGCGGTTCGGCGTAGCCAAGCTGGCGCGGATCATCGTCCGGGCTGCCCGAGGCGAGGCCAAACTGCGACCAGAACAGCGTGTAGCGGAGCTCGGTGCGCGTGGCGCCTCCGTCTCGGATTTCGCTCACGTCGTAGCCGCTAATGCGATAGAAGTTGGCGACGCCCACGGCGCACGGGGCGATGCCCCCACCAATGCAGACGTTGCCGTCCGCCGGACCGTAGGCTTGGCGCGCACCGGCCACGTCATCCAGACCCGAGATCACGCCGTCACCGTTGTTGTCGGTGAGAGCAGCCGTGCCTACGGGTCGCGGGTCGCGCGGCGGGTAGCTCGCTTGCGTGGTTGCGGTCGGAGCGTTGCGGTTCCAGCTCGGAACGAACGTATCCAGCGACCCCACGCGCTTGGAATAAAGGAAACTCTTGAGTTCATTGGCCGGAATCACGTTGCCGGCATTCGGGCCGCTGGTGTAGAGCGTTACGTAGCCCAGCAGTTGGGGCGGGTAGGCCCCTTGGTCCACGCGATAAAGTTGCAACGCGCTCCGGAGCGAATTCATATCGCTAAAGTCTCCATTGCGAGCGGCAGCTGCCTTTGACCGGGCGAAGACCGGAAAGATAATGGCCGACAGCAAAGCAATGATCGCAATAACGGTCAGCAGTTCAATCAGCGTAAAGCCGCGACGAGTTTTCATGTACATGTCCTCCCGGGACAGGCGTATGACGTCAGGAGCCCGACCCGGGTTCCGTCAGCCTTTGGTCACTGATCGTAAATAGCCCAGGATCAGCGCTTCTAGCGTCGGCCAGAAGAGCATGGCGCCCAGGGCTCCTACGGCCAAATGAGGACCGAACGGAATCATCGTCAATTCTACTTGGTTCTCCTCCTCATCCACCGCTTCAATCGCATATGGATTTTCCTTGAACCACCATTCGTAGACCTTCGGCCAGATAAGACCCACGATGTCCATCAGCAAAACGTAGCCGATGCCGCACTGAATGAGCGACCCGATGCTCTCAGGCTCGTAATCCTCTTCCTCTTCTTCGGGGGCTTCTTCGACGGCGGGCTTGCGCTTCTCCATCATCACGCGCAGCCACAGCGCCAGGATGCCAATCACAGCCCCGGAGATCACCGCGAGGCCAAAACTGGTCATCGCCATCATGGGGAACAGCACCGCCCCGATGCCCCGCGCCATCTTGATATCCCCGTGGCCCATGGCGTCCTTGCGGAAGAGAATCCGGCCGAGGAACGCAATGCCCCACAGCACGCCAATGCCCGTGAGGGCGCCGGCCACGGCGCTGGGGATGCCCCACGTCCAGGCTTCCGGTCGGTTCTGGGCGATAAGCGCCCCGTTGTAGCCAATGCCGATGACGAACATCGCGGCATTGACTTCATCCGGGATGATGTAGTGGGCGATGTCGGTGAAAATGGCCGCCACCAGGGCCGCTGAGAACAGCGCGTACGCCACGAACTTGGTGGGGTCTTCGCCGATGCAGAGGTTTTGGTACCACAGCGCCCCCCACAGGGTGCCCGTCACCAGCTCGACAAACATGTAGCGCGGGGCAATGGGCGCGCGGCAATGGCGACACTTGCCGCCCTGGAACGCCCAGCTAAAAATCGGAATCAGGTCCGCCGGGCCGAGTTGGTGCTTGCACCGAGGGCAGAAGCTGTGCTTGGGTTCGGCGATGCTGAGGCCCCGGGGGAGCCGGTACACCACCACGTTGAGAAAGCTGCCGATGGCGGCCCCAATAAAGAATCCGACAATGGTCGTCCAGACCGGAAAGAGCCCCTTATCCATGGGTATCGCACCGGAGAATACCGAATGAAAGCAAACGGGGCGACTCCGCAATTGGAATCGCCCCGCAAGGATCGGCCGAAGGCCGTTCTTAGGTTTCGCCGGCCCCCGAGCTGAGGGATTCGATAACCTTCACCATCGGCATCATCATCGCGATGACGATGAAGCCTACGACGAAGCCGAGGAAGACGATGAGAATCGGTTCCAACGCAGCCGTCAGGGAGGCCAGGGTGGCTTCCACTTCCGCTTCGTAGAAGTCGGCGATCTTTTGGAGCATGAAGTCCAGCGAACCGGATTCTTCTCCGACCCCGATCATGTGCACGACCATCGGCGGGAAGAGGCGCGAATCTTCGAGGGGCTCACCAATGCGTTCCCCTTCACGGATCTTCGCACGGGCATCCAGCACCGCGTCGGCCATCACCGAGTTGCCCACAACCCCGGAAACCGTTTCCATCGCTTGCAGGATGGGGACGCCCGAGGTGAGCAGGGTGCCCATGGTGCGGCTAAAGCGCGCCATGCAGACCTTGTGGTGGAGCGGGCCAAAGACCGGAATCAAGAGCTTCATGCGGTCAGCCGCCCGGCGCCCAAAGCGGGTGCTGGTGAACAGCTTCCACGCAATCCACACCGTGACCACCGTGATGATCATGATGTGCCAGTTCTTTTGGAAGTTGGCCGAGAGGTCGATGAGGAACTTGGTGGCCGCGGGGAAGTCTTCGTCCTTCAGGCCGATGTCTTTAAACAGAGCGGCGAACTGCGGGACAACCCAAACGACGAGGAAGATCACGATGCCGATGGCGGCGATCATAACCAAGACCGGATAGGTCATGGCCGACTTCACCTTTCGGCGCAGAGCCACGTCGGCTTCCAAGAAGGCGGCCAGACGCTGCAGGGATTCTTCCAAAACCCCACCAATTTCCCCGGCGCGGATCAAACCGATAAACAGGTTATCAAACGTGCGCGGATGGCGCTTCATGGAGTTCGAGAGGCTTTCGCCGGACTCCACGCGCTCACCGAGGTCCAACAGGATCTTCTTGAGCTTGGGGTCCTTGGTTTGCCGCGAAAGCACGTCCAGACAACGCACCAGGGACACACCAGCGTCCACCATCGTGGAGAACTGGCGGCAGAACACGGCGAGCAGACCGCGTTTGACCTTACCGAAGTTCTTTTTCTTCGATTTGCCGGCCTTCTTGATCATCGTGACTTCGATGACTTCGAGGCCTTGCTCGGCAAACCGCTGCCTTAGACTCTGTTCGTCCTCGGCTTCGGCCGTACCCTTTTGCACGCCCCCATTGGGGTCGCGGAAGGAGTAGCTGTAGACAGGCATAGTGGTTTAGGTTCCTTTAGCGTCGCTGGGGACCCGTCGCCGGGCCTCCAAGGTTGATCATCTTCTTCAGTTCCTCGATGTTCTGGCAGCGCATCATGGCCTCTTCCAGCGTGATGATCCCTTTCATGTAGAGGTCACGCAGGCATTGGTCCATGCTCATCATGCCGTGAGCCGCCGAGGTCTGAATCATGGACGGAATCTGGTGCGTTTTGTTCTCACGAATCAGGTTACGAATGGCCGGGGTGGCCACCATGATTTCGTTGGCCGGGACACGGCCCGGGCCACTCGCACGCGGAAGCAGCTGTTGGGCCGCAATCGCCACGATGTTGTTGGAGAGCTGAACACGGATCTGCTCCTGCTGTCCTGGCGGGAACACGTCGATCATACGGTCAATGGATTCGGCCGCGTTGTTGGTGTGCAGAGTGGCAAACACCAAGTGACCGGTTTCCGCCGCGGTGATGGCAAGACCGATCGTTTCGGTATCGCGCATTTCACCGACCAGCAGCACGTCCGGGTCTTCACGAAGACAAGCGCGGAGCGCGTTGCTAAAGCTCTTGGTGTCCGTCCCCAGCTCGCGCTGGTTAATGATGGACTGCTTGTGCGTGTGCAGGTATTCGATCGGGTCTTCGATCGTGATGATGTGCACGGCACGGTTGACGTTGATGAAGTTGATCATCGCCGCCAGCGAGGTGGATTTCCCGGAACCCGTCGGACCGGTGACCAGAATGAGGCCGCGCGGGCGTTCGGTCAGTTGCTCCAGGATCGGCGGGAGGTTCAGTTCGCGGGCCGTCGGGATGCGGCTGGAGATCAAACGGAAGGCGGCGGCCACAGCCCCACGGTCGCGGTACAGGTTCACACGGAACCGGGCGCGGCGCGGGAGAGCGTACGAGAAGTCGAGTTCGTAGGTCTGCTCAAAGCGGGTGACCTGGTCGTCGGAGAGGATTTCGTACAGCATCCGTTGGGTTTGCTGCGGCGAGAACTTCTCGTAGTTCAATCGCTTGAGCGCACCGTCTTCGCGGATCACCGGCTCGGAGTCCACACAGATGTGAAGGTCCGAACAGTTCCGGTCCACCACCGTATTGAGGAGCTCATCAATGTGCAGGTCCTCAAGGGTTTTGGGTTGGCCCACCGAACCCGCCGCCATCGGGGGCGCTTCAGTCGGAGCCTGTCCCGTCGGATTCACTACGGAAGGCGGGATGCTGGATACGGGGGGAACGTTCGGTTCGCTCATTTTTCGATTGGTCTTTGAGAGTGTAGAGTTGGGGAGCCCCAGAAAAGTTCCCAGGGCTCGGAATTCGATTGTGGCTTAGAAGCCGGCGGTGAAGACCACGCGCATGACTTCTTCCGGGTCGGTCAGGCCCATAAGAACCTTTGCGAGACCGTCCTCACGCAGTTCCTTCATGCCTGCCGCCTTGGCGGCCATCTTCAAGTCGTTAACCGGGGCGCGGCGAGTCACCAATTCGGCAATTTCCGCGTTCATCACCATCAGCTCGTGCAAACCGTTTCGACCCTTGTAACCGGTCATGCGGTTGTCCTCGTGCGGGATGCCTCGGTAGAGCGTGACCATCTCATCCGGATCTTCGAACTGGAATCCGAAGCGGCGCAGGTCGATCGCCGGAACCTCGTAAGGCTCCTTATGGTTGGGGTCGATACGTCGTCCGAGACGTTGCGCCAACACGCCGATAACCGTAGCGGAGATCAGGTACGGCTCCACGCCCATGTCCACCAAACGAATCGTGGCCGAAGGCGCGTCGTTGGTGTGCAGCGTGGAAAGCACCAAGTGTCCCGTAAGCGAGGCTTCAATGGCGATTTCGGCCGTTTCAAGGTCACGCATTTCCCCGACCATGATGATGTCAGGGTCTTGACGGAGGAAGGCACGGAGGGCGGTGGCGAAGGTCAGACCGGCCTTCTTGTTCACCTGCACCTGGGCGAGACCGTTGAGCTGGTACTCGACCGGGTCTTCAACCGTGATGATGTTCACGCCCACCGTGTTCAGCTTGTTAAGCACTGAATACTGCGTGGTCGTCTTCCCGGAACCCGTGGGACCCGTACAAAGGAACATTCCGTTCGGCTGGGAAATCAGTTCGTCAATCAGCGCCTGGTTCTCAGGGGTGAAGCCGAGCTTGCTCAGGCCGACCATGGCGTTGCCCTTGTCGAGAATACGCATAACGCACTTCTCACCAAAGGGAGTCGGAATCGTCGAAACGCGCAGGTCATATTCCTGACCCTGGGTGCGGACTTCGATACGACCGTCCTGCGGAACCCGCCGTTCGGCGATGTTCATTTCCGCCATGATCTTGAGGCGGCTCAGGAGCGGCGCTTGCAGGTTCTTGGGAACCGTCATGGCTTCCATCAGCACGCCGTCAATACGGTAGCGGATGCGGACGCTCTTCTGCTGCGGCTCGACGTGGATGTCCGAGGCGCGGTCATTAATACCTTGTTGGATCAGCGCGTTAGCCAGCTTGATGATGGGGGCCTGGTCGGCCATATCCTCATCGCCTTCGGACTCGTTCGTTGCCGCCTTGTCCGTGTCGCGCTGGACCTGCGCTTGGGCCATCAGGGCGCGGAAGTCCGCACGACCACCCACGTTGCCCGTGGCGGATGTACCCGCCGCACCGGCACCGTTGGTGGTGGAGCCTCCGTCATCGCTGGTGGCCACGCCGCTGCTGCTCGCGTAGTTCTTGCGGATGGCATCCTCAATCGCCGCCGGGAGAGCGATGGCCGGTCGCACGCGGCAACCCGAAGCCAGTTGAATCTGGTCAATGGCCTCCAGGTTGTTGGGGTTCTCCATGGCCACCCACAGGGTCATCCCGTCCTTCTTGACCGGAATGGCGTTGTGGAGCTTCACCAGCCGCTCGGGAACGATGTTCACCGCGCTGCTTTCAATCGAAAATCGGTCGAGGTCAACGAAGAGGTGACCCTGCTCTTGGGCGCGTGCTTCCATGATCTCACGCTCGCCCACCATTCCCAGATCCCGCAGGATGATGGAAATGTCCTTGCCGGTCTGCGCCTGAACCTTCGACGCCTCCTCAAGTTGTTCTTGCTTCAAGTACCCCTTTTGCATCAGGTACTCGGTCATTGGGACTCGTTGCAATGCCATTCGGCCGTTCCTTCCTTAGCGTGTCAGGCCGCCTTCCCCAAGGCGATGGCCAGTCACGCGAACCCTATTCTAGACCCAAACGTCCCGAGAAGTCGCGCCTCAGCCAGGATTTTTTACCGGTTTTCCCCGCCCGGGTCACGGTTTCACTCGTTCAATTCTCCCGAAGCCGACCTGACCCGGCGCGAACTGAGCAGGTCGGGTATCCCTGAACCGCCGTGATTCGCTCGCTCATCAACCGCTCCCTTCAGGGTCATTTGCAAGCTCTGATTCAAGCGGGCCAGCTCCCTGATGCCGCGTACCCGCCCATCCAGTGCGAGGCGCCGAAGCAGCCCGACCACGGCGACCTCGCGGTGCCTTTTGCCCTGGGGGCAGCGCGCTTTGCGGGCATGAACCCGCGCGCCCTTGCCGAGCTCTTGGTCGAGCGCCTGCGCCAAGACCCGCTTATCGCTTCGGTGGAGATTGCCGGGCCGGGTTTCGTCAACCTTCGCCTCTCCCCCACCGCCTACCAGCAAGCCCTGAACGCCGTTTTGAACTCCGCCGGCCAGAGCGTGCTGCGTGATGCCGCGCACTTCGGTCGCCCCGCTTGTGAGCGACCCGAGCGGATCAATGTCGAATTCGTTAGCGTGAACCCGAACGGCCCCATCACCATTGGCAGCGGGCGCGGGGCGGCCTATGGTTCCGCCCTGTGCAACGTACTGCAGGCGGCGGGCCACACGGTCCACCGCGAGTACTACATCAACGACGGCGTGAACAGCGAGCAGATGCGCCAGTTCGCGCTCAGCGTCCGCGCGCTCAAGCTGGGCACCGAGTTCCCGGAGAAGGGCTACAAAGGCGATTACGTGCAGGCCGTCGCCGACCAAATCGAACCGCAAGGCGACCCCGATGTGATCTGGTGGCAGCAGAAAGCCCAGGCCCTGATGCTGCAACGCCAGCGCCGCGACCTGGAAACCTTCGGCGTGGCCTTCGACACCTGGTTTAGCGAGCAAACGCTTCACGATTCGGGCCGCGTACAGGCCTGCATTGACGAACTGGAAGCCAAGGGCATCGCCGATCGCCAGCCGGTGCGCCGCTCGCTCAAGCTCGGCAAGAAGGGCGTGATCGAGGATGTGATTGTCGAAGATCAGCCCGTGGACGAGGACGATGCGGCCGGTAGCGAACCGACGGTGTGGCTGCGCTCCACCAAGCTGGGGGACGACAAGGATCGCGTGCTCCGCCGCAAGGATGGCCGCCTTACCTACATCGCCGGCGACGTGGCGTATCACGATGACAAGTTCAACCGCCCGGCCAACGCCGACCGCCTGATCACGGTGCTTGGCCCGGACCACCACGGGTTCATCGGTCGCCTCAATGCGGTCGTGGCCGCGATGCAGATGCCGCCCGTGGCCGCGAGTGCCGAAGGCGAACCTCTGAGCGAGATTGACGCCAAGCGCTACGTCAGCCCGGCCGAGCGCGACGCCTGCCAAGCGGCGGCCAAGGATGCCGAAAGCAAACTGCTGGTGCAGATTTATCAGCTTGTGCGCTTCATGAAGGACGGCCAGCCCGCCCCCATGCGCAAGCGCGACGGCAACATCTACGCCATCAGCGACCTCATTGAGGAAATCGGCGCGCAGGCCGCCCCGCAGGCCGACCGCGAAGAGCAGGTTCGCATTGGGCGGGACGTGGCGCGGTTCTTCTACCTGATGCGCCACCACGACACTACGTTCGACTTCGACCTCGACCTGGCCGCCCGCCAGAGCGACGAAAATCCGGTGTTCTACGTGCAGTACGCTCATGCTCGCATCGAGCAGGTGCTCCGCCGCGCTCGGGAGGAAGCCAGTTCGCTTTACCCGGACAGCAACGCCGTCAACGGGGGTTTAGTCGCCACCGCCCGCGACCTCCACGAGCGGGAGAAGCAGCTTCTCCTGCAAGTGTGCGCCCTGCCGGACGAAGTAGCCCTGGCTGCCGAAGACGGGGCCGTAAACCGCCTGACCAACTATGCGATGGAGCTGGCCCGGGCGTACCACGGGTTCTATGACACCTGCCGGGTGATCGACACCGACGCCCCCGAGGTCTCTCAGCAGCGTTTGGCCCTGTGCGTGGCGGCTCGGACGGCCCTGCAAGGCGTGCTGGAATTGCTAGGCGTAAGTGCCCCGCTCCGAATGGATCGGCCCGCCGCGCCGTCGGAATGACAGCACCATGCACTTCGACCGCCGCCATCTAGAAGCCGGCCCGATGCGGATCGTGGCGGTCCACCCGCACTGGCGGCCCCACGACCTGCACACCCTGCAGGACCTGGTGGCGTCGCTGGCCGAACTCGGCAAGACCCTCGGCGAGCGCGGCTGGGCCACCGCCCGCGACCTATGGGTGTTCCCCGCCGATGGCGGCGAATTCTTGTACGGTCTCAACGAGTGGGCGGCCACCATGCGCGCGCCAACTTGGCACCGCGCGATGAGTCTGGGCTTGCTGGATGAGAAGATTTGGAAATGGGCCGCGCCCCTGTGGCGAGGCGCCCCCGTGGGCTGGAAGCACGCCGTGGGGTTGGAGTACCGCCGCGCCAAGGCCCCCGAGGTGGCGCTTTCCTATCACACCGCGTTTGCGGGGATGTCGCAGGCGTTCGGGGTGACAGTCGTCGGCCCGAGCCTCGCGCTCCCAGTGGTGGGCGAAAGCGAAGAAGGCTGGAAGATCGACAAGCGCGCCCCGTTCAAGCGGGTGGCGGGGGTTTACAGCCTCGGCAAGCTGGTGAAGACCGCCAGCCAAGCCTCGCTCGCCCTTGATGACGAGGCCTGGCAGATCATCCCCGGTGAGGGCTCGGCCACCTGGACGGCCTCCGAGGGCGACCAACTCCACTCCTACTCGGTCGCCCTGGGCAACGACCCTGCGCCCAAGCACGCCACCGTGGTGCGCCTCGCCCGCACCCGCGAGCCCGCTTCCCTGCCCGTGGGCACTGAGGTGCGCCTGGAATGGGGCGGCAACCTATGGGATTGGCCCAGCGGCGGCAGCGTGCGCGCGCAGGATGCCGCCGGCAAATGGCACCGCGAAATCACGCCCGAAGGTCTGGCCATTGCCTTTGGCACCTAAATTGAGGCGTAGAACAGGCAAAGCACCATGAAGATGAAGATGATTTGGGGCGGCGGGCTCGGCGTGCTGCTGGGCTACGGCTACCACCTGTGGATGGCGAGCATGAAGACCAACTGCATCTCGTGCCAGGTTTCGGCGGTGCCCATGGTGGCGGGTCTCATCTTCGGCCTTCTGGCCGCCGGGACGAGCCGCCCGTAAGCGGCCCTGGGTTTCCTGCCAAACTCGAAGGTGCCATGAGCGGACCGGTCGCGATTTACGTCCACGTGCCGTTCTGCCCCAGCAAGTGCGGGTACTGCGACTTCAACAGCTTCGCGATGACCGGCCCGATCCAAGGTGAAACCGTGGACGCGATGGAGCACGAAATCCGCACCTCGCCCCACGCGGGTCGCCCGGCCAAAACCATCTTCTTCGGGGGCGGCACGCCCACCTATCTGGAGGCTTCGCAGCTCTCGCGTTTGCTTCAGGCCGTGCTGGACACCCACCCCGCCAGCGCCGAGACCGAGATCACGACCGAGAGCAACCCCGGCACGGTCACCTTGGAGAAGCTGGGGGCGCTAAGGGAGGCCGGGTTTAACCGCCTCAGCCTGGGCGCGCAGAGCTTTGCCACCCAAGACCTGGTGCAACTGGGGCGCGTGCACGGGGTCGCTGAGATCGCCGAGGCCGTCACTGCCGCCCGCCAGGCCGGATTCGAGAACCTCAATCTCGACCTGATGTTCGGGCTACCGGGGCAGAACCTCGCCCGCTGGCGCCACAACCTCGACCAAGCCTTGGCCCTGCACCCGGACCACCTTAGCCTCTACGGCCTCACCATCGAGCCCAATACGAGGTTCTTCCGCTACTTCCAGCGCGGCTGGCTGGACCTCCCCGCCGAGGACACGATGGTGGCGATGTACGAAGAAGCCGTGGCCCGCATGACGGCGGCGGGGCTGGAACCCTACGAAATCAGCAACTTCGCCCGCCCCGGCCGCCGCTGCCAGCACAACCTGGCCTACTGGCGCGCCGAGGAGTACATCGGCTACGGGCCGGGGGCGGTGGGGCGCATCGGCACCCGTCGGGGCACCAATCTCAAGCACCCCGCGCGGTACGTCGAGGCGGTGCAGGCCGGCCAGCCCCTGTGGTTCGAAGAGGAAGAACTGAGCGACGAAGATCTGCGGCTCGAGCGCATTATGCTCGGCATCCGGATTGAAGAAGGGCTTGACCTGGCCCAGGTGCCGCTGAGTGCGGCCGCTATTGCCTCCGTCACCGAGCCCGGATGGGCCACCACCGAGGGGGATCGCCTCCGCCTCACCGCCGCCGGGCGGCATTTTGCGTCCGAAGTTGCCGTACGGCTTGCTTAGTTCGCCCTAGGTCGGCAAAATAGCCGAATGCGCATGTGGATGCTGGATGTGGCGCGCGAGCAGTGCGTCAGCCGCGAGCACCTGTTCCGATACGCCACTGAGACCCTCGACGCGGGCTACGACGCCCTGGGGCTGTACTTGGAACACCGATTCGCCTACCCCAGCACCCCCTGGAGCCACGGCACGGGCGTCCTGACCCCAGAAACCATCCGGGCCGTGCGCAGCGAGTTCCCCAGCCTGCGCCTGGTGCCGTTTGTGAACCTCCTCGGGCACGTGGAGGGGTTCCTCTACACCGAACCCGGCAACCGCTGGGCCGAAGAAGAAATGAAGGGCCTGCAGGCGTGCGCCAGCAACCCCGATTTTGTGCGCTTTGCCGAGGGCATCCTCGATGACACTCTAGCGATCTTTGAAGACGAATGGGTGCACATCGGCGGGGATGAAACCGCGCAACTGGGCAAGTGCCCGACCTGTCAAGCCCGCGTGGACGCCCACCCCGGCGACGGCAAGGCCGCGCTCTACGCCGAACACTTCGGGCCGCTGGCCGCGCGCGTGGTGCAGGCCGGGCGGACCCCCGCCGTATGGGGTGATATGTTTTTGGAGCACCCCGATGCCCTGGCCGCCATGCCCCGCGAGACAGTGCTGTTTGACTGGCAGTACTTCAACGGCGTGGCCGAAACGGCCGCCCGGCTGGGCGCTCACGGCCATCGGGTGGTCGGCTGCCCGATTTTGCACGTGTACAACGCGGGGTGGATGCACCTGGGGCCGAGCGACGAAAACGTGCGGCAGATCGCCCGGGATGTGCGCGATTTGAACCTGGAGGGCGTGTGCCTGACCACGTGGGAAAGCACCATGTTCAGCAGTTACGACACTCTGTTCCCGGCGATCCGGGCGGCGCGGGCGATCATGGAAGACCCCGAAGGTGCACCAAGTTTGGCCTCGGCGTACGGGTCCGAGTGGGCGCGGATCATGGGCGAAGAACTACCCGCTCTGGGCGGGGTGTGGGAGTACAGCCGCCACCGCAACAAGCTGAAGTCCCGGATGTTTTTGTACGCCGACCCGTTCCTGGCCAGCCAGCACCACGCGGAGGAGATCTGCGGGCCGACGGGTGACCAGGCGCTGGCGCTGGTGGAGCGGGCCTTTGCCGCCACCGACGATGAAGCCGAGAAGGGCGTGGCCCTGGCCTGCCGCAGCATGATCGAGTTTGTGCGGATGGCGCACGTGGCGCACCTGCTTTACGCCGAAGGGCAAACCGAGCGGGCAGTGAGCGCTCTGGCCCCCACGCGGTATCTGTTCGAGACGCTGGAGCGGACGGCCAAGCGGACGCACGAGCGCATCGGCGGGAGCCTGGCCGACATCGAGCGGGCGCGACGGGCCAAGGCGCACGTGGAAACGGTGATCCAGCGGATTCGGCAGTACGGGGGTGGGTCGCTGGGCTACGTCCCGGCGTGGAACGTGCTGACCCACCCCAACTTTATGCCGCACGACCAAGCGAGCTGGTGGATTGTCAACGCCTGGGGTCGCCCGTGAGAGAACCTGGGGGTTAGCCAGGCCTAATGATTCGCATTAGGATGCCTGCATGCCCTGAACGCATTCTTCCTCCTGGCATCGGGGTGACCCAATCCTCCGCGCAGTCGGCATACAACATGAGAGTTCCCGTCAGGCTCATTTCCACCGTGAGATCCTTCCAATCGGGGCCGAATCGCCTCGCAATGACAGGAACGTTCATAAGTTCTGCCCGGGTAAACTTCGCCCTCCCATCGTCGCCAATTCGCTCCGCAAGTTCTTGAGGAAAGCCCTCTTCCATCAAGCCCTTGATGACCAATTCCCGATAGGTTTTCGTGGCATCCTTGACAATCGCACGTCGGTCCTGAACGAAGAAAGGAATGGTATCAAGAACTTCCCGCATTCCCTCCAAGATTTCCGCAGTCGTGAACTTGCCCTTTAAGAAAACTTTGGGTTCTCCAAGCCGCGCATCGTACCGGCACGTATATCCCATTCCGGAAAGAACTGCGATAACTTGCTGGACGGATAACAACCGACCTTCGCCGAAATCTAGTGGATTTGGTAGCTCCTCAGAAGTTGTCTTTGGCGTCATCCACTGTGCGTGGCCAGTTGGTCGTTCACTTGGCTGCCGGTGGTCCTTCCCTGGAATCGTAAAAATTGTTCGATCTTCTCCCTGATCAAGAATGGTAATGCTGGCCTTAATAAAGAGAGGTACATCCTTTCTGTCTTGAACAGCCTGGTTCACGCTAGGGTTGATCCGAGTGACAGACAAGATTAACTCGTGCTCATCCGCTGTAAGCTGCTGAAAACTGAGCCCCTTGAACAACACGTCTGACCGACTCCGGACGAAATCCCATAGTCCGGCCCCTTCCCCGACTGCCATCAATGAAGGTACGTCCTTCCGTCTCGCCAATACATCCGCGCGGCCCACCACCACATGGCGGCGCAACGACATCTGGGCGACTTCCGCCAGGCTTTCCGCCCGGATCGTCCCGTCCTCCGCCGTGCTGACATCGGACGGATACCAGTTGTGCGCATCGAGGATGAGAGGCCCCGGATGAGCCTCCCATAGCTTGCGAAGTTCATCTTGGTTAAGAGTGGATCCAGGGTCAACCGGGGTGGCCGGCTGGGCCATGCTCTGGCAAGAGAGCATGGCCACCAGGATCGGCATCAACGATGAGGATCGCATTGCTTCGAAGCTTACTCTCCCGCGCCAGTGACACTACACGGATCTGCTTTGACGGTGTACTGCAGATAGTCGTATGGCAGCGTCACACTTTGCTCATAAGGTGTCGTCGGCAACAAAAGCGGCATGCTCGGATACGGGTGGTCGCTGTTCTGGAGAAAGAAGTACACGGTCCCATAGAAGCCGATCCCGTAATCGTACTCAAAGGTTTTGGGCTCAGTGTTAAAGTTCGTCGAGTACGTCATCGCCGGGAGCGGTGATTGTGTCGTGTACTTATCTGGCGTTCCAGTCTGCCATCGTTGCCATGATCCAAAGATCGGAGTTACAGTATGGGAAACTGTACCCCGACCTGAGCAGCCGCTGAACGGCTTCGACCCGATGTAAATCTTCCAAGGAATCTTCTCCTCGTCAAGGGGATTGTACGGATTTTGAGCGAGAGCTCCGCCCAAAATTCCAAAGACGCCAAATGCTACCAGCAATAGTCGCATCAAGTAACCCTACCCCCCCCCGGCCTGGTCGTGTCAAGGCTTGCGGAAGAATCTTAACAAAAAAAAGTGTCCGCGACCCATTTGAACCTAAACCGGCTTGCCCACGGACGACAAATCCATGTCGCTGCTGTGCCCGGGGAACAGCTTCGCGTTCGGGTCTAGGTGCTGCTTGGCGACGCACACGGCGGTGGCCGCTTCGCCCACCCCCGTCGCGATCAGTTTGATCTTCCCTTCAAACGTGCAAACATCCCCCACCGCAAACACTCCCGGCAGGTTGGTGCGATACAGATGATCCACCTCAATCTGGTTCTTGGTGATCGTCATCCCCCAATCCTTCAGCGGCCCCAGGGACGACTTAAACCCGATATTTACAATCACTTGGTCGCAAGCCACATCCTCATAGCTCTTCTCGGTGGTGTGTTGCAGCGTCACGCCCGTCAAGGCCCCCGGCGCCCCGTGCAGCGCCGTCACCTGCTGCCACAGCAAGAACTCGATCCCCAAATCCTGCGCCGCCCGCACACTCTCTTCGTGGGCGCGGAACTGGTCGCGCCGGTGCACCAGCCGCACCCGCTGCGCCACCGGGTGCAGGGCCAGCGCCCAGTCGAAGGCACTATCCCCGCCCCCCACAATCAGCACATCCCGGTCGCGGAACGTCTCCAGGCTCCGCACGCCGTAGTACACGCCTTGGTTCTCCCACTGCTCTTCCCCGTCCAAGCCAATCCGAGTCGGAGAGAATGCCCCCGCCCCCGCCGCCACGATGATGGTGCGGGTGGGCAGGGCCACGCCCGAGGTGGTGGTGATGACATACCCTTCCTCATCCGCCGCCAGGTGGTCGGCCGTCTCGCCCAGCACCAGGTCGGGGTGGAACTGCGTTCCCTGCTGGATCAAATCGCGCGCCAAATCCTTGGCCAGCACGGCCGGGAACCCCGGCATATCGTAAACGTACTTCTCGGGGTAGAGCGCGGTGAGCTGCCCGCCCAGTTCCGGCAGGCTATCCAGAATCCGCACCGACATCCCGCGCAACCCGGCGTAAAAGGCGGCAAACAGGCCGGTGGGGCCGCCCCCAATGATCGTGACGTCCACTCGATCGTGCATCCCTCTCAATTTACGCCCCCGCGCATTTGGCCAATCCGACCCGGGGGGCCATCGGCCTTGCCCGCACGCAACAAAAAGCCCCCGCTCCCGGTATGGAGCGAGGGCAGGGAGAGCCAATCGGCGGATTAGTTGCCAGCGGTGGTGCCGGTCTTGGCTTCTTGTTCCTTCAGCGCTTCGCCGAAGGTTTCCATGAAGCGTTCCCACATGCCCTTCAGGTAGCTCTTGTCCACGGAGACCGTGCTGTCCTTCAGGCGCTTGGCGATGCGGTCGTTGAGGTCCACCGCCTGGGCACCTTGAGCCTTGGCGAGGTCGCGGCGGATGCGCTCGCGGCGCTCCTTGGTGATCTCGATCTTGCTCTCTTGGGTGCGGCGTTCCACCAGGTACTTCACCTGCTCGTTATCGGCCAGCTTGATCCAGGCGGTGGCGCGGCCCGGAGCCGTGGTGGTCAAGCCCGTATAGAGCGTGCGCACCACCGGGGCGGCCACCTGCGCCTTCATGGCGGTCAGGTTCAGTTCGCTGCGGCTGGGCACGTTCTGCGGGTTCACTTCGCGGGCCACGTCGGTGAAGTTGCGGCCTTGGCGCAGAAGGTTGTCGGCGCGCTGCTTGCTGCGCTCATCACGCACCACAATCTGCACCACTTCGGCCATCGCGGGCTTCAGGAAGGCGTTGGGGCTATCCTTGATGAACTTGTCCACTTGCTGGTCGCTGATTTTGATGCCTTCGGTCAGCAGGTGCTCCTGGGCCAGGTCCACGCGGATGGATTGGCGGATCTGCTCCATGGTCAGGCCGCGAGCTTGCAGGTTCTTCACGTAGCCCGGGTTGATCTTTTCGAGCGTGGCGATTTCGGCCTGCACGACGCCGTCGTCCAGCTTGAAGCCCTTGTCTCGCGCCATCTGGATGATGAGCTTTTGCGTGACGAGGTCTTGCAAGGCCTGGAAGGCGATGGTGTTGGCCACGGGGACTTCAAGCTGTCGGTTGTCCACCACCACGCGGACGGTGGGCTTCGTCTCGATGTGCTTGATGAACTCTTCCATGGTGATGGGGTCACCGTTCACGGTCGCAAGGGTTTCTTCTCCCCGGTTGCAACCGGTGAGGGCCAGGGCCGCTAGAGCGGCGGCGGTCCAAAGTCCATACTTTCCAAACATAATGCTATTCATGGCTCCCGCAAGGGGGTGAGCGGAGATCGCTCCACTCGTCACAACACATTTGGCGCAAAGTTCGTGCCAGACGGGCCGGACCCTGGTAAGGATACCGGGATTCGGCGGGCCCATTGGGCGTACGGGAGGGGTGACACTTTCCCTCGCTAAATCGGATAGCTTCGGCTTTTGAACCTGGGCAGGAAGTTTGCCCTCACGCCACTTGCGGGATGCCTTGCTCGCGCATGAACGTGCGCAGGCGGCTCATGGCCTGGGTGTGCAGCTGGTATACGCGGCTTTCGCTCACCCCCAGCACGTTCCCAATTTCCTTAAAGGTCAGCCCTTCAAAGTAGTAAAGCGACACCACCAGGCGCTCACGCTCCGGCAGCTTGTCCACGCCGGCGGCCAGGATGCGCTTGAGGTCGCGGCCTTCCACTTCGTCTTCCGGCGAAGCATCCTCGTCCACGATCATCTCGATGAGGTGGAGGCTGTCTTCACCTTCGCCGCCGCTCCCCCCAATCACGTCGTCCAGGCTAAAGACGTTGGTGCGTCCGGCCCGCACTTGCAGGTCCATCACTTCCTGCTCGCTCAGTTCCAGCGCATCGGCCAGCTCCCGGCGGGTGGGTGGGCGGTTGAGTTCGGTTTCTAGGCGCTGGTTGGCGCGCTCCAGGGCCTTCAGCTTCTCGCGGATGCTGCGGGGCACCCAGTCCTCGTCGCGCATCATTTCCAGGATGGCGCCGCGAATCAGGGCGATGGCGTAGGTTTCAAACTTCACATCCCGGCTGGGATCGTACTGGTCCACGCTCTTGATGAGCCCAATCACACCGGCCGAAATCAGGTCATCCCGGTCCATGCCCCCCGGGGTGTTGGCCACCAAGCGGCCCGCCGTGATCTTGACCAAGTAGGAGTAGTTGTCAATCAGGTCAAGACGAGCCTGCTCCTCTTTGTAGACTTTGTGGCGGATCCAAGCGCGTTGGATGGTGGCAGGAGACAGGGGCATGATGATCGAAAACCTAAAACTGACCTAATCGGAGTCTATCCTAATTCCAAGACGGCTATGCCGCCTTTGCGGTCGCAGGTTCCTCCGCAGATTCTTTGTCGGCGCCGTTCTCGTCCTCATTTCCTTCGTCTCTGAACTGGCGGACCGGCAACTGGAAGAAGGCGTTCCACAAGTGCCCCAGCACCAACCCCGCGAAATATGCGATGGCGGCGCGCTGCAAGAGGGCAAGGGACTCGGCACCCGAAAGTACGCCCGTGGCAAGGACCACGAGGGCGAGAATTCCGGCGACGATGGAAGGTTGAGGCAAGAGACGTAGGCTCCGATGAACTGAATCCAAAGACTATCCTTGGCACATCCCCCGCAAACTTGAGGGGAAGCCTGACTTTTTTTGTTAGGTTTTTGAACTTGCGGCCCTAAAGTGGGATGCGAAGTCCATCGTAGGCCAGCCGCAGGTGCGGCGGGAGCCCGGCTTCCACCGGTCCGTGGTCGTAATCATCACACAGATGCGTGAAGTAGGTGATGCGCGGCGCCAGGCGCTCCGCCCACTCCAACGCTCGGTCCCAATGGAAGTGATTGGGGTGTGGCCGATAGCGCACGGCATCCAGCACCAGCGTGTCCAGCCCCTCAAACAGCGGGCGCGCTTCTTCAGGAATGTCGCTCAGGTCGGTGGCGTAACAGAAGTCGTTCACGCGCACCACCATGCACTGCACCGGCCCGTGGGGCACGTAGGCAGTGCGGATGGTGAGCCCCCCGAGTTCCAGGGTGCTCGTCACCTCGCGCAGGTCAAACCGCGGCACAAAGATGCCCGGCGGAAATTGGCCGAAGGCATACGGGAACACCCGGCGGATGTCGTCTTGGTGTTCCGGGGCAGCGTAGACCGGCATATCGGCCCCAGTCTTGAGGCAGAACGCGCGCAGGTCGTCCATCCCCATGATGTGGTCGGCGTGGGTGTGCGTGATGAGCACCGCCGCCAGGTCTTGCACGCCCTCGCGCAGCAGTTGGAGGCGCATTTCCGGGCTGCAATCAATCAGCACGTTGCCCTCAGGGCCTTGCAACAGGCAAGAGGCGCGGGTGCGGTGGTTGCGGGGGTCGACTAAGAATTCCGGCGGGTAGGTGCGCCCCAGCGTCGGCACCCCGTTGCTGGTGCCCGAACCCAAAATGATGGCGGTGGGCGCCATGCGGCCTTAACCCTGGAAGGTGCGCTCGAGAACCTTGACGGCCACTAGCGTGCTGGGCAGTTCCGTGTATTGGCTGATGCGCTCCAGGCACCGGGCGTATTGCCGCTCGGCAAAGTCATCGGCCACGGGGGTCTTGCTCAGAGCTTCGGCCACCAGGTCAATGGCTTCCATAAAGAACTGGGCGCGGTTTTGCGGCAACGACCGGTTGGGCGTGGCGGCAAACTTGCGGCTGAGCTGCTCGTACACCGAATCCCAGCTGGTGCCGGCGGCCACTTCGGCACGGGCGCGGGCCACAGCTTGTTCTTGCAGGCGGCGCTTTTCGGCATCGCGGCGCTTCTCGGTTTCCCAGTCGGCGGCCTCGGTGCCTTCAATAACGCGCAGGTTGACCTTAGCATTCAGGCGGATGCCCACCTCGTGCTCAATCAGGCGCTTGGTTTGCGGCAGGCGAAGGTGGCCGGCCAACTCTTGGTCGCGGTACGGAACGCCGACCACGAAGAAGCCATCTTCGTACTTGATGGCCACGCTGACGTTCAGGGCCGTCCAGACCCCGACCCCGGTAACCCCGTCCTTGATGGCCGGGAGCGCCTCGGACCAAACTTCTGCAACGTCGACCATCTGCGCGTATTCTATCCTAGGGCAGTGCAAATGTGCTTGGTTCCCCGGCCCCGCGAGTCCGGGGAACTGCATATTTTTTGCAAGTATTAGGATCGATTGCCGACGGGCTGAATCACATCGCCCACGCCAAAGGCGCGGCGGATGTCTTGCAGTACCACTTTCACGCGCTGGCCCACCAAGTCTTCGGCACCCAGGAGTTCGACGAAGTAGCCTCCGTCGGTCCAGCCGATGACCTTGCCGGTGGATTCCACCGCGCTGCGGCGCACCGTGCACTCCAGCACCTGCGCCCGGCGGAAGCCCATAAAGTAGCGGTCGAACTCTTCGATCGTGCCGCCCTCGATGTGATATTCCTCGATGCCGATGTCGTGGTTGGCGCGGATGTAGAGGCCGCGCTGGAGTTCGTGCTCCATCTCCTCGATCACTTCCCCGTCCGCTCCGATCAGGGCCTCGACTACGGCGGGGTGGCACACGATGTGGAAGGCGTTGCCCGGTTCATTCAGGCGGCGGCGCATGTCACGCTCAATCCAGAGGCCCACGGTGTCGCTGCTGGCGATGCGGCCCCGGCCGTTGCAAAGCGGGCAGAGCGAGGTGATGGCCTCGGTGACGCTTTCGCCGGTGCGCTTGCGGGTGATTTCCACCAGGCCAAGCGAACTGATCTTGCCGACGCGGGTGCGGGCACGGTCACGGGCCAATTGCTTGGTGAAGTAATCCAGCAGCCGCTTTTGAGCATCGGCTTCCTCCATGTCAATGAAGTCGATCACGATGATCCCGCCCATGTCGCGCAGGCGCAGTTGGCGGCACACTTCGCGGGCCGCTTCCATGTTCGTGCTCAGGATCGTCTCGTTGAGCGAGTGCGAACCCACCTGCTTGCCGGTGTTCACGTCAATCGCGGTAAGGGCTTCGGTTTCGTCCACCACCAGGTAGCCGCCGGACTTGAGCCACACCTTGTGCAGTAGTAAGCGGTCGAGGTCCTTTTCGATGCCGTAGTGGTCGAAAATCGGTTCTTCTTGATCGTAAAGCGTGATCTTGCCACGCAGGGCCGGGACGACCATGCCCGCCACCAAGCTGACCTTCTCGTACTCTTCGGGGTCGTCGATGACCAAGCGGTCAATCTCGTCGCCAAAGACGTCGCGAATGGTGCGATAAAGCAGGGTTTGGTCGCGGTGCACCACGGCCGGGGCGCGGAGGCGCTTGGCCGATTCCAGGGTCTGCGCCCAGAGCTGCTGCAAGAACTGCACGTCGGCGAGGAGTTCTTCGGCGGTGCGGCCTTCACATTCGGTGCGCATGATGAGCCCGAAGCCGGCGGGAGTGATTTTCTCGCCGATGCGGCGCAGGCGTTCGCGCTCCTTGCGGTCTTCCAGCTTGCGGCTCACGCCCACCTGGCTGTGCTCGGGCATCAGCACCACGTAGCGGCCGGGGAGCGAGATGCGGGTGGTGACGCGGGCACCCTTAGTGCCGCGCGGACCCTTGGTCACCTGCACCATCAGCTCTTGGCCGGGCTTAATCAGCTCCTTGATCTTGCGGCGGCGGAGTTCGCTGCGACGCACGCTGGCCGGGCTGTTGTCGTTGATGTCGTCCGGCATGATGTCGGCGACGTAGAGGAACGCGTTGCGCTCCAGCCCGATGTCCACGAAGGCGGCGTCCATGCCCGGAAGCACGTTCTGCACCACACCCTTGAAGATGCTGCCGACGACACGCTCTTCCCGCTCCACCCGGTACTCGACCAGGTCTCGGTCCTCCAGCACCGCGATCCTCGTTTCGCGGCTGGAGACGTTTACGATGATTTGAATCTGTCCGGGCCCACGCACCGAGGGTGTGCTGGGGCCGCGCGTTGACTTCCTTGCCAAAATCTGCCTCGTCCGGTGGTCAGGCCCAGGGATGAAGGTCAGTGTCCCCGTTCCGTTCCTTCCGAATCCGGACCTTATTGTACCGGCGAACCATCGTCTGCACTAGACCCGTCCCCTGGGGTACGGTTGGCAAACCTTTGCGAGGCTTTTGAGGATGAAACGAGGATTTTTGATCACGGTCGTGATTGGTCTCATGATCGCCTTCTTGCTGGGCTGCGGTGGTGGAGGCGGTGGCGTGGCCACGACGGGCACCACGAGCGGCACCACGAGTGGCACGACGTCCGGGACCACTTCGGGCACGACTTCAGGCACCACGTCCGGCACCACTTCGGGCACGACCAGCGGCTCCACCAGCGGCGGCACTGGATTCGCGTCCGCGTTCTTGAGCGATGACGGTACGTCCCGCAACCTGAGCGATGGCTTCTCCCGCGTGTGGACTTCGGTCGTCAAGATTGAACTGAAGAACAGCACCGGCGGCAGCGCGGTGCTCTTCGACAACCCGCTGGGCGAAACGGTGGACCTCAAGGTTCTCAACAATGGCTCGGTGGCGCAGTTTGTCAACCTGGCTCGCCGCAGCGTGGCCTTTGGCACCTATAACTCGCTCGAAGTCACTTTCGGTCGCGACCTGATGGTGTTCCCCTTCGGTAGCCAGAACGGCGAAGCGGCGGTTTACGCCTCCGGCTTTAACAGCGGCACCGACTTCAGCAAGGTGACGGTGAACCTCACCACGCCGGTGACGGTGAACGCCACCAACCCGAACGTGACGGTGCAGTTCCGCCTTCGCGGCTGGACCCGCACGGGCAACCAAGTGACGCCGGAAATCGGCCTCGGCACCGATAGCAACTTCAACTCGGGCACCTTGCACCGCGAGTGGGAGTACGAAGGCACCATTTCCAACCTGGCCGGCACGGCCCCCAACCGCACGTTCACCCTGACCGATGCGGATGGTTCGCAGTTCCGGGTGGCGACCAGCTCCACCACCAAGATCTTCCGTGAAGACGGCGTGGCCGGGGGCACCCTGGCCAACGGCATCAAGGTGAAGGCGCGCGGCGCGTTCAACCCGACCACCAGCACCACCGTGGCCGCCAGCATCGAGATTGATGACAATGTGGCGGACAACCACAACACGGAAGTCGGCGGTCAGCCGCTCTCGCCGGATGAAGTGACCGGTAAGTTCACGCTCGTCATTGAAGAGTGGGAAAGCGAACTCGGCTTCCCGTCGCAAGACGCCGTGGAAATCCAAACCACGGGCACGACCAAGTACCAAAACGCGCAGGGCCAAATCATTGACAAGGCCACCGCGTTCCAACTACTGGTCGGCGCGGGTGCTGACGCCTTCGTGAAGGTGAAGGGCAACTACGACCGCGCGAACAACCGCATCACGGCCACGGAAGTCGAGTTCGAAAACGAATCCGGCCTGGGTCAAGATGCGTTCGCGATCGGCACGGTCAAGAGCGTAAACCGCAACGCCAAGGAGTTCACAATCACGATCCAACAAGCCAGCGGCTTCCAGTTCACAGTGGGTGATGACCTCGTCATCAAGACCGACGCGAACACGGAATTCGCCGACATCTTCGGCTCCCCGCTCAGCGAGACGGCCTACTACAACGCCCTTCAAAGCGGCATTGGCGTGGCCAGCGTCTTCGCGGAAGGCGAAATCGAGAACGGCAAGTTGAAGGCGCGCTACGCCGACGTGGACACGGGCGGCTAGTCCCCCTCTCCACTCGTCCCCGAGGGCAGACGAGGCACCCGACCGGTATTCTGGTCGGGTGCCCATTTTTGAATATGACTGTCGGTCTTGCCGCCGAAAAGTCACGCTCCTGATGGGTATGGTCAGTCAGCCGGATGAAGAGGTGTGCCCGCACTGCGGGAGCCGCGAGCTGGCCAAGCGGATGAGCCGATTCCGGCAAGGCCGCACCGAGGAAGACCGGCTGGACGAGATGGCAGACCGGCTGGACCGCGTGGGCGACCCCGACTCGGGCACTGAAATGCGCCGACTCGCTCGCGACCTGGGCCACGCCCTCGATGAGGATGCGGCCGACGAACTAGAAGAGATGTACGAACAAGACGTAGCCGCCCACGAGGGGGACACACCGAATGGCTAAGGCCAAAAATCGCGCCGGGCGGCTGACCGTCGTGTGCGGCAGCATGTATGCGGGCAAGTCCGAAGAACTCATTCGCCGCACCCGCCGTGAGGTCATTGCCAAGCGCAACGTGCAAGTATTCAAGCCCGTGATTGACGACCGCTACCATGCCGAACGCGTGGTGACGCACATGGGCGTGCACCACGAAGCCGTGCCCGTGGCCAATGTCGCCGAGATGTACGAACGCCTGAACCCCGACGTGGACTTTGTGGGCGTGGAAGAGGCGCAGTTCTTCGATCGCGCCCTAGTGGATATGGCCATTGCGCTCACCGATGCAGGCGTGGACGTGGTGCTGGCCGGACTGGACCAAGATTTTCGGCGTCGCCCTTTTGGCCCCATGGCTGAGTTGCTCGCCATCGCCGATGAAGTGGTCAAGCTCCGCGCCATCTGCATGAAGTGCGGCGACACCGCCAGCCACACCTATCGCATGATCGACGGTCGCCCGGCGCATGTGGACGACCCAGTGGTGCTGATTGGGGCCACCGAAGCCTACGAGGCCCGTTGCCGCAAGTGCTTTAAGCTGCGGGGCGAACCAAAAACCAAGTTCGCTTGGCCCCGCCGCTAGCTTGGCCCGTTACGGGGCGACCGGCGTGATCTTCAGGGTCAGGTCCAGCCGGTTGCCCGCCACGGGGGCTTGCTTCATCTCCAGTTCGGCCTTCAGCTGCATGCCCGTCACCGGGTCCAGCCAAATCTTGCCCGCCACGCTCGCGGGGAATTCGCCATCGAGTTCCTTCCCTTCCAGGCTCACCACATTGGCATCCACGGCACCCACCTTGTCCGTACCTTCGTACTTGAAAGTGATTTTGAGCGCGGGCAGATTCTTGGTGGCGTCGCCTCGGCTCTCGTAATCCCAGGTGGCCCCGGTGTCCTTGGCGTCATCGGGGAAAACCACGTTGCTCAGGCGGGCCAGGCGCACGGCATCGGCATCGGCCATCTCACCCGTCAGGTCCTTCACCTCGCCGTTGGGGGCAAATAGCGTGAAACTGGGGCCGACTTCCGGGCCTTCCAATTCCTGACCGTTGTATTCGATCTTGCCTTCTTCCTGGGTGGATTGAACGCTAAACGTGCCGTCCGCATTCACCTCGCGGACCTCATCCACACCCTTGGCGCGGAAAATCAGCGGCTCCCCGGCAAAGTCGGCATTCATCTCGACTTGGTAAGCCTGCTTCTGCCCAACTTCTGGCACCCGCTTCAGGGTCACGGGCGCCACGGTGGCCCCGGCTAAGAATGCGAAGAGAAACGCCCGCATGGTCAGGTGATAGACGACCCAGACCCCCCGAATGTTGCGGCTGGGGCGGTATCAAAGGCCCATGCCGCCGCTCACAAGACCGCAGGTCATCTCCTTCGACTGCGCCCAAACCCTGCTGTGGGTGGACTGGGATCCGGTGAGACTCGCCTGCCAAAGCGCAACTGATATGGGGTTTGGAGGCGACAGCCGCGCCGCCGAGATTTACGGACGGTTGCTGAAGACCCGGTGGGCGGAGTACCTAACCCTAAACGAAGCAGCCGACGAGGACGCCACCGATGCCTGGTGGGCTCGGCTCGGGCAAGATTGGGTGCGTGAAGTGGGCTGGCCGGAAGATGCGGCTTTCCTCATTGCCCAGCGGGCCACTGCCAAGCTCTACGGCCCGAATGCGGACGTCTTCGGCCTCTTCCCCGACACCCTCCCGACCCTGGAAGCCCTGAAGGAGCGCGGCGTCCGGATGGCCGTGGTCAGCAACTGGGATATCAGCCTGGACCGCACCCTGCGCGCCTTTGGCATTGACGAGTTCTTCGAGGTCACCGTGGCCAGCATGGTGGTGAATTCTGAGAAGCCCGATGCCGGCATCTTCCAGCACGCGCTCGGGCGGCTCGGGGTGGAGCCCGCCGAGGTGTGGCACGTAGGCGATGACGCAGTGGCCGACGCCCAGGGTGCGCGACAGGTGGGCATGCACAGCCTGCTGATTGACCGCGAGTACGCCGGCGACAGCCCCTTTGTGATCTCGTCGTTGAGCACGATTCTTGACCACCTCGACGCATGCAACTAGTCGATCTTCACTTCGATCTTCCCGAGCATTTGATCGCCCAGACGCCTCTTGAGGACCGGGCGGCCTCGCGCCTGCTCGTGGTGAACCGGGAAACCAGCGCCATTCGGCATTTGCAGTTCCGAGATGTGGTGGAGTTGCTCCACCCCGGCGACGTGCTGGTGATGAACAACACTCGCGTGACGGCACTGCGGTTGTTCGGCCATCGCCCGTCGGGCGGCCAGGTCGAGCTGTTGCTGTTGGTGGATGAAGGCGGCGGGCAGTTTGTGGCGCTTGCTCGTCCCGGTAAGCGCCTCAAGCCGGGGGCGACCGTGGAATTCGGTGCGGGCCTGCAAGCCGAGATCCTCGCTGACCTGGGTGAGGGTCGCAAGCGGGTACGCCTGACCGCGCCGGGTTCCTTGGCCGATGCGCTTGCGCACGTGGGCCGCGTCCCGTTGCCGCCTTACATCAAGGAAGAACTCCAAGCCCCCGAGCGCTACCAAACCGTTTACGCCAAACGTGCCGGGAGCAGTGCGGCCCCCACGGCGGGGCTCCACTTTACGCCCGAGCTTCTCGAGGCCCTGCGGGCCAAAGGGGTTGTGACGGCGGAAGTCACGCTGGATGTGGGCATTGACACCTTCCGACCCGTGGCCGTCGAGAACTTGAAAGACCACGTGATGCACGGGGAGCGGTGCGAAATCAGCCCTGCCACCGCCGACCTCATCAATCACCGCACGGGGCGGCTCATCGCCGTCGGCACCACTTCCTGCCGGACACTGGAATCCATGGCCGACGGCCCGGGAAGGGTCCGCGCGGGTGAAACTGTGACCCAAATCTTCATCACTCCGGACAACCCCCCGCAAGTCGTAGATGGCATGTTCACCAACTTTCACATGCCCGGCACCACCATGCTGGCCATGGTCGCCAGTTTCATTGGTCTCAATGGGTTCCGGTCAAGTTACCGGGATGCCGTGAGTCATCAGTACCGGTTTCTCTCGTTTGGAGACTCAATGTTCATTGAACCGACGCCCCGGGGTGTATAGTCCTCTGTTGCCAAACATGCCAGGAACGAAAGAAATCGACCCGGTGTCGTACATCGAAAACGCTTTTCTCGACAAGCCCGTCAAGACGACGCGCCGCAGCAAGAAGGTCGCCGAGGACGACGCCAAGGGCGACGTCCGTTTCCGGAAGACCAGCCTGCGCGCTCCCCGTCCGCGACGAAGCCGCGAGGCCACCCCGCAGGACCCGGTGCTGGACAATGAACTGCGCGAGTATCTGCAGGCTCTGCCGAACCAGATCGACTTCCTCGGCTCGTTCTTCTCGGACGACGTCACGGCCAACTACTACACGGGCGACTTCAAGGAAACCCGCGCGCAACTGATTCGACGCCTGCTCGATCCGGAACTCACTCTGGAGCAAGTCAGCCGCCTGCTGGGCGTGTGCCCGGCCACGGTGCGCCGCTACACCAACCGCGAATGGCTGGAGCACCACCGCACCAAGGGTGGTCAGCGCAGATTCCGCCTGAGCGGTGTCATTCGATTCGTTGAAAATCACGGACGACATCCGGAACTCTAACGCGGCCACTCGACCCCTGCGCGTGGCGGTTTTCTCCGACAGCGCGCTCCCGGTACTGAATGGCGTCAGCGTAAGCGTAGCGACCCTGGTGAGCGAACTCCGCAACCAGGGTCACTTCGTCTCGCTTTTTACAAGCCACTATCCGGGTTACGAAGAAGACGATCCGGCCACCGAACGCTTCCAATCGCTGATGGTGGACATGTTCCCCAACTACCCCTTCGCGCGCCCACCGTTTAACATCCTGCGCGAACGGTTCCGGCAGGGCCAGTTTGATGTGGTGCACACCCATACGCCCTTCACGCTGGGCGTGGTGGGCAAACGGTGGGGGCAAACCGAAGGCGTGCCCGTGGTCAGCACGTACCACACCCACTACGACCGCTACACCCACTACGTACCGGTGGTGCCTGAGGAAGTCACCCGCCGGGTGCTGGCCCTGCACACCCGCAACTACTATCACAAGGTGAACGCGGTGATCACGCCCAGCGAGCCCAGCCGCGAGTGGCTGATGGACCAGGGCGTGAACCGGCCGATCCACGTGATTCCAACGGGCATTCCGGAACCCCGCCACCACGACCGCCGCGAAATGCGCACCGGCTTTGGCTGGCAACCCGATGAATTCGTGGTGCTCTTTGTGGGGCGGCTGGCGCAAGAGAAGAACATCGCCACTCTTATCCGGGCCTTTGCCCACATTGCGAAAGGGGCGCGGGCCCGGCTGGTCTTGGTCGGTGATGGCCCCGACCGAGAAGAGTTACAGGCGCTGGCGAAGAAGCTTAAGATTAACGACCGGGTGGAATTCCGGGGCTTTGTGCCGCGCGAACACGTGGACGGCTACTACGCGGGGGCGGACGTTTTTGGCTTCCCCAGCGACACCGAAACCCAGGGGCTGGTGGTGGCCGAAGCCATGAGCTACGGCCTGCCGGTGGTGGTGGCCGAAGGCGGCGGGGCGAGCCAAGCGGTGCAGCCCTTGCGGTCCGGTTTTGTGGTGCCCAGCACGGTGGATGCCTTCGGCAAGGGCCTTAAAACCTTGATGCAAGATCCGGTCCTCCGACGCGAGTGGGGCCAGCACGCGCGGCATTTATCCATGGAATTGACGGTGCCACGCATGACAGAAAGCATCCTGTCGGTGTATCGTCAATCCATCCATGACGTCCAAGCATCCTAATCGGTCCGGATTGGTGGGCTTTGCCCTGCTGGTAGCCGCCCTCACCTTGGTCCGAATTGGATACGGCGTGATGACGGTGCCCCAGAGCGCGGTGGTGCCGCTCCAAATCCTGAGCGCGATCATCTTCATCGTCGGACCGATCTACGCCATCAAGGCCGGGTCCTCGCATGCGTGGAAACCCGCCCACGCCTGGGCGATTTTCTTGCTGGGCGTGGGCATCCACGCAGGGTGCGGGGTCTCGCTCGCGCGGTTCCTCCCCGAGTTTGGGCTGGGCACGGTCATCGTCCAGTCGCTGGGGCAGGCCGGCTTGTTGGCGTGGTGCTTGGGGCTCGGGGCGATCGTGGCGGGTTTGCTGAAGGACAAGAACCTGATGCTACCGGTGGCTTTCTTCCTGGCCGGGTTCGACATGTTCCTGGTGTTCAACCCGACGGCCATCACGGCCCAGATCGTGACGAGCCGCCCTCAGGTGTTCCAGAGCGTCGCCGCCACCATCCCGAACGCGGTTTCGGAGAGGGTGAGCGAGGGCATGTCGGTGGTGCCCATGGCGTTTGTCGGCCCTGCTGACCTCTTCATCTCAGCGGTGTTCTTCGTCTGTCTCTACCGCTTTGGTATGCGCACCAAAGAGACCGGACGCTGGCTGGCCGTGGCGCTGGTGAGCTACCTCATTCTGGTTTTGGCCCCGCTCGGCCTCAACATGCTGCCCGCGCTGGTGCCGATTGGCGCGACGGTGCTGATCGTGAACTGGCGCGAATGGAAGCTGAATGCCGAAGAAAAGCAGGCCACCATCGGGGTGGCGTGCATCGCGCTGGCCCTGGCTAGTTACGGGCTGTATCGGCGATTGAACACACCGCCCGTTGCGCCCGGGCCGTCATCGGACGTCCCAGTAACGTCAGAATCGGCTCCGACGCCTGCGCCAGTGCCTTAGCGTCCACTCCGGTGCTCAATCCGCTGCGCTCGGCAAAGTAGACCAAGTCGTCGGTGGCCAGGTTGCCGCCGGCGCCGGGCGCGTAGGGGCATCCGCCCAGGCCGGCCGCGCTGGCATCAAAAATGCGATAGCCCTGCGCCACGCACGCCGCCACATTGGCGATGGCGGTGCCGCGCGTATCGTGGAAGTGCCACGCCACCTTCTCCTTGGGCACGTGGGCAATGGCCTCGACCACACGTTCAATCTCGGCGGGCACGGCCACCCCGATGGTTTCGCCCAGGCTGACTTCATCCACGCCCATAGCCAGCAAAGCATCCACCACGTGCTTGACCTGCTCCGGCGCAATGCGACCCGCGTAGGGACACTCGACAATGGTGCTGACATAACCCCGCACCCATCCACCGGGCCGTTGCTGGCGGAACGTCTCCACCATCGCGCGGAAGCCCGCCAGCGACTCCTCAATGCTCATGTTGAGGTTCTTCTGCACAAAGGCCTCACTGGCGGCGGTGAACACGGCAATCCGCTCTACACCCACTTCCAGCGCGCGGTCCAGGCCCCGGGCGTTCGGCACCAAGGCACTGTAATGGCCGCCATCGGCGGGGAGCTGCGGCCAAAGTTCGGCGGCATCGCCCAGCTGCGGCACCCACTTGGGCGAGACAAAGCTCGTGACTTCAACGTCTCGCAATCCCGCCGCTCTCAGGGACCGGATGAACTCAAGCTTGGCCTCAGTGGGGATGGGGATAGCCTCGTTTTGCAGGCCGTCGCGCGGCCCCACTTCAACAATCCGCAGGAAATCACTCATGAGACGGGGCTTCTACAATCAACAGGACGTCGCCCTCGGCCACCTTATCCCCGATGGCCACCCGAACGTCCTTCACCACGCCGTCAAACGGGGCCACCACGGGTTGCTGCATCTTCATGGCCTCCATCACGGCCAGCCGATCGCCTTTCTCCACCTGTTGCCCAACCGTGGCGGTGACATCGACCACCTGCCCCGGCAGCGGCGCCTTGAGCACGCCCGAGGCATCTCCCGCTTCTTCGCCCCGATGCCGCACCTGGGGCTCGACCTTGTAAGTGTGGCCCTTGTAGCTCACGTACACCGTCCGGCCATCGCGTGCGACAAGTGCCGACTGCGTGCCGTGGGCGGTGCGGACCAGAAGCCGGTCTTCCAGCCGGGTGACGGTCACATCGGCGGGAGCACTCAGTTCCGCATCTTGCCCATTCACTCGTACTTTCAAACTTTTGCCTCCGTTCGGTTTTCCATCCGGGCGCGCGCCCGGCTTACAAATTCGCGGAACAACGCCTGCGTCGCAGCATCGTCAGGGGTGCGCTCGGGGTGCCACTGCACGCCCATCCACCACCGGTTGGTGGTATCGGCCACGCCTTCGATGGTGCCGTCGGCCGCGTGCGCCATCACCGTCAGCCCCTCGCCCACGCGGTTCACGGCCTGGTGGTGATAGCTCTTGCCTTGCACCGTTTCACCCACAATGGCGGCCAGCGGGGTGCCCGGCACAATGGTGAGCGTTTCCAGTGTTCCACCGCGGTGCCGGTCGTGGCCCACCACATCCGGGAGGTGCTGGTGCAGGCTGCCCCCGCGCACCACGTTCATGATTTGGCTGCCAAAGCAGATCCCCAGCACCGGCATGTCGGCGGGCAGCGTCTCCAGCAGGGCGCGCTCGAAGTTCACGCGCTCGGGGCGTTCTTCCGAGACCTCGGGGTGCGTGGGCTCGCCCCACCAGGCGCTGGGGAGGTCATCCCCGCCCGTAATCAGCCAGCCATCGGCCAGGTCAAAGTATTCGCGCGGTTCGGCCAGCGGCGGCACCACAAAGGGCAAACCCCCGGCAGCCAGGATGCAATCCAGGTACCCCCGATTGACAAAGATGCGCTCCCGGGGTCCCTCGGCGAACTCCTTGAACTCCAGGCCCGATGCGATGCCAATCCGGGGTTTCATTTGCCTTCTCGCAGAACTTACTTGGCCCAGTCCAGCACGGCTTCAAGCTCGTTCTTGATCGCGTTCAAGAACTCCGCCCCGCCCACGCCGTTGATCAGCCGGTGGTCAATCGTGATGCCCACGTTTACGCAGCGCTGGAGCTTAATCTCCGGGCCGTCGTTGGCCAGGCCGTTGTACGGCTCACCCAAGAAGATCGTCGCCACGCCCGGCGGCACCACCACGGCCATCGCCTCGCGAATGTTGTACGCCTGCATGTTGGTCAGGCTCACCGTCACCCCTTCGTGGGCTTGGTCGCGGCCATCGCGGGCCTGGTTGATGCTCTCGCGGGCTTGGCCGGCAAAGCTCCGCCAGTCCAGCGTGTCGGCGTTGTCCACCACCGCCACCACCAATTCGTCACCGGGCAGAGCCACGGCAATGCCGAGGTTCACGTGGTCGTAGGTGCGCACGGTGTGGTCGCCCACCAGGGTGGAGCGGCTAATCGGGTGCTGGGCGGCGGCGCGGGCCACGGCATAAGCAAAGTAGGTGAAGGCGCTGGGCGCAAACTCGTCGCCCCGGGCCTTGATGTCGGCGCGCAGGGATTCCAGCGGACCCCAATTGGCCACCACGCTCATCATGCCGGGCACCACGAGCTGGTTGCCGCGCTGCAGGCGGCTGGCCAGGATGCGCTGCTTGCCTTCGAACGGCTTCTCTTGGTACTTGCGGTTGCCTTGGTTGGCACTGGCGCTCGCGGCGGGCGCGGCGCTCGGGGCACCCCCGGCCAGGAAGGCGTCCACATCGGCCGGCATCAGCGGCTTGCCGGTCACCGGCAGGGCCTCAATCTGGTCATCGCTCAGGCCCTTGGCCTTGGCGTGGGCGCGGGTGCGGGGTGGCACATCGCGGCGGCGGGCACCGCCGGTCGGGGCGGCACTCGGGGCAGCGGCCCTGGTAGCGGGAGCGGGGGCATGACCCACGGGGGCATCGCTCACCACTTCGTCGGTGGTCATCACCAGCACTTCGGCGCCGATGGGCAAAACTTGGTCTTCTTCAGCCAACCAGCGCACCAGAGTGCCCGCGTGCGGGGACTCCACGTCCATCACCGCCTTGTCGGTTTCCATCTGGTAGATGGCTTCGTCGCGGCGGATGGTGTCGCCGGGTTGCTTCAGCTTCTTCACCAGGCGGGCCTCTTGCAGCCCTTCACCAATCATAGGGATGCGCAGGTGAATCTCGTTGGCCGCCGACGGTGCCGCAGGCGCAGCCGGGGCTTCCGGGGTCGCGGCGGCGGGGGCGGCACTGGCGCCAGCTCCGGCCACATCCAGCAATCCCACCTGCTCGCCGATGGGCAATACGTCGTCAACCTTCGCCGTCCAGGCCACCAGGGTGCCTTCAAACGGAGACTCGACGTCCATCACGGCCTTGTCCGTCTCCATCTGGTAGATCGGCTCGTCGCGCTTCACAAAGTCGCCGGGCTGCTTCAAAAACGCGACCACACGGGCCTCTTGCAGCCCTTCACCGATCATGGGAATGCGAAGTGATTCTTGCGCCATATGGAGTACCTGAGCGTTAGTTTGGCACGAGGCCCCGGCCTAACCCAAGGCTCCCCGAGAAACAGGACCCGAACCTTAGGGCCTGACTTCGGATATCATTCACCTGCCGCGGTTCGGTAACGCTTCCCTCTGACCCACCGGCAGGCCAATCTGGGCGCACTTTGGTGCCGCCCGAAAAGGAGACTCAACTCCAATGGCAAAGAAAATTACGAACATCATCAAGCTGAATATCCCCGCCGGTAAGGGCACGCCCTCGCCGCCAGTTGGTCCTGCTCTCGGTCAAGCCGGGATCAACATGATGGAATTCCTTAAGCGTTACAACGAGCAGACCCAAGAGAAGATGGGCTTCGTTCTCCCCGTGACCATCACGGTTTACGAAGACAAGTCCTACTCCTTCATCGTCAAGCAGCCCCTGACGACCGACCTTATCAAGCGCGAGATTGGTTTGGATCGAGGTAGCCAGAAGCCGGGCCGCGAACGCGCCGGAACCATCAACCGCGACCAGCTGCGCGCTGTCGCGAAGCTGAAGATGGTGGACTACAACACCAACGATGAAGAAATGGCCATGCGCATCGTGGCCGGCTCGGCCCGCTCGATGGGCCTTGATGTGGACTGGGACAACTAATCGCCCCGCGGCGATCGTCCTGATCTAAGCATCGACCAATAAACGACCCACAATTCATGCAACTGTGGGTCGTTTCATTCGTCACACACTGAGAGAAACCGGAATGAAAAGCTTTTGCGTCGCCTCATTGAGCATGATGCTCATGGCGTTCGCCTCGGCCCAAGCCAATACGGAGGTTGGCGCTGGCCCTACCGCTGCCGGGCAGTCCATTGCGGATGCCCTAATGTCAGCTTCCGGTGCGGATGCGGCCTTTGTGGCCGCTGGACTTCTTAAGCGCAGTTCGGGCTCTCTCACCGAAGTGCTGAACTACCCCACGGATACTCTGGCCGTGGTCAAGCTCAGCGGGGCTGAACTCAAGTCCGCTTTGGAGCGCTCGGTCGCTCTTTCTCCTTCCGCCAACCCGGCCTTTTTGGACGTGGCGGGCCTTACCATCACTTTCAACCCTTCGGCTCCGAGCGAAGCCCGCATTCGGTCGGTTTCCGTGGGCGGATCGCCGCTTGACCCGCGCGGCAGCTACCGCGTAGCCATGCCCAGCAACCTCGCCCGGGGCGGTTTGGGATACTTTTTGAACTGGGACGCTTCGGCTATTGAGGTCAATGTGCGAGCCGTCAACCTCGTGGATATCCTTCGGGGTCGCACTTCTGAGAATTCAGCTCCCCGCTGGACCAGCGTCACCAACTAACCGGCTTTTTCGCCCGTTCCTCGGCACGAACTCGCGCGCATAGCGTAGAGTGAAGGCATATGATGACGCCGTTTGACTGGCAGGAAGCGATGGGCCAGCGTGCGCAGTACGTCGCGGGTCGCCTGAGCGAAGCCATTCCCGTCCTTGCTGTCAGTTGCGCCGAAGGCATTGTCATGGCCACCTTCTCGCGGGTGCAGCCGAAGATTTACGAAGTCTACGACGAGCTCATCTTTGCCGCCATCGGTCAATCCGCCGACGTGGAGCAGATGCGGGTGGCCGCCATCGAATTCGCCCACCGCGAGGGCTACCAGCGCAGTAAGCGGGACGTGAGCATTCAGCGCGTGGTGCAGACCATGAGCATGCCGATGAAGAACGCCTTCAACGACTACCGTGGTGCGCCGCTGGTGGCCAAGTGCCTTTACGCGGAGGTGCGCGAGACGCCCGCCGACGACATGTACTACGTGATGGATTACGACGGCGACTATCTTCCGGACCGTCGCGGAGCCGTGCTCACCGGCCTCACCGAACCGGATGCCGAGCTGGAAGGACTGGTGAACGACCCCAAGTGGGCCGACGCCACCCACGAAGAGGCCATCGCCGGCCTGAAACCGGTGCTGGAAAACCGCGCCGAACGCGCCGTGGAAAACGACGGTGAAATTCAGTTCGAAGCCGCGTGGCTGAAGCGCGGCGGCAGCCACCGCCGAAGGTTCTACCGGCTCTAACGCCTTGGCGTAGAACTGAGGGTATGCCGATGACGCTTGCCCTCATGGCCGCCCTCGCGCCGGTCCTCACCTCTTCGCCCGTCCGCGTGGATGCCGACGACCCCGCGCTGTGGATCCACCCCACCGACGGCGCGAAGTCGTTTGTGGTCGGTACGGACAAGGACGACACCAACGGCGCCCTGCACGTGTGGGACATGAACGGCAAGGAGATCAGCCGCTTTAGCGGTCTGAAGGGGCCGAACAACGTGGACGTGCAGCAAGGCTTCCGCGTTACCGGCGGTACCATGGATTTGGTGGTGACCACCGAGCGCCACGCGGGACGGCTGCGCATCTTCCGGATCTCCGTGGACGGCAAGCTCCTGGATGTCTCGGGCATTACCCCCGTCTTTGAAGGCGAAACCGGTGGCGCCGGCGAGCCGATGGGCATCGCCCTCTACCGCCGCCCGGACAACGGCCAGGTTTACGCCTTTGTCGGCCGCAAGACCGGCCCGCGCACCGAGCACCTGCACATGTACCGCCTGGTGCGGCGTGGCGACCTGATTGACGCCGAGTTCGTACGGGCCATGGGCGAGTTCAGCGGCACCGAAATCGAATCGCTGGTGGTGGACGACGAAGCCGGGGTGCTCTACGCCGCCGAGGAAGGGGCGGGCATCCGCGCCTACCCCGCCAGCCCGGACCGCGAACCCAAGTTGCTGGCGTTCTTCGCCCGCACGGGCTACCAAGGCGACCGCGAAGGTCTGGCCGTGGTGAACACGCCCCGGGGCCGCTTCTTGCTCAGCACAGACCAAACCGCCACCACTTCGCGCTTGTTCGTCTACAAGGTCGGCACGATTGCGAGTTGGATCACGCCCGAGTTCCGAGGGGCGGTGCCGATGACCGCGGACAGCACCGACGGCATTGAGGCGATCTGGCGGCCGCTCGGCCCCAAGTTCCCGAACGGGGTGGTGCTGATGATGGACAGCCAGCCGAAGCGGTTTGCCTACTTCGACACCAAGGCCGTACTGGCCGGCGCGGGCATCTACTAAGCGCGGTTTGTGGGGGCGGCACTCGCCCCCAACTTGCCCTGCACATAGCCAATCAGCAGCGCAACGTCGGTGGGGCGTACCCCCGGAATGCGGGCGGCCTGACCGATGCTGAGCGGGCGCACCCGGGAGAACTTCTCCGTGCTCTCGTAGCTCAGGCCCTTCACGGTGCTGAAGTCGAAATCAATCGGGATGGCAAGGTGATCTAGGCGGCGGGCTTGCTCGGCTTCGTCCGTCTGGCGGCGCAGATAGCCGCTATACACCGCCTCAATCTCCAGTTGTTGGCGCACCTGGCCGGCCACCGTGCCAATGGGGCCGTCCGGTACGTCCGGGCGCTCCATCCCGATGGCATCCAGAAGGGTGAAGAGCATTCCGAAGCTCATGTTCGGCCGCTTGAGGAGGTCCAGCAGCGAGGCGCGCCCTCGGATGGCACTCATTTCCAGGCGTTCCAGAGTCGCATTCTCGCGCTCAAAGACGTAGGTTTCCGCCAGGTTCTGGCGGGTGTGGGCCAGCATCTCACTCTTGCTGGCAAAGCGCGCTTGTCGCTCTGGGGAGGCCAAACCGAGTTCAATGGCCAGCGGCGTCAGGCGCAGGTCGGCGTTGTCGTGGCGCAGCAGTAGGCGATGCTCGGCGCGGGCCGTGAGCATGCGGTAGGGGTCTTCCACCCCCTTGGTCACCAGGTCATCCACCATCACGCCGATGAAGCTGTTGTCGCGCGCGAAAGTCACCGGGGCTTCGCCTCGGGCGTACTGACCGGCATTGATACCCGCCACCAAGCCTTGCCCGGCCGCTTCCTCGTAGCCGCTGGTGCCGTTGAGTTGCCCGGCCAAAAATAGCCCCGGCACTTCCTTGCTCATCAGGGTGGGATAGAGCTGGAGCGGGTCGGCCATGTCGTACTCCACCGCGTAGCCCGGGCGCAGCATGTGCACGTCTTCCAGGCCCGGAATGGTGCGCAGCGCCGCCAACTGCACGTCCGCCGGCATGCTGGTGCTGAACCCCTGGACGTAGGTGCTTTCCCCGTTCCACTCTTCCACTTCCAGGAAGATCGGGTGGGAATCCTTATCGGCAAATCGCACCACCTTGTCCTCCACGCTCGGGCAATAGCGGGGGCCAACCCCCTCGATCTGGCCGCTGAACATGGCACTCTGGTGCAGGTTCTCGCTCAGGATGCGGTGGGTGTCCGGATTGGTGGCCGTCTGCCAGGTGGGCAATAGCTCGTGCTGAGGATAGAACTCGTCGTGCAAGAACGAGAGCGGCCCCGCTTCCGGCTCGCTGGGCATCACGCCCGTGCGATCCAAGTGGATGCTGCTCAACGCAATGCGCGGCGTAGTGCCGGTCTTGAATCTCCGCAGCCGAACGCCGTTGGCCACCAGGAATCCACTGAGGCCCTGCACGGCACGGTCCCCTTCGCGGGCGGCGACGGTCTTCTGAGCGCCCTCGTGGCAGAGGCCATTCAGGAAGGTGCCGGTGGTCAGCACCACGGCACGGGTTGAAATTTGCTCCCCGTCCACGATCACGCCGGTGACGCCGTAGTCGTCGGTGGTGACTGTTTCGACTTGGCCTTCGATGAGCGTGAGCCCCGGCTGCTCGGCCAGCACCCGACGCATCATGCGCGGGTATTCGATCTTGCACACTTGCGCCCGGGTGGTTTGCACCGCCGGCCCCTTGCCCGTGCCCACCCGGCGCGTGTGGGTGAGGGTGTAGTCCGTCGTCACCGCCATCTGCCCGCCCAGGGCGTCCACTTCGCGGGCGATATGGCCCTTGGCCGGGCCACCAATGCTGCAGTTGCACGGCAGGTGCCCGATGCGGTCGAGGCGGAGGGTGACGCACGCGGTGGCCAAGCCGCGCCGGGCACAGGCCAGCGCTGCTTCGATTCCGGCATGACCGGCCCCTACCACCACGACATCAAATCGGTTCAATTGAAGTCAATTTTACCGCTGGTAACCTCCATCGGTCCCGCCAAGGGAACCGCATGCGCCCGGCGAGCGCAGGAGGAATCATGACAACGACACGCGTTGCCCTCATCACGGGGGCCAACAAAGGCATCGGGCTGGAGACGGCCCGCCAACTCGCCCGCCAGGGGGTTCACGTCCTCATTGGGGCGCGGGACGAAGCGCGCGGCCAAGCGGCCGTGCAGCAACTTGCCGGCGAGGGACTGACCACCGAATTCATCCACGTGGATATGAACGACGCCACCACGTTCCGGTCCGCCGCTAGTACGATTGAGGCGAAGTTCGGGCGGCTTGACATCCTGGTGAACAACGCCGCCGTGATGGAAGAGAGCCGGGGCGTCCTCCCGTCGCAGATCACCCCGGAAATGTGGCGCAGCACCTTTGAAGTCAACGTTTTTGGTCTGATTGAGCTCACCAACACGCTCCTTCCCCTCATCCGCAAGAGTGAAGCGGGGCGGATTGTGAACCTCTCCAGCATCCTGGCCAGCACGACGCTGCACGCCGACCCGGCCAGCCCGATTTACGACAGCAAGGTCACGGCGTACGATGTAAGCAAGGCGGCGGTGAACTCGTGGACGGTCCACCTGGCGTGGGAACTGAAAGACACGCCCATCAAGGTATTTGCGGCTCACCCGGGCTGGGTAAAGACCGACATGGGCGGCGACATGGCCCCGATGGAGATTCCGGATGGTGCCGTCACCTCGGTGGCTCTTGCTCTGGCCGACCCCAGCACGCCCAGCGGCACCTTCACCCACAAGGGTGAAACCCTGCCCTGGTAATCACCTCGAAGTCAACAAGGAGAAACCCCGGGGACTCCTCTGCCCCCGGGGTTTTGTCTTGGGTCGGTGCGGCCTTAGCCTTGCTTGTTGGCCAGGAGGTCGCGGATTTCGGTGAGGAGCTTTTCCTCGGCCGGCGGTTCGGCCGGGGGAGCCGGTTCTTCGGCCTTCTTGAACTTGTTCATCGCCTTCACAAGCAAGAACAAGGCAAACGCCGTCAGGATGAACTTGATCACTGCGTTCATAAACAGTCCGTAGCGAACGGCGATCGCACCCGCTTCCTTCACTTCGGCGACCGAGGCGTACGGGCCGGGCTTGGTACCTTCCTTCAGCACCAGGAACAGGTTGCTGAAGTCACCCGAAAACAGCAAACCCAGCAACGGACTAATCAGGTCATCCACAAGCGACGACACCACGGCACCGGTGACGGCACCTAAAATCACACCAATGGCGAGATCAAGCATGTTGCCCTTGAGGGCAAAGTCGCGAAACTCTTTCAACATAGAAGTTGGCCTCCCCCCTATCAGGGGTGGCCCATTCTATCACGGTTGCACGCGCAAATAGTTGTCGCGTAATTCATCGAGCGTGGCCGTCGCCACCCCCAGCTTGCCGACCACAATCGAGGCCGCACGCATAGCCAACTGGCTGGCCGTTTTGAGGTCCGCTCCGGCCCGCAAAGCCATCGTCAGGGTGGAGATGGTGGTGTCGCCCGCCCCTGCTACGTCGTAAACCTCGACCGGCACCGCCGGCACCACGAGGGGATCCTGATCGTGCGAGAACGCGCTCATTCCCCGTCCGCCTTGCGTGATGACCAACGTGCGGACATCCAACATAGAGCGGAGTTCGGGGCCATGCTTGCGAATATCGGGCTCCATGGCGAGGCGAGCCGTGCCCGCCACTTGCTCCGCTTCAATCTGGTTGAGGGTGACCAGGTCCGCGCCCGCAAAGGCGTGCACTTGCCCGGGCTTGGCATTTACGGCCACAAAGCAGCCTTGCTCACGCTGGGCCGTGGCCGTCCGGGCTATGCGCGGGGTTACCAACCCTTTGGCATAGTCGGAAATCAGGATCACATCGTGCTGAGGACCGAAAGCTTCGATCTGTTGGCAGATTTCCGCTTCGGCCGCCGGGCTGATCGGTTGCTTGTTCTCGCGGTCAATGCGCATCACCTGACGGTGGTGGCTCATCACCCGCGACTTGACCGTGGTGGGGCGCCCGGCATCGACGACCAGGCCGTCGGTGTCGGCGCCTTGCTCGCGCAGGGCGTTTCGCAGTTGCTCGCCGGGGGCATCGTCGCCGATGACGCCCAGCACGCGCACCCGAGCCCCCAAAGCCGCGAGGTTGTGCACGACATTTGCGGCCCCACCCGGCACGGAGGTCTCACGCTCGACTTCGACCACCATCACCGGGGCCTCGGGGGATATGCGGGAGGCGTGACCCCAAAGGTACACATCCAGCATCAGGTCGCCCACAACAAGGACCTTGAGTTCCGTCATCCGGTCGAGGACCGTGAGGGTGGTGTGCGCGACTTGAGCCACGAGATGGTCTTCGTTATACCGAGCCGTCGTCCTGCAATGCCGTGACAAGCCCCGTGGTGGAGTAGCCCGCATGGTACGAAAGGATGACCACTTGGCCCCCGTAAGCCTGCACAATGGCGGCTTCGGGCAGGTCCTCGGGTCGGTAATCCCCTCCCTTGACATGCACATCCGGCCGGAGCCGCTCAATGAGGGCGCAGGGGTCGGGTTCCTCGAAAATCACCACCTCATCCACGCAGCGCAGGGCCAGGAGCATCTCTCGCCGCGCTTCTTGGGAGTTGATGGGGCGATTCTGTCCCTTGAGCGCGCGCACGCTGGCATCGCTGTTGAGGCCCACGATGAGGCGGTCGCCCAGCGCGCGGGCTTCGGTGAGATACCGCACGTGGCCGACGTGCAGGATGTCGAAGCACCCGTTGGTGAAGACGGTTTTCACTTCGCGCCCTCTCGCAGTCGGTCGTAGACATCCGCGTACTGGCGGCTTACCCGCTCCGGCTGGAACCGCTCCACGTTGGCAAAGCCTCGTTCAATCAGTCGGTCTCGCAACATTGCATCATCCAGGAGTTGTTGCACGCACCCTCGCAAGCTGACGGTGTCCTCGGGGTCGGCGTAGAGAGCCGCATCGGCGCCCACCTCGGGCATGGGGGCCCGGTTGCTGGTGATCACCGGGCGGCCCACTTGCTGCGCCTCAATGATCGGCATCCCGAAGCCCTCAAAGAGCGACGCAAACATCACGGCATCGGCCTGGACGTAGCGGTCGCGCATTTCGGCATCGCTCAGGCCATTCTCCCAAATCATCTCGACCCCGGCCCGTTGGGCGGCGGTTTCGACATCCTCCGAGCGGTCGCCGACGAGGTTCACCACCACCGGGAGACCGGCCAGCGCCTCGATTTGGCGGGCGCGGTTCTTGTTCCAAAAGCTGCCCTGGATGAGGATGCGCACCTTGTCCTCTGGCCACGCTTTGGGCTCGCGGGGCAAGCCCGGGGTGAGGGGGTTGAGGATGACCTGTACGCGGTCCGGAGCGCACCCGGCATATTGCACGATGTCATCCCGGCTGGCACTGGATATCGCGGTGACCGCCCCCGCCGCCCGCACCGGCCGCACAAACCAAAAGTAGCGGAAGATCGTACGCTTGAGGCCGCGAAGCTTCTTGATATTCGTGCAGTCGTGGATGGTGAGCACCGAAGGCACCCGGAGCGCCGGCACCACGTAGTGAATGTCGCCCGTCACGTGGGCGATATCCGCCTGAATCCGGGCGGCGGCCTGCATGTTCGCGCGCATGCCATCGGGGCGCACGCGGGGACTGGGGGCCTCCCATCGTTGGGCCGTGTACCCCGCGGGCAGATGGTCCATGACCGTTTCGAACACCCGCTCGATGCTAAATCGGCGCAGAGCCGCGCTACGGAAGAGGTACGAAATCGTCATGGCTCAAGCCTGGTTTCCACGGCTTCGATGAGGGCGTGCAGCGCCAGCATGTGAAGCTCCTGGATCCGGTCTGCGGTGTTTCCGGGCACGATATGCGCCAAATCGCAGAGAGTCCGGAGTGCGCCGCCCCCACGGCCCAAAAGGGCGACCACGCGCATGCCTTGGTTTCGCCCCGCCACGGCGGCCTTGACCAAATTGGGCGATTGCCCGCTGGTACTGAGCAAAAGAAGCACATCCCCCGGCCGGCCAAACGCCTGCACGGGCCGGGCAAACACATCCTCGAACCCAAAATCGTTGCCCACACAAGTGAGGTGGGCGGGCTCGGCGAGGGCCATCACGGGGTAGGGGCGGCGGTTTTCGCGGAAGCGGCCGGTCCACTCTTCGGCAAAGTGCACGGCGTCGGCGAGGCTCCCTCCGTTCCCGGCCACGAGGATTTTGTGGCCGGCCTGCAGGCACTCGGCAAAGGCCTCGGCGATGGCCGTGAGTTCCTCCAGAGTAGCCGGATCGGCCCGCCACGCCTGCAAGAGCGCTTCCGCGTCCGCGAAGGCTTGCGCCAGGTGCCGTTTCATGCGTTCGGGTTTACCAGTTACGGACGCGGAAGTGCGGTAAGGTCACGCCCACATCTCATGTTCCGGTGGCTTGGTTTTCTCTTGGTGGGGTTGTGCGCGGTGGCGAGCGCCCAGGAACTGCTGCCCACGCCGCAGGAGATGACGCGCACCCGGCAGTTTGCGCCCGTAAACGTGCGACTGAACGTGAAATCCACGGACTTTCCGGTGCAAACCCAGGCGTTCCGGCAGGATTGGTTGGTGGCCAGCGCGGCAGATGCGCCGCCGCTCACCTTGACCGAGGACCCGACGTTGCCCGAAGAGGGCTACCGCATCCAGTTAGGCGGAGCTATTGAGGTACGAGCAAGCACCCCCACCGGGGCGGCCTGGGGTCTGCAAACCCTTGGCCAGCTTTTGGCCTCGGGCACCAAATCGGCCGTGGTGACTGACGCCCCCGATACACCCTTCCGGTGCGTGATGATTGACGTCGCCCGGCGCTACCACAGCGTCTCCACGCTCAAACGGTTGGTGCGCTGGGCCGCGCTGGGCAAGGTTCGGTTCATTCAACTTCACCTCACCGACGACCAGAACTGGATGCTGCCGAGCACCGTCGTCCCCGGGATCGACAAGCTCAACACTCACCAGCGGCCCGCCTATACCCGGGCTGAATTGGAGGAACTCCAGGCGTTCGCCACCGCGCGTGGGGTCACCCTCATCCCCGAAGTTGAGTTCCCGGGCCACGCCGCCATCCTGTGCAAGTACGACCCGGCCAAGTACCGGCTGGCGGGGTCAGCGTCCGAGAACTGCATCAACTTTGGCTCCGAGGCCGTGCGGAAGACGTGTCGAGACATCCTCGCCGAAACCGCCGCCATCTTCAAGGATTCGCCCTACATTCACTTCGGCGGAGACGAGGCGTGGTACCCCGACGCCGACAAGGACCCTCAATTCCGCGCGGCGATGGACCGGCTTGGCCCGGGGGCCGACGCTAACCGGGTCTTCATCGACTTTGTGGGAGACATGGCCCAAGAGGTGGTGAAGCTGGGCAAAACCCCGCTGGTGTGGGAGGGATTCCCGCGATCCGACTTTGCCAAGGAGCGCATCCCATCGGAGACGGTGGTCATCGCGTGGGAAAACCATTACTACCCCGCCACCCAGCTTGTGGAGGACGGTTTCAAGGTCATCAATGCCGGCTGGGACCCCTACTACGTGGTCAACCACTACCCCTGGGATGCCTACACTTTGGTGCCGCTGGAACGACTCTACAACCACGACCCGGACGTATTCGGCATCGTGGCGTGGAACGACCCCGCACAGAGTGCGGCGAAGATTGGCCCGGGGCTGTACGGTTCGCTCATGCCCTGGTGGGAGGGCCACGAATGGAACACCTTGGCTTTAATGCCGGAGCGCATTCTGGCCTTTGGGTGCCGCCTGTGGAACCGGGAGGGCGAAAGTGGCTACTTGGGCTTCCGGCGCCGGGCGCGGCACTGGCTAGGGGCCGTAGCCCGGGCTTCGCAACCCTTCGAATTGGTGATTGAGGGGACTCGGGCTGAGAACCCCGAGCAGTTCACCGCCCAGGCCCGGGTGGCGGCGAAGTCGGAGGCAGGTTTGCAGTTTGCCTACCGCACCGACACTCTCGTGCCCACCCACGCAGATATCCAGGAATCCGTGACCCTCGACCAGAGCGGCGTGGTGACGGTGCAGGCCTTTCGGGATGGCATTCCCGTGGGAGAAGCCGCCTTCGTGCGCTTGAACAAGGTGACGGAAGTGCCCAACTTGGCCCGGGGCGCGAAGGCGTGGAGTTCGGCTCCCACTGACCCCCAATTTTCAGCCGACCTGGTGACAGACGGGGTGGCGGATGACATCGGCTCCTTTTGGATGTGCTACCCCTTGCCCGCCGAACTCACCGTCGATTTGGGGCGGGCGGTGGAGGCCCGGCGCGTGGAGATCGTCGCCTTTTATGCCGCTGGGAGTACGCTGCAATACCGGGTGCAAGTGAGCACCGATGGCTTGACTTGGGAAGAAGTGGCAGACGCTTCCGCGAACACGACCGGCGCCTCGGCTGAGGGATACGTTCACCGGTTCAGCCCGCGCCCGGTGCGGTATGTGCGGGTTCAGGCCCTGCGTTCGCTCCAGCACCCCAGCACGATGCCTCGCATCCACGAGATTCGGGTATTCAGCGACTGAAATCAGGCGCAGCACGGCCTGCGCCGAGGTGGGAAAGGGGAAGGTGGTGGGCCTAACTGGATTCGAACCAGTGACCTCACCCTTATCAGGGGTGCGCTCTAACCAACTGAGCTATAGGCCCGCGAGCCGTCAATATACCCCACGCCCTGCAGGCCCATGAATCGGGTAGGCCCGTCACACGTCAGTACCCTCGGTAGACAAGGCAGGACTCACCTCGGTATTCTCACGGGTAAGTCTGCTTTGCGGACGAGACGACTTATGCGGTGGACAACCCTTCTTCTTGGCCTCATGGCGGTCGGTGCGGCGCACGCGGACTTCGACGGCCCGGCTCCTCTCGCTTGGCGCTGGTCAGGCTCGACCTCCGTGGTCCCGAGCGGATCGCCCATGATGGACGCCGACGTGATCTACGCGGCGGTCGGCAATCGCATGTATGCCATCAGCCGGGAAACGGGCGGGCAACTGTGGCGCTACCCGGCCGGGGCACCGATCCAGGCCAACTTCCGAACTGGTGCGCACATGAGCGGCAACATGATGGTGGCCGCCGCCGATAACCGCAACGTCTACGCCGTGGACCGCGTGACGGGCGCCGAAATGTGGGTTTACCAAAGCCCGTTTGGCATCCAGGGCACACCCCGCGTGGTGGGTAACTCCGTGGCCGTGCCGCTGGAAGGCGGGCGCATGGTGGTTCTGAATGGCAGCACCGGGGCTGTCGATGGCGAATCCTTTGACCTGCCGGGTGGCCACAGTGGCCAATTCGCGGTCGCGGGCAGTTCGCTGATTTATGTTTCCGAAGTTGGTCAACTGACCTCCTTCGATCCGGGCAGCCGCCGCGTGGAGTGGCAGCAGCGATTGGAGCGCTTCTCGCGCACCACGCCGCCCGTGGTGCTCGAGGGCACGATCTACGTGAATTCCGGTTCCTATGCCGTGGCCATCCGATCCAGCAACGGCCGTGTGGCTTGGCAGAGCAATGTGGGCGAAGACCTCGTCTACTCCCCGGCCGTGAATGAAGACTATGTTGGCGTGGTGGCCGCCGATGGCACCGTGCAGATCCTGAACCGCGACAACGGTCGCCCGGTGACGGGTCCGAAGCTTCGCACGCAGCTTCCCCCGGCCACGTCGCCCTCCTTTGTGGGCAAGATGTTTATCACCAACGGCGTGAACGGCTCGGTCAACGTGATTGACCCCGTTACGGAGCAACTGGTGTTCACCTATCGCATTCCGATGCCTCCGGTGACTACGGATCCGAACGCCCCGACCGGCCCGGGCGCAGGCCGCGGTGCCGGTGGCGGCGGCGGTAGCGGCGCTGGTGCTGGTGCTGGTGCAGGTGACGACGGCGGCCAAAACGCCGGCGGCAACAATGACGACGACGAAACCAAGGTGGACTACGTGGCCGCTTCCGGTCCGGCCATTGGCATGGGCGATTCGCTCATCGTGATGGCCCGTGACGGCAGCATCCTCAACTTCGACAAGAACCTCGGCATTGACCTCACGGCCCCGTTCGTGGAAATGCAGTGGCCGGGTTCGGGCGAAGTCATCTGGGCCCGCCCGCCGCTCAACTTCCTCTTCAATATCGCGGACTTCGGCTCGGGTCTCAACTCGGCGAGCGTGAACGTGACCATCAATGGCCGCAAGTATGAGCACGTACTGACGCCGGACGGACGCCTGTTCGTGGTCATCGGCAACTCGGCTCCGAACCCGCCGCTGTCCAACGGTCGCCAAGAAATCGTGGTCAGCGCCTCTGACTGGCTTGGCAATGAGATCAAGAAGACCTTTGTGGTGGTAGCGGACGTGAGCCTCGCTCCCCCGGCAAGCAACCAAGGCACCGGTAGCACCGGTCCGGGTGCGGGCTCGGGTGGCGGCGGTCGCGGCCGCGGGAACGGCGGCGGCTAAGCTCGCTCCGTCCTCAGACTCAAGAGAACAAAAACTTGCTCCCGCCCTCCTTTTGGCAAGCCTTAGGGGTGGCGGGAGTTTCTCGTTATCTGGCGCAGTCCATCGTGGGCACCCTGCGCCAGGACCCGACTTTGAACCCGCTCGCGACCCTGCGTGCCTGGCCTAACCTCCCCGCCGAGGCCCTGCGCCGGCTGAACCAAGCCGATCTCGGCCTGGCTGACCGGGCCCTTGAACAAGGGGGCTGGATCTGGGAGCCGGCCGACTATCCCGACAGCCTGCGCGAGATGGAGTCCCCGCCCCTCTGCCTCTTTGGGCGCGGTGATGCCTCTGCCCTTTCCACCCCAATGGTGGCCATTGTCGGCACGCGCAAAGCCAGCAGCTACGGCCTGGCCGTGGCCGAATTCTTTGGCAAAGGACTGGCCGAGCAGGGCTTCACCGTACTCAGCGGCGGGGCCCTCGGGATCGACGCTCAAGCGCACAAAGGGGCACTAGCCGCCAGCGGGCGAACAGTGGCAGTGATGGGCACCGGCCCCGACGTGGCCTACCCCGCCGTGCACAAAGGCATGTTCGCGCAGATGGAGGCCACTGGCGGCGCGCGGGTGAGCCCCTTCCCCTTCGGCACGCCGTCGTTCCCTTCCAATTTCCCCGCCCGGAATCCCCTCATCGCGGGTCTGGCGCAGGCGGTGGTGCTGGTGGAAGCCCCCGCCCAGTCCGGAGCCTTGCAAACCGTAGCGGCGGCGCTGGATTTGGGGCGAGATGTGTTTGTGGTCCCCGGGCCGATCACGAGCCCGGCTTTTCGAGGGAGCCACGGCCTCATCCGCGACGGAGCGACGCTGGTGGAGCACCCCATGCAAGTGGTGGAAGCCCTGGGCGGAGGCATGATTCAGCCCCTGCCGCCAGAAGAAGGCGATGATCTCTCCGAAACCCAGCAAGCTATCCTTGCCTGCCTGAACGGGGGACCCATGCTGACCGAGGCGATTGTGCGCCAAACTGGCCTCAGCGCTCCCTTGGTGCTGGCCGAGTTGACGATGATGGAACTAGACGGTATCGTCAAGAAGGGGAGGGATGGCTACCAACGCGGCCTCTGAGAGCAACGAATGACCGGAATCTATGATGCCCTCGGGCCCGAAGGGCTCGCCACTTACGAGGTGAATTTTAAGGTCTCACCGCCGGAGTTCACGCGCATCAGCAAGCCCCCCACCGCGCTCTTGGTGCCTGGATTTGTGGACCTCCACATCCACGGCGGGTTCGGAGTGGACGTGATGGATGCCCAGCCGCCCGATTACGAACGCTGGCTGAACCGCTTAGCCAAGTGCGGCTACGAAGCTCTGCTCCCCACCACCGTGACCGCCTCGGCGGACGACATCAAGCGTGCTTTGGCGAACCTGCCCGAGCACCTGATGATCAAGGGATTCCACTTGGAAGGCCCCTTCATCAGCCCCAACTATCCCGGGGCGCAACCGAAGTCGGCCATTGCCACACCACCGGCGGGCGAGAGCGAATGGGACGAGATTCTGGACGACCCGCGCCTCCGGTTGGTCACCCTGGCCCCGGAACTCCCGGGCGCGGTGGACCTGATTCTCCGGCTGCAAAAGCGGGGCGTGACCGTGAGCATGGGCCACACCGATGCCACCTACGAAGAAGCCCGGCAAGGCTTCGAGTTCGGGATGACGCACGCCACCCACACCTTTAACGCCATGCGCGGCCTGCACCACCGGGAAGCCGGAGCCCTAGGCTACGCGCTGAGCAACGACGGCATGGCCACCGAGCTGATCTACGACCGCTTGCATGTGGCGCGCGAGGCGGCAGGCTTATTGCTGAAGTGCAAGCCGGAGGACAAGGTTCTGGCCGTCAGCGATGGCACCCGGGCCACGGGCATGCCCAACGGGGCCACCCTGCAGATGTGGGGCTATGACTGCATCATCACTCGGGGTTCGGTGCGGCTGGCCAACACCAATACATTGGCGGGGAGCGCGGTGAGCCTGCTCGAATGCTTCCAGAATCTCGCCGAAGACTTCGGCCCCGAGGTGGCGATTCGAACCTGTTCCCTCAACCCCCGCCGGGCACTAGGGATGACCGAGCCGCCGCAGGTGTGGCTGGAGTTCGATAGTGATTATCAGCTCATCCGGCGGCGGGGCCCCGGCGGCGAGTTACTCTAACCGACCATTCGGTTGAGGCGATCGTGGATGGCTTCCCACTCGGGGGTGCTTGGGGGTCGCTGGATGAAGATCGCTTCGTAGCCCGCGCGGTCGAGGCGTGCCAACTCGCGGTATAGCCTTTGGGCGTAGGCTTGCGGCTCGGTGGGCATGGCCACTTGATGCGGTCCCGCTACGCTTCCCATGACCAAGCCCGGATGGGACGCGTCGAGCTGATCCACCAAATGGATGGGAGTCCGTGGGGCGTAGTGGCGTATGCGGAGGCCAGGGCTGGCTTTCTCTTCGTCTTGGGGTTGCTGAAGGGCACCGACGACGGATTCCACCTGGGCGCGGCTGATCGCCCCGGGCCGCAACAAACGCACGCCGTCGGGTGTGACTCTTACGACCGTGCTTTCGATACCAAACTCCGTCGGCTCACCTTGCAGCACCGCCGCTGCGTGCCGGGTGAGCAGAGGGTCTAAGTCGGCTAGCGACGTCGGGCTGAGGCTCTCACTCAGGTTGGCACTGGGAGCCGCGAGGGGAAACTCGAGGTCCGCCAAGAGTGCCGGCAAGACCGGGTGGCGCGGGCAACGCAGGGCCACCGAATCCAGCCCCGCCGTAGTGATCGCGGGCACGTGCGCCTGCTTGGGCAATACCATCGTCAGTGGCCCGGGCCAGAAGGCGTCCGCCAGCTTCTGCGCGAGGTCGGGCCACTCGGCGGCCAGGGATTGCGCCTGCGCCACGTCCCGCACGTGGACAATGAGCGGGTTATCGGCCGGGCGCCCCTTGGCCGCAAAGATGCGCGCCACCGCCTCCGGGTCGAGGGCATTGGCGGCCAGGCCGAAGACCGTTTCGGTGGGCACCACCACCAGTTGGCCGCGCTGCAGGTGGCCCTGCACCAACGCCTGGTGTTCACCCGAGTAAGGAACCGGCCGCACGGCGCACTCCATCGCCGCCACGGGCGGCTCACACCCCTCCCACTGGTCCAGCGCCAGCGCCGCCTGGTGGATGAGCATGGAGAGTCCATCTTGCGTCGCCCATCCGGCTTGGTGAGCGGCTTGCAAGAAGGGCTGCGCCGCTGGACCATAAACCAGATCATAAGCCAGCCCCGTCCCGGCCCATTCCACCGGCAGAGTCTCCCCGGCCAGCCCCGCACTGGTGGCGTTCACCACTAGGTCAAATCCTTTGGTCCTCAGGGTGTTCGCAACCCCCACGCCCAGGGCCGCCGCCGCCTCCGGCCGACGCGCCCACACCGTTACGTCCCAGCCGACACTTACCAGCGCCCGCACCACGGCTACGGCGGAACCCCCCGCCCCCAGCACCAATGCCCGGCCCACCGTTACGCCCGCCAGGCTCGCCAAGAACCCTGGCGCATCCGTGTTAGCCCCGTGCCAGGTGCGCAAATCAATGGTGTTCACCACGCCTACGCGGGCCGCCCACTCTTCGTGGCTTGGGCACCACCCAAACGCCTCCAACTTATGAGGCACGGTCAAGTTCACACCTCGATAACCGAGGGCCCGTAGGTGATCCAGCGCTTCGCTGACCTCACCCGGCGCAACCCGAATGGCCACATAAGAGCGCTCCAAGCCCAGCGCCGCATACGCCCAGGTGTGCAATCGAGGCGATAGCGAGTGCGCCACCGGATCGCCCAGCACCGCATAATCCGCCGCTGGGGCCAAGCGCCAATCGTCTACGACGACCGCTTCGTATCGCGAAAGGTCCACTGCCGCTGCCCGATAAAGTTCACAAACGCCGCCACGATCATGCCGACAAACGAGGCCACCCAGAAAGCTTTCTGCGCGGAGCCGTGCACGGCAATCTTGACCGACGTACTCACCACAAGGTTAACCACCATCGCCGCCAGCGCTACGATGTAAAAGCGCGAAATCAGCTTGGCCTGCAGGGTGCGTTCGGCCACCCGGAACGTCCATTTGCTATTCCAGTAATAGCCGTTGAAAATCGCAATCAGCACCGGCAGAATCTTGAGCGGCGCATAGGCCGCATCGCTCAGGGCTTTCTCGGTCGCCACCGCGCCGGGGTTCACCATGCCCAGCATCCAGGCCCCCACCACCTCGCTCAGCAGTTGGCCGCCCCACGTGGCTTTGTACATCAGCAGGTAGTGCAGTCCCCAGTCCAGGGCCGTGCTCGTCGCGCCCACGATCCCGAACTTTAGGAACTCCTTCACCACTTGGTGCTTAAAGAGACCTTCGCGCTTCGGGGCCACCCCGAACGCCACCGAAGGCTGAAAATAGCGATACAAGAACCGTCCCACTACCGACTCCACCATCCGGTTGATCTTGGTGCCAATGAATTCCTTGTTGCTCATCGGCGCCACCCAGATCGCGTCAATCCCGGCCCGGTTGGCTCCCAGTACGTCGGTCATCAGCTGGTCACCGACCATTAGGGCTTCGTGCGGTTCGGCCTGGAACAAGCGCAGTGCCTGCACAAACATGCGGCGGCTCGGCTTGTTCCGCGCCCGCACGTGGTCAATGCCCAAGTCGGCACAAATTTCCCGTAGCCGGTCCATGCGGCTGGTGTTGCTCACCGCGCAAATCTTGTAGCCCAAGTCTTGCGCCCGCCGCAAGAACTCGCGTACTTCGGTCGGCACTTCGTGAGTGCGCCAAGGCACCACGGTGTTGTCCATGTCCAGAAGCAGCACCCGCTTTCCGTGGCTGCGGTACATCTCCAGGTCCAGGTCCAGCAGACTCGCATGGGCGCTCAGCGGGGCAAAGCGGCGCAGCCCCCTGGGCATTGCCTCGCGGGCGTATTGACCCGGCTCGTGCCTCATTCGGCCTCCTGCTTCTTGAACTCAGCCCGGTTCCGCACAATCGCCGCCTTGTGCTCGGCGTAGGTGCTTGTAAAGGTGTGGCTGCGGTCGGGCCGCGCCACGTAGAACAGCCAAGGGTGGGAAGCCGGGTTCATGGCTCCCTTAATACTGGCCTCGCTCGGCGATCCGATCGGCCCGGGCGGCAAGCCTCGATTGAGATAAGTGTTGTAGGGCGACTTCACCTTGCGGACCTGGCCCGGCCCCAGCACGCGCCACTTGCCTTCCGCGTACAGCACCGTCGCGTCGATGTCCAGAGTCATGCCCTTCTTGATGCGATTCTCAATCACGCCGGCTATGATCGGGCGCTCTTTGTCCAAGGCGGCTTCCAGTTCCACCATGCTCGCAATGGTCAGCACGCGGTGGGGGTCCTTGGCGTCCTTCAAGATCGGCCAGGCTTTGCGCTCAAAGGCCTTCAGTTGCCGCGTCACGACGTCCTTCGCGCCGATGAGCGGCGGCAAGTCGTAAGTGTCGGGATAGAGGTAGCCCTCCAGCGAGTCCTTGGGCAGCGGGAAGTCCACCATGCCCTCAAAGAGTTCCGGCTGGTTGGCCAGAGCGATGTATTCCGCGGCCCCACACACGCCTTCCTTCTCCAGGCGCTCGGCCACGCGGCTGATCCAGTGCCCTTCCGGGATGCGTACCATGCGCTGCACGGGCTTCTTGAGGGCGGCAATGATCTGGTCCACCGTCATGCCCGGGGCCACCTGATACGTGCCGGGGGCAATGGGCTGGGGCGCACCCTTCAGCCGGGCATAAACCCGGGCCGCGCGCCCATCGCGCACGATGCCTTGCTGTTCCAGGTCATGGAAGATGAGCGCGTGGCTGGCAGCGGTTTCAAAGCGCACGTACTTGCTCGGGCCGGTGGGCATCGGCCGGAGCGCCTGACCGGCGTAACCCAAGGCCCCCGCACCGATGACGAGCGCTGCCAACCCGACGACAAGCAGAGCCTTGCCCTTCTTAGCCATGCACCGCACCTCCCTGCCGAGCGTGCCACCGCTCCAAAATGCGGATCGCCGCCTCGCCATCCACCATCTTGCGTCGCTGCGAAGCTTTCAGGCCCGCGGCTTCCATCTCTCGTTCCGATTCAAAACTCGTCAGGGCTTCGTCCTCGTAATCCGTTTTTACGCCGCGCTCGGCCAGCCGGTCGCCCAGCATCCGCACAATGCGGCTCATCTTTGTCTCTTCGCCCGCCGCCAACGGGAGGCCAAGCACGGCCAGTTCGCACTCCTCCTTGCCCATCCGCTTGGCGATCTCGTCGGCATCCAGCGCCAAAGTGCCACTGGCCAAAAGTGCCGGGCGGGCACTGGCAATACCAAAGCGGGCGTCCATCACCGCCAACCCGATGCGGGTTCCCCCAAAATCCACACCCATCACCCTCACGCGCGGAACGCCTCAAGGATATGTCGGTGCAGGTCGGGGCTGGCGCTGATGGCTTCGTCGGCCAACTCTTCATTCCCCTCAAAATCAGTAAACAAGCCGCCCGCTTCCCGGACGATCACGGCCATCGCGCTGATATCCCACCGCGCCACTACGGGGTCAATCATGGCGTCTATGCGCCCGGCCGCCACCATCGCGTGGCCATAAGCATCGCCCCACGTGCGGGTGGCCAGCACCTGCGGCACGAGGTCAAGAAAACCTTCCATGCGCCCCTGCCCCAGCAGGCTCCGGTGGCCCCCACAGGCCAGCACGGCTCGGTTCAATTCGCTTTGCGCCCGCACTCGAATCGGCACGCCGTCCCAGTACGCTCCGGCTCCGCGCTCTGCCCACACGGCTTGCCCCAGCGCGGGCAAGATGCACACGCCCAGCACGGGTTCCCCGGCCACTTCGTAACTCAGCAGAGTGCTGTAAAGCGGAACCCCGCTGATAAAGCTCTTGGTGCCATCTATCGGGTCAATCACCCAGCGGTCGTCGCTGGCGCCGGTCAGGCCTTCTTCTTCGCCCAGCACCGTTTCTCCCGGATACCGCTGAGCAATGGCGCGGCGGATGATGGCCTCAGCCTCGCGGTCGGCCACTGTCACCGGGCTGTCGTCGTGCTTCCAGTCAATGGTTGCGCCCGTTTGAAAGTGCGCCAGCGTGGATTTGGCGGCATCCCATGCCACATTGAGCGCAAATTCCAGCCGGGGCGACATCATGCGCATAGTTTGAACGAAAAAGGCCCCCCGACCGTTCAGCCGAGGGGCCTTTGAAGAATGCGCGCTTACTTAGCGGGCATCAGCACGGTGTCGATCACGTGGATCACACCGTTCTTGGCGGCCACGTCGGCCTGCGACACGGTCGCGTCACCGATCATGACCTTTTCGCCTTCAACCTTCACCGGGAACTTGCTGCCCTGCAGGGTTTCGACTTCCGTGAGCTTGACCACATCGGCGGCCATCACCTTACCGGCCACCACGTGGGCCTTCAGCACGTCACCGAGCTTGGCCTTGTCCGCCTTCAGGTCTTCCAGAGCCTTGGCGTCCACCTTGAGGAAGGCGGCGTCGGTCGGCGCGAACACCGTGAACGGGCCATCGCCCTTCAGGGTTTCGACGAGACCAGCTTCGGTCAGCAGGGCCGCGAGCGTGCCGAACGAACCGTTGGCCACCGCGGTGTCCACGATGTCGCTACCACCCATGGCGGTCTTGGCGGCATCACCAGCAGCAGCGGCGGCGTCACCCGCCTTTTCGGCGGCTTCACCGGCCTTTTCAGCACCAGCTTCAACGGCATCGCCCGCCTTGTCCATGGCGGCGTTGGCGCCTTCGCCCGCTTCCTTGCCGGCTTCCGCCGCACCCTGGCAACCGACGAGCGTCATGCCGAGTACGGCCGCCATCGCAATTCCAAACCACTTGTTCATGTTTCGTAACCTATCGCGATGCCGTTTCAGGCTCGCTAGTGGTTACTATGGTGGGAGTTCTGGGATCGTTTGGCATCGTAGTGCACTAGTCCCGGGCCAAACGCCAGGTGGCACGGGCACAAAGTAACACCCCCCACCCTGAATCCAGGATGAGGGGTGCTTGCTTTGGTTTCTTCTCGACCTTACGGGTTACCGCCGCCGGAGGTCGTGTAGTCCTTCATCGGGTCCGGCACGGCCGTCTCGTTGCGTCGCGGGCTGGCCGCATCGCCTCGGTTGTCCTCGTTCACCACCTTTGCGGTGAGGAAGAACACGATTTCCGTGCGTTCGCGGTTCGTTTCCGTGCGGCTGAAGAACAGGCGACCGATGATCGGCAGATCCTTGAGGATGGGAATCCCACTCACGGTCTTGCGGTCTTGGTCGAGGATCAGACCACCGATGGCGATCGTCTCTCCGCTCTTCATGTTCACGAACATGCTGGTGCGTCGGTCACTGGTCTGCGGCAGCTGACCACCACCCGGAACCGGCAGGAACGAGGTGAGGATGCTGAAGTTCTGCTCCAGGTCCAGCGCAATCGCGCCCTCGGCTCCCACACGAGCCTTGATGTCGAACAGCGCACCCACTTCCAGTTCGTCGGTGATAACCGTCGTACCGCTCTGGCTGGCTTGGATCTGCTTGATGTAGCGGATCGTGTCCCCCACGAACAGTCGCGTATTGCGGCCGTCGCTCACCAGGGCGTTCGGGCGGGCGATCAACTTGTTGCCGCCGGCCAGTTGGTCCAGCACGCCCAGGAAGTTGCTCGGTCCTTGGTTGAAGTTAAAGTTGCCGCTCACGGAGCCCGGCAGTGCCGCTTGGCCGCCCGGGTTGTTGTTGAAGCGGATTTGGCTCAGTCGGCCACCGGTCAAGAGGTTCCAGTCCAGACCCATCTTGAAGGCGTCTTCCTTGCTCAGTTCCAGCACGCGGAGTTCCAGCGCGACTTGGCGCGGGGCCACGTCAATCAGCGCCAGGTAAGCCTTGGCCTGCTCGATCTGGTCCTGCGTACCGCGCACCACCAAGCGCATCGGTTCGCGACCAATCTGGCGTCGCAGTTCGGCTTCGCGGCTCGTACCGCCACCACCGCCCTGACCGGCACCGCCGCCCTGGCCTTGACCTTGACCCGCCGTTTGCGGATCTTCGGCCTTCTTGCCTTCATCTTCGCCCGTGATGCCCGGCGTCACGGGGTCGGGGACCACCGTCACGTGCAGGCCGCGGATGCGGTTCTTCAGGTCAAACTCGGCCACCATCGGCTCGATGTACTTGAGTTCAAGTACTTCGTAACCGCGCTGGCTGTTGCTGGCATCGGCGACATAGTTGATGCCGACGGCGCCACAGAGTTGGCGGTCAAGTTCCGTCGCGAAGGCTTCGAGCTTCGCCACTTCCGACTTGGGGCCAATCATGAGCAGGATTTGCGTGGCTTGGTCGGCCTCGCTCAGCTCGCTCAGGGCCGTCTGTTGGATGCTGTAATCGGCGCGTCGCGGATTGTCCGCCAGCAGTCGTTCCAGCATCGTCTTGATGCGTTCGGTATCGCCGCTTTGGATCGGGACGACCACGGTGCCTAAGTCTTCGGCGCGCGAAACGCTGAACGAATTGGTGATGCGGTTATCGAGATCCCGCACGTACTTCTCGATGCCATCCAGGCGCGACTTGTCGCCCATGATCATCACGTAATACACGCGTCCGGTCGGGGCCGCTTGCGGGGCAGCTTGCGGCGGAGCCACTTGGCCATCCGCTTGCTGCGCACCGTTGGCGCCGTTGGCACCGGTCGGCGGAGCGGTCACCGGGGCGCCGCTCATCTGCGGGTCCGGCACCATCACGTCGTAGTAGCCGTCACGGCCATCCTGCGGGAAGGCCTTCAGCGTGGCTTCGCGAATCTGCTTCGCATCGCCGCTCATCAGGTTCACCACGCGGGTTTCGTAGTTGTTCGACCGCTCCAGAATCTGGCGCATGGTGTCGTTCAACTCGCTCGCCGGGGTCACCACAAAGGTGGAGTCCACGCGGGCATAGCGCAAACCGGCCATGGCGGTGATGAAGCTCAGGGCTTCTTCCAGCGTGACCTTGGTCAGCGAAAGCGTGAGGTTCGTCGGGTTGCCCGCGCTACCGATCTTCGGCGACGTCACGATGTTGACGTCCGCTTGCAGGGCCAGGGCTTTCAGGATTTGCACGACATCCGTGTCCACAAAGTCCAGCGAGACTTGACGCTGCATGCTGGCGTGGCCGCTGCGGGCCGCCACCGTGCTCGATTGCACAACCTGAGCGGGCGTCTGGACCGGGAGCACCGGAGCTTCCACCGGCGTCACGGGTCGGAGCGGCCGGGTCGGAAGCGGCAAATCGCGGGGAGAGGGAATCGTCCGGACGGGTTCTTCCTTCTTTTCTTCCACCGGCGGCTTGGTTTCCACCGGGGGCTTGGTTTCCAACGGCGGCTTCACTTCCGTCGGAGGGGTTTGCACCGGCGGAGTCTGGACCGGCGGGGTCGTGCCCGTGGCCAGGTCGTTCACCATGTGTCCGAAGCTCGTGCGACCATCCGCCGACACATCGCCCTGCGGACCCGTGCCTTGGTTGGCGGTCGGCGGCGTCACCAGGGCATTCACCCCGTTCTGCTGCGTGCGCAGAGCCGTCAACGCGGCCTTGTCGGTGGGCAGGTTGATGCGCACCACATAGGCGCCCTCTTCCTTATCCACGCGGATCGGCGTTTCGCCGTTGTCCAGCTTGATGTGAACGCGCACCTTAGCCGGGCGGCTGGTGAACCAGCCCCACTCCACGAACGTGGCGTGGCCAGCGGTGATCGTTTCACGCTTGGGATCGAGGCCAAGATGGGCATCGAATTCCACAATGTACGAAGTCCCACGCAGTACGCGTTGGGTGCGCGGAGTGCCGAGAGCGTCCCCCTTGACATACACCTCTAAGCCAGGGCCAAGCGGCTTGACCTCGACCTGAGTCAGACGAGCGGAGGATTGAGCCCACGCTCCCTGTGCAAGAAGCGCCACGGTCGCGCCAGTGATGAGTGTTCTTTTCATTGTCCTTGGCCCTCCAAGGTGAGGGTTTGTTCGCCGTCGCGGGTCTTCACGCGGACCTTGCCGCGCTCGATGCCCACAACTTTGGTGTCTGCGTCAACGTGACCACCGAGCGGAACAATCCGCTGGTTGCCTTGTGAATCTTTGAAAACGGCCATCGGTCGGTCGCCGGTGATCACGCCGCTGACGGCGTAACTCGGCCCGATATTGGCGATCGGTCCCCCGCCCGCCGGCAGGCCATTGCCCCCGGTGGGGTCATACGGCGGAATCGCGCCGCCCATCGAGGGCGGTCGATAGCCCGAGCCACCTCCCGACGATCGCGGGCGCGGCGAACTCGCCCCATTCCCGCTCGGTCGAGCGGTCGGCGGCGGCACCGTGGGCGGCACCACCTTGTTGTCGGGCAGCGGGTTCGAGATTCCGGCCGTCGAGAACGGGTCGCGCGGAGCCAGCGGGCCCCCCAGGACGGCGATCAACGCCTCCTGCTTGGCGCGCTCTTCCTCGGCCTTCTTCTCTTCCGGCGTCAGCTTCTTGCCATCAGTCTTATCCTCGTCGGCCGCATACGTTTCCGATGCGGTCGCCACGGGGGCACTACCCTTCGGCATGAACTGGAAAGCCCCTACCCCGAGCAGCACCACCCCGAGAACGCTGACGACAATAGTTTTCGTCTTGTCGTTTTTCATTGGGTTCCTCCGGGAGTGGAGTTCATGGCCAGCGGCTTCGAAGCGGAATCCTCTTCCTTCTTCGCGCCCTGGTCCAGGCTAAAAACGTAGGCCTTGAGCCGAATCGTCGTCTCCAGCAAGCCTTGAGACTTGGAGACTTCGTCCTTCTTCGGCGTCAGCGAGATGGTGCGGACCGCAACCACCTTCGGGAACTCCTTCAGCGAGTTCACCATCGCCAGCACGTCGTCGTAACGACCCACGCCGGTGATGTCGATCTCGACTTCGGTGTACGCCTTCTTCTTCTTGCTTTCGGCGGCAGCGTCCTTCTTGTTCTTCGCCGGCACCGGCACCGGGCGCACGCCCGTCACCGAGATCCGGTTCAGTTTGCCCAGGGCTTCCAGCTCGCTCAGCATGGTCGGCACGTAGGCTTCGGGCGGCACGCTCTTCTCAAGGTGGTTCAGGCGTACTTGGTACTCCTCCACCTCAGATTCGGTCTTGCGCAGCTCGTCTTCCACTTCCTTCTCCGTCGGCACTTCGGCCTGCAGGGTCTGGAAGCGGGCCTCGGCCCCTTGCATCACGTTGTATTGCCAGTAGGCGAACAAGCCACCGACCAGGACGACCCCAATGGCCAAGAGGGCCATGGGCTGAATTGCGCCACGGTTCATGCTTTCTCCTTGGCCTCGGTGGCCTTCTTCGGAGGTTCGGTGCCGGTCAGTTGACCGTTCACTTCAAATTCAATGGCCGTACCGCCTTCAACCACGCGCTCTTGCGTGAACTTCAGCTGCACGTTTTCCACGTCTTCGCTGGCGTCAATCCGCAGGATCATCGCGCCCACCGCGTCTTGCGACACGCTGCGACCGTTGAAGAGCACCTGGATGCCCTTGGTCGGGTCAGACTGGCTGCACTTGAGGTTGGTCAAGGCCACCCCCGTCGGCGTATTGGTGGTCAGGTGCGCCATCAGGCGACTCCATCGTTCCGTGTCCTTCTGCGCGGCTTCCAGCGTGGTCAAACGGGGTTGCAATTCGGCAATCGCCTCCTTGTTCCGTTCCACCGCTGCCATCGTATCCTTCAGCTTTTCGCGTCGGGCTTCGAGCTGCGCAGACTGAATGGTAAAGCGCGCCGACTCGAACATGAAGTAGCCGCTTACGAGCGCCATCATGCCGGCGAGGCCGAGCGTGGTCATCACCATCATGCGCGACCGTTGTTCGCGCTGACGCTTCAGGACTCGCTGTTCGTAAATGAGGTTAATCGTAGGCATGGTGTCTTCCCCTTAAGCCGCCCGCACGTGGGGACGCATCGCCAGGCCGCCGACCACCGCGAGCTCAATGCCCGTGGATTGGTTGTCGGCCGGGGCATGCACCACCTCGGCGTCGTAAATCCCGTGTCGGTCCACCGTCAGGCCCAACTTGTGCGCCATGTATTCGGCCAGACCCGGCAGGTTCGCCCCGCCGCCCGCCAGCAGCACGCGGGTGACCGGAGTTGGCGTACCGTGTTCGGTTTGCTGCGATTGGTAGTAGTTGAGAGATCGTCGAATTTCTCGGATCAAGTCGTCCAGGTGCGGCTGGAGCACGCGCAGCGGCGGGCTTTCTTGCACTTTCTGCTCGGCAATCAGCGCCCGCAGGTCGAGTTGCGACTTGCCGAGTTCGGCTTCCGCATCCTCAAGCTTAAAGTGCGACTTCAGTGCGTCCGTCAGCAGTTGCCCACCCTGGTTGATGGAGCGCGTCATGCCAAAGATGCCGCAGCTCACCACCGAGACGTTGGTGGTTTGCGCACCCACGTCCACCAAGGCAATGGTTTCCTCGTTGTACGGCCCGACATTGGTTTCCACCAGCGAGCGGTACATGGCAAAGGCTTCCACGTCCACGATGTCCACTTCCAGGCCCGCGATTTGGCAGGCTTTCAGGCGGCTTTCGACGATGTCGCGCGGGGCGGCCACAATCAGCACGTCCATCTGGCCATCCGCGGTCTCGCCCATGATCTCAAACTCGATGAACGAGTCCTCGATGCTGGAAGGGACGTAGCGGCTGGCTTCAAACTTGATGCTCTTGCGCAGCGTGGATTCGGGCATCTTGGGGATGCGCACGGTGCGCACGATGACCGAAGCGCCGGCAACCCCGACAACCGCATTGGTCGCCGAGATCCGTTGCTCGCGCATCATCTGCCGCACGGCCAAACCGACCGCTTCCGGGTCGATGACCGAGCCATCCTTGATCGAATCCGTCGGGGTGGGGATGAACGCAGTGCGCGTCACCCGGTAGCCATTCCCGGCGCGTTCCATCTGCATGGCCTTGATGCCTTTGGCACCCAGGTCCAAGCCAATGTACGATTTCTTTCCGAACGTCTTAAGCGACATGTTGATCCTCGAGTTGGGCCGAGCGCAGCGCCAGCCAATCGTCCAGGTTCGGCTTGGGGAATCTCCACTTGCCGTCGATCTGAACGCCCGGAATCTCACCTTCCTCGGCCAGCTTTTGCAGCGTGGGCGCGGAGATGCGGAGATAACTGGCCGCTTCGCGTAGAGTCATGACCGAGTGCTGGCCGGCTAGGATGGATTTCATCAAGTTGGCCATTTGCTCGGGGTTGAGAAACAGTTCGAGCCGAACTACGTTGCCCGTAGCTACCGATGCGTGGAACTCTTCCGGCACAGCGGCGGGTTCCGGCACGGTCAACGAAACCGGCTGATCGTCTTGGACTTCCTTGGGCAGCGGGGCCGGGGGAGTCGGGGCCTTCACGGCCGGCTGAGGCTTACTCGCGGCCGCCGTCGGCTGGCCATGAGTGGCCGCGCGGATGGCATCGGCAAGATTCATGCTGCCTCACCTAAGTAGTCCTCAACGATTTCGTTGAGCAGGAAGCCGTCAATCATCTTCACCTTGCGGGCCGCACCCATGAGCAGGGCGTTGTCGGCGACTTGGCAGATGACACGCGGGGCACCCTTGGCGACCTTGTGAATTTCGAACACGGCGTCCGGGGTGAACGGGCTCTTTTCGCCCGTATAGCCGGCCACGCGCAGACGGTGGAGAATCATTTCGCCGGTGTCGGTCACGTCGAGAGGCTTCAGGACGTGGCGGACGGCCAGACGTTGTTCCAGGGCGGGCACCTTGTGCAGCTTCTCGCGCAGTTCGGATTGGCCCAGAAGAATCAGGCTGATGAGGAACTGGTCGTTCATCTGGCAGTTCAGCAGCAGGCGGAGTTCTTCCAGGGTAGCGGCGCTGCGGACCAGGTGAGCTTCGTCCACCATGACCACGACGCGGCGACCGCGATCGTAGTGTTCCAGCAGGGCCAGGTGCAGGCGTTGCACCAAAACTTGTCGGTTACGCGATGGGATGCTGATATCCAGTTGCGACAGGATCTCCTGCATCATCTGGGTCGGCGTCAACAGCGGGTTGACGATGAGCACCATGTGGTAGAGCACCGGATCGAGCGTCTCGATCAGCTTGCGGCTAATCGTGGTCTTGCCTAATCCGATCTCACCCGCTAGCATCGCCGCCCCCTTGTTACGGGTAATCGCGTAGTGCAGCATCATGAGTGCGTCCTCATGGGCGCGGCTCATATAAAGGTATCTCGGGTCGGGCGTGAGTGCGAACGGCGACTCAACTAATCCCCAATACTGCTCGTACATGCATCGGCTCCGGGAGTGATCCCGGTATTCCTATCGGGGAAACGGCGGCAAAACCTTAGAGTAATTCGTCAAAGCCTTGCCTTTTGTCCCCTCCCAGTCTCCGCTTCGGAGACCAGAGGCACCAGGGTCACCAAGACTCCCCTTTCCGCGTGGGCCGGTCGGATCGACCCGGTAGGGCCGCCGGGTCCTTTTCAGAACCCGCAAGTTTCCCGTGAAGAATCGGCTGGTACCGTGAGGAGATCATGTTGCCCGGAGGTCGTCTGTTGCGTCACGCCGGCTTCCGGAATCTCTTCTGGGGGCAGGTGGTCAGCCAGTTGGGCGACGCCTTTTACTTCCTGGTCTTCATGTTCGTCATCGACCGAGAAACCAAGTCGCCCCTCTTTGTCGGCATCGTGATGGCGGCCCAGGCGCTGCCCTATCTGCTCCTGGCCCCGGCGGCAGGGGTGGCGGCGGACCGGTTCGATCGGCGCCGCATCCTATTTGGCTTGGATATGGCGGCGGCGGCCCTCATGGGCGGGCTGGCCGTGGCCATGGCCCTGGGCTTTGCGCCCGCGCCAATCTTCCTCGCGTGCTTTGCGTTTGTGCTGGCCTGCCTCAATGTCTTCTTTGCGCCCGCCCGGTCGGCGGCCATCCCGCGCCTTGTGCCCGCAGAGGAGTTCCAAGAAGCGCAGGGCCTGCTGCTGGCCACCCAACAGCTCACCATGCTCGTCGGGGTGGGACTGAGCGCGGGGGTGCTGGGCGTGGTGGAGCGCGTGAGCGGATCGAACTTCTTGCTCTACGCGGTAGTCATCAACGCCTTGTCGTTCGGGGTGTCGTCCATGTTCCTTTCGCGGCTGCCTTCCATCGTGCCGGAACGAGAATCGCACGAGGAGAAGCCCAAGTTCATCGAAGGATGGCAGGCCATCCAGGCCGACCCGTTCATGCGCATCGGCTTGCCCATGCTCACGCTCATGAATCTGGTGTTTGCCGGGTTCTATCCGGTGTATCTGGAAACCAACCGCTCGTGGTTTGGCGGCCAGTTCTACACCGTCGCCATCATCGAATTCGCGTTCTTCGGGATGAGCATGCTGTGCAGCCTGTGGGTGGCGCGGCGGGCCGTGCAGCGGGTGGGCTTAGCCTTTGTAGCCGGGCTGGCCGGCACGGGCCTGTGCGTGGCGGCCATGGCGGGGGGCCAGAACTACATCGTCTACGTGCTTTTGAACGTGCTGTGTGGTTTGTTTTTGCCCTGGGTTACTATCCCGATCAACACGTACATCGGCTTGGCGTTCCCCGATGCGGTGCGCGGCCGCGTGGCGGCGGTGCTCGGGGCAACCCAGGTGGGGATTCAGCCGCTGGGGATGCTGGGGGTCAGCGCGGTGCTGGCCGCCGTGGGTTTGCAGAACGTGTACTTGGTGATCGGCCTGGTGTGCGCGATCCCGGCTTTGTTGATGCTCCTTTCCGGTCCGTTCCGGGCGAGCCGTATGCCCACCCCGGCGCAGGATGCGCTCAGCGCACCCGAACCTGAAGCCCAAGCCTAAGCCGCGTAGAGCGGGATCTGCCGCGCCACCACTTGCAGGGCCCACACGAACTCGGGGAAGCCTTCGCTGAGCTTGAGGAACGTGGGGGCCTCGGCATCGTGCGGAGGATAATCGAACGAACCGACCACCGCGTAGCTGGCCGCGCCTTGGGATTGGTAGCTCAGCCGGAACGCCACATCCTCCACCTGCAGGCGCTCGAGGTGCGGGGGATAAACCCCGCTCCAGAACAGGATGTAATCCGCCAAGTGCTTGTGCGCCGTGCGCTCTTGTTCAAACGACTGCGCGTTCAGGCGCACATCCCCGGCGGCGATCATCTCAATCACACTGCGCAAGGGCTTGCCCTCGGCGTCGTGCAGGCCAAACATGCGGTCGGTTTGGGCAAAGGCCGCTAGCAACCCGCCCAAATACGCGGTCACGTCGTCCATGCCGTGCGAAGCCACGTGCTGGGCAATCACCTCGCCCACCGCTTCGGCAAAGAACTGCTGCAGGTCGTTGTGGTCCGGTCGTAAGATGTCACTCATGGGTTCACCCTGAGATTCCGCTCTTGAATCTATTGGACGACTAAGGGCTTGCCTGGAGTTCCGGGCAACTCTTCCCACAAAAACCTGGAAACCGTGCGGTGAACGGAAAGCGTCTAAACTAAAGGAGGCGGAACCATGATAAGCGATCCTTACGCTGCGCAATCTCGACGACAGCGCACGGGCCTGATTGTAGGTGCGGTGCTGGCCGTTTTGGTGCTGGTTTTGGGGTCGCGGCAGTTGGGGCTCAGCCAGGGAACGCAAGCGCCAGACTTCGGCGGAGGCTTGCAAGCCCGCTCGGCCGCGCCGCCGCCCATCACCGCCGAATCCTCGGCCCCACCTCCGCCCTTGCTGACCGAGGCCGCCGAACCCCCGCCCGAAGCCGCCCGCATGCCGGCGGACATCCGCGAATGGCTGGAGCACCTGGAACGCATTGAGCGCCAACGCCAAGCGTTGGCCACGCAGCAGGTCAGTTCGGCCATGGTGAGCCTCACCATGCTGCAAGGGGCGGGCGCCACCCAACAGATTCTGGATGGACTGCTAGACACCGGGGAAGAAGAACCGACGAGCAAGGAGCCCGCCAACCCCGCCGCCGAACTGCAGAAGGACAACCAGGATTACCAAGCGGAGTGGGAAAAGCTGATGACGGATTTCCGCGCTCTGCCCCCGCCGCCCGCGTGTGTGCCGCTGCGCAACAGCTACGACCAAACCCTGGGGCAGACCGAGATGATGATTGACGAGATCGTGGGGGCGATGGATAAAGCCGGCAGCGACCCGCAAGCCGCTCTGCGCGACCTCTTTGGCATGCGCGGCACCAGCGGAGGCCGAATTGACGCCGCCGCCGCCCAGAGCAACCGCAACCTGGATGAAGTGTGCCGCCCGTACGGCGTGCGACCGTGGTTCCAGATTCAAACCGACAGCCAGGCCGGCATCCTGGGCAAGATGGGCGGCCTGCCGGATATCAGCGGTTTAGGTGGCGGGTTGGGCGGAGGGCTCTAAGCCCCCCGCCCTCGCTTTACTTGCTATCCGCCCACCAAACGTGGTGCATCTGGATGCGCCCGGTTTCGCCGAAGATACGGCGCGGCGGATAGTGCCCCGAAGCCGGGCTGTAGCTGAGTTCACTACGCGGATGACCCTTGATCGTGCCCGGGGCCGTGGCCGTATAGGTAAACGAGCGCACCACCTTGGTGCCAATCTCGATATCAATCTTGATGGTGCCCGTGAGCTTGGCCAGATCCGACCAGTTGAATTCCTCGCCCCGCCCATTGGGGCCATCAAAGTGCAGGCGCGTCCAATACCGCTGGTTGTGGGGTTCGGAGATGTAGGTCGTCGGCGTCACGCCAATCACTCGACCGTTGTGAGTGATCTTGGCGACAAAGTTCGAGCCCTTGGCAATGCCCTCCGCGGCCGGATGTATCATAAAGGAGATCATGGCCGGCCCATCACTGGCCTGGTCCACGTGGAGCTGCCCCATCCGATCAATCGGAGTCTTGAACGACCACGAGGTGGTGGGGTTATAGGCGTCCCCGCCCGATTTCTTGGTGATCGTGAACGGGAAGGCTGAAATCACCTTTCCATCCAGTCGGTATTCAGCGACGTACTCGCCTTCTTGTTCCATCCAAATCGGGGAGGCGTTTTGTAGCCGCGCCAACCGGAAAGCCGGCCACGGCGTGTCATCAAAGTAGTGCCCGTACGTCACCAGTTCCTCGTCGCCCTTCTTGAGGTGGAAGGTCATGGATTCATAACTGGCGGGGGCCATCACGAGATGCCAACTCTCACTCAAAAAACCAAAGTTGGCCTGATTCGCATACGTGCGCATCGCGTAAAAGGACATCGGCTCAATGCTGGGAGCCGGATTTTGGGCCATTGATGCCAAAAGCACAAGTTGTAGCACGCGCTAAATCCTACCTATGTGCAGGGTTTGGATGACAACTTCCTTGCCTCGGACCGAACCCGCACCGTTCCGGGGTCTAAGCGGGGCATAATGGGGCTCACGATGGAACGCAGAGAGTTCTTGAAGGGAGCCGCCGTGGCCGCCGGAGCCGGAATCTTGGGGGCAAGCGCCCTGGCCCAAACCAAGGGCAATGACGCCAACCGCAAGCGGGAAGACCTCTTGCGCGTCCCTGCTCGCAAGGGCAAGTACATGGGTGGCTTTGCTGCCCCCGCCATGGACCGCATCCGCGTCGGCTTCATCGGCGTGGGCGCGCGCGGCCCCGGGCACCTGGCGCACGCGCTGGTGATTGAAGGCTGCGAGGTGGTCGCCATCTGCGATACCCACAAACCCTCGCTGGATCGCGCCGTCAAGATGGTGACTGACGCCGGTCGCCCGGCCCCCAAGACGTTCGGGGAGCGCGGGCCGGAAGATTTCCGCCGCATGCTGGAGATGAAGGACCTGGACGTGGTCTACATTTCCACCCCCTGGGAATGGCATGCCCCCATGGCCATCGCGGCGATGCGCGCCGGCAAGCACGCCCTGGTGGAAGTGCCGATGGCGTACACCGTGGAAGACCTGTGGGACATGGTCAACGTGTCCGAAGAAACCCAGCGCCACTGCATGATGCTGGAAAACGTGAACTACGGGCGCGAAGAGCTGATGGTGCTGAACCTGGTGCGCCAAGGCCGCCTAGGCGAACTCCTCCACGGCGAAGCCGCCTACATCCACGACCTGCGGGGCCAAATGCACGAGATTGACCACGGCACGGGCAGCTGGCGCACGTTCCATTACGCCCAGCGCAACGGCAACCTGTATCCCACCCACGGCCTCGGCCCGGTGGCGCAATACATGAACATTGACCGGGGCGACCGCATGGATTACCTCACGTCGGTGAGTTCGCCCAGCATGGCGCGCGCCATCTACGCCCGCACCGCCTTCCCCGAAGGTCACCCGCGCCGAGACATTAAGTTCCAATGCGGCGACATCAACACCACTATCGTCAAGACGGTGCGGGGCCGCACGCTCATGATCCAATGGGACGAGCAATTGCCGCGCCCCTACACGCGCCACAACCTCATCCAAGGCACCAACGGTGTTTGGACCGGGTTCCCGGGCCGCGTGGTCATTGAGAACGAAACCCCGGACACCCACAGCTGGGTGCAAGGCAACGCACTAGCGGACCACTACAAGAAGTACGACCACCCGCTTTGGGTGCGCCTCGAGGCCGACGCCCAGAAGAACGGTGGCCACGGCGGAATGGACTTCATCATGAACTGGCGAGTGATGTACTGCCTGCGCAACGGCTTGCCGCTGGACCAGAACGTCTACGAAGGCGCTTCGTGGTCGGTGATCGCTCCGCTCAGCGAGTGGTCGGTGGCCAACCGTAGCCAGAGCATTGACGTGCCGGACTTCACGCGCGGCGAATGGGCACGCACCGAGCCGCTCGCCATCGTGGACTAAGCCCCCGGACCCTGAAACCAAAAAGCCTCTCTCGGGGAAACCGGGAGAGGCTCTTTTCTTGAAAATTGGGTGGGTTTAGAAGGAGCGGAGCTTGGCGGCCAGAGCCTCGACGTCCTGGGCGCTGAACTCCTTGGTGGCCACATAGGGGGCCAGGTCTTCTTCAATCCCGAGGTAACTCGGTCCGGACCACACGCCCAACGGAGCGGCACTGCTATCCAGCTTGACCAAAGTGATGCGGAATCCGTCGCGCTTGGGATTGCTCTCCAGCCATCGCATGCCGTTCTCCATCAGGTCGGGGATCGAGGTGTAGACCCCGGTCACGTCAGAAACGCCCTCAGCGTTCAGTTGTTCGGTTACCCAGTAGATTCGGCGGAACACCATTGGTCGGCCCTGCTAGAAGCTTCGGTAGTTTTCCATACATGCGCGAGAGGGGTACGGACTATCTCCAACGGGCCTAAGCCCTCCGGGGTCCGAACCCCACCGCCGCCAGGCTTACGCTTCCCAGAGGAACGGTTCGGCATCCGTGAGGATGCGACCGTGCTGCTTGATGGCGCGGAGCATGTATTCCGGCAACGTGAACATCGCGCTGTGGAAGCGCGGCGTGTAGTACCGGTTGGTGGTCACGCCACGCTCGGCCAGGCGCTGAGCGATCATTTCCGGCGTCAGTTCCAGCGGGTCGTGCTTCTTGCTGGCCAGGATGAAGCCCCACGGCATCTGGAACGTGGTGACCAAGCCGTAGTAGCCGCGCACGTACGGGAACTGCTCCTTCAGGCTGTCCAGCGTCTCGTGCACCGCCGCAAAGCAGTAAGGGTACGTCTCGTTGCAAGCGCCGCTTTGCAGCACAAACACGCCGTCGTCGCTCAGGGCTTCGGCCACGTGCTGGAAGTACTCCTTGGTGTAGAGGTAGAGCGCCGGGCCCCCTTCGATCGGGCCGGGCAGGTCGCTCAGGATGACGTCGTAGTTGGCACCCTTGTGGTCTTCCACCCACTTGCGGGCGTCCTTGTGCACCAGGTTGGCGCGCGGGTCATCAAAGCAGTCGTGGTGCCACTCCTTCATGTGCACCTTCACCATGTCCACCAGTTCCTCGTCCAGGTCCACCATGTCGCAGTGCTCCACGGTGTTGTGCTGGAGGGCTTGCCACAGGGTGGCGCCCTCGCCACCGCCGCACACCAGCACCTTCTTCGGGTTCGGGTGGGTGGTCATGGCCGGCTGGACCATGCTCTCGTGATACACGTACTCGTCCAGCAGGCTGCTTTGAATCTTGTAGTCCAGGAACAGCGTCTTGCCGAAGGTCGGCATTTCGACGATCTGGTACTGCTGGAACTGGGTGTGGCCTTCCACAAGGAATCGGTCAACGGAGAAGTGCCAGGTCACCGCATCGGTGTGGGTTTCGGCGATGAACATCCCCGTGCTTTGGGAGAACAAGCGATCACTCATGGAGCGTGGTCATTATCCCCCGCGAGGTGGGCACCCCTAAGGGTCCCTATGCCCTCTTTCCCCTCTTTATCCGCCTCATGCGCCCGGCACATTTGCGAGGTTGCTTCCATGAAGGTCCCCGCCAGCGTCTGCCACGGGCTAAAGTAAAAGGATGCAAGCGAAGACCCTACTGACGCTCGCGGCCCTGAGCCTGGTGGCCGCCAGTCAGGCTCAGTACCTGCTGATCCCGAACAGCGGGCGCGACCAGGTGTGGCAAGTCAGCGCCTTTGACGGCAGCATCATCAGCCAAAACTTCATCCAGGACACCACGCTCTCGACGCCCAACCATGCCATCGCCAGCGGGCGCGGCACCATCTTCATTAGCGACCAACTTCTGGACTCGGTGCGCGAATACGACCTCAACGGCAACTACCTGGGCGATGTCGCCGGGCCTGCCCAAGGGCTCGACAACATTCGCGGCATCGCCGTCCGCAACGGAGAACTTTACGTGACGGTGGCAAGTGGTGCTCTTTCCAACACGATTCAGAAGTTCAACCTCACGACGAACCAGCAGAGCACCTGGGCTACGCTGCCGTCCGGCTCTTCCAGCCCGTGGGCGCTTCACTTCCGCGCCAACGATGTCCTGGTGAGCGAAAGCGGCGGTGACGACATCATCCGTTACGACTTCAACGGAAACTTCTTGAATCGCTTTTACGATTCGCCGGGAAGCAACGACCTGAACTTCCCAGAGCAGATCGCAGAAACCACCACCGGCGATATCTACGTCGCTGGCTTCAGCCTACCCACTGGGCTCTACAAGTTCGATGCGGCCGGCAACAAGACGGGCACGTTCCCGGTTAACACGGGTCTGCGCGGGGTTTATGAACTCGGCAACGGCAAGATTTTGTGGACGGGCGGCACCCGCTTCGGCACGTTCGATCCGGCGACCAACCAGTTCACCGACATCTACAGCAACCCGACGACGGACAACTTCCGATTCATCAGCTACGTGCCGGCCGTGCCGGAACCGGCAACGATGACGGCGATGGGTCTTGGCTTGCTGGCCATGCTCCGCCGCCGAAATCGTCAGCGCGGGTAAGGACTTCATCAGCAGAGGCAAGCCGTTGCCTCCTCATTCGGGCCACAATCGAAATATGATTGTGGCCTTTTTGGTTGCCGCACCCGCCGCTCTCCCGGTTACCCCGGTGGCCGACTGCCCCACCCACGGCTTGCTGGCCTCGCTTGCCCCTATGCCCGAGCATGGCGCCCCGCAAGACGCCCCTGATAGCCAAAAGCACCCCAATCATCCGCAAGAATTCCACCTGACCAACGTGACCCAGCTCACCTTCGGCGGCCAAAACGCCGAAGCCTACTGGAGCGTGGACGGCACCAAAATCACTTACCAAACCCGCCAACCGGAGTACCCCGACGAGCAGATCATCACGATGAACGCCGACGGGACCAAGAAGACGTTGGTGAGCACGGGCGAAGGCCGATGCACTTGCAGCTATTTCTCCCCCGACGCCAAGCACGTCTACTTCAGTTCCACTCACGAAGTGAACAAGGGCGCCCAGGCTCCGCTGGACATGAGCCAGGGCTACCTGTGGAAGGTGAATCCGCAGTTCTCGCTGTACCGCCGCAACCTGGCCACCAATGCGCTTGAACCGATCCTCAATCGCAACGCCTACATCGCCGAGACCACCATTGCCGCGGATGGCAGCTACATGACGTGGACCAGCACCATGGACGGCGACCTGGAAATCTACCGCTCCAACCTGGACGGCACCAACATCAAGCGCCTGACGAACAACGTGGGCTACGACGGTGGCCCCTTCATTAGTTGGGATGGCAAGCAGATTGTCTACCGACGCGACGACCTGCGCACCGACACCGAAATCAACGATTACAAACGCCTGCTGGCTGAGAACCTGGTGCGGCCTGGCCGCCTTGACATCTGGGTGATGGACGCCGACGGCGGCAACAATCGCCGCGTGACCCGGTTGGGCGGGGCTTCGTTTGCGCCGTTCATCCACCCGGATGGCCGCCAGATCATCTTTAGCAGCAACTTCCACGATCCCAAGGGCCGTGAATTCGACCTGTTTGTTATCAACACCGACGGCACGGGCCTGCGCCAAATCACATTTACGCCGGAATTCGATGGGTTCCCGATGTTCAACCGGGAAGGCACGAAGCTCGTGTTCGGCAGCAACCGATTCGGCAAAGAACAAGGGGAGACCAATATCTTTGTCGCCGATTGGGTGGAACCCGATATCACCCGCGTGAAGGCGGAAGCCACCGATGACGTGTGGCTCTACCCCTTCGCCACCAACCAGGACAGCGACTCGTTCTTGCGGGTTTGGGGCACGGGCGCGGACCTCGGCACCTTCACCGAAGACGGCGAAGACAGCGTGAGCCTGGTGCGCTTCCCGGCCATAACCGTACCGGCGGGGGACATTGTTTCGGCGCGGGTGGTGCTTACCCACGTGAACCCGGAAGGCGGCCAGCGTGCCAACGTTCGCAAGTATCCGATCGAGATTCGTTCCGTGAAGAGCGGATTCAGCGAAAAGTCGTGGGCGCATGCCCTGGGGGCTACGCACTGGCCCGGCCCGGGAGTGCTGGGCTCGGCTCAGTTCGGCGAAACCCACGAGGACGGTTCCTTCGAAATGGTGTTTGAAATCGCCCAGGTGGACAAGCTGCGCGAACTCCTGAGCGATCCGCTCGGCCCGGCCTTTGCCTTCACCAGCACGGCCCCAGCTTCCGAAGTCGGCCGCACGGGGGTTTACAAGTTCTTCTCACGCAACGCGCCGGATGCCGCCGTGCGCCCGCGACTCGAAATCACCGTCCGCTAAGTACAAGCACTAGCGCGGTACGATCTTCGTGTCGGCAGAAGCCAGGGCTTCGGCAATGGCTTCGGCATACCGTGCACTGGCGCCCAGGTTCCGCTCCACCAGAGCCCGAGCCTGGGCGCTCATTTTTGCCCGTTGGTCGTCATTGGCCAGCAGCCCGACCAGCCGTTGCGCCAGTTCATCCGGGGTGGCACAAACCTGCGCCGCCTCCTCACGCTTGGCCATCTCGGCCACGTCACGGAAGTTCTGCATATGCGGGCCATGCAGCACGGGCGCCCCTTTCGCGAGGGCCTGAATGAGGTTCTGCCCGCCGAGGTTCGCAAAGCCACCCCCAATCACCGCCACGTCGGCCACGGCATAGACATCGCCAAGCTCGCCGTAGGTGTCAAGCAGCGTGAACCGCTCGTAGGTGCCCTGGCTACGCCGCCCCACGGCCACGCCTAGCCCATGCAGCCGCTCGGCGATGGCATCGGCTCGTTCTAGGTGGCGGGGCGCCCACACAAACTGCACATGGCTCAGCCGGGGGTCTCGTAACGCTGCCACCACAAAGGCCTCTTCCTCCTCTCCGCGCGTCGAGCCAATGACAACCACCGGATTCTCGGGGTTCAGCCTCAGTTCTTCACGCCACTTCTCGGGGTTGCTCTCGCCGGCGGCTGCTTCATCGAACTTGCAGTTACCCAGCACCTCGGCGTTCATCGCACCCATTTGGGTGATGCGCTCCGCGTCGGTCGCGGTCTGCATCAACGGCCGATCCAAGAACTTCAAGAGCGCCTTGTAAAACGGTCGAATCTTCATCGAGCGGGGGAAACTGCGGTCGCTGATGCGTCCGTTCAGCAGCAAAGTCGGCACGCGCCACTGCCGCGCCACCCACAGCCAGTTCATCCATAGCTCGGTTTCCATGATCGCGAGCACCTGCGGGCGCACCCGGGCCATCGCGTTCAGAACAAACCGGGGCACGTCAATCGGCGCGTACACCAGGTAGTCGAAGAGCTCCGCCGGACCATCTTGGGCCGCCTGATGGCCGCTGCTCGTCGTCACGCTCAGCACGATTTCAGCCTCCGGCGAGCGCTCGCGAATGGCCCGCAGGATCGGGCGGGCCGCCATCACCTCGCCTACGCTGACCGCGTGCAGCCACACCCGGGGTCGCTCTTTGGTGGGCCGGGGCAAAATGTATTGGCCAAGCCGCTCATTCCAGTCGGGCGCGGGCTTGCGCTGGGTGGTGCGCCACCACATCCACGCCGACCAAAACGGTGCGGTCAGGATGAGCAAGAGGTTGTAAAGCAGAACCATGGACTACGGCCCGCTGAGTGAATGCGGAACGCCGCCCACGATACGGCGGAATGCTTCGAGGTAGAGGTCGCGGGTGCGGGCCACCACATCGGCAGGAAGTTCGGGTCCCGGCGGGGTCTTATCCCAATCCGACCGCTCCAAGAAGTTGCGCACGTATTGCTTGTCGAACCCCGGCAAGGCCACCCCCGGCTGGTAGTGCTTTTCATCCCAGTACCGGCTGCTATCGGGCGAAAGCGCCTCATCAATCCAGATGAGCCCCTCGTCGGTGTGGCCAAATTCGAACTTGGTGTCCGCCAAAATGAGCCCGGCCTTGCGGGCGTGCGCGGCCGCTTCGGTGTAGAGGCTAAGGGTCCAAGCTTCGGCCTGGGCCACGGTCTCCTCGCCTTCGATGACCACGGCTTCGGCGCGGGAAATATTCTGGTCGTGCCCGGTTTGCGCCTTGGTCGAAGGCGTAAAGATGGGGCGGGGCAAGGCGTCGCCATCCTTCAGGGCGTGGACCAAGTCGTACTGATGGACGTTGGGGCCCTGGGTGCGGTACTCCTTGAAGAGCGACCCCGTGATATAGCCCCGGGCCACACACTCGATGCCCAGCGGGCGCGCCTTGCGGGCCAGCACGCACCGGCCGTGCAATTTCGGATCGTCAAAGCCCAGCCGCTCGGCAATCACCCGGTCATCGCCGCTGATCACGTGGTGCGGCACCTTCTGGCCCAATCGCTCGAACCAATACAGGCTCATTTGGTTGAGGATGCGGCCCTTGTCCGGGATACCGTTGGCCATCACCACATCGAAGGCGCTAATCCGGTCGGTGGCCACGATGAGCAGGCAGTCACCGAGGTCAAAAACGTCGCGTACTTTGCCCTTGTACGGGGCCGGAAGCCCGGGCAATTCCGTGGATAGCAAAGCACTCATACGGCCATTATGCCGCGCCTCCCTTCAGCGCGCGTCGGCGAAGGGATAGGCGGCCCGGGTCCGTTCCAGGTGCTCTTCGTACCGCTTGATATCGCGGCCAATTTCGTCGGGGTTGCGGCCCGCGTAGCTCAGGGCGGCGCGGACATCCAGCTCGGACAGCATGGGCATGCACTCCAGCACTTGATCCACCGCGCCGAGGCGGCGATACTCCCGCACAACCTCCCAGATGGCCACCGGGCTCGAAACCAACCGGGCCACCCCGCCCACATCCTTCTTGACGCGGGCCATGTCGTCGCTGAGTTCTTCTTGCTCGCTAAGCGCGGTCACCCGCTGCGCGAGTTCGTCGGGGGAAAGGTTGAGGTACACGGCCGCCTCATTCAGCTCGACCATGTCCTCTTGCACGGCCATCGCGGTCAGCTCGATTTCGAGGTCCGGATCGTGGGCGAAGATGGCGGCCAGGGCCGAGGCAATGCGGCCGGGACGCTCGAGCGCCATGCGCTCCACTTGCGGCAGGATCCAGGGCTTAACTTCGGACATGGCGTTACCTCGTAGTCGGCAGTGAAGAACGCCCTTGTTCGTCCACCTTAGTTCAAGACGGAGTTGGATGCTTACTCGTCGCAGGCAGGGGGACCTTTCCGGACGGCATCAAAAAACGTCGTGACCGCTTCCTTATACCTTTGCGGGTGGTCCAGGCGTGCCCGCCCGTGGCTGGAATCCGGAAACCATACGACCGAAGCCTGAGGCCCGGCAATCTCCGCCAACCTCTCCAGGGTGGCGCGCGGCACCAGCGGGTCGGCCTCCCCGTGCAAGAAAAGGATGGGTTTGCCGGCCAGCTTGGCCAGCGGCCCGTCGGTGCGGATATCCGAGGGGCGAATGCCTGTCATTCGTTGGGCAAAGTACTGGCTGGGCTTCAGGTACTTGGCGTACTTGTTCCGTCCGATGAACTGCCACCAACCTTCCGCGGCTTCGTCTAGGCTCCCGTAAACCCCATCGAGAATCAGGGCGTCCACGGCCTCGGGTTGCTCGCTGAGGGCAAAGAGCCCTGCGGCCGCCCCCATGCTGCTTCCCATGTAGACCAGCTTGGCCCCCGGGGATCGCTGGCGGGCATAGGCCACCGCCGCTCGGACATCGTTGGCCTCCGTCGGCCCAATGGTGGACATCCGCCCGCTACTGCCCCCGTGCGCCCGAAAGTCGAAGAACAACGCACTGGGGCGGGGATGCAAGTGGGCCAACTGAGGCACAAACTCGCTTCGGTTCATGATGTAGCCGTGGGCAAAAACCATGACAACTTCGGGGTCGCCGTCGCACCACCAGGCCCGGAGTCGTTGACCATCCGTGGTTTCAATGAGCACCGCCTCTTGGGGGATGCCCAACTCGCCCGGCGCAATCCAGTGGGGCACGCGCATGGGATACACGCTGAACCTTGCCGCCAGATAAAGCGCCAAGAAATACAGCCCCGCGACGCCCCCGGCGAGGATCGCAAGACTGATCAAAACGGGTTGGAACCAACTGGGCATAAGATAGAACTGGATAGAATGAGAGCAACGCTGATGTTTGCTCTGAATTTCTACTCCGAGTTATACGACGATCTCTTGCTGAGCAACCGCAAAACGGCTACGATCCGACTCGGGGACAAGGCGGACAAGTATCAAACGGGCATGATCGTGTGGGTCACGGTGGGCCCGCGCTTTGGCCGACGCCAGAAGTTGTTCGCCGCCATTCTGGACCGCGTGGAGGTGAAACCGATCTCCGAACTCAGCCCCCGCGATATTGAGCGGGAGAACCCAGAACTGCGCAGCGAGGACGAAGTGATCGCGTTGCTCACGCGAATCTACGGGGAATTCGTCACCCCGGCCCATCTTTGTACGGTGATTTACTTCAGCCGTGTTGACGAATAGGTTTGTGCCCTCGTAGGTTCTCTCTAGGCAAGCTTTGCCGAGTTGACCGCCACGATGACCACCTGGATCGCGAACGCTGAACGATGCCAGCGCATGGACCAACGGGCCTCCCAAGAATTTGGGATCCCGGGCGACCAGCTGATGGAACGTGCCGGCAAGCTCGTGTTCGAGGCCATGGTCGAGCTCTTGCCGGATGGCGGCTCGCTCACCGTGCTGTGCGGGAAAGGAAACAATGGCGGCGACGGCTTTGTGGTCGCCCGTTTGGCTCACGAGCGAGGCTACGGCGTCGAGTGCCTGGTCGCGACTCAGAATCCTGGCGATCTCTCCCCGCTCTGCGCTCTGCAGTTTGAGAAGGCCGTCGCGGCGGGCATTACCCCCCATTTTGCCGGCGAAACGGGCTGGACACGGCGGCTTGAGAGCATCCCTTGCCGCGATCTAGTGATTGATGCGCTACTCGGCACCGGTGTCACCGGACCGGTGCACGGCCCGATTCTGGAGGCCATCGAGGCTGTGAATCGCAGCGGCACTCCTGTCGTTTCCGTGGACATCCCGAGCGGCGTGCACACCGACACCGGCGAGGAACTCGGGGCGAGCATCTGGGCGCTCCGCACGGTGACGATCGGCTTGCCCAAGCCTTGTCTGTTCCAAGGCATTGGCATTGAGCACTCAGGCTTTTGGACGGTGGCCGACATTGGCTACCCCGCCGAAGTGCTGCGCGAACCCACCGAAGCGTTCCTGGTGAACGAGCAGTGGGTGGGGCAGTTCCTGCCGGAACGGTTCCGGGCTAGCCACAAAGGCAGCAACGGCCATACGCTCATCGTGGCGGGCAGCCACTGGATGCCAGGCTCGGCAGTGTTGGCGGCGAAAGCGGCCGTGCGCGCGGGCGCGGGCCTGGTGACCGTGGCGAGCGTGCCCAGCGTATGCCAGGCGGTGATGGCGCAGGTGCCGGAGGCGATCTTGCTTCCGTTGCCCGAGGTGGATGGGGTTATCGCTCCGGCGGCGGCGGACGTGATTCGCAACTATCCGCGCCGATTCCAGTCCGCATTGTTTGGCCCGGGCATAACGCACCAAGCCCCGGTGCGCGAGTTCTTGCAACGCGTGTGGGAGAACTGGGAGCACCCCGCCTGCATCGATGCCGACGCCCTCAATTTGGTGGCCGAAGGCATCCCTCTTCCCGCCGGGCCCACCGTTATCACCCCGCACCCCGGCGAGATGAGCCGCCTGATGCAGGAGTCCATTGCGCAGGTGCAAAACGACCGCTTTGACACGATCACCCGGGCCTCGGAACAGTACCAAACCACGGTGCTCTTGAAAGGGCCGTACAGCCTTATCCGTTCGCCGCGCGAACCGATCATCGTGAACAGCACCGGCAACCCCGGCATGGCCAGCGCGGGCATGGGCGATGTGCTGGCGGGCGTCATTGCCACCCTGCTGGCGCAGGAGCTTCCCCCGGCTCATGCGGCGGCGGTGGGTGCCTATTGGCACGGGGCGGCGGGCGACTGGGCGGCGGAGAATATCGGCCCCGTCGGCTTCTTGGCGCACGAAGTTGCGGATGCTTTGCCCCGGGCACGAGTTACAATGATGGGAACGTGCGGATTGGATTCGTTCTCCTGTTTGGGTGGCTCGGAGTTCTAGCGGCCTGGGCGGCCCCGGACTCGGTCAAACTCACCTTCCCCGCTCAGGCGGAGTACCTGGTGTGGGTGCAGAGCGAGTCTGAAACCTTCCTGACTGATTGCGCCACCAATATTCAGGGCACCAGCGGCGAAGTGAAAGTGGTTGCCGCTGGCGACAAGCCCAGCGTTTACGTGCTGGACGGCAAAACGAATCTCTTGGCGGTGAAGCCGCTGGGCGAGGTGAAAGACGCCGCCTGGACACTGAAGAAAGAAGACTTCACCCGCATTGCCCGGCTCGACTTGACCGCCGAAACCAGCAAAGGCAAGGTGGCCAGTGGCCTCTTCCGCGTGAAGACCGGAGACCAAACCCGCACTGCCCTGCTGACCCCCGAAGACAAGGGCCGCGTGACGCTGTGGAACCTGCCGCCTGGTCCGGTGGAGGTGGTATTCGAGACCAAATCGGGCGAGAAAACCCTCGCCACCTCCGCCCAGCGTGTGGAGTTAAGCCGCGAAGCCGGCCGCGTGGGGGTGCTGGTGACCGCCGATGATGCCGCGCCCGTGGTGGAGCAGGAGAAGGACCCCACCACCGGCCAAGAACCCGGGGCCGCTGCCCCGGAGGGTGCCCGCCCCGGAGATGCCCCCGCGCCGCGTGCATCCGGTGGCGTTTCGCCCTTTGTAAGCCTGCTGACGGGCCTGATTGGCCTGGCCGCTGTGGGGGGTGTCATCTTCTGGCTGCTGAAGTACAAGGGCGACCAGGTGCAAGGCTTTTTGAAGCAGGCCGGGCTGGCCCAAGCCGCTCCTACGGCGGACGACGGCGACCCCACACCCCCCGTGGCCATCCCGCAGCGCCAAGGTCCGGGCGAGAAGATTGTCCTTGACCCCGTGGCGACTCCGGTGGCATCACCCATCCCCGCGCCCGTGGCCGCCCCTAGTAGCCCGCGTTTGGTGCTTAGCTCTGGTTCGCCGGTGCCCCTGGTCCCCGGCAGCATTGAACTCGGACGCGAAGTTACCGGACCGTTGGCGATGCCCCAAGAGTCCAGCGTCTCGCGGCGGCACGCGCAGTTCGAGTGGGATGGCGCCCACCTCACCGTAACGGATCTTGGCTCTACCAACGGCACCTACGTACGCGGCACCAAAATCTCGGGGCCGACTCCGGTGCTGCCGGGCGACACCGTTCAGTGCGGGGCCATCGTCCTTCGCTTTGAGGGCTAAATGAACGGACTCTTTCGCGTGCTGGTGCAGGGGGCCATCGGGCGGGCGCTCGCGGGCTTCCTCGCGGGGGCCTTGGTGTGGTTGGTGGTGGAACCCATGTTCCCCAAGGCCGGCAACCTTGGCATCGCCTTCTCCGCCTCGCCCGAGTGGGTGCGGGCCGAGCGCGCGCTCATCGTCGGCACCATCCTCGCCATCGGCATCGCCTGCGGGTTCATTCAGGGCCTCGCCAAGGGGAGCCGGCACCACCTCTGGGTCACCACCCTGCTTGCTGCGGTGTTCACGTTCGTGGGCGGGATGATGGGCTGGCAAGTCAGCGGCGTCATTTTCCAGGCGATGATGGGCGCGCAGGTGATGGCGCAACGCGACGGAGACCCCACCACTATCGTGCGGGTGTTCACGTTCATCCCTCTGGGCATTGGCATTGGCCTGGGGCTGGGCGTTTCTCAGCTCAACGTGCGCGGCGCGATGTCGGGGGCCTTTGGGGGGCTCATCGGCGGGGCCGTAACCGGGATGATCTTCAATCCTATTTCCACCGTGTTGGGCACCGCCATGGTGGCCAACGCCAACCCCGGCGAGGTCGTCGAGATCGGGGCACCGGGCCGCGCGGTGCTCACGGCCGGCATTGGGTTGCTGGTCGGTTTGTTCACGGCCCTAGCCGAACAAGCCAGCCGCCGTGCGTGGGTGCGCTTGGTGGTGGGCCGCAACGAAGGCCGCGATTGGCCGATTGACAACCAGCAAACGCTGATTGGCCGCGATGAACGCGCGGGGATTCCGTTGTTCGGCGATGGGAGCGTGGCCCCGCACCACGCCACCATCGTCCGCCAGGGCGGGCAGTATCTGCTGATGGATGCGGGAACCCCGGCGGGCATCGGCCATAACGGCATTCGGGTGCCGCAGGCGGTGCTTCAGCACGGCGACACCTTCCAGATTGGCGGGCATCAGTTGCAGTTCTTCCTGCGCGGGATGGGACGACCCCAGCCCGTGGCGATGGTGAACCCCGGCGCGCAGCCCGCCCCGATGACACCCATCGTCCAAAACCCCACTGTCCAGAATCCGACAGCACAGCCCATGCCCCAACCGATGGGCGCCGCCACCGTCGCCATCCCGGCGCAGCCCATGGCGACGTCCGCCTATCAGTTAGTCGTCCTTAGCGGCCCGATGGCCGGGCACCGGCAGTTCCTCACCGACCAATTCGAAATCGGGAGAGAAGGCACCGGCCTGCGCCTCACCACCGATAGTCAGGCTTCCCGGCGACACTGCCTCGTGAGCATGATGGCGGGCCAGGTGACAGTCACCGACCTTAACAGCACCAATGGCACCTACATCAACGGCCAGCGCGTGATGTCCTCGCCTTTGCGGCCGGGGGATGTGCTCCGCATCGGCGGCACCGAGATGCGCCTCGAGAATCCCGTCGCCTAAACCTTGCCCTGGTCCAGGTTGACCACGGTGCCCATAAGGGTCTTCTCGGCCCCGCCGAGGTCGCCCTTTTGGATCGCCTGCATGGCCAGGGTGACTTCCTGCGCCTCTTGCCCGCGCCCCTGCGAGGTCAGGATCATCTGCGTCTTTTGCAGTTCGGCCATCGCCTCGGCGAGGTTGATCTGCTGCGTCTTGAGCCCCATGATCGTGCGCTCGACAATGCGCGAGGCCGCCGAAACCTCTAGCGCCCCCGCCACGCGCGGGTCCACCGGCTGGCTAAACCGCTCGCGGTCGGCGGTGAACTCCTGCACAAAGTCCACATCCACCGTGCGCACCTGGCCGCTGGCAGTGTCTTCGAAGGCGAGCGTCCCGTTCATCACCCGGTAGTGCCCCAGCGGGTGGTTGGGGAACTCCAAATCGAACGCCTGGCGAAGGCTGTGGCCGCGCTCCAGGTCGGCGAGGTCCAGCGTGAACTCCCGCGACCCCGGGGCCACCTTGTGCCCGGCGGCTTCGCGCAGTTCCACCCAGCGGCTGAGCTTGAGGCGCAGCTTGAGGTTGGTGGCGGCCACGCTCATGGCCGTGCGCAGCTCCTTGCCAAAGATCTCGGGCAGCATGTGCGGCTGCGGGATGTAGTAGTAGTTGCCCCCGGCCCGCTTGGCCATCGCGGCAATCAATTCTTCGTTGTAATCCGGCCCGAAGCCCAGGAACGTGGCCGTAATCCCCTGCGCCTTGGTCGCCCCGGCGAGTTCGGTGAGTTCGGCAAAGCCCTTCACGCCCGAAGTCGGCTCCCCGTCGCTCAGCACAATCATGCGGGTGGCGCGGCTAGCGTGGCGGCGTTCGGCCAGCATCCCGGCGGCCATCTGCACGCCGCCGTAGAGGTCGGTGGTGTAGCCCGCCGTGAGCCCGGCAATGCCCTGCTTAATGCGTTCGCGGTCCGTCACGTTTTGGGGCGCCATCAGCACGTCCACCTTCTCGTCGAACGTGATGATGCTCAGCACGTCGTCCGGGCCGAGCTGGTCCACCACCATCTGGCAGGCCTCTTTAGCGTAAGCCAGGGGGGCACCCTCCATGCTGCCGCTGCGGTCCACCACAAGGCACAGATTGAGCGGCGTGCGCGGACCCGCCGCGCCCAAACCGGGCAAAGCCACCCCATCGCCGGCGGAAATCTCCAGCACAAACTGCTCCCGGGCCGGGCCGTTGGCCAGCGTGGCTTGCCGCCCGTTAATCACCGTCATGCTGATGCCGGGCGTGACCTGGAACGCCGTGGTCACCTCGCCGGTGGGCGCACTCTGGGGGCCTGCCGTCATCGCCTGGGTGCGATTCAGGTCCGTCGGATTCCCCGGACCTCCGACCATGGTCTTGTTCGGGTCGAACGGCGTCTGGCTCATGGTTCTAGTTTAGCTTGCCCCCGCCCCTTTTGAGCGGTATCTTGTGAACTATGGGTGACGCAACTTCGACCCCCCTCGTCGGCATTATCATGGGGTCGGACAGCGATTTGCCGACCATGCAGCCCGCCGCCGACGCGCTGGACGAGTTCGGCATCCCCTATGAACTCGAGGTCGTGAGCGCCCACCGCACGCCCAAGCGGATGTTCGACTACGCCCAATCCGCCCGCGCCCGGGGCCTGCGCCTCATCATCGCCGGGGCCGGCGGGGCCGCCCACTTGCCGGGGATGGTGGCCAGCCTCACCCCGCTGCCCGTCATCGGCGTACCGGTGGAAAGCCACGCGCTGAAGGGTATGGATTCCCTGCTCAGCATTGTGCAAATGCCCAAGGGGGTGCCCGTGGCCACCGTCGCCATCGGCAACGGGCGCAACGCGGGCCTGCTGGCTGTGCGCATCCTGGCCACCACCGACCCCGCGCTGGCCGGGCAACTGGACGCCGCCATCCTGCTGATGGAAAACGACGTGCTGCGCCGCAACGAGTCCGTCCGACGGACTACGGGCCGCTCCGAGTGAGCCGCCAAACTATCAAGGCATGAGTGCCCAAATCCTGGACGGCCGCGCCCTAAGTACGCAGTTCCGCGCCGAATTGCAGACCCGCGTCGCCGCGCTCCGGGCTCAGGGCATCGTGCCGCGCTTGGAGGCCATCGTCGCCGCCCAGGACCCCTCCAGCCTCGCCTACGTGCGGATGAAGCGGAGCTGGGCCGAGAAGGCGGGCATGGAGAGCGGCAGCTGGGAAGCCAACGAGCACACCACCCAGGCCGAGCTACTGGACCAGATCGCTAAGCTCAACGCGGACCCCAAGGTGCACGGCGTGCTGCTGCAGCACCCCCTGCCCAAGCACCTGGATGAAGATGCCGCCCTGCTGGCCCTGGGGCCGGACAAGGACGCCGACGGAATCACCCCCGCCAGCCTAGGACGCCTGACGGCGGGCCTGCCGGGGTTCCGGTGCGCCACCCCGCTCGGCATCATGCGGCTGCTGCAGCACCACCAGATTGAACTGGCGGGCCGGCGCGCGATTGTGATTGGGCGGAGCGTGATTCTGGGCAAGCCGATGGCCCTGATGCTGCTGGAAGCCAACGCCACCGTCACCATCGCCCACAGCCGCACCCAGAACCTGGCCGACCTGGTGCGCGAGCACGACATCGTGGTGGCCGCCGTGGGCCGCGCCGAAATGGTGAAGGGCGACTGGCTGAAGCCCGGCGCCGTGGTGGTGGATGCAGGCTACAACAAGGTGGAGGGCCGCACCCACGACGTGGGCGACTGCGAATATGACTCCTGCGCCGAGGTGGCGAGCTGGATCACCCCGGTGCCGGGGGGCGTCGGGCCGATGACGGTGGTCTCCCTGCTGATGAACACGGTGGACGCCGCCGAAGCCCAACTGAAAAGCTAAGGGAGTCAGGCTATAAGCCGGATTCTGTCTTTGTACGACGATTTCTCTCGGCGGCCTACCCGGAGGGTCACCGGGCCGGATCAGCCCCTCCCTATTTGGCCTTGCTGCGAATGGGGGTTACCAAGCCGAACGAGTTGCCCCGCTCGCTGGTGAGCTCTTACCTCACCGTTTCACCCTTACCCCGTGCCTTGCGGCCGAGGCGGTTTGTTTTCTGTGGCCCTGTCCGTCGGGTCGCCCCGCCCAGGCTTGCGCCTGGCACCCTGCCCTGTGCAGTCCGGACTTTCCTCCCCGGTTTCCCGAGGCCGTCGCCCGCCTGACTCCGCCCCTATTGTAGCCGTTCCTTGGTGATGCTACGAGAGAAGGGGACCGGCCCCGATCTTTTGGGTGGTCTTAAAGTGGAGCTTGGCGACTTCCTTCAGCTGGTCCGCGCCGTGGGTGGCCAGGAACCGGCGCCCCGCCGCATCCACTGGCGGCCCCGCGCCTTTGGGCAGGGTCATGGCAAAGCGCTCACCCAGCGCGTTGAGGCGGGTGAGGAACTCGGCGCGGGCCAAGATGCTGGCCGCCGCCACCGCAATGTCGCGCTCCCCGCGCACCATGCTCACCAGTTCCACGCCGCGCCCGCGCTCCTTCAGCTTGCTGCGCAGGCCCTTGGGGTCGGCGAATTGGTCGCTGATGACGAGGCCGCAATTGGGGACCTTTTCGAGGCAGTTCTCGATGGCCTGCGCGTGGCCCCAGGCCAGCAGGCGGTTGAGGTTGAGGATGCGGGCGTAGAGTTCGTTGTACTTGGCGGGGCCGATGGTGATCATGGCGTGGGGGCAGGTGCGCCGGATGATCCCCGCCAGGCGCAGGGCCTGGGGGTCGGTGAGTTGCTTGCTGTCGCGGACGCCTTCGAGTTCGGCGAGGTGTTCCGGGCCGACGTAGCAGGCCGCGATTACCAGCGGGCCGAAGAAGTCGCCTTTGCCGCTTTCGTCCACCCCGATGCGGGGCGTGGAGAGGTCGTACACGTTGGTTGGATTCTAGTCGATGGGGTGGGGGTCGCAGGTACGATGCCCTCAGGCAGATGGACAAGGGCGGGGATGAACACCTGGTGGCCTTGCAACGGCTGGAAACTGAGTTGCGCCTTGTGCGCGAGCGAGTCGCCCTTGCGTTGCCGCACCTTGAGGGTCACAGGTTCTTTGCCTATCACAAGACCTCTCTTGGGGACACTCTAGGTGGGGCGGCTTCCATTGCCGAGGACCTTCAGAAGCTCAAGCCCTTTTGGAATCACCTGGATCACTCGGCAATCAATGAACTCGCGGAGGCGGCGGGGACCGTGGCGGCCTATGTTGAAAGATTTTTAGGCTTGAGATCTCAGGGGCGGAAGGTGGGAAAGCAAGAAGCCAAGTCCATGTTCTGGGACACTCACCCTCACATTCAATTGATGTCGAAAGGTCGATCTGAACTGGATGTGATCAGAGTTCGCGCCGTCTTCGTACGGGCGGGATCGGCTTCACACACTCTCGGAGTCGAGTCCGACCAAGTCCAGCCTCTTTTGGAAGAGGAGCCCGCCCCGGAACGAGCTGACGCCATACGGTTAGCCGATGATATCGAGGCGCATCGAGACCAAATCTTACGTAGTGACAGACACCTTCGCCTCTTCAATCATCCCGACAACGTAAAGTGTTCTATTGTGGCCGCCACATTGGCGATCCTACTATTCTTGTACTTTAATGAAGGACCTCTAACTCTCAGGAAGGGATTTGGTGTGTTTCTTGCCATCGCAATGATGATTTTATGTCTTGCAGAACTTACAAGCGATGTCATTTCACACTTTCGCTCGAATGAGTCCCTAAAGGCCCGTTCATCAATGTTGAAGGCCGCAAGCGATCATATTCGCCAGACAGGAGGACATGTGTCATCGAACGCCCTCATTGATCTCATCGCATACGCCTGGAGCCACCGCGACGACTGGACAACCAAGCCCAAGGAAATCGCCAGGAAGACCGAAGAACTGAAAGCCCTGATCGCGCGAACGCCGCCCAGCGGACCAACGGCTACCGCTACCCACTGAACAGGCGGACTTCCCGCAAGTCTCCCGTTGCCACGCCGATTGCTTGCACGCCCGCCCCCTCAGGTACGATGCCCCCAGGCAGATGGACAAGGGCGGGGATGAACACCTGGTTGCCTTGCAACGGCTGGAAAATGCGTTCGCGGCACTCGACGCGGAACTATCCCGGGTTGACCAAGAACTCTCGCTCGATCAAAGGTACTTCAATAAGAAATCCGATCTACGGATTGAAATCGATCGGTCTCAAGTCTACACAGAACAGATTCTTGAGATGAAGCCGTACTGGTTGGCAGCGGATACCGACTCGTTGAACCAGCTGGCTCAGACGGCTGAACGCATTACCCAGCTCTTTGCAGGAGAGGAGTACGCCAGCCCTCAGCGCAGAAAGTCAGCGCGGAAGAATGTGATCGCAAAGATTGCTGCGTTGCAGGACTACAGAAAGCTTCTCCTGAGCGGACATTATGAACTCAGTGCCGCGATGGTCAAGGTCATCCTTGCCGGAGACAGTCAAGTTCCCGAGTCAGACTTCAACTGGCAAGTAAAACTCCCCGGGCACGAACTTGATGCGGTGCACGCTGGCTACGTCCGAAGGCAGGACTTAGCGGAAATGCTACAGAATCACGCCGGACACATAACGGATATATCACAGTTCTTAAGAAATATGGGGCGATTGAGAATACTATGGCCCATCGGGTTCATCATAATCACGGTCATTCGATCGATTGATCGCTATGCAAGCGGAGAACACCAAGAACATAACACAACCTTTTATCTGTTGAATCTTGCAGTGATTGTCTTTCTCTCCATATGGGCGTATCGGGAAATCAATGCGTATAGAAGATTCATGCGACAGATGGAGGCAAGGGCAAACCTTTTATCTGCAACATCCAGTTATGTTTTCGAGACGCGTGAACGGCCTAGTCTGCCAGCCATGGTCGACATCGTCACCTTTGCTGCCCAGCACTTCGATGACGAGGAGATCGAGCCTGAGGCATTTGAAAGCCGGACGGCAGAGCTAAAGGCTTTGACCGCCAGCCAAACCCCGTCAGGACACGCCGGTGTAGTCACATGATGCAAGGCCACGTGGACAAGCAGACGATTGAGGAGCGCTTGGAACTCGCTTTGACGAACTTGAGTTCCGTCGCAAAAGAAGTTTCAGCGTCCCAATTCAACAGCGCGAATGTAAAGATGTATTTGCTCCGCTTCGGGGACCAAGCCCGTCGGATCGTGCCGCTGGTCGACGAAGTGGTTGCGCTCAAGAAACACTGGCAAGATATAGCGGAGAATCTCCAAGTCAGGCTTCTCGAATCAGCAGTGGTTGCCACACGTACTTTCGAAATTTATCTGTCTTGGATGTCGAGTGACACCAAAGTTAGTCGCAAGATAGTCCACGAGGCTATAGCTACACTCATTGAGCAGAGTGAGAACATCTTACTTTGTCGAGGTGAATTGAACTCGCTCAGGGTGAAGTCAATCTTCGGAATGCGAGCTGAACCAATGATAGATAGCGTTCCGCCACATCACTCTTTATCAGAAGGTTCCGACACCCCACTAGGCTCACATCGAGAGAATGCACTCATGCTTGCCAGTGAACTTCGTTATCATGGTGAAGTTTCGACTTCATCTGCGAACAATGTCATGCCTTCGCATCGACTCTGGCTATTCATTTGGCCAATGGCTGCTGCCGGACCATTTATGGGATTTGTCATGCGTTACTACGACAAGGGCCAAGTTCCTTTTGCGGACAAGCTGGACTTCATCCCATTCATGGTCATTCTTCTTTACATCGGCCTTTTCTTGCATCACTTTAGGTTCGCGCTTTCGCAAAAGCGGCGATTCGAGGCCAGAGCCAAGTACCTCTTTGCCGTCAGTAATTACATTTCGAGCTCGGCCAAGTTGAATCCTTCGTCTGAAGTCGTCAGGCGCATTGCCGACGCACTCCAGAGTCACGACGACGAGAAGTCCGACGCACGTACCTTAGATAGTCACACAGCAGAATTCCTCGCGCTGACGGCCAGCCCAAGTTGACCTAATCGACCGCCCAAAAACTCTAACTACGCCCCCAATTGATCCGGATTGAGTCCCTGCAGTTCCGGCAGCAAGAAGATGCCGTCCTGGCGGATGAGCACGTCATCGAACCAGACTTCCCCGCCGCCGTAATCCGCGCGCTGGATGTTCACGATGTCCCAGTGGATCGCGCTCTGGTTCCCGTTCCCGCCCGGCCCGGTATACGCATTGCCCGGCGTGAAGTGGAAGCTCCCCGCGATCTTCTCATCAAACAGCGTGTCCTTCATCGGGTGCAGCACAAACGGGTTGTAGCCCAGCGCAAACTCGCCAAAGTAGCGCGCCCCCTCGTCGGTGTCGAGGATCTCGTTCACCTTGTCGGTCTGCGCCCCCGCCTCGGCGTGCACAATGCGCCCGTTCTCCACTTCAAACCGGATGTTCTTGAACTCCGTGCCCTGATACAGCGATACCGTGTTGTATTGCACCGTGCCGTTCACGCTCTCGCGCACCGGGCAACTAAAGCACTCGCCATCGGGGATGTTGCGCCGCCCGTGGCAGCTCACCGCGCCAATGCCCTTGATGCTGAACTCGATATCGGTGCCCGGCCCCACCAGGCGCACACGGTCGGTGCGGTTCATCAGCTCCACCAGCGGGCGGGCCGCCACTTCCATGCGCTTGTAATCCATGGTGCACACTCGGAAGTAGAAGTCCTCCCACGCGGCAGTGCTCATGTTGGCTTGCTGGGCCATGCCGGCGGTCGGCCAGCGCAGGGCCACCCACTTGGTGTTGGGCACGCGCCGCTGAAACACCACCGGGGCCGCATACAGCTGGCTCCAAATCGTCATCTTGTCGCTCGGCACGTCGGCCAGGGCACTCACGTTGTGGCTCCCGCGCAGGGCAATGTAGGCCGTCATCCGGTCCATTTCGTCCGCTTCGTTGGCGGCAATGGTGGTGGCGTTGGCCTCGGTCATGCCCATCAGCAGTTGGCGGCGCACCACTTCGCTTTCGAGCCGCACGGCCACCTGCGCCCCGCTGCTTTGCGCCACCCGCACCACTTCGGCCACCGCATCCTCGGGCACATCAAAGGCGTGGATGAGCACGCGGTCATCGGACGTGAGTTGCGTGGAGTGGGTCACCAGGAGTTCGGCCAATTGCGTGACGCGCGGGTCGAGCATACGCTTCACTTTACCGATTTGTCCTGGTTTCCCTCGGCCCCGTGGAGGTTAGGCTTTGGGTCCATCCGGGGGGCTGAGTATGCTTTTGCGTTGGTCATGCCTCTGGGCGACATCCTTCTCGGCCGACGACTCGGCAACACCGAAGACCACGAACAAAAAATCGGCCCTACGACCGGTTTTCCGCTCCTCGGGATCGACGCCCTTTCTAGCACTGCTTACGGAACGGAAGCCGCCCTCTTCGTCCTGATGTGGGTCGGCATGGCCGGCTTCAGCGTGATCATGCCCATCACCTGGGTGATCATCGGGGTGATGACCATCGTGATGCTGAGCTACCTGCAAACGGTGGTCGCCTATCCCAATGGGGGCGGCAGCTACACCGTGGCCACCGAGAACCTGGGGCGCAAGCCGGGCCTCATTGCGGGCAGTGCGCTGTTGCTGGACTACATCCTGGTCGTCGCCATTGGCTCCTCGGCGGGCGTGGGGGCGCTGGTGTCGGCCTTCCCGCACCTCCAGCCGTATTTGGTGCCGATGTCGCTGGCCTTGGTGCTGATGATGACCATCATCAACCTGCGCGGGGTGAAGGAATCGGGGGCGGCGTTTGCCATCCCGGTTTATGGCTACATTGTCATCCTGCTGGGCATCATCGCCCTCGGCATCTTTAAGACCGTGCAGGCCGGGGGGAACCCGGTGCCGCTGGTTGCGCCCGAGCAGATCCACCAGACCACGCAGACGATTGGTTGGCTGTTGTTGCTGAAGGCCTTTAGCAACGGATGCGCGGCCCTCACCGGGATCGAAGCCGTGGCCAACGGGGTGCCGTTGTTCCGCGACCCCGCCAGCAAGAACGCCCAACGCGTCCTCATCATGGTCGTCGGCGTGATGGCGCTCATCTTCGCCGGTCTCGCGTTTTTGGCCAACGCCTACAAGACGCCGGCGATGTCGGCCGAAGAAGGCAATTACCGCACCGTGCTTTCGCAGATCGTGGCGGCGGTGGTGGGCAATGGCCCCGCCTATTACATCTTCCTTTTCTTCCTGCTGGCGCTCATGGCGCTCTCGGCCAACACGGCTTACGCGGGCTTCCCGCGCATGTGCCGCCTGCTGGCCCGGGACGACTATTTGCCGCATGCCTTTGCCGCGCGGGGCCGCCGCCTGGTGTTCCACTACGGCATCTGGGTACTCACGGGCTTTGCCTGTCTGCTCATCATCGCGTTTGGTGGCTTGCTGGAACGCCTGCTCCCGCTCTACGCCGTGGGGGTCTTTGTGGCGTTTACGCTCAGCCAGTTCGGGATGGTAAAGCACTGGAAGCGACACCCCGAAGAGCTAGCCCAGAAGCGATTCCCGTGGCTGCCGAAGACCATCAACTTCATCGGCGGGGTAGTGACCGGCGTCGCAACAATCGTCATCCTTTACACCAAGTTCCAGCAGGGCGCGTGGCTGGCCCTCATCATGATGCCGGGCTTTGTGGTGCTGTTCCTGGCCATCAAGCGGCACTACATTGAGGTGAACCGCATGACCTCGGCCCACCACAGCATCGACACCGAGAACCTCGAGCCGCCGCTCATCATCGTGCCCGTGCAACGGTGGAGCTCGATGACCGAGCACGCCATTCAGTTCTCGGTGACGCTGAGCCCGGACGTGGAGGCCATCCACATTGCGGACGGGGAGGATGATGAATCCATCATGTATCTCCACCGTGACTGGAACCAGTTTGTGGTGGAGCCCCTGGAAGCCATCGGCAAGCGAGCGCCCGAACTTATTATCGTGCCCAGCCCGTACCGGCACATCATCCGGCTGATCCTGGATTACGTGCGGGCCAAGCGCAAAACGCACCCCGGCCGCCGCATCATGGTGGTGGTGCCGGAACTGGTGGAAGCCAAGTGGTACCAATACTTCTTGCACAACCAGCGGGCGCAGGCGCTGAAGGCGGCGTTGCTGCTGCAGGGTCAGCAAGACATCATGGTGCTCAACGTGCCCTGGTACATGCACCCCGAGCGTCGCGCCAAGGAGGCGGGGGCTGCGGATAGCCGCCGCGACCGGCTGACCGGGTTGTAAAACTAGGGTTCTGGAGCTTCGCCAACCGAGTACTATAGAGGGCCGCTAACCGAACGCGTATGGAATCACGACAAAAGCAAGCGCTGTTGAGCGTCTGGATTGCCTTGTCGGCAGTGTTTGGCACTGTCTTCGTCACCTGGTTGGCGATGAACTCCATTCCGCAATCGGGCATTGGCAACGACCGGGCTCGCATTGTGGACTTGAACCAAGTTCCGGAGCGTCCGGTTTCGGCCCCGGCGAAGACACCAGTCATGGTTGCCAAAGCCGATCCGCCGGCCAAGAAGCCGCCGACGGAGGCGAAGCCAACCAAGCTGGCTCCTGTTGAAAAGAAGCCCGTCGAGCCGAAGCCGGTGGAGAAAAAGCCGGTGGAAAACAAGCCCTTTGCGAAGGAGCCCGTGAAGAAGGCCCCGGTGCAACGCACGGAGCCCCAACCGGCAGAATCCAAGCCGGCTGAGCCCCGACAGACTCCCGGCCCGGTAGCCAAGAACGAACCGGCTCCGACTAAGCCCGCCCAGTCGGCTAAGGCGGATCCCAAGCTCGCGCTGAACAAGCCGCGTGAGAACGCCAACCCGGCCCCCGCGCGCAAGGAAGAGCCACAAGCCAAGCCGGAACCCAAGCCGAAGGAATCCCCCAAGCCCGCCGCGCCCAACCTGCGCGACAAGCCCTCAGGCGTGCCTATGCGCATGGCGCCCGTGCCGGCTCCCCCCAAGGACAAGGCGAGCAACAAGTCCGACGTGATGATGCCGATTCCGGTGGAACCGGAACCCCGGATTGCACCGAACCGCCCCGAGCCGACCCCGCTGCTCTCCCCGCGTCCCAACAATTTGCCCGCGTATTCGCCGGTCGAAGTCACCTTCCCGCGCCCCATGGGGCTCGTGCCCGCCCCGTTTGGCTACGCCCAAATCTGGAACGGCAACCGGGATGAGAAGCTTGTGTGCTTTACCTTCGACGACGGCCCGCACCCCAGTTTCACGCCGCGCCTGCTCAAGCTCCTGCGGGAGCAAGACGTCAAGGTCACCTTCTTCTTCATCGGGCGGAACGTGGATATCTGCCCGGACATTGCCCGCGCGGCCCTGGCCGACGGCCACGAGCTGGCCAACCACACGTACGACCACATTCGCCTTACGGGCATGCCCCCGGCGGTGATTGAACGAGAGCTGACCGAAGGGGCAGCCTCCATTGAGCGCGCCACCGGCGTTTGGCCGATTGTCTTCCGCACGCCGGGCGGCGGTTATTCGCAAGAAGTGCTCAATGTGGCCCAGCGCCTTGGGATGACGATGGCGCAGTGGTCAAGCAACGCGATGGACGCCACCCAGGCCAATGGGGAGAACCCCTCGCCGGACCGCATTTATCGCAACGTGATGTCCACCATGAAGCCAGGCAGCATCGTTCTCCTGCACGAGCCCTCCAAGGGTTCGCTGGAAGCTTTGCCGCGCATCATCCGCGATCTCCGCGCCCAGGGTTATCGCTTCGTCACCCTCAAAGAGATGATGGAACGACACGGCAACGAGATCACGACTTGGGAAGAAGCCCGTTCGCGCGGGGACTTCTCGCCGCGAGATTACGTCCTAAGTAAGGATGGTTAGCGCGCGCCGACTTCTCGCCACATGTGCCCTCGTGGTGGTGGCGGTTGTCGCGTTTGCCCAGGTTCAGCTCGATCAGAGCAACCCCCGCGCACTTCTACAAACCTTTCCAGAAGTCGTACGCGCCGGCAACCTCTCGGACGCTCTCCCGGCGCTGGATATCGAGCGCAAACCCGAGGACGATGAAGGGTCGCCGACTCCAGAACTAGAGCGCCAACTCACGTACCTTGCCGAAACCCTGGAGGCTCTAGGCGTCAATCCCATGCAGGTTCCGGAGGTTCCCGGAGCAGACCGCCTCACCGTTCAGCCCGTACGCAACGAGTTCGACAACTTGGTCGGTACGATTTCGCTGGTCCGCAATGGTGCGCGTTGGCAGTTCAGCCGCGAGACCATAACCGATCTGGACGCCATCCACACTGCCGTCTTCCGCGCCCGCTCAGGAGCAGGCACCACGGGCGAAGTGGACAAGTCGGTGGTCGCCCCGGACGGATTGAAATCCGCCCGCGACACCATGCGCACGTTCCTCACGGCGATGAACGAAGACAAGCCGGAGGAAGCCGCCGCCGCCCTGGACCTGCGCGATGTGAACTCGGTGATCCGAGATGAAGAAGGTCCGCGACTCGCAGCGCTCTTGCTCGCCATTCTCAACCGCACGGAGTACATTGACCTCAGTCGCATCCCCGACGACCCGGGCAGCGAACCCTACCTCTACCGCTCTTACACCCAGCGTGCCACGGGCCAGGCCGTCGGCAGTATTGTTCTGGCCCGGCAGGACGACGGGGGTTGGCGATTCACGCCCACCACCATCAAAGAACTGGATGCGATCTGGCAAGTGGTGAAGGATCAGCCCCTGGTGGCCGGCAGCAAGGACATTGACCCTTCGACCCTGGACCCCTCCGCGCAACTCAAGTCACTTTTCCACCCCCGGTTCCATGGCAAAACGGTGTGGCTGGAGCACTGGCAATGGCTTAGTTTGCTGGGTTTGCTGGTAGGCGCCGGCACCATAGGGCACGGGGTTCGCCTCATTGTCCGGCTGATTCTTCGCCGCAGCCTCACGGCCGAACAGTTCGATGCTAACCGACTCAAGCTCCGCTCGTTCGGCCGCTCGCTGAGCCTGGTCATCGCGTGCAGCGTTCTCCACGCTGGTCTTCCCTACTTGGGATTGCCGGAATGGTGGCGTGCCGCCCTGCTAGTGGTCGCGAAACTCGGCTGGACCCTAGGCGGCGCCCTCGCCTTGAGCGCTGCGTGGGATTTCGCGCTAGCTTGGTGGTCACGGCGCGATGAAGCCCAGTCCGGCCGGCGAGAAAAGCTCGTGGTGCCGGTGCTCAGCCGCCTCGCCCGGGCGTTCCTGCTCATCCTCGCGTTGTTCGTGTTCTTGGCGGCCATCGGGGTCAACGTGACGGGCATCGTGGCCGGCCTTGGCATCGGGGGCTTGGTGGTGGCTCTGGCGGCCAAGGATAGTGTTGAGAACCTTTTTGGCTCTGTCACGGTGCTGGTGGAGTCGCCTTTCCAACTCGGTGACTGGATTCGGATTGGCGATGTGGACGGCGTGGTGGAAGAGATCAATCTGCGTTCCACCCGGGTGCGAACCTTCCAAGATTCGCTCATTACGCTCCCTAACAGCCGCCTCATCACCGCCCACGTCGAGAACTTCGGACGCCGCCGACGCCGCCAAGTCAAGACAAAACTCGGGCTTTCTTACAGCACCACGGTGGAGCAGATGACCGAGTTCACCGCTCGGGTGCGGCACCTCTTGGCCTCCCACGACTCCGTTTATGAGGGCGAAAGCTACGCCTACTTTGCCGATTTTGGCGAGAGCACGCTGGATGTTCGCTTACAGTTCTTCTTGCTCGCGGAAACCCTGGGCGAAGAGCTCCGCCTGCGCGAGGAAATCATGACGGAAATCATTCAGATTGCCCAAGATATGGGCGTTACGTTTGCCTTCCCCACCCGTACATTGGTACACGAGCCCACCACGCCGCCCGTCGTGCCAAACTCACCTCAGGATCCCAAGTGATGATTTCTGCCCGTGCATTCTTCCTCTCGGCCACCCTCTTGGCCGGGGCCACCGTTTTGGCGCAACAGCGGCTCCCGAGTTACCCCGGAGTCCGCGAAGGGCAAGCCGCGCGCCAGGCATTGGCGAGTTCGGTTTCGCTCGCTCGCACCAGCGGCTGGTGGCAGGACAACTTCACATTCATTCATCCAGTAGGCAACGACACGTTTGCATTTGACGCCCGCACCGGGCAACGCACGGCCCTTACGGCTCGCCCGACTCGCCCGGCGGTCGGAGGCGGGGGACGACAACCCGGCCGGGGTCGGCAGTTCACCACGCTTGCTTCACCGGACGGCTCCGCCCGCGCGGACTATAAAGACGGCAACCTGAGCCTGACCGAAAACGGACGCACCACCGCCCTGAGCCAAGACGGCGACGAAGCCCGGGGGATCAAGTACGGCTCGGCCAGTTGGGTGTACGGCGAAGAGCTGGCCCAAAACGAGGCCTTTGGGTTCAGCCCCAACAGCCGTTACGTTTGGTTCTATCGCTTTGATGAAAGCCGCGTCCCGATTTACTATCTCACGCTGAACCAGCGCGACCCCCAAAGCACCCTCGCCACCGAGCGGTACCCCAAGCCCGGGCAACCAAACCCGGAAGTCGAGCTTTACGTATTTGACCGCCAGACCCGGCAAACCACGCGGATGCAGGTGCGCCCCGGTGCCTTTGACGAAGGCGTAGGGCACTACATTTTCCGGATTGGCTGGCTGGCCGATGGGCGGCTGTACTTCCGCCGCGCGGATCGCCGCCAGCAAGTGCTGGAACTCTGTGCTAGCGACCCCACCACAGGCATCACCAAGGTGCTGCAGCGCGAAACGAACCCCGAGGGCTGGGTGGATGGCGACTTCCCGATGTTCCCCGTGGGCAACGACCGACTGCTGAGCATTACTGAGCGCAACGGCTTTGCTAACTGGGCGTGGGTCGGCATGGACGGCACTGTCACCCCGCTCACCAGCCACCAGGCCGAAGTCCGCCGCCCCGTCCACTTTGATGACCAGAACCAGGTGCTGTTTTACATGGCGTTGGATGGCAAGCGGCACGGCGCCCAGCTTTGGCGCGTGGGCTACAACGGCCAAGGTGCTGCCCGCCTGACCGACCCTGAACTCGCCCACCAAGTGATGCCGAGCCCCGATGGTCAGTTCTTTGTCGTGACCTCGCAGAGCGACACCGTGCCCCCGGTGGTGCGGATCATCGACCGCAACGGCCAAGTGAAGGCCACGGTGGCCGAAAGCAATGTGGAAGGCATCACGCGGGCGGGATATCGTCGAACGGAGGCGCTGACCTTCACCTCGGCCGACGGCACAACCGTGCTCAACGCCCGCTTGCACTACCCGGTCAACTTCGACCCGAGCAAGAAGTACCCGATGATCCTGCCGGTGTACGGGGGGCCGCTGGGGGCGTTCCAAACCAGCTGGAACCCGAGCTTTGAGCTCCCGGATAGCTACTGCGACTACGGGTTCTTTGTGCTGGAAGTCGAGAACCGAGGCCCGAGTGGGCGCGGGGTGGCGTTCAAGAACGCGATGTACCGGCACATGGGCCGTGCCGAGATTGACGACATGGCCAAGGGCGTGGAGATGGCCCGCACGAAGCCGGGGGTGGACGGCAACCGCGTGGGCATCATCGGCACCAGCTACGGGGGTTACACCAGCATCATGGCGATCTTGCGCTACCCGGACCACTTCCACGCGGCGGTCTCCAATAGCAACGTGAGCGACTGGCGCAACTACGACACCACCTACACCGAGCGGTACATGGACCTGCTGGAGCGCAACGTGGAAGGCTACGACGCGGGCCGCGCCGCCACCTACGCCGCCAACCTGAAGGGGGCGCTGATGATCTACTACGGCACCGCCGACGACAACACGCACCCGACGAACTCGCTGCAGATCATTGCGGCGCTGCAGCGGGCGGGCAAGTCGTTTGAAGTGCAAGTGGGGCCGGACGCGGGTCACTCCGCCGTCAGTTACCAGCGAAGTCTGGAGTTCTTGATCGAGAACCTGATCCTTCGCCCGGCGACGCCCTAGTCTTGTGGCATTGGCGAGGGCGCTTCGATATGCGGGGCGCTCATCGCCAGGAGCCGCGCCCAGTTCTCGCGGAGGTCTTCCAGGAGTGGGGTGCGCATGCGACACGCGCGCACCTCGGCCTCGTCCACTTCGGCCATCACAATGGCTTCCTCGAGCAGCGGGGCCTGCCCTAGCGCCATCCCATCCGGGCCGATGATGAAACTCCCGCCGGTGAACCCCTTGCCCCCTTCAAATCCGCAAAGCATGCTGGCCGCTCCGTAAACCCCATGCTCTTCGGCCATCGCACTTACCATGCGCTCGTAGCGCAATAGGTTGCCGGGCTTCTCGTTTTGGAATCCCCGCGCGGGCGATGCACTCGGCACCACCACGAGGTGACAGCCCGCCAGGGCCAGGAGCGTGCCCATGGTGCTGTGCCATACATCTTCGCAGATGAGGCACCCCACGCGGCCGTGCTGAGTCTCAAAGACGCCCAGGTGGTCGCCCGGGGCGTGGAATCGGGCTTCGTCAAACACGCCGTAGGTCGGCAAAAAGATTTTGCGGTAGTTGCCGCGTACCGTGACTCGCCCGCCCTCGACCAACAGGTGCACCGCACTGTTATAGGGCCGGCCGTCGCTCTGTTCGTAGTAGCCCAGGATGATCTCAAGCGGGCCAACTCCTTGCACGTGCGGGGCCAGTTCGTCGGCCACCTGTTCGGGGCGCGCGGAGTGTTCATCCGCCCCGCCTTCCAGGAAGTAGCCGGTCCAAATGCTCTCGGGAAAGACCACCAGTTCCGCCCCCTTTGCCGCCGCTTGATGCACCAGCTCGCCGATCCGCGCCGCATTGGCCGAGGCACGACCTTTCTCCGGACTGAATTGCGCCACGGCCAGCTGATAGGGCATGGCTTGTATTCTATGCCAAAGGGGCGTTACTCCACGTCGGGGATGGTCCCACGGCGCACATGGATCGATTCATCCGCCAAGTACGGTTCCAGGGCATCGCGCAGGATGTAGTTGTTGCCGGTCGGCATGAGGCAGAGGCGGTGGCGAGCGCGCGTCATGCCCACATAGAGCAGGCGCTTGGCCTCCTCCTTCAATCGAGCGGAATACTGGTCATGCAAGGCACGCACGGCCGCTTGCTCCTTCGTCCCCGTGGCCCAGAGGTTGCCCTCTACGCTGTACACCAGCGAATCCACATAGGACGGCCGAGAGGAGCCCCACAGCACGATCGCGGCATCAAACTCCAGCCCCTTGCTAGAGTGGATGGTGCGTAGCTGCACGGCGGGCGCGTCGGCATCGCTGGTGTCGGCGTCCGAGTCCCCGGTGGCATAGTTGTGGATGTCGCGAATCGCCTCGGCGAACTGGCGGGGCGGATAATCCGGGTAGGTCGTCGCCTTCACTAACAGCTTGCGCACGTTGGCCAGAATCTGGTCGCGCCGGGGCAGCGTGGCGATATTGACCATGTAGGGCGACTTTTCCAGCGCCACGCCCAGCACTTCCCAGGCCGCCATCCGGTCGGCGCGCTGGCGCAAGGGCCGGAACCAATCCCAGAACGTCTGCAGCGCCACCCGGTCCGCATAAACCTGCGGCTCGTAGGTTTCCAGCTGCGTGGCAATCTGTTTGCGGTTCGCAAGGTCCATCACGGCATCCAGGCTCAGGCCCACAAAGGGACTCCGCAAGAACGCAAACCACACGAAGTCATCGCGCGGGTCGCTTACGGCCCCCATCAGGTTCTGGATGTCCGCCGATTCTAGGCGGCTCCACAGGTGGCGGCCCGCCACTCGGCGGGGGATGCCTTGCTGGTCCAGCGCCTGCGCCACCTGCCCCAGCATCCGGTGCTGATTGGCCAGCACGGCGATTTCGTTGAGCTTAAATCCTTCGTTCTTCAGGGCTTCCACTTGCTGGGCCAGCGACTGCGCGTAGCTCATCCCTTGCGGCGTCGTCCACAGTTCCACCCCCTCGTAGCGCGGGGCCGGGTCGGCGTCCAGGTCGAACTCGGGCACGATGTCGTGGCGGAGATAGTCCGGCCCCCACACCCGCCGGAACACGTCATCCACAAACGTCTGAATGCCCACGCCACTGCGGAAGTTTTGCGCCAGCGAGAGCGTCGGCCACACGTCGGCCTGGCGCTGGAACCCTTCCGGGTCCGCCTGCCGGAAGAAGTAGATGCTCTGCTGGGCGTCCCCCACGTACATCTTGTGGCCAATGGGCATGGCCTCCAGCAGCCGGTGCTGGGCGCGGCTGAGGTCTTGCGCTTCGTCCACAAAGAGGACATCAAACTGATGTGAGAGGCGGGCCTGGACAAACGGGCGCGTCTGCACCAGGTCTACAGCCAGGCCTTCCAGGGCGGTTTGGTCGAACTCCTGTCGCTCCCACATCGCGTCATTCAGGCGCGTAACGGACTCCTTAAGGATGCGCATCCACGCCTGGGTGCGGCGGATATCGGGGCCGTCAAAGTCCTCGCGGTGGTCATCACTGTGCACCAGCGATGCCTTCAGGCCATGCGGCAGCTTCTTGGGCTTGGCGGCTTCTTTAGCTTGCGGGATATTGTCGACGGGCAGCGGGAAGGCGGTGCCCATCCACTCGGAGAAGGCTTCGCACCACGCCTGGTACATGGCCTCGGGCTGGTTAAGGTGCTCCCACGGGTTGATGCCCGCCGCCATGTAGTTGCGGGCGCGGTCCATCATCTCCAGGCCGAGCTTTTCGAACTCGGTCGGGAAGCGCCGCCCGTCGCGCTTGGTCGAGCTGAGATCCCGCAGAATCGCGTTGATCTCCTGATCGTCTTGGCTGAGGTCGGTGGCCGCCCCGTGCAGACACTGCCAGGCCAGCGGCTTGGCCACCGCATCGCGGATGTCTTGGAACTCCGGATCGAGCCCCGCTACCAGCGCGTTTTCCGAAAGAATCCGGCGATAAAAGCTGTGGATAGTCTGGATGGGGCCGGTTTCGGCGAGGCTGGCCGCCTCGGCGTGGCCGCTCGCCGTCAGCGCATTCACGATGCGCGTCTTCATGTCGTACGCCGCGCGGCGAGTGAAGGTGATGGTGAGGATGCGGTCCGGGTTGATGCCCTGCTCTACAAAACGCAGGTACCGGCGCGTGAGCACCGTCGTCTTGCCCGACCCCGCCCCGGCCCGCACCAGGAATCGGGGCAAGTTGGACTCGATAATCGCTCGTTGCTCAGCGGAGAGGTTCAAGTCGTGCCCTCCGTGGCGGCATCCCCAAATTCGGCGTGGGCGCGGCAGAGCTCCCCGTAGCGGCACTGCTCACAGTGCGGCCCTGGCTGGGGGCGAGCGGTGCCGGAATCCAAAACACGGAAGCCTTCCAGCGCCCGGTGCCGGGCGTACTGCCGGGTAAGCGACAAGGTGGCGGCGTGGACGATCTCCACCATTTGGTGCTTGGTGTCCATCCCGGCGCGGAGACCCCGATCGTTGAGAATGTGCCGCTGGCGCCCATTCACCACCGTTTCGACCTCAAGAATCGGCACCTGCCCTTCATTCACAGGGAGCTGCGAAAGCAGAATCATGATCTCCCAGAAGCGGTACGGGTCTTGCGCTTCACTTGGCCCCGGCGTCCACTCCCACTTCTTGGCATCGGGCAGGCTCACCATTGATGTAAAGAAAGTCACCGTATGGTTGGTACGCTCGACTTCCAGCACATCGGCTTGCAGACGCACGGTGCGGTCGTCGCCTTCAATGGGCGTGAGAATGACGGGATTGGCTTCGCCCTTACCGCGCCATTCGTGGTATGTGCGGGCCAGATGCTCACGGTGCGCCCAGCCAGTAAGGAGCTTCTTGGAAGCCACTTCAATCACGCGGCGTTCGGTTTCTGAGAGGAACGGCGCGATGGCATTCCACCGCTCGTTGTAGGCTTGGCGCAAGGCGGCCCTCGCCTCCTTCCCATCCGGCAGCTGCGGCAACCTGACGTTCATGGGCAGTGAAGCAAAGCGCATCAGGCTCAGCCGCTCGGAAGCCGGATAGAGCCGCAGACGCTGCTCTACCACCGCCCGGAAGCCGCACAGCCGCGCCATGCTGAGTTGGGCGGGCGTCACGGGTTGGTCGCCGGGGCGAATCTGCTCTTGCACGCCCACCTGGATCACTTCCGCCACCTCCGGCGGGCGCGTGGGTTGCGCCCAGGCCTCCACGATGTCGCGCTCCGCCCGCGAGCGGCACATATCGGGAGGCGGCAAGGTCCAACTGCGGTCGTAGACTTTGGCGGCCAAATCCTCCTGCCCGGCGGCCCGCAACGTCGCCCGGATGTAGCCGGATTCAATGGTTTCGCGGTCGTCATCCACCAGCGGGTACATCAGGGTCAGCGAATCCTGGGCCAGCGCCACAGTGCGCGCCCAGCGGTCGCGTTCGGCCAGGGCCGTCTCGGTGCTGTTCGGCAGCCAGTGACCTTGGTCGCGCAGAGCCTGAATGATGGCATCGGGCAGGATCGTGTTCTCTCGCCGCCTCACCGGGATTTTGCTCTCCAGCGCCCCCAGCACCCACACCTGGCGGACATCTTTGAGGCTGGACCCCGCCACCAAGAGTTGCACCCCGTTTTCCGATTGTGCGGGCACGGTCACCATCTCGTTCGTCCACCACTGCCGCAGATAGATAACAAGTTGGGCAAAGCTCACCAGCTGCGCCCCGAAGATCGTCGCGTAGTCGGCCAGCGGACGCTGAAGGGCGGTGATCGCCCGGTCATCGCGCCCTTCAGTGGGGTCGCCGGGGTCAGGCGTGCCGTTGACGTGCATCACATCCCCGATGAGGGTGCGAAGATGGTCGCGCCACTGGATGAGAGTGAGCGATTGATGCCCGTACAGGGCCCGCCATTCCAGCGCGCACTGCAGCCACACCATGCGCTCGCTTTGGTCGCGGGCCCACACCGCCAGGTCGCCCCACGCGCCATTGCCTTCAAAAGCAAGTTGCCGCGTGATATTGTCAAGCTCACCCCACTCGCTGGCATCCAGCCCCACGTAGCTCAGCTGCCCCACCCGGGCCAGACTCCGGGGGTCGGGCTCACCCAGGGCTTCGAGCAACTCCAAGCAGAAGCGCGCCAGGCCGTTGGTGAGCAATGGGGCGCTGTAATGCGCCCGAATCGGCACCCCAAATCGGCTCGCACTCACAATGGCCAGGGGCGCGTACTCCTTCACATCCGGCACCACCAGGGCCTGGTGCCGCCCGGGCGCGGGGTCGGCCATCGCCTCGCGGAGCGCCCATTCGCATTCGGCCAGGGCATCAAAGGCCGGGTGCAGAGCCAAGGCGGGCGGCGGCACCGGGGGTTCGCTCTTCTCGGTGAAGAGGTTGGCCCACCACACGGGCTGATCGCTGTAGACCACGGGCCACCCCATGCGTTGCGACACGCGGCGGTGGGGTTCGAAGAGGGGCGACTCCGCCGAAACCGCATCCACCACCACCCGCACGTCCAGGCCCATGGTCACCAGCCACTTCGCCCAGCGTTCGGCCAGCAGGTGCTCGCTGGTGCCCATCAGTACCACCACGCCGTCAAACATCGGCAGGGGCTGCGGGAGGATGGTGAGAGATTGCCGCAGCCGGTCACTGCCCAGCAGCCGGTTTTGGTCTTTGAGCAGGGCCTCGGCGTGCGCGCCCAGGCTGGCCAGCCCTTGCGTCCATTCGCGCCAGGGGCCGCTCATCGTTTCGGCCACTGCCATCAGTTGGTCCACGCCGATATCGGCCTGACGCAGATCGCTCCAGCAATCGGCCAGTTCCACCGCAAACCCCACATGGTGGGCACTGGCGGCAAAGAGGTGGTCCGGACCCAGGGTGCGCTGGGCGTCCACAAAGGCCGCGCACAGTTGCCCCTTGGTGGCAATGCGCCCCGCCGGAACCCCGCAGGCCGTGAGCAAGCGGCCCGCAAATTCACCCAGCGGCACCGTCTCCATACGCTCCAGTTGGTCTTCGTCGAGGAGGTCGCGGGCGGACTTGAGGCGCGGGTCGTCCGGACCCGTGATGACCCACCGTCCCCCGGGCAGCGCCGCCAGAAAATCACGGAGGTGCGGCGCGGTGGGCGGCAGACCGAAAAGGGTTCCGCGCGCGGTGGCCATCAAGGCCGATTATCCTGATTTCGGCCTGCAGGTGAACGGTAACCTACCGGACGTGAGGGAATCGCCCCCTTCTGGTCCAAACCCGACGGGGAAACCGGCACCGAAGCCGGCCGCCCGACCCGGAAAGGCCCCCCGCAAACCCCGCTGGACCACGTTCCGCCGATTCTTAGGCAATGTGCTTCCCCTGGTGCTCAGCGTGCCCTTTTTGGTGCTGGCGGTGCAGCGGGCGGCCGAGTTTGGGCCGGACCCCCTGGTATGGAGGTACGGAGCGTTCTTCTTGGCCATCGGCTGGGGGATGACCGCCTTTCTGGGGTACCTGGGGAACGGATCTTTACAAGAGAACCTGGCGGTGCAGCGGCACGCCATTGCCCCCTTTGAAAAGCGGCCGCGCTGGTTTGTGGGGGTGGCGACCCCGGGCTTCAAGAGCGCCCTTGACCCCCATGAGGATGTTGCGTTCCTGGTGTTGCACGAGGACAAGCTGGAGATCTTTGGCGAACGGGTGCGGCTCTACATCCCCCGCGCCCAAATCCGGGTGATGCGCCTGCGCCCCAATATCCATTCCTGGCTGTTCCTGGGCGGCTGGATCAGCATCGAAGGGGAGCGGGAAGGCCAGCCCTTCCGCATCCTAGTGGAGCCCCGCATGAGCCCGGCGGTGCTGCTCAATGCCCTGGCCCGACGCCGCCTGCTCGGCGAATGGTCGGCCTGGTGGAAGCGCGGCCTAGCCCCCACCCCGACCCCTGACCAACAAGAAAACCACCCTGAACCCGAAGCGGATTCAGAGCGGCCTTGATGGGTTTCGCAGATTAGCTGGTCTTGCGGCCGTGGGCAAATCCCCGGCAGTAGCCCAGGTGCGTGGGCTGCTCCATGAGCTTCCACACCGAGCAATCGAGGTAACCCGCCGCCATGGTCATGAGGCCGAGGCAGCTGAGGCTGGGCGCCCACCAGTTGGTGTTGTTGTCGCCGTATTCGTTGTTCGGATAGAACTCCATCACGGGTTGCGCGCCGCCGTAGCCGTGGCCGAGGCCCCCCTGATACGGGCTGAAGTCATCACAAATCGCGGTTTCGATGAAAATCTCGCCGGTGTTGACGCTGCTGAGCAGGTCAAGGGCCAGGAGCGGATAGCGCAGATGGTACAGGGTGCCGAAGAAGAACACCACATCGAAGGTGCCCAGCACCTCGGGGTTGACCTGATAGACCGACATCTCGATCCGTTGGCACTGCTCTTCGGTGTAGCCAAGCGCATCGCGGCAAAGATCGAAGGTCTGCCACGCCTTGCGGTCGCGTTCATCCAGGCTGCCCAGATAGTCGCTGAAATCGTCAATGGCGACGACCTGTTCCGCGCCGCGCTTCAGCGCTTCAAACGCCCAGTAGCCGTCCCAAGAACCGACATCCAGCACGCGCTTGCCGGTCAGGTCGGCAGGGATGCCATAGGAGTCGCGGTCGAGCGGAGCCCAGCCGGGGGTCGTGATGCCGTGGGGCAGGTCAATGCGGTGGTACCAAAATGGGAACGAGTTCACCTGCTCCAGCAGAGCGTCTCGATTTGCATTTTTGTCCGGGGCCAGGTGATTTTGCGGGGCCGCCATACCGATAACTTCGGCAGGTCTCATGAAATCTGTACCCCTTCCCGCTCCGGGCCCGGCCCTGCAGCAAGCTTTGGCCGCCCACGGCAAGGGCGATTTGAAGTCGGCCCGGACCTGGTACGACCAAGCGGTAGACGCGCCGGAGGCCGCCGCCTTGGCGTGGCTTGGCCGAGGGGTTTTGCGATTTCAGACCGGAGACCGAGCCGGGGGCATTGTGGATATGGAGACCGCCCTCGATCGAGATCCTCACGATGATGAGGCCTGGAGCAACCTGGCCAATGCCTATCGCGCCGAAGCTCAATTTGAAGCGGGAGCCGAATGTGCGCGCCGCGCCGTGGAACTGAATCCCCGCCAAGCCTTGGCCCACGCCAACCTCGCCGCGTGCTTGAGACCGCTCGGCGACCTGGTGGAGGCCCGTGCGCATGCGGAGGAAGCCGTCCGACTCGCTCCGGACCTGAATAGCGGCTGGCGCACCCTGGGGGCCGTGTGGCTGCACACGGGCGACGCGCGACGCGCGAGCGACTGCTTCTACCGGGCTTTGCAGCTTGACCCGGCCCTGCCGGATGCCTGGAGTGAGTGGCTGTTTGCTTTGCAATACCGCGACGACATCTCGGCGGGCGACATTCTTGAGGCCACCCGGTTGTGGTCTCGCTCTCAGCCTTCGGCGGCGCCGGGGGCGCGGCCGAGCTCCATTCAGCGCATCGGCCTAGTGAGCGGTGACTTTCGCGCCCACCCCGTGGGGCGCATGATGCTGGCCTTCGTGCCTGCCCTGCGAGCCTTGGGCGTAGACGTGGTGCTGATTGCCAACCAAAGCCAAATGGACGGCGTCACCGAGCAACTGCAAGATGCCGCCAGCGCTTGGCACAACGTGTGGGCGCTGCCCACCGAGACTGCTTGCTCTTTAGTGCGGCGGGAAAATCTTGACCTTTTGGTGGATCTTTCGGGCCACTCCGCCGACCACCGCTTGGACATTTTTGCCGCGCGGTGCGCACCTTTCCAGGTTTCCTGGCTGGGCTACAGCGCGACCACCGGCGTGCCCGCGATGGATGCCTGGATGGGCTGCCCGTGGACGATGCCCGAGGGCACCGAAGCGACGGCCACCGAAGCCCTGCTCCGCTTGCCGAGCGTGTTCACTTGTGATTCGCGCGCCCCGCAATGCGTGCCGGCGGGTCCGCGTGACCATGTGGTGTTTGGTTCGTTCAACAATCTCGCCAAGCTCTCGGACACGACGATTGCCTTGTGGAGTGCGGTGCTGGCGGGGATTCCGGACAGCCGCATGATCTTGAAGTATCGCGGCCTGGGTGACCCGGCTCTGGCCGATGCCCTGGTGGCGCGATTCGAAGCAAACGGCATTGAGGCGAGCCGGATTGAATGCCGCGACTGGACTGAAGAGGCTGATGTGAACGCCGCCTTTGCCGACGTGGACATCATGCTGGACACGTTCCCCTACAGCGGGGCGACGACCACGCTGGACACCCTGCAACGCGGGGTTCCGGTGGTGACCATGGTGAGCGACCGTTACGCCGGGCGCATGAGTGCCGCCTTCTTGGCCGCCTACGGCGCCGAGGACCTCATCACAAACACTCCGGAAGACTATGTGCAGTGCGCCCTGGAGTTGGCCCTGGATGGCACTCGACGCCAGCAATTGCGTGAGGAACTTCCCCGCCGAGGTGCCACGAGTTCTGTCCATCAACCCCAACAATTTGCCACCGAATGGTTAGCCACCGTACGGTCACTGGCCCAGGAGCGTGCCGCTTGAGCAATTTGAGCCGTGCCTACCAGCGGGCGATGACGCCCCCAAGCAACCATATCGTCAAGAGCCTCAGCGAAGGATTGGCCCTGCACCAGCAGGGCTTGATTGCAGAAGCCCTGGAGGTCTACGAATCCATTTTGCAGACCGATCCGCGCCACTACGACGCTCTGCAACTCAGTGGCACCGGCCTCTTGCAATTGGGGCAGGCCGCCGCTGCATGTGATCGCCTCGCCGCCGCGATTGAGGTGAACGACCAAGACCCCGGCACCTGGAGCAATTGGCTGGCCGCCCTGAATGAGGCCGACCGAACCCCTGAGGCCATCGCGGCAGGTGAGCGCGCTACGGCTCGATTCCCGCAGGTCGCGAACATTGCCTTTAACCTCGGCAACGCGTACCGCACCGAAGACCGCTGGGCCGAAGCCGCCGCCGCCTACCAAGCCGCCCGAGAGGCCACGCCGACGATGGCCGCCGCTTGGGGGAACGAAGCCGATGCCCGCCTGGAACTCGGCGAACGAGAACAAGCCCGAGCTTGCGCCGAGCAAGCCCTGGCCCTGCAACCCGATTTGCATTCCGCCCGTGTCACATTGGGCTTAATCTTCGACCACGGTCGCCGCGCGGACCTTGCCATTGCGGAATACGAGCGGGTGCTGGAAGACGTGCCAACCTACGTGAAGGCGCACGTGAACCTGGCCAACTCGCTGCGCGACATCGGCGAGATTGACCGGAGCGAAGACCACGCCGCGATTGCCTGCGGCCTCAGTCAAGATACGCCCGAGGCCTGGATTGCGCGCGGCCACGCCCTTTTGGGCCAAGGCTACGCCGACGATGCGGCGATGAGCTTTGAGATTGCGACCGAGCTCAACCCGGACGAACCCATTTACCTCAGCAACTACCTGATGGCGCGGCAATACGCGCCGGACACCTCCGCCGAGGACCTCAAGCTCCTGGCCGAGGGCATGGACGGGCTCTATGGCTCGCTCTACAAAGACCCCACGCCGGGGCCGGTGCGCCGCATTGGGTTCGTGAGCGGAGACCTGGGCTGGCATCCGGTCGGTCGGTTCTTGCTCCCGGTTTTGAAGGCGCTGGCAGGTCGGGCGGAAGTTTTCCTCTATCCCACGAACGAGCGAGACGAACCGCATGGTCAGGCTCTGCGCGAACTGGCCGTAGCCTCCCGAGGCTTGCACCGAGTCCCCACCGCCGATGCGGTGCGGATGATCCAGGCCGACGAAATTGACCTTCTGGTGGACTTGAGCGGCCATACCGCCGACCACCGTCTCGATATCTTTGCCCGGCGTGCCGCCCCCATGCAGGCCACTTACTTGGGCTATTCCGGCACCACGGGCATCGCCAACATGGATGCCATCCTCAGCGATGAACTGCAAGTTCCCGCCGAGGAGATCGCCAATTTCTCCGAGCGGCCCTGGTACATTCCGGGCGGTTCATTCACCTGGCCCGACCTTGATATCCCCGCCGAAGCCAAGGTTTCACAACCGCACGAGGGCGTCGTCTTTGCCTCCTTCAACAATGCGGCCAAGCTGAGCGAGCCGTGCCTCTTCCAATGGGCACGCCTGGTCTCCTCAATTCCTGGCGCCAGCCTTCTCCTCAAGAATCCCGGATTCCGCAGCGAGCGTGCCCGCGCGCACGTCCTCGAAATCCTAGTCATGGGCGGCATGGATCCGCGCCTGGTGCGGTTCGAAACCCTCCTCCCCACGCGCGAACACTTCCTCCTCTACCAAGAGGTGGATATTGCCCTAGACCCTTGGCCGTACGGCGGTGCCACGACCACGGTCGAAACTCTGGCGTGCGGGGTGCCGGTGCTGACTTTGGCGGGCAGCCGCTACACCCAACGCATGAGCGCGAGCATCCTCACCACGGTGGGCCTTACCGAGGGCATCACGTACACATTGGATGAGTGGCTGGAGCGCGGCCGTGCCTGGGCCGAGGACACCGCCTGGCGTCAAAACCTACGTCAAACGCTCCCCGAGCAAACCGAAACCACTCTTCGCCAGCAAGCTTTGCGCATTGCCAACACGCTTCTGCAAGGTCCACCACTCGGTTAAACAAGAAATCCCCACGCTTCCGTCCTTGGAAGCGCAGGGATAAATGGACTTGTGCTCGACTTAAGCCGCGATCTGCAGCATGTCTTGCGGGCGGAGCAGCTTTTCGAACGCGATCAGGCGCTTGGCTTCTTCCAGCGTCGTTTCACCGGCCAGCACCCGCTCCAGGGCGTCTTCTTGCAGGGTGCGGAAGCCAAACTCGGCCCCGGCCTGGCGGATTTCCTCCACCGTGGCCCCCTTGGCAATTAAGCTCGCCACGTCGCTCGTCACCGGCAGCACTTCGTGCACCGCCGTGCGGCCGTGATAGCCCGTGTGGAAGCACGCTTCGCAGCCCGTGGATCGCCACACTTCGTCAATGCCGTCCACGCCAAAGTAGGTGCGCATCAGCACTTCTTCCTCGGCGGTGGTGGAGCTCAGTTCGCGGCAATCCGGGCACAGCTTGCGCAGCAAGCGCTGGGCCGTCACGCCGATGAGCGAAGAACTCAGCAGGAACGGGTCCACCCCCAGGTCCAGCAATCGCGGCACGGCGCTCGCGGCATCGTTACAGTGCAGCGTGCTCAGCACCAAGTGGCCCGTCATGGCGGCGCGGATGGCCGTCTCAGCGGTTTCCTTGTCGCGGATTTCGCCCACTAGGATGATGTCCGGGTCTTGGCGCAGAATGGCGCGGAGCTGCTTGGCAAAGGTTTGACCAATGCCCTCTTGCACCTGCGCCTGGTTAATGCCTTCCACGTCATACTCAACCGGGTCTTCGCAGGTCATGATGTTGCGCGCGTTGTCACGCAGTTCCTGCAGGGCGGCGTAGAGCGTCGTCGTCTTCCCGCTCCCGGTCGGACCGGTAACAAGGAAGAGGCCGTAAGGTCGTTGCACCAATTGGCGGAAGAGCGATTCGTTCTGCGCCGTGAAGCCCAGGTGTTCCAGGCTCTTGAGACCGACCGCGCGGTCCAGAACGCGCATGACGATGCGCGGGCCGTGCACGTTGGGCAGCACGCTGATGCGGACGTCCACGGATTGACCGTCGAGTTCCACCGTCATGCGGCCGTCTTGCGGCTGGCGCTGCTCCACGATGTCCATACCGGACATGATCTTCAGACGCGCCGTCAGCATCGGGATCAGGCCGTCAGGGATTTCGCGCAGCTTCACCAGCATCCCGTCGATGCGGTAGCGCACTTCCATCTTGTCGAAGCGGGGCTCCAGGTGAATGTCGCTGGCGTGCAGGCGGATGGCGTCCCCAATGATCTGGTTGACCATGCCCACCACCGGGCGCGTGTCCGATTCGCTGATAACCGTGCGCTCCTGGCGAACACGGCGATCATTTTCTACGCCGTATTCGGCAATGGCCTGCTTGACCAGCGTGTCCACGTCCGAGCCCGCCGACTTGCCGCGCTGACCGTGCAGCACGCGCAGTTGGTTGTAGAGTCGCGCTTCGTCCACCAGCACCGGCTCCACACGCAGATTCGTGGTGTTGCGCACCAGTTCAATCGCGTCAGTGTCGGCCGGATTGCGCATGCCCAGCGTGAGCAAGTCACCCCGCAGGGCCACCGGCAACACGGCGTAGCGCTCGCAAAGCTCGATGTCCACCTTGTCCAGCGCCTTAGTGTCCGGGTTGTCGCGTCGCAGGTCCCAAGCCGGAACCCCCATCTGCGTCGCCAGCGCCTGGAGCAGCTTCCATTCGTCAATCACGCCCATCCGCACGAGAATCGTGCCGATCGGTGCGTGGCTCCGGCGCTGCGTTTCCAGCGCTCGGTCAAGTTGTTCTGCCGTAATGAGTCGTTGACTCACCAGCAAGTCGCCTAGTTGAATCCTTCGCATAGACCAAGTCCCGCATAAACAATCGGCCCCCTGCCATAGACAGGGGGACGATGAATATACGGGGTTTTTAGGAAAACCCTTACGGCTTCACGGTCGGGAACGGCGGTTCCGGAATGGCCGGCACCGGGTTCTTGCGCAGTTGTTCCATCAGGTATTCCACGCCCCGCTTGAGCTGCGGGTCGTTGCCGTTCTTGTAGTCCACCGGAGTCCAGTCGACTTCAATATCCGGATCCACGCCCGTGTTCTCGGCAATGAACTTGCCGCGCACGCGGTCGAAGATGCCGAAGGCCGGCGAGGTCACGCTACCGCCATCGCTGAGCGGCAGGCCCCCACTGATGCCAACCAGACCACCCCAGGTGCGGGTACCAATGAGCGGCCCGATCTTGGCTTCCTTAAAGAGCCAAGGGAGCATGTCCCCGCCCGAACCGGCGTAGTTGTTGATCAACATCGCCTTCGGCCCTTCCACGTAGTTCGGATACACCGCAAAGGTGGCCCCGTGGCGCGGCTTGAAGCCGGTCAGCACGTCGCGCTTGAGGTATTCGATGAAGAACGTCGGGAGGAAGCCGCCACCGTTGTAGCGTTCGTCCACCAAGACGGCCTTCTTACCACCCATGGAGCCGTAGGCTCGCATAAACTCGGTAATCCCACCCACGCTGGTATCGGGGACGTGAATGTAGCCAATGGTGCCATTGCTCATCTTGTCCACGTACTCGCGGTTGCGGGTCACCCAGTCTTCGTAGCGCAGGCGCATTTCGTTGCTGATCGGTTGAACCGTCACCGTGCGGGCACCGGCTTCGCTCGGGCGGCTGTTCACCGTCAGCGTCACGTTCTTGCCCACCTTGTCGACCAAGTAGTCGGCAATGTTGTCATTGGCCGTCAGGTTCTTGCCGTCGATGGCCAGGATGTAGTCGCCGTCCTTTACGTCGATGCCGACGCGACCGAGCGGGCTTTGGTACTCCTCACCGTAGTTCAGGCCCTTAAGCACGCGCTTGATGCGGATGCGTCCGTTCTCGACAGCGTAGTCCGCGCCGAGCATGCCCGCCGGAGCGGTGCGGATCTGGACGTCCTGGTCGCCGCCCTGCACGTAGGCGTGGCCCGTGCCGAGTTCACCCACCATCTTGCCAAGCAGCCAGCTCAGATCGCCACGGCTGCTGAGCGACGGAAGGAGGCGCGCCCACTTGTCGCCGATGCCCTTCCAGTCCAGGCCGAGCATGTCCTTGTCGTAGAACTCGTCGCGCTGGTAGCGCCAGGCCTCCCAGTACATCTGCTTCCATTCCGCCTTGGGGTCCCAAGTGAAGGCCACATTGTCCAGGTTGACGCGGCCCTGACCGACTTGAACGCCGGGGCGCAGGTCCACGATGCCAATGATGTTGCCCGCCACATAGGCACCCTTGGTGCGGTTCTTGTTGAACGCGAGGCCACCGATCCCTTGCAGGATGGGCACCGACTGGCGGCTGTTAAAGTCGTACTTCAGCAGGTTGCCGTTCGTCCACACAAACACGCCGTTGTTGGCACCCATCACCATGCCGTAAGAACCCGGACCCCACGGCATCGGCATCACCCGGTCGGCCATGTTGTCAAAGTCGATTTCCGGAGTGGTGGCTTGCACCTTTTCCTCTTCCTGGCTGGGCAGCGGCTCTTCGTCGCCCGGCGTGAGGAACGGGTTGCCCATGCCCTTCATCAGGGGCACCACATACACGCGCTCGGTGTTGGTTTGCACCATCGTGATTTCGAGGTCGGTCGGGGTGAAGCCGAACGTTCGGTTCGAGGTGAAGTACAGGTACTTACCGCTCAGGTCGAAGCTCACAACGCTGTTGTTGTAGAACCCCCCTACAACAGTGTGCGTCTTCTTCGTCGTGCGGTCGTAGATGAACACGCCGAACTGGGTGGACTCCGTCGGTGCGGTGTACGCCACGTACCGGCCATCTTGAGAGATGTCGGCAGAGCCATTGGCATCGCCACCCTTGTAAACCATCTCTACTTGACCCGATTCCAGGTCCAGCCACATCAGGCGGTTGTCGTGGGTGCGGTACATGATGCCCTTGCCGTCCGGGCTGTAGCTGAAGCTGCGCAGGCGGTCGCCGGCCGGGGTATTCACCAGTTCCGGGGCACCACCGCGCTGCGGAACGCGATAGATTTGGTACTCGCCCGATTCGTCGCTCATGAACGCGATGTGAGCGCCATCCGGGCTCCAGGTCACGTTCTTTTCGCGCACACCGGGCTTGCCCATCAGCATGCGGGTGTCACCGGAAGTGGCGGGCACGCTGAACGACTTACCGCGGGCATTCACCGCGAGGCGGGCGCCGGTCGGGCTGAGCGCCAGTTCGCTCACTTCACCGCCAAAGCGTCGGTAGCTGGGCCGAATCTGGTTCACATCCCCGGCAATCTCGGGCTTGAAGACGGTCACCTTGTTGTTGCTCAGGTCCATCATTTCGATGGTGCCATCGCGCTCGTAAACCAGGGTCTTGCCGTCGGTTTCCAGGTTGCTCACGTCCCCGTCGGTGTAGTTCGTCAGCTTGGTCACGCGGTTGTTGGCCGGGTTCAGGCGATACACGTTTTGCGTGCCCGCTTCCTTGTCGCTAGAGAACACCACTTCGTTGCCCACCCACAGCGGGAAGTAGCTCTGCTCGCGCCCTTGCGGCATTTCGCTGTACTTGCCGGTGGCAAAGTTGTAGAAGCTGATGCGGCCCTGCGTGCCCCCTCGGTAGCGTCGCCAGTTGAACGAGTAGCTATCCATGCGGTTGTAAACCAGGGTTTGGTTGTCCGCCGAGAAGTCACCGGTGCCGATTTCGAAGATTTCGTTGGTGATCGGCATGCCGCCCTTGGGATCCACCAAGAACAGGCGATCGTGGCGGTTGGTCAAGCTGCCGCTGATCGACGTGTAAGCGATCTTGCCATCGGCGCGCCAGTCAATCACGTAGGCACCCATTGGGTCCATCGTGATGCGTCGCGGTTGGCCACCGTTCACGGAGACCACATAGACCTGCGGCACGCTGCCATCAAGTTGACCGGTGAAGGCAATCGTCTTGCCATCGGGCGAAAAGCGCGGGCGGCTTTCCGAACCGGGGTGGGACGTCAGGCGTCGCGCCGGACCTCCATTCTTCGAGCCAACCCAAAGATCCGTGGCGTAGTGGAAGACCACCGTTTCGCCGTGGACGGCAGGCCAGCGAAGCAGCAGCGCGTCCGGATTGGGGTTTTGAACGACCGTCGCGAGAGCAAGTATCGTGGAGAGCATAAAGGAGTCCACCCCCACAACCTTGTGGGGTTCAACCCGTATACGTTACCGACTCAAAGAAGATGCCTTCGGCGCGAATGGTCCCAAATTGTAATAGGAAGGGCCTTAGAGACGGGCTGCAGGCGGGGTCGTAGCCTCGCCAGGGATGGTGAGGATCGTTTCCACCCGCACCCCGCGCACCCAAGCCGCCACCCGGACATCGCCGGGGGTGAGCAAGGTGAGTTGACCACTTTGGTCAATCCATCCGGCGCCCATCGCGCTCCAGAACACTTCGGCATCCGGCACCGCCGCGCCACTCTCGTCGCGTAGCACCACCCGGGTGGTCGTGCCTGCCGCCAGTTGCTCCGGCGCTTGGATTTCGAATCGATCGCCACTGGGCGGGTTGAGCCCGCTGGCCATCACTAGCAAGAAGTTGGTCACGGCGCGCTCGCGGCCGTCGCTCGGGCGGTTCACCACCACGCCGCCGACGCCCGCCATGCTGCTTCCGCCGCCATCCAGGCATAGGGCTTCCACGCAGTTAAGGCGTTGCATCACGGTGGCCATTTCGGCCAGGGTGGCGCCCGCGCTCATCGGTTGGCGGCCATCCACCACCACCAGCCAGATCTCGCCCGTGGCGGTGACGCCCACGGCGGTACGGGGGTGGCGCGCGGCCCCGAACGCATCGTTGAATCGCTCAGAGGCATAGCGGATGCCGATCTGCCCCTTCTCAATCAGTCGGTTGCCGCAGCCCATCACGTGAGGGGTCTGGGCCAAGTCCACGCCCGATTGGTCCACGCGGATGGTGATGTCTTGGCCGGGGCGCAGCGCCTTGGCCTGGTTGCCCTTCGCTCCGTGCGCCGACAGCACAAACTGGCCATCACTAATCGTCACATCCTTTTGATTCGTGACGACCATCTTCACCTTGGCCTTCACGTTCTGGTTGAGGAGTAGCGGCCCCGAGGCGTCCATCACCACATGGACAAGGTCGGTCGGCCCGCCGCTGAGAGCCTGCCCGGCCCACGCTGAATTCAAAATGGCTTCGTTGGCCATGCAGGACTGGTTGATGCCATCCAGCGGGATCCGCACCGAACCCGCCACGATGCGCCCCGACCAGCGCATTTGCGCCACGCGGCCGCCCTTAGGGCCCCACGCAAACACGGTGCGATCCGGCCACGGCACGCTAATGATTTCTTTGTTGAGAATATGCGCGCCCAGCGGGTCGCCGCTCGGGCCGAAGAAGCCCGCATTCACACCCGCAATCGCGCCCGTCTCGCGGAGAGCCTGCGATAGCACACCCCGGCCCTTGGTTTCATCCGTACCGTAGACCTTGCCCTGGGCGAGGTGCGGCACCAGCTTGACCCCCGGAGCCCCCAGGTTCATCCGGAAGGCGTGCGTCACGCGCGGCACTGTGCGGTCGATCTCCTGGCGGTAGGTGAGGCCAGGTACGACCAGCTTCTCCCACACCTCAGGACGATCTTGAGCCGAGGCTTGACCTAGACTTCCGAATGCAACAAAACCCGTCGCGAGGACGGCAGACCAAACAGTTACGATGCCACGGCGCATAAGGGTTCGAGGTACGTGAGCGTACCCGCGTCCGCGTCCAGTCTCGCACGTATCCCAAGGGGGAGGGTTAACATCTGCGCCGCGTGCCCCATCGGGTAGTCAAATATCATCGGGATTTCCAGCGGCCCCAGGCGCTCCATCACCATCTCGCGCCAGGGCGTGCCGCCAATCTTGGGGTCAATCCGGTCGTCGGTGCGCGTCATTTCGCCCACCACAATGCCGGCCGCGCCATCCAGAGAATTCGTGTTGAGAAGGTGGGTCAGCATCGCGTCAATCCGGTGCGGCTGTTCGTCCACGTCTTCGAGCAACACAATCTTGCCGCGCGCGGCCATCGCGTTGGGCGTGCCAATGGCATCGCAAATCAAGATCATGCACCCGCCCGTGACCACGCCTTCCGCCGTGCCACCGACCTTGGTCACCCCTCGCGGAGCGGTGGCGGGAGTCCTGACATCCCCCTTGAGCTGGCCAAGGAACGATTCCCACACCCACGGTTCGCGATCCGAGCCCAGCGTCAGGAGCATCGGGGCATGCAGCGTGGGCAGGCCACGCTGATTGAGCGCCAAATGCAGGGTAGTGATGTCGCTAAAGCCCGCAAACAGCTTGCCGCTGGCGGCCATGGCATCGAGATCAAGGTACGGGAAAAGTCGGGCGCACCCGTAACCTCCGCGCGAACACACCACGGCGTCTACATCCGGGTCCAAGAAGGCTTCCATGAGGTCGGCGGCCCGGTCTTCGTCCGGCCCGGCCAAGAAGCCCGTCATTGCAAAGGCGTGCTTGGCAAAAGTGACCTGGTAGCCCTCTTTCTCGAGGACCTGGGTGGCACGGGCCACCTGTTCCCGCGTGAGCCCCGAGGCCGGCGTTACCACACGGATGTGGTCACCGGGCCGAAGCGCACGCGGGCAATTCATCGTCGTTAGGCCTTGGCGCCTTCTTCGATCGGGGCGATGACCACGCGGCGGTTCGGCTCTTCGCCTTCGCTGTAGGTCTGCACGCCTTCAAAGTCCGCCAGGATCTGGTGGATCACGCGTCGCTCAAACGCCGGGAGGGCGTCCAGAACGGCTTCTTCGCCTCGGGCCACCACCTGTTCGGCGATCTGCGTAGCGAGGTCCGTGAGCACATCCTTGCGATGGTCGCGGTAGGCGTCGGCGTCCAGCACCACGCGGATACCCGGGCGCACCTTGCGGCCCGAGAACACGTTGAGCAAGTACTGCAGCGAGTTCAGCACTTCGCCGCGGCGACCGATGAGGTGGCTGGCGTCTTCGCCTTCAATGCTCAGGTGCACGTAGCGGCCTTCGCGCTGAGAAATCTTGACCGAAGCCTGCATGTCGCCGGATTCGATGATCTCTTCCAGCATCGCCAGCAGCGCTTCCGCATCTTCTTCGGTGGCTTCCACGTCGGCTTCTTCGCGGCGTTCGCGCCCACCCTTGCTTTCGCGTTCAGGAGCGGCTTCGCCCTCGGTGGCTTCGGCCTTCTTACCGCGGCCACGGCCTCGGGGCTTGGCGTCTTCCTTGGCTTCTTCCGCTGCCGGGGCTTCTTCAACGACTTCAGCCGCAGGAGCGGCCTTGGCCGTGCGGCCACGGCCCTTGGGCTTCTCTTCGGCGACTTCTTCGGTCTTAGCGGCCGCCTTGGGCGCAGCCTTCGCCTTGGCGGCGGGCTTGGCGGCCTTCGCCGGGGCGCCACCGTTCACTTCCGCGCGAATCTTGACGTTCGTCTTGCCGAAGAGGCCCTTGGTTTCTTCCAGGACCGTCACGGTCAGCTCGTCGGGGGAGACGCCCAGCGACTTGGCCGCTTGAGCGACAGCCTCATCGTGGGAGGCAGCGGTAATTTCGATCGTTTGCATGGGGGGTATGGAGGGGGTTGAGGTTACTTCTTCCGGCGCTTGCGGTTGTTGGGGTTGCCTTTGCTGCCGAAGAAATCGCTAGAGACATCATTTTGCTTGGAATCGGTATCCACGATTGGGGACCCGCCGGGAAGGGCGCCACCCTTGACCGACTGAACCGGCACCAATTCGGCCAGCGGCAGGCGGTATTCGATGAGGCTCTGTACGGTCGAGAGGATGTTGGTGAAGATCCAGTACAAGACAAACGCCGACGGCAGCCCCGGCCAGAAGAACATCGTGACCGAGAAGATCACCGCGATGAGCAGGCCGATAAAGCGCTGCTGCGGGATTTCCTTGCCCGCAATCCGGATGGGCGGCGTTTGGCCACTATCCGTCACCGGCTGGAGTAGCGTGGTGATGACCATCGAGACGCCGTAAAGGAAGATCAGGATGAAGTCGGGTTCGCCCAGGTTGGCACCCATCGGAATGCCCAGAAACTTGTCCGCCCCCGGATGCACCCACAAGAACGAGCCCTTGGTGAACTCGAACTTGTACTTCCACATGCACTGATACACCGCCAAGAACAGCGGCATCTGGATCAGGGCGGGCAAGCATCCGGCCATCGGATTGATGCCGTACTGCTTGTAGATGGCCATCGTTTCCTGCTGGAACGCGGCAGGATCCTTCACTTGACCAGTCTTCTTGTCCTTGTACTTGTCTTGGATCTCCTTGATGCGCGGCGAGAGCTGCGCCATCTGGCGACCCCACTGGTACTGCTTGTGCGCTAGCGGCCAAATGATGCCGCGCACTACCAGGGCCAAGAGAAAGGCGGCAAAAGCATAGGAGAACGACGGGATGCTGCCCGTGGCCTTCACCAGGACGTCGATGAGTTGCCAACCCGGCAAGACACCCCAAACGATCTCCTTCTTGTTGCGGGCGCTGAGCTCGGTGGTGATTTCATTGTAAAGCGACTCCGCGGTGACGGCCACGGGGGCTCCATCGCGACCCCGCACGGTCACGTCCACGTTCTTCCACAGCGGCGTGCGGCGGTAGCTCTCGTACTGTGCGGCCAGCGTCGTGTAGCTGCGGTCAATCTTGGCGTAATGATCCCAGGCCACCCCGGTTTGGAACTGCGTGGCAGCCACGGTTAGAACGCTGGCCAGACGGGCCTCATCGGCCTCTTGCTTCGTCAGTTTGCCCGCCTTCAGTTCCTCGTCAATCTTGGCGATGAGGAGCCGTTCCGTCTCCACAATCTTGAGGTCCAGCAGGTTCATGTTCTGCTGTTCCAACTCGGCCTGCACCTGCATGCGGGTGCGAGGATCGTTGGGCTTGTTCGACACGCAGAGCATCTGATACGAGATCATCAGCAGGATCGTGATCAGAGCAATCTGCAGGAAATTGCCTTGGGGGCGCGCTTGGGGTCTAGCCATGATGGATGAATTCGATTACGGAACGGGGTCGTGACCGCCGGGGCGGCCAGGATGGCAGCGACCAATGCGCTTGAGCCCGAGCCACGATCCCTTGAGCAATCCGTACTTTTGGATGGCTTCCAATGTGTATTGGGAGCACGTCGGAGTGTATCGGCAACTGGGGGGCATCCACCGGGTCCCCCTTTGGTATAGGCGGATCATGAAGACGCCGAAGGCCCGTCCGATCGAGAGCTTTGGACGGTCTCCATGAGGCGAGGAAGGACTTGAATCCATTGGGATAAGGTCACTTGGTCGGCGGAAGCCCGGGCGATGAGTACGGTATCGCATTGGGCCCACTGGTCATTCCAAACGATGCGAAGGGCCTCGCGGATGCGGCGGCGGGTCCGATTGCGACGGGGGTGGTTGCCCAGAGCCCGTGCTACGCCGATCCCCACGCGGCCCGATCCCGGAAGGCAGTGCATACGACAAAAATGTTCACGAGCGGACGCACCTCTCGTGAACACTTGTTCAAAGTCGGCCTTAGGGAGCCCGTTCAGGCGCCTAAGCGCGCACGGCCCTTGGCACGGCGGCGGCGAAGAACGTTCTGGCCGTCCTGAGTGCGCATCCGGATTCGGAAGCCGTGCGTCTTAGATCGCTTCCGGTTATTGGGTTGGAAAGTTCGCTTCATCGTTCTGGTCCTCGCAGAGAATGGTCGGACAAAGATACCCCGAAGCCGCACAACAGACGTGTCATGCGGCCCGAAATTCCCGGCGCTAGGCCGGAAGGAAGGGGCGAGGGTCGGCCAAGTGACCTCGGATCGCCGCCGCCGCCGCCGAGATGGGGCTGACCAAGTGCGTCCGGCTTCCCGGTCCTTGGCGGCCTTCGTAGGGTCGGTTGCTGGTGCTGGCGCTGCGCTCGCCGGGGCGCACGATGTCCCCGTTCATGCCCAGGCACATGCTGCAACCGGCACGGTGCCATTCCCACCCAGAGTCCTTGAAGATCTGGTCCAGCCCTTCGCTTTCGGCCTGGATGCGGACTTCTTCACTGCCTGGCACCACGAGGGCACGAACGCCGGAGGCCACTTGGTGCCCTCGCATCACTTGGGCGGCGGCACGCAGGTCTTCAATCCGCGAGTTGGTGCAGCTCCCCAGGAACACGGTGTTCACCTTCAGTTCTTCGATGCTCTGCCCGGGGCTGACACCCATGTACATTTGAGCGCGCTTTTCCGATGCATCCTTGGGTTCGGGGATCGCCCCGGTGACGTCCACCGTCATGGCGGGCGTGGTGCCCCAGGTGACTTGCGGCACCAAGGCCGAGGCATCGATCTCGATCTCGCGATCGAACGTAGCCCCCTCGTCGGTGGCCAGTTGCCGCCACTCGGCAATCATGCGCTCGAGGTCCGCGCCCTTGGGGGCAAACGGGCGATCTTCCGCCGCAATGAATTCAAACGTGGTGTCGTCCGGGGCAATCATCCCGGCCCGCGCCCCCATTTCGATGCTCATATTGGCCATTGTCATGCGGCCTTGCATCGAGAGCGACCGCACGGCTTCGCCGCGATATTCGACTACGTGGCCAGTGCCGCCGCCCGCTCCCAAGGTGCGGATGATGTAGAGAATCAAGTCTTTGGCCGTGACGCCGTAACCCAGTTGCCCGCGCGCATTCACCGCCAGGGTCTTAGGTTGCTTGGGTGAGCGCAGCGTCTGCGTAGCCAACACGTGCTCTACTTCGGTGGTGCCGATCCCGAACGCGAGCGCCCCAAACGCGCCGTGGGTGCTGGTGTGGCTGTCGCCGCACACGATGGTAAGGCCCGGGAGGGTGATGCCCATCTGCGGGCCAATGACGTGGACAATGCCTTGGCCCCGGTCGCCGTAGCCGTAGAGCTTCACCCCGAACTCTTCACAGTTGCGGCGCATGGCTTCCAACTGCTGGCCGCTCAGCGTGCTCGGGTCAATCGGGCGGCCGTCAGTCGGCACGTTGTGGTCCACGGTGGCAAAGGTTAGGTCGGGCCGCCGCACCGGTCGCCCCGCCTCACGCAGACCATCAAACGCTTGGGGACTGGTGACCTCATGAATCAGGTGGCGATCGATATAGAGCAGCACGCCGCCCCCTTCGAGCTCGGTGACGACATGGTTGTCCCAAACCTTTTCAAACAGTGTTCGCGCCATGAATGTCGCCCTATTCTACGCCCTCGGCGGGCGGCGGTGATGCAGGTCGAGGTGGCATCGGTCGTCGCGCGGAGGGTCGTGAAGGGGCCGGAGTGCGGCTTTGAATAAGGCGTTCCCGGTAATCCGAGAGCGGGCAGATGGCCCGCAAGCCCAACACGTTGGCCGCCTCGACCGCTTGTTCCCAGCGGAGAGGGTTCACTTTGCCGTCCCGACATCGCTCGACATCCGGGTCGTACCGTGGGCAGTCACGACATCTCATCAGTTAGAATGGTTTTCATGCTACCGGTTGCAGTCCTCGTCGCGGCGCAGCAAGATGCCATGACCCAGGATTCGGTGACGTACCGCGATGGCCTCATTTCGGTGGTTTTGGCCGATCAGCGAAGCCAAGTGCGCATTGCCGACCGCCTGCCTGAGCTTCCGCGTACGGTCTCCCGCCAGATGTTTCAGCTCGGCGAAACCAAGGTCACTTTTGACAAGGACGGTCTGCTGATTGAGAAGAACGGCTGGAAGGGCCGCAGCCGCCTCGCCAGCGTGCCGACCTCGGACGTACTGTTCACCCCCGAAATCATCGCCGAACACCGCGCCATGGCGAACCGGGGCGAAATCAGCCTCAACGTCTCGGCCATGAACGGTGCCGTCGCGGTGGACGACAAGCTCTACATGTGGTTGCGCTGGGAGCGCAAAACCGGCGAAAGCTGGCTGGAGGGTGTTTTTGAACTCGATGCCTCGCTGGAGCAACCCACCACCAAGTTCATCGGCAAGATGCCGGGCAACAGCTTTGCCACCGGCGTGGCGAATGATCGTCTTCGACTTGATGGCGAGGAACTGATCGCCCCGGTGCGGGCGCAGGAAGGCTGGGGGCTGGGCCGCTTTAAGCTTGCCGACGGCACCACCACCTTCGAAAAGGCCGCCTCTCAGGCCAAAGACGCCTTCTTTGTGCCCGGCAGCAAGATGATGGCGACCGTGCGTGCCACGAGCTACGGCACCACCATCGTGGGGTTGTGGGGGCCGGGGTTCGGCTACCGCGAGACGATTGAAAGCCGGGGCACTTTGGCTGGGATTTACGAGCCCGGAATCGTGGTGTTCCGGTTTGGGGGCATTGATGTGGTTTCGCACGGCCAAACCGGCGCCAAAATGGCGATCCCGAAGGGCGCGGGCTTCCGGGCCATTCCGGGCGGGCTGGTCTTCTGGGAACCCAACGCCAACCCTAAGCGGGTGACGGTGGTGGATCGCTCCTTCATCAATCGCGCTACGTGGGCGGCTCAGTAGGCTTAGAGCAATCTTAAACGGTGGCCGGTTCGGGTTGGCCCAAGCTGCGGTAGGCCGCCAAGGCCACGGCCGAGGCCGCCAGTCCATCCTGCGCCGAGGTGAGCGGTTCTCGCCCTTCCGCGATGGCGTTGAGGAACTCTTCCACCATCAGCCGGTCGAGGTCGGCACCAATACCATTCATGCGCAGGCCGCTGGCGTCGGTGGGATAGACCTCCATCCCGTAGCCAAAAAGGTCCGCCTCGGCAATCCCCTGGTCGCCGACCACGCGCAGGGTGACGTCGCCCCACGTCTTGTAGCCCGCCGGGCGGCTCCAACTGCTATCCAGCGTGGCAAAAATGCCGCCCGGGAACTCAATGGTCACCATCGCGGTGTCGTCGAACTCGCCTTGGAATCGGTTGTTCCCCGTCTGGGCTTGCACGCACACCGGCTCGGCCCCGAGCAGCCGCCGAAGCAAGTCCGTCACATGAACGGTGTGGTCAATCATCGCCCCGCCGCCGCTCAGGCTCGGGTCGGTGAACCAGCCGCCCGGGCACGTGCCTCGATTGGTGGTGGCCAGCGCCAAAACCTGACCAATCTCGCCCCGTTGCACCCGCGCCTTGAGGTCAGCGAAAACGGGGGAAAACGGGCACGGGAAGGCGGTCATCAAGGTGGTCTTTAAGCCCGGAAGCAGCGCCTTGATCCGATCGGCATCCGCTTCGCTCCCCACAATCGGCTTCTCGCACAGCACGTGGCATCCGGCGGCCACTGCCGCTTCGATATGGTCGGCATGCTTGAGGTTTTCACTGCAGATCACCACCGCGTCACTAGCGGCCAGCAGTTCGTCAAGCGCGGCAAAGGTGTTCCACCCGTAGGTAGCGCAAAGCTGGGCCATCCGCGCCGGCTCGTCGTCCCATCCGCCTACCACTTGCACGCGGTCGGACATCTGATTCAGGACGCGGGCGTAGCTGCCCACATGCAGGTGCGCCGAACTCACCAAGCCAACTCGGATCATGCGCTCTAGTATGCCTTGCGCAACTACGCCAGGGCGGGGATAGTGCGGCCCCGGGGCGGCGTGATGCGAAGCTCGCGGCCTTCGGGCTCAACGGGCACGATCTCAACGCGCCAACGAGACTCCTCGTCCATCAGTTCGTCCAGCCCTTTGGGCCACTCGATAAGGACGATGTGCGTGTCCAGGAGATCTTCCAGCCCAATGCCCTGGGGAGATTCAATCCTGTAGAGATCGAGGTGAGCCACCGGCGTCTCTAAATCGTAAACGCTGAGTAAGTTGAAAGACGGCGACCGCACCGCGCCCGCCCAGCCTCGGGCCTGCAAAATGCCGCGCACAAGGGTCGTCTTGCCCGCCCCCAGCGGGCCGTGCAGTTCCACCACATCGCCCGGCAGCAACACGGCCGCCAGCCGAGCACCGGCGGCAAGGGTGGCCGCTTCGTCGGGCAGAAACATAGAAATTCAATGTAGCCGAAAACGAATCGACCCGGGCATTACGCCCGGGCCGTCTCTTCGCTTCATAAGGGAAATCCCTACGTTTAACCCTGCAGCAGGCTGAGAACCGCTTGCGGGGCCTGGTTGGCCTGCGCCAGCATCGAGATACCGCTCTGTTGCAGGATCTGGAGCTTGGTGTAGTTGGTCATTTCTTGAGCCACGTCCACCTCGCGGATGCTGGATTCGGTCGCGGCCAGGCTCTCTTTGGCTACGCCGAGGGCGCGCATGTTCGATTCCAACGTGTTCTTCATAAACGAACCGATGTTCGCTCGCAGAGTGTTCACGTTCGTAATCGCGCTATCGATCGCTTCCAGGGCCGTCTGCACCGAGGTGCCGGTGATGTCCACCGAACCGAGGCCCAGGTTGCTGGCCGACATGTTGCCCAGGTTCAACGTCACCGTTTCGCCGGCATTGGCCCCGACCTGGAATTGCGCTCCCTGAGTGAAGACCTGAATGACGTTGCCCTTGTCACTCACGGTGTTCGCGCTGGCGTTGAGTCCAATCACGTTTCCACTCACATCACGCAGTTCCAGGCCCTTGCCTCGGCTGAAAGCGGCGGTCGTCGTCGCGCCACCCACGGTGTAGCTCACTGTAGCGACAGCGTCTTCACCCACGTCGCTGGCGGAACCGGCGGCGGTGTTGATCACACCCGCACTCGTCGTCAGCTGCACGGCCTTATCGGACCCGTACTGGGTGTTGGTCAGCACCAGTTGGTTGCCACCGTTCACGGTGGCGCTCACGCCGGTTTCACCGATGGCAGCATTCACCATATCCACCAGTTGGTCTCGCGTCGTGGCGGCCGTGGTTTCGAACGTCTTTCCGTTCAGAGTGAACTGACCCGCACCCACCAGCACCGTACCGGCCGTGTAGGCCTGCGTCCCGGTGAGGGTGGCGCGGCCGGCGGCCGTCGTCACGTTCACCCCAAGGGTGCCGTTGGAGTTGAGGGTGGTGCCGGCAAACGAACCGCTCGTGTACACGTTGGTGATCACGTTGAGGTTGTTGATGTTGGCTTGCACCCCGGCCGACCCGTCCAGCATCTTCTTGCGACCAAAGGAGGTCGTGCTGGCCAAGCGGTCAATCGAGTTGAGGATGTTGTTCAACTGCGTTTGGTTGGCTTGCTTTTGGTCGGCATCGTACGTACCATTGCCGTTGGCCACCGCCAGGGCACGGGCGTCTCTGAGCAGGCGGCTCATCTCATCCAGCGCCCCGTCGGCGGTCTTGGCAAAGTTCAATGCGTCTTGGTTGTTGCGCAAAGCGGCGTCCATCCCACCCAACTGGGCGCGGAAGTTTTCGCTCGCAATCAAACCGGCCGGGTCGTCCGAGCCGTTGACGATGCGCAAACCGGTCGAAAGCCGGTTAATAGATCGGTTCAAGTCACTTGAGGTGCCGTTGAGGTTGCGCAAGGCACCCATGGCGGCAACGTTGGTGTTGATACGAAAAGACATGCGTTTTCCCTAGCAAAGCCGCCAGCATTTATGCGAGCCAGTGGTTCTGCCAGGTGTCTTGTTCCGCACGAGACCTCTCCTTTACCTAGTAAAAATACTGGGATTTAGCAGAATTACCAGGTTTTTTGTTTCCCGGTATGAATGGGGGCTTCGGGCCAGGGATTTGAACTCGGATGACGCGCCTGGCCCCCACGGGGTAAACTAGCACCTCATGTCACTGGTCGGTCAGGTGGGAAGAAAGCGGCCGCGCGCACGCTTGGCCATGGCGGTGATTTACAGCCTGCTGATCATCGGCGCCATCACCACGCTGTACCCCTTTGCCGTGATGGTGACCACCGCCACCAAGGGCCCGACCGACCAGAACGACAACAAGCTATGGCCCGCCTATTGGACGGACAATGCCGCTCTGACGGAAAAGTACATCGACGACAAGTACGCCGGGGACATGAGCCGGATTGCCGCGACCCGAATTGGAGCGGATGCTTCTCCCGAAGAAGTCGCCAAGTACCGCAAGTTCTTGGCCGAGCTTCCGCCGACGCACTGGCAGTCGGGCTTTGCGACGCCCGCTAACCAGGTTTACAGTCGCCTGAGTGCCGCTTACCAGGCGGAAATGAAGGCCAAGTTCCCGCGCCTGGATTCCCTTAACCAGGCTTATCTGGAGCTGAACACCACTTTCAGCAGCGTGGCGCCCCCCGCCGAGAACCAACAGCGCAAGGGCTGGCTGCCCACCCCCGGCCCCAAGTATCAGGATTACGTCGCGTTCAAGGAGAAGCTGCCGACCGAGTTCCGCATCCCCGTGCGCGCGCAGGTGATGTACCAAGAGTGGCTGCGCACGGTCTACAAGAACCAGATCGGAGACGTGCCGGTGGCGGCCAAGGGCGAAGCGACCGCGTTTGAAGCCATTGCCTGGCCCCCGCCGCCGGAGTGGCGCGCGCGATTTGAAGCCGAAGGCCTGCCCGTGGCCTACAAGGGCGACACCGTGGAAGACCGCTGGGCCAAGGTGAGCGACGGCCCCATGCCCATCGCGGCTGAAGAAGCCCTGTGGGTGCAGGAAAACGCCGGGTCCATCCGCCAAGACTTCCTCACGCGCAACTTCCGCTATGTGGGCGGCTACATGCTGCTGAACGGACGCGCCCTCATCAATACGGCAATTTTCTGCCTGCTGGCCATTCTCACTCAGCTGACCGTGAACCCGCTGGCCGCCTACGTGCTCTCGCGCTACCCGATGAAGAGCACGGCCCGGGTGTTACTGTTCCTGCTGGCCACCATGGCCTTCCCGGCCGAGGTCGCCATGATCCCCTCGTTCCTGCTTCTCAAGGACTTGGGGTTGCTGAACACTTTCGCCGCGCTGGTGCTGCCCGCCGCCGCCAATGGCTACATGATCTTCTTGCTCAAGGGCTTCTTCGATTCCCTTCCCAATGAGATCTTTGAGAGCGGCCAACTGGACGGGGCTAAGGAGAGCACCCTGATGATGCGCCTGGCCATGCCGCTGAGCAAGCCAGTGCTGGGCTACCTGGCGCTGCTCGCCTTCATGGGAGCCTACGGGGCGTTTATGTATGCGTTCCTGGTGGCACAAGACCAGCGGATGTGGACTCTGATGGTGTTCATTTATCAGCTCCAGCAGAGTGCGCCGAAGGCGGTGATGATGGCGGCCGTGACTCTAGCCGCCGTGCCGACCTTAGTGGTGTTCTTGTCCGCTCAGCGCGTCATCATGCGGGGCATCGTGCTCCCCGGCGAGCGGTAAGGGCGCATCTTTCATCGAAGGTGGCAGGCCAATGCGCTTGCCCGCCAATTCGGTGGCATCGGCAATGCGCTCGGCCAGCATTCGGCACGCCTGCACCTTGTCTCTCGGGATGTCCTCCGGCGGAATGGGGGCGGTGTAGACAATGGTGATGCGGTGGCGGCGGAACTTCTTCGACCCGCGCGGCCACATGATTTCCGTCCCCCGGATGCCCGCCGGAATGATCGGCGCGTTCGCCCGGCGGCTGAGCATGAAAACGCCCGATTGAAACTCGCCCATCGTCTCGCCATCGCCACGGGTGCCCTCGGGGAACATCAACACCAGCGAGTTCTGCTTCATCTGCTCGATGAACCACTTGATCGAGTCGGTATCACTGCTTCCCCGGCGCACCGGGTGGGTGCCAATGCTGTGCAATAGCCACCCCAGCGGCCCCTTGAACAGTTCCTCTTTCGCCATCGCGCGCACCCAGCGGCGGGGCGGGGTACCCAGGGCCGGCGGGTCGAGGTAGCTCATGTGGTTGGCGACGATAATGGCCGGTCCGTCGTGCGGGATGTGCTCTAGTCCTTGTACGCGCAGGCCACCCGTGGCCCGGTAGATCACCTCGCGCACCAAGAAAGTGATGAAGCGGTACCACAAGGAACCGCGCCGCCGGGTCTCCGCATTCACGCCCTCATTATAGGAGAACTGGTGACCATGGATTGGACTAGAATCGGGCATGCCCCACCTCGATGCGATCGGAATTGTGGTCACCGATATGGCCCGCGCGCTGGACTTCTACCGTCTGCTGGGGGTGCCGACACCCACCGAATGGGAGGGGCCGCACGTGGAGGCCACCCTGAACAACGGCCTGCGGCTGATGTTTGATGATTTGGAATTAATGAAGTCGCTCCATCCGGATTGGCAGCCGCCGGTGGGTCACCGGATGGCGTTGGCGTTTGCCTGCGAGACACCCGCTGAGGTGGATGCGGTGTACGGCCAGGTTGTGGCAGCCGGGTATTCGGGCAAGACGGAACCGTGGGATGCCTTTTGGGGCCAGCGCTACGCCACGCTCCTCGACCCGGATGGCAACATGGTGGACCTGTTCGCTCCTCTGCCCGACGCAGCGGAGTAAAGAAAAAGCCGGGCGAGATCTCCTCTTACCCGGCTGGTTTGCCATTCCCGATCCTTAGTCTGCTACCGGAGGCGGTACGGGCCGCGACCGGGTCGCCTTCGGCATTGGCAGGATGTCTTCGTCATTCGGCGGATTGAACGGAGTGGCCGCCGGGGCCGCCGTCGTCACCGGGGTGGTCGTCACCGAAGTCTCCACCGCGCCCTTGATGGCTGCCGGCCCGCCGATCTGCTGAATCTTGTCGGCGAGGTCAATCCCGAAGATCTCCTTCACCTGTTCGTTCAGCATCATCAGCTTCTTGAGGTCCACGCCGCTGGCACTGGGCCCCGACGACCCCGTGTCAATCACCGTCAGTTTCTCGACCTTGGTCGGCGCGATGGCGTTGGTCAGCTCGGTGATGATGTTCTCCAGCTTTTGGAGCACCATGATCTCACGGGCGTTGTCCCCCGTCGCTCTCCAGGTTTGGGCGAGAGTCTTGATCGCCTCGGCGCGGGCGCGACCATCTTCAATGATCTTGGCCACTTCGGCGCTGGCGCGGCTCTCACTGGCCTCGCATTCCGCGCGGGCCGGAGCGAGCACGTCCGCTTCCAACTGGCGGCGTACCTGCTCCACGCGGGCTTGCTGCACCTTGATTTCGGCTTCGGCCTGGGCGACCATCGCCACGACCTTGGCTTGCTCTTCGGCCACCAGCGCCGCGCGGCGGGTGATGGCGTCATTGAGTCGTCGGTCCGCTTCGGCTTTGGCCACCAGCGTCTCGGCGCGAATCTGAGATTCCACTTCCTTGAAGCGGTTCTCGGCGGCGCGCACCTTCGAGTCGGCCTGAGCAATCGCTTCGGCGCTCCGGGCGGAGGCGATCAACTCACTGTTGCGGATGCGACCGATCGAGTCCAGATACCGCACGTCATCGGTGATGTTCTGAATCTTGAGCGTGTCCACCACCAGGCCGAGGGCCGTGAGGTCTTGCTCAACTTCTTCCACCAATCGCTCGGCAAAGGTGTTGCGGTCCGCGTTGATCTGCTCCGGCGTGAGCGTGGCGAGGACCCCGCGCAACGAGCCTTCCAGCGTTGCTTTGCAGATCGCCATGATCTCGCCCTGGCCCTTGCCAAGGAACCGCTCAATCGCGTTGTTCAGCACGGGCTCGTGGCCAGCCACCTTCACGTTGGCCACACCCTGCACGTTCAGCGGCACCCCGCCCTTGGCGTAAGCGCCGACGGCGTTGAGCTCGATGATCATGTTGGTCAGGTCCAGGCGGTCCACTTTCTCAAGGAACGGCTTGCGCCAGGTGCTCCCGTCCTTGACCACGCGGTAACCGATGCGTCGATCACCCACGCGGCGGCTACCGCCCGAGAAGATCAGTACTTCGTTCGGTCGGCACACCATGTACAGCTGCTTGTAGCTAAGGACAAACAAGAACAGACCCATCCCAAAGAAGCCCACGGCCAACCCGATGACGGAGGCCAGCGGGTTCCCCGCGGCATTCGCTAACAGCACAAAATTCATGAGTTCTCCTTGGCTTCCGCCGCGTTGTCAGGGCGACCACGCAGAGCCGCCGTCACGTCCATGCCGGTGGTGCGTTCCACGGCGGCAAACACGCTATCCAGCATTTGCGGGTAGCTGGCGAGGTAGTTCGGCAAGGTACGGCCGTCGCCGCCATCAATGACGGAGAGGCTCTCGACCTGCAGCTTTTGCACGCCTACTGCCGCCGATCGAAGGAGCTTTTCGATGTCCTCGATCAACGCGATCTGCGTTGCGGCACCCCCGGCTTCTTGCCAGGCCGCTCCGAGAGTAGCCAGCGACTCCGAGGCCGCACGACCACGTTCACGGATGATGGCGGCTTCGCCCCGGGCTTGGAACTCGGCGGCTTGCCGCTCGGCTTCGGCGGGCAGGACTCGGTCCGCCACCAGTCGGATTTCTTCGAGCTGCGCTCGAATCTCTTGCAGACGTTGTTCGGCCACGGCGCGGGCTTCCCTCGCCGCCGCCGTCGTGCGCTCCTCTTCGGCGTTGACTGCCGATTCAAAATCGGCCTTCATCTTTCGCAGTTCGTTGCGCAGGCCAATGATCTTGGTGTCCATTTCGGCGGCCGTGACTTCGCCGCGGCCCCGGTTCTCGGCTTCCACCAGTTCCGCCGTGCGGTTCGCATCCGATTCGGCGATTTCCGCCTCGCGGACCACGTTCGCAATCGCCTTACGGCCGGTCGCGTCGAGGTAGCCCACATCGTCACTCACGTGCAGAATCTTGAGCGTATCCAGGTGCAACCCCAGTTTGCGGAGGTCGGCTTCACTCTCGTTCGAAAGGCCGTCGGCGAACTTTAGTCGGTCTTCGTTCACCTGTTCCGGTGTAAGGTTGGCGATGACGCCGCGCAGGTGACCCTCCAGGGTCTCTTTGGCCACGCGCCGGATGGTGTTGATGTCCTGATCCAGGAATCGCTCCACCGCGTTGCGCAGCACAGATTGGTCACTGCTCACCTTCACGTTGGCAATCGCGTCGATGTTCATCGCGATGCCGCCGCTGGAGTACGAGTTGCGGACTTGGATCGGCACCTCGAACAAGGTCAGCGGCAAGCGGCTCACCCGCATGAAGAACGGAATGTAGAGCTTGCGGCCTCCGGTGACAATTTCACTGCCCTTCCGGAATCCCCCCGAGAAAACGAGCGCTTCATTTGGCATGCAAATGCGGAAGAACGTCCGCACCAAAAGGAAGAACCCTAACAAGAAAAGGAGAAAGAGAACGGCCCCGCCGATCACTCCTCCCAGACTCTGAATGATATTCATAGATTTGTAGTTTGCTCGTGGTTACGACGAAGAGCTGAGCTCGGCTTCCTCCGCCAAAAAGTCATTCAACCGCGCGACTTGCACCCGATTGCCTTGGATCCCAACGATAAGCACCGCTTCTTCCACTTCAATGACCTCATTGTTCGTGGATTCGGCGATGTAGTCAATCAATTCTCCCTTCACCGTCACCCGCACCTTGCCGGCCTGACCTGGGCGTGCGGCCACCAGCATACGCCCCTGCACTCCCAAAAAGTCATTCTCACCAATGCTTTCCCCTTGGGCTCGCTTCTGGAGCAGGTTCACCAGCACCGCCACGACAAATCCCGTAATGAACCCAGTGATGAGCGAAGACGTGAGGATGAGCGGCTCCTTGGCCATCCCGGTGAGCGTGAGCGTGGAGCCCATGAGCCCAAAGATGCCGAGGAAGTAAAGCCAGAACCTGAAGTTGCCAAAGGGCAACCAAGAAAGGAAAGCGTCGGCCGCATTCGGTGCCCCCGGCGCGTGGTCGACCTCGAATCCGCCGTCATGCGAACCCAAACCGCCGTGATCGTGCCCATCGCCGTGCGGAGCAAAGGCGGAAAAGAGGATGAGTCCGCCGGCCACAATGCCAGTGACGAGATACAACGGGAGCACTTTGGATTTCCTTCTCCTGACTACGGACATTATGCCCCTGGGTTGCACCCTTTGCCGTTCTCCCTATTTTGTTTCAATAATTTCTGAAACCTGAAAAAGTTGGGGTTCAGTGCCGTACAATAGAACTGTAGTGGCCGCACCCGTCCAAGACCCCCAACTTCCTCCCTCTGGCCCTGAGCGCGCCGCTTTGGTCCAGGAGGTGTTCGGGCGTGTGGCTCCCAGTTACGACAAGGTCAACCACTGGATGAGCCTGGGGCAGCACCAAAAGTGGCGCACCAAGGCCGCGGCTGAGTTGCATCTGAAGTCCGGCGACCGTGTGCTGGACGTGTGCTGCGGCACCGGCGACTTCCTGGCCGCATTGGAGCCCCACGTGGGCCAGAGCGGACAAGTGGTGGGTATTGATTTTGCCCCCGCGATGCTGGAAGGTGCGGCGGCCAAGGGCCACCCTCGTCTAAGCCTCGGCGATGCCACCCGCCTGCCCATCCAAACGGCGAGCTTTGATGCCGTTACTATCGGCTGGGGCCTTCGCAACGTGGCGGATCTCGATGGCACGCTCCGCGAACTCGCCCGGATCCTCAAGCCGGGCGGGCGATTGGCCTGCCTCGATATGACCCCCAGCCGCCACCCGTTGCGCCAGATTTCGGACCGGGTCTTCCATTGGCTCACGCCCCGGCTTGGCCGCCGCGTGGGTATGGAACAGGATTATCAGTACCTCGTCAAAAGCACCGACGCCTTCCTCGATGCCGCCTCGCTCTCCGCGCGACTCCGCGCCGCCGGATTTGACCAGATTCGTGTCCGCACGTTCATGTTCGGCCACATTGCCCTCCATATCGCCCAAAAATCATGACGGCCACCTTTTTCTCGCAGCTCCAAGAACGCATTCCCAATGAGGTGATGACCACCCTCATTGATGGGGTGCTGGGGGTGGAAACCGAACTCCGCGCGCAGGTGCAGAGCGATATCCGGATGGTGCAAGACATCGGCGAACACACCCTGGAAGCGGGCGGCAAGCGTTTGCGCCCGGCCCTGGTGATGTTGAGCGCGCAGGCCACCGGACTGCCCTACCTTGCGGATCGGTGCGTGAAGCTGGGCGCGTGCCTGGAAATGATCCACATGGCGACGTTGGTGCACGACGACGTGATTGACGGCGCGAGCACCCGCCGAGGCCGCGCGACGGCCGGGCGAGTCTTTGGTGACACCGCCAGCATCTTGGCCGGTGACGTACTACTGGCGAAGGCCATGCGCATCCTGGCCGTAGATGGCGACCTCGCCATCATCCGCATGACGAGCGACGGCGTGGTGGAGATGGCCGAAGGCGAAGTGCTGGAGCTTCAATTCCGCAATGAGTGGACGATGCCGGAAGAGGATTACCTGCGGGTGCTGCGGATGAAGACCGCCGCTTACGTGGAAATTTGCTGCCGCACCGGGGCCATGGTGGCGGGGGCGGATGAGGAAACCACCGACCTGCTGGGCTCCTTTGGTCACCACCTGGGCATGGCGTTCCAGATCATTGACGACCTGCTGGACTACACCGGCGACAGCCAGAAGACCGGCAAGCCGCTGGGCACGGACTACCGTGAAGGCTGCATGACGCTGCCCCTGATGCGCCTGCGGCCGCACCTGAGCGAGGCGGAGAATGAGCGCTTTGCCCGGCAGTTTGGCGAAGATCCTTCGACCGAAGAAGTGACGGCTTTGATCCAACTGATGCACGAGCGCGGCGCCCTGGCCGAAGCTCGGGCCGTAGCCACCGAGCACGAACAGAAGGCGATGGCGGCCCTGGCGGCCTTGCCCGCGACGCCCCAGCGCGAACTGCTCTCTTGTGTAACGGAGTTCGTTTCCGGCCGCGACCAATAAGCCCGTGTACGGCCTTTACGCGTTCGATCTCGACGGCACCATCTATCGGGGCGACGAGGCGATTGAAGGGGCGGCCGAGACGGTGCGCACCCTGCTCGAATGCGGGGCGAGGGTGGTCTATCTCACCAATAATTCCGCAGCCACTCCGGTCGGTGTGACGGCCAAGCTTGAACGCATGGGCATTCCCTGCGAGCCCGGGTGGGTGTACGGCACCGGTCAGTTTGCTGCCCAGCTTTGCCAGCAGCGGGGTTACCGACAGGTGCACGTGGTGGGCGAACCCGCTCTCCACCAAACCTTTGCCGAGGCAGGGCTGCAATCGGCTACGGATAGACCGGAAGCGGTGGTGGTGGGCATTTGCCGAACCCTCACCTACGAGATGATCGCGGAAGCGGCCGACCTGATCCGGGCCGGCGCTCACTTCATCGCCACCAACACCGACGCCACCTATCCGATGGCCGGGGGGCGACTGCAGCCCGGGGCGGGGGCCGTGGTGGCGGCGATCCAAACGGCCGCCGGACGAGAGCCCGAAGTGCTGGGCAAGCCCGCCCCCGCCATGCTCTTGGCCGCGATGAAGGAGGCTAGGGTCGAGCCGACAAGCACACTGATGGTGGGCGACCGCTACGAGACGGACATCCTTTGCGGGCAAGCGGCGGGGTGCGACACCTGGCTGGTCACCACGGGCGTGGTCACGGATCGGCCCCATGGCCAACCCGGCGGCGAGAACCTCCGCGAACTCCTGAACTAGGAACTCGAATCGCCGTGCTGAACCCGAAGTTCATCTTCGGCTTGCTTGACGGCTTTGAGTTCGCTGAGAACCGCATCGAGCGTCTGCGAACTCGAATACTCCACCGGCGCGGCCCCCGGGGTGCTCGAAAGACTCGATTGCGCCCCCTCCACCTCGTCGGCTAGGTGACGCAGCCGTTCCGCCACCGCCATGCCGCCCCGCACGATGTGCTCGCTGTGGGCCGACTTGTGCGCGTACTCGGTCCAGTCCGAGGCTGCCAAGGTCTTGAGATTGTTGAGCGCCTCCGTGATCTCGAGGTCAAAGAAGTCCTTCATCACGCCCTTGGCCTCCACATCGCGGTCGCGCTGCGGCAACCCAATGGCGGAAGCGGCCATCGTCATCAACTCGCTCATCGCCGTGTCCGCCGCGAGCTGCGCTTGCTGGCGAACGCCCGCCCAGTGCGCCCCAATGTCGGGCGCGTTCCAGATGGGGCCGTTGAGCGCGGATTGCACCCGACTCCAGTGGTAGGCACTGGCTTCCAGGAGTTGCAAGACCGAGGCGTCTACTTCGCGGTGCAAGCGATTCCGGCCGCGCAGGGCCTGAAAAGGCTTGGAGGAATGGTGGGCTTGAATCTTGGCCCGCTCGGCCTCGTTGCGGGGCTTGCCTTGGCGTTTGCGCAGAACGTTGACAGCCCAGCCCCCGGCGATGAGGGTGAGAAAACCCGCGATGATCCCCGGTCCCGGATTGCTAAGGGCGACCCCGGCCGTAATCCCGACCATCGGTGCAAGGGCAAGGACGCTCACAATGCCACCCCCAATCGCCAGGTCTTGGCGCGCCTTGGCGGGATCGTTCTGCGCGTAGGTCAGGAACGCGTTCACATAAGGCAATCGCTTGTCAAATCGGGCCATGCGTTCGTTCGTGTGCTCCTTAGTGTCCTACGGCGGCGGGTTGCACTCCGCGCGCAATCGGTATACCGTCTGGCGTGCGGTTCGTGGACACTCACTGCCATATCAATGACCGAGAGGCCTTCCCGGACCCCAATCGGACGCTCCATGAGGCCCAGGGGCACGGGGTGGACCGTTGCATCGTCATCGGCATTGACGAAGGGCTCAGCGAGCGGGCCGTGCAACTGGCCGAGCGCTACCCGGGCGTGTGGGCGGTGGTCGGTTGGCACCCTAACCATGCCCACGAATGGAATGCCGAGGGCTGGGCACGCATCGAAGCCTGGGCCATGCACCCCCGGGTGGTGGGTATCGGCGAAACCGGGCGCGACAACCACTGGGACTACGCCCCCGCTGCCCAGCAGTGGGAGGTGTGGGAGCGCCACGTGGACCTGGCCCAGCGCGTGGAGAAGCCGATTGTCATCCACTGCCGCGAGGCGTACCCGGAGCTGTTGGACTGGCTGGAAGCACATCCGGTGAGCATGCCGCTGCTGTTCCATTGCTGGGCGGGTAATGCCGAGGACGCCGAGCGGGCGATCCGGCTGGGGGCGTGGTTCGGGGTCGATGGCCCGGTGACCTACAAGAAGGCCGACGAACTTCGGGGCGTGGTGGCCATGCTGCCGCGCGACCGCGTGCTGCTGGAAACGGACGCGCCCTACCTGACGCCGCACCCGCACCGAGGCGAGCGCAACAAGCCCGCCTACATCCCGCTGATTGCCGAGGGATTAGCGCGGGTGTGGGGGTGCAGTGTGGGTGAAGTGGCTTCGATCACCACCACGAATGCCAAGCGGCTCTTCCCCGCGATCGTAGGAACAGCTTAGCGGCGGCGCCCGGTGGCGGGTTGAACGTCAATCTCAAGCTGAGGGGCCGTGCTGGCCGTCTCGGGATCCACAGCCGAAGACGTCGGCTCCGGTGTATCGCTCGACCCCGCTTTGGGAGGCTCGCCAGCCAAGACGGGCACACTCTGCACGATGTTCTTGGGCAGGACGCCAGTGGGGATGCGCGGCCCCACAAAGAAGTAGCCGACCATCGCCACGAGGCCGGGGATCAAAACCCATTTTGTGATCTCCCAGACAATGCGCGAACCTTTCGATTCGCCCAACTCACGCGCGTCAGCACGGTGTTCCATAAACTTGCGTGGCCAAGGGCCAAGCCCACATATTGTGACTCATCCCTGGGGCCAATTCGTTCCAAGGGCCACACTGACCACGTAGGATTACGAGCGTGCGAGCCGAGATTTACGAAGATTTGTGGGAAGTCGAAGCCGAGACCTTCCAGACCCTGCCACCAGATGCGGGGCACTCGGCGTACCCCTACGTGCCCTTAGCGGCCTCTGGCTCCGCCCAAATGGTGAGCCTGCGCACGGTGGTGCTGGAGAACCAATGGACGCGCATCACGGTTTGCCCCGATCTGGGCGGGGCTATTGTCGCGTGGCACGACCTACGAACGGGCGAGGCGATTCTCAGTGCCCCCAAGCGACTGGGCTCAACTTCTGGCGGAGTGCGAGGGGCCACCGTGGCCGCGGGACTGCAATGGCGGACCTGGCCCGACGAGCGCCGCCTGATGACCGGGCGCGTGGACTTCCGCATCCATGCCGACGAAGATGAAGAGGGAGCGGTCTCGCTCTTTCTGCACGAGGTGCTGGCCGGCGTCCCCGCCCACTGGACGGCCTGCCTCACCTTGGAACCAGATTCGGCGGCCCTGCGGGTGGAGTTCCGCCTGCAAAACCTGAGCTTGCTGCCGCTCCGTTTGGATAGCGGCTTCTCGGTGGCCGGTGCGCAGTGGAGCGACCAACGCGTGGCCTGGCTGGCCCCGGGGCGAGGTGGATTGGGCGCGGTACCGCCAAGCGGCACCTTGTACGCCTCGGGAACCGACCTGCGCCGTAGGGGGGACGCCCAACCCTGGTTGGCCCCGGGCGCGGTGGAATCTTGGAGTTGCCTGCTGGTGCCGTTCTCGGATTCTCGCGCCGAGAGTGCGGACGGTGGCGAGGTTTACCCGGTGGTGTCCGAAGCCGGAGCCCTCATGGTAAGTGTCGAGGGGATTCTGTTGCAGGCTGCTACGCCGCTCGAGGGCGCCCGGCTGTTGCTCGGCACCGAAGATGGCCAAACCCACACCGCTGCAGTGGCCTGGAACCCAGGGGCACCCTTGTTCTTTGCCGCCGACCAACTCCCTGGCCGGGCCGTCGCCGCCCGGGTAGATGCGGCGGACCAAAGCGGCCTCCTGGCTTGGCCGGGGGTGCCCGCCCCGTCTTCTCCCCTTCCCTCGGGTGCCCTCGCCGCCCTGGCTGAACCTGCGGAAAGCTCCGAAGAAGCCGCGTGGCACGCCGCCCTCGCCCAGCACCTCCCGCTTCCGGACGTTACTAACCCGCTCCTGCGGCCCCTGGCCGACCTGGAAACCGCCCGCCGCGCCCTCGCCGAAGGCAACGACGAGGCCGCCGCCACTGCCTGCCAGTGGTGCCTGGCCCGCACCCACGACCAAGTCACCGCCTGGTGGCTCCACGCGATTGCCCAGCGCCGCCTCGGTCGCGCCGAGGAAGATGAAAGCCTGGCCCACGCGATGGTGCTAGACCCCATGGACCTACGCCTGCGGGCCGAGAGCTTCTTGCGCCAGCCGGTCGCCGAGAGCAAGGAACCGTTGCCCTTCTTGCGGCCCCTGGCCGCCAATGCTGACGCCGCCGTGGGGGTGGTGGGCGACTATATCGCCCTACGGAGCACCATGGATGCCGCCCGACTGGTGGACGAACTCATCCGGCACCGCGACTTGCCGATGCTCCGCTACCTGCGCGCATGGAGCTACCTCAAATTCACGCGCATGGAAGCGGAAGCGATGACCGACCTGCGCGCGGCCGCAGCCCTGCCCCTGGACCCGCCCCTGCCCTGGCGACCCCTGGAAAAACAGATCATCCGAGACCTCGCAGAGAGGTTCCCGGATGATGCGGCTCTCCAAAGCTGGAGACGGCTGGTACTCGATTAGGTCGGGGGCTTAGTGGCCGGTGCCGGAGGTCGGCGGGCGCGAACCCGTCCCTGCCGGTGCCGCCTTGGGCCGGATGAGGATGCTGCGCGAATCCGTAAGCACGTATTCGAGGTCAGCCGCCTTGGTCACGGTGTCGAGCGCAAATTTGAGCGTGGTGCCCACCAGGAAGGCGTCGAGCTTGTAGGCCGGCACCTTGGCGTCCACATCGATGATGATGCCGCTCTGGCGTTGGAAGTCTGCAAACACGGCGCGGATATCAGCGCGCTCCATCTTGGTGGTGACCAAGCGCTTGAGGTCGTTTTCAGTCAGGCGGATCGGCGGCGGCGGAATCACCGGGCCACCTTGGGTGCCAGCACCGGTGCCACTGTGCTTACTGATGAAGTAGATGCCGTTGTCCAGCGTGAACTCGAGCTGGCTGACGCGACAGATGATCTGCAGGGCTTCTTCAAATTCCACGCCGGAAAGGGCGAGATAGAGGTCCACCTTTGCGCCGGGTTCCAGCACAAAGCTCTTGCTGCCCTGCTCAAAGAGGTCGAACAAGACTTCGCGGACATCGTGGCCGCGACTGGTGATCGTGATCTGTCCGGCTTCGGAGGTCTTCACCGCCGCCTCAACTTCTTGAGTCTGCGATTGCGTCTGGGTGTCCTGCGTCGTCGTCTTGCCGGCTTCATCCGGCGTGACGGGAGTGGTGACGAGGCCACTCATCAGTGACATGGAGCAAAGAATCGAGGAGAGTGCCATCTCAGTTTTTCTTTTCGCCGTTGGGCAAGTACACGGTCACCTTGTTTTGCGAGGTGCCGGAATTGCTTTGCGGGCGAGGGGTCGAGGCCGGGCGCGGAGCCGGGCGGGACGGGGCGGGACGAGTCGGCGCAGGCCGACGCGTGGCAGAGGTAGACGGCCGGGAGCGCCGTTGGGAATTCGTGGTGGAACTTTGGGTTCGGGTCGGGGTCGGCGTGGAGCGCTGAGCTTGCACCACTTGGCCATCGCGGGCCTTCAGGATCGGGGCGTCTTCCATGGTCGCGTGACCCGGGAGACTCAAACCGCCCTGCTGGCGCGGCGCGTGGGTGGTGGAGTTGGAATTCGTCTTGGGGGCCGCCGCGTGGCGGTCACCGGCCGGCGCGTGCTCATCTTCCGTCTTGTCACCGTGAGCATCTTCCGTCGGGATGTCGCCGTGCAGGTCGGCCGCGTGCTCATCCTCGGCATGCTCTTCGTCCGCATGCTCGCCCTTGGTGGCTTCGTCCTCGGCGTGTTCGTCCTTGGCGTGCTCGTCGGTGGTGGTTTCCTCAGTGGACTCCTTCTCGTCCTCCTTGGTGGTTTCTTTACTGACGGTGGCCTTGGTGCCCGCTTTCGCCCCGAGGAGCGCAGTCGGGTCACGGAGAATGGTGCTCATCGCAATAAGCGTAAGTGCCAGACCAATGGACGTGAAGGCAACCCGCATATTGACGCGGGAGTCCTTGACAAACGGGGTGCCCGGATCGTTCATCCAGCCGTTCGACTTGGAAGGAGCGAGGCGCTTCGCCCCGGGCAGGGGCAGGCGGGAGATGAGATTGCGAACAATCTCGCCCACTTGCAAAAGGAGTTCGGAGGGGTTGACCTTGGCTTTCGGTTCGGCCGGGGCGGCATCGCCCATCAAGACCTGACGCAGACGCACGGCTTCCAGGCGGCACTCTTCGCAAATCCGAAGGTGCTGCTCCAGGTCCGCATCAATCTCGGCCGGGAGTTGCTCTCCTTGACCCAAGCGCTTCAACTGCGCTCGCGCCAGGTGACATTCCACATTTCCGATTGCCATTTCTTACAATTCACTTCAGGTTTTCGTCTCGAAGTGATTTGACCTCCAATCAGTCAATCGGTATGCATTTCGGGTTTCTTCAGGGTGAGGCCCAAGAATTTTGCGAGGGACCTAGCCGCGCATTCCGGAGAAGGCCGTCTCCAGCAAATCCACGGTCATCATCACGCGGTAACGGGCTTGGCGTTCATCCGCGCCCTGGCCCATCCAGGCGTGGCAGCCGGGGTTGCCGCTCACGAGGATGTCGGGGACCGTTCGCTCGACATGGTCGAGCTTGCGCTCCAGCAGTTGCCGGGCCAGCTTGGGCTGGGTGACGTTGTAGGTTCCGGCGCTGCCGCAGCACATTTCGCTCTCTTCGATCTCGAGGAGCGTGACGCCGGGGATGGCGCGAATGAGCTCGCGGGGGGCACTGCGGATGCCCTGGCCGTGGGCGAGATGACAGGCATCGTGGTAGGCCACGCGCACCGGCTGGGCGAAGCCAGGGGCATTTTTGAGGGCCTCGGCGAGGCCGTGTTGGAGGAGGAATTCGGTGGCCTCATGGACGATCGGCCCAATGCTGGACTCCTTGAGGTGGCTCCCACACCCGGCGGCATTGACGATCAGCGGGGTGTTTTGCGGGAGGGCTTCGGCGAGGGCATCAAGTCTTTGGTGGGCGGCCTTGAGGTCGCCGGCGTGGGCGTGCAGGGCCCCGCAACATTGATTCTTGAGGGCCGGGATGGTGGCGTATCCCACGCGGCGGAGCAGGCGGCGGGTGGCCTCGTGGGTGCTGGGGTAGAGCACGCCCATCACGCACCCTTCGAGGAGGGCGACTTGGCCTTTGATCGGCGGCAGTTCTTCGGGCCGCAGCGGTGGCCACGCTCCGGGGGCTTCGCGCTGGGGGACTCTCGCCTCTGCCTCCTCGGATGTAATGGCCTGGTTCAAGAACGAGGGCACGCGCCCACCCGGAAGCAAGCCCCCCAGCAGGGTTTGGGCCCGGAAAATGGTGGGGTTGGTGATGGTGTTGATAAGGGCGGCTTCGGCGCGGCGCGGGCGCTCTTTGCGTAGCTCGTGGCGGGCCAATTCCAAGATCATCCCGTAGTGCACCCCACTCGGGCAGGCGGTTTCGCAGGCGCGGCAACCGAGGCAGGTGTCCAGGGCGTCGGCCGTCTCCGTCCACTCGATCTGGCCTTCGTCGGCGGCGCGGGCGAGATTAATCCGCCCCCGGGGTGAGCGGGACTCGTCGCCGGTCAAGACAAAAGTGGGGCAGGCTTCGAGGCAAAAGCCACACTTGATGCACTTGGCGGTCAGGTCTGACAATGGCTCGGCCATGCCTCCATTGTGACGCTAAACTAGAGCCAATGCGATTGATGCGAGGCGGAACGGACGGGAGCACCCTGCGGGTGGCCGTGATCGTGAGCCGCTGGAACGAGTTTGTCACCACCCCCATGCTGGAAGGAGCGCTGGATACTCTCGCCAGCCAGGGCGTGAAGGATCCCGTGGTCTACGCGGTGCCGGGCACCTGGGAGATCCCAGTGGTGGCGGCGGAGCTCATTCGCCGTAAGGAAGTGGACGCCCTGGTGGCCCTGGGCTGCATTCTGCAGGGGCAGACCACGCACGCGCAGCTCTTGGCCGGGGATGTGAGCCACGCGCTGATGGACTTGCAGGTTCAAACCGGGGTCCCCATCGCTTGGGGCATCCTCACTCCGGACACGGCGGACCAGGCAATCGACCGCGCCGGAATGAAGATGGGCAACAAGGGCCGCGAGGCCGCCAGTGCCGCCATTGAGATGGCGAACGTGCTCGCCCAGAAGTCGAGTTAAGCGGCTTCGACTTGCGGCAGGGCGGGCATCCACACCATGCGGAACCGTCCGCCCCGCTTGGCGGCAAAGCGCCAGCCTCGCGCCCGCAACTCGGTCTGAATCTCCGTGACCATCGTGCTCGAGAGCCCCGTCAGGTCCACGTGCATAGATCCACCGTTGAGTTCGGCGCGCCGGGCCAGCCGGTCGGCTTCCTTGGCCACCACGCGGTGGCGGAGGCGGTGGATTCGTTCTCGGAGGAAGATGTCTTGCATGTCGGTCTCCTGTTTTAGTAGACGAATGAATAGTAGACGAAGTTCCACCCCCAATGCAAGGGGCCTAGAAACTTTTCTACATCTTTTTTCGTCGAGACCGAGATTTGAACCTAGCGCGGCACCAAAGTAATGCCGTGATTCACCTGCCGGCCCTCACTTCTTAACGAAGATCCGTTGGCCCACAGCCCCGAACTCGCCCCGCCATCAAGGCCAATAGCTTCGGTGCAACCTAGCGCTTTCATGGTCTGCGCGAGCTGCGCAAACGTGCCCGCCGAGGCCACAAACACCACGCGCCCATCCCCCGTCACGCCCATGGCGCTCCGCGTTTGGCTGCCCGCTACGCGGCTACTGGTGAAGCCTTCGGCCGTAGGGTTGCAGTCCACTTGTCCGCCGCGCACCAGCATTGGCCCGCAGCCGATCCACACCGAATTCTCCGTCCACACCTCGGGACGGCGCATATTCGGCATCTTCAATGACCACTGCACCTGGTCCCCCGGGCGGAACCTATCCGCTTGGCTCCCATCCGAGCCTCGGAACAGCAACACGCCGCCCCCGTCCGGGATCGCCACATCGCCTTCGCCCTTGTCAATCACCCGTCGGTTGGCATCAATGCGCACGTAGCGGCCCGCCAAGCCTGTGCGCGCGCCCCACGCCCGCGTATAGAGCGCGGCCACGCTCGAACCCGGGGTGTGGTTCACCCGGTAGAGATAAAACGAACGCCCGCCCACCGTGCCGGTGATCTTGGGGTTGCCGCGTTCCACTTGCGCGGTGCCATCCGGGGCGATGGCCAGCACCGACCCCACGCTGCCCAGGCTTTGCGGCCAGCCGTTCACCACCAGGGTGTGATAAGGGTCGGCCACGCCATCGCGGCTGTAGGCGTCAAAGTAGCCGCCATTGATCACGGCCTGTGCGCCCGTGGCCCGAGCCATCGCCGCCAACGAGGACACGCCCCCGGCCCGGCCGCCGCCCCACGCCACGCCTACGCGCACGTCCGCCAACTTGGCCGAAACCACCACGGCCGAGCGGGGAGAACTCACCCGCGAGACATTCACCACCGTGGGAGCCGTAGCCGGCACTCCCGCCGAAACCGCACCCAAAACCAAGGCCAAACCAACGCTCATGACGTTCATTATTTGGAATTTTGCGCTCTTTCCTCTATACTGAGGCGTGAGACCAGGAACAAATCATGTCATGGCGGCAAAAGCGATCCCTCGGTGAGGAGTTCGTCTCGAAGATTTACGACACGTTCCAGGTGGACGAACGCTACGTCCTGGATCATCCGGACGGGTTCACCTACTGGTCCGGCGACCTCGCCACGACCGTGCGCACCGACCCCGGTCTCTTCCGGCAATCGCAGGTGACCTACCGCGTCACCGCCACCACGGAGTTCATCCGCGGGCGGGGGCGCGTGCCCGAGGTCATCCTCGCCCTGGAAGAGATCCTCGACCACGGCACCATGTCGGGCGCGGTTTACAACCCGCAGTCCGACGTTTTTGCTCTGGAATGCGGCGTTTACGCCACCGAGGACAACGCCGAATTCACCAAAGCCGCGATGGCGGCCGCCGTGTGCCTGCAAGTGAACGAAGCGATGGAACTAAGCACGCGCCTGGCCGAACACCTGCGCACCAGCATCGCCTATAGCGCCCACCCCACGCAGGGGCCGCGCTCCGGGGTGGATGAGTCGCTTTCGCGCACATTCGAGCAGTTCACGGCCAGCGGGGCCGCCCCTAACCGGTGGCGCGGCCAGCCCGAATGGCAGCAAGCCGAGTGGGTGATGGAGCGCGAGGCCATCACGTTCGAATCGGACCACCAAAGCCGCATTCACGCCACCTTCCCGTGGCACTGCGGCGGGGAGCCGATTGACTTTCTGGTCGGGATTGACGAGGCCCACCCCCGGCTGGGGGCAGGGCTGCACGCCACCTTAGTCATCCCTATGCCCTTGCCCAAGGCGGGCATCGGCAAACTGGCGCTGAATCTCAACCATTACGAAGCGAACGAATACAAGCGGTGCCACACTCTGGGCAGCTGGTGCATGCACGATGAGAAGTTGGCCTTCCGGCTGTTCGTCCCCAACCTGCTCTATACGCCGCAGGCCCTCACCGAAGTCTGTGTGGCCATGGCCACCCGCGCCATTTGGGTGGACGAGTGGTTCGTAGCCTTACGCCAGCAGGCCGCGCAGCCCTCCTCTTAGGGGCGGCGGTTCTGGCGGGGTGCCAGCCCTCGGCCCCGGCGGCCGAAGCGGCCGGGCCGAACCCGATCTACGCCGAGTTGCACGCGGCGGTGCAGGAATATCGCCTGCAAAGCCAAGACCGTTACCCCTCGGCCTCGGCGTGGCAGACCCAGCTCCAGCCCTTTGCCAAGACCCGACTGGACACAGTGGAAGGCATCTGCTACAACGCCGCGCTCAGCGATGTCAGCGCCATCACGGTACGCAAGCCGGAGGTGGTGGTTCTGTTCTTCAGCTGCGCCAAAAAGACCGCACCCCGGGCGGGTGGCCCGCCGGACCTGGCCCAGCCCCCCGGTGAGGTGGTGATGGCCTTTGGGGATGGCAGTGTGCGCACGGCCCATCCGGAGTTCAAGGGGCGCGAATTCCTGTGGGATCCCCGCCGGATTTCGCCCGACCTCTGAGCCTAGCGGGGCGCCCAAAGGGCTTGGCAAGCAAACCAACCGCCCATCAGCACGCCGTAGCCCACAATCACCCAGCGCAGGGTTTCGGGGTTGATGCGCAGGCTGCCCCGGGCCGCGCCATAGCCGCCCAGCACGCTCCCGATGGCCAGGGCGAGGGCGGGTTCCCACCGCACCAGCCCCTGCACCACCAGCAGCACCGCCGCCGAAAAATTGATCAGCAAACCCAACACGTTCTTGAGCGCGTTGGCGTCGTGCAGGTCGCCGGGGTGGATGAGGCCGAGCACCGCCAGCATCAGGATGCCCATCCCCGCGCCAAAGTAGCCGCCGTAGACCGCCACCAAGAACTGCACCAGCACCGCCCACAGGGCCGCCCGCGGGAGGTTGCGGCACCATGCCGAGAGCTGCGGCTTCAGGGCCAGGATGACCGTGGCCACCAGGATGAGCCCCGGCACCAGTTGGTCAAACAGCTTGGCGTCGGTGAGGGTGAGCGCCCAGGCGCCCAGCAGCGCGCCGAAGAGCGTGGGGAGGAAGAGGAGGCGCAGGTTGTCCTTGGCGGATGGCAGGCGCTCTTTAAGTCCCCAGGCCCCCGCGATGCCGCCCGGCCACTGCGCGGCGGTGTTGGTGGCGCTGGCCACCACGCTGGGCACCCCCGCCGCCACTAGGATGGGGAAGGAGACCAGCGAGCCCCCGCCCGCCACCGCGTTGACGCCCCCCGAGATGACCCCCGCCACCAGGAACAGCGCCCACTGGCCCGCGCTGAGTTCGAAGGGGATCATGGTTGGGGATTGTTTCGGGGCGACGAGGTAGGCATATGAGAAACGTGGCGCCCCGGAGAGGACTCGAACCTCCGACCAACGGCTTAGAAGGCCGCTGCTCTATCCACTGAGCTACCGGGGCAAGCCGCTGCAGTGTACCGGGCCGCCCGAAACCCACCTCCCCGGGGCCTGTCCGTGCCATCATCACGCTCATGGTTCTGGTGGTGGCGGGCGGGTCGTGCAGCGGAAAAAGCACCCTGGCCGCCGCCGTGGCCCCGCGCCTGGGCGCCCGGCACATCAAGGGCGACGCCTACTTCCGCACCGATGACCCCGCCGCCCCGCGCATCCTCATCGCCGGGGAGATGGCCTTTGACTGCAACCACCCGGAGACCCTGGACCTGGCGCGGATGCTGGACGACATCCGGGCCACGGCCGGCCCGGTGATTGTGGACAGCCACTTTGGCCTGTATCACCCCGAGCTGCGCGCCCTGGCCACCCACCGCGTGTTTGTGGCGTGCGAGGCCGATATCCGGGCGATGCGCCGCCTGGTGCGCGGGTATCCGCACCGGGGCGAACCCCAGGCGCTGATGGAGGAATACATGGCCGGCGCCCGGCCCGCCTTCGATCGGTATATTGCGCCCACGCAGGCTTATGCGGACTTGGTGCTGGATGGCGCCCGCCCGACGGCCGCGCTGGCCGAGGAGTTACTGGCGTGGTTGCAGGCGGGGTAGGCAGGTGGCTGGATCGAGTAACCCTGCCCGTAGAGTGTTCCGAAGGGAACACCTCTCACTGCTAAGGCTGCGCGGGCAAATTCTGACGCTTACCGGAGACCGGATCGAAGTACTTGGACTCCACGAGACTGCCATTCTCAAAGAACACATCCAATCCGTCGGACTTCATGTCCATCGGGCCACGCAGATAGCTGTACTTAACCCGGCCACCCTCCTGCTGGCTCGTCAACGAGGGTTCGCCACACTTCCTTTTCACCTCCGACTCAGAATCGCCAAGCTTAAGTTCGCTTACACACAACGAGAAGTCGCTCTTTGCTGATTTGCCACAGCCTAGGACAAGGGAGACACCTAGGGCAATCGCGATAGTGAGTGTCAGTGTCGTGCAGGGTAGGAATTTGGATGCGCCGCCAATTTTGCATTCCGCCAACATGAACGCACTATACCAACTATATTGGAGATGCGCCATTGAACGTGTCGGAGGCACGCAAGTCGGCATAGCGGCACGCCTTGAACTTCTTGCCGCAGCCGCAAGGGCACTGGGCAATTTGCCGCCCGGCGAGGTCATACGAATAGGTGATCCGGTTGCCCCGGGCGTCTTGACGGCTGGTTTGCTGCCCCGCGAGATCGTAGGAGTACGTGGTGCGGTTGCCCAGCGGGTCCACGCTCGCCGACATGCGGTTGGAATTGGCCGAATACACCGAGGTGGTGATGAAGCCCAGCGGATTGGTGACGCTGGTTTGGTTTCCGGCGTTGTCATAGGCGTAGCTGGTGCGGTTGCCCAGGGGGTCCACCGAGGCGGTCACTTGACCGGCAAGGTCATAGACAGTGGTGGACCGGCGGCCAAGCGGCGAGGTGACGGTGGAACTAATTTGGCGCTGGAGTTAACACAACTGAGCAACCTGTGGAACCTTCAATAGCAGTCAGATTTGGTCCAAGCTGGCCCTCTACAATTGAAATAGTTGAAAGAGTTCCCTTAGGTGCTCCTTCTTTACCCCCCCAAAATGCACTCTCTTTGCTTATCCTAAGTTCGACCCACCCCCCAGCACTGAAGAAGCTAGAAGAGAGAATCTTTTCTCTCATAGACTTTGCAGATTCTCTCGGAAAATAGTACACCACCCACGAATCACCGAAAGGCCGAACTTCCTTGCGTTCACCACTGACGAAAACGACATCATTCTCCTCGGAGAATACCATTGAATGACTCTTATTGCAGCCAAACAACACTACAAAGCCAGTCAGATAACAAATCAATAATGATTGCCGTAACATGCAGATACACACCTACTAACTAGAGGATGGTAGCTACCACCGAATAGGGACAAGCAACAATCAGCACAAGAATCGGCATCGCTTTCTAACCCACAAAACTGCCATGGAGACGGGTGTCCAGCTTTCACGAGTCCCTCATTGAGTTGAAGGCCGCATTCGACGAAGCAAATGACTTTATTGCACTTGCCTCCAATCTCATTGACTATTCCTATCTTACCAGAGTAAGGGTCTGGTAACCACTCCTTCGGCGGCCCAGGCATTGGGGCGGGCTTGCAAAGGATATCAGGTAGTTTGAAGCGCTTGCATACCTCTTCCCACTGAGAGTCTTCGTTACCTACGTCAGGAATATCGATGATTGGATCGATATTGAATCGGTCCGTATCAGTGCACTCTTGCTCTGGAATCAGTTTCAGAGCCTTTAAGGGGTCCCCGATAAGGTCCACAAAGGGCATGAGTGGTCCACCTCCAATAGCTTCTCGAATACAACAGCCTGCGCATACGAGGAATCTCAATCGGGCAATGTTCTCCCGCACATCCCCATTACCTGGCAGTATTCCTCGCCTAGGAGGAACTGGCCCCGGGATCGGCGGGTCCTTTCTGGGCGGAGGAATGATCTCAACCGGCGGCGGCTTCTTGTACGGGGGCATCGGCGTGATGCGAGGCATTTCACCCCGTTTCAACGGATTCCAATCTCGCGGGAAGCCCGGCAACTCGTACTCACCATAGTTGCCATTGGTCAGCTGCCCCTCGCCCACCGAATACGAACCGCCCCGGGCGTCCCCGTATTCCGCATTGGATTCATCCACCACAAGCATGCGGCGAGAACCACCCCAACGCACAACCGGCTCGATGCCCGTGCCGGTGACCGAGGCCGTGCTGCCATAGGGGCGATAGACAAACCACATCTGCAAGGTGGAATCCGGATTGGTGGTGCCGACCACGTTGCCAAAGCCATCACCGAGGTAACTCCGGGTTTGGGAGTTAATGGTGTCTCCCACAATCTGCCCGGAGATGCTGTGATACATTTTGGTCATGGGCATTAGATTTCTCCGATAAAGGTCGTGCCGTCCCAGATGAGGGTCGTGCGGGTTCCGTTTGTCACTTCGGCTTTCTTCACTCCGTCACCGCCGGAGGAGTTTGTTTCAGTTTGAAGAAGACTACCTCCAACGGCTAGACGTTCGTTTGGCAATTGTTGTGTTCAAAGCCGGTGAACACGGTTCACTTTCAGCACTCCACCCCAAAGCAAAGAGCCCCCACTCCCACCGGGGAGTGAGGGCCAGCCCGCCCAGCGAACGCGACCTTAAATCACGCCCTTGGCGCGCAGGTCGGCGTAGTGGCACGCCTTGAACTTCTTGCCGCTGCCACACGGGCACAGGTCGTTGCGGCCCACGCGCGTCCAGTCAATCTCGTCCAGGTTCACCGGGGCGGCCAGGGTGGCCACCGCCGCGCTCTCGGTCGCTTCGCCCGCATCCGCGCCGTCGGCCCGCATCATGCCGGGCGTGGGCGCATCGGGGGCCGGCTGCGGGGTTTCCACCCGCACCTGCGCCCGGAACACCAGCCGCGCCGAATCCTCGATGATCTTGCGCTTGGTGTGCTCAAAGAGGTCAAACGTTTCCTTCTTATAAGCCACCAGCGGGTCCATCTGACCGTAGCCGCGCAGGCCAATACCCTCGCGGATGTAGTCGATCATCTGCAGGTGGTCCATCCACGCATCGTTGATGGCGCGCAGCATCACCTGGTTCTCCAGCTTGCGCATCAGCTCGCTGCCCAGGTTCTCTTCCTTCGCCTTATAGGCCGCCATGGCCTTCTCGAAGGTGAACTCCTTGAGCGGCTCGCCCGGCTCCACCTCGATGAAGTCGGTCATGGTGCAGTAGTCAATGATCGGGAAGACGTCGCTCAGCTTTTCGTAGGCGATGAGGTGGTCGTACACCGGGGTGCCGTCTTCATCCAGCACGAAGCCGGCGTCCACCGCCTCGCTGGTGATGATGCGGATGGCGCGCTCGATGTCGTCGTGGCACTCGCGGCCCAGCAGCACCTCGCGGCGCAGGGCGTAGATGTGCTCGCGCTGGGTGTTCAGCACGTCGTCGTATTCCAGCACGTTCTTACGCGCGGTGAAGAAGTGGTTCTCAATGCGCTCTTGCGTCTTGAGAATCATCCCGGTGATCATCTTGTTGTTCACCTCTTCCATCGGGGGCCAGCCCTTCAGGAGCGGGTTCTCCAGGATCTTGGGGTTAAAGATCTTCCACAGGTGGTCTTCCAGGCTGACAAAGAAGCGGCTTTCCCCGGGGTCGCCCTGGCGGCCGGCGCGGCCACGCAGCTGGTTGTCAATGCGTCGGCTTTCGTGCCGTTCCGTGCCCAGGATGTACATCCCGCCCAGGGCGCGCACCTCTTCGGCGGCGGCGCGGCGTTCGGTGTCGTCCAGCGGCAGCGGCGGGGCGGCGCGTTCCTTACCCCCGCGTCGGAAGCTCATGAAGGTGTCGGCGTATTCGTTGCTCACGCCGCCGTCTTCGGCCTCTTGGGCGCGGGCGCGGCTCACCGTCTCGTCGGCCACGCGGCCCCCGAGCAGGATGTCCACCCCACGGCCCGCCATGTTGGTGGCGATGGTGACGGCGCCCTTGCGGCCCGCTTCGCTGATGATGGCGGCTTCGCGTTCGTGGTACTTCGCGTTCAGCACGTTGTGGGGCACGCCGTGGCTGAGGGCCTCGGTCAGGTACTCCATCTGCTGGGGTTCCAGCTTGTGCTTGTCCATAAACCAGTTCTTCACCGTCTCGCTCAGGGCGTTGGGTTCCAGGGTGGCTTTGCGCATCACATCCTGGATTTCCGTCATCTTGAGCTGGTCCAGCGCGGTGCTGAACATGCGGTCGCCGTCCTCACCGGCGGCGCGCGCCACCGATTTGTCGGCGTTCATCTTGTCGAAGAGGTAGTCCGTCAGCACGAGCTTTTGCAGCATCTCGGGCGTGATGCGCGCCGAAACCTGTTCGGATTGCTCGATGGAGCGCGTCCCCACCAGCACCGGCTGCTGCTTAGTGAAGAGGCGCAAAATCTCGCGGGCCACGCACCGGAACTTGATATCCTGGCTGCGTAGCACCACGTCTTCTTGGTCCAGGCGGCTGAGCGGGCGGTGCGTCGGCACCGTCACCACGTCCAGGCCGTAAATCTTGCGGAATTCGTCCTCTTCCGTCTTGGCCGTCCCCGTCATGCCCGCCAGCTTGTCGTACATGCGGAACAGGTTTTGGAAGGTGATGGTGGCCACGGTTTGGCTTTCGCGCTGCACCGGCACGCCTTCTTTGGCTTCCAGCGCTTGGTGCAGACCATCGCTGAAGCGGCGGCCGAACATCGGGCGGCCCGTGTTTTCGTCAATGATGACAACCTCTTGGCCGCGCACCACGTACTCCACGTTCTTCTCGAAGAGGGCGTACGCCTTCACGCTCGCATTCACGTGGTGGATGATCTTGGGGTCCTCGGCAATGTTGCCCAGGCCCATCTTTTCTTCCACGTAGTCCATGCCTTCTTCGGTCAGGCTGGCGCTGTGGTTCTTCTTGTCGGCGGTCCAGTGCAGCTCGGGGTCCATGCTGCGCACCACTTCGTCCACCACGCGGTAGACGCTGGTGTCTTCCATGCTGGGGCCGCTGATGATGTGCGGGGTGCGGGCTTCATCGATGAGGATGGAGTCCACTTCGTCAATCATCGCGAAGTTGAGTTCGCGCATGGAGAGCTGCTCCACATCGAACGCCATGTTGTCGCGCAGGTAATCGAAACCGAACTCGTGGTTGGTGCCGTAGGTGATGTCTTGCAGATAGGCTTCGCGGCGGCTGCAGGGGCGGCAGTGCAGGTAGCGCGGGTCTTCGTGCTCAAACGTCGGATCGTAGATGTACGAACCGCCCAGTTCGTCGCTATCCGCGCCTTGGCCCTGGATGATGCCGACCGTGAGGCCGAGGAAGTGATAGATGGGGCCCATCCACACCGCGTCGCGGCGGGCCAGGTAGTCGTTGACCGTGACCAGGTGGGCGCCCTTGCCGCTGAGGGCATTGAGATACATGGGCGCGACGGCGACGAGGGTCTTTCCTTCCCCGGTCTTCATTTCGGCGATGCGGCCCTGGTGGAGCACCACGCCCCCGATGATTTGGACATCGAACTGGCGCATGCCCAGGGTGCGGCGGCTGGCCTCGCGGACCACGGCGAAGGCTTCCGGCAGGATGGCGTCCAGCTTGGTGCCCCCGGCCAGGCGTTCGCGGAACTCGGCCGTCTTGGCGCGGAGTTGCTCGTCCGTCAGGGCTTCGATTTGCGGTTCGAGGGCGTTGACGGCTTCGACGATGGGCTGGAGCGACTTGACATCTTTGTCGCTGGTATCAAAAAGTGAACGAAGAAACTTGATCATGCAGGTGTGAGCCCGTGGGCTCCGGGGAGGGCACCGGGCACGGGGGCCAGGCGCAAAGGGGCGAGCAAACGAGGTTGCTTACGCCACGGGGCCGGCGCGGGGTTCAACGCTGCCGAGCAGGGGCGCCCCGGGCAGGGGCACGGCGGGCGCGGTGATGGGGGCCAGAGCCAGGGGGCACGTGCGGGAAGACTGAGCGGCGGCGGGCGCCACCGGGGCCGGGCAGGTGCGGGGGGATTCTTGGAGGACAACCATCCAACGTGCGGGGGCTCCCCAGCGGTGAACCGAGTTCACCGTGGAGTCCATGCTCACCCCTTGCGAGAGGAGCAGAATGAGAAGGGGCCACCAAGCGCGCATCCCTGTGTTCCTTATTATGGACGTTTTGCGGCGCGGGGAGACTCCCGGAGCGGCGTTGAGCCTGCGCAAAGGCCCTAGGGTGCGGGGGTTGGGCGCGTGGGGTCCGGCGGCGGGAGGCTCGTCACATCGCCGCATGCGCTGTGCGCGAAGTTGCGCGGGGCCCCGCGCCCATTGGTGATGGCCGTGACCCAGCTGTTGCTGTTGTAGGTCAAACCTAACACACGAGTCAATCGATTGTTTCAGTCGGATTGCCTTGGATTCAGAAGAAATCCGTGAGCTTCGATAATCTTCAGTGCCCTAGCTTCGGAACGAACGGTTCTTACAAACTTAGTAGAACCTGGCGATTGAGGAATCACGGCCTTTTCCGGCGAAAGCCTAAGAATTTCCTTGCGCAGTACACGGCCGACACTTGCGAGGCCGCTCATGTTGACGTTTGGCTCACGCCAGGCGAGCAGATGCGAAGCAGCCATTGGTAACCCGACCGACTCAATACTTGAAGGAAGATGAATTGCACCGATTTGCATCATCGCCTGATACCAGTATCCATGCTTCTCTTGCATTTCATCATATAAGACATTGTATCCCGGAGAGCTGACATCCGTTAAGAAGCGCCTGGGGAACAAGTACATCTGGGCGTTGCATTCCATGAAATGCTCCAAAGTCAGTGAAGAAACTCCCAAGACTCCCATAATGCTCTTGGCCTTTGACCCGCTGCTAATTAAACACATGAGACCATCGTGATTCACGATCTTCAATGCTCTCGACAGCGTTTCCGCAGTTAGCACGACATTAAGCTTCTTTGTCACAGAACTCATTGTGCTTTTGCATCACCGCTTATGACTTCTCTAGAAACAAGTCACTACTCAATCAACCAGAAGGTGGCCATAGACACGCAAATCATTTGAAGCCCCTAGTTGGCAAGCCCAAGAAAATCATCGTGTTGTTCGATATATTCTCTTAATGCCAGTTCACATCGATAGACTTCTGTTGGCCAATCTTGACCTCCATGGGACCTGACAATGACCTTCAGTGGCGTAGCCGCAAGAAATCGCTTCCGCAACTGCAAGCACATTTCCTTCATTCCAATATTGGTTACATATGGTTCCCGATACAGCAAGGATCTATATGACAATGAAATCTTTCCTACAGATTCTACACTTACAGGCAAATGTATGGCCCCAACACCCATCATGTCCTGATACCAGAAGCCTTCCAGATAACTCATCTGATCAAAGATTGATTTATGCAATGCTGTACCATCGACCACCAATTCATCACGTGGGACAAGATACGCAAAGAGAGTCTTTTCGGAAAAATGGCAGGGAGTTAAATTTGGCACGGAAACCAAGGCGGAAGTAGTAGCCAGAGGTGCCATTGAGTTCATCAAGCACATAACATTCGACCCGCAAGTCGCCTGAACAATGTCGACGATCGTCTCGGACGACACAATGACGTCCAGTCTCTTGGTTCGAGCCCTATCTGCCATTCAGTTCAGCGCCCCTTTTTCCGGGCGCATTGATCCCCACCGTCCGCCCTGCGGCATCGTAGGTGTAGCTCTTGGCCCCGGCCGTTAGCATCTTGTCCGCCAGGTCATAAGTATAGCTTTCGGCCACGCCATTTATGGTCTTGCTTAAGCGGTTTCCGTTGGCATCGTAGGTGTAGGCCACGTTGTAGCCACTGCGAACCTCGCTGGTCAGTTAGCCAACGCCACCCGAAGCACACGGCGGCCGGCGTTGATCAGCGTCGCTTCGTCCCCGTAGGCCTGCGCGCGCATCAGGTCGGGCAAGATGAGGCGGGCCACGAAGCCCAGCCCAAATCTCAACATTCCAGCGACGAACTACTCGCTCCGGAGCCTCTCCATCAGGTACCGCTCGCACTGCCTCAGCAACTCTATGCGAGCATCCGGAGCCTTAGCTTGTCTCCGTCGCAACTCCGTGAGCACGACGTGGTTCATCCTTGCAAAGTCATCGTCAATATCCAGATCGAGACAATAGTCCAACAAGAACTGGATTTCGTCACCGGCACTATTGATGCGAATCTTGCATGATGACTCAGGAATATAGTCCTTTTCCGCTTCCGACAAGCTAAAGACCCTTGTCCGGATCCAGACATCTACTCCGCCTTGAGCAGCATCCAGGCACTCATTTCGCTGGTATGGAGCGAGTGAACGATACTCTCGCAGAATCTGGGCATACCTTCTGGAGTCCGAGTCATAGAACGGCGCGGTGTTCTGCAGGGTTGTTGCTAAATAGAAAGTGTGGATGCCTGTACCCATGTCGCCACGCTGACAGATTTTAACCCTATGCGGTGACCTCTTGAAGTCAGAGCAGTCAAGCTGCGACGCCCCCCCAAGGGCAACTCAATCGCTTAAGTCAAAGAAACCCGCAGCACACGGCGGCCAGCGTTGATCAGCGCCGCTTCGTCCCCGTAGGCCTGCGCGCGCATCAGGCCGGCAAAGCCGTACCCCCGCCCCGGAATCGGCACTTCGGCCGCCCCTTCGTCCACCACCAGCACATGCAGGCCGTGGCGCGGCCCGCCCTTGTGATACTGCCCCGTGCTGTGCAGATAGCGCGGCCCGTAGCCCAGGCTGCAGGGCGCCACCGCCCCCAGTTCGGCCTGCCACGCCCGCAGGGTCGCATCATTGGCCGCCGTCTCGGCCACATAAGCCAAAATCGCCACGTAGCCCGCCCCCTCGGCCGCCGCCCTCACCTCGTCCCGGGTCGCCACCGGCAACGAACTCGCCAGCACCTCCCCTTTTTCCAGCCGGGCAATCTGCAAGCGCGCCATATCTTTGGCCAGTTGCACATTGGGCTGATCGAACGGGTTGACCCCCAGCGCCGAACCGCACGCGGCCGTCGCCACCTGGAACACCATAAACAGCGCCCCCAATTCGGCCGGGGTCTGCGGCGCATAGCTCCCCAACTCAGCCCCATTACGCCCTTCCAAAACCAGAGCCTCACACGCATCATCGCGCACCGCCACCGGATACAAACCCGTGCCCTGCTTGCCCGTGCTTTCGGCCACCAGTTGCTCCAGCCACAATGCAATCCCGTAGAACCGCCCCGGCGCCCGCACAATCATCACGTCGTCGCCGGCCTTCACGCGCTCGGCCCATGCCAGCCCCATGGCCGCCGCCGCTTCCCACTCCGAATCCGGCAAGGCCCCGCCCGCTCGGAACGCGGCAAAATCCAACCCCGCCAGCGCCAAGGGCAAAAGGCCAAACACGCTGAGCACAGAAAACCGTCCGCCCACGCTCGGCACCCCTCGCCCAATGGCGGCCCAGCCTTCCTCGGTCGCCCGGCGTTCCAGGGCCGAGCCCGGGTCCGTCACGGCCACAAACCGGCTCCCATCCCCCTCGCACCGTGCCCACAGGGCAACCAGCGCGGCATCTACCTCGGCGGTAGAGCCCGATTTGCTGGCAATCACGTAGCGGGTGGTGGCGGGGTCCAGGGCCAGCACGCGTTGCACTTCGGCCGGGTGGGTGCTGTCCAAAATGTGCAGGCGCACGGGCGTGCCCAGGGCATCGCGCACGGCCAGGGCGCCCAGGCTGCTGCCGCCCATGCCCACCACCACAATGTCGGTGGCACTTCCGGCATCCAGGCCCGTTAACCAGTCCATCAACCCAGGGTCGGGCAGGGCCAGGTCCACCCAGCCCAAGTAGGCCGCGGCGGCTACTGCCACCTCGGGGTCGGCGCTAAAGAGCGTGCCGTCCTTCGCCCGCAGCCGGGCCACCCACGCGGCCAATTCGCTCACGAGAGAACGGCCAGCCGCTTGGCGTCGATGCTATTGATGAGCTTGTGGAACGGGTCCACGAACTTGGCCACGCCATCGGCTTCCAGATCGGCGGCCACCGCTTCCATGTCAATGCCCAGTTCGGCGGCGCGGGCCAGCACCAGGGCGGCGTCGTCGGCCGATCCCGTCAGGCGGTCGGCGGGTTGGCCGTCGTGCTTATAGGCTTCCAGGGTCGCGGCGGGGATGGTGTCCACGCTGTCCGGCCCCACTAAGGCCTCTACGTACATCAGTGGCGCGTAGTCAGGGTTCTTGGTGCTAGTGCTGGCCCACAGCACGCGCTGCTTCCAGGCCCCATCGGCCTCCAGCTGCTCCCACTTTGCACCCGAGAAGGCGGCGCGGAAATCCGCAAACGCACCCTGCGCATTGGCAATGGCGAGCTTGCCCTTCAGGTCCGGGGCACCCTTGGCGTCCAGTTGCGGGTCCAGCAAGGAGTCCACGCGGCTGACAAAGAAGCTCGCCACGCTGGCCACTTGCACGGGCTTGGCCTTGGCGGCGCGCTCGGTCATGGCCTCAATATAGGCGTCCATTACGGCCTGGTAGCGTCGGCGGCTAAAGAGCAGCGTCACGTTCACCGGGATGCCGTCGGCCAGGCACTGCTGGATGGCGGGCAGCCCGGCTAGCGTCGCCGGAATCTTGATCATCACGTTCGGGCGATCCACGGCGCGGTGCAGGCGGTGCGCATCCAGAATGGTGCCGTTGGTGTCGTTGGCCAGCAGGGGGCTCACTTCCAGGCTCACGTAGCCGTCCTGCCCGCCACTGGCTTCCCACACCGTGCGCATCACATCGGCGGCGTCTTGCACGTCGGCCACGGTCAGGATGTCGTAGATCTCCATCGCGGTCTTGCCTTCGGCGGCCAGCGCCCGGATGGAGTCGTCGTAGAGGTCACTTTGGGCAATCGCTTGCTCAAAAATGGCGGGGTTGCTGGTCACGCCCAGCACGCCTTCGTCGCGCATCCGCGCCAGGGTGCCGTCGTGGATCATGTCGCGGCGGATGTAGTCCAGCCAGGGGCTTTGGCCAAGCGTGGCCATCTTCTGCAGGGGGTTCATAGTCAATTCTTTTGGTAGTCGGTTTCAATTTGGCGCACTTTGTTTAACCGGCGGATAAATCGCTCGTCTTCCACAAACTGCGCTCCTAAAAAGGCGTGCATTAGGTCGCGCGCGACCTCAATGCCCAGGGTGCGGGCGCCCATCACCAATACGTTCATGGCGTCGTGCTCCACGCCTTGGCGGGCGGCGTAGGCATTCTCCACGTTCGCGGCCAGGGCGCCCGGCACCTTGTTGGCGGCGATGCTGGCGCCAATGCCACTGCCGCACAGCACAATGCCGCGATCCGCCCGGCCTTGGGCGACGGCTTCGGCCACCGCGCGCGCCGAATCGGGATAGTCCACCGAGGCGTCGCTGTGGGTGCCCACATCTTCCACCTCATGGCCCATGGCCGCCAGCTCTTGGCGGAGGATTTCCTTGTAGCCAAAGCCGGCATGGTCCGCGCCGATGACGATTCGCATGAAAGGCTAGTTTATCCAGGGGCATGGCCGACTTCAGGGGTATGGGTACTCTCCCGCCTATGGGCCACGGCCTCTCTGGTGGTTTTCTTGAGTACCCGATTCGGGGGGATCGTTTTGCGCATCGCGTGGCCGTGCAGGAGCATGTGGCTTCCTTCACCTCGCCCTTCCAAACGATTGATCTGGTGCGCAGCGACGCCTTTGGGCAAATGCTCTTGCTAGATGGACACATCCAGCTCACCGAACTTGATGAAGGCCTCTACCACGCGGGGCTGGTCAATGTGCCCCTGGCCAACTTGCCCTCGCCCCGGCGGGCCTTGGTAATTGGCGGCGGCGACGGCGGCGCCATCCGCCAACTGATGACCGATATCAGCCTGGAGCAGGTGGATATGGTGGAGATTGATGAAGGCGTGATCAACGTCACCAAGGAAAACTGGCCCGCCCTGGCCGGGAACGCCTGGGACGACCCCCGCCTGCACCTCACCATCGGCGACGCCTTCCCTTACGTGAAAGAAACCCAGAACCAGTACGACCTCATCGTGGTGGACAGCACGGACACCTACGAGGACGAGGAGGGCGAACTGAGCGAGGCCCTGTTTACCGCCGCGTTCTATCGCGATTTGGCGCGGATTCTCAACCCGTCGGGCCTGGTGGTGACGCAATCCGACAACGCCCTGTTCTGCCCCTACGGCCGCGAGAACACGGTGGCGCAGCTTGGCCAAGTCTTCCCCGTGGTGCAGACCTACCACCTCGCCATTCCTTCGTTCGGGGGCCCCAGCGCCTACGTGGTGGCTAGCCACGGGGTCCGCCTCGCCTCGCGGGCGGAAGATGTCCGCCGCCCGGACCAACTCGCCCAAGCGGGCATCGCCCCGGCCATTTACGACGCGGCGTTCGCCGAGTTGCCCTACCGCCAATTGGCGGGCAATGTGCAGGTGCCGACGGCATGACCCGGCGCGCCATCTACGCGGGCTCCTTCGACCCGCCCACCCTCGGCCACCTGGATCTCATCCAGCGATCGAGCGAGCTGTTCGATCAACTCATCGTGGCGGTGGGGATCAACACCTCCAAGAAACCGTTTCTCTCTCTCGATGAGCGCATTGCCTTGCTCACAGAAATGGCGGAACCCTATACAAATGTGACCATTGCCGCCTTCGATGGGCTTTTGGTCCACTTTGCGCGCCAGCAGGACTGCCGGGTTTTGGTGCGGGGTCTACGCGCCGTCACCGACTTCGATTACGAGTTCCGCGTGGCCCTGGCCAACCGCAAGCTCGCCCCGGAGATCGAAACCACGTTCCTGCTTGCCCGTGAGGAGTACTCATTCCTGGCCAGCAGCGTGGTCCGCGAGGTCGCAACCCTGGGCGGAGACGTCTCCCTTTTTGTCCCGCCGAGCGTAAAAGCTAGCATTCAGACCCGTTTCCCCGCAAAAAGAGCGACGGAATGAGGTTCTCCAACGTGTTACACTTAGAAGAACCGTTTAGGTGATCCATGGCTTATCGTATTGATCCCGCAACGGATGTCTTGGCTTTGATCGAAAGTCTGAACCAAGAGATTCTGAGTGTGAAGCATCTGGGACCGGTCGCGTTTGGCTTCCGGCCCGATCACTTCTCCATGAGTTTGCAGCAAATCCGGACGTGCCTTCCGCGCGAAGTCCGAGAACAAGCCAGCATGGCCCGCGAACGCGAGCGCATCATCACCGATGCCCAAGCCGAGTCGGACGCCCTGCTGGACTTTGCCCGCAAGGAAGCCTCGCGCCTGGTGGAAGAAGCCACGGCCGAAGCCGAACGCCTGCGCCAGCAAGCTCAACTGGAGCGCGACCAGATGCTGGCCCAAAGCGAAATCTTGAAGATTGCCAAGGCCCAAGTGGCCGAGATGAAGCAAGACGCCGAACGCGAAGCGAAGGAAATGCGACGCGGCGCGGACCGTTACGCTTTCGACACCCTGCACAACCTCGAAGATGTGGTGGCCAAGGTGCTCCAAACCATCGAGCGCGGCAAGAGCAGCATCGAAACCGAAGAAGTTCCCCGCGAACGGGTCCGCCTCGGCTAGTCTTCCCTTCCTCTCGTGAACGTCAGTCCCTCCGACTTCCTCGCCGTATTCCTCGGTGCGGGCATCGGGGGGACGCTTCGTTTTGCCCTGGGCCTCGGGGCGCGGGCGGCCGGCTGGCCGCTCGGGGCGGGCACCCTTCTCATCAACCTTCTGGGCTCTTTTCTCATCGGGGTGGCGGCGGCACTGCTCAGCCAACGCTCCCCCATGGCCTTTGCGTTCTTCATCACAGGGCTGCTGGGCGGGTTCACCACTTTCTCGGCCCTGAGCTTTGAGATCGTGGCCCTGGCCACCAGCGGGCGCGTGGGGCAGGCCGTCACGTGGGCGTTCCTCAGCCTCGCGGGCGGGCCGCTTTTGGCCGCAGTGGGGTACCGCGTTACCTCGGGCCAGTGGGTTCTGCCTGCGGCTGGGTAAAACCACAAGCGGAATGCAGCGTCCCATCGTCATTGTTGGCGCCGGCCTCGCGGGCCTGGTTTGTGCGCGTCACCTCTTTCGACGCGGCCATGAGGTCCTGATTGTGGAAGCCGGGGATCGGCCCGGCGGACGCCTCCGCACCGATAAGGTGGACGGATTTGCGCTGGACCAAGGGTTCCAGGTGTATCTCAATGAGTACCCGCACACCGAAGCCGAACTGAACGAAGGCGCCCTCGGCCTGCGCGCGTTTGAACCCGGCTGCCTGGTGCGATGGGACAACACCGACCACGAAGTGAACCGTGACGCCGTGCTGGCCATGGCGATGAGCACCTACCTCTCCAACCTCGACAAGATCCGGCTGCTGACCATGAGCCGCGAATTGGCCGAGATGGACGTGGACGAGATCCTGGCCATGGAGGACGACACCGCCGAGCATGCGCTCCGGGTGCGGGGCTTCAGCGATCGCGTGATTGACCGCTTCTTCCGCCCCTTCTTTGGCGGCGTGTTCTTGGATCGCTCACTGCAGGTGAGCTGGCGGCAGTTCGCCTTCATCTGGCGCACGATGAACGCTGGCGATGTGAGTATTCCGCAGGCGGGCATGGAAGCCATCCCGCAACAAATCGCCGCCGATTTGCCGGCGCGAGTCTTCCGCTTTGGCGCCCGCGTAAGCGACCTGGTGCGCGATGGAGGCCGGGTGACGGGTGTGCGCCTCGTCAACGGTGAGGTGATTGACGCCGAAATGGTGGTGGTGGCCACCGACGCCCGGGCGGCGAAGTCGCTCACCGGAATCACGAGCATCCCCGACGAGTTCCACGGCAGCACGACGATCTACTACGCCGCGCCCGAGCGCCCGGTGGATGACCCCGTGCTGGTCGCCAATGGCAACCGCCCCGTGCGGCTCAATCACTTTGTCTGCCTCAGCCGCATCGCTCCCCAACGCGGCAATGGCACCGAGCACCTCATCTCGGCGACCGTGCTGGGCGTGCCCGAACTCTCCGACGATAGCCTGGCCCACACCGTGCGGTACGAGATCCAAAGCTGGTACCCCAAGACGGCCATCACCAACTGGCGACCGCTCCGCGTGGACCGCGTGCCTTACGCGCAATTGGTGCAGCGGCCCGGGTTCCATCAGGAGTGGCCCAGCGAGCGCACGGACACCGAAGGCTTGGTGCTGGCGGGCGAATTCTGCGCCAACAGCAGCATTGACGGTGCCGTGCTGAGCGGTCGCCGCGCCGCCGACGTCGTTTCCAGCGCCCTGGCCCCCGCTACGGCGGGCACGACCGCGTGAAGATCGCCATCATCGGGGCTGGGTTTGCGGGACTCGCGTGCGCGCGGGTCCTGCGCCAGAACGGCCTCGCCCCGGTGATCTACGAGAAGAGCCACGTCCTGGGCGGGCGGGCCGCCACTCGCCGCAACGGCGACTACCTCTTCGATACCGGGGCCACCAGCATCTCCCCGCGCGGCCTCGCCATCGATAAGGTGATGCGGGAAGAGATCTCCACCGAGGGATTGGTGCACATCGAGCGGCCGATCCACGTTCACTCGATGGGGCGCATCTCCGCCGGCGATCCGATGAAAAACCGCATCGAGCGGTACGTCTACACCGACGGCATCAACGTGCTGGCCCGCCGCCTGGGTGAGGGCCTCGACATCCGCATGCAGACCCTGGTGGAGCGCATCGATCGCCTTCCCGTCGGGGGCTACGAAATCCTGAGTGACACCTACGATCGCGTGGTGCTGGCCGTGCCCCTGCCCCAAGCCCAGGCGCTGCTGGAGAGCGCCGGAGACCCCCGCCGGGTGACCGCCGCCACCTACCGCCCCTGCCTGAGCGTGCTGCTGGGCTACGCCGCGCCCTTCTCGGGCAACTTCTTTGCGGTCATTGACCCCGAACAACGCCACCCCCTCACCTGGCTGAGCGTGGAGAGTGCCAAGTGCGCGGGCCGCGCTCCTGAAGGCCATTCGGCGATGGTGGCGCAAATGAGCCCCGATTACAGCCGTAGCCGCTACGACGCCCCCGACGAGCAAATCATCCACGAGACCGCCAAGGATGTGGAACGCCTGCTGGGCGCGGAATTTAGCACACCCGTAGCCAGCGACGTGAAGCGTTGGCGCTACAGCCAACCCGAGGCCACCATCGCCTACGAGACGCTGAACCCGCGCCTGACCGACCTCTACGTGTGCGGCGATGGCACGCGGGGGGGACGTTTGGAGTTCGCCTACGAATCGGGCCTGCAAGCCGCCGCGTCTGTACTGAGATGATGCTTGCCCTGGCCCTGCTCGCCCCGCCTCCGGCCACTGAGTCCATCGGTTTGGTCGGAACCTCGCAAGGGGTGCCGGTCAAGGGCATTCTCACCCGCACCGTGCAAGCCGACCGTAGCCTGCTGAGCACGCTCGAGCTCACGCTGATGCCGCCGGGGCAAGACCCCATCATCGTGCGGCAAGAAACGCACCTCAAATCCGACGGGCAGCCGCTACGGAAGCTGCAAAGCGTGGTGCAGGGCACCACCCGCACCTCATTTGCGGCCACCTTTGACCGGCGCGACGCCCAGTGGCAAGGCCCCCCGGGGATGCCCGCGTTCAAGGTGCCTGCCCCCCGCGACACCGAGATTCGGGCGCGGTCCGATTTTTGGTTCCTTACCGAGCGCCCGGAAGTGGGCGCGAAGTGGGTGTACCACCGCTTTGTGACCGACAAGGGCCAGTGGGAGGCCACGGTGGTGGAATACAAAGGCCCCGTGAGCATTAAGTGGAATGGGCAAGACGTGCCCGCCCACCGGGTGGTGAGTGGCGACGCCGTGGCCGACCTGGACGACCGCGGCATGCCCTTGCAGCTCGATTCACCGCAGGGGAAACTCACCCGCGCCGTTCCCGAGTAATCTCGGGGTATGTCCGAATCTCCGCAGCCGACTCCGATTCGCGTGACCGTGGTGGGCGCGCTCGGTCGCATGGGTCAAGAATCCGTGCGGGCGCTCTCTAGCGACGCTCGTTTTGAGGTGGTCGGGGCGGTGGACCGTTCCGGGGCCGGACAGACCTTAGCCAGTGTGTTGCAGATCCCCAGCGAGGTGGTGGTGACGGACAAGCTGAGCGAATGCCTGGACCAGCACCCCGCCGATGTTCTGCTGGACTTCACGCACTTTAGCAGTGCCCCCGACCACGCCATGCGGGCCATGAAGCGCGGCATCGCCGTGGTCATCGGCACCAGCGGCCTGCGCCAACCGGACGTGCGCACCCTGGTGCAGACCTGCCAAGAAACGGGCCAGCCCTGCCTGCTGGTGCCCAACTTTGCCATCGGGGCGGTGCTGATGATGCGGTTTGCCGAGATGGCGGCCGCCTACTTCCCGCACGCCGAAGTCATCGAGCGACACGGCCACCACAAGCTCGATGCCCCCAGCGGCACCGGGCGGCACACCGCCACGCTGATCTCGCAGCACCGGGCGGAGACCCCCCGCGAACCCCAAGGGGCAGTAGAAGCCGTAGCCGGCGCGCGCGGCGCGAAGGTGGACATGGTGCCCGTGCACAGTGTGCGCCTGCCGGGGAGCGTGGCGCACCAAGAAGTGCTGTTCGGCGGGCCGGGCGAACTGCTCACCATCAAGCACGACTCGTACGACCGCGCCTCGTTTATGGGCGGTGTGAAGCTGGCCTGCGCCCAGGTGCGCTCGCTGTCAGGCTTCGTGACCGGGCTCGACGCGGTTCTGTTCTAGTTCGCGTTTCGTCACCGCGTGCCGGTGGGCGAACATCGCATCCACCTGCCGGTTGAGGAACAGTGCGTGCACCAAAGGCGACAACGGACCCCCGGGCGCCTGGAATGTGACCGTATCGCGCAAGATGCACCCTTCTCCATCCGGAAGGAATTCGTGGTGGTGCCGCCAGTACTTGGCCGGCCCCGCCTCCATCGTGTCCACAAAGCCGTTCTCGGTTACCTCGCTCAGCCGCGCCTTCCACACCGTGGTCAGCGGCCCTTGGCGGATGCGCAAGACGTGTAGCGCCCCCTCGCGCACGGCCACATCCTCCCCAATGATCTCGACCTTGGTGCCGGGTGGCGTTAGCTTCACCAGCGCCTCCACGGACTCGTGAAAGGCGCGCAGAGCCTCCACCGGGGCAGCAATGCGAGTTTCGTAGACGCGGGTGACCACGGCCCATTATGCGGTGGCGAGTGGCCCATGCCTAAGCAACCGCCCTCACCCGCCCGACGTCTATACTAATAACAACGGGGGCGTCAGGCTTCGACAGAGCCGGATCGACCTTGGATTGCGAGTCGAGGCGCCGCTGGCCTCGTTAAAAGCGGCAAAAAAGTAAACGCGAACAACAACTTCGCCTACGCGGCCTAATTAGCCCGCGGATCCACCTCTCGGGTTCCCGTCGCGAGAGACTCGGGTCACACACAAACGGGATGGGCTGAAGCTCTCTGTTCGGGGGCGTAAAGCTAAGATCAATCGAACTGGGTGAACCGTAGCCGGGCCTCTTGGGTCGCGGGGCACTGAGAAAAATCGAGAGGAGATACTCGTGGACGTTTAAGGAAGACGGTTTTGGAACAGGGTTCAATTCCCTGCGCCTCCACCAAATATTGCGACGCGACCAGGCAGCAAAGTCTGGCCGCGTCGATCATTTTTGACAAGCAGGGGAAAGGAAAAAACAGAATGGGATTGCCGATTTTAGCCGTGCTGGGGGGTGCGGCGTTGCTGGTGTGGAGTGCGGTGCGCTTTGTGGCTGGGGCAGCCGGAGTCGCGCGGGCCTTCGGTGTCAGTCCGCTCCTGATCGGCATGGTCATCGTGGGCTTCGGCACTTCCGCACCGGAGCTGATTGTCTCCACCATGGCCGCCCTGCAAGGGAATCCCGGCCTGGCCCTCGGCAACGCCTACGGCTCCAACGTCACCAATATCGGCCTCATTCTCGGCCTCACCGTGGCCCTGGCTCCGGTCGTCATCAACTCTCAAGTGCTGAAGCGGGAGCTACCCCTGCTGCTCGCCGCCACTTTGGCCAGCGGGTTCTTCATTTATGATGGGCAGATCACTCAGCCGGAGGCGATTCTCATGCTTTTGGGCTTTGTCTCATACATCGCTTGGTCCATCGTGGCGTCTCAGAAGTCCAAACGTGACGTTCTCGGCCAGGAAATGCAAACGGAGATCGATGCCGAACACCTCACCAAGGGCCAGGCCTTCATGTGGCTCATCATTGGCCTGCTCGTGCTGATGGTGAGTTCACGAACACTCGTGTGGGGCGCGGTGGAACTAGCGACTCTGTTTGGAGTGAGCGACGTCATCATCGGTCTCACCATCGTGGCCATCGGGACTTCATTGCCGGAGCTCGCCTCCTCCATCGCGGCGGCGCGCAAGGGCGAGGATGACCTCGCGCTCGGCAACGTTATTGGCTCTAACTTCTTCAACACCCTCGCGGTGGTCGGCATCAGTGCGGCCATCAAGCCGTTCGCGGTGGCCCCGGAGATGATCACTCGCGACCTCCCGGTGATGGTGGGGTTCACCATCTTGCTCTACGTCTTTGCCCTGGGGCGGCGCAAGCAGGCCGTGATCCAGCGGCCCGAAGGCTACGTGCTGCTCGTCGGGTTTGTGGTGTACATGATCTGGCTGGTACGCAGCGAGTTCCACGTCGGAGGTTAAGCTGACTTTGCCCACCGTTCCCAGAGCGAGCGACTCTTTGGTTAACTAGCCATGAGCTTTTGCCAGAAACTTGGTTTGCTCGGAGGTACTCGATGATCGTTAGTCGCGCTCAAGGTTGTCTGGTTGGCCAGCTTGCCGGTGATTCTCTGGGCAGTCTGGTTGAGTTTAAGTCACCAGAGGTGATTCGTAGTCGCTACCCAGAAGGCGTGCGAGAGATTGCCGACGGGGGCACATGGAACACCATCGCTGGTCAGCCAACCGATGATTCTGAAATGGCTCTTCTGCTTGCCAGAATGCTTGCCGACCGTGGCAGCTACCAGGCCGAGGCTGCCCTCGAAGCCTATCAGTATTGGTTTGAATCGAATCCCTTCGACTGCGGCGCAACCATAGCTGATGGCCTGCAAGGATTCCCCAATCCGAACAGTCAAGCGAACGGCGCCATGATGCGGATCAGCCCCCTGGGCATCTTTGGGGCGAACCACCCGTTGGAGGCTGTGGGTGAATGGGCGAGCCAAGATGCAGCACTGACACATCCCCATCCGGTCTGCCTCCAGGCGAACGCGCTGTTTGCAATGGCGATTGCCCACAGCATTGTTGCGGGATGCGAGCCCGAGGAGCTTTACAAGTGCATCTTGAAGTGGGCTTCAGAACTTGGGGGCGCAGCACCTCTTCAAGAAGCAATTGAAGAGGCCGCCCACACGCCACCACTCGATTTTGTCCATCAACAAGGATGGGTCTTGATTGCCTTCCAGAATGCCCTCTGGCAACTTCTGCACGCACCGAACCTAGAAGAGGGCGTTGTCGATACGGTGATGCGGGGAGGGGACACGGATACTAACGCTGCCATCTGCGGGGCCCTATTGGGAACTGTCTACGGCGTGGAAAGCATTCCCACCCAATGGACGGATGCAGTCCTCAACTGCCGGCCGATGGCCGGCCGACCCGGAGTGCATCGTCCACGCCCCGAACGCTTTTGGCCAACCGACGCTCTGGAACTCGCGGCTCGATTAGTACGCGCTTAGGATAGTGCCAGCCCACAGGATCACTTCGCCTCTCCCCTGCGAGATCGGAATAGGATCTATCCTCGGCAAAAGAAAACCCGCCCTTGCCCACGGCAAGGACGGGTTCTTTGCTTTTGCTTAGCGAAGCCTTAGCGGCGGCGACCGGCGGTGCTCACCACGGGGGCGGCAGCCGGGGCCAGGGCGCTCACGCCTTCGGGCAGTTCCAGGTCACCGACCAGGATGCGCTCGTTCGAAGCCATGTGGCCGATCTGAATCTTCAGGATCGACGGCAGGTTCTTCACCACGCCCTCCACTTCCAGCTTGTTCATGTTGGTCACGATGGTCGCATCGCCCTTGGTCACCACCACCGGGGTGCCTTCAAACACCAGCGGGATGCTGACGCGGACCTTGTCTTCGTCGCGCACTTGCTGCACGGTCAGGTGGGTCACGGCCTGGGTGATGTCGTCGCGTTGGATGCCCTTCAGCACCACGTTCACCGGCTCCTTGGCGCCTTCCACCTGGACGGAGAAGAGCGGCACGCCTTCAATCTTCTTCATCAGGTCGCGGATGTCGCGGGTGTTGGCCTGGATCATGTGCGTCTCCTTGTCGGGAGTGATCAGAGCCATCGGCATCAGGCCGCTCTTACGCAGGCGCTTGGCTTCGGCGGAAGAATTGGTGGTCCGTTCGCTGGCATTCAACAAAAGCATGAGAAACTCCGGTGCACCCTACTGAGCCGCGGCTTCAGGATGCGTGAAGTTTCATTCTACTCGTTGGAACTAGCCTTGGCTGGGACAGCCCCGAAATCCATGGCAAAAAATTGGGCCTCGTACGGGACTTTTCGGGGGGCAGGACAGGGGCGGAAGCCCACCCGCTGATACACCGCAATCGCCCGGTCCATCGTGGCCAGCGTATCGAGGAACAGCTTCTGAATCCCTGCCGACCGCGCCGTATGCAAGGCTTCCATCACCAGCGCCCGGCCCACTTGCCGCCCGCGCACCTCCGGAGCGACATACAGCCGCTTCAATTCAGCCTCCCCGTCTTCCATCGGGCGGATGGCCACGCAGCCCACCACGTTGCCTTCGGCTTCGGCAAGCAAAACGAACCCGTGGGGACCGGAATAGGGGCCCGGCAGGCAGGCCAGTTCTTCGGTCACCCCAATCATCGTGGGGTCCATACCGATCTCGGCCGTGTAAGCGCCGAGCAAGCGGCGCACGATGGCGGCGTCCGTCGGAAACTCAGCTACGCGAATCGAAACCATGCTCATGAGCACCACCCCTTGTAGAAAGCTTCACGCGCCCGCACGGCGCGGCGTTGCGCATCGGGGCCAACGGCATTGATATGTCCCATTTTTCGCCCCGGGCGTGACTCCATTTTCCCGTACCAGTGCACATTGACTTCGGGATCGGCGGCAAAAGCGGCCCCAATGGCCCGCTGCACATCTTGCGCCCCTTCTTGCCCCAGCAGGTTCGCCATCGCCACCGGCAAGCCCATGGTCTCCGGCAGGCTCCAGCCCATACATAGCCTTACGTGCATTTCAAATTGGCTCACGCCGCCCCAATCCAGGGTGTAGTGGCCCGTGTTGTGGGGACGGGGGGCCATTTCGTTGACAGTCAATTGACCGTCGGACGTTTCGAAGAGTTCCACTCCGAAGAGGCCATAGCCATCAACGGCCTCCACCGCCGCCACCGCGATGTCGCTGGCGTCCACGTCGGCGGGATAAACCAAGTCACACACGTGGTTGGTTTGGACGGTTTCCATGGTCGGAAACACCTGGATTTCCTGGTTGCTGCGCGCCACCATTACGGCAAGTTCTCGGCGGAAAGGTACGAATTCTTCCGCCAGCCAGGGGTCTTGGTCCCAGCGCGAACGCGCGGCCTCGTATTCGGCTTCGTTCTGCACCACCAGGGTGCCCTTGCCGTCGTAGCCTCGGAAACGCGCCTTCAGCACGCAGGGAAACCCAAGTTCCGCCGCACGCGCGGCGGGCACGGCTCGGGGCGAGGGCACCCCCGCTTGGCGATACGCTTCGCGTTGGCGTAGCTTGTCCTGGATGATGCCGAGGGTGAGGCATCCGGGCTTCAGGCACTGCGGGTCCCGGCCACTGGCCTCCAGCGCCGCCTGGATCAGTTCAGCGGGGATGAATTCGTTCTCCAGCGTTACGTTTTTCGCCACGCGGAAGGCTTCCCGCAACCCCTCTTCACTTTCGATGGGCGCACTCATGCCGGAGCAAATCTGGCGGGCCGGGGCTTGGTCGTCCGGGTCCAGAATCCACACCCGCAAGCCCAACCGCTGCGCAGCCTGGGCGCTCATCCGGGCGAGCTGCCCGCCGCCCAAAATCGCGATATCGAACGCAAACTCTGCCATTTAGTCCTCTTCCTCGTACTTCACGATCTGTTCTTGGCGCGGGTGCAAATGCGTGGCGTACTCCAAGTCGCGGGTTCGAATCACCCCTATCAGCTCAGTGTAAGCAAACTCCGCGCCGCGCATGCGGGCCACATCCACCACCCACTCCGTCAGGGCGTCGAGCGAGATCGCATCCGGCCGCGTGACATTCATGCTAACTTGCGACATCTCCTGGGCGGCAAGCATCAGTCCCAGCGCCCGCACGCCCGTGAATCGTTCGTCCCCCTGCTCGCGGCGTTCGCGAATAGAGCGAGCAATGGTCTTGGCCACATCGGCGGTCTCCGTGCGCAGGTTCACGTTATAGGCAATGAGAAAGTCACGAACGCCCATCACCGTCGCGCCTAGATGCGGGTGGACTCGGTGCGGCCCAAAATCAGGCTCGATATCGCGATCGACAAGGCCCCCGAAGCCGCCCTTGCGCAACTTGGGCAGGGCCGCTGCGTGCTTCCCCCGCTCACTCTGTTCATAAAGGAACACGGGAACCTCGTAGCGCTCGGCTAGCTGCCGCGCCGTGTCTTGCACAAAGACTATCAAGTCCGTGCTGTCACTGGCCGAGGGGCGTAACCGCAACGGCACGAACGGGCACACATCCAGCGCCCCGATGCGCGGGTGCACCCCCCGGTGCCGTTGCAGGTCAATCGCCGGCAGAATCCGGTCGGCCAAGGCAAACAGGGCCTCGCGCACATCTTCCGGCTCGCCGCTAAAGGCCGTCACCGTCCGGTTATGGTCCACATCGCTGTCGGCAAAGTGGACGGTCACCGGTCGCGCTTCCAGAAGTTCGCGCACATCGGCCAGTAAGCGCCGATCGCGCCCAAATGACCAGTTCGGAACGGTGAGAACCCGCACGGTGGCTTAGATGCCCATGATGTTGTAGCCGCTGTCCACGTAGATCAGCTGCCCGGTCACGCCTTTCGAAAGGTCGCTGACCAGGTACGCCGTGGTGCCCGCCACTTCATCCTGCCCAAACTCGCGCTTGAGCGGGGCCACATCGTGGACTTCCTTGATCATGTCGGTCAGGCCGCGCACGCCACGCGCCGAGATCGTGTTGATCGGGCCGGGGCTGACGGTGTTCACCCGGATGCCGCGCTCGCCCAGGTCGTTGGCCAGGTAGCGCACCGCGCTTTCCAGGGCCGCCTTGGCCACGCCCATCACGTTGTAGTTACCCACCGCGCGCACGCTGCCCAGGTAGCTCATGGTCACGATGCTGGCGTCGTCGGCCAGGATCGGCTCCAGGTGCTTGCACATGGCCACCAGCGAGTAGCAGCTGATATCCATGGCCATGGCGAAACCGTCGCGGGAAGTGTCCACGAACCGGCCGGCCAGGTCTTCGCGCTTGGCAAACGCCGCCGAGTGCACCACAAAGTCGAGGTGGCCATAGGCGTCCTTGGCGGCGGCGGCCAGGGCCTCCATTTGGGCGTCGTCAGAGAAGTCCACCACAAACGACTTCATGCGGTCGTTGCCCGCAATCAGCTCGTTCACCTTGTCGAGCATCTTTTCGTTTTGGGCACCCACGCCGACTTCCGCGCCGAGAGCCGCGACCCGCTCGGCCACCGCCCAGCCGATGCTGTTCTTATTGGTGACGTTCAGGACCAAGCCCTTCTTTCCGGCCAGCAACATGGCCCCATTATGGCCCTGCGCTCAGGCGCACCCAGCACCGGAACCGGGTCTCTCGCGAGGTTTCTTCGATCCCCCGTATAGTTTCCGGGCTCCGGGTGCCGACAATTCGGAAAGAGGTCTTTGGATGCCCTACTTTGCGTATACCGCCGTTGATCCCAGTGGACGACAAGTCAAGTCGTTCATGGAGGCTGATAACGAAGCCTTGGTCTTAAGCAAACTGCGAGACCAGAGCTTGCAGGTGCTCGATATTCGGGAGACCAAGAAGGTCGCCAAGAAGCGAGTCGCTGGCAAGATGAAGGCGAAGGCCCTGGTCATCTTCTCGCGTCAGTTCGCCACGATGATCGACGCGGGGATTCCGATTTTGCGGTGCCTGGAAATCCTGGCCGAGCAAACCAAGGACCCGATCCTGAAGCCGAGCATCCTGGCCGTAACCCAAGACGTGAAGGGTGGTCTTTCGCTCAATGAAGCGATGGCCAAGCACCCGGCCGTGTTCAACAAGCTTTATGTGAACATGATCCGGGCCGCCGAACTCGGCGGGATCCTGGACATCATTCTCGACCGTCTCTCGTCGTTCCTCGAGTACGAATCCGAGGTCCGCGCCAAGATCAAGGGGGCCATGATGTATCCGGTCCTCGTTTTGATCTTCAGCCAGATCATGCTCTTCGCGCTGTTCAGCTTCGTGCTGCCCCGCTTTAAGGGCATTTTCGAAGGGATGGATGTCGAAATGCCGCCGGTCACGGCTGCCCTTTTCAAGATGGGTGACTTCTGCCAAGCCTATTGGTGGATGATCCTGCTCTTCGTGGGCGGCACCATTTTCGGCCTTAAGCTGTGGGGCAAAACCCCGGAAGGGCGCTACCGCCTGGACATGGTCAAGCTCAAGATTCCCGTAGTGGGTGAACTCACGCTCAAGATGAGCGTCGCCCGCTTCTGCCGCACGTTCGGGACGCTGATTAACAGTGGCGTACCGATGATGCGCGGCCTCGAAATTGTGGGAGAAACGCTGGGCAACGCCGTGTTGATCGAAGCGATCGACAAGACGCGCCTCAGTATTCGCGAAGGGAACCGCCTGTGCGTGCCCCTCACCGAGTGCGGTTTGTTCCCTCTGATGGTCACTCAGATGATCGACGTGGGTGAAGAAACTGGTCGTCTCAGCGAAATGCTCGTCAAGGTCGGCGACTTCTACGACGCCGAAGTGGATTCAACGGTCAAGGGCTTGACCTCGATGATCGAGCCCTTGCTCATTATCTTCCTCGGCGTGGTGGTGGGTTTCATCGCCATCAGCGTGATGGCCCCGATCTTCAAGCTAGTTCAGAGTGTTCAGGAGTAATTACCAGGGGGCAATGCAGTTGCCCCCACCGACCATTGATATGTATCTGCTTGGGGGCGCACGGATGGCGCCCCGCAATCACTAAGGAAGGAAAATGTCGGAGATTCTCGGTCAAGCGTTGAGTGAAGCGGAACTGATGGTTTTGGAGTACGTCCAAAACCCTCGGCCCGACCTCAAGGATCTGATCATCGTTCACTATGCTCACCTCGTCGAGCGAACCGCGCGTCGGTTTGCCGGAGTGGAGCCGGTGGAGGACTTGATCCAAGTGGGCTATATCGGCCTGCTCAATGCGTTGTCCAAGTTCGATCCGAACGCCGGGGTGCGATTCAACACCTACGCCACGCACTTGGTGGCCGGCGAGATCAAGCACTACCTCCGCGACCGCTCGCAGACCATCCGCATGCCCGCCTGGCTGCAAGAGTTGCGAGCCCGAGTGAACCGCACCAGCACCGCCCTGCAGGCGGACCTGAAGCGCCCGCCCACGGAACGAGAAATTGCCGACCAACTGGGCATCGCCGAAGACACCGTGCGGGATGTGATGCAAACCAACGATATCCTGCGGGTGACTTCGCTGGACGCCACCCCGTCGGTGGACGAAGAGGGCGAAAGCGACCTGGACCGGCTGGACGCGGGCGACTTCTGCCCGGACCAGTTGAGCGTGGAAGACCGCTTGCTCCTGGAAGCGGCCATGCAAGAGCTGCGCGACCTGGAGAAGGAAGTGCTGACGCTATTCCACTTCGAGTCGCTGAACCAGACCGAAATCGCGAACCGCCTCGGCATCTCGTGCAACTACGTGTCGCACATCCTGCGGCAGTCGCTGAGCAAGCTGCGCCGCATCTTGATGAAGCAAGAATCGGACGACCGCCGCCTGCGCGCCGACCAGACCCGCGACGAAGAAGCCTATTGCGAACGCACCGGCGTTTACAGCGATGCCTATTTCCGCCGCCGCTTGACGGAAGAGATTCACCGCGCCATCGGCTACGGCAGTGTCTTGAGCGTCGTGGTGGTGCAGTTCGACGGCCTGGACCGCGTGCAGGGCTTCTTTGGCCCGGGCAGCGTGGAGGACATCCTCAGCGATGCCGCCGAACTCTTGCGCACCAACGTGCGTGGCTTGGACATCGTGTGCCGCTTCGGTAAGGAGAGCTTTGGCGTCATCCTGCCGGCCACTGGCCCCTCGGTAGACGTGGTCACCGACCGTTTGGTCTCCCGCTTTGAGGGTTGGACGCAGCTTCGCGGCGGCCCGAACTCGCCCGTGACGGTGCGCATGGCGCAGGCCACCGCCCCGGATCATGGCCGCAACCTGAAGGAAGTCCTCGCCTATCTGCGCGGTCAACTTCAGTCCAGCACCGAGAAGGCCGCCTAAGGCCTCTCACCTCCACCACGTTAGAATCACAACATGAGCGTTGTGATTCCGGTGGCGCACGACATCGTGTGCCCGTGGTGCTATGTCGGCCATGCCCAGGCCCGGCGACTGGAACAAGAGTTTGGCGTCCAGTTCGACTGGATCGGCTACGAGCTGTATCCCGAGCCGATGCCGTTTGACGATGGCACGCCGCCCCCGCCGCCACCCCCGGCGAACAAGCCGAAAACTCCTAGCCGCTTCCAGCTGATGCTGGCCGCCGAGAACATGGAGTTACCGAAGGTTTCGCGCCCCTATCCCATTCGCTCGCACGACGCCCTGGCGGCTCTGGAGTTTGCCAAAGCGCAAGGCGACATCAACCCCTTGCTGGATGCCGTCTACCACGCCTACTGGGCGGAAGGCCAAGACATTGGTGAGCGTGAAGTGGTGCTGAACCTGGCCGAAGCCTGCGGCCTGGATCGCATCGCCCTGAATGAAGCGCTGGAAGACCGACGCTACGCCTCGCTCGTCATCCCCTTTGATGATGAAGCTCACGAGAAGGGGGTCTGGAACGTGCCGACGTTCTGGATTGGCGAAGGACGCTACGCCGAGCAGCCGTACCGCGTGCTGGCCAAGGCGATGCGCGAACATCTGGGAGCCTAAACCCCGGTGACCGTCTACCCCGATTTGGAGTTCCCGGCGGCCCCGCCGGAACGCCCATACGTGTTCATCAACATGGTGAGCACGATTGACGGGAAAACCATTTCAGGGGAACGCCACGAGCCGGTGACCCAACTGGGCAGCCGCCGCGACCACGCCACCATGCACGACCTGGAGCGACACGCTCAGGCCATCTTGATCGGGGCGGAGACGGTGCGAGCCACCCCGGTGATCAATTGGCCGGCGGGAGTTCTGCGCCTCGCAGCCAGCCGCACCGGGCGCCTGGACCCGAATGCCTCGTTCTTTCAGTGCCCCACCGGGGAAGCCTGGGTCGTGCTTCCGCAAGATGCCGTGGCCGCGGCCACCCCGGGCCTCCCGCTCTGGCCCGTAGGCCAATCGGAGGTGGACTGGGAAACATTCCTTCGCGAACTTCGCATCCATAAGAAGGTGACGCACTTACTGGTGGAAGGAGGAAGCGAAATCAACGCCGAGTTCTTGCGACGAGACTTGGTGGACGAACTCTTTCTGACCCTCGCGCCCAAGATTCGCCTGGGCCGCGACCTGCCCACCTACGCCGGCGGCGAACCCCTGCCCCCCGGACATCTGATGAACTTTGATCTCGTTTCTTGCCGCCCCGTGGAGAACGAGGTGTTCTTGCGCTACCGGAGACGCACCGCATGAAGCGCATTCTCACCTTCTCCACGTACCTGGTGCGCAATGGGGGCAAGTCGTTGCCGCTCATCGGCGTGATCGTGCTAGCCGTACTGCTCATCGTCGGGATCGTCGCGCTGATGAACTCGATTCCGTACAGCATCCGCACGATCTACAAGCACAGCAAGAACTACACGGGCCTGGTGCCGCGCAGCAACGCCAGCGTGGACCACAACATCCGGAAGGAGATTCGCGACGGCGCCCCCGTGCCGATTGAGCCCATTCTCGTCATCCGGGGCTCACAGGCGCAAGTGAAGTCTATCGTGGGCGGGTGGCCGTTTGTGGTGCTGGCCATGCGGCAGGACGACATGCGCCGCTTTGCCAAGCGCCTAAACATCACGAAAATCGAAGGCCGCTACCCCAAGGCGGGCGAGGCGGAGGCGCTGATTAGCGAACCCGTGGCGCGCAACCTCAAGCTCAAGCTCGGCGACCCGCTCCTGAAGCCTGACAACGCCGACGCGTACTCGATGTTCCCGGTGAAGATCGTCGGCATCGCCCAGACCGATTACTGGACGATGATGATGCCGTACGAGTACCACGAGAAGTACCACTTCCCGCCCTACGACAGCGCACTCGTCTTCGCCAAGAACCCGGCCGACCAGGACAAGCTCGACCGCTGGATACACGAGAAGTACCGGGGGGCCAACCTGCGCGTGTTCGCCTACTTCTTACTGGAAGAGGAAACGAACGGCATGTTCCGGATCCTCTACCAGATCTTGAATGTGGTCATCTTCACCCTCGTCGCGGTGATCACGCTGATGATGGCGATGCTGATCAACATCTACCAGTCGCAGCGCATACAAGAATTCGGCTTGCTTCAGGCCCTCGGTTACACCCGCCGCGACCTCATCCGGCGGGTGCTCGGCGAGAGCATTGCCGTGGTGCTGGTAGGGTGGCTGCTGGGGGTGGCGGCGGCCCAAGGCATGCTACAGCTGGTGAAGGCCCGTCTCATGGACCCCAACGCCTTTGCGCTGGATGTGTGGGACCGCTCGGCTTTGCTCTATACCATCCCCGTGCCGGTCATGATTTTCCTGGCGGCGGTGGGCGCGATCTGGAGCCGCTTCCGCACCTTTGACCCTGTAAGCGTCGTGGAGCGACGACTGGCATGATTGAACTCCGCCAAGCCTCGTTGGTCTACAAAGACCAAGGCAAAGACCTCTACGCCTGCCGCCACATCAACCTGACGGTTCGCCGGGGCGAGTTCCTGGGGATTCTCGGCCCCAGTGGGAGTGGCAAGTCCTCGTTGCTCTACATGATGAGCGGGCTGAAGAGCCCGACCTCCGGGGAAGTGCTTTACAAAGACCAGCACATCTCCGAGATGAGCGAACCCGAGCGCGCCCGCCTGCGGCTGGTGGACTTCGGCATCGTCTTCCAATACCCCTACCTCATCGGCTACTTGAGCGCGCTGGAGAACGTGTTGGTCGGCTCGCCGGGGGTGGGCACCCGCGAGAAGGCGCAGGAACTGCTGCTGGACCTCGGCATCGGGCACAAATCGCACCGCTTGCCGCACGAACTCTCTGGCGGGGAACGCCAGCGTGTGTGCGTGGCCCGCGCCCTCCTGGGGGGCCGCTCCATCATCTTCGCGGACGAACCCACCGCCTCGCTGGACCACACCAATGGCCTGGCCGTAGTGGACCTGCTGGTGCGGCACCGAGGTGAAGGGGCGCTGGTGATCGTGACCCACGACCCTTCGATGCTGGCCCACGCCAACCGGGTGATCCACATCACGGACGGCGAGGTTGTCAAAGAAGAAATTGACCCCTCATTTGCGCCGACGGGCCCAATCCGCGAAACGATTGGCCCCTAAATTGCGCCTTACTGCAAAGGAACACACGGAATCGGACTCAAGCCTAGATTGAGTTTGGTATCATGCGACTCTGCGCCGCAAACTTCGGCTTGCCGGTAGTCAAAGGCGCCTAAGCGAATCAGACGTCTCCTCGAAAGTGAGGGGAATAGGATGCGGGACGGCTCTCAAGGCGACATCCCGTAGGCCTATCGGGTGGACGACGGCCTGCTGTCCGATTCGTGTGTCGTTCTGTCGGGTTTCTCCGGGTTCACCTCCGGAACTGACTTCACGGTCACGCAAGTGGCCGAAGGAAACTTGATTGGCTACCTATACGCAAATCCTGATGAGCGCGGCCGCGCTGGCCGCAGTTGTTCCGATGGCGCACAGCGCCCGCGGTTCGTGGTTTTCACGCATCGCCGACCGATTCCGCCGCAGCGAGCCTAAGCAAGCCGTGGCCGACCCGCCGTCCATCCCCAATGATGCCGGCTGGCAGCTGATTCACAGCGAAAACGCCGACAGCTTTGAAGCCTGGTTGCTCAAGGATCAGTCCGGCCTTCCGCTGGGATCGAGCGAGCAACCCTCGCTGGGCTCCCACTTGCTGATCGAGCTTTTCGATTGCGACCAAACGTCGCTGGAGAAGGTCTCGACCGTCGGCAAGGCCATGCGCGACGCCGCGATTGTGAGCGAAGCGACCGTGGTGGACGAATCGTTCCACGAGTTCGAGCCGTGGGGTGTTTCCGGCGCGGTCATCATCCAAGAGTCGCACTACACGATCCACACGTGGCCCGAGCACCGCTACGCGGCCGTGGACCTGTTCTACTGCGGTGGCACGATCTACGTGGACAAGGCGATTGAGGCCCTGCGCGAGCAGTTCAAGCCCGGCCGCATGAAGTTCCTCGTCGTGCGACGCGGCATCGAAAGCGAAGTCGCCGGCTAAGCCGCTGAATTGACATCAAGAACCCCCGGTAGCCGAGAATGGCCGCCGGGGGTTTTTCGTGTCGGCTGAGAGTCGTTAGAAACCCAACGTCATCGGCGTGACGAGCTTGAATGCCAACCGGTTGGTGAAGGTGCGGCTGTTCGGGTCACCCACAATCAGGAACATCTCCGTGCCCCGGCGTCCGCTCAGGCGATAGGACGCATTCCAGTTGTAGTCGTCATTGCGGCGTACCAAGCGGAAGGACACACCTTCGAACTTGCCCAGGTCGTGCGTGGCCACCAGCACCATCTGCGTTTCCGCATCGCCATCAAATTCTACGAACTCGTTGCTGAGGGACAGCTGCGTAAACGGGGTGACGCGGTACTGCAGGCCAAGCTCCAAGTCGCGGCGCTCGCGGCCTCGGAAACGAGACCAGGCAATCTCGGCCCGTACCCGGCGGTAGGGGTCGTTGTAGGGGTAAGTCGCCCCGATGCTGAAGCTGCGGTCGTGGAACTGCTCGAAGCGGCCAGCGCTGTAACCCACCCCAAATCCAAGTCCGTTCAGCAGGCTCATTTCGGCGTTCACCCCCACGTTATCGCGGTAGAAGTCGCCATTGAAACGATGGGACGAGGAGAGATTCAAGCCAACTCCCCACTCGCGCACGCCCGGCATCGTGTACTGCTCGCCGTAGCGAGTGAACAGCCCCACTCGCCGGAAATTCCGCTCCGGCGCAAAGCCAATGCGCGGGAAGAAGTTCGGCGTGACCTCGTTGTACTCCACGCCCACGTTCCACTTTGCGGTTTCCAAGAAGGCCCCCGTCGAAATGCGGCTCCCACTTCGCTGTTGCTCGTCGTCGGTGAACTGCGTGTTGAGGTAGTACGTTGTGTCCCCGAGGGTGTAGCTCGAGTTCAGTTGGCCCGCATCATTGTCCCGTCCGGTTTGATCGTTGCGCACGTAGGCAAGGCTCGTCACGAGCTGCGGACTCCACCGGCGACTGAGCGAGAACACGCTGGCAATCTGGTCGCCAAAATCCGTCACGGCCATGGCGCCCATTCGGGTGGTCGCATCCACATCCCCGTAGATCTTGATGCCGGAGTCAATATCCCGGATCCGTTGGCTGGCGAAGAGGCGAGCGTCGAATCCGGTGCCGAAGTAGTTCTGCCCTTCTTGGAAGAACGGCCGCGCTTCGCCCGCCAGCCGCTCAAAGTAGCTGAAATCGAGCGAGAGGATGTCGTTCTCAATGTTTACGTCGTCGGGGTTGATGGTGCCGACGAGGCTGAGCCCCCCGGGCAACTGACGCTTGAAGTCCAGGCCCACCTGGCTCTCAAACTTCTCATCCTCGCGCACGCCCACAAAGGCGTAGGGCAGAAGCAGGAATTGGTCGTTGCCTTCAATCTTGGGCACGTTCACACCCGTCCACTGCGGGTTGCGGGTGCGGTCACCGCGGGTATAGGCATAGGAATAGGTGTTCGACTTGTTGCTGCGGAACCACTCCACGTCGAATCGGGCGTCGCGCAGACCCGCCGGGGCCGGGGACACGATTTGCCAAGGAATCCGGGCTTCAAACTGCCAACCGTTTTCCGTTCGCTTCGCCTGAGCCTCGAACTCGCCAACCCATTCGGTCTTGGCGGCACGCCCTCCGTTCAGTTCAATTTCGGTGGCTCCTTGAGGGTTGATCCCGAACTCGTCGTCGCCCGTCCCCTGCCCCAAAAGGTCGAGCGACAATCGCATCTGGTCGTTGCCGTTCAGGCTCACATTCTGCCGATACTCTTCGGCAACCAACTTGCGCGGGTCAGTGTAAACCCGCCCGGCGAAGTAAATGTTCTTGCCGTCGTAGCACAGCCAGAACTCAGCGCGCTCGTCGCTGGGCAGACCGGTGTCACGGTCATAGAAGCCTTCGCGGCGGGCTGATTCTTGCCATTCGCCTTCGCCAATTTCCCCGTCAATCGTGGGGGGATTGCTGACAACCACAGCGGGCAACGGTTCGCGCAGTTGTAAGTCATTCACCGGGGCAACGGGAGCGACAGGCAAAAGGGGCATCTTGCCACCTTACGGGTGCCAGCGCCGCATAGTTACCGTTACGAAATGGAATCAGGCCCCTTGGGCCAGCAAAAGGGGCCAGAAGGGCTGACCTCCGGCCCGCCATAATGAACCCATGGATATCGTTGTCCCGGCTGAATTCCGTTACCTCTATGAGGTCAGCGATAAGCGACCGATTACGAAGATCCCCAGTCCGATCCTTCGTGAAAAGTGCCCGCCGGTGGCCCGAGTCAACACCCGCATCAAGAACATTGGCGAAAACATGGTGCGCATGATGCGCGAAGCCAATGGCATTGGCCTGGCCGCCCCTCAAGTGGGCATCCGCGAGCGGATCGTGGTGATTAGTCCCGATGACCGCCCGATCGTGCTCATCAATCCGGAGATCACCGAGTTCTCGGAAGAGACCGTGATTGCCCAGGAAGGCTGCCTTAGCTTGCCCGGTCTCTACGGCGACGTGGAGCGAGCGGAATCCATCGTGATTAAGGGCCTTGATAAGCGTGGACGTGAGGTGGAGTTTGAGATGGAGGGATTGGCCGCCCGCATCGCCCAGCACGAGGTGGATCACTTGGACGGGATCCTCTTTATTGACAAGGCCGACCCTGCCACGCTGCATTGGGAAACGCCGCCCTCCGAAATGGACGACGAATGAGGATCGTTTTCTTCGGGACGGCTCCGTTCGCCATTCCCTCGCTTGAGGCCGTGGCGTCCGTAACGTCATTGGTCATCGCGCAGCCGGATCGCCCCACCGGGCGCGGACTCAAAACCGTGATGACCCCGGTCAAAGCGCGCGCGCTCGAGTTAGGCTTGCCCGTCGAGACGCCCGAACGTTGCCGCCGTCCCGAGGTGATTGAGCGACTCAAGGAACTCGATGCCGATCTTTTTGTGGTAGCCGCCTATGGCCAAATTCTTCCTCAAGCCTTGCTGGATGTTCCTCGCTATGGGTGCGTGAATGTTCACGGCTCGCTCCTCCCGGCTTACCGTGGCGCCGCGCCCGTGCAACACGCCATCTGGAACGGAGACGCCTTCTCCGGTGTTACTTTGATGCGTATGGACGCGGGGATGGACACCGGCGACATCATCGCCATGGAGACGTGCGCCATTGCACCCGACGAGACGGCCGGCGAGCTCTATGACCGACTCGCCAACATGGGCGGGCAACTTCTGGCCGCGCACTTCGCGACCTTGGGCAGTGGTCAGTACATCGCCACGCCGCAGGACCACGCTGCCGCCACCATGGCCCCCAAGATCTTGCCGAGCGATGCGCAAATCCCGGCGGATGAACCCTTCGATCTGGCCTACCGCCGCTACCGCGCCATGACCCCGGTGCCTGGGGCGTGGATCCAAACCCGCTGGGGCCGCCTAAAGTTGCGCGACGTGCGGCCCGTGGCCTCCTCTTCTCCCGCCGGAACCGTGGTGGGCACCCGCCCCGAGTTTGTCATCGCCTTACCGGGCGGCGCCTTGGTACTCCGCCAAGTCCAGCCAGAGGGTAAGAAAGCGATGCGCGGCACCGATTTTGCCAACGGCGCCCGTATTCAACCGGGCGACTCGTGGGCCCCGATTTCGTAACTTCTCACCAGAACCATCATGCACAAACAGAATCTTCGCCGGTTGATCATTGGGGTCGTGGCCATCGTCGTCATCTTCTTCGGGTGGTCCATGTTCCGCAACTACGCCAAGGACCCGGGCGACGTGGGCACGGTGGACAGCGAAGGCTGGGTGCTGGCGGTGGAGGACACCGACGAGGGCTACCGCACCGTGGTATTCAACCCCGATGGAGCCAAAACGACGCTTTCCGGTTCCGCCGACCAAGAGGATGATATCGAGGCCACCTGGCGCCCCGATGGCAACAAGGTGATGCTGATTAGCAACCGCGAGGGCGGCAGCTTTAGCGTATACCGCTGGCAACCGGACACCCAAGACGCCGAACTGCGCATGCCCCGGGGCACTCGCAACGCGGCGGGGCTGTGGTACCCGCAATCGGGCGACCCCCTGCAGAATGACGGAGGGATTGTCATCGTCAGCGGCCTGGTGCACCGGATTGACCAACGCACGCAAAAGCTCACGCAGATTCTTCCCCCGCCCAGCATGAGCCGGGGCGGCGCACAGGAAGAAGGCGCGAGCGGCATGAGCGGCGCAATGAGCGGGATTTACGCCACGCTGGGCACGTCGTTTAGCGCCGCCTACTGGGCTGGGAGTGACCAAGCCCTTTACGCCGTGATGCGCCGCGAAGAAGGCGGCTTCTTGTTGATTTACAACCGCTTGGGCACGGATACCAGCGGGATGCCCTACCCGCCGGTGCAATTGGCGGCGGGCGATCGCATCGACCTCGACGTGCTCCCCAACGGGGTGGCGGCCGTGGCCATCGAAGGCTACAAGTGGCCGGACCCCAACGACCCGCGCATCCCTGAGCAGTTCAAGAAGGACGGAGAGCTCACCGTGCCGTTCGAAAACGTGATGTTCATTGCGCGCCCCACGGCAGAAGGCGCTCCGCCCAACATGACAGTCGCGTTCTCGGCCAGCAACGACCAGGTGCTGCGCCACCCCGCCTTCGCTCCGGATGGCACCGCGATCATCGGATCTGCCGGGACGCTGAAGGAGGGTCAGTTCAAGAGTGATGCGCTCATCATCTTCCCGCCCGAAGAAGGTGGCGTGCAGAAGGCGCAGCCCATCGTGCCGGGCCCGGCGGAGATGCCCGCGTGGCACCCCAACGGCAAGATGATCGTTTACGTCGGCAAGGATGACCAAGGCCGGGGACGCTTGTTCACGGTCAACTTCGAAACGCAAACGCGCAAACCCCTGGGTGAGCCGGGCCGATTTACGAACCCGATGTTCAGCCCCAAGACGGACGAACGCGCGGGTACCGTGCCTAACCCGCCAACGCCCGCTCCGCAACCTTAAGCACGTCGTTGGGATCGGGGTCACCCTCAAGGGTGTGGATGAACTGCCCGTACGGACACGTCCGGCGCGGGTCGTTCACCTTATAAATGCCCACGCACGGGCGGCCCAGGGCGGCGGCAATGTGGGTGCTGCCGGTATCCCCGCCGATGTGGACGGCGCACCCGTGGATGAGGGCGGTGAGTTCGGCCACTTTGGTGTGACCCACCATGTCCACCGGTGGCGTCGTGCAGTGGGAAAGCACTTCTTCGAAAATCGGACGATCCCCGGGGGCCCCCAGGAAGACCACCGGTCGACCGCGCTCCATCAGCGCCGCAGCGAGGAGTGCATTCTTGGCCGGCGACCACCGCTTGCTGGCCCAGCCCGCCCCGGCGTTGATGAGGGCGTAGCCCGGGCCGTTCACGCCGCGTTCGGCCAGCTTGGCGGCCACACTGGCTTGTTCTTCCGGCGCGGGAGCGAGGCCAAAGCGGGCGCGGTGCGTTTGGCAGCCCAGGGCTCGGGCGACGTCCACGTATTGGTCCACTACGTGCAGGCTGGTGGGGTCGGGCATCACGGGGCTAGAGAACAGCCGCGCCCCTTCCCGCTGCCAGTGGAACCCCAAGCGCCGCTTGGCGCGGGCCGCGCCCACCAGCAATCCCGACTTGAGCAGCCCCTGCATGTCGAGGGCCACGTCGAATTCGCCTAACTCCTTCACCCATGCCCGTTTTTTGAGCTGAGATTTCTCGATGGTGATGACTTCGTCAATGGCGTCGCACTGCTTGGCGAGGGCGGCGAACCGCTTGTCCGCGATCCACACGATTTCGGTCGCGATCCCTTCGTCCTTCAGCGCGCAGGCCACCGGCAGGGTGCAACACACGTCGCCGAGCGCGCTCAGCCTTACGATGAGGACGCGCACGTTTCCTCCAAAAGCTCTTGGGCGGCGCGGATCACGTCCGCCGGGTCGGAATCATCCGCCCGCATCCCGCCGTGGATGATGCGGCCGTGGGTGGTGTAGGGGCGGAATCGCTCGGGGCGATTCTTGCTAAACACGCTCACCACCGGCACGCCGTAGGCGGCGGCCATGTGCCCGGTGCCGGTGTCGGCGGCTACGTGGAGGTGGCTGGCGGCCACCAGCGCCATGGAGGTACGCAGGTCGTAGGCTCCCACCCTGTTCAGCACGGCCGGGTGCGGGATTTCGGGGTCGCCCGGGCCGCCCACAGCGACGATTTGGGTTCCGGGCGCGGCGAGCCCCGCCGCCACTTCCGCCCATTTCTCCGGGGCGAACCGCTTGACGGACTCCGTAGCCCCGGTTTGGATCGTGACCAGTCGGCCCGGAAACTCAGCCCGAAACGCTGCCACTTCGGCCTCCAAGTTGGGCATGATCGGGCGATCGGGGGTGTCAAGGGGAGAAATCAGTCGAGCAGCCGCCATGGCCCGGTCCACTTCGTGCGTCACGTCTCCGGCCAGGGCCGCCGGCGGGTTCAGCGTTCGCGCCAAGGCGTCGGTGGCGCGGGTGCTGATGCGCCGCTTCGCCCCAGAAAGCCGCAGGGCCAACGCCGTCTTACTGTGCCCCTGAAAGTCAAACCCGACATCAAAGTTGAGCTGCCGAAGACGCATCCACTGCGCCCACTGCTCCCGGAAAGCTGCCGGGCCACTCATGCTCTTCCAGCGCCGACGGTCAAACACCACCACCTCGTTCACTAGGTCCGGCACGGCCAGCACCGGCACTGGCTCCCGTTGCACCGCCCAGCCGATGAACGCCTCAGGGAACTGGCGGCGCAGCGCCGTCACCGCCCATGCGGCCATCACGCAGTCGCCAATGGCGGCGAACCGCACAATGAGGATGCGGGGCGCGCTCACAGCAGCCCCTTGCGGCGGGCGGCCCGCCACCGGTCATGAATCCACAGCCACTGCGCCGGACGGGTGCGGATCTGCTCTTCTAGCCAAGCGTGCACCGCTTGCATCGTCGCCACGCCCTTATCGCCTTCGGGAGTGACCATGAGGGGCGTAAAGAAGTGAATCTCGTACTGGCCCACGCCGGTGCGCCAACACACGGCGGGCAGGATGGGGGCGCGGGTGCGCTCGTGAATCACACCCAGCCCGAGGTTCGTCCCCGCGGGGTGCCCGAAGAACGGCACGAACGCGCTGGAGTCGTTCTGGTCGCTGAGGATGCCGACGATTTGGTTGGCCTTGAGGGCATCGAGGATCGGGCGGGTTGCCTCGCCGCGCGGGATGATGGTGGTGCCGGACGCCCGGCGAAGATCGTTGATGATGCGGTCCACGCCGCCGGTGTCGGCGGAACGAATGACCACGTTGAGGGTGTAGCCCGACCGCGACAGCCACGCGGCCATGCGCTCCCAGTGCCCCAGGTGGCCGGTGGCCAATAGCACGCCGCGCCCTTCGGCCAAGGCGGCTTCCAGGTGCTCGCGCCCCACCACGGTGATGTTCTGCTCCAGTTCGGGCAGGGGCCGCTCGGCATAGGCTAAGAAATCCGCGCTCACGGTGCCGAAGTGTTCGTAAACCTCGCGGATCACGCGGGACCGGTCTTCCCTTGACCACTCGGGGAACACCATCGCCAGGTTGCGATCCGCCACTTCGGTGCGTCGCCCTAGCCGCTGAAGGATACGGCCCCACCGTCGCCCTGTGGCCTCGATCACCTCATCCGGGCGACCGACCAGCCGACGCCGGAGCGTACGGAGCAGCCACTCCCCCGCTTTGCCGACCAGGGCCTTCCGACGTTGACTCATAGAACTACTTCGCGGCGATACGTGCGCCCAGCCACTCGGCGAACTCTGCCGCCGGCTCGATCGTGACGCCGTACTGCAGGATTCCCCAAGCTCTCGATTCTACGTCGGGCCGTTGCCGAATCTTGACCCAGTCCTTGGCCGTGGTGAGAATGGGCAGGTCCGCCGGGATGCGGCTCAGGAGCTGCGGATCATCGAGCGGGTCGTGGTCGGGGCGGGCCACGCCGCTGGCTACGTCATAACCCAAATGCTCGGCCGTCATCACCATGCGGTGCGGATAAGCGATGGCGGTGAGAGTGGCCACCCGCGCGGGGGCGGGCACCGGCGATTGCGTCCAGTGGATGTCCCGAATGAACGGCTGCACTGAGAATTGATCGTTCGGCAAGAGCAAATCGGCTTTGCGCCGCCCCGCCCCGCGAGGCTCACGGTACGGCCCGGCGGGGAGGCAAAACGAGTTCACCGGCCGCTCGGGGTCCAGAACAATGCTCACATCCTTGCGGAGCGGCAGATGCTGGAACCCGTCGTCCATCAGCAGCACCGCACCGGGGTGATGGGCCGCTACTAGCGCCGCAGCATCCACCCGCTTGCGCCCCACCACCAGCGGCACATCGGGCAAAGCCTCGCGGATCATGGCGGGCTCGTCGCCCCATTCCTTCGGGTCGAGCGGCCCAGCGGGGGCCAAGCTCGCCCCCTCTTGGCGCGGACTCCGGTACCCGTTGCACCCAATCACCACCTCGCGCCCCTGCCCTCGCAACACCTGCGCGACGTGGATGACCACCGGCGATTTGCCACTGCCCCCCACCCGTAGGTTGCCGATGCACACGATGGGTGCGTGCGGCTGCTGGGGCCGCTTGATCCCGAGCTTATACATCAGCTCGTAGCTCATCCAGCCGAGGGCGTAAAGCCCGGCGAGCGGGAGCATCACCCACGATTCGATGTCTCGTCGGTCCGATTCAAACTCGCGCTGGATGACTCCCATGGTGGCTGGCTTGAGGTTAGCTCGGGCGGGCGATGGGGGTCATGTCCAGCCAGTTCGGACCGATCTTGGCGTCCACTTCCACCGGAACATTGAGCGGTAACGCCTGCTCCATGGCCTCGCGGATGGGTTCCAGCGGGGCGTGCTGACCTTGCGGCACCTCGAACACCAGTTCATCGTGCACCTGCAGCAACATCCGGATGCCGGTGCCCTCCAGCAGCTTCGGCATGCGCAGCATGGCCAGCTTAATCATGTCGGCGGCGGTGCCCTGGATGGGGGCGTTCATGGCCTGGCGCTCGGCGTACTGCCGGGCGGTGCGGTTGCCCGCGTGGATGTCCGAGAAGTAGCGGCGGCGGCCGGTCATGGTCACCGTGAAGCCTCGGCTGCGGGCATCTTCCACCACGATCTCGGTGAAGGCCTTCACGCGCGGGAATCGTTCGTTGTACTGCTTGATGAGGGCCTTAGCCTCGCTCACCCCGAACCCCGTGCCGAGCTGTTGGGCCAAGCCGTATTCGGTGACCCCGTACAGCACCGCGTAGTTCAGCATCTTGGCCAGACGGCGCTGCTCCTTGCTCACGGCCTCGGTTTCCATCCCGAACATCAGCCCGGCGGTGACTGAGTGGACGTCCACGTGGTCGCGGAAGGCCTGTGTCAAGGCTTCGTCTTCGCACATGTGCGCCAAGATGCGGAGCTCGATCTGGCTGTAGTCGAAGCTGGCCAATTCGAACCCGTCGGCCGGGATGAACGCCCGCCGGATCTGCCTTCCCAGTTCGGTGCGGATGGGGATGTTTTGCAGGTTCGGTTCGTTGCTGCTCAGGCGGCCCGTGGCGGCTACGGTTTGGTTGAACTTGGTGTGCAGCCGCTGGTCGTCGGCCACCAGCCGGGGGAGCGCATCGGCGTAGGTGCCGCGCAGCTTGGTGAGTTCGCGGTAGTGCAGGATTTCGGCGGCAATGGGGTGCTCGATGGCGAGATCGGCCAGCACTTCCACCCCGGTCGCCCAGCCCGTCTTGGTGGGCTTGCCCCCGGGCAGTTGCATGCGTTCAAACAGCACTTCCCCGATTTGCTTGGGTGAACCCAGGTTGAACTCTTCGCCCGCAATCTCCCACGCGCGGCGCTGAATCTCGACCACCTCTTCGCCCAGCCGCGCACTGTATTCGCGCAAGTAATCGGGGTCCAGCCGAATCCCCCAGTCCTCCATGTCGGCCAGGATCGGCACCAGCGGCCCTTCGATGTCTTGGTACACCGAGGTTTGCTTCTCGGCCTCCAGGCGGGCGGCCATCACCTCGCGAAGCGGGTGGAGATAAAGCACCCGGTGGTCGGGGTTGGGCGGGCGCACCCCGTCCAGGTAGCCGGCCAGCAGGTCATCCAGTTCGTAGTTCGTCCGCCCGCTTTGCAGCACGTAGGCGGCCAGCATGGTGTCGAAGCCCGGGGCCGTCCAAGTGTCCAGGCCGTGGAAAACCGGCTTGACATCGTGCCCGGTAGCACGGGAAGGATCTTGCGCCAGAAGCTCGCGTACCACCGACCAAGGCGCGTAAGCCAGGCGGGTACCGACGGCCACCGTGCCTTCGCCCGCGTCCTCTTCATCAAACATCCCGGGCTGGGCAGCGGCGCGCGGCGGCATCAACGCCCACGGCGCATCGCCGACGAACTTCTGCAGGGCGGCCAGGTCGCGAGGGCGGGCGGTTTCGGTCGGCTCAATGGCCTCGCGCTCCACGGTGGCCACCACCACGGGGGCGTCACTGGCTTGGGCGTAGGCGGCCAGCACCTGCGGCACCTTGCGCGAAAACTGCCGAAACTCCAACGACTGCATCATCGCCACCGCTTCGTTGATCTGCTCGGCGGTGAGGGCGTAGGGCGCGAAGTCGTATTCCAGCGGCACATCGCGGATGATCGTGGCGAGCCACTTGCTTTTGCGCATTTGCTCTTCGTTGCCCACGATCTTCTTGCGGAACTTCTCCGGCACCTCGTCCATGCGTTCCAGCAGGTCTTCGATCGTCGCGAACTGCTGAAGCAAAGCCGAAGCCGACTTGTCGCCAATACCCGGCACACCCGGGATGTTGTCGCTGGTGTCGCCCACCAGGGCCTTGTAATCGGGGATGGCTTCGGGGCCGAAGCCGTAACGCTCGCGCACCGCGTCGGGGTCGTACATCACCACGTCGCTCACCCCGCGCCGGGTCGTCATCACGGTCACCGCGTGGTCCACCAGTTGCAAGTTGTCGAGGTCGCCGGTGACGATAATGGTGTCGTAGCCGTTGGTTTCGCCCAGATAGCTGAGCGTGCCCACCACGTCGTCAGCTTCGTAGCCGGGCATCTCCATCACCGGAAGATGGAAGGCGCGCACCAGTTCGCGTACGAACTCCAGCTGCTGGTTGAGCTCATTGGGCGTCTCGCGGCGGGTGCCTTTGTATTCCGCATACTCGGCGTGGCGGAAGGTTTTGCCCGGCGGATCCAGGCACACCACCAGCGCATCCGGCTTGTGCTCGGTCAGCAGCGAGAGCAACATCCCGGTGAACCCAAACAGCGCATTGGTGGGCCGCCCATCGCTCGTGCTCATGAAGCCGGTGCCGTAAAACGCCCGGAACATGAGGCTGAAGCCATCGATGAGGATGAGTCGGCGCGCGGCCATGGCGGCAAGTTACCCCCACAAAATGCAACGCCAGGGCCCCAGAAAGGGTATCATTGGGGGTGCGGGAGGAACGGCCCGCTTTGGGCGGAAACGCTCAATCTCCGTTTAGGGGAAGGTTCAAAGAATGATCTATCGGCCGGTACGTTATGAACAAATGATGAAAGCCGCCGAAGGGATGGACGTCCGAGCCCGACGAATGTTCGAAGGGATGGCCATCTACAGCGGCGAGAAGATGTTTGCCTACTTGGTGGGAGAAGATATTGGCCTGAAGTTATCACCGGAAGACCGATCCGCAGCCATGGAGTTGGGAGCCGACGAACTGCGCGCCAACCCGGATGCCGAACCCATGCGCGAGTACGTGCGGATGCCCCGCAACGTCCTTGACAACTACGACACCTTTGTGACGTGGGTGCAACGCAGCGCCACGTACGCGACGGGCCAATCCATTAACTAAGCCCTCATGATCCCGGTGCCCATGGCACCAAACCCGACGGGGTCGAGAGTGACTATAAGCTCTCGACCCCGTTTTTTTTGCCCAACGGCAACCAATTTGAGCCCTGCAACGGTGCAGGCTGAACCCGTAGAATAAGCGAGCAAGCACCGCCATGAACAGCATTGGAGTTCTCACCAGTGGGGGAGATGCCCCCGGCATGAATGCCGCCGTGCGCGGCGTGGTGCGGGCGGCCCTGGGGCGGGGCGTCGGCGTATTCGGTTTCCGACACGGCTGGCGAGGCGTCATCTCCGGCGAAGGGCTGTGGATGGAATCCGGCACCGTGAGCGGCATCCTTGACCGAGGGGGCACCCAGCTGCACACGGCGCGATGCCCCGAGTTCCGCGAACGTGCCGGCCGTGAACAGGCCATGGAGAACGTGAAGGAACTCGGCCTGGAAGGTTTGGTGGTGATCGGCGGAGACGGCTCCCTGACCGGGGCGCGCAAGCTCTACGAAGAATTCAAGTTCCCGGTGGTGGGCGTGCCGGGCTCGATTGACAACGACATTGCCGGCACGGACTACTCGATCGGGTTCGACACCGCGAACAACACGGCTCTCGATGCGATTGACAAGATCCGCGACACCGCCTACTCTCACGATCGTGTGTTTGTGATCGAGGTGATGGGGCGGGCGAACGGCTTCATTGCGGTGGAAGTCGCCCTCGCCAGTGGCGCGGAGGCCGTGCTGGTGCCCGAGGTGCCGTTCTCGCTCATCAACATCTGCGACCGACTGAAACGCCAGCGCGCCAAGGGCAAGCGCAGCAGCATCATTGTGGTGGCCGAGGGCGCCGCGCGCGCCGCCGACGTGGCTGACTTCGTGAGCAAGAACACGGGCTACGAAACGCGCTATCTGGTGCTGGGGCACATGCAGCGAGGTGGCTCGCCGACCGCTTTTGACCGGGTACTGGCCCTGCGGCTGGGCGCCTTTGCGGCGAACCGATTGATCAGCGGGTTTCACGGCGAGATGGTGGGGGTCTACGGCGACAAGCTGGTGGCCAATCCGCTGAGCTATGTGCTGAGCACCCAGCGCCACATTGACCCCGACCGGCTGCTACTTGTCGAAGCCATGACCGTATGATCGTCACGGTCACGCTCAATCCGTGCGTGGATCGCACCTTGTTTGTCGAGGGATTGCGGGTGCACGACACCAACCGCGTGACCCAAACCGAGATTGACGCCGGGGGCAAAGGCCTGAACCTAAGCCGTGTGGCCACCCGCTTGGGCGCGAAAACGGTGGCGCTGGGGTTCCTGGGCGGCGAAGCGGGCGATTACGTGCGCCTGCGCCTGGTGCAGGAAGGCGTGCCGGAGCGCTGCACTCCCATTGCCGCGCAGACCCGCACCAATGTGAGCATCGAGAGCGGGGATGGCCCGCCCACCACGCTGAATGAACCCGGCCCGTCGATCCTGCCGGCCGAGTTTGAAGCCCTGCGGGCCGAACTCACCGCGCAGGCGGAAGCGGGAGAGTGGGTGGTGTTCGCGGGGTCGGTGCCGCCTTCCCTCCCTCGCACCGTCATTGCTGATCTCGCCCGGTGCGCCCATGAGGCGGGTTGCCGCGTGATGGTGGATGCCGACGGCGAGGTAATGCAACACGCCCTGGGCGAGTGCCTAGATTTCATCAAGCCCAACCGGAGCGAGGCTGAACGCCTGCTGGGCCGTTCGCTGCCGGAGATCGGCGATGTAGCGGCGGCGGCCCAAGAGCTGCACCAGCGCTTGGTGGCCCAAGGGAGTGACCTGGGGCTCGTGGTGATTAGCTTAGGTGCGGACGGGGCCGTGATGACCTCGCCGCGCGGCACTTGGCACGGCCTGCCCATCCCCGTGGAAGCCCGCAGCACCATTGGCAGCGGGGACAGCATGGTGGCCGGCATCCTGACCGCCCTCACCTCGGGACTCTCCGAATCTGAAGCTCTCCGCTACGGTCTGGCGGCGGGGGCGGCGACGGCAATGACCTCGGGTTCGGATATCGGCCAGCGGGCCGATTTCGACGCCCTGTTGCCGCAGGCGCGGGTCCAACCGCTCTCCTAATCGGCCTCACGGTGTATCATGAGCGTCACGCCGGGGTGGCGGAATGGTAGACGCGGCGGTCTCAAAAACCGCTGGCTCATAAGGTCGTGCGGGTTCGAGTCCCGCCCCCGGCACCACTCTTTTTTGAGTGTTCCGCCCCTCTCCTTACTGGTTTCTGAAACTCTCCCGGGCGCAAATCGTCCAAAATGCAGAGGGCCTTGCGTTTGCAACCCGAAAAGACCATGATTTTGCGTCGGATCTTTATGACCATGCTGGCGGTGTTCGCCACCATTCCGGCCTGGGCGCAATGGAACCAGGGCGGCAGCCAGCAGTACGGATTGGGCGGCTACGATCCGCTCTACACCCCCATCAACTGGCGCACCATTGCGCAGGCGCACGAGGCGACGTTCACTTCGTCCGGCGCGTGGGTCATCGTGGACCAAGGGAGCTGGGAGCGCTTCTACAGCAACCTCCGCAACGTGCGCAACCTCACGGGCGGCTACTATCAGCAGAACAATTTCAACCAGAACGGGTTTGATCGCCGCGCCCCGGAAGTGGCGAACTGGGATCGTGAGCAGATCTTGGTTCTCTACCTCGGTCGTCAGCCGATCGGCACGATGATCAGCGTCTCCGAAATCCGCTGGAGCAGCCCCCACACCTGGGATGTTTTCTACACCATCCGCCAAGGCCAGATGGCGCCGATAAATCGACCGGAATCTTGGGTTTCTCCGTACGTCATCGTGCGAATGAACCGCATGCCGGGCGTACCGAATTTCTACCAAACCGGGATCAACGGCTACGGCTACGGCCAGCGCCCCGGTTGCTCTTGCCAGCAGCAACGCTGCAACTCGTGCGGTTGCGGTTGCCACCGGCAGCAGAGTGGCGGCGGTAACTATCTGCTGACCCCGCGCGGGCCGATCCCCCTGAACGGCACCGCCGGCCAGTGCGGCGGCTAAGCGCTACGCATGGAGCGAGTCCCTCGGGCCACGGCCCGGGGGACTTTTTTGTGCCGGATTTGTACCGAACGCGTAGGACGGAGAGGGCAAACTCAGGAGAAGCCATGCACGCAGAAATCATCTCGGTCGGCACGGAGTTGTTGCTCGGCGACACGGTGGACACCAACGCCGCCGCCCTGGGGCAACGGCTGGCCGAGTGGGGCATCCACCATCGCCACCGGCAAACCGTGGGCGATCACCAGGGCCGAATGGTGGAGGCCTTGCGCTTGGCCCAGAGCCGGGCAGAGATCGTCATCACCATCGGCGGGCTGGGGCCGACCGAGGATGACCTCACCCGCTATGCCATTGCCGAGGTGCTGGGGCGCCCGATGGTGCGAGACGAAGCGGTGGTGCGGCGGCTGCAAGCGTTTTTCCGCTCTCGAGGCGTGGCGTGGGTGGAGCTGAATGGCCGCCAGGCAGACCTCCCCGAAGGGGGCGAATGGGTGGCGAATGCCAACGGCACGGCGTTGGGTTTTTGGGTGCCGACGGAAGACGGTGGCGGCGTGTTGGCCCTTCCCGGGCCGCCCAACGAGTTCTTGCCGATGCTGGGCGGGCCGGTGCGCGAGTTGCTACGAGGCAGGGGCGGGGTGCCGCTTTACCGCCGGACTTTGCGCTTTGTGGGAATTGGCGAGAGCTTGCTGGCGGCGCAGTTCCCTGAGCTGATGGAAGGTGAAAGCCCGACCGTGGCCCCCTACGCCAAGCCGGGTGAAGTGCATTTGCGCATCGCCGATGCGGATGATGAGGCCGGACGCGAGCGGGTGCGGGAGGTGGAGGAATTGATTCGGGCGAAGGCGGGCGAGCATTGCTACGGCGCGGACGAAGAGACTCTGCCCGAAGTGATCTTGGCCCTGCTCCGGAAGGAGGGGCACACTCTAGCGGTGGCCGAGAGTTGCACCGGCGGCGGCATCGGCGCACGCTTAACCGAGGTACCGGGAGCCAGCGATGCCTTTGTGGGCGGCGTGATCTCCTACACCGAGGCGGTGAAGCACGCCCACCTGGGGGTGCCAGAGGCCGTGCTGGAGGGGCCGGGCGCGGTGAGCAACGAGTGCGCGGTGGCGATGGCCTGCGGAGTGCGGGAGCGACTATGGGCGACCTGGGGCCTCTCGGTGACGGGCTACGCGGGGCCGGATGCCCCCGAAGGCCGCCTGGGTGAAGTCTGGATCGGGCTGGCCGGGCCGGACCACGCCGAGGCGGTGAAATTCGTGTTCCGGGGCGACCGGCGGACCGTGCGGTTGCGGGCGGCATCCCAGGCCCTCACCTCCCTCTGGCAAGCCCTGCGCTAGCGCGCTCGGATGGGGCATTCTTAGGGCATGTTCCAAGAATCAACGGCCGAAGCCTGGGCGGCCCGCTTCGGCACGCCCGCCCCGGAGGGCCTGCCTGACCTCGGGCGGTTGCTCAATCACCGCTCTGTGCGCGCTTTCACGAGCGAACCCGTGCCGGAGGCGATGATCGAGGGCTTAGTGGGCGCGGCGCTGAGCGCGGCCACTAGCAGCCACCTGCACGCCTACTCTTTGGTGAGTGTGCAAGACCCCGCCCGCCGCCGCGAGATCAACCAGTACTGCGGCGACCAGCGCCAGGTCGCTCACGCCCCGTGGTTCATTGCCGTTTGCGCCGACCTTAACCGTTTGGTCAGCCAAGCCCCCGACCCTGCCATGCCCGATGCCGTGGACACCGTAGAAATGTACACCGTGGCCTGCGTGGATGCCGCCCTCGCCGCCGAGCGCATGGTGGTGGCCGCCGAGAGCCTGGGTCTGGGCACTTGCTACATCGGGGCGCTACGCAACCACCCCCACGAGGTGCGACGCATTCTCAACCTGCCGGATCACGTCTTTGGCGTATTTGGGTTGTGCATTGGCTGGCCGAGTGAAGAAAACTTCCCTCGCATCAAGCCGCGCCTGAACCCGGATCAGATTTGGTTCCGGGAGCAGTACCCGGCGCAGTTAGGCGTCCAGGAATTCGACGCCCGCATGACCGAAGAGTACGCCCGTGATGGCCGCGACGAAGGGGTGCCGTGGTCGGCGCGCATGGCCCGCCGCGCCAGCCTGCGGGGACTCAGCGGTCGGGAGAAGCTCCAAGAGTTTCTGCAAAGCGTCGGCCTGAATCGACGCTAAAACAAGGCGCTAAAACTGAATCCGAACCCCGACGCCGAGGCTCGGCCCGTTACGGTCCACGATGCCGCGCACGGCGAGCTCCTTCACGGGGCGCAACTCAATGGCGCCCAGCGGGTTTTGGCCGTCGTATTCGGCTCGGAACCACAGCTTCTCGCTCACCGGGAGCGCAAACGAGGCAAATCCCCGTCCGCCATCGCGCGAAAGGAACCCGAAAGTCAGTTCGGTCGGCACATCCTGGTTGCCCGGGTCGTAATTGCCGTAGCGCATGGTGACGGCGAGGTAGAACGCCCGACCCGCCAGCTCGTCCGCCACGTCCAGCACGCCGACGCTGATACCCGGCGCGGCATCCGGGAACGGCACGAGATAGTTGTACGCCAGGTCCCCCGAAAACCGATCGCGCCCCGACGAAGTCGCCGCCACGCTCAAGCCGTTGCCCAACCCGTAGGAAAGCCGTCCGAAGGTGTCTTCTCCCTTGCGCCCTTCGAAAGTGCCCCGAATTTCGTTCTTGAACACCGGCAGCCCGGCCGGGGTGCGCAGATTCCAATCGGCGTGCGCCGCCAAGGGCACGGCAAAGAGGGCGAGGAGGGCCACGGTTCGCATGGTTGGGAGTTTAGACGGTTGGGCCGGGAGAAAGTCTCCGGCCGGAGGCGAGGCGCGCCAGGCTGGCCGCCATGATATCGGAGGTCTGGGCGCTGACGGTGAATACAATGCTCTCGCGCCACACGCGCTGGGCGGGGTGACCCAAGGAGTTGGCGGCCCCGCTACTGCTGACCACCCCGGCATGGGCGCACCGGGCCATGAGGTCAATCGCGCTGGCACGGAGTTGCAGGCGGGCGTCGTACTCTTGCTCGTCGGGGCGGGCGGCCATCGCCTGGCTTAGGGCATCCCACTCTTCTTGGAGTTGGGCGAGCGCCTCAAACATGAAATCGGTTTGTCGGCGTTCCGCATTGAGGGCGATGATATCGAGCCCCGCGCGGGCACAACCGAGGGCGAAGAACCCCTGCAGCGTCACGTTGATGAGGTCACTGCGCTGAATCCAACCTTTAGGTTGAAGGAACACGATGTCGTCCGGGTTCACCACGAGGTCCTTGACCTCGGCGGTGACGGTTTGAGCGGCTTCCATCGCCGCCAGCCGCATCGGCTCACTGAAGGTGATCCCTTCCGCGTTGGTAAAGGGCACCACGGCAAACACGGCGCGCCCATCCGGTCGCTCCGCCGCGATGATGAAGTGCGAGAAGAACCCGTGCCCTGTCACCCAGGGGACGTGGCCATCCAGGCGGTAGCCGTCGCCGTCGGGCGTGGCGGTCATCATCGGCGGGCCGGGGCGGCGCAACTGACTGAACCCAATCCCCAGCATCCGTTCGCCACCGGCCATGCGCGGAAGCCACTGTTGTTTGAGGGTTTCATTGGGGCTGCGCGCCAGCATTCCCACCGCGCTCTGGTGCTGCGTTTGCAGAAAGGCGAGCGCCCCACTGGCCCGTGCCACCTCGATTTGGAACTGCCGGAAGGTCGCTTCGTCCACCTCCGGCCCGCCGTAGGCTTGAGGGCGGCGCAAGGCCAAGAGCCCTCTTTGGGCCAAGAAATCTAGCCCTTGGCGCATAGCCACCGGGTCGCCATCCATCGCGTTGGCCAGGGGGGCAAGGTGCTCCCGGAAATCCGCGGTGAGTTTGCTTAGATCCATGCGCCCTCCGGGTCAAACGTGCTCAAGAAGGCAGCTTCCGCCTCGTCCATCCAGGCGGGGCGAGCGCGGTAGCCCCCGGGGCCGACCACCCAGCCTTCGGGCGGCATGGCGGGCCGCTCCTGGCTCCAAATCACTTGGGTTTGCGGGTCGTGCGCCACCACGCCGGGGGTTTGCCGCAACACAGAATCAAAGTCGCTGCGCAAGCACCGCTGGATGAAAACCGGCGCCTGGATCGGCGCGGACTGCACGATGCTCATGGCAGGTAACCCTTTGGTGGGATAAGTGCGCAAGATCACCCGGACGTACATCAGCCCCCGCCCCCAAGCCCCCACGCCCAGCTTGTGGGCATCGTAGCCCGCCACGCTTTTCACCGCCCGGCTCCCGCTCTTGGCTTCCGTCCCATCGGGGCGGCGCAGGGTCGCGCCCAGCAACCAGTCCCGGGGCATTCCGCACGCCGCCATGTAGCCATGGGGCAGATTGCAGGCCAGCAAACCGCCCACGGTGCCGGGGTAGCCCGCCGCCGCCGCGCCCCACTCCGCCGGGTCCGGCAAAGGCAGGCATTGCCCCTCGGCCCACAACAGGGATTGCAGCTCCGAGATGGCCATCCCCGCCCCGACTTCCACCACTTGGTCAGCCGGGCTGAAATCAATCAACCCACAATCCTCTAAAGTGGATTCATGGAACTGAGCCGGAGCTAAGAACCCCTGCTTCGTGCCCAGCCCCCGCAACCGTCGCCCGCTCAATGGGCTGCCCCCCGCCACCGGCGTTGGTGCTCCACGCACCCCTTTTGGTTCGGCAGAACCTTGCACGGATTCGCGAACTCCGAAACCGGGAACATGCGCTTCACATCCCCTTGCAGCGCCAGGTCCGCCTCGCTGAACATTAACGGCATGAAGTCCACCTTCTCCACCCCGATGCCGTGCTCGCCGGAGACGCTCCCGCCTAGCTCAATGCACTTCGTCAAGATGCGTTCGCCCGCCCGCACCACGCGCTCCACCACGCCGGGTTCGCGGTCGTCGAAGTAGAAACACGGGTGCAAATTGCCGTCCCCGGCGTGGAAGATGTTGGCCACCCCCAGCCCTTCCGCCTCCGCCACCTCGTAAACGAAGGTCAGCATCTCGGGCAGCTTGGAGCGCGGAATCACGCCGTCGTGGGTCACCACCGTGGGCGCCAGCCGCCCCATCGCCCCCACGCCCTTCTTGCGGGCCGTCCACAGGTGCTTGCGCTCGGCTTCATTGGCCGCCAGCTTCAATTCTATCGCCCCGAACCGCTGGCAGATGGCAAATACCTCTTCAATCTCGGCCTGCGCAGCGGCCGGGGAGCCATCGCACTCCACCAGCAGCATGGCCTCCGTGCCGGCCGGCACCTCGAGCCCAAAGGCGGCCTGCACCGCCACCAGGATGTTGCGGTCCATCATCTCCAGCGCCGCCGGAATCACGCCCGCCGCAATGATCTCGGCTACCGTCTCCGTGGCCGCCACCACACTCGGGAACGAGGCCAGCAGCGTCTCCACTCGCGCGGGGAGCGGCGTCAGTTTCACCCACGCTTCAGTCACAAAGCCCAGGGTGCCCTCACTGCCCACCAGCACGCTCAGCAGGTCGGGGCCAGGGCCACCTTCCACGCCGGTGCCCCAGGTGCGCACCTCACCCGCGTTGTCAATCCAGGTCATGGCCAGGATGTGCGGGGCCGTCACGCCGTACTTGAGGGTGTGCGGGCCGCCGCTGTTCTCGGCAATGTTGCCGCCGAGGGTGCTGACGGATTGGCTGCTGGGGTCCGGCGCAAAGTGGAACCCCTCGGCCGCCACCGCCTGGCTGAGCTTGAGGTTAGCCACCCCCGCCTGGGCATGCAACCGCCGGTTGGGGATGTCAATCTGCAGAATCCGGTTCAGCCGCTTGGTGCTCAGGATCATGCCACCCTTGGCCGCCATCGCCCCGCCGCTCAGGCCCGTGCCCGCACCTCGGGGCGTGAAGGGCACCTGGTGCGCCAAGCACCACCGGATCACCGCTTGGGCTTCCTCGGTGGTTTCGGGCAGGACAATCACATCCGGCGCGCTACGGTCCACCGTGTAGGCGTCGTGGGCGTACACCCGGCGCGCGGCTTCACTGCCCAGGATGCGCTCGGGCGGCAACACGGACGCCAATCCCGCGAAGATGTCCGATTCCCCCACAGCCTCAGGCTACCCACTCGCGGGGTCCGTGGCGAGAGGCATAAAGAAGGCCTGGCTCCCATCGGGGAAACCAGGCCATCTGAAATTGTAGGAAGGTTTAAGCAGCTTCGCGCTGCAGGCGGGCGAGGTGACGCCGCGCCCCGGCGATGCTAAACATCTCATCGCGAAGCAGACGCTTCAACAAAAATACGCCCTGGATGTCCTCGGGACGGTAGCGGCGCTGACCTCCGTCGGTGCGGATGGGGTTCAAAAAGCCCGCAAACTCGCGCTCCCAGTACCGGAGGGTGTGAATCTCCACGCCGGTGATCTGACTGGCTACGCTGATGCTAACGGACTGGCTTTGTTTGCCATTCTGCGGGTTCTGCGCCATAACTTCGAGGTTCCAAAAGAGTTGTCGGCGCGTTTCCCCGTATTTTTGAGGGTGGGTCCCCTCATCGTTTTGTCTTGGATGACGTAGAGTGATGTGATTGATGGACGAAAGCGGGTGTTCGGTCAATGAAATCCTGGAGCGATTAGACGCCGTCGCCCCGGGCGTTCCGCTCTTGGCGCTAGGCCAAACCGTGTTTTGGGACGAGCCGATGAAGGCCGGTTTGGCCCTGGCGGCCGCCGCATCCTCCCCTTCTCGCCCGTTCATTGCCGGCGTTCACGACACCGACTACTTTGCCAAGGCCCCACGCGGGATTGGGGTGCGCGGCTACGCCGCCCTGCCCCACAACGACACCACCACGCAAAACCTGTGGAGCGCCGCCGCCGAGTTCTCGACCCTGTTTGGCGGTGAGACTGTGGTGACCCGCGATCGTCTGGCCCAGCACGGGGTTTCTCTGAGCCGCCTGGCGCACGGCCGCCCGGAACTGATGGACGAGCTTACAGAGGCCTGGGGCTGGCGCGGCCTGGCCGCCGCCCCTGATGATGACCGTATTGCCGCTGAAACGCCGCTCCAGGCCGTCCTTGGGCCGCTGTTCGACACCCTCGAATGGGCAGTGAACTCGACCCTGGATTGCCTCAGTGGCCCGGCCCTCGAGGCTGCCCGAAAGAAGGCCGACCACCTCCTGAGCCTGGTGTGCGAAGGCACGGATGAAGCGGGGACCGACACCCTGGCCGATTTTTATGAGCGCATCCTTCCCGATCTCTATTCCTTTGCGGCGGGCGAGCCTGTGCCCGTGCAAACCACCCGCACCACGGAACTTCTGGCCTTCAACCCGCAGACCTGTGAGCGCGACCGGTTTGCCATCCTGGACCTGTTCTTGAACCCCGCGACCCGCGATGTGGCCCGTCACGCCTACGACCGAGCCGTGCAGGGGACGGAAATGTACACGCTCGACCGCTTTGGCGCGGGGACGGTGCCGTTCGATGTCATCATCCCGGGCCGGGGGCGCGGCACCCTACGAGTGGGAACACGCGGGCTGCTCATCATGACCCCGGACATCCTTGCCGTGAGCTACAAGCGAGCCCCCACCAACCGCCGCGAGCTGGCAGCACTTTTGGAAGAAAGATTTGGCCCCGGCGTGACCCTGGTGGGCAAGGCGGTCACGCTCATCTCCTTGTTAGCCCGCGAGTTTGTCTTTGTCTTCCATGAAGGGGCCAGCGGCTACGTGAGCCGGAGCCGCACTTTCCACCGCTACCTGGCCGAAGCCGGCTACCCCCAGCCCGTGCACCCCTTGGTGCGGGTGGGCTACAGCACGTGGGAAGCCCTGGACGAAGTGAACGCCTGGTTCCGGCTGCCCGAGCCCCTGCGCCGCCCTTTTGGCGCGGACGAGCTGAGCGGCGTTGGGTTCTCCGCCCGCATGGGCCAGGTGCGCGAGCGTGCCTTTGCCTTACTCGGCGAGCTCAAGAGCATCCGGAGCCCGCGCGAGCTGGTGCGCTACCTGGAGCGTACCCAGACCCGAGCCTGGGCGTGCCCCGCGCATCGCTACGATCAGGTCCAGGGCGTGCTGGGCGACATGGCCAAGACGGTGGCCGAACGCCGCGCCGCCAAGCGCCAACTGGTGGACCAAGCCCATGCTCTCGCCCAAGAGACGCAGGCCGCCGCCCGTGCCCTGGGCGAACACTGGCGCGATGCCATTTTTGAGAAAGACCCGACTCCGGCGGACTGGGCTCGCCGCGAGGAACTGGTAGCCGAGCTGAAAGCCAAGCAAGCCGAGGTGGATGCGACTTGGAGCGCGTGGCGGCAACAGCAAGCCGAGCTGGATGCCTTTACCGAGCTCCCCGAGATCGTGGAAGCCAAACGCACCCGGGATGCCCTGGTGTTCGAAGCCGAACTCACCCGCGTGCGCCTGATTCGCGAGGCGATTTTGGCGACGGATGGGCTGGCGCGGGCCTCCCACCGTCCCAGCGCCTGGTGGTTCCCGCTGGTATCCCCGCAGGGGCAGTGGTTCCGCGCCGTGCATCGCCGGGCCCGCTACCGATTCGAGCCTTTGCAATGACCATCCCGTTTGTCAAAGTCCAATCCATCGGCAACGACTTTGTGCTGGTGGAAGCCCGTGATGTGCCCGAAGACAACCTCCGAGGACTGGCGGTGGCCATGTGCGAACGACAATTTGGCATCGGCAGCGATGGTTTGCTGGTCTACGATGACCGGCCTGATACGATCATGCTGCGAATGTTCAACCCGGACGGCAGCGAAGACTTTTGTGGCAACGGGCTCCGCTGCGCCGCCGCCTTTGCCCACCGCCGGGGCCGGGGTCCGGAGTTTGTCATCAACCACCGGGGGATTGAAGTTCCCGTGACGATTCAGGCGGACGGCAGAGTGAAATTCGTGCTGCCGGCGGCCAGCTACGACCCCGTGCGAGTTCCGGTTAGCACCTGCACCCCCTGGATCGAAGAGGAAGCCCAAGGCTACATCGGCTCGGCCCTCACCACCGGTAGTGCCCACTTTGTGGTCTTGCTGGATGAAGAACTGGATGAAGAGACCTTCTTGCAGGTGAGTCCGAAGATCGAAAATGATCCGGAGTTTCCCGAGCGGATCAGCGTGATGTGGGCTGTCCCGGAGGGGGACGGGGCTCGTATCCGAATTTGGGAACGCGGGGTGGGCGAAACCCTGGGCTGCGGGACCGGGGCGACGGCCACTGCTGTCGAGCTCGCGCGCAAAACGGGACGACGAGGCCTGATTCCCATCACCAGTCGGGGAGGCACTCTCGAGATTGAGGTCAAGGGGATCGACCAGCCGCTCGCCGTCCTTGGGCATGCCGAGATCGTCTTCCAAGGCGAGTGGCCCCGACCTCAGGCGTAATTGGCCCGCGAGGGTATCCGGCCATTCCGTACAATAGGCCTCAGCATGTGGGGGCAAGCGATCGGTCTGGCGCTACTTTGGGTCGCCATTGGCGTCTGGATTCGCCCACGAGGCCACGCGTGGGGGCAGGCCTTGCGTCGGCGGCCCCGACCTCAAGTGGTGCTGCTGGCCACGCTCGGTTTCGTGCTTTCCCTTGTTGTTTTAGTCGCGGGACTGGCGGGCATCGTCCAATCCGGCGGCGTCGTCAACGGTCGCCTCACCGACCTCGCGATGGTGCTCACCGCCCTCGTCGGGACGCTTTTTGTGGCCGGGCAGACCCTCTCGGGGTTAGCGCTGGCCGTCCTCGTGCTACCATCTAGCGCATCGGGGGCATCCCCTCGCACTGAAACGAAGCCGACCCCCTCCACGTCCGATTCGAAAGAGACTCCAACACCATGACCATTCGCTTTGCACTGTTTCTCGGCCTTGTTGCGGCCCTTCTCACCGGGGCGTGGGCCCAATCGGATGCCGTTAGCGTCCGCAAGCAAGGCGATCCGATCTTGGTGAAGGCGGCGCGCCTGCAGGCCTATAACCACCTGCTGCCGCTGTTCCTCACCAAAGATCAACTCAAGGAGTTGTTGCCGCTCATTGAAGACGCCCGCAAAGAAGACCGCGAACTGGCGCTGAAAGAGATCCAAACCATGCGCCAGATGGAGCGCGAGATTGATGAGGCGCTGAAGAAGGCGGAAGAAGGCAGCGTGCCGACCCAGGAATTGATGGCCGACTTCCAAAAGCGGATCAACGCGATCAGCCTGACCCGCCAACTGCTTTACGGCAAGCACGAAACCCTGATTCTTCAGTTCGTCAACGCGAAGCTCACGGCCGCCCAGCGCCGCGCTGCCGCCAACAGCCTGACGGTGACGATCAAGGGCGAAGCCGAGCGACCGAGCGAGGAAGAGCTTCTCAAGGTTTGGATCGGGATTGCGCTCCTTGAGCCCGCGGCTTACGAAGCGCTGCTGGCCATCTATAAGCGCGCCTGATCTTCAACGAGTCCAAAAATGGGAACGGCCCGGGGTTTCCCCCGGGCCGTTTTCGCGTGTCTTCTTCGCTGCCGTTAGCGGAGCAAGGAGAGGACCGACTGCGGAGCCGAGTTGGCTTGCGCCAGCATCGAGAGACCGCTCTGCTGCAGGATCTGCAGCTTGGTGTAGTTGGTCATTTCCTGCGCCACGTCCACTTCGCGGATGCTCGATTCGGTGGCCGCCAGGTTTTCCTTGGCCACGCCCAGAGAACGAACGTTGGATTCCAGCGTGTTCTTCATGAACGAACCGATCGTCGCACGGTTGGTGGACACGGTGTTAATGGCCGAGTCAATCGCATCCAGAGCCGTCTGGACGGACGAACCCGTGATGTCGAGGCTACCCAGGCCCAAGGACGAAGCCGAGGAGTTGCTGAGGTTCAGCGCGACCGTCTGGCCGGCGTTGGCCCCGATTTGGAACGAAGCCGCGTTGCTGAACACTTGCAGCACGTTGCCCTTGTCGCTCACGC